>Ga0206119_100005_pt1 | contig 696159 bp, 597 predicted proteins | sample 3A50Ametagenome_FD_148608 | JGI IMG/M metagenome (GOLD analysis project Ga0206119, IMG submission 148608) | Enriched microbial communities from leaf-cutter ant dump, University of Wisconsin, Madison, United States - 3A50A | ecosystem: Environmental > Terrestrial > Nest > Insects nest > Nest...
AACCGAGACATACAATTACACAGGTGGAACAAATCGACTGGCAACTATTACCAGTACCAGCCTGACAACCACCTATCAATATGATGGTAACGGAAGCACGACTAATATCGATTACGGAGGTCATGCCGGTTATGGCTTTTCATATGATTCGTTGGGGCGTATGAAGACTTCTACGGGAACAACTTATAACAGCAATGGATTTAATCAACGTGTGTACAAAAGCAGTAGTTCTGGAGCATCCAGTTTCGTTTACAACTCTGCTAATGCATTGGTTTATGAAGCGACTCAGCCGTCTACCGCAGCCGGTTACGCAAGTGTGTACATATATTTTGAGGGTAAACTTGTTGGGTTAGTTCGTGCAGGTCAGGTGTACGCTATTCATAGCGATCACTTGGGTCGCCCTGAAGTTGTGACCAATTCTGCTCAGTCAGTTGTGTGGCGAGCAAACAATGGTGCCTTTAAGCGCGCCGTCACAATTGATAACATTGGTGGCTTAAATATCGGCTTTCCCGGTCAATATTTCGATAGAGAAACCCAACTTTGGTATAACATTAATCGTTACTACAATCAGGAAACGGGACGTTATTTGCAATCTGATCCGATTGGGCTCGATGGCGGCTTAAATACTTATGTGTATGTTGAAAATAATCCGGTGAGCAACGTAGATCCCAACGGATTAGATATCCTGGTTATGGTGGGAGGGCAGAGATCGGACAGCTACAATGTGTTCGGTCATGCCGCTATCGCAGTTTCGGGGGCCGGTGTTTGGAGTTTTGGAACAAATACTCCTTTCGGATCGTCGGTTAATGATTATTTGGATAAGCAAATACGCGCAAGAGACAATTACATTTTCCGTATTCCAACTACAGCGGCGCAAGACCGGGCGGCGTTGAATTATTTAAAAAGCCAAAAAGCTGGTATAGGCAAAGTTGATAATTGTGCTGCTCGCACTAGTAACGCATTAAACGCGGCAGGAATCAATGTATCTTCCATGTTTCCCTCTGCGCTGGCCAATCAGCTTATGGCTAGTGGTTTCTCAGGTAATTTTATTCCGATGGGGGCACAATATTCTCCGAATGTTCCAGGATTTTAGTTATGAAAAGATCGTTGAAAAATACCTTAATTAGCATGGTAATTATCGTTATTGGTTTACTCTTGCTGTTTTTTTATCATGAAAAACAAACGAAGGATATCGAAGCACTTATTGATGCTGTGAACATCGGCGACATACCTCGCATGAAAATGCTTATCGAATCAGGTGTTAATCCAGACGGCATAGCTTACGACGGGTTGACTCCAATCGTTGCGGCGACACAACGTCATCAATATGAACCCATTAATTATTTGTTATCGGTCGGCGTAGACATAAACAAAGGAGATGAAAATCATTTCACCCCTTTATCTTATGCTGCTCTTGAAGGAGATGAGAAAATGTATGATTTTCTTATACAAAAAGGAGCGAAATTAAAGTTTCGAGATCAACGAGATGAAAATTATGTCCTCTCTCATGTGAAAGAGTCAAAAAAAAAGCAATTGATTGAAAAAGTTGGTGAGCAGCTTGTTAAGGAAAAATTAAATGAAAATTAAATTTTCAGGATTTTAAGCTCTCGACCAAGGGGAGGATTTTTAATTTTAATTATCCCCCCCTATTTTTATTGATAATTCAAGAGTATCGTTATAAAAGATTAAAATATGATAAAAAATATTGGTTTTGCAATTATGTTGATATCACTGCCGGCACTCGCTTCAATTTCAACTTATTTAAATAAAAGTTCACCAACTTTTATTTCTGCGGACAATCGAAAATTAGAAAATGATTTTTTCGGTCTTGTAGTCGTTACACCAAGTAATGAATGGGAAAGGGAGTGGGAAACTTCATCTGATGCAATACCAAACTTCAAAGAGGTTGAACATGTATCTCTTGGTCAGCAGCTCTCAATACTCACATTTTTTGCTAATCCTAAGGCAGATTCAAACAACAATGTAAATGTCATTTGTAGCCTGAAGGTAACTCGCCCAAATAAAACTATATCTGTAGATGAAAAAAGTATTTCATGTCTTAGTGGGACGCTACAGGGGACAGCTACAAACATACGGCTTTCTCCTGGTATTCTTAAATTTGTTGCGGAAAAGTCTGATCCCTCAGGGTTATGGTTGGTTGAAGTTACCATTGAAGATAAGAATAGAAAAACGACGTTAAAGATGCACACGCAGTTTCAATTCACTGGTGAAAATTAATACGTTTATAATCTCGTTCCATGGTCACGGCTTTTTATTAGGTTTTCCCGGATAGATTTGTTGGCATAGGCTGCTCTTGATGGATGTATATTGAATAAAATAATCATGATTTTGTTAATGCTTCCTGCCTTCGCATACGGTTTTGAAAAAACTTTATAGCCGGAACTTACACATCTTTAACTTACAATGAAGAAGGAGGTGACCTGCTGGGTTATGAGGTTCGTATTATTCCAAGTAAGAATGGCTACAAGGCAATGGTTCAGGTTTCCGAAGGCGGAATAGGAAACATTTTCCTTATTGATGTCGAGAGTTCAAATGAAAAAATCTTCTTCGACGTTCCTGTAGCGGAAGATCATATTGGTCATTTCAAAGGAAACGTTAACGATAAAAATTTGACCGGAACCGTTTAGTATTCCTCAGGAGTAGTAGAAAACATAACTTTAGTTCGTGGAACGAGCTATTGGGAAAAAACCTCACAAATTAAAAAGTGTTATTAGTCTTCATCTCATATCTGGAGAGAGGTGGGTATATCCCACCTCATAGAAAAATTAACGAACTAGTTGGTAAGCGCCTAACCAACCCCACCCTTGTAATTCCATGGCAGCAACGCTTCGACTTGTTCCAGTGTTTGCGCATTGGGTAGTTGCATAAAAATGATTTTTAAATACGCGTGGGTTTCAAGTCCGTTGGCTTTGGCGGTTTCGATCAGACTGCATAAATTAGCACTCGCCGTCGCACCTTTTTGACTGACCGAGAATAACCAGTTTTTGCGACCAATCACAAACGGGCGAATCGCATTTTCAGCCGCATTACCAGCACAACCACCTATCAATATGATGGTAACGGAAGCACGACTAATATCGATTACGGAGGTCATGCCGGTTATGGCTTTTCATATGATTCGTTGGGGCGTATGAAGACTTCTACGGGAACAACTTATAACAGTAATGGATTTAATCAACGTGTGATGGATTTATTTTACATAAAGGTAAATAAAGGGGATGTAGCTATTTAATAGCGATCATCAAAACTTTTTTATTTTTATTGAAACCACCCAAGCCGAGCAATTATCTTTAGTTGCTCGGCATTTTCTTTTTAGTTGCTAATTTTAAAACTGTGGAACAGCAGTAACTTCAAATCCCTTTTTTATTTTCATATTTTTAATTTTTATATTTTGCTAAATTACCACACAACTATTTTACCTTCGCGCAACTTTTATTTTGCTAAATCTTCTGTAGATAACCTCGTCCAATCTTCGGTAATACATTGATCAAAGTCAGGTAGTAAATAGCTCACCCACGCGATCAAGATCCATTAAGGCAGCGCGCGTATATAGGCTTTCGCCATTTCCGGTTCAACTATTTGAAGCGTTCCATTTAGCAATTGGATGATTAGCATTTTTCCTTCATCAATAGATATTAACGAATTATTTTCGTTAACAAAAAACCGATCATCTTTTAGCGTCAATTGGGAAAAATCGTAAGTATTTAACGTTGTATCACCGTACCAAATTTGCGGAGCGATCCCCATTCCTATTGCAGAAGTGTCAACACGAGCAATAATTAGTGTAAACCCCCGATCAAACGTTGGATAATTTTCCAATAAATAATCATGCAATAGATTGACAAAATTGGCTTTGAAAATAAGCATGTTGCTACCATCAACGAGGGATTTGGGCTCCAATCTTTCTTGATAGGCCCGATGAGATACATACATAGAAGTCAATGCCGATAAACCTACTACTGATAACAACATAATGTTGATGTTAGCTCGAATCAGCAAACAACATCTTTCAAGTAACAGCAGAATTATCACGATATATGCTGGCAGTGAGTAAGTAGCATAATATCTGAAGGTGTGGTTCGATAAAAACACGACAGGCAATATACCGAACAACAACCAACCGGATAAAAAAATGAATCCTTTTGCTGATCTGGTTTCCACTCCACCCTGGTAATATTTTCTTATTGAATACATCAATATAACCACCAAGGCCACCAAAACCGAATGTGACCAAATTTGCGTTGAACCAGAATCAGGTAATAATGGGCATATAGCTTGTAACATCCACACCAAATAAAGTTCGATATTCTTAATCACTTGCATATCAAGTATGTGATACACGTAAGGATGATCTGCTGGCAAACTCAACGGCGATGCCACTGCCCACCTGATTCCTACATATGCCATTAAAACAACAACAAAACCCAAGTGCTGTTTTAAAAAACGGCGATTAAGATAAGTGCCCACCGTAATTTTTTCTGTAATGTAAAAGTGATAACAAAAAATAATTGCCGGCAAAACAACAACAGCTTCCTTACATAGGCATCCCAAAAAATAAAACAGAACACTGCTTTTAATCTTGTGATTTATATAAAATAAAAAAGCCAGCAAAAAGAAAAAGGTGCCGCTTAGATCGTATATTCCTGCTATCCACGATAAGGTATCCACATGAATTGCCACCGCTCCGGCATAAATACAACCAACCACGAGCGCCAATAACCTGCGCTTGAAAATTCCCTTGATAAGAAGTGAAACAAGCATGGCATTCACGCTATGGATGCACAGCGCAAGAATATGGAAGACCACTGGATTAGCACCAAAAAACTTGAAAACCGCAAGCAAATAAATTTGCGCCACTGGCCGATAAAACAAATAATTAAAACCCAAAATACCCTTCAGCGTTGGCCATATTGGATCGTATTCAAAGGTTATAAAAGCCCAATCGTCTTGAACAAATGGAAAACGAATACTCTCGCCGAAGACTAAAATGACAATGGCACATGTCAATATAACCAGGGAAATGCAATAATTTTTTCTACTCATCCAAGTGTCCATTTTAATTATATGTTGGTGCTTCCGTACTCGATGGTTAGCACGGGCATTGCAATATGATCTCAATAAAGAAGCGCGATTAATACACTAATTGAGATTATCAAAACAATAAAAAAGCGAGCCTCGTTAAAGGCTCGCTTCAAAGTGCAACAATCTAACAACTCACCTCAGTTTAAAACTTTGGTAACTCATCAAGTGTAATCACCAAATCACTGTTGTAGACCTTCATTTTCTGGGCTTTGGTATTGTAATACTCACCTGTCCAGAAATTGCTTGAGCTGGTCACTCCTTCAGCGGTGTCAGTGTCATTCCATACCATGAAGTACAACCACCAGGCGCCATCGGCCTTCATTAAATCAGGGTCTGGAATATTGCTGTTTTCACTCAAGGCAACCAGCTTGGTTTCCAAGGGATAAGACTGGGTCAACTTGTACGCAGATACTTGTGATTTGTAGTTTTGGTTGCCGTCGTAAATATCGGTACTGACGATATCCACATAATTATCACCCGGATACCAGGCACCGCTTTGGCCATTCCACACCCAAATCAGGTTGTTCAAACCGTAATAGTTGGTCAAACGATCATAAAGATAACGCCACAAGAGCACTTGCGCATAAGCCGGTGGAACACCGTCCGTACGATCCGCACGTCCCCACCAGAACCAGCCACCGGAAGATTCGTGCAACGGACGCCACAATACGGTTACACCGGCAGCTTGTAATTTTTGCAATTCAGCGGCGATGATCGCGACATCAGATTGGATTTGGGCAAAGCTGGTGCTGGTGGTATCCAACTGGCCGTTAGCAACTGGAATCGTGAACTTGGTTTTCTCGGTGTAGAACTCACCGATAGTGGTGGATTTGTTCACGCTCGGATCGCGCCAGTGCCACATCAAACTCACCAGACCGCCACGTTTCCAGTGGGCAATTGCCTCTTCAGTTTGCGCAAGACCAGGGTTGCCAACCCACATACCATAATTCATGAAGTCATAACCCATGATCGCCGGTGCTTTGCCCGTATCGTTAATCACGCGTTGGTATTCATCGATATTGTCTTGCCATGTCAGGTCTTGCTGGCCTGATAACACATGGTTACCCCAAATGGATTTCAGGTAGGTATAGACAGATTTGGTCGTCGCGGTGGCATTCGCATTTACCGGTGCACTGCGTAAAGGTGCCTGGGTCGAACTGCCCATGCCCGGACACATACTTTTCGACAAACAAACCTTACCGTCCTGGCTACCCCAACTGCCGTTATCGGTAGTGCACAAATCCAGCTTGGAAGAGCCAATTACACAGTAAGAGAAGTTACCTACGCCCTGGGTATCTGCTTTGGAGCCGTAAACGATACAGGAATAACTATTTTCCCAACCCCAACCATCGCCATCAGGATCAGAATCCGCTGAACGGCAATATGGCCAACCACCGGCAGTTGCATTCGGGATCACACCACCCGCACTACTGCTGGATGAGCTTGATGAATTGACCACACTGCTGCTTGAAGAAGATTTAACGCTTGAAGAACTGCTTGTTGTGCTCGCTGAAGAACTGGTTTTACTACTGGATGATGAAACAGAACTTGAAGACACCGCACAAGCATTCACAACACCGTAAGGAGAAGGTTGGCCCGCGCAGGTAGAGTTGGCGATACAACTTTTACCATTCTCATAACCCCAGCCACTGGTTGTGGTTACACAGCTCGGATAAAGCGTACCGTACCAATTACATTGCGAAGCACATGCCGACGAGCTTGAGCTGGAACTTGAACCAGGAATCGAACTGGAGGTTTTCACCGAGCTGCTCACAGAAAAAACCGAACTTGACGATGACGTACGCACAGAAGACGACGAGGAAGTAGCAGCAGATGTCTTCACCGACGATGAACTGCTTGATACCACGCTGGACGAAACCGAAGACACACTGCCACCACAAACTGCTCCCGTCACAACGGGTGTTTCAACAGCACCATTGGTATTTACCTGCACTCCGAAAGAAGCCATTTGTCCAGGCTGGAGCGCGCCATTCCAATTTAGGTTAGTCGCATTATAGGGATTCACCCCTGTAAGCGTTGCATTCCAACTGCTGGTAATCCGGTTGTTTACGTAGGTCCAGTTAACGCTCCAACCACTTAGCGCCGTAGTGCCGGTATTGGTAATTTCGATACTTGCCGTTGCACCGGCACCCCATGAATTGGTAACCACATATTTGCAGGTTGCAGTTTGGGCCGAAGCCCAGGGAGAACAGGCCAGCACAACACTAAAAAGTGCCGCCCACCCATAAGGTTTTGCACGAGATATTTGCATCAGGAATACTCCTTTTATTATTCATTATTTTGCATTGGATAAACGGCTTACGCCGATGGAGATCTGCGTGGACTAACAACAACCATCGAGGAAATACATAGCGATAGAAATAGCTTGCAGACACACATACTAACTCGGCAGCTCAATAATTAAGCGGCTTCAATCCACCATAAAAATGATTTATACGACATAAGTTTTATTCTGGGATACATATCACAAACAAAATTATTTTCACTTATGAAAAATAAGTTTTTTGTATTTAGCCGATGAAAAACACACTAAAACCGGTTAGAGCGCAAGATAAATAGTTCGGAAATACCACCTAAAACGCCTACGGATAAACAAATGCAAGAAGGAAATTCGCTACACGAGAAAGCAGAAATAGAAAGAAAATAGGGAGGAAAAACAGCAGCAGTTCAAATCCTTCTGGACAGCAGGAAACACCAAAATATGGCTAGGGAAATTTTGAAATCAAAAGTTTCCTAATGTTTCCCCATAAATCCAAATGGAGCCAGCGTGAGGGTCAATACGAAAAATACTGCAATAATCAACAATACAAAACGCAGCGGCGATGATAAAAAATTTTGCCAGAGTGTGGGTGCCTGCCCCTGCTTCACCAAATCCGCGTAAATTTTTTGCTGGTTAGCCGCGCGCGCTGTTTGGTAGACACGAATTAATTCGCGCGCGCGCTCAAGATGGGTTGCATCGGGAAGCCAAAGTCCGTCAACACCCAAGCGCCAAAAACCGGCATGGGTTTCGTAAAAATAAATATCGTTTTCTGCAAGAAGCTCACGCACATCTTCTGCTTCATCGTCAGGAACATTTTGTAATTTGAACAATAAAATGGTCATTGCCTTAAGCCGTTATTTGTAAAGCGCCGTTATTTGCGAAGCGCTGTTATTTGGAGAACACAACCGTTTTACTACCATTTAATAAAACGCGATGTTCAGCATGCCAACGCACTGCGCGGTTCAACACCACGGCTTCCGTATCGCGACCAATTTCCGCCATATCTTCCGGCGAATTAATGTGTGACACACGTTCAACAGCTTGTTCGATAATCGGACCTTCATCCAAATCTGCCGTCACAAAATGCGCGGTGGCGCCAATCAGTTTTACACCGCGATCAAACGCCTGGTGGTATGGCTTTGCGCCTTTAAAACCCGGTAAAAATGAGTGATGGATATTGATCGCACGGCCATTTAATTTTTGGCAAAGATCATCAGAAAGAATTTGCATGTAACGTGCGAGCACTAAAAAATCAGCCTGCAAATCCTGCATTAATTGCCACAATTGCGTTTCCTGTTCTGCTTTTGTAGCCTGGGTGATGGGTAAATAATGGAACGGTAATTGATACCATTCCGTTAAATCGCGCATCACATTGTGATTGGAAACCACACCCACAATATCGATTGGCAATGAACCGTTTTTCCATGAATTTAACAGCGCATTTAAACAGTGTCCCCATTGCGATACTGCAATTAACACGCGAGGTTTTACATGGCTATCGGAAATTTGCCAATCCATTTGGTATTGCTCAGCGAGCGGCTTAAACAGTGAACGAACCTGGTTGAGGTTATAACCCGTTGGGCATTCAAACACGGTGCGCATAAAAAAACGGCGCTGTTCAACATCTTCAAATTGGGATGATTCTTTAATATTAAAACCCAGGGTCGCAAAGAGCGTAGCGACTGCTGCAACAATGCCTTTGGAATCCTGGCAACTGAAGGTTAAAACAATTTCTTGAACGCCGGACATAAATCGTTTTCCGTTTTACTTTTCATTAAGAATGGCTTTGATGGCCACGGCATTGTACGTGCACTTATTTTGGGGTGCAAATCAGAAACAAAAACGCCCAAACTGATAATTGCCTAAGTATTTGCCGGCTTGGATGATTTCGAACCGAATGTCTAGCGTGTTCTGGATCGGATAGCCAATAAGCCACCTAACAGGAACAAACATAAGGATATCTATCGCACCACCTTTTTTCATAACCCCGTCTGGCAAGAAGGCTCAACCAGTGGATTAACCACAACAACCGGAACACTCACCGCACCGGCATCAGCAACGGCTGAATTCATCCCACCGTCATCATCGTTCGAGCCACCGTACTGGATAATCACTTGGACACAGAGTGAGCATGCCACCAAATCCAACCCGATAGTGAACAGATTACCCGAAACCGAATGTACAGCGTTATTCTGGTCGACAACAAAGTTACTCACGGGCCTGTTTTGGAGCTTACGATAAACCGCATGGAATTTTATAACACTGCTGGCGCCAGAACCGCCGGAAATGCTGATTTTTGTATCTATAACTGTAGGAACAATATTTTTGACAGTTACATTGGTTGTTGGGCTGTAGTGATGCAAGGGAATTTGGTAGATATCATCCGTCGTTAAAAAAATAAAGCTTCAACAAACGGATGATCATTCGCACACAACCGCGCAACTCAACCCTTGAGACATAGAAATATTAGCAAGCATCAATAAGCATTTCTCAGGAATTATGTGCAAAACATATCAACTTTTTATATATGAGCAAGAGCTTTTCCAACACTATTTCCTGGTCCTCCCGATCAAAATTATTTTTCTTTTTCTCACTATCTGCAACAAATACCTGCGCAGGATTTTTGGAGTGGTAGCTTATTCGTTTTTGTATTTCCAGGCGGTTGTTTTCATCAATTGAGCCGCCAAGGAATTCCACCGTATCCATAAGCTGGCAATCCAATTGTTGATAATCAATAATTCGTATAACCGAACCCAAATCACAGCCCTGCATAGCACTCATTAATCCCTCCAATACCTTGACTCGCTTGCCAAGTACAGATTCGTTGCTAGACCAATTTGCAAATAATGGATGGAAATTTTCCAGTACCTGATCACCAGCCATATGCCTTCCTGCTGAACGATGATGTGAGGCAAGAATTTCTACCGGATCGCGCACTAGAAAAATTACTGGTGTATGAGGATATAAACTACGAATCAAATCCCATCGAAAAATATCCCAGGCATTCCATTTGATAATCATGTCAGGGCGTTGTGGAAATGCTGCTGATTGCAAGTTGATAAATGTAATTAAAAATTTTTGCTGTTCATCAACGGATAAATTTCCATCCAATAACAACTCAGTCAACAAGGGAGATTCGGAAAAAACGCAAGTGGATTCCAGTTCGGAAAGACAACCTGAAATAAGCGTTGAACCACAGCGGGACAAATGAAAAATAAATCCTGCCGGTTGTATATGGTTAATATTATTTGCTTGCTGTTGGGCAACCGCCAATGAAGTACAAGGCTGAATAATTTGATTCAATAGCTGCTGGCGACAATGTGAAATATATTCATCAAAAAAAGGCTGCGTAGCATGGCCAACAGGTAGCAACCAATTTACCAAACCCTGTTTGGCTTGATAGCGATACGGCAACCAGACACCCGCCAGGGTAACCGTAGCGGTTGTAATAGGCTTTTGGTTTAAAGACAGGATTTCATTGAGCAATTTATTGTCATCAATCCCATGACAATCCCAAAGTATTCTTATGCAAGCAAGAAGCTCAGCGAGTGTGTTTGCTTGACGGCAATAATCCAGTTGCTCTGCCGAACTTATTAACGCGCAGTAGCGTGAAAAATAATTACTCATGCGCAACACCGGTTAAAATTTTTTCTCGCAACCAGTCGTTAACAATGCAATCGATCACCAGGTTAATCCGGTCTTCATTGCCCCGGTTATAAACTTCATGTACCTGGTCAGCATTGAAATACCAAAGCTCCCCGGCACGCATGGGAATTATTTTTTTATCCACCAGGAAACTGACCGCATCGCTGGTCTGGATGGGCATATGCAGACGTGCTTCGCCCTGTTCCATACACAAACCATGATCGCGGTGAGGTTTAATTTCCGCGCCTGCTGTCAAACGCATTAAACGAGCAGCTTTAACAGGGCATTGTAAATAAGTGAGCACAGATTGAATAACAGGACATTGATCCAGAACGGGAAGATTTTCCCAATCATCATCTGCAACTATGGCAAAACTTTGCAGCAAAATATGCGCTTTTGCGTGTTGGCGAAGACAGCGCAACGGTAGTACATCCCAGGTACCTTCATAATCTTTTTTATTGACGTGATCCACCCAGGTTTGTGCAAGAAGATTATTCACTTCCTGTTGTAACGCGAGCTGGTTTTGAGTGATAAGTATGCGCGAAAACGAAATAGCCTGATCGGATTTTCCATTCGGCTGTATTGAAAACAAGGATTCCATCTTAGATTACCCGTTATTATTGTTACGGCTTTTTGTTTAATACCAATAAGATAACCATTTTGACAAACATCAATTACAAAATCGCCATAAGTAGAAAAGGCAAACCCGCAAACGCAATCAATGTCGACACCAATACCATGGCTGCCACCTCTTCCGGTTGACGGTTATAGCGCAGTGCTAATAAATAATTAAATACAGCAATTGGCATGGCAGATTGTAGCAACACTACGGATTTGGAAACGCCATCCAGGTTCATCACCAGGCACACAAGATAACCCAGCGCCAAACCACCAAAAACACGTGCGACACTAAAGGCAATACTGCGTGATAAAAACTGGATTTTCAATGTCGCGAGCGAAACACCCAATGCAATCGTCATAAGCGGAATGGCGATGCCGCCGAGCAAATCTACTGTATTACCAAGCCAGCGTGGAAGCGCTGTGTGGGTGACAAGTAAAACCACTGCAATCGCCATCGAATAAATAACCGGTTGTTTTGCAATCGATAACAAACGCTCTCGCCAACCACCTTCAGTTACCAATACCAATCCAACGGTAAACGTGGCGACCATCATCACCATAAACGAACCCAGCGCCAAGGCTAATCCCGTTTGTCCAAATGCAAAAAGACAAAGCGGTAAACCCATGTTGCCATTGTTTGGGAAAATAAGTGGGGGAAGATAGGTTGCAACGGGTAAATTAACCAGCCGCAACCAAATCCAACTGATAAGGCCCATTGCCGTCATCACAATTGCAGTCGCCAGGGCAACACTGCCCATTACATCGGGTTTCACTTCAACCTTGGCCATAACGCCAATAATTAAACAGGGAGTGCCGATATTCATTACGATACGCGAGATAAATTCGGTAGGAAATTCGCTACCGCTTTTACCCCAAAGATAACCAATGCCAGTGGAGATCATAATCGGCGCCAGAATGGCGAAGAGTTCGTTTAACATCAGCAAGCTCGTGGTAAATGTCAGTTGCGCAATCTAAGAGTGTCTACGGTAGTGTAATTAATACTGGTGATTAATTTGGATGCAATTCGTTAAACGGCAATTTTTAATTAGCAAGGCATCCTTGCCTGCAAAAAATATTCAGGAAAAATTATTTTGCACTAAATGCATAAACAGTTTGCGAATGGAAAGTTTCACCTGGTTTTAAGGTTGTAGTGGGAAATGATGGTTGATTCGGTGAATCAGGGAAGTGTTGAGTTTCCAAACAGAATGCACTGTGTCTGACATACACATGCCCGGATTTTCCTACGAGTGTTCCGTCCATATGGTTTGCGGTGTAAAGCTGTACACCGGGTTCAGTGGTACGCACTTCAACTATGCGGCCAGTTTTTGGATCTTGCGCACGCGCCGCAAGTACGAGGTCTTTATCAGAGGCATTGCCGCGATTAATCACAAAATTATAATCGTAGCCCAAACCCACTTTATGCTCGGCTTCCATATGTGTACCAATTGCCATCGGTGTACGGAAATCCAAATTGGTACCGGCAACGTCAACTAATTTTCCGGTTGGAATTCCGGTTGCATCAGTCTTGGTGTAGCGATCAGCATTAATCAACAATTGTTGGCCAAGTACATCGCCAGAGCCATCGCCGCCAAGGTTAAAATAACTGTGGTTGGTAAAATTCACCACCGTTGCTTTATCGGTAGTTGCTGAATAATCTATTGAGAATTCATTGGTGTCGTTAAAGGTATAAGTCACGTGAGTCGTCAGTGTTCCAGGATAACCTTCTTCGCCATCGGGGCTAACATAAGTTAATACCACACCTGCAGCGCCTGCCTTCTCAAACGTTTTTGCTTGCCACACAACCTTATCAAAACCTTTTGCACCACCGTGCAAGGTATTGGGTTTATTGTTGATAAAAAGTTTGTCGTACGTTTTACCTTCTAATGTAAATTTCCCTTTGGCGATACGATTGGCGAAGCGGCCAACAATGGGGCCAAAAAAAGTTGGGTTTTTAATATAGGGTTCAAAGTTATCGTAACCCAACACCACATCGTCCAGTTTGCCATTGCGATCAGGCACTTTAATCGCCGTGATGATTCCACCGTAATTAATCACACGGACTTCAGAACCTGATGCATTTTTCAAGGTATATTGTTCAATCGTCGTACCATCCGGTAATTTACCAAATGGACTATGTGCAACAAATGCCTTTGGCACCACTGCGGGAGCTGTAACAATTTTATTTTCCGGTGCAACAGGTGCGTGGGCAGTTTTGCTGCAACCTGTTAAACCTAATGCCAGCGCCGCTCCAAAAGCCAAGAGGCCAGGGCGAAAAGAATGTGTGAGATTTTGCATAATGTGTTGTCTCTTGTTGGAGTTTATTAGTGGTGTCGTTATATATTCTCTTATTAACTCATCAAAAATTTTTGAAGATCCCTTTCTTGCCGCATAACATGCAAAATAAAAACATGCTCGGTTTGAATTTTATAAAAAACACGACAGGGATTTACGATAATTTCGCGGTAAGGAAAATTTTCTAGCTCGGGCGGGATTCGACCAGAATCGGGAAAAGTTTCCAGTCTCTGCACTTTTTCAAAAAGTGTTTGTACAAATTGTTGTGCCGCGACTGGATTACTTAAAGCAATATATTCTGCGATATCGTCAACATCCTTAAGTGCAGACTCAGTCCATATTATTTCAACCATTTCTGCATTTTCTCGCGCGCTTGATCCTGGTTTAAAATTCTTCCTTCAAAAATAGCTTTTTCGCCCTTGGCAATACCTTCTAATATTTGTATACGGCGCTGCATAAATTCGTAATTGTCTACATCGACCAAATATGCAGAGGGTTGACCATGCTCAGTAATCAATACAGGTTCTTTGGATTCATGGAGTTCGGCGAGGATTTTTGTAGCTTGCCGTTTAAGGGTTGTAACGAGCTCGACCTTCATAGGATTATTCCAGCTGCGACAGAGTGACACTATAGTATCACTCAAAAAATACAAATAGCCATCTAAAAGCCTATAACTACAAAAATAAAGCCGCTGATGTAATGCCAGTCAGTTAAAACCAAATACCTCATTTATCTATAACAACACACGAGGAAGGGAGTCGTCATCCCGTAGGGATCCAGCGCCTGTAAAGATGAAAGTCACTGGATCCCTACGGGATGACGATGTTTAAAAATAATGCCAGTTAGCTTAACTGATTGGCGTTAAGCCGCTGATGCGGCTTTATTTTACTCATCGATTAATGTGCGCCAAGCGCTCTTCCCTGTCTACCGAATTCCCAGGCGCGCTTAAGCATGCGATAGATAAAACGTACAAATATCAGGGTAAGCAATGCTTCTATCGCCGTTAGAAAACCACTGACCAACGCGCCTCGCTTACTCGCACGACGATGGAATTTTGCAACAAGCCGTACGCGTGCACCTTCAATACTGTCGTAAAAAGTGGGGATCATTAGTAATGTCAAAATTGTTGAGGTGATGGTGCCACCAATAATCGCAACCGCGAGCGGTTGATAGAATTCACCACCCTCGCCCATTCCAATTGCAACCGGCAACATGCCCGCGATCAATGCGAAAGTTGTCATCAAGATCGGACGCAAGCGTGAACGGCCTGCGTACATCAAAGCGTCCTCACGACTGAAACCTTCTTTCTCTTTTGTACGTGCACAATCAAGCAAAAGAATTGCATTTTTTGCCACCAATCCCATCAACATAATGATGCCGATAAAACTCATTAAATTAAGTGTGTGACCTGTTGATACCAATGCGATAACAACACCAATCAAACTCAACGGCAAACTCATCATTACCGGAACAGGTGCGAGGAACGAGCCGAACTGGATCACCAAAATAAAATACATTAAGGTGATACCAGAAATTAATGCGGTGAACATAGCGCCGAACAATTCTTGTTGATCACGCCCTGCGCCACGCAATTGAATTCCGTAACCGGGCGGGAAATCGATGGCTTTGGTGAGCTTCATAGCTTCATCAATCACCTGCCCCTGGTTGGCACCTTCAACGTTAGCCGTTACAGTCACCGTGCGCTTGCCATCCGAATGTGCGATTTTTGAAGGGGCTTTATCCATGCGAATAGTGGCAATTTGTTCCAGCGGAATAATAGAATTGCTGCCGCCCGGCACTAAGGGTAAACGCGCAAGGGCGACAGCATCTGCACGATCATCTGGATGAAGCCTGATAGCAACATCGCGAGTTTCGCCATTAGGGTCCACCCAGTCACCCACTTCAGTGCCGGCGAATGCCAGACGCAAAGCTTGTGCTGCATCGCTCACGACAATTCCCAAACTGTTTGCCAAACTGCGATCCAACTCAATTTGTAATTCCGGCATAGCATCCTGGTCTGCAAGGCCAACATCAACGGCACCTTTTACTTTGCGTAAATTTTCCATGTAGGCTTCGGTGATTTCCATCAGCTTGCGCGAATCCTGTCCGTAAAAATTAATGTTTACCGGTTTGTTGCCGCCATTACTTGTATCGTCCTGAACGGTATATTCAGCACCAACCAAACGATTGGTATTTGCGCGCAATTCTTTTGCAATTTCCGCCGCACTTCTTTTACGGGAACTTGGTTTACCAATATCGATATCAAGGCGACTGCTGTTGCGTCTGATATCACTGAATACCGATTTTACTTCAGGAAGTTTGCGCGCGATTTCTGCAGCCTGTTCCGTTTTGATTCGTGCATACTCGAGGCTCGCACCGGAAGGTAAACGAATATTCACAACGAGCTGACCATTATCTGCTGCCGGTAAAAAACTTGTGCCGCCTTTTAGCGATTGCAAACATAATGCGGCCACAAAACTGGCGATTGCTATAGCAGCCATGGAACGCCTGTGACCTAGTGCCCAACGAATAACGTTGGTGTAGCGATCTGCCTGATGATCAAACCATTCATTAAAACGTTTCAACAAAGCGCTGAACCCACGCTTGGGCATATGTTGATAGCCCACCGGGTCACCCCAACGCGATGACAACATAGGGTCGAGCGAAAAAGAAATTAATAATGAAACTAACACCGAAGCCACAACAGTCAACGCAAAAGGTTTAAACCATTGGCCCGGGCCGCCACTCATAAACGCAACCGGAATAAATACCGCGACAATCGAAAAGGTTGTCGCCATTACCGCCAAACCAATTTCTTTGGTACCTTCACGCGATGCGGTGACACGATCTGAACCGCGTTCCATATGCCGCACAATATTTTCACGCACTACAATCGCATCGTCGATCAACACACCAATCGCGAGTGAAAGCCCAAGCAGTGTCATAAAATTCAGCGAGAATCCAAACAACCACACGGCGATAAATGCAGCGAGCACAGATGTTGGCAATGCCAGCGCGGTAATTAATGTGGAGCGCCACGAATTTAAAAATGCGTATACAACAAAAATCGTTAAGCCTGCACCAAGGATCAAGGCTTCGATAACATTATTTAAACTCGATTCAGCCCATTCTCCGCCATCATTCGCAATTTCGATAACGGTGCCCGGCTTGAGATCTTTACGAATTTCATCGAGTTCTTTGCGTACAGCTTTGGAAACGGAAACCGTACTCGCTTCACGTGTACGAATAATATTAATGCCGACTGAAACGTGTCCGTTGTAAAGGCTGATACTGCCCTGCTCGGCATTACCGTCAACAACATCCGCAACATCGCTTAAACGCAACACTTCATCGCCGTTACGCTTGAGGACGATATTGCCAAAATCAGCGGGCGTCGCAAGGCGACCCAGCAAACGAATACTGCGGTCTTCAAGATCGCCCTGGATTTTTCCACCGGGTGCTGTGAGGTTTTGGCTTTGCAAACTGCGTTGGACTTCCACGACAGAAATATTATGCATACGCAATTTTTCGCTGCGTAACAGCACAGAAAGTTCGCGTTTCAAATCACCGGAAACATCCACAATCGCAACGCCTGGAATTGCGCGCAAACGATCGCCAATTGTTTTTTCAGCGAGTATCGATAGCTCAATATGACTTTGGCTCGACGAAGATAAAGACAGGGACATAATGGGCCAGGAATCCGGGTCCACTTTGCTGATAATCGGCTCGCGCATTTCAATCGGCAATTTGTAACGCACGCTCGCAATTGAATTACGAACTTCGTCGGCGGCTTCAATTAAATTTTTATCGAATTCAAATTCAATACTGAAACTTGCATTGCCTTCGTTGGCCCAGGCGCGCATTTGATGCACACCGGGAATTCCCTGCATGGCTTTTTCAAGGCGATCAACAATTTCACGTTCAACCGTTTCGGGCGAAGCGCCAGGATAAGGAATGGTAATTCGCAACACGGGTGGCGCAATATCGGGGCGCTCATTCACGCGCAACTTTCCGAGTGCCAACCAACCAACTGCCATTAAACCTATGGTTAGCACCACCGTTACCAGCGGGCGTTTGATGCTGAAGTCAGATAAAAACATAGGTCTTATCCTTCCTTCTTGCCAGCTGGATTTTTAGTTTCAACGGGTGCATTGGAAGCTGCAGCTTTGGTGGCATTTGCAGGTGTTTTTTCAAAATTTACTGATGCGCCTTCAACCAAAATACCACGCGGATGACGCAAAATTGTGTCGCCTTCATTGAGGCCTGCAGTAATCGCATAATCACCGGATTGGATATCGCGAGTTCCCAATTGAATTTCAATTTTATTTAATTTGTTTTGCTGCACACGCCAAATGTACGCATGATCGCCCTGCTGGATTAAGCTGGTTTCGGGAATGGTGAGCCCTTGTTGTGAAAGACTCTGGACGCGCCCTTCTGCAAATAATCCCACCGTTAGATTTTTAGGATCTTGTAGCGCAACCTGAACACCAACCTGGCGAGTATTAACATCGGCAACGGGATTAATACGCTCTACTTTTCCTTCGTATGTATGATCGCTCGAACCATTCACAGAAAAGTTCACAGCCTGGCCCACTTGTACTTGATGGATTTGGCTTGCGGGAACGAATCCTTCAAAACGAATGCTGCTGGGATCAATTACTTTCAACAGGGCTTTGCCTACTTGCGCAGTATCGCCATTGGACGTCACACGATTAGCCACAACACCCGCGAAAGGTGCGCGAATTTGTGTGCGAGCTAATTGCAAAGTATCTTGCGCAAGACGCGAACGCGCCGCAGCCAATTCACTTTGCGCAGAATTACGGCGCAATTCGGCATCTTCTTTGGCCTGGGTCGACACGGCACCGCTGGTTGATAAAGATTTCAAACGATTAAATTGGCGTTCCGCCTGGTCAAAACTTTGTTGCGCTGCACGTTCCGCTTCTTGCGATGAAATTAATGCCTGGCGATAAATCGTGTCGTCAAGGCGCACCAACAGATCGCCCTCCTTAACTTTATCACCATTATCTTTTAATACCTGCACAACGATGGCCGATACTTCCGCGCGCAAATCCGCTTGTTTTTTGGCTTCCAGCGAGCCTGAAATAATGGGCCCCGAGGCAATACGGTTGGACGATATGGTGACCAAGTCTTCCTTAACAATCAGCATGGTTTGCCTGGTTTCTTTAGCGGGCGCTTCTTTGGATGCACCACAGGCAGACAACAGTGCCGCCAGGCCCAAGACCATTAGCGTTTTATTCGGCATAGCAATTCCTTAAAAAATCAATCGGGACAAAAAAAATAGGTTGATGATGGTTTTAGACGATAGATGCGTGCAGTTTAGATGCACCCTGGAAAATTAAATGTGTGGATATGTAAAGAATAAGCAAAGAAATAAACAGGAATGCCCGGTCGAGGATGAATGGTACTGACTTAAGAAGCGAGTCGTCGGCAACTGCTCCTGCGTTACTCTAGCTCCTGCATCCATGCAGTCGTCATCCCGGCAGGGGATGGCGACTGCCTTATCGTAATACGCTCTTAAGTAAGCGCCATTTCGGTCAAAGATCGTAATTGGGTGTTATGTTTAAGAGATTAAATGAGGCTTACGCTTTAAATCCCTTTCCAACCACATAAACTTCACGTGAACGCGGGCGCGATGCATCGGGTTTGCGGATAACAACTTTTTCGAAACTGGTGCGCACTTCTTTGACGTAATCGTCATAGCCTTCACCATGAAAAACCTTGGCGACAAAATCGCCTTTGGGTTTTAACACAGAGCGCGCCATATCCAGCGCGAGTTCGACGAGATACATAGAGGAAGCCTGGTCGGCAGCATCGACGCCACTAATATTCGGTGCCATATCGGAAATCACCACATCAGCTTTATTGCCACCGAGCAAATCCATGATTTGGTTAAAGACGGATTCTTCGGTGAAATCGCCCTGGATAAAATCAACGTTTTCGAGGGAGTCCATCGGCAAAATATCTGAAGCCACTACGCGCCCTTTCACACCCACCATACGACCGGCGATTTGCGACCAACTGCCGGGAGCAGAACCTAAATCCACAACTAAATGCCCAGGCTTGATGAGTTTGTCTTTTTCATTGAGTTCGATCAATTTATAAGCAGCACGGGCACGGTAACCATCCACCTGGGCGCGCTTTACATAGGGATCGTTGACATGCTCTTCCAGCCAACGGTTACTGCTTTTTGATCGAGCCATATATCTTCCAATTCAATAAGTTAGCACAGACTTATAAAGTGTCATCTACGTCAGGAGCAACGTTTGATACTTTGTCCATAGCGGCCAAAAATGCGGCTTGATTAGCTTCATCAGCGCGTTTTTGCAGCACTATGAATATCCATTGAGCCTTTACTTCACTCCAAATTTGGCCAGCACTATACCAAGCAACGCTCCCTAACTCTATTTACTATTTCTGTACGAGGAAACAAAGCAAAAAAAAGGGCGAGCCTGTTAAGACTCGCCCTTCGCATTAATGACAACGCATTACGCTTTACTGCGACGACTCGCCCATACCATCGCCAATGCACCTAACAACAAACCCAGGCTGCCCGGCTCGGGCACTGAGGTTGGTTTTTCGTTGACGGTGATGTTGGCTAGATAGCTGTCGCCAGCCAATTCATTGCCCCATGAATCAGACAATAAAAAATCGTCCAGCTTAATGGTACTGATACCCGCCTGGCCGGCAGTAAATGCCAGGGTGAACAACTTCAATGCGCTCGCCTGACCGGAAAAATCCCACGCCAGGGATACACCGGAGAGGTTCACGCTATTGCCGGAGGTCGGGGTGGCGGCAAGGCCGTAAAATAATGAATCATCCAGATCGCTGCTAAACACTGCATTTTGGTAGCCAGTGACCGCGCCATTGAATGACAGGTTCATATCGAAACCGCCGAGGTCAAAGCCGCCAAGGTCGTCCGTACCGTCCAGACCTGATATCCAGAAATCAAGGGATACGGTATCGCCTACATTATAAGAATGGGCAACATTTGCACCGGCATTACCGAATGACAATACGGGTGTTGCGTAAGCGCTAGTCGCCGCTAAACCCAATGCGCTTACCGCGATTAATTTATTAAACATATTCATTTTTACAATTCCTGAAATTTGTTGTTATTAACGCGCACAAGAAAGCTTGGTGCACTTGGTTGCACAAACGCGTGAATCCAATACGTTGACAACGCCATCGTTATTCACATCGTAAGGACTGCTGCCTTGTACTGTTGTATTTTTGCGCGCGAGGATCAGGTCGATATCGTCCAGATCTACGGTACCGCTGTTATTAACATCACACATAAGCGGTGCAGACGATGAACTTGAACTGCTCGCACTGCTCATGCTCAGGGTTTGCCATGGAGTATCGAACGCGCCGTTTACCAATGGGCCGATGGTGAAGAAGTATTTCACGGTCGCACCTGCCGGAATATTGTCCAAGGTAAACACGTTGGTGTTATCCGCATTGTGGGTCATACGGATATTTTGCTGGCCTTCGTTGTTGATGATGTAGTGAATATCAACCCACGCCGCCTGGTTTGCGTAAAACTTCACGCTGCTGCTGGATAAAAGGGTGTAGCCATATGAGCTTGATGCTGATGACGCGACAGAACTTGAAGCACTGCTGGCAACACTGCTTGCAACCGAGCTGCTTGCTACTGAACTGCTGGAAGCACCAACTTTAGTGATGCGGAACCAGTTCATGCTCCAACCGCCTTGCTGTGCGTAAATTCCAAAGCTGTAAGAGCCGGCATCCAGGGTCACTGTTTGGGTGACGGTTGTCCAAACCTGGCTGCCGCCTGTGGCTGGCACATTTACATTGCCGAGCTGGATGCTTCCTGCGTTCAAATCTGAAGAGAACATGGAAGCCGATGGGCTGGCAACACGATATTCAATTTGGTAAACACCGCTCGTTGGAATATTCAAACCGGTAAATGCCATCCAATTGCCCGCACCAACATTATCAACATTTTGGCCACCACCAACATCCTGGGTACTAATTACTTGCACACCGGAAGTCGCCGCAAAAGCCTCCGCTTGTATCAACCATTCAAAACCGGAATTAGCGCTTGATGAACTGCTTGCTGACGAAGTCGCTGCACTGCTGCTTGAGCTGGAAGCATGGTTACTGGCGACTGATGAATTCGCCACTGATGACGCGCTGCTCGCGACAGACGATGAACTGCTGGAAACAATCACGCCCGTTGAGGATGAAGATGAAGAATCCGTTGATTGGCAGGCTGCATCGCTGCCGCAATCCCAAACGATATCGTCAATCGCCAGTGGGAAGTTTGAGGTTGGCTGTGGATCAAGGCTGGCAATCATGAACAATTGCGACATGGATTGCAGCGCGTTGATACCGCGGATTGCTGAAATCGGGATTGTCGCCTGTGCCCAATCACCATTGCGCACCAAACCATAAGCGGTGGTATTCGCAGGGAAATTCACCCATTGCTCGTTGGTATAGGTATCTGCGATACCGATTTTGAAACCCACATTCGCCGGGATTTTGATTTTGAACTTCAAAGTACCATTGCCAAAGTTGCTCATGTCATGCGGCTGGCGAGAGGCAATACCAGCACCAAACCATTGCGGTGCGGTGTAGTTCCAGGCAATGACATTTGCGCCTTCCGCAGGTGGTGTCGTGCCCTCGCTCAGCGAAGCAGGATTCCACACCCACAAATCGGCGTTGCCACCAATATCCTGTTTGTTGGTTACGTTCGCATCAGTGAACACACCAAAAGTGCCGGTTTCTTTTTGGGTTTGGTTGCCGAGTTTGACTTCACCCAAGCCGTCCAATTGATAGACACGTACATAGTCGATGTACATTTTTGCTGGCAAAGGAGCAGTCACCTGGCCTTCGCTCGCCGCGTCGGTGAAGTTACCACCCACAGCCATGTTGAAGAGGAAGTAGAACGGCGCCTGGAATTCGGAAGACTCGCCGCCAACCGGAATCGGGGCAGCGTACATATCGTGCTCTACGCCGTTATCAACTACCGTGAAACGGATTTGGGTATCCGTCCAATACATGCGATAAACCACAAAACGGTTGGTCAGTGGCGTAGGTGCAACGTAAGAGTTTTTGGTCTGCCATGCAGTGGATGCAGCGCAGGATTCATTGCCCGGAACACAAGCAGCAGACGCATAGAAAATCGCGTTGGATGCAGTGTAACTATTAATATCGGAACCCAGCGGAATCATGGACGATAAGCGATGCCCCATCTCCACAATGTCCAGCTCGCCTTTTGCTGGCCAGGTTGCGAGCGTAGTGCCCAACATCCAGCCAGCAGGCCACAAACCGGTGCCCACTTGCGGCACACTCATACGGAATTCAACCAAACCGTATTTGACTTGCAACTTGCCTTCAGTGGTAATTTTTCCCGACGTGAATGGCTTACCGCCATAGGCTTCATGACGGGCTTCAATCGCCAGGGCTTTGGTGCCTGGCTCAAATGGAACATTTTCGATACTCAAGTTACCAGGGCGATAATATTCCAGTTCCTGGTTACCCCATCCGCACAAACCAATGTTGCAACCATCGCTGTCGATGGCATTCCATACATTGGAATCCAGGGTATTGAAGTTCTCTTCGTATAAGAGATTTCCAATTACCGGATTCAACACATCGGCATTGGCTGCTACACCTGTCATAGCCATAACACTGGCGAGTAGCGCCAGCTTTGCCTTATCGACAAAATTCTTTCTGTATCCGCTCATTTTATAAAGACCCTCGTATGGTAACTATTGTTATAAATCTCGTAGGTTTTTTTTGATGTTTTAATGACTGCATGCATCTACGAGCATGGAAAACCCGCTGGTATTATTTTTTTTAAAACCGGGCAATGGAAAGCTACGCTCACAGCCGCGGCACAATGTCATTTTGAATAGGAAAAGTTCGTCCCAGATTCGGGAAAAACAGGAACATGGGATGGTTCACGTTTACGCCAATAAGGTGGCACGAGCTGGTTACAACCAAGCCTAATAACGGAATGCGTCAAAAAGCCGTTAACAGCTATTAGTGATGAAGAAGTAAGGAAACCCGATAGAAATTAGATAGGAATTGGATAGCAATTAGATAGAAACCAGATGATGACGCCTGATAGCAACCCACGTAGAATTGGCACCTTGATATCACCTCTGCCGGATCGACCGGCCAGGAACCCAGCCCATGATTCGTATTACCGAACTTGCTTTACCGCTCGACCATCCCCCTGAAGCTTTACGCAAAGCCATCCTTGAACGACTAAAAATCAAGGATACCGAACTGCTCGACTTCACCGTTTTTAAACGCAGCTACGATGCGCGCAAGAAAAACAGTGAAATCAAATTTGTCTATATCATCGACCTGACCGTCAGCCATGAAAAACCCGTCCTTGCACGCTTCAAGGATGACGTTCACGTCCGCCCTGCTCCCGATACCAATTACTATCCCGTCGGCCAGGCACAGGAAGGATTAACCGAGCGCCCGCTGGTGATTGGCTTTGGCCCTTGCGGTTTATTTGCGGCCCTTATCCTTGCGCAAATGGGCTTTAAACCAATTGTGCTGGAACGCGGCAAAGATGTCCGCCGCCGCACCAAAGATACCTGGGCGCTTTGGCGCAACAAGGTGTTAACGCCCGAATCCAACGTCCAATTCGGTGAAGGCGGTGCCGGTTTGTTTTCCGATGGAAAACTCTACAGCCAAATCAAAGACCCGAAATTCTACGGTCGCAAAGTCATGCATGAATTTGTACGCGCTGGCGCGCCGGAAGAAATCATGTATGTGAGCAAACCGCATATTGGTACTTTTCGTTTAACCGGTGTGGTATCGACCATGCGCGAAGAAATCCGCGCGCTCGGTGGCGAAGTGCGCTTTGAAAGCAAGGTCAGCGATTTCATGATTGAAGATGGTCGCATGCAAGGTGTGGTCATGGCCAACGGCGAAGAAATTCGCAGTCGCTATATTGTATTGGCACTTGGCCACAGCTCGCGCGATACCTTCAGAAAAATCCACGAACGCGGCGTTTTTATCGAAGCAAAACCCTTTGCGGTTGGCTTCCGCATTGAGCATCCGCAATCGCTCATCGATAAAGCCCGCCTCGGAAAATATGCCGGTCACCCTGAATTGGGCGCAGCAGATTACAAGCTGGTCTATCATGCGAAAAATGGCCGCGCGGTATACAGTTTTTGTATGTGTCCCGGCGGAACCGTCGTTGCGGCAACTTCTGAACCCAATCGCGTGGTCACTAACGGGATGAGTCAATATTCACGCAATGAGCGCAATGCCAATGCTGGAATCGTTGTGGGAATTACACCGGAAGATTATCCCGGCGGCCCACTTGCGGGTGTTGAGTTCCAGGAAGCGCTGGAATCGCGCGCCTACGAATTAGGTGGCAGCGATTATTGTGCTCCCGGCCAATTGGTGGGCGATTTTATTCGCAATAAAGCGTCCAGCGAATTTGGCGAGGTTGAGCCTTCGTATAAACCCGGTGTGCGCCTGGGCGATTTAAATCCGTCATTGCCTAAATATGTGATTGATGCAATCCGCGAAGCCCTGCCAGAATTTGGCAAACAAATCCGCGGCTTTGATCGCGACGATGCAATCCTCACCGGAATTGAAACACGCACATCATCTCCCGTGCGCATCACACGTGATAACGAAAGCCTGCAAAGTTTGAACACGCGAGGCTTGTATCCCGCCGGTGAAGGTGCCGGTTATGCAGGCGGGATTTTGTCGGCGGGTGTAGATGGAATTAAAGTGGCGGAAGCTGTGGCGAAAGCGATGTTGGAAGACTTAGAAAATTTTCATAAATAGGGAATCGTCATCCCCGCAGGGGATCCAGCGTCTTTGCATTTTAAGTCACTGGATCCCCTGCGGGGATGACGATTCACAAATAAATTACATAGTCAAAGGCGCTTCGCTTTTTTACACTACTAATGCAGAACAAACATAATGAAACTCGACGACGTAAAAAAACTTCAACAAAAAAAATATCGCGAAGAACTCGGCCATTTTTTGGTTGAGGGCGAACACCTTGTACTCGAATTACAAAAAGCAGCCGAAAAAATTCCGGAACTCAAAAAGAGCGAACTTTACGTTACTGAAGCTTACGAACATTGGCCGACTGATTTTAGGAAAAACCTCATCACTGCAAAACAAATGTCGCAAGTTTCCGATACAAAAACGCCCCAGGGAATAGTCGCTATAGTGCCGTTTTTGCCAACAATCGCCAAAGCGCAAGCCAATGAGCGCGCGATTTATTTACATGAAGTACAAGACCCCGGTAACCTCGGCACTATAGTGCGCACCCTCGCCTGGTTTGGAAATTTTCGTTTATTGCTCAGCCCCAATTCTGTTGATCCTTACAATCCAAAAGTGGTGCGTTCGAGTATGGGAGCTATTTTCCATTTGCCGATGGAGCTGGATGTTTCGTTGGCGGAAGTCGGTAAGCGTTTCAACAAAATTGCCTGCTTACATATGCATGGCGATAAAGTTAGCGATGCATCTTTCAAAGATTATGAATGTTATTTATTTGGCAATGAAGCGCGTGGATTACCACAGGAACTACTGGCTGATATGTGCGTTCATTCTTTCAATATCCCCGGCTCAGGTGCAATTGATTCACTCAACCTTGCGTCTGCGGCCAACATCTGTGTGTATGAATTAGTGCGTTAATCCATTGTTAAACAGGAAACATTGTGAACGGGCGAAACTACGGATATAAAAAAAATTATTTTGGATACCAGAAACTGCCACAAGTTTATTGGCTCGCATTCCTAAGCTTTTTAACTTGCATTGTTTTTTCCAATCCTGTCCACGCGCAATATTATGAGCCGCAACAACATGGCCAGCGCGCGCCCAAAATTGCCCTGGTATTAGGTGGGGGTGGAGCACGTGGCGCTGCACATATTGGCGTACTTGAAGTGCTTGAGCGCGAACGAATTCCCCTCGCCTGCGTGGTGGGAACCAGTATGGGCGGCCTGACAGCTGGCGCTTATGCAGCAGGTCTCTCACCTGCTGAAATGCGTGAAAAACTGGAGAAAGCCGACTGGACTGATTTGTTTCTTGACTCTGCGGATTATTCGCAATTGGGCTTTCGCAAAAAGCGCGTCACCAATCGATTTTTATCTGGCACAGAATTAGGGCTGATTAAACACGGCGTGCAAATTAAACCGGGGGTTATCGCCGGAACCAAAATTAAATTATTTTTTAATTTGCTGGTAGGCGCTGATTACAGCGCGCGCAATATCGAAGACATGCCTTTACCACTTGCACTCGTTGCCACCGACATAGGCACTGGCGATAAGTTTGTGTTCAAAAAAGGCAGCTTGCCACTCGCCATGCGTGCGAGTATGTCCGTTCCCGGTTTGATGACGCCCATCGATTATGAAGGCCACAAATTAGTGGATGGTGGCCTGGTCGATAACTTGCCCGTAGAAGTTGCACGCGAATTTTGCAATCCCGATATCATTATCGCCGTTAACGTAGGCACTGCGTTAAAACCTGCTGACCAAATTGGCTCGCTCTTGAGCGTCACTACGCAAATGATTGGCATTTTGGCAAAACAAAATGTTGTGCAATCAATTGCCAGTTTGCGACCCGAGGATATTTATATTGAACCCGCATTAGGTGATTTTTCTGCCGCTGATTTTTCCCACTACAATATTGCGGCTGATATAGGTAAAGCAGCTGCAGAAAAAAAACTGGAAAAATTACAACAATACGCGCTTGATGAAACCGCTTATGCAGAGTGGCGCAATGATAAAAAACATCCACAAGATCCCGTCCAGATTGATCAAATTGCTATTACCCCGTTAAAGCGGCAGCCACCGGATTACATCCAGGAACATATCCGCCAAAAACCACATGAAGTGTTGGATCGCGAAAAGCTGGAGCAAGATTTAATTCGCCTCTATGGCGATGGCTTTTATGAAAGTGTTGATTACAACATTGAGACCAAAGACAACAAAAATACCTTGCGGATTAATGCGCGGGAAACCACCTGGAGTTCAGATTATTTTACATTTGGTTTCGACATCAATAATGAATATCGCCAAGGTACTAATTTTGATTTGCGCGGCGCCTATCGCAGTACCTGGATTAATAAACATGGCGGGGAATTCTTTGGCACCATCGATATAGGCAGCACCCCGGGGTTTGAAGCGGAGTTTTACCAACCACTCAATTATCGCCAAACCTATTTTGTGCAACCTTCACTTTACAGCAAGAGCGAAACATTCAATGTTTTCCGCAATGAAGATAAAATTGCCGAATATAAATTAATTCGCAATTATTCCGAACTTGTGCTGGGACAAAACCTTGATAGTTTCGGCCAAATTAAACTGGGCTGGCGCGAATACGATATTAAAAGCACGTCTGATATCAGCTCGGTGGATTTAGGTAATTTCCACGATAAATATGGCGGGACTTTATTTGACCTCAATATAGATACGCGCAATCGCCTGCATTTTCCCTCGCGGGGCTGGTCGACACATATCAGTTATTTTGACTCCCAAGCCCACGATTACGGCAAACTCGATAGCGAGTTTGATTTTGCTTATCCGTTGGATAATTTTGTGCTCGCAGGCCATGCATCTTACGTGCGCTCTACATTTGGACAATTACCCGCCATGGATGCAGCCTACCTCGGCGGCTTTTTAAATCTCTCGGCCTATGCCAGCAACCAGATCATTGCGGATAATGCGCTTTATGCACATTTGCGCGGCGAGCATATTATCGGGCGCATGCCACTGGGCTTTAACGGCGATCTGCGCCTCGGCATAGGTTTGGAAGCGGCAAAATTAAAATACGCCTATACCTTGAATGATGTCGATAACTGGTTAAATTCTGCGGTCATCTATCTTGGCGGTGAAACACCCTTGGGCCCGGCGTACCTGGGCGTCGGATTTTCAGATGACGGCAAGTTCAATCTCTATATGCAGGTTGGCGCCCACTAAAGGAGCGCCAGCCTTTTTATTGTGTTCATCTGGAACGAGCCGGGCAAAATATCGCCAAGGATTTTTAGTCCTCACCAGGACGAATTTAACGCAACCTGTAGCTATTTCCACCCTGTTATAACACCCACTATATGTAGTAATAACTAAACTCGTCGACTAGAAGAAAAAATTCTAATCTGACCACCTAAGCCTGCTACTCCCTGAAACCCTCGCCAGTGCACTGTTTACGCGGTTATACGCAGATTTTTCACCAGCTACCCACATCTTATCCACAGCCCGGCAGGCTTTTTTTGAGCTTGCATAAATCGTTTAACCGCATTATCTTGTTGCTCAAATTTGATGAAGACCCTATATATGGGGTTTTGTGACAGACTTCTCCATTCAATTTTTAATGGTTTGGCCAAGTGATTTTGGCGTCGTTTGTCAAGTAGATTTGGTAAGGCCTTTTAACCCAATTGAGTGTTTTAAGGGATAATCCATTCCCTGAAACAGCTAAAACCAGCCCTGGATGCAGGTTTTGGCATCAGCAGTGTGGGAACAAACCGCCACTATATATTGTGTTTGCCAATAGCCAGGTCTAAAGCTCCGGAAACATCATTTATATAGGGGAAATTTATAAGTGCGGCTGGCGAGTCAGTAAATGCTTGCCGAATTGCGTTCCAAACCCTGATTTTAATAAATGCGATCTCGCAAGGCGGGTTTAAACGCTGTAAGAACGGATATGGCATTCACCATTCTTTTTCATTATTGAGTATTGGGTTCACCATTGACTGTTTAGTTTTACGATTTACGAACCGGCTGACGCCATGCGCTGTCTTAAGATGCATGGCCAACAATGGAGCTACCGGTTTATTGGATTTATCGCTTTATCTACATAACTCTTTGTTTACACAACTACGGATATGGCCTCACGCGGGAGACGTCTATGCACACCGACATTGAAAGCAGTACCAGCACTACCACCCAACACGATATCCATGGCAGCCAGCAGCCCCTGGCAGCAACAGCACCGGGCCAGTTGCGAATCATCAAGCGCAACGGCACCGTTGTGCCTTTTGATGCGAGCAAAATCGCTATTGCCATGACCAAAGCCTTTTTAGCTGTTGAAGGTGGCACTGCCGCAGCGTCGACCCGCATCCATGAAACTGTAGATAGCCTGACCAAACAAATTACCGCGACCTTCAAACGTCGTATGCCCTCTGGTGGCACCATCCATATCGAAGAAATCCAGGACCAGGTTGAGTTGACCCTGATGCGTTCTGGCGAACAAAAAGTTGCCCGTGACTATGTGCTTTACCGCGAATCGCATTCACGCATGCGCGCTGAAAAACGCAGTGCTGAACAAGCGGCTGACGCTGAATACCCAAGCATTAACGTAACCCTGGCCAATGGCACCCGCGCGCCTTTGGACATTGCCCGTATGCGTACCATCGTTGCCGAAGCTTGTGCAAACCTCAAAGGTGTTGAGGAAAAAGCCATCCTCGATGAAGCCATGCGCAACCTTTACGATGGCGTTAACGAATCCGATGTAAATACCTCTTTGGTTATCACTGCCCGCACATTGGTAGAAAAAGAGCCTAATTATTCGTTCGTAACCGCTCGTTTGCTGATGGACAAATTGCGTGCGGAAGCTTTGGGTTTCCTTGGCATCGCAGAAGAAGCCACTCAATCAGACATGGAGCTTTACTACGCTCGCGCCCTGCCCGTTTATTTGAAAAAAGGCGTGGAACTGGAATTGTTGTCGCCAGAACTCTTGAAGTTCGACCACGAAAAATTAGGCAAGGCCTTATTAGCTGATCGCGATTTGCAATTTACTTACCTCGGTTTGCAAACCCTTTATGACCGTTATTTCATTCACAGCAATGATGTGCGCATCGAATTGCCGCAAATTTTCTTTATGCGCGTTGCAATGGGCCTTGCGATTGAAGAAGAGCAAAAAGAAGAGCGCGCAATTGAGTTCTATCGCTTGTTATCTTCTTTCGATTACATGAGTTCTACCCCAACATTGTTTAACTCAGGTACCTTGCGTCCACAATTGTCTTCTTGCTACCTGACGACTGTGCCAGATGATCTGCACGGTATTTACGGCGCAATGCAAGACAACGCCATGCTCAGCAAATTCGCAGGCGGCTTGGGTAACGACTGGACACCAGTTCGCGCATTGGGCGCTTACATCAAAGGCACCAACGGTAAATCACAAGGCGTTGTTCCTTTCCTGAAAGTAGCAAACGACACTGCTGTTGCTGTTAACCAGGGTGGCAAGCGTAAAGGCGCTGTGTGTGCGTACCTTGAAACCTGGCATATGGATGTTGAAGAGTTTTTAGAACTCCGTAAAAACACCGGTGATGATCGTCGTCGTACCCACGATATGAACACCGCCAACTGGGTGCCCGATGCATTCATGAAGCGCGTATTTGACGATAAAGAGTGGACACTCTTTTCTCCAAACGATGTTCCTGATTTGCACGACTTGTACGGCAAAGCTTTCGAAGAACGCTACGAACATTACGAAGCACAAGCTGCTGCTGGCAAAATCAAAGTATTCAAAACCGTTCGCGCCTTGGACTTGTGGCGCAAAATGCTCGGCATGTTATTTGAAACCGGCCACCCATGGATCACCTTTAAAGATCCATGCAACCTGCGCAGCCCACAGCAACATTGCGGCGTAGTGCATTCATCCAACTTGTGTACCGAAATCACGCTGAACACTAAAGCGAATGATGAAATCGCAGTATGTAATTTGGGTTCGATTAACCTTGCCCAACACATTGTGAACGGCAAACTTGATCAAGCGAAATTAGAGCGCACTGTGCAAACTGCAATTCGCATGCTCGATAACGTAATCGATATTAACTACTACGCGGTTGCAACATCCAAAGCATCTAACCTGCGTCATCGCCCTATTGGTTTAGGCATTATGGGCTTCCAGGATGCGCTTTATTTGCAACGCATCGCCTACAGTTCTGATGAAGCAGTTGCCTTCGCTGACACCTCAATGGAAGCAGTAAGTTACTACGCGATTAAAGCCTCCAGCGAATTAGCAAAAGAGCGCGGCAAGTACTCAACTTTTGAAGGTTCTTTGTGGAGCCAGGGCGTTTTGCCAATCGACTCTATTGAAAACCTCGCGAAAAATCGCGGTGAAAATTACATTAAAGTCGATCGCAGCCAAACACTGGATTGGGCTTCATTGCGCGCGCAAGTTAAATCACAAGGTATGCGTAACTCTAACGTGATGGCGATTGCACCAACGGCAACCATTTCCAACATCACTGGTGTTACCCAATCCATTGAACCGACTTACCAAAACCTCTACGTGAAATCCAACCTTTCTGGTGAATTCACTGTAGTAAACCCACATCTGGTTCACGATTTAAAATCCCGTGGCTTGTGGGACACCGTAATGGTTAACGATTTGAAATACTACGAAGGTTCAGTGCAAAAAATTGATCGCATTCCAGCAGATCTGAAAGCGATTTATTCAACTGCATTTGAAGTAGAACCCAAGTGGATTGTTGAAGCAGCAAGCCGTCGCCAGAAGTGGATCGACCAGGCACAAAGTTTGAACCTGTACATTGCTGGCGCTAACGGCAAGAAGCTGGATATCACCTACCGCATGGCATGGTTCAGCGGCTTGAAAACCACTTACTACCTGCGTGCATTGGCAGCAACCACTACAGAAAAATCCACCATTAATACCGGTGCATTGAATGCAGTTTCTGCAACAGGCGCCGGTGGAGTTTCAGCAGCTCCTGCAGCGGCCACGCCTGTTGTTTCTGAAATTGAACAAGCCAGTTTTGCACAAGCAGCGCCAGTACCCTTGGCATGTTCAATTGATAATCCTGATTGTGAAGCGTGCCAGTAAACCTGTGAATAACGCATTCACAAAATAACAACAAGGCGACCCAGGGTCGCCTTGTTGTTTTAAAAAGCTATTAAATAATATCAACGTAAATGTAATCCAACATATATCTAAAGTTTTTGATTTTTCTATATCTAAACTTTTGATTTTCTATATCTAGAACCTTGTGACTTTCTTTATCCAAGTCTTGTCATTTTCTTTTATCTAAACTCGTCATTTACTTCATCTAAACTTTGTCACTTTCCTTAATGGGTGTTGCTCCTGATTTTTTAAGGGGAGCCGTTCCGGGATGTTTGACATCGCTCATCCATTGATTATCGTGATTATCTTTGGCTTGATGATTTCGCGCAAAGAAAGCGACAAACCACACCGCCATAAAGATTATCAAAGCAAGTAAAACCCAAATTGAATGCTCAGTTAACCAGCTCATAAAAGCCTCCTGGAAATGCAATGTAAAATTTAATTTACACGTCGAAAATTTAACGTATATCAGGGCAAATGCTGACCGCCTGTTACACCAATCACTTCAGCAGTTATATAACTGGATTCTTGCGATGCAAGGAACACAAATGCCGGTGCAACTTCTGACGGTTGTCCAGGGCGGCCCATAGGCACATGCTCACCAAAATGTTCGAGCTTTTCAGGTGGCTGGCCACCACTTTGTTGCAAAGGTGTCCACACAGGGCCAGGAGCGACCGCGTTCACGCGGATTCCTTTTTCAATCAACATTTTTGCAAGGCTTTTTGTAAAAGCGGTGATCGCACCTTTCGTTGATGCGTAATCCAGTAAGCCTGCAGAAGGTTGGTAAGATTGGATTGACGTTGTATTAACAATGCTTGAACCAGCAGGCATATGGGGAACAGCAGCCTGTGTAATCCAAAACATAGCAAATACATTAGTCGCAAATGTTTTTTGAAATTGCTCGGTGGTAATATCCTGAAATTCTTTTACATATTGTTGCTTGCCCGCATTGTTCACAAGAATATCGAGTGAACCCAATTCAGCGATTGCTTTGGCAACCAATTGTTTACAAAAATTTTCGTCCGTTATATCGCCGGGAATAGCGATAGCTTTTTGGCCGGCATCTTTAATTTGTTTGATGGTCTCCTGGCCATCTTCCTCTTCGCTCGGCATATAAGTAATTGCGACATCAGCACCCTCCCGCGCAAATGCAATCGCCACTGCCCTGCCAATACCTGAGTCACCGCCGGTAATTAATGCTTTGCGACCCGCAAGGCGATGGGAGCCGCGATAGGATGCTTCGCCGTGGTCTGCTTTAGGCTTTAGCAATGCATCCAACCCGGGTTCCGGTTGTGAGCCATCAGCTTGAGCCTTTGGTAGCGCATATTGTGTGCGCGGATCTTGCATTGAGTATTGATCAAAACTTTTCATATTTTCACCACCAGTAATTTCATATCGGATTAAATTAACATAATTGATAGAACCACTCTGAAACAAACTGATAGCCTGCTCTGTACGTTGGCGAACCTTATTTTTTTATTGGCGGTATAATCACTAGATGGCGAAAACAAATTAAAATTTATGCAACACAAGGCGTCATTTATAATTATTTATGCGTATCTCTTTTGGCATTTTTCGCAAAAAAAACTGCGCCTGTGGGTTTTGCCCAGATAAGCCCTGGTGAAGGGAATATTGCAGCGCGGACAAATGCTCTTATTGTGTGCAAGCCAATGCTGCCTGAGCACAAATGCTTTTTTCCACTCCAGGAATTCAAAACTATAAACCCTTGCCTGTTTTACAATCTCGCGTAATTTAGCTGCCGATAAACTACCTATCGTCGATAGCGGATGGACACGTACGCGAAACAAGACTTCATTTTTTATAATATTCCCGACGCCTGCAAAAACATCCTGGTCGAGCAACGCATCGCATATTAACTTTTCGGGCGTTGCACGTAATTTTTTTAGTGCCGCCGTAGCATTCCATTGATCAGACATGACATCCCCGCTCCAATCATAGGTGTCATCCAAATCTCCCTCGATATATTTCACGGAACACGCGTAAAAATTTAATTCTTTTTTATCGGTACACTGTAAGCTCAGGCGCGGAGAACTTTCCTTGCGTTCATTGATGGTGTAACTACCGAACATTAAGAAATGAATTCGCAATGAAAAGCCGGAAAGCTCTATTAAAAAATGCTTACCCCAGCTCCGCAAGGATTTTATGTGTTCACCTTCCAAACGATGCTTATCGATCTTGCTGTTGCCTACTGCATGTAATATTTTCCTGCCACGAAAATCAGCAGCCAATTCTTTTAAAATAACAATCGATGGACCTTCAGGCATAGGTAATACTCTTGGAAAATTATTGCACCATCACAACATTTACAATCCCAACTTAAAACTTTCCTCACAAATTTGTATCAAGCTATGTACGGGAACCTCTAGCCAATCGGGGCGATAAGATGCCTTGAGAATTTCCCGCAAGCGATTATCAATACAGGCCAGTTTCAACAACGCAATTTCGCTGTTTTTACTTTGCCATGCATGTGGCAATTCAGCGGTAGCCTTATAAGCTGCGTAAAATGCTTCATGGGTTTTATGCCTGTAACTAAGTGCAATTTGGTTAATGCGATCTTTTTCGGTCGACATATCGATACCTTGCGCAGCCTTCAATGTGGCTGCACCGGCATCATCAAACGCACATAAAATATCGGCAACATCCTTCAGCGGACTCAATCGCAGTTCAGGATCATCAGAAGTAAATCCATCTTCAAAATTTACAAAATAAGCATCGCTACGCACCACCAGAATTTGTGCAAGGTGTAAATTCCCATGGGTGCGTATGCGAACTCCACCCACGGCACTAGCAGCCATTTTTTTGATAAGTGAAAGGATTTTGGTTTTATGGGAAATTAACCAGGAAACCTCGCTCATACCTTGTGCTTGCAAAGATTCAATCACTTCCTGGAAACGATCATTGATATAACGCACCCATCGATTGGTATCCTTAGCTTTGGTTTCTATAAAACCGAAGCGCGGATCGTCTGAAGGTTTGGCCAATAAATTATGCATTTCAGCCAAACGTGTACCCAATATTTGCGCAAAACTTTCCAGTTCATCCATCGCGGGATATTGGATATCCATTGACGAAGTGCCGGCGGTCAAACGATCGCGCAGCACGCGCTCAAGTGTATTTTGAGTCCACTGCCATGCATCACCCTGATTGCTGACATAAGCCTGCAGGATCATCAAGGTATATTCATTACCTTCAGCATCAACCCGCTTTATTTCTCCCAATAAAGGAACAACATTAGGAAATTGATGCTCACTTAAATAACTACTAATTTCAATTTCAGGGTGAATTCCCACGGTAACTTTGCGAATAGGTTTAAGCACCATGGTTTCGCCAATCACAACCGAACCGTTGACATCCTTGATAGCAACCAAATCAATTTCTTCACTGGCTTTTTCTTCATAGGATTGCAATAGCGGTGTAGCAATAAATTGCAACTCACCGCCATCAAATGGCTGGATTAATTGCTCGCGCAAATCCTGGATAATTTTTCGGCTGAACCCAGGTAAAGTAAATGCATCGGTCAGTAAACCTACCGTGCGTTTTTGTCGAACGCGGGTCAGTGCCAATTGCTGCGATGATGTTCCCGCAAGATGATCAGCCACTACACCAACGGGCAAAAAGAAATGTTCAACCACATGGTCGCGGTGAACCTCAACTTCCATTAACGCCATTAAATCACTACTTGTGCCGTATGGAATGACATAGAGTATCCGCACCTCTTCAGTGGGTTCGCCAGGACGGCTGAACCAGGAACATTTTGGTAAATAAGTTGGCAAGGCCTCTTGCTCAAGAACAGTTCTTGCCGGCAGCTGTAAAACATCCAGCAAATCCTGTTTGATAATCAGTGTGCGCAATTCCGGTGTACGCTCGACAGGTGCAACATACCAATTGGGCATTTGCGTATCGTCTGCCAACAAGAACCAATAAAATCCGTAAGGAGGAAGTGTCAATAAATAATTGAGTTTGGTGATAACCGGAAATGAAGTTCCGCCAATCATTTCTACCGGAATTTTTCCTGCATAAGCGGATAAATCCAATTCACCCGCCTGGGATGCGCGCGACATATTGGCAACGCATAAAATAATTTCGGTCACACCTTCAGGGCTTGTGTATTCACGTAAATAAGCCAGTATGCGGCGATTAGCGGGTGCAAGCATTTTTAAATTGCCGCGACCAAATGCCTTTTGTTGCTTGCGCACGGCAAGCATGCGGCGCGTCCAGTTTAATAGTGAATGTGTATCGTGAGCCTGTGCTTCTACATTGATGGCCTGGAAACCGTAAAGCGGGTCCATAATCGTTGGGGCAATCAAGCTCGCAGGATCTGCACGTGAGAAGCCGCCATTGCGATCATCAGACCATTGCATCGGAGTTCGCACACCATGGCGATCACCCAGGAAAATATTATCGCCCATACCAATTTCATCGCCGTAATAAATCGTCGGCGTACCAGGCATGGACAGCAATAAACTTTTTAATAATTCAATACGGCGACGATCACGCTCAACCAAAGGCGCAAGTCGACGGCGAATACCGAGGTTAATGCGCGCGCGTTTATCAGCTGCGTAAAAATTCCATAAATAATCGCGCTCCTGATCAGTTACCATTTCGAGCGTGAGTTCATCGTGGTTGCGTAAAAAAATAGCCCATTGGCAATTTTGCGGAATGTCCGGCATTTGCCGCAAAATATCGATAATCGGAAACCTGTCTTCCTGCGCGATTGCCATGTACATCCGCGGCATCAACGGAAAGTGAAAAGCCATATGGCATTCATCACCTTCACCAAAATATTGCTGGATATCTTCCGGCCATAAATTCGCTTCTGCAAGCAGCATGCGATCAGGATAAAATTTATTGAGGTGCGCGCGAATTTTTTTGATAACGTCGTGCGTTTCCGGTAAGTTTTCGTTGAGTGTTCCTTCGCGTTCAACAAGATAAGGAATTGCATCCAGGCGCAAACCATCAACGCCTATATCAAACCAGAAGTTCATGATGCTTAATACTTCTTTTAATACGTCCGGGTTATCAAAGTTCAAGTCTGGTTGATTTGCGTAAAACCTGTGCCAAAAATATTGGCCGGCAACGGCATCCCATGTCCAATTTGAACTTTCAGTATCTGAAAAAATAATCCGCGTGCCTTCATATTTTTGATTGGTATCAGACCAGACATAAAAATTACGCGCCTTCGATCCTTTTTTGGCGTGACGGGATTTCTGGAACCAGGGATGTTGATCGGAAGTGTGGTTGATCACCATTTCGGTGATTACCCGTAAATTGCGTTTATGCGCTTCCCGGATAAAACGTCGCGCTTCTGCCATGGTGCCATAGGCAGGATGTATGTCGCGGTATTCGGCAATATCGTAACCATCATCACGCATGGGTGATGGATAAAATGGCAAGAGCCAAATCGCATTTACACCCAGGCTGGCAATGTAATCCAGCTTTTCAATTAAACCGGTAAAATCACCAACGCCGTCATTATTGGCATCAAAATAAGATTTGACATGAACCTGATAAATAACAGCATCCTTGTACCACAAAGGATCATGCAAAAAAGAATCCTCGGGAATGGCATTAACTTTAGTTTTTTTGGCCATATAAATGTCCTTTCAATAATGACAAATATGAGTGCAAGCCTACCCTGCAGCCTGCGAGCAATATTTTTATCATTGACCAAAAGGAATTTAAAAACTGTTCGCCAAACAACATAGTTAAGCGAATAAATGAAACGGAATTACAGCGGCTTATAATTCATTTAAAAAGCCAGTTTGTTCCACATAGCCTGGGTTATGGTTTGTCGATTTTTATAACCCTTCCACGGATCTTCTTTGAGATGATCGAGGCGCTTGTGTAAATTGCCAATATTCCATTGCGATGAAGATGTTAATGTCAGTAACTCATCCCGAGTGATGGGCACAGACACAGGCAGGCCAGCACGCGCACGTACCGAATAAGCAGATACGGTACTCGCACCGCGCTGGTTACGTAAATAATCGATAAATATTTTTCCGATACGATTTTTGGGGCCCATTTTGGCAACAAAGCGTTCAGGAATTTGATGGGCCATAAATTGCGCAATATGTTTTGAAAATTCTTTTACATAATCCCATTCGGCGTAGGGTTTCAATGGAATTATGATGTGCATCCCTTTGCCGCCACTGGTTTTTAAATACGCATCCAGTTTTAGTTCATCTAACACAGCTAAGGTTAACCGCGTTGCTTCTACCAAACTCCGCCATGGCAATGCCGGGTCAGGATCGAGATCCAGTGTTATGCGATCAGGCGTTTCAATGCTATCGCTGGTGGCGCCCCAGGTATGGAATTCAATAGTGTTCATTTGTGCGGCGCCCACTAAGGCATCCCTGTTATTTATTTCCATAAGTGCAGCGTGGCCCGGATCAAGGGAAACATCCAATTGTGTAATATGGGGAATGGCGAGGTGCTGCACATGCTTTTGGAAAAACTGTTCGCCTCCAATCCCATCCGGTAAACGCAAAATAGAAACCGGGCGCTCATGCAAATGCGGCAACATCCAATCGGAAATATCATTGTAAAACAGCACTACATCTTTCTTGGTGTATTTTGAATCCGGATCAACTATTCGCTCCGGATGGGTGATGGTAATCCCCGTATTCCCGTCTTTTTTTTCCGACTTTTTTGCAGATTTTTTTGCAGGTGACTTTAATGCTCTCGACGATATTTTTTCACCGGATTTATTTTTTTTGGCAACCGGTACATTTTCAGCCTGCGCCAATTCACCGGGAGACAGGGGACGCTCGCGAATAATATCCCGCACAGGTTTATCCGTCCTTAACGAAATAAATACCGCCTGCCGTAAAATGCCTTCATTTGTCCATTGGGCGAATTCAGCTTCACAAATTAATGTTGGCTCAATCCAATGTACTCCGCGAGTTTCTGATGCAGTTAGTTTATGCGTAAGGGGAGCCGAATCGCGCTCCAGTTTTTTCATCACATGATAGAGTTGCGCTAATTTTTCCTGATCGAAGCCAGTTCCGATTCGGCCTGCATAACGTAGGTCTGGCTTGCCTATTTCATCGTGAACAGCCACGATTAAAGCGCCAAAGCCAACTCGTGTTCCCTGCGGCTTGGTGAAACCAACTATTACAAATTCCTGGCGCAGCCGGCATTTCAATTTTATCCAGTCGCCACTTCGTTTACTGACATAAGGACTGCCAGATCGTTTTCCTATAATTCCTTCCAGCGACATGCTGCATGCACTTGTCAAAACATCCTGATGTTTATGGCGAAAAATCGCGGAAAAACGCAACGGACTTTTTTTATCGATAGGAATGACTTGCTCTAATGCAGAGCGCCGGTCTTCCAATGCTTCATCACGAATATCGCGGCCATTTAAAAAAGGCGCGTCAAATAAGTAGTAGATTATTTTTTGGTTATTGTTAAGTTCAAACGCATTTTGCAAGGCTTGAAAATCAGGCAAGCCCGCTTCATTGAGCACAACGACTTCGCCATCCAGCCACGAGTCCTGGAGATTTAACGCGCTTATGGCGTTAGCTTGCAGCGGCAATTTATGCGTCCAATCGTGGCCATTGCGCGTGAATAAATTCACTTCGCCATTATGGATGCGCGTAAGGATACGGTAACCATCAAATTTAATTTCATAGAGCCAATCACCTGCCGGTGGTTCACTTACCAAAGTAGCCAATTCAGGGGAGAATGTTTCCGGCAGTAGATGATTTTTACCCGGTTTATTTTCACCTTCATTTTTGGGGCGCACTTTTTTAACCGGGGGAATAGCACTGCGAAGTTGCGTTTTGGCCGGGGATTTTTTAGCTTGTTTTGCGTTGGCTTTTTTTTCGGCAATGAGCGTACCACTAAGAACACTTTGCGGTTGTGCAGTCACTATGTCGTATTCGTCGGCAGAACGTGCGCTTTCATCGCGCTCTTTAATTAATAGCCATTGTTCTTTGCTACCGCTACCGCGCAAATTGGTTCGCACCAATGTCCAATCGCCCGTGAGTTTTTCACCGATCAATGTAAATTTTAATTTACCCGATTTATAACCTTCTACAGGATCATCAACAGGCTGCCATACACCTTGATCCCACACAATAACGTCACCACCGCCATATTGCCCATGGGGAATTGAGCCTTCAAATGCTGCATAACTAATGGGGTGATCTTCTACATGAACTGCAAGGCGTTTATCTTTTGGATCGAGGCTAGGCCCTTTTGGAACGGCCCAACTTTTTAAGGTACCATCCATTTCCAGGCGAAAATCATAATGTAATCGCCGCGCATCATGTTTTTGGATAACAAACTTCAATGCATGGGCAGATTTTTTTTGGCGATTGCTTTTACTATCACCCGCCGGTTCAGAGGTCAGCTTAAAATTACGTTTTCGATTGTATTCACTGAGTGCTTTAGTCATGAAAGCCTATCCCCTAGGATGATTTTGCTCGTGTTGATTTAACCGATTTTTCGCTTGCGACTTTTTTGGGTTTTTTCTCTACAGTTTTTTTTGCTTTTGGTTTGCTTGCAACCGTTTTTTTACTGGACGATTTTACTTCCGGTTTATCATCCGTTTTGCTGCGCAAGCTGCGCTTCAGCAACTCTGTTAAATCGATAATATCAGCACTTTTGCGCTCCGATTCGCCAACATCAGATTCGACGTTTTCGATTTCACCTTTATGGGCTTTCTTTTCAACCAGGGACATTATTTTCTCCTGGAAAGTATCGCGATATTCATCAGGTTCCCATTTACCTGTCATATCATTAACCAGCCGCTTTGCCATATCTTTTTCAGCTTTGGTAAGCGACGCGCTGGTTGTTGCTTTCGTCAATGCCAATTCATCCAGGCTTCTCACTTCACTTGGCCAACGCAGAAGCACCAATACCAGCGCCGTTTCAATTGGCATGACTGCTGCCAAATGTTGGCGCGTATGCAATATCACATAGGCCAGTGCAACTTTTTTGGTATCTATCAAGGTTTGGCGCAGCAAGGCATATACTTTTTCGCCACGTTTGTCGGGAGCTAAATAATAGGGAGTATCAATATTAGCCAGCGGAATTTGATCGCTTTCAATAAATGAAAATATATCAATTGTTTGCGTGGAAGCAGGATGGGCAGTTTTAATTTCTTCTTCAGTTAAAATAACATAACGTCCTTTTTCGTACTGGATCCCCTTAACAATATGTTCTTTGGATACCTCTTTCCCGGTAGCCTTGTTAATGCGTTTATAACCTACCGGTTCCATACTGCGCTCATCAAGCCAATCGAAATCGATTGTTTCGGATGAAGTAGCAGATTGTAAAGCAACTGGTATATGCACCAAACCAAAACTGATTGCTCCTTTCCAAATAACCCGCGCCATATAATTGCCTTTACATTTTTTTCATATTAATTGATTAAAGCGCCACTCCATCGTTGTATATAACCCTGTCTGTGTCAGTGATGTCATATATTTGTTCCAACATATTCATGGCGGCCAGTTCAGCATCATCTTCGTTAGTTAGGCGCGGATCTATTACCCATAGCGCATGCACCATGGAGAACGGCAGCTTATGTTGGTATTCGATTAAACCGATGTAACCTTGCCCTTCTTTCATGGCATCGGTCCACGCAATATGATTGGAAAATTCTCTAACCATTTTGGGTTTCCGCAATAGATTTTTTTCCACCATGATGGTTTAACGACAAAAATGTTTATCGATACGACATCACTTCATTCCCGCCAACGAAATTGGTGCGGGCATACTTGAGGTTGAATGCCCCATTCTGCAAGTCATATCCGGCAAAGGGATTAATGCAAATACGATTTGACGCAAAATTAACTGTTCAAGATTTTTCATACTTACCTTCTTACCTTCAGCGCTTAAATTCTCATTACTATTTAAATTTGAGGTTAAATTGAAGTTAAATTGAAGCGAGAGCTTTGGCCCTCGCCTCGCCCAAACTCACGGTTAGGACTTATGCCCGGTCTTGGAGTTCCCGCTTTGCTTAGAGGTGGTTTTTGATTGCCCACCCTTTTTACCGGCTTCAGAAGCAGCTTTTGGATTATTCGCAAAATTACCCTTACTTTCATTTTGTGAGTTCATGATGATTCCTCATAATTTAAAACACATTGAAAAACAGGTTTGAGTGTGGAACACCCGTTTTTATCTAAGCACCCATCAATCATTCTTTCAATAGTTTCTTAGAGCATTTCGCAATTAATTATTATTTCTGTAATAAATGAAATCATGTTAAATAATCTTGCGACATTAATATGCATTCGCTCATCTTTTTATTAAAAAACCAAAATTTTATTTTTAATTTTTCATAAGCTCGTACACCAATAGCTGAGTGCGCTAACGAACGGAAAAAGATTTGTTCTGCCTTCAACATTTGATCATGGTGCGCATTTCGTGCTCCTGATACTTAAACAAATAGTTAAGCCCTTCATAAAACTGAGGTATAAACAATGAAAAAGATTAAATTTTTAACAACCGGTATTTTCTTAATGGCTTTTGGTGCAGCGTGCAGCTCAGCAATGGCAAAAGATACTGTTGACCCAGCGAAATTTGTGGATGAGGCGTCTGCATCTGGTGTAGCGGAAATTGAGGCGGGTAAATTAGCCCTGCAAAAATCTACTACTCCTGCCATCAAAACGTTTGCGCAAGAGGTTATTAATGACCACACCGCGGCTAATAAAGAATTAGCGGGCATTGCCCAAAAGAAAAATTTGAAAGTAGCCACCGAAGCAGAATTGATGGCAAAAGCAAAAGCAATGATTTTAAAACAACGTGACGGCGAGTCTTTTGATGAGGCTTATGCCAACAACCAGGTTAAAGCCCATAAAGATGCGCTTGAACTTTTCAATAAGGCAGCTGTTTCACCTGACGCTGACCTGGCGAGCTTTGCAGTAGCAACCATACCGAAGCTTGAGCATCACTTGCATGCGGCAGAAGCTTTGGCGAAAGCTTACGAGAAGAAGTAATTGACGCAAAGGATATGCAGATGGATTCATCTGCATATCCTTCGGCTCGTAGCACCGCATTAAATATCCCACCCATTCAAGCAAGAGCACATCGATTTTCCGGTTGTATTATATAAATCCATTTATATTCTTTTCCCCTTTTATTCTCACATCCCGCATCCCGCATCCCGCATCCCGCATAAAGTCATTTCCACTTTTTCTTTCGTTGCAAAAACTTCTTCTATTGTCACGATAATTTCCCCTGTGTGCGTTTCCATACAGAGGCACTTCAAAGCAAATGTTATTAATAGTTCCATCTCTATTTCGATTCAGTACCGGACCAGGAGCCAATGATGAATAATTGGAATGTTTACATACCAGAATTGGAATTATATTTGGGCGCAATAGCGGTTTTTATTATTTTAAAAATGCTGGCTCCCTGGTTAACACGGATATTAACTCGACTTGCCGCTCCATTTTCGTTTGCAAGAGATTTGCTGGAGCGTATAAAACCACCTATCCATTGGTTAATTCCCCTGTTAGGTTTAAGGGCTGTACTAGGCTCTGCCGCAAACAATTTTTTATTTATCGATGAAGCGCGCCATTGGACGAGTATCGCCATTATCGCAACGGTTACCTGGTTGGGTTTACGCATTATTGATGCTGCACAGCAAATTATTTTGGAGCGAAATCCGGTCAACGTAAGTGACAACCTTGCAGCGCGCCGTGTACAAACCCAAACCAAAGTGTTGGTGCAAACGCTGGGATTTTTTGTCATTTTATTTGGTCTCGCTGCCATGTTAATGACCTTCCCGGAAGCGCGGCAATTTGGTACGAGTTTATTGGCATCTGCCGGCTTGGCAGGTTTGGCGGTAGGTTTTGCCGCAAAACCCGTGTTGGGAAATCTTATTGCGGGTTTACAACTTGCGTTTACCCAACCTATTCGCCTTGATGATGTTGTTATTGTCGAAAACGAATGGGGACGTGTAGAGGAAATTACCGGCACTTATGTTGTGATCCGCATTTGGGATGACCGCAGGCTTATTGTTCCGTTGCAATATTTTATTGAGCATCCCTTCCAGAACTGGACACGCAAAACATCAAACCTGATTGGCTCATTATTTATCTGGGTTGATTACTCAATGCCCTTAGAACCTTTGCGTAAAGAACTTGAAAGTCTATGCGCGCAATCCCCTAAATTATGGGATGGCAAAGTTTGTGTATTGCAAGTTACCGACGCCACCGATAAAGCTATTCAACTTCGTATTTTGGTGAGCACTAAAGATTCGTCCAGCAATTGGGATTTGCGGTGCTTTGTGCGTGAAAAATTGATTAATTTCATTAGTTTGAATCACCCCGAATGTTTACCGCAATTGCGCGCAAACTTACATGAAGAAACGCCCAAAGCCGCTCCGGTTGAGCAACAGATTCGCGTACCTGAGCATCAGCCTTCGGTGTAGTGCATTTAAAGCAAACTGATGATGGAAAATATGAAACTTCTGTATGGGATATCAGTCACCATTTAAAACGAGGTTGCTTAAAAAAAGGTTACTTCTTAAAACGGGATTACTTGGTATTTTTGAATTTTACGTAAATTATTAACAGCAATTGCTACGCTTTTTGTCCACTTATTTTCGTTCTTGATTTTACTTGGTGATTGAAGCGTTTGCGATTGACGATCGACCAAAACCTTATTGGTTAACGCACTTAGCATTTTGGAGTTGCTATGCAAAACGCCCTCTCGCGAGCGCAACAGAATCCCTTACCGATTCCAGCCCATACACCTAAACACTTGCAAAAAAATGATTATCTTTCCAATGGAAAAATAAATCGCCGCGCTCGTCGTAAAATTTTATTTGTGACATCCGAATATGCAGACCTTGTTAAGGTGGGCGGCCTCGGCGATGTATCAAGCTCACTTCCGAAAGCTTTGTCACCACTGCATGACGTACGCATTCTACTTCCCGGTTACCGCGATGTTATTGATAGCGGTTATCCCATTACGGTTATTGACCACCTGGATGCCTACGCTGAATTACCTGCCTGCGATATTGGCCGCATGCAAATTAATAATGGCCTTGTTATTTATGTTCTTTTATGCCCCGAACTTTATTTGCGTGAAGGAAATCCTTATGGCGATGCCAATGGTAAAGAATGGAGCGACAACCATATTCGCTTTGCGCGTTTAAGTCTTGCAGCAGCAGAAATTGCAAAGGGAGACAATAGATTAAATTGGTGCCCGGATGTGGTCCACGCCAATGATTGGCCAACGGCACTTGCTCCGGCCTATATGGCATGGCGCGGATTAAATACGCCCAGTGTATTTACCATTCACAACCTTGCGCACCAGGGATTATATGAGCCACATTACAGCGCCGCTTTAGGTTTGCCACCGGAAGCTTTTACCATTGATAGTATGGAATTTTACGGCAAGCTTTCTTTTTTAAAAGCCGGATTGGTTTATGCAAGCCATATCACTACCGTTAGTGAAACCTATGCGCGTGAAATTACCATGCCTGAATTTGGCTGCGGACTCGATGGCTTATTGAAATTGAAATTCGAGCGAGGTTTATTAAGCGGGATTGTGAACGGTATTGATGAAAGCTGGGAGCCGTTATCAGACCCGCACCTGGTTGAAAGTTTTGGTGCTCGCCAATGGCATAGAAAACATACCAATACCCGTTACATCGAAAAAATGTTTGGCCTTAAACCAAGCGCAGGCCCATTGTTCGCCGTTGTTTCCCGGTTGGCCCATCAAAAAGGATTGGATCTTACACTCGGTGTTGTCAAAACCATCGTCAAAGCCGGTGGACGATTGGTCGTTATGGGATGCGGTGATTCCCGTATTGAAGCTGAGCTGGAACGACTTGCGCATCAACATCCGCAGCAAGTTGGTGTGCACATTGGTTTTAATGAAGCCGATGCGCGCCGCATTTTTGCAGGCAGTGATTTTTTATTAATGCCTTCCCGTTTTGAACCCTGTGGTTTGAGCCAAATGTATGCCCAACGGTTTGGGTCATTACCTATCGCCCATCGTACGGGTGGCCTTGCGGATACGATTGAAGATGGCTTAAGCGGATTTTTATTCCGCGGTGCGAATGTTGAAAGTTATCGCAGTGCCGTACAACGCGCGTTAAATGTTTTTAAACATCCAAATTTATTAAGTGCGATGCGTTGCCGCGCAATGGCATCACCGGTTTACTGGCAGGAATCGGTACAACCTTATGACAACCTTTACCGAAGTTTGCTCAAGAAAAATACCGGGGCCAATGTTATTTTTGGAAATTGGAGAACAACTTCATGACACGCCCATTACAACAACACGGAGCGTTTTTAAATAAAGATGGTTCTACCCATTTTGCACTTTGGGCTCCGGATGCACGCAATGTTTCCATTCAATTAGGCAACGAAGATACAACTTACAATTTATTCGCCGATAAAGATGGCTGGTACAAAGCCACGCTGGATTGTGCAGCGGGCACTGCCTATCGCTATATTATTAACGGCGATTTACACGTGCCCGATCCTGCTGCACGTTTACAACTCAGCGATGTCCACGGTTGGAGTTGCGTCCTCGACCAGGCTTATCCCTGGCAAGCAGTTACCTGGCACGGACGGCCCTGGCATGAAGCAATTATTTATGAATTGCACGTTGGCGCCCTGGGTGGATTTAAAAAAGTTGAAGCCATGCTGCCTTCCCTCGCGGAACTCGGAATCACCGCGATTGAATTAATGCCGATCAATGAATTCCCCGGTAATCGTAATTGGGGTTATGACGGCGTACTGCTCTTCGCACCTGAATCGTCTTACGGCACGCCTGACGAATTAAAAAGTTTAATTGATACGGCCCACAGTTTAGGCCTGATGGTTTTTCTGGATGTGGTGTATAACCATTTTGGGCCAGACGGAAATTATCTTGGGCAATACGCGAAACATTTTTTCCGATCCGATATTAAAACCGGCTGGGGTGATGCAATTGATTTTCGCCAACCACAGGTGCGCGATTTTTTTTGCGAAAACGCGCTGATGTGGATACTGGATTATCGCTTCGATGGTTTGCGAATCGATGCCGCCCATGCAATTAAAGATAATGATTTTTTGATTGAACTTGCGCAACGCGTTCGCAATGCAATTTTACCCAGTCGCCATGTCCATTTAATCCTGGAGAATGAAGATAACGCGGCAAGCCTGCTAACAAAAGGTTTTGATGCCCAATGGAATGATGACGGCCACAACGTCCTGCATCATTTACTCACCGGTGAGCATGAAGGTTATTACGCGGATTTCGCCGAGCAACCTACCTCTAAACTGGCACGCTGTTTAAGCGAGGGATTTATTTACCAGGGCGAATATACCCCGCGTGGTCATTTGCGCGGTGAAGGAAGTTCACACCTGCCACCCACCGCGTTCGTACTTTTTTTACAAAACCATGATCAAATTGGAAATCGCGCATTTGGTGAACGCCTGACACAACTGGCTGATCATGATGCACTTAAGGCTAGCCTCGGTTTATTAATCCTGTGTCCCATGATTCCGCTGTTATTTATGGGGGAAGAATGGGGTTCCAAACAACCGTTTTTATTTTTTACCGATCATCATGCCGAATTGGCAAAAGCAGTATGCGAAGGGCGACGCAATGAGTTCGCAGGTTTTTCATCTTTTAACGATGAAAAATTGCGTGAAAAAATTCCCGATCCTAACGATGTGGAAACTTTTACCCGATCAGCATTTAACGAAAGTTTGCATCGCGATAGTGAACATGAGGAGTGGAGGAATTACTACCAGCAATTGCTTGAATTGCGCCATAAGGAAATTATTCCACGCTTGAAAGGCGCCAAATCCTCCCAGGTTAATATCCTCGCTGAACGTGCATTGTGTGCTGCCTGGCAAATGGGCGATGGTTGTGTGTTACGCATTTATATTAATTTATCGCCCCTTCCCATTCATGCAACGCCAGCATGGAACGATGCACGTTTGATATTTAGCCATCAGGTTTTGAAAGCGGAATATCAACAGGGGATTTTAACACCTGGAAGCATTTTGGTTTCGATTGAAGAAGATGCGAAAGTAAGTATCGAAGAGCCTCATTTACAAACCCTGGAAGAGCCTAAATTTATCCTTGTTGAAGAGCCTATTCTGCAATCCGTTGAAAAAAAATAATTAACACATTCTCGCCGCCATGAAACAACATTGGATTGTTTCATGGCACGCCAAAGCGCCTTCAGTGTTCGTTAACCCACAGACACTTACCTCACAGATTTGAGACAAAGGCGTTCAAGATAACATTCGTCTATGAGCAAATCACTATGCCTGAAGTTCGCGCCACGGTGCGTTTGCAATTCCATCGGAATTTTACGTTATATGATGCCACCGCACTGGTTAGCTATTTTAGCCAATTGGGTATTAGCCATATTTATGCATCGCCTTTGCTAAAAGCCCGCAGCGGCTCCATGCATGGTTATGATGTCGTCGACCCAACCCGCATCAATCCCGAGATTGGTGGTGAAAAAGCCTTGATTGCCCTTGTTGCCGAACTCAGGAAACACCGCATGGGGCTGATTGTCGATATAGTGTCCAATCACATGTCGGTTGGTGGCGACGATAATCCCTGGTGGCAAGATGTTTTGTGTTGGGGGTTGAAAAGTCCTTACGCACACTTTTTTGATATCCAGTGGAATTCCCCGGACCCGCTACTAAAAGGCCAACTGCTGCTGCCGTTCCTCGGTTCGGGGTATGGCGATGTGCTGGCAGCCAATGAAATCTCCTTACATTTTGATCAGCCGAGCGGCACGTTTTACGTGAAGTATTTTGATCACAGTTTTCCCCTTAATCCGGCCAGTTACGGCCATATCCTGGGTAAAGCAGAGATTGACTCGGTCAAGCTGCTGGGCAGCTCATTTGAAAACCTCGAAGCGGATGGGAATGCGCGCGAAACGGCAGAAGCCTTGTGCCGTGAATTGAGCCACATTGCCAAAGACAAAAACATCGCCAATGACATCAAACATGCCATCAGTTTTTACAATGTTGCCCTGGGTAAGGAATCGGCGCTGCAAGACATCCGCCAGAAAACCGGTACTGATGATGTTGCACTTATCGAAGCGCCCGCGCCCCAGGACAACGACAATTTCCAGCGCTTGCATCAACTGCTTGAGCTGCAACATTACCGCCTTGCAAGCTGGCGCACGGCAGCGGACGACATTAACTGGCGACGCTTTTTTGATGTCAATGAATTAGCCGGTTTGCGGGTGGAGCGTGCAGAAGTATTTGAGGCCAGCCATCGCAAAATTTTTGAATTGATTGAACGCGGCTTGATTGATGGTTTGCGCATCGACCATATCGATGGACTGGCGAATCCTCGCGCTTATTGCCGCAAGCTGCGTCGCCGAGTTGATAGCTTAAGAGCCAGCCGTCCCGGCGAATTAGCGCAGGATTATATTCCGATCTATGTAGAGAAAATCCTGGCGGACGATGAACAGCTATCGACCAGCTGGAATGTAGACGGCACCACAGGCTACGAGTTTATGAACCAGGTTTCGCTGCTGCAGCATGATCCGTGCGGTGAATTGCTGTTATTCGATCTGTGGAGTACGACCACTGGCCGTCTAGGCACCTTTAAAGATGAAGCCAGGGAAGCGCGTCGACTGGTGTTAGCCGGTGGCCTGGCAGGTGACCTCGAAATGGTTGCGCAGGGATTACTGCAAATTGCGCGCACCGATATTGTCACCCGCGATCTCACCCTTGGGGCTATACGTCGGGCTCTGATTGAATTGGTGGTGAATTTCTCCGTCTATCGCACCTACGCTAACAGCTGTGGTCGCTCGGAAACCGATAAGCATTATTTTAGCGAAGCATTATCCGGTGCGCGCTTGACCCTGGCTGAAGCCGATTGGCCCATATTGGAGCATCTTGACGCCTGGCTGGGTGGCGATGCCCTTTCAAAACTCCCGCCAGGTGAAACCCGGAAACTGCGCCAAAATGTCCTGGTCCGGTTCCAGCAACTCACATCACCGGCAGCCGCAAAAGCCGTTGAGGATACCGCCTGCTATCGCTCGGCGGTGCTATTGTCGCGCAATGATGTCGGGTTTAATCCGCACTTTTTTAGCGCTCCCCTGGCGCAATTTCACCAGCAAACGCTCGCACGCGTCGCACATTTTCCACACAACCTCCTGGCAACAGCAACCCATGACCACAAGCGCGGCGAAGATACCCGCGCCCGGCTCGCCGTTATCAGCGAACGTTCGACCTGGTTTGCGGAAAAAATCCAGCGCTGGCGTTCCATGGCGGCCCCTTTGCGCGTTGAGCTGGAAGATGGCATAGCGCCCTATCCCGGCGACGAGTTAATCCTTTACCAAACCTTATTGGGCTGCTGGCCGCTGGACGTGGAAACACCAACCAGCGCCAAAGCCTATTTAGAACGCCTGCTCTGCTGGCAGGAAAAATCCGTCCGCGAAGCCAAATTGCGTAGCACCTGGAGTGCGCCCAACGCGGCTTACGAAAAAGCGACCCAGGAATTTCTTATGCGCCTATTAGATGATCCAGAAAGTGCCGCATTGCGTGCCGATATTGCCGAGGCGGCAAAAACCATAGCCCCCGCCGGTGCCTTAAACAGTTTGAGCCAGACATTATTGCGAATGACCGTTCCCGGCATTCCCGATTTATACCAGGGCGCTGATTTCTGGGATTTCAGCCTGGTAGACCCGGATAATCGTCGCCCGGTAGATTTTGGCGCACGTATTGCAGCTCTGGACAGTAAATCAACTGCCAGCGACCTACTCAGCCACTGGCAGGATGGCCATATCAAACAGTGGTTAATCGCCCAGACACTTGCCGCGCGTGCGGAGCATATAGACCTGTTCCGCGATGGCGATTACCAACCGCTCACCGTTGATGGCGAGCATGCGGACAAGGTGGTTGCCTTTATGCGTCGATATCTGAATGACTACGTGATTGTGGTTGTGCCGCGCCTCACCACGAGCCTGCTGAATGGCAGCACTATTCCCCATATTCCTGCATCAGCCTGGGGCGACACCCATATTGTCTTGCCCGCTGTGCTGACAGACGCAAGCTTTGAAAGCAAATTTGATTCGACTGGCATCCAGGCCTCACAAACCCGGCTGGCCTTGCAAACTGTGCTAGCCAGGGTGCCGGTCAATTTCCTGTTTTGTACTGCCACACACTAACTATTCCAAATCCAAGGAGCTTACCATGAACATTAACGAACAACGTGTCCGCGAATTTGCGTACCAAATTTGGGAATCTGAGGGCCGCCCTTTTGGCCATTCAGACAGACACTGGGAAATGGCGAGCAAGCTTGTCGAAGCTCACGGCGATAGTGATATTCCTGCACCCGGCGAGCCTGTTAATCCTATATCTCCCGGGCAACCTGCGCACCCAGCGCCTCCGAGCGAACCTATCCAGCCAAGTGACCCGCAAGAACCCCTGCAACCACAGGCGCAGGCGGTTTCGCCACCCAGGAAATCACGGGCCAAAGTGACCGCCACCGCAGCCAAATCGCTGATTGATACCCACCCGGTTTCAATTGGTATTCCGGCTGATACCAAGGTCACTGCCGCAACAGTAAAAAAACCCGCCAAAGCCAAGAAGCCGAAGGTGACCGAAAACGAATCGGTGTGAGGATGAGATAGATATCCATACCCTTTCAAAAATGGTAAGGAGCAATTGTTATGACCACACAACAGGAAAGCCCCCAGCTAAATACATGCTCGCGGATTACTGAAGGTCACCCCTTTCCATTGGGTGCCACGTGGGACGGACAAGGAGTCAATTTTGCCATCTTCTCCGCCCACGCCACCAAGGTGGAACTATGCCTGTTTGACAGCGAGGGGAAAAATGAACTTGAACGTATTGAATTACCCGAATTTACCGATGAGATCTGGCATGGCTACCTGCCCGATATGCGTGCCGGGCAAGTCTATGGCTATCGCGTCTACGGCCCTTACGACCCTGAAGCTGGCCACCGGTTTAACCACCACAAACTTTTAATCGACCCCTACGCAAAACAATTGGTAGGCGAATTGATTTGGGATGAAAGCCTGTTCGGTTACACCATTGGTCATCCTGATGGCGATTTGAGTTTTGATGAACGCGACAGCGCCGCTTTCGTGCCCAAAGCCAAAGTCATCGACCCGACATTTGACTGGCAAGGCAAAAACTCCCATCGCGTGCCCTGGGACAACACCATCATCTACGAAACCCATGTACGCGGTATCAGCATGCGGCATCCCGCCGTATCGGAAAACCTGCGTGGCACCTTTGCGGGTCTGGCGACCAAAGAGCTGCTGGAGCACATCACATCGCTGGGCATATCGAGCGTAGAGTTACTGCCTATACACGCCTTCCTGCATGACAACCATCTGCTGGAAAAAGGCCTGAAAAACTACTGGGGCTATAACAGCATCGCCTTCCTTGCGCCCCACCCGGAATATCTCCGCAGCGGTAACCTTAATGAATTTAAAGAAATGGCAGCCAGTTTGCACGACGCCGGCCTGGAGCTGATTCTCGACGTGGTCTACAACCATACCGCCGAAGGTAGTGAGTTGGGCCCCACACTTTCCCTACGGGGAATTGATAACGCCACCTACTATCGCCTGCTGCCAGAAAATAACCGCTATTACATCAACGATTCCGGCACGGGCAACACGCTCGACCTGAGCCATCCCTGTGTTTTGCGTTTGGTGACCGATTCACTACGCTATTGGACGACGGAGATGGGTGTTGACGGCTTCCGTTTCGATTTGGGAACTATCCTCGCCCGCGATGAACGCAACGGCTTCAACGAGCGCCATGGATTCCACCTCGCCTGCCGCCAGGACCCAAACCTGAGCCAGCTCAAGTTGATTGCCGAACCCTGGGATTGCGGCCCCGGTGGTTACCAGGTCGGCGCATTCCCGCCCGGCTGGTGCGAATGGAATGACCGCTTCCGCGATACAGTGCGGGCATTTTGGCGCGGCGACCAGGGCAAATTACCGGAATTGGCAAGCCGTATTACCGCCTCTGGTGATTTATTTAATTGGGGAGGCCGTCGGCCATTTGCCTCTGTTAATTTCATTACCGCCCACGACGGTTTCACCTTACGGGATTTGGTGAGCTACAACCAAAAGCACAACGAAGCCAATGGTGATGAAAACCGCGATGGAACCGATAACAATTTATCCTACAACCACGGCGCCGAAGGGCCAACGGATGATCCGGAAATCCGGGCGCTACGTGTACGCCAGATTCGCAACTTGCTCAGCACATTATTGTTATCGCAAGGGACACCTATGCTGGTATCGGGAGATGAATTTGGCCATAGCCAGCAAGGAAACAACAACGTCTATTGCCAGGACAATGAACTCAGCTGGCTTGATTGGAACCTGGATGATGAGGCCAAAGGATTGCTGGAGTTTACGCGCTACCTGATTGAATTACGCAAGGCATATCCAATCCTTAGACGCGGTCGTTTTCTGGTGGGCAATTACAACGCAGAAATCGGCGTTAAAGATGTCACCTGGGTGAGCCCATCAAGCGAAGAAATGAAGGATGAATCCTGGAGCAATAACGATGTCGTTTGTTTGGGAATGATCATGGATGGCCGCGCACAACCGACTGGTATCCATCGTGTTGGCTGTGATGCAACTTTGCTGTTGATTTTGAATGCCCATCAAGATGCAGTCAGTTTTAAATTACCGGAAGTTGCCCAGGGTAAAGGCTGGACAATGTTGCTGGATACCAATGCGCCAAACCAAAATACACACACGTCTTTTGAGTTTTGCCAGGAGTTTGTAGTAACCCAGCGCTCGCTACTTTTATTCGAGCTACAAAAAGATGACACGTCCAAAAGAGCATCAATGGAGTAAACAGAAAATATTTATTAATAACCGCAAAAAAATAACCCCGGCTACACCGTAATGCCAGTCAGTTAAGCAGTATTGCTATCTAACTGCCCCATAGAAAAGGCCTGCAAACTGAGCACGACGTAGAATGTAGGATGGGTGGAGCCTAAGCGATACCCATCAACATTTTAAAGGCATTGATGGGTATCGTTGCACTCCACCCATCCTACGGATCTGCATACAACTCCCAATAAAAAGCTCGCTGTAATCCGTTCAAAAAAAACAGCACGATCCAAAAACAAAAATGCCAGTCAGCTTAACTGACTGGCATTACGGCTACACCGGGGTTATTTTTTTGCTGAAGATTAAATCGATTAAACCGATTTTTTTCCTACAGCCAACAACAGTGCGCCCACAACCAAACCGGAAATACCGGCCCAGACAGGAACATTCACATGTTCTTTGTCTTTAACTTCCATATGCAATGGGCCTATATCAGTTTCATGAGTGTCTTTGGTGTAAGTAAAACCACCATAAGCCAAACCTAAACCGCCCAAAACAATTAACAAAATACCGATAATTTTTTGAATACCCATTTTGACTCTCCTATAAGTTACACCTGACAGCTTAATAAAATAACCAGCAACGTGATGACTACCTGTTACACCTCGCCAATGGCTCAACAAAACTTCTACAATTCAAATAGTTAATTATTAACTTTTTGCTGGCTCCAACGCTGCAAAGACCAATCGTCAGAATCACCACAGAACACATAACCCGCCGTATTGGGGCAATCAGTATTGAATCCGTAAATACACAAGACAATAAAAAGAATGCCCAATATCGCTAAAAAAATTTGCCATACTTTGAATGCTTTCATTTATTTCCCCTACTGCTGTAAATAACAGACTATCGAAAATAACCAGTATCGAAACCATCGTTAAAGCCCAGCAGAATAATCACCAAACATAATGCCCAAACATGATACATAGTAGACAATTATAAAAAACCAAATCTGTGCGTTAACCAACCTATGCGCCAAAAAATTTTAGTTGACGCCAACCCCATCAAAACATTATTTGATCGGCCATAACCTGGGCGCGGATAAAATTTTTATTTGCTGCACGCTTGTAACTGTGACGGTGATGATCAGAATCATCAAATTCACGGTCAAACTTTTTAAACGAATGTTCCTTCTTGATTCTGCGCGAATTTGATTTTCGTGGTTGATTTCCCATTGAAAAATCTTGCATATCGAACATGTTGTCATAGTGCTTCATTTCAATTTCCTTAATACCAGCTATTACAATGATTGCAAGCCAACATCAGCTTGATGAACCAAGATTAAGACTAAAAAAATCCTACTTCAGTACGTTACCGCTCTTAATAAAATGCGACAAAAAGCAATAAAAAATCGGCGCATAAATCGAAATGTAAACCGGCAAAATAAGTACGCTGACGCACAGATTTATTCAACATCCAAGCCTATTGTTAAACTTCCGATAGAGTTGGGTTAATGACATTGTCATTGGCTGGCATTATCAAAAATTTCCTCAACAACCTAGCAGGTATCAATCATGTCATTTCTATCAAGCGCAACCAAAACAGAATTGAACAATAGCAAACACCAGATTCAGGAAGCATCCGCAGATGTTTTAAAGGAATTTAAAAGCTTCTTAAATGATGTTGAAGATTTGGTTCAATCAACCACTACGTTGACAGGCGAGGATTTGGCGAAAGCCAAAAGCCAATTAAAACAACGCATCAATACAGCGAAAGAAACTATTGGTGAAGCTGGCGGAAATATTTTCCAGCAAGCACGTAGAACTGCAAACCTCACAAATCATTATGTCCATGAACAACCCTGGACAGTTATAGGCACAGGCGCAGCCCTCAGCTTCCTGGTTGGCTTTTTGTTAGCATCTCGCCGCGATTAATAGCGCACCTCGGGAGGCAGGGAAGCCTCTTATTATTTCAGCATTATCTCCCTGAAATTCCTCTCACAGCAGTCCATCGCGTTCACTTTTCTTATTTTATAAACCCGCAAAAATTTGTCGCCACATTATTCGAACATATTACTTATAAATTCAAATTACATTAGGTGATCGTACCAATACGAGCTAAAGGTAAAATTGCACCCTGCCATTTCACCCCGTAATTCCTTCTCCATAACTCCAATTTATACTGTCCTTCAAACATTCCCTCTCCAAACATATTTAATCAAAACCCAAATAAAAAAAGTCCAGAAAGAACTTGTTGAAAACAGCCCCGGACACACACACGATACCGGTTAAATTTTCTCGTTCGATCTGGACAAGCTTGACCTAGGGAACTTCATGTACAAAAACTAAAGGGTACTACTGTGAAGCATCTACCTAACTAAAACGATTGTGGATCAGGTCACTTCAGTCGCATATCATTTTTAACTGATTTAACACCACCCACACCTGAAGCAACTCTTACTGCAGTATTAATGTCAGCTTGAGAGCCTACAAAACCACTCAACTGAACAACACCTTTAAAGGTTTCAACATTAATTTCTGCCACTTTTAAAGTTGGCTCTTGCAAAATTGCAGCTTTGACTTTGGTGGTAATTACCGAGTCATCCACGTATTCACCAGTACCTTCCTTTTTATGGGTAGATGAACAAGCAACCACCGAAAATAAGGCTAATACCACAAAAAACATTGAAAAATATTTACCTAGTTGCTTCATAATAAAATCTCCAGACTGAATATTGTTAGAACGTCATGTACGATTGCGATTTCTGCAATCTTGGCACCAGATTATTCTTTAGCAAGACCGTGAGTCCGTGCGCTGGCGTACAATTTTATCTTTAAAAATTAATTCCGTATTTTTTTCTACTAAAAACAATCTTTTATGTAGCGTTAAAATTATTTGAAATTAAATGATGTGTTTGTTAATAAAAATTATGTGAGTTCTCGTACAGACTGAAAACACAATTGCTTATAGAGTAAATATGAATGTGCGCACCTAGCCGCCATTATTTTTATAACCATTTACTATCGACATGCACGAGCTGGAGATCAACATGAACTACGAAACTCGCGATACCTATGGCATTTATAAAAACACCTACCATCAAGGCCCTGGCCCACAACTTATGGGTGCTGACACCTTGATTGGTAATGACGTTTATAATTTTGAAGAAGAAGACATTGGCGACATCAAAGAAATTATGCTGGATGTAGCAAACGGAAATATTGCCTACGCCGTATTGTCTTTTGGTTCTTTCCTTGGATTTGGCGAAAAACTTTTTGCCGTTCCCTGGAGTGCGTTAAAGCTCGATACTGAAAACAAACGTTTTTTATTGAATATCAGTAAAGAGCGTTTGCAAAATGCACCTGGCTTTGACAAAGATAATTGGCCAAATTTGGCTGACCAAACCTGGACGAATGATATTCACTCCTATTATGGGATTCGCCCTTACAATGATCGTTATCGCAATTAATAGATTGATTTACCAGAAGCCCTCTTTATGAGGGCTTTTTTATTTCTATCACCACTAATTTAAAAATAAATTTTTAGCGTTAACCAACACACTGAGCATTATCAATTTACTTTTTATTCTGGACCTGCTTACTTCAACGAATTGCAAATAAATTTTGCAGATTCACGCAACTGACTGGAGATCATTATGGAAACACAATACTCAAGAACTATCTCAAATGATTACACCGAAGATTTGGCTACCGCTTCAGCGCGATTACAAGCAACTGAATTGGAAAATCCAAGTGCCGTTTCCTGGGGAGCAATTTTTGCAGGCGCAGCTGCCGCTGCAGCCTTGTCACTCATTTTATTATTGCTGGGTACCGGCTTGGGTTTAGCGTCAGTGTCCCCCTGGTCACAGCAAGGCATTAGCGCCACAACTTTCAGTGTATCCACCATCGTATGGATTACTGTTACTTCATTAATTGCTTCTGCTTTTGGTGGCTATATTGCAGGACGCTTGAGAACACGCTGGTTCGCCGCGCAAGTAGATGAAATTTATTTCCGCGATACCGCCCATGGTTTTTTAGCCTGGGCAGTGGCAACTTTAATTACTGCATCGGTATTAACATCTGCTATTTCATCGATTGTAAGTGTTGGCGCCCAAGCGGGTGCAACTATTGTCGGCGGAGCCGCAGCAGCAACCACAGCGACCGCCGCGGTTGCATCAGCAAATACTGACCAAGCCTCCAAAACAGATGCAGAGCAAAAAGCAGCGCCTTATTTTTTGGATATGCTGTTCCGCAAAAATATTGCTCCTGCTGATGTAAATACCGCTCCTGATGCTGCACCAGCCACACCTGCTGTTGAGGCACCACAACCTGGCACTGCGGCATCCAAAGCAGAAGTAGCACGTATTTATGCGAATGCGATAGCGAACGGCTCATTACCTGCGGAAGACGCAAAATATGCCGCCCAGGTTGTTGCACAAACTACGGGCTTGAACCAACAAGATGCTGAAAAACGTGTGACAGATACGTTCAATGCCTTGCAAACAAAATTGCGCAATGCAGAAACTGCGGCCCGTAATGCTGCGGACCAAGCTCGCAAAGCCTCGGCCTACGGTTCACTGTGGTTATTTATTTCACTGCTGGTCGGCGCCTTTGTAGCAAGCCTCACGGCTATCTACGGCGGCCGTCAACGCGATCTGTAATTCAACCCAATAGCATTTCAGGAGAAATATTATGCGCTCAATTATTTTGTATCTTCTTGGCATCCCAATTCCAATCATTATTTTAATTGCTTTATTCGTTCGTTAATTCAATCAACATCAACGGAAAGGAAATTAATTATGTCAACTGCACTTAAGAAAATGCCCTCACCAACCCAGGCTCCCAAAGCAAAAGAGGCAATTGCCCTTTTGCGCGCGGATCACAAATTGGTAAATGATTTATTTGACGAGTATGAAAAAGCTCGCTCACCCAGTAAAAAGAAAGCCCTGGTTAAGCAAATTTGCACTGAATTATCCGTGCATGCGCAAATCGAGGAAGAAATTTTTTATCCGGCAGCCAAAAAAGCACTGAAGGATAAAGAATTAATTCCAGAGGCAACGGTAGAACATGCCACGCTGAAAGATCTTATTGCCCAAGTAGAAGATGTCGAACCCGACGGAGAAATGTTTGATGCCAAAATCAAAGTGATGTCTGAATATGTCAAACATCACGTCAAGGAAGAACAAAATGAAATATTCCCTAAAGTGAAGGAAACCAACCTTGACCTGGTCGAGTTGGGAGCCCAATTAACCGAGCGCAAGGAAGAGTTACTCGCTGCGCACAGTTAATCGCTGTTATGGATTAAAAAAATTAACACGTTGTTATCTTCATTGTAACAACGTGTTTTTCTTTTTTTGGGAAGGTAGTTACAAACGAAAAAGAGAAAAAAGAATCAACATAAAAAGAAATCAAAACCACAGCAAATATCAAATCACCTTTGTTAAGCTGCCCGTAGCTTCCTGAATAATTTCATTCACCATGGCAGTTTCGTCTTGAGATCGGGTTTCCACCAAAACGACAATTTGCCTGCTTAAAATAGCATCGTGCACCAAATCAGAGAGCAGCCTTGGCTCTTCGCGATTATAAAAATTAATTCCCACAACACCGATATTCATCCCCCACCCTAATGCGACTAAAGGCGGAATCAGTGAACGCTCAACAATAAGGCTTACATCAGTTCCCACAAGCTTAATGCCAATCAAACTCCCCAACCCGGTTCCCGCCAGTGAGTTCAAATTTGCACTGGCCCAGGTTTGCTTTTTATCCACGTTAAAGGGCTCGGTATTTGTGATTGTTGGCAAGACAGAGTATTTATCAAAAATCTGTACATTTTTTGGCGCTATCCCCTGGGCAGTGACTTGCGCAAATGCCTTTTCAGCTTGTGCCCGCTGGGAAAAGAAACCCAATATGTGATGGCGGTAAGTATTCATATGGACCTTCCTAATATAGTTGCTCTTATTTTTTCCCCCTGAAAAACCATCAGGCATATACAGGAGAACCGGAGGTGCGCCGGACTTTATATATTAAAACGCCAGAATTACCCCTTCAGTGTGCAAGCACACAGAGATTGGGCGGCCATTACCTTATTGTGGGCACCAAGGTTATTTACTAACTTAAGTGCCACTTATGTGAGCTATCCAACAGACAATAGACGCCAAGAGATTGATCATCAAAGCAGTATGCCCACTGAGTGTAAACTTGTGGTCTGTCAGGCTATATTTGGAATTGATCGCGCCAAATGACTCATTTATTGCCATCAACCGTGTAATAAACAGTCTGCATGACGTAAATTTAGGCAAAGGAATCCCGGGATGCGACTTTACTTTAAATTCACTTATATAAAGTCCAACGGAATAATTACTTCATCGAACAGTTAAGTCGCCGAGCAAAACCTTTATGAAGGTCAAAACAACACGTACTAATATTTTCCTATTGGCGCTTCCGACCATTTTCGTTTTGTTGATGGTAATTACCCTTTTTTGGTTTTTTGATCGCATGCAAGCTGCGGGCAACATGCGCACCCAAACCACAGAAACCCTTGCAAAAGCCCAGTCGTTGTTGACCATGATCATTGATGCCGAAACAGGCACCCGCGGTTATTTATTAACTGACAATGAAAATTTCCTTAAACCCTATGAAGCTGTGCGCGATGGCATTCCTGCAAAGCTGACGCAATTAAACGCGATGACATCAACCCCCGAAGCAAAAGCGCATTTAGAAAAACTTGTGCCCCTGATAAAAGACAAATTATCAGTGCTTGCGACTGCAATTGCCTTAAAACGAACCAATGATTTGCAAACCGTTATGTCGGCATTAAAAAGTCACGACGGAAAAGCGCTTATGGATGCCATTCGAATAGAGATGGATCAATACAATCGCATCCAGAATATTCAGCTGAAATATTACGATCATGAATACCAGACGAATATGAATTTCCTATTCGCCTTCATTGTTTCAGCCAGCGTTTTTATGTTGTTGTTTGCCCAGGTTTTTGCTTACGGAATTTATCGCAATATTCACCAGCGCTTGATGAATTTGGTTCACATGGAAACCAAGAATTCATTAGAAAAACAAGAGGCGATGAATGAGCAATTAAATTCAGCCTATATCACCGTGCAAGATAGTGAACGAAAACTGGAAGTTACCCTCAACTCTATTGCTGACGCCGTAATTGCAACTGACCGCGAAGCACGCGTTACCTTGATGAACCACGTTGCGGAATTGCTGACGGGCTGGTCGCAGGAAGAAGCCCTGGGCTTGCCGATTCCTGAAATTTTTAAAATTATCAATAAAGAAACCCGCCAACCTATGGCGGTGCCGGTAATAGAAACTTTATTGTATGGTGCGGCACAAGGTTCCAATGACACAGTATTAATTTTGCGCGATGGCAATCAATGTAATATCGCAAACAGCTGCGCACCAATTCGCGACCACGATGGCCAGGTGATTGGTGCCGTATTGGTTTTCCGCGATATCACCGCCGAAAATGCAGCACAACAAGCCTTGCTCGACAGTAATGAATTGGTCAAAACCATTCTGGGTACAGTGGCAGACGGCATTGTAACTTTCCACGTTCGCAGCAATATGATTGAAACCGTAAACCCCGCTGCTGAAAAAATGTTTGGCTATGGCCCCAATGAATTGATCGGCCAACGATTCAGCACCATAGTACCGGAATTAAATGAAGATAAAGGGTCGCTTGATTATTACAACGCAACTCCCGAAGAACGTGCGAACGGAATTGTACGCGAAGTTACCGGGCGCCTTAAAAATGGCCAGACGTTCCCCATGGAAATTGCAGTAAGTGAAATGCGTTTGGGTGGGCAGCGTTTCTTTACCGGCGTATTGCGCAACATTACTGCGCGCAAACATGCTGAAGCTGTTATGCGCGAATCTGAATATCGCTATCGCAATTTGTTTGACAGTATTGATGAAGGTTTCTGTGTATCACAGATGCTTTACAAGGACGATAAAATTGTTAACCAATTCTTTTTGGAGATAAACCCTTCTTTCGAAAAACAAAGCGGCCTCCACAATGCCCAAGGTCGATACATACTTGATCTTGTCCCGAATTTGGATGCAGATTGGTTTACGGTGTATCACGAAGTTTTGCAAACCGGTGAGCCCGCTCGTTTTGAATATGAAGTCAAAGCACTGAATCGCTGGCTCGATATTTACACCTGCCGACTGGGTGATCCGGGCAGCAATAAAGTGGCGATTTTATTTACCGACGTTACTGAACGCAAACGCTCTGAACAAGCATTACGTGAAAGCGATGAACGCGTACGCCTCGCAACTGAAGCGACCGGCGTAGGTATTTGGGAGTGGGACATCGTCAATAATGTTATGCGTTGGGATGCGCAAATGTTCCGCATTTATGGTGTAGAACCAACGCCTGATGGAATTGTGAAACGCGAAGACTGGTTTAAACATTTGGTACAGGAAGATCGCCTCATTCAAAAAGAATTGGATGAAGCGATTAGTTTGCGCGATAAATCCAGCCATGAATTCCGTATCCATCGCGCAGATGATCACAATGAAATTCGTTTTATAAGATCCGTGGAAACCATGCGTACCGATGCGCGCGGCTATGTTGAATCCATTGTAGGAACCAACCTTGATATCACCGAACTTAAACGCACTGAAGATACCTTGCGCGAAAACGAGCGTCATTTACGCGCAGTTATAGATGCACTTCCGGTAGCCATTTACACCACTGACGCCAATGGCAGCCTCACCCATTTTAACCAGACAGCAGCAGATTTTTCGGGCACCACACCAGAGCTGGGTACTAATCAGTGGTTTATTGACATGAAATTGTACAACCCTGATGGTACTGCATTGCCGCACGACCAGAGCCCTATGGCTATTGCACTCAGGGAAGGCCGTCAAATCCTGGGAGCCGAAGCTATCGCAGAGCGACCCGATGGCACTCGCGTATGGTTCACGGCGCACCCTACCCCGCTGCATGACACCGCAGGAAAATTAGTTGGCGGCATCAATATGCTGATCGACATTACAGAGCGCAAACGCCTCGACCAGGTATTGCTTGAAAACAATATTGAATTGAAAAAAGCAAAAAACCTGGCCGAAAAAGCCAACCGTGCAAAATCAGATTTCCTGTCCAATATGAGCCACGAATTGCGCACACCATTAAGTGCAATTTTAGGTTTCGCACAATTAATTGAAGCGAGCAATCCACCACCAACCGCCAGCCAAAAACGCAGTGTCGACCAAATTTTGCAAGCGGGTTGGTATTTGCTGGATTTAATTAACGAAATCCTTGATTTAACATTAATTGAATCAGGCCGGTTACCGGTATCAATGGAAACCGTTTCGCTACCCGAATTAATCCGTGAATGCGAAGCCATGGTTGAACCACAAGCGCTCAATCGCAACATCACCTTAAATTTCCCTGCGTTTGAAACACCTATTATTATCAGGGCTGATAATACGCGCCTAAAACAAGCGCTTATTAATTTGTTATCCAACGCTATCAAATACAATCGTCAGCATGGTTCAGTGACGCTGACGTGTACAGAGTGTGAACCTGGGCGTGTGCGTATTTCTGTTGAAGATACAGGCGAAGGTTTACCACCAGAAAAACTTTCACAATTATTCCAACCCTTCAATCGTTTGGGCAAAGAAAATAGTTCTGAAGAAGGTACAGGAATCGGTTTGGTAATGACTAAACGATTGGTGAAATTAATGGGCGGAAAAATCCATGTGAAAAGTACCGTGGGCAAAGGTACAATATTTTCCATCGATCTTGATATTGCAAATGATGCTGCCGTTATTGATGTTGAACCGCAGGCATTCCTCAGTTTGATTCCATCGCCCGTCAAGAACGATGCTCCTAAACGCACCCTGCTTTACGTCGAAGATAACGCAGCCAATTTAACGTTGATTGAAGACATATTGGCAAAACGTTCGGATATTTTACTACTCACCGCACGCGATGGCTACAGCGGAATTGAACTCGCGCGCGTTGCCCAACCCGATTTAATTTTAATGGATATCAACTTACCGGGAATCAGTGGTGTTGAAGCCTTGAAAATACTTTCCAAGGATCCCATCACCCACCATATTCCCGTTATTGCGTTGAGCGCTAACGCAATTCCAAGTGATATTGAAAGAGGCCTGGATGCCGGTTTTTTCCGCTATCTAACCAAACCCATTAAAATTAATGAGTTTTTGCACACTGTTGATAGTGCATTGGAAATTTCCACCCCAAAACCAATGAGAATAAATGAAGAGAAAATGACATGAAGCTAACTGAGCAAGATATTCTCAACGCGAGCATTTTGATCGTTGATGATCAACAGGCAAATGTCGCGTTACTGGAGCAATTGTTAAGCGAGGCGGGTTATACCAACGTTTCCTCAACAATGAACCCGGTCGAAGTCAGTGAATTACATCGTAAAAATTATTACGATTTAATTTTACTGGATTTGCAAATGCCTGAAATGGATGGATTCCAGGTGATGGAAGTCCTTAAGGCTAATGACAAGGAAGCTTATTTACCGGTTATTGTGCTCACCGCACAACCGGGCCATAAACTTCGTGCATTGCAAACCGGTGCCAAAGATTTTATTAGCAAGCCTTTCGATTTAGTGGAGGTTAAAACGCGTATTCACAATATGTTGGAAGTGCGCTTGCTGTATAAAAAGTTGGAAAACTACAACAAAATCCTTGAACAAACCGTTGCAGAACGCACTGCAGAATTGCGTGAAAGTGAAGCGCGTTATCGCAGCCTCACCGAACTCGCATCTGACTGGTACTGGGAACAAGACCAGGATGGCAAATTCATTAAAGTATCTGGCCCGGTGTTGGAAATGCTCGGCATCCAGGTTGACCCGTTACTTGATAAAAATTCCGCATCTCTTGATTTACTGGAGAATGCTGGCTGGAATGAAACTGAACGAAAAGAATTGCAAGATATTATTGCCGCGCGCCAACCGTTCATTGATTTTGCATTCAGCCGTGTTGACACCAGTGGCATACAACATCACTACCGCGTAAGCGGTGAACCTATGTTCGACTTGGCAAGCCGTTTTATTGGTTACCGTGGTATAGGAATCCAATGCAAAGAAATGCCTGGCACAACCAGTAGGGATAGCGATGCAAACAATTCATAGCCCATTACAAAATCATCTTCTTGCAGCACTCAGCAAGCCAGAAATTGATCGCTTGACTGCGCGCCTTGAATTAGTGAATTTAAAGCTGGGTGAAAGTATTTACGAACCTGGCCAACCATTAAGTTATGCATATTTTCCAACTACCAGCATTATTTCTTTGCAATATGTTATGGAGTCTGGTGCATCTGCTGAAGCCGCCGGTGTTGGCAACGAAGGCATGGTGGGGGTTCCCCTGTTTTTAGGCGGAAACACAACACCCAGCGCTGCTGTAGTGCAAACTGCTGGCTACGCTTATCGTTTGGAGCGCAGTATTTTAAAAGCGGAATTTAATTGCGCAGGATTAATGCAACGCTTATTACTACGCTATGCCCAAGCGCTGATGACGCAAATGTTCCAAACGGCAGTGTGTAATCGCCACCACTCGGTGGAACAACAATTGTGTCGCTGGTTATTATTCACCGTGGATCGTATTCCAACCGGTGAACTGGTGATGACGCAAGAACTTGTTGCAAATATGCTCGGCGTGCGCCGCGAAAGTGTTACAGAAGCAGCAGGCAGCCTGCAAAACGCAGATTGCATTCGCTACAGACGCGGCCATATTGCCGTGCTAGACAGGAAAAAGCTGGAATCACGCGTGTGTGAATGCTATCAAGTTGTTAAAAAGGAATTGGACCGGTTGATGAAGAATGTTAAATAATTCGCTTCAACTTACTTTTTAACCTTGACCAGTATTTAAAGCTATTAAGGAATTTGCCTTCAGGGATGAAGGAATTACACAAACATGAATTAAAATACCGCAAAAGCACACCCATCAAAAATAATTGAACCTGAAATGTAAAATTACTTAAAGAAAACGAGAAAGAAGGAAAGAAGGAAAGAAGGAAAGAAGGAAAGAAGGAAAGAAGGAAAGAAGGAAAGAAGGAAAGAAGGAAAGAAGGAAAATATAAACCAAGAATAAATTAACACATCTTAAAAATTGCAATATCTACCTCCTTGTCACCCAAGCCTCCCTGATTTTACCACTCATCAAAAACTGAAATACGCACACGCCAAACATGCAAGCGAGATGTTTGGCCTGTACGTATTCCAGGAAAACTATAATCTTCGACCCTGGATGATTCTTACCAGGATAATCACAACGGCAGCAACTAATAGGATATGGATTAATCCACCAATGGTGTATGAAGACACCAAGCCCAGTACCCACAGGATAAGCAGAATAACTGCAATAGTCTCTAACATGATAGTTCTCCAGCTTTGAGTGAAATAAAAATAAGCCACATGACAAAGGTTAAAGAATCATGCAAATACACTCAGTGCGCTAACGTACCTTATATAAAAATTATTAACACAATATCTAAATAATCTAGCCGACAATTATTTTTTAAACCATAAAAAAAGCCCTGCTAAATTAAAGGGCTTTTTCAACAAGATAGCGTTAGAAATTAAAACACTAAATCTTTTGCATTTACACTTTTCACGCCGCGAATATTTTCTGCCAGCTCAATCGCCAAGGCGCGCTCTGCCCCGCTGCTCACTTTACCTTTTAGTGTCACTATGCCGGCGCTGGTTGAAACATCGATATCAGAACCACTGACATTACTGGAATAAAAAAAGTTTGATTTTACTTTAGTTGTAATCCAGGCATCAGCAACGGCTTTACCCGTATCACTTGCAGCTTTTTTAGCGGTATCAGTCGCACTTGGCTTGCTATCAACATTTAATTGGTTGCTTACAGAAATAACTCCGCGAGTTGCATTTGCCAAACGTGAAGCGGCAGTCTTCGCCTCACTGGAATCAACATTACCGGTCAAGGTAACACGACCAGCCTTACTTTCAACTTTGGTGCCAATAAAAGAATATTTGCTCCACACCAAACGCGATTTTACCGCCGCCGTGATTGTTACGTCATCAATTACATCACCATAACCGCGCGTAGTTGTTTTTGGATTGTAATCAGACTCCACTACAATTTGATTATCAACATCTTTAATACCCTCAACACCCAAAGCGATTTCTTTTGCCAATTCTTTGTTGACGTCTTCGTCAACTTTACCACTCAATACTGCTTTACCTTCGTGGACTTTAACTTTGAGGTCATGGGCGCGAAGATATGGACTCAATGCATAAGTTGTCCAGATTTGGGTCTCCTGGCGCGCATCGATAATATCCTGCTTTGCATCGGCATTCGCCATAAGACTCATGGTAGAAAAGGCCAAAACAATACCGGTTTTTGCGAAGGAGTTTAAAAGTAATTTGCTCATAAATATTTCTCCAATAAACAAAATATTCAATCCATGTTTAGCGCTGTTCCAAAAGTTCAACTCAGGTTGCAGCATGAATTTACAAGTGACGGTCACTGTAAAAAACACGCGGGTTTAATCCGTAAACCCGGTGAATAAATCAAGAATGTCGACGACGCAAAAATGCCGCGACCTGCTTATCAGCTTCTGCGCGAGGAATCGCATAACGCTCCTGCACCAAACCGGCAAGGCGATCAATCTGGCTCGGATTTTTAAGCAGTTCGTCCTCCGTTAGCCTTCCACTCACCATCTTGGCTTTGCCAATCTGCTGTTGCCAGATCGCTTTAACCTGGCTTTCAGTCGGCAAGGGATGCTCGTGCAAGCTTTCCCTTCTCTCCTGCTCAAGCTCATAAGCTGTTTGCTCACTCAAATGGCTGCCGCGCTTATCGCGCAAAATACTTTGCAAACGCTTGCTCAACTGACTCTTTTTAGGAGTTGAAAATCGATCCAAAGGTTGATGGGTATTGCTCAAACCAAACTCATGGCTTCTGTTCATAATGACCTCCGAGTTAAATGAGCCCTTCAGCCATAACAAACAGGAAAAAAGGGTTGAGCCTTACACTAACCGTGAACAGCGACACAATCTGTACGGTGCCGAACGCGGTTATTGCGTCGAACAAGATGCCAAATGAAATTTTTTGGCCTCGCCCCTGTGGATAACCTGTGAAATACTGGTGCATATATCTAGTGCATCACAAAATATAAAACACTAGATATTGTGTTGAAACCAAGTCTCCCTTATAGTACTGGCTGCTTCTGGATTTGAGCTTTTTACAGGCCGTTTTGCCTGAAACTTTTCCTATCCAGGCCAATTCTTGTCCTAACTGATTGATTTTATTAAGCCATAAGGACAAGAACCTAAACCTTTGATCTATCACAAGAATGCGAATAACTGATCGATAGAAAATAGGTAGAACTTTTTCAGCGCTAGCAGCTACTAAGCCATATACCGACTGGATGCCCTCGCCTCCAGCAAGCAAGAATCACGACCCAAGCAGGTCAAACAGCAATTTAGTAATTAGACAATGCAGAGAGGAAAGCCATGTTAAGTTGGGACGAATTTGACTCAGAAGAAGTTGTAAAAGAAGCCGCTAAAGAATCAGCACGCCAGGAAGCCTTAAACCCTGCGCCAACCGCTGCGGCACCTGTACAAACTCCTGAAGCACCGCAAGCAACCTTCGCGGCCAGCGCCAATGAAGCAGGCATCAGCCCGGAATTAGCCAAGGCTCGTGCATCCCTCGCCCAATTAGACCCGGCGCCAGGCATCGCTGAACTGGAAATGGGTGCAGCCCGTATCCAGGTTGATGAAAAGCGCATGATCAACTGCCGCGCCGACCTCAACCAACTCGTACCTTTCAAATACGACTGGGCATGGCAAAAATACCTCGACGGTTGCTCCAACCACTGGATGCCACAAGAAGTCAACATGACCGCCGATATCGCCTTGTGGAAAAGCAAAGACGGCCTCACCGAAGACGAACGCCGCGTTGTTATGCGCAGCCTCGGCTACTTCTCAACCGCCGACTCATTGGTAGCCAACAACCTCGTACTTGCGATTTACCGTTTAATCACCAACCCCGAATGCCGCCAATACATTTTGCGTCAATCCTTCGAAGAAGCGATCCACACCCACGCCTATCAATATTGCATTGAATCCCTGGGCATGGACGAAGGCGAAATTTTCAACATGTACCGCGAGCTGCCATCCGTTGCCAACAAAGCCGCATGGAGCCTGAAACACACCCAATCATTAAGCGACCCAACCTTCACCACCGGCACACCGGAAACCGACCAGGAATTGCTGCGCAACCTCGTCGCATTCTACGTAGTGACCGAAGGCATTTTCTTCTACTGTGGATTCAGCCAAATCCTCAGCATGGGCCGCCGCAACAAAATGACCGGCGTTGCCGAACAATTCCAATACATCTTGCGCGACGAATCCATGCATTTGAATTTTGGCATCGACGTTATCAACCAAATCAAACTGGAAAACCCGCACTTGTGGACTGCAGAATTCCAACAAGAAGTCATCCAAATGATTCTGGAAGGCACAGAACTCGAAATCCAATACGCCCGCGACTCAATGCCCCGCGGCGTCCTCGGCATGAACGCTGCAATGATGGAAGAATACCTCCACTTCATCGCCAACCGCCGCTGCGCACAAGTTGGTTTGAAAGAGCAATTCCCAGGCGCACAAAATCCATTCCCATGGATGAGTGAGATTATGGATTTAAGAAAAGAGAAGAATTTCTTTGAAACGCGCGTGATTGAATACCAAACAGGTGGCGCGCTTTCTTGGGATTAATAAAACTAGCTAGCTAATCGCACTGTCGTCATCCCCGCAGGGGATCCAGCGACTTTAAAAATGGACAAATATGTTCCGGAGTGAATAACCAAAACCGTTATTGAGCTGTATCAGATGTTTTTCTGGTGGGGCTTGGTAGCGGTTTTTTTATTTTAAATTGATTCGACTAAATATTTATCTGATAAACAGATATTACTAAAACCTTAAAACTCCACATACAACTGAATTGCTTAATGGAAAAACGTCACAAAAAATCGAGAGTTATCATCCCATCCAAATTTTAAAAGGACATCATCCGTTTAAGGTTGATGCAATGGTTGCCTTGCCCGATCACTTATATTGAATTTGGACGTTACTGGAAGATGATTGTAATTATACAAAACTTGAGATTGTGTCCCAACCCAACGTAGCATTACCCTAACCCCAATTAAATTAAATTTCGATATTACTTTGCAGCCCTTCGTTTAAACATGTGACTTACAGCTTCCTATGTATTCGATACATGCAGCAAATCATACAAAAATCCTATATTGTCATTACAAAAAACTTGAAACCACATTAGTTAAAATAAAAAATTAATTTTCAATTTAATACATTATAGGAAAAATCATGTTAGAACGATTAGGAAGAAATGCTGATTCAATTTTGAAAATTTTATCATTACTATTCACCCTATGCTTATTTGTAGGCAGTGGTGTTGTTTACATATACTTTAGAAAAGCAGGCATACCACGAGAAATATATTCGATTTTACTATCTCCCCAAACATTAATTGCTATAGCAGCTTTTTCAAGCCTGTTAGGGTTGACAGTTATTGGAATGATATTTTTAGCACCTACATTCATCAATTTTTCTGAAAATGAAAATGGTTTTACATGGCGCCATCAGAAAAGTGTACGACAAAAATATATTATTAGATTCCTTCTACTTTTCATCCCTCTCGCTGTATTTTTAGTGCTAGGCTCATTTGGCGTGAAAGATTTCTTTAGCGCATTTTTCCTTTTGCTAATTGCATTAGCTACTACTTTCTTTTATATCAGTTATGGAGGACCCATAGCGGATGGATGGATAGAAAAATTTAATGATTTTTTCAAAATAGCAATCTATTTGACAATTGCGTATGGCTCAATTCTTTTTACATTTATATTCTTAATAAGAATTGCGGCATTCTTAGACAACAGAACCTTTTATCAATGGATGTTAATAATTTTCCTCACAATCATTTATTCAGCACTCTCAGCAGCAACTAACACGCGCCGATATACTTCTTATATTCCCTTGGCAGTTTTATCTTTCTGTATACTGTTTTTTATTTTTTTAACAGACCGCGTAACTACAAATATCGTGACCAAATTAGGAATAGGCAATTACTCTAGCTCTTTTTCCATTGATTCGAAGTATGTTGCAATAATTGATAACGACACACTATATAAGTTGAACGCAACAAAAAATGATAATGTTATTTTAATAAGCAATATCTGGGTGATAGCAACCTTACCCAATAAAATAATTTTAAAAGCTAGTGAAAATTCTACTGAATATTTTACTGTACCAATTACAGCAATCATTAATGAGATTGGTGTTACAGCTCCTTCTGAAGAACAATTAAAACATTAATGAAGATATATCTTGCATCTTAGCTTAGGCAAGTTACGCATCACAACACATCTGACGCATTAAACACATACATTGAATTACTGAAATATTTAACAAAACTGTAGTTCATATTTATTACCGAATTGATGCATGATGTGTTGAGGCATTCGCAACCATATCATCAACCCAGATTTCAACTTTCGGGCGGCAATTAGCCGCCCTACATCCTCACTTCCCATACTTAACCAAATAATCATTCACTTTATAAAACACATCTGCCAAGCCGGTTACCGCTCTTGCGGGTAGTTCGAGGTCTTGGTTGATTTTGTTAAATAAACTTTCTAGCAGTGCAATTTGATTATGCAGTTGGTAGACCTCAATTTCGGCAGCATCGTTTTGGACATTGTGGCCGATGCTTTCAAGGTAATTGCTGTCGGGCGCGAGGATTTCTAGAGCGGAGGTTTTATAGAGTGTGTATTGCGCGGGGTTCAGCAGAACAATAAATGGTAAGTTATTGACGCTTTGTTGCTGATCAGAAAGATTGGAAATATTATCCATAATAAATTCTCACAGTTTGAGGTTTATCCCGCCTCCATAAGGTCGTAATTTATGGAGGCGGACTGAGCAGGGTTACGACCACCGGCCTCAAACCAACACCGGCCCACCCGAAGGTGGCCCCACCCAGCCGCCATAACGAAGGCGTAGCTGTGTGAGGACACAAAATGTGAATTTTGTGCCGGTTTGAGAGAATCCGGGGGTCGTAATCCCGACAACGGATTTTGCCGCTGCGCGGGCAGAGTAGTGAAAGGCATTTAGGCTGTCAATCTGAACACATTAATTTATGTGCGCGATTCATGCATTGGGCAAACCATTAAAACGCGCGCGGAATTGTCGTGATGATGGCATGACAATTTACGTTCACGATTGATAACGCCACCCAGGCAAACCAAAAGTTCTAACCTCATCCTTGACGACCGCCAGCCCAATTGCGCTATACTGTATTTACATACAGTATTTGTAACTTACAATGCATCCTACTTCTACAGACAATCCCGACTGCGCCCTGGATCGCTTGCTTGGTCGCAACGACATATGGCGCGGCCAGACCAAGAGCCTTGATGTGCCTGCGGTAATGAATACAGGTTATGAAGCCCTTGATGCCGCCTTGCTCAATGGCGGCTGGCCGACAAGAAGCCTTGTTGAGGTTTGCCAGAAAGGCTTCCAACAGCAGGAATGGCGGGTTTTTGAGCCAGTTTTGAAGACTGGGGCGAATTATGTTGTGCTACTAAACCCACCTTTGGTGCCGTTTTGCCAGGCCATGATCCAGGCGGGAATCGATCTTGATCGGGTTATTGTTGTCCGTGTGTCTGCCGCAGCGGATTTCTTAGCGAGTTTTGTGGAGCTGGCTCGAACAGCATCTTGCGATGTTTTATTGGCCTGGCAGCAACCTTACGCATTAAGTTATACCGAATTGCGTAAATGTTTGCTGGCGACCAATGATGGTTCCGGATTATGCATTTTGTTCAGGGCTGAAAATGCGCGACAACAAAGTTCGCCCGCGACCTTACGATTGTTAAGCGAAATTACTTCTTCAGATATTCAATTAACCCTGTTTAAACAAAAAGGCACCTTGGAGCATTCATCCCAACCGATTAAGATTTCGCTGCCAAAAGCGTGGACTGGTTTGATGCCATACCATTTGCTCGATCAAATCCCATTGCCAGGTAAACCTGATACAACACAACGCAAACCTGCCAAAGTTACGCCATTGCGCAGGAGCAAATGATGAGTGGCGCAAGACATTATTATCGTCCGGGGTCGCGCTTGTGGCTGGCATTGCGTTTTAGTGAACTTCCACTGGAAGTGCTCGGAGTCGATGCATCTACAGAAACTGCGATGGTCGTCGCCGAAAAGCAAATTGTTATTTACGTAAATGAATCTGCTTACAAGGTTGGTGTGCGTTATGGCATGGATGTAACCACCGCAAAATTATTAAGTAATTGCGAAGTGTATCAACGGGATGAGGAAAAAGAAGCGAACGCATTGCAAGATCTATCTGCACAGCTTTATCAGTTCACACCTTATATCGAGCCCTATAAAAGTGAATGTGTTCCACAAGCAGGATTATTGTTGGAAGTATCAACGTGCCTGCAATTATTTTCCGGGATTCATTTGCTTACAGAAAAGATTTTCACGTACCTGCACAATACGCATTATCGTTTTTGTTACGGTTATGCCCATACATCACAAGGTGCCTGGTTGTTATCATTTGAGCAGTATTTTATTTCAGGAAATGAAAATAAGGAGTTATTTTGTGAGCGCTTAAAAAAGTTACCGATTCAATTACTGCATGATTTTCCGCAAGAAGTAGAAGCACTCGAAAAAACCGGTTTTACCAACCTTGGCGATATTACCCGACAACTCGACGCACAAAAAATTACCAGTATAAAAAAACGCTGGGGCGCGCAATTTGCGCAAGCCATTTGTGATATTTTTGCGATAGAACAAAACCTTCAACAAAAGTCTTTATTTGATAAACCGCGATTTATTTATAAACCCGTTGAATTTTTTTCTGAAAATATCCAGTTTGATTATCCTATAAACCAAACGGATCAATTACATTATCCTATCGAGCATTTATTACAAAACCTCAGCCAGTATTTACGCAAGCGACAATTGCAATGCCAGCATATCCAATGGATATTTTCAGATATTTACCACAATCATTTTGCGCTCCCTGTGCGCAGCGATACAGCCGAAAGCCATTGGGAATTGCTGTACGATTTAACCTTGATTCAACTGGATAACCGTGAATTACCCTTTGAAGTTGATTCACTCACCTTAAAATGCCAAAGCGCAATGCCGTTGCAAAATCGCAGCCAAAGCTTGTCATTTGGCAAACGATCAAACTCTCGTGAAAGCGCCCGCAGTTTTGCAATTACCATGGCAAAACTAAAAGCCCGTTTGGGTGATGATGCTGTGTTTAAATTAAGTTACCAGGATGCCATCTTGCCTGAGAGCAGCAATCAAAAAATGTTGTTAACCGAAACAGCAAACCAACAATTGCCCGATTTGCATAAAGGAGCGTTACGTCCACAGTGGTTATTGCCCACACCAGCATTAATTGAAATACGCAAACGCGGATTGTATTGGCGCGGTCATTTAACTCTACTCGCTGGCCCTGAACGCATTCGCGCAACCTGGTGGGAAAAACCCGAAGCACGCGATTATTTTATCGCCCAACGTCACGATCATGTGCGCTTGTGGATTTTTTTGGATTTACACAAAAAGGATTGGTTTGTTCACGGCATTTTTGGATAAATCATGGGTTACGCTCATTTCAATACCACGACCAATTTTACTTTTTTGACGGGCGCATCGCATCCGCCCGAATATATTTATCGTGCAGCAGAACTTGAATACGATGCATTGGCCATCACCGATGAATGCTCATTAGCCGGAATCGTAAAAGCATTTGTTGCAGCACAGGAATTAAATTTCAAATTAATTATTGGTAGCCGCTTTAAGTTAAGCAATGGCATGCAGTTAATTGCCATAGCGCCAACGCGCGTTGCTTATGCAGAGCTGTCAGGCTTTATTACATTAGCCAGGCGACGGGCAACCAAAGGCGAATACGAAGCACATTTTGAAGATTTACGCTTTCGTTTGCAAAATTGTTTAATCATCTGGATTGGTTATAGCGGTAGCGATGGTGTTAATCCGGATGATATTGTCACTCAATTATACAATGCATTTAAACAGCGATTGTGGATAGGCATCGACCATCAATTACATAGCGGTGAACAGGAAGCATTTGAACGCTGGCTTCTATTAAGTAAGAAGCACAATATCCCTTTGGTGGCTTGCGGCCAGGCATTAATGCATGAAAAAAATCGTAAGCCTTTGCAAGATGTTGTGTCTGCCATCAGGGAAAATAAAACCCTGGCAAACATGGGAACCAGCTTGCAAAGTAATGGCGAAGCTTACTTAAAATCTTATGAGCAATTGGCAAAGCTTTATCCGCAGGCGTTACTTGACGAAACTTGTGTCATCGCCGATTTATGTACCTTCTCAATGGATGAACTTTGTTACCAATACCCTGAAGAGTTAGTACCCCGCTCTCTCACACCCATTGCACATTTGCGTAATTTGGTAAAGGAAGGAAAACACCAACGCTGGCCAAAAGGTGTTTTACCTGAAGTAGAAGCACTTCTCGAAAAGGAATTGAATCTTATCGAAGAGCTGCAGTACGAATATTATTTTTTAACCGTTTACGATATTGTCCAGTTCGCACGGCAACAAAATATTTTATGCCAGGGAAGAGGCTCAGCTGCCAACAGTGTGGTTTGTTATTGTTTATTTGTCACTGAAATTGCGCCCGGCCTAATCAATGTATTATTTGAACGGTTTATTTCAAAAGAGCGCGATGAGCCACCTGATATTGATGTAGATTTTGAACATTCCCGCCGTGAAGAAGTGATCCAATATATCTACCAAAAATATGGTCGTGAACGTGCTGCGATTGCTGCAACGGTAATTACCTATCGTTCACGCAGTGCTGTTCGCGATGTTGGCAAGGCATTAGGCATGGAGCAAAGCCTTGTCGATCATCTGGCAAAAAATATGGCATGGTGGGATAAATCCACAGACTTAAAAAAACGTATCGAGGCGGCAGGCCTGCAAATCCAGCACACTTTATTGAAACATTTTTTTATCCTTGTTGAACAAATACGTGGTTTTCCTCGCCATCTATCACAACATGTCGGCGGGTTTGTAATCTCGAAAGATAAAATCAGCGATCTTGTTCCCATTGAAAATGCATCCATGCCCGATCGCACATTAATTCAATGGGATAAAGAAGATCTTGAATCCATGCGTTTATTAAAGGTGGATGTATTGGCCTTGGGCATGCTCACGGTGTTACGAAAATGTTTGGATTATGTCAGTCATTATGACCCTGCCATCAAAAGCCTTGCGGATATTCCACGAGAAGACAAAGCTACTTATAAAATGTTATGCAAGGGCGATAGTGTTGGTGTATTCCAGATTGAATCCCGCGCACAGATGGCCATGTTGCCAAGATTAAAACCAACATGTTTTTATGATCTCGTTATTCAAATTGCCATCGTAAGACCGGGCCCCATCCAGGGTGGAATGGTGCATCCCTATTTGCGCAGACGAAATGGCCTGGAAGAAATCACTTACCCAAGCCCGGCAATTGAAGATACCTTGAAATCTACATTTGGTATTCCAATTTTTCAGGAACAGGTGATTCGTATTGCAATGGTAGCAGCAGGTTTTACTGGTGGCGAAGCAGACCAATTAAGGCGTGCAATGGCAAGTTGGGGAAAAAATAGTACGCTATTACATTTTGAAAAAAAATTTATCAAGGGTATGCTCGACAATAATTACGAATTGGATTTTGCAGAGCGATTATTTAAACAAATTCAGGGCTTTGGTGGATATGGTTTTCCTGAATCGCACTCCGCAAGCTTTGCCATTCTTTGCTATATTTCTTCATGGTTAAAATGTCATCATCCTGCTGCGTTTTGTTGTGCATTGTTGAATAGCCAGCCCATGGGATTTTATTCGCCATCGCAATTAATACAGGATGTTCGCCGTCATGGCACCCATATTTTGCCGATAGATATTAATAAAAGTTGTTATGAAAACACCCTGGAAAATATAAATGGCAAACTTGCAATACGTTTAGGGTTTTGCGAAATAAAATTGCTGGATGATAAAAAAGCACAAGCGATTGAGCATTGGCGAAATAACAAATCATTCAATTCCATTAAAGATCTTGCACGTCGCACAGAGTTAACACCAACAGATTTGCAATATCTTGCATCTGCCGATGTATTGCGATCATTAAGTGGAAACCGGCATGAAGCGCGCTGGCATGCTGCTGCAGTAGAACCTTTTTCAGAATTATTAGACCTTGCCGAACCCACACAAAAAGACGATTTATTAACGCCGTCACCCAACCTGAAAAAAGAAGTGATGGATGATTATGCAACCACAGGTTTAACCCTGCGTGCACATCCCATGGCATTGTTACGCAATGAAGCTCCCTTTAATCGCTGTACAAAATATTGCGATTTAAAAAATTTATACCAGGGTGGTTTTGTGCGGATTGCTGGCCTGGTTACTGGTCGCCAGCGTCCGGGTACTGCTACTGGTGCGTTATTTTTAACCATTGAAGATGAAACAGGGAATGTGAATGTTATTGTCTGGAAAGGTACACAAGAAACCTATAGGCATGCATTGCTCACCTCAAAACTGATGGTGATATTGGGTACAGTAGAAATCAATAATGAAAAGGTCGCACAACCTGTAGTGCATGTTATTGCAGGTCAGCTCCACGATTATTCAGATAGATTGGAAACCCTATTAATCAAATCCCGTGATTTTCATTAATAAACACCACATAAAATAGTTATAATCTAACTTGCAATGTAAAGTGCGTTACCGCACACCATAAAAGCTCCTGATAGATAATACTAAACCCATTTTATTTTATCGATGAGATCAACCAATATGGATTGGAAAGGCGAAAGGCGTAGCAGCAATATTGATGATCAGCGAAATGCTCCGCTTGCTGCGGGTGTTGGTGGTGCAGCTATTTTGTTTCGCTTTTTACCCTACTTGATTACGACCAAAACGGGTCGCGTGATTCTGCTTATTGGTGGCCTGGTTTATTTTGGCGCGCGCATGCTTGGCATAGATGTTTTGCAAGTAATGAACGGCGCACCTGCCAGCACACATTCACAACCCTTAAGCGCTAAAGACCAGGAAATGACTGATTTTGTATCTGCCATTTTAGGGAGTACCGAAGATGCATGGAAAGGTGAATTCCAAAAAATGGGAAAAACCTATCAGGAACCCAAATTGGTGTTATTCAGGAACAGGGTAAATTCCGCCTGCGGTTTAGCGCAATCTGCTACAGGTCCATTTTACTGCCCTGCTGATCATCAGCTTTATATTGACCTGAGCTTCTATGAAGAAATGAAAACCAAATTAGGGGCACCAGGTGATTTTGCACAGGCTTATGTCATTGCGCACGAAGTTGGTCACCACGTACAAAACCTGTTAGGTATTGCTGCAAAAGTTAGTAAAGCGCAACAAACAGCATCTGGAACGACCGCAAATGCCTTATCAGTGAAGCTAGAATTACAAGCGGATTGTCTGGCCGGTATTTGGGGACATTATGCCGATCAACAACGCCACATATTGGATTCTGGTGACATAGGTGAAGCATTGAATGCGGCGGCCGCAATAGGTGATGACAGGTTACAAGAACAAGCAACCGGTACTGTTCGGCCTGAAAAATTTACACACGGTACATCCAAGCAAAGAGCTGACTGGTTTAATCGTGGCTTTCAAAGTGGTGCAATTGCAAACTGCAATACTTTTAAAGAGTAGCCGGCTTTTTTATCTATGCATCTCCTTGCCTACCCATCCTCAATCGTGATCATGGTCGCATTTTTGCAAATGCCAGTGCACTTCCAGAAAACATTCAGTCATTATTAAACCATATCCGTCAGGGTGAATCGCCTGGTTCGTTTCTTCATTGAAAGATCCTTATGAAATTTAATTCATCCGACAAGTAAAAACATAAGTCGCCAATAAATTTTGGCGAGACTTTAAAAATCCTAAAGAGAAAATCATGAGCGATAAAATGAATGAAGATGCACTGCAAGCATTAAAAATTGCCTTTAGTTATATGCCAAAAGCAATTGAAGTGAATAAGTATGAATACGGTGACCGCTACCAAATTGTGCTTGAACATATTCAAATTGTTCGGGAAACTTTATTGCTTAACGATGTTGATCCAGAAGAAGTTTATGGTGAAATCAACCCTGATAGCACGCCGAATTCATCTTATTAAAACCATATCTATTTAAAACTGCACCTATGGCAGCCATGGAAAACCTGTATACATATACCCTATCCTTTTGATTATCAGCGCCTCCAAGACAACACTTTCCCATCCATGACGCTATACATAACCAATATGATTTACGACCAGTGCCCGGGAAACAGCTGTAGCAAGGTATTACAAAATAGTACAATAGGCCAAAATGATGAAACAATGTTTGTGTTTTGGAGCAATCTATCATTCGTAACCTAACGCAAATGGCTTTGACAGACGTCTATTCTTTTTCTGGTATCAGAACAATTTTATGTTGGCTATTGATTATAGGCGGCCTATTACCACAACAGCTATACGCGGAACAAACAGCGCCAATCATTGTTCACTACCCTGCATCCGACTCAAACCCCTCCTATTACAAACGCGTAAAGTATTTTGTGGAAGTACTTGAGCTTGCGTTATCCAAATCAAACCACAATTACAAATTGGAAAAAATATCACTACCTTTTATGAACGAAAGCCGCTCCAGGACCAACATAACAACACATGTTTATGATGTTCACTGGCTTAATGCCCAAAATGCTTTAGATACAGATTTGCAAGCTATTCGAATTCCCCTGTGCAAAGGATTAACCGGATGGCGAATATTATTTATTCGACCCGAAAGCCAAAAAGATTTTGCTGCAATAAAATCCCTGGATGATTTGCGTCATTTTACCGCAGGCCATGGAAATGATTGGCCAGAGGTAACGCGTTACGATAACCTGGATTTGCCGCAAAAACTCTCAGGCAGCTGGAAAGGACTTTTCTTTATGCTAAAACAAAATCGCATCGATTATTTATCGCGCTCTGCCCTGGAAATATATGATGAAGAAGATGCATTTCCTGAATTAAATTTAAAGATCGAATCACAACTCACCCTTCACTATCCTGCAACTTATTATTTTTACGTCAATAAAAATAATAAACAACTTGCCGGCGATATCCAACTTGGACTGCAACGCGCTATCGCTGATGGTTCTTTTGATAAAGTATTCAATCGTTATTTCAGTGAAAAAATAAAACGTTTAAACCTGGCACATCGCCATGTTATTCAAATGCCTATTCCTGCCGATGCGACCTTATTAGCAGACAAAAAAGCACATCCCGGCTATTGGTTTTCCACCAATATTGCTGCAGAGTAATTCCGTTATTATCAGCGACATTTTTTAACTATCTCCTGAAACCAAGTGATGTAAATACGCTTCATCGTTTATTTAAAATTTTCCTATTAATACGCCAATCATTTTTTAACGTTTTAATAAATATTAAGATGCGTAAAGCAATGTATCTCCCATAAGAAAATTTTGTTTATCCTGTCAATTTAAGTAACTTAATTTGTCACCTTTGGTCACATTACCTGTAAATGACCACCATCTTGCACACTAGTGTTTGATAACTGCAATTAACTTGACTAGGATGGCTTTGCGTAGTCATTACGCAGCTTGTTTATCACCAGCAGTATCGCCTATGCAAAGAATGGAATCTGGCTCCCGATAACAATAATGCCCAAGGGGATGGTGACAACCAGGCATATCAGACACAAGAGTTGATCTGCGATTCGTTGGTTTTACTCGTCACTATTCAATCTATCCGAACAGGGATGAGACAACGCCTGCCCGTTGACTCTTGCTCATTTCACTTCAATCGGCGAGAAATAAAATGAATAATTTTTTAAAAGTGCAGCCCCTTACTATTAGAAAAATCCTGAATATGCGAAAAGCATTAGGGATTTTAATGGTGTTAGCAGGTTTGTTAATGTTGGGACAAACAGCTCACGCCCAAAACGGCTATTACGCATTAACTTTCGACGACGGCCCTACCAGTAACACTACTACGCTATTGAATGTTCTCAATAACACGGGAGTCAAAGCGACTTTCTTTATTTGGGGCAATAGGGTTGCCAGCAATCCATCTGCAATACAGGCCATCGTCAATGCCGGGCATAAGATTGGGAACCATAGTTTTACCCACCAACATATGCTGACCTGGACTTACCAGCAGGTTTATAACGATATCCAGCAAGCACAAGTCGCCATCCAAAATGCGGGCGGTGGGACACCGACACTGTTCCGTCCACCTTATGGCGAAACTAACTCAACCATCATTTCTGCGGCTACTGCACTTGGGTTAACCGTTGTGACCTGGAATCTGGATACCCAGGATTGGAATGGCGCAAGTACCTCAACCATTATCTCTGCTGCCAATAATGCCCAAAACGGCACCATCTTTTTAATGCACGATGGCTACTCAACCACCAATCAGGCAGTTCCAACCATAGTGGCGAACCTTAAAAACAAAGGCTTATCGCCTGGCGCCATCAATAATAGCGGTCAAGTGGTTGCATGGAGTGGCAATGGCGGCGGCTCTGGTAGCTCCAGCTCTGCATCGGGTGGAAATAAAACTGTCGTCGTTCGCGCTCGCGGTGTTGCAGGAGGTGAAAGCATTTCGCTGAAGGTCAATAACACCACCGTCCAAACCTGGACGCTAACCACTAGTATGACCAATTACACCGCAACCACCAGTTTGTCGGGTGGAACCATCGTGCAATACACAAACGATTCCGGTAATCGCGATGTGCAAATTGATTACATCAGTGTGAATGGCGCAATTCGCCAGGCTGAGGCGCAATCGGTTAATACCGGCGTCTATCGCAATGGTGCTTGTGGCGGTGGAAGCGGTGGCAGCGAATGGCTGCATTGCAACGGCTACATTGGTTTCGGAAACCTATAAATAAAACTAAAGCGTGCAACAAAGCCCTCGACTTGTTCGGGGGTTTCTTTTTTATAAGGATAATCTGTCGATTAAGTCGAAAACATCCTTCTATATATACGCGCCAAAATCTCCGGAGCATCATTGAATTGCAAGATTTTGTCCGCAAATTAGCTTCCGAATCCAAAAAACCACAAAAATGATGCCAAAGTAGAAAATTTCCTGTCTTTTAGTTAGGACATCTTTGGAAAAAATCCTGTATATTACGCGCCTATTTTCAACCCAGCTTATAGAGAACGCTATGACTGATTTATCCCTCTACAGAAACATCGGTATCTTCGCTCACGTAGATGCCGGTAAAACCACTACTACTGAGCGTATTCTTAAGCTCACTGGTAAAATCCATAAAATCGGTGAAGTTCACGAAGGTGAATCTACTACTGACTTCATGGTTCAGGAAGCTGAGCGCGGTATTACCATTCAGTCAGCAGCGGTAACCTGCTTCTGGAAAGGTAATCGCTTCAACGTTATTGATACCCCCGGACACGTTGACTTCACCGTAGAAGTATATCGTTCATTGAAAGTTCTCGATGGTGGTATCGGCGTATTCTGTGGTTCTGGCGGCGTAGAGCCTCAGTCAGAAACCAACTGGCGTTATGCGAACGATTCAAAAGTATCGCGTTTGATTTTCGTTAATAAATTGGACCGTATTGGTGCTGACTTCTTGCGTGTGACCGAGCAAGTTAAGAAAGTATTGGGCGCCCAGCCATTAATCATGACCCTCCCAATCGGTCGTGAAGATACTTTTGTAGGTGTTGTTGACCTGCTGAACCGTAAAGCTTATGTATGGGATGATTCTGGCTTGCCAGAAAACTACAAAGTTGTAGACATTCCTGCTGACATGGCTGACGACGTTGAGTTGTACCGCGGCCAATTGATTGAAACCGCTGTAGAACAAGACGACGATTTGATGATGGCTTACATGGAAGGCGAAGAACCTTCTGTTGAAGATATCAAGCGCTGCATCCGTAAAGGTACTCGCGACCTCGCATTCTTCCCAACTTTCTGTGGTTCTGCCTTTAAAAACAAAGGTATGCAACTCTTGTTGGACGCAGTAGTTGACTACTTGCCAAGTCCAACTGAAGTTAACCCACAACCGTTGACCGATGAAGAAGGTAACGAAACTGGCGAATTCGCTAAAGTTTCTGCTGATGAGCCATTCCGCGCCCTGGCGTTCAAAATTATGGATGACCGTTTCGGTGCCCTCACCTTCTGCCGTATCTACTCAGGTGTATTGAACAAAGGTGACACCATCCTTAACTCCTTTACCGGCAAAACCGAGCGTATCGGTCGTATGGTAGAAATGAACGCTAATGACCGTACTGATTTAACCACTGCACAAGCTGGTGACATCATTGCTTTGGTAGGTTTGAAGAACGTACAAACCGGTCACACTCTGTGTGATCCAAAACATCCATGTACTCTTGAACCAATGGTATTCCCTGAGCCAGTAATTTCTATTGCGGTAACACCAAAAGACAAGAGCATGATCGAGAAGATGGCAATTGCCATCGGTAAGTTGGTTTCTGAAGATCCGACTTTCCGCGTTGAAACCGATCAGGATTCAGGTGAAACCATCCTTAAAGGTATGGGTGAATTGCACCTGGATATTAAAGTAGACATCATGAAGCGTACTTATGGTGTAGAGCTGAACGTAGGTCAACCACAAGTGGCTTACCGCGAAACCATTACTCGCGAAATCGAAGACAGCTATACCCACAAGAAACAATCGGGTGGTTCTGGTCAATACGGTAAGATCGACTACCGCATCCGTCCGGGCGAAACCAACAGTGGCTTCAAGTTTGTTACTACCGTTGTTGGTGGTAGCGTTCCAAAAGAATTCTACCCGGCGATTGAAAAAGGTTTCGCGTCAATGATGAACACCGGTCCATTGGCAGGCTTCCCTGTATTGGACGTAGAAGTTGAATTGTTCGACGGTGCATTCCACGCCGTAGACTCGTCAGCAATCGCGTTTGAAATCGCTGCTAAAGGCGCTTTCCGTCAATCTATGCCAAAAGCAGGTCCACAACTGCTTGAGCCAATCATGAAAGTTGACGTGTTCACTCCAGAAGATCACGTAGGTGATGTAATTGGTGACTTGAACCGTCGTCGCGGTATGATTTCTGGTCAAGAAGCTGGTGTAACTGGTGTACGTATCAAGGCTGACGTTCCGCTGTCAGAAATGTTTGGTTACATCTCTACCCTGCGTACTATGACCTCTGGCCGTGGCCAGTTCTCTATGGAATTCGCTCACTACTCTCCATGCCCGGCTAACGTGGCTGAAGCAGTTATTGCGAAAGAGAAAGAAAAGAAAGCAGCTGCTGAAAAGAATAAATAATTCTTCTTTATCAGCGCCTCTCCTGCGCATCCATGCGCCCGAGGCATACGACCACCATGGATGGTGGGAGTGCAGAAAATGCAGGAGCAATTTTCTGCCGTTCATCCTGAACATAAAAGCCCCACCAGTGAAAACTCGTGGGGCTTTTTATTGGTTTTGAAAATCACATCGACCAAAATTATACATTGCTTGAAGAACCAGTTTTTACCATTGGGCTGAAAACTATTTCAACGCACCAAACACCTTCCCAATAATTTTAACACCTGTGCCCAAAGGATCCTGGCGAATCGCTTTTTCTTCTTCGGCAATCATTAGGTATAAACCATCCGTCGTGCGCTTGGTGACATAGGCTTCGACACTGGCATCCTCTTCAGAACGCACACCATACTGTTGCGCTTTGGCCATAATGGAATTGTAATTTGCGGCAAGTTTGGTTTTATCCGTGACTTTTTTAACAATCGGCAAAAACTGCGTGTTCAATGACGCAGATGTTTTCTCCCGAAAAAAATCTGTCACCGATGTATCGCCGCCCGCCAAAATTTTTTTCGCATCGCTGAGCGTCATGGATTTAATGGCACTTGCCAATAAGGGTTTTGCCAAGGGAACGGCTGTTTCCGCGGCGCGATTCATGGATTCTTCAAGTTCGTCCAATTTTTTGGATTGTCCGGCAAGCTTTAACACAGAGCGTACTTTTTCAATTTTCCCTGGCAATTTTATTTTCACCTTGTCGTTATTCATAAAACCGCCCGCAACACCCAACTTGGCAACAGCAGTTGAAGCTCCCTGTTCCAATGCCGCTTTCAAACCCGCATTCGCATCTTGATTACTGAGATCACTTAAGGAGAGCGCCCATGCAGAAGATGCACAACTAATAGAAATAATGATTGGTAATAATGTTTTTCGGCAATTCAATACGAACATATAGACCCCGTGATAATCAACAACCGAATAGGTTTCCATTCGATCACAATGTGACAATAGTTTAACATTCATGTCCTTGCTATGTTTTAATTAAAACCTGAAGATTTACAATGAAAAAATATTTCGCATTTAATACATCAATTTTTAATAGCAACAACCAAAGGATGAAAGGATTTAAAATTAAAAAATTTATTACTCTTGGATGCTTTAGTTTGGCATTAAGTACACCTGCATTCGCCAGTCAGGAAACCAGCAATATTACCTCCTATATTGTTGCCGGACTCATCAACCTGGATTCCAATGATGCTACATTCAAACCCCACAATTATTTTATTAGCCTGGGGTTAGATTTAAATGAAAATTTTGCTGCTGAATTTCAATATTCCGGCTCTTACAAAAAATCCACCGTCAATTACGACATCACAACCACACTAGGAACAGGTACAGCAACACAATCAAGCTCGTTAAAAACATTGGGGATTTATGCAGTTTACCGTTCAGGTGGAGATCTTTACGCCAAGGCTAAAGTGGGCTATCTGGAAGAAACCTATAACAATAACTACGATTTTAAAATTTCCCATTCCAAAAGCTCAACGTCAGATTCAGGTTTGGCTGGCGGCATAGGTGCCGGCTATAAATTTGGGCAGTCGCGCATCGAGTTGGAATATATCGCCAAATCAGGGCCGCTTGATTTGCGCTATCTTTCGCTGGGTTATCTTTTGTCATTTTAAACATAATTATTGGTCGAGTTAAACGTCAAGCTTGATTATTGGCCTAATATCCCGAGAAAAGTAATGACTGATTTGTCACAAACAAGTAGAAAAAAGTTGATTGCTAATCGCAACTGAAGTAGTGTTTATCGCTCGCATGGGATTGATTTTAAAATTCCATAGCGAGTAAACAATAAAAATAATTTTATGCAGTCACGTTAGTCTTTTGCATTGCAAATGATTCGGTCAATCCCGTCCTTTACGTTAATAATTAAGACGGAGATTGTAATTATGTTTATAACATCCAAGAAAACCTTAGGGTTTAAATCAATTATCACTGCTGCAACCCTGTTCACAGCCAGTTCTGTTTTTGCTGCTGCAACCGGTGGTTTTTCAACAACTGATGGAGGCAATGTAACAGGCGCAAAGTCTTTTACTGCGGCAACCTATCAGGATATTAATACCATCATCGCCAACGCCAAACTTGATGCCAATGGCTCCAAGGTTACGGGTGGTGCTTATCCCCTCATCATTACTTACACGGGTAATGAAGATTCCCTGATTGCAACAATCATTAAAGATCAAACCGTTGACGCTGCCGGCAATTGCCCAAAACCTCACTGGAATGATGATTATCGTTTTGTTGAAATTAAAGAATTCACGAAAGGTATAACCATCCTCGGTGCAAATGGTTCCTCTGCGAACTTCGGTATTGTGGTCAACAAATCAAGCAACGTTATTATCCGCAACATGAAAATTGGTGCTTTGGGCGGCGCTAACAATGATGCAGATATGATTCGTATCGATAGCGGCGCCAATGTGTTGGTCGATCATAATGAATTATTTGCTGTCGACAACGAATGTAATGGTTCGCCCGATGGTGACCTGACATTTGAAAGCGCAATTGATATCAAAAAGGATTCGCACAACATCACCGTTTCTTACAACTTCATCCACGACAGTAAAAAAGTTGGCCTGGATGGTTCAAGTAGCAGCGATATTGCAGGCGGCAGGGAGATTACTTACCACCACAATGTTTATAAAACAGTAAATGCGCGCTTGCCATTGCAACGTGGTGGCTGGACACATTTATACAATAACTTCTATGACAACATCACCAGTTCCGGTGTCAACGTGCGTCAAGGCGGTTATTCGCTGATTGAAAGCAACTGGTTCCAGAATTCGTTGAATCCCGTAACCTGTCGCTACGACAGCAGCAACTGTGGTTTCTGGGATTTGCGCAATAATAATATTCGGACACCAGGTGATTTTGCGACTTACAATATCACCTGGACCGAAGGTGGTACTGTGGATGCGACTAATTGGACCACAACGGCGCCCTTCCCCATCAGCATTCCCTACAGCTATTCACCCGTAACACCGCAGTGCGTGAAAGATAAACTTGCACAAGTTGCCGGCGTGGGGAAAAACAACGCGCAACTCACTGCATCAGTTTGCGATAGTGCGAGTTCGGTTGCGTCCAGTTCCAAATCATCTGTTGCATCCAGCTCGGTGAAATCGTCTGCCACGTCAAGCTCTGTTAAATCATCGGTAAAATCTACTTCTTCCAGCAAAAGTTCCAGCTCTGTTGCATCTGCTCCTGTGTTAACAGGCACGGGCGATTATCCAAACGGATTCTCAAAATGTGCAGACCTGGGAGAGACATGTTCTGTTGCATCAGGCGATGGCTGGGTGGCGTTTGGCCGTAAAGGCAAATGGGTAACCAAACGTGTGAGTGTTCCCGGCTCCATTGCCTGTACAGTCGCCGCGTTTGGCTCCGATCCGGCAGGCAATCCGAACAAATGTTCTTACAAACGTTAACCCTCATCAGGTAAAGCGGCTTATGGCCGCTTTATTTTTTATCTTCCTGCAAATCCTGGCGCGCACGCCCAACTTTTGTAATCTGTTAATGTGTAAAATGTGGTGAGCAATGTCTTTCTTATTGAAAGCATTTAGGCTCACTATAACTTCTTGCCAATAATTAACGCGTACAACATGAACCAACATTCCCTACCAATTTTATACAGTTTCAGGCGTTGCCCGTATGCAATGCGAGCCCGCATGGCTATCTACGCCGCTGGCATTAAGGTGGAGCAAATTGAAGTTTCTTTAAAAAATAAACCTCAAAGTTTATTGGATTATTCACCCAAAGGTACAGTTCCCGTTTTAGTGACAACAGATGGTGACGTTATCGAACAAAGCCGTGACATTATGCTTTGGGCATTACAACAAGCCGACCCTGATAATTGGCTGGCAAATGATGATCAAACGAAACAACAAAACATGATAGACCTTGTTGATTGTTGTGATTTTAAATTCAAACCTTATCTGGATCGTTACAAATATTTTGATCGCCATCCGCAACAATCCCAAATTGAATATCGTCAACATGCAGAATTCTTTTTAAAAAAGCTGGACGATGAATTAGCAAACCATGCCTTTTTAATGGATGACAATATACGATTTGCAGACATCGCCATTTTTCCTTTTATCCGGCAATTTGTCGGTGTGGACAATGAATGGTTTATACAAAGCGATTATAAAAACCTGCGTGCCTGGTTGGATATCTGCACCAATAATCCAATCTTTATTGCAATTATGGAAAAGCGCCAGTAACTACCAACAACTTTTGTATATTTCTGTAAATCCAATACGATTTATTGGATCAATATGTTGTACTAGCTACTGTTTATTCCCGGCAATTCGATACAATCAATACGCCTTACATATCAGCAGGGATTAAATACAATAAAAATATCCCTGAACAATTCGAATAGGTTTTCTCCGCATGAAAAAAACATTATTGATTATCTCTGTATTCTCGTTGCTGCTATCAGGTTGCATAAACAATAGTGAGCGCAGCAAACCCAGCCACGCAAGCGCAACGACTAAAGCAGACAGCACAACAGCTTCATCAATAACGTCCAATACATTTACTGGAGCCAATTCACGCTTGATTGGCCGCTTTGATCGCTCAAGCAATGGACAGGCAAAATTTACCTGGCCCGGCTCTGCTATTGAATTTCGATTTAAAGGATCGGAAGTCTCGCTCAATATTGCAAGCCAGGCACAAACACGTTTTATTGTGACGGTGGATGGTCAGACAAATAATTTATGGACTGAAGCAGGAAATCATCGTTATACATTAGCGTCAAATATGGCCAACAGCGAACATAACATTCGCTTAACACGCGTAAACGAATCCACAGCAGGTGTCACAAGTTTTATAAGCGATCCACAAACAGACGGCATTTTATTAGCACCACCACAAACGCCACAAAGGCGTTTGTTAGTCATAGGTGATTCCATTACCGCAGGTTATGGTGTTGAAGGCAAAAATGCGACCTGCCATTACACACAGGACACAAGCAACCAACAACTTACTTACGCCGCTTTGGCCGCGAATGCGCTAGGTGCCGATCTTCATGCTATTGCGTGGTCCGGTATCGGCGCATGGCGTTCTTATGGCGAAAAAGCACCGACTCATCCAACAATACTCATCCGCTCTACACGCACATTGGCTGATGATTCCAATAGCATTTGGAATCCTTCGCAATACATACCGGATGCAATTCTTATCAATATCGGAACCAATGATTATTGGGAAGGTTCCGTGACTGATGACTATCGCCTTGCCATGTCAAAATTAGTTGCGAAAGTTACAACGGATTATCCGGGAAAACCGGTTTATTTGATCGTAAGTCCCATGTTGACCAATAAAATCCACGATGCGCAAAAGCAAGTGCTTGCAACATTGGCGAAAGATAAAATAAAAGTCCTAGACTTAGGTCAAAATGATGGATCTGAAGGTTTCGGTTGCGATTATCACCCCAACGCTATTACCCATGCACGCCTGGGTGAAGCGCTGGAGAAAAACCTGAAAGCTGATTTGCAGTGGTAAATATTTTTTACGCACCCATTGTTCCAGTTCAATGACCTGGAACAATAACTCGGAATAATGACTAGGAATAATGAATAGCAACAATGCACCACCTGCATAATAAAAAACTCATTGAAAATCACAATTGCATTTCTACAAATCATCCAATAAGGTTGCGCACTGAAGTAATTTATTTGCGCACGCTTTTATGAATAAACTTTTTATTATCGGTTTACCAAGAACAGGGACAACCAGCATCAGTGTTGCACTCTTAGGCTACGGTTACAAAGTTGCCCATACCGCCTACACCAAACGGGCTTTTGAATTAGCCGATGTTATTTCCGATTCCCCCTGCTTTAGCGATTATGCGCAGCTAGATAAATTATTTCCCAATTCAAAATTTGTTTATTTGGAAAGAGCCCTGACCAGTTGGGTACCATCAATGCAAATGCTCTTGAAAAAAATGCTGCCCGAGCTAGATGCGAAAAATGGATACCTTAATCCCGTACTAAAACGCAGCTTTAACCAAACCTTTGCACTATCAACCACCGCAGATCCTTTACACCAACAACATCTGGAAAACTGCTATCGTAAACATCAAAAAGACATCTTGCATTATTTTGCTGACCGAAGTGATTTTTTGAAAATGGATATTAGTGAAGCGGGAAGCCTAAAAGCATTACTCGACTTTCTGGCTATCGAAGACGAAAATGCCGGTGAATTTCCTCGCTTAAATACAGGAAAATTAGTCGATAGCTGGAGAGAATACAAACACCCTAACAAGGTAAATACTTTGAGTGCGGGCAAAGAGCACAGGAAATTTTTTGATTATTAATAGAGATTATAATTATTGCAAAGCTCACACATTAGAACTTTATGACACAACAGGATATTTGTAGCGGCGCTATTTTGAATAATCTAATTGACAATTCTCAGCTATACTTTGCTTATTATCTTCTTACCCATTTTCTCAACTAATTTTATTAACCATATATTGCTTAACACCTATATTTTCTTTAACGAAGTTTTCCCAGATCGAGTTCCATCCATCCAAACTTAATGCATAATATAAATCAGCAAGGTCACGAAAATCCTGAAGGATATTAGCCGTGAATAAAATTTGTTTCCTAACCATGCTTTTGATCATATCCACCATTGCCAATGCTTCTGGCGAGCCGATAATTATCTCCCACAAATCGCCTGAAACCTCTAGCGACCTTCGCGAAAGCTACAATACCGAATTGATAACCCTGGCGCTTGAAAAATCAAAAGCCAAATATGGGCCCTACAAACTTGTAGAAATCCCACCCATGAATACCGCCCGCCTCCTTTACACCGCAAACACCAATAATTACCCAAACTTTTTGACCGAAATGAGCTACATGGATTCATTGACGGATAACCCTGAAATTACCCATATTGATTTTCCAGTGGAGCTTGGTATTACCGGTTATCGCATTTGCTTTATCAATCCTGCCATTAAAGATGAGGTGAAGAAAATCACCCAAGTTGATCAACTTAAACAATATACTTTCGGACAAGGTATAGGCTGGGCTGATAGTGCTATTTTACGCCACAACGGATTTCGGGTAATTGAGCTGCAAAGTTACGATAGCCTCTTTAGAATGGTTGCAGCCGGGAGAATTGATTTATATTGTCGTGGAATTAATGAATTAAAAAAAGAATATGACAGCCATCGCGATATTACTCGTTTAACTTACGACGAATCTTTCGCATTGGTTTATGATCTGCCGAGGTTTTATTATTTGGCAAGCGCTAATAAAGAAGCCAAAGAACGAATGGAGACTGGTTTGCACATGGCCCATAGTGATGGTTCTTTAATAAGGCTCTGGCACAAATACAATGACGAAAACCTGGATTTTGCAAACCTTAAACATCGAAAAATATTCAGGCTTGAAAATCCCTATTTAAAAAAATTGCCAAAAGATTTCAGGAAATATAATGTTGACCCTTTGAAATAAATTTACTGACAGGACTATAGATATTTTATGACGACACTATCGAAATTTCCCATCACAAAAAAATGGCCTGCCCAACATCCGGAATTGTTGCAGCTTTATTCTTTACCAACACCCAATGGTGTAAAAGCGTCAATTATGCTGGAAGAAATTGGGTTAGCTTACGAACCACATCTAGTCAGTTTTACAACCAACGATCAATTGTCACCGGAATTTCTTTCATTAAATCCAAATAATAAAATCCCGGCCATTATTGACCCTAACGGCCCCAACAACGAACCTATCGCACTCTTTGAGTCAGGAGCGATTTTAATTTACCTGGCTGAAAAAACGGGCCAACTTATGCCGTCAGATGCCGCAGGGCGTTACCACACAATTCAATGGTTAATGTTCCAAATGGGCGGTGTCGGCCCCATGTTCGGCCAGGTTGGTTTTTTTAATAAATTCGGCGGCAAAGATTATGAAGACAAACGTCCCCGTGATCGCTACGTTGAAGAATCACGTCGCCTGCTTAAAGTATTGGACAACCAATTAAGCAAAGGCCCATGGTTACTCGGGGATATTTACACCATCGCTGATATCGCAACCTTTCCATGGGTTCGCAATTTAATTGGTTTTTATGAAGCGGGTGATTTGATTCGCATTGAAGAATTTCCTAATGTCGTGCGCACACTCAATACTTTCCTGGCTCGACCTGCAGTTATAAAAGGACTTACTATTCCACAAAACACATAAGTTCCTCACAACCCATTGGACATAGATGGAGGCTTTATGAACCTAGTTCCCTCTGAAGTTGCAAGCCAGGTTTTATTGGATGCAATTACCATGAGTGCCAACGGCCTTGCCGTGTTAAATCCAGATAATACTATTTTATTTCACAATTCCACATTTGCTGAAATGTTTAAATTCGTTGAAAAGACCATGGTGGGTCGACATTTTGATGAAGTGATGACATGGGCATACATTAATCGCAAAAGCCTCAATATAGAATTCAATTCACTCCAGGAATGGCTTAATTATGTGCATAAAATGCAGCGCTCAAATCAATATCGTCAATTTGAAGTTGATTTGGTGGATGGGCGCTGGTTATTAATTTCCGAACAAACACATGCTAATGGCTCATTAATTATTTTATGTTCAGACATTACCAAACAAAAGCAAACGGAACTAGCCTTACGGGATGCCCAGGCTGAATTACAACGCCTCGCGCTAACAGATGAATTAACCGGGTTGGCTAATCGGCGTTATTTTATGCAGCAACTTGAGCGGGAAATTAATCGCTCACGCCGCAACCATCACCCCCTTTGTCTTGCCATGTTAGATATAGATTTCTTTAAAAGTATTAACGATAACTTTGGGCATCCTATCGGCGATAAAATATTGATGCACTTTTCCCAATTCCTGCAAACACATTTTCGCGCAAGTGATGTAGTAGGAAGGCTCGGCGGTGAAGAGTTCGCCATTTTATTGCCAGACACAAGCATCAATGATGCATTGCAGGTTGTTGAGCGCGCGATAAAATCACTAACCAGCGAAGCATCAAGCGATATCCAATACAGTTTTTCAGCGGGCCTGGCCAGTTTCCCCAACGATATAACTCTTGACAGTAATTGGTTGTTAACCCAGGCAGACAGGGCTTTATATAACGCCAAATCAACCGGAAGGAATAAAGTTATTGCAGCAACCAATAATTAACAATTCTGTTTTTGTAGCATATAGGTTATTCAAGGTTTAGGTTGCTGCATATTTTTTAACACTATGCGATGCACTAAATCCAATTTTTTAATGACAGGTTCAGCCAATACAAATGGATAAGCATGCTCGTGGCCTACGCTACGGCTTAAACTGTTTAATGCATAGGTTAATGGCAACCAATGCTCAATAATATTTCTAAAACTTTTACTGTCGTAAGGACTTATTTCCACATCAGTATGCAATTTTTTATTATCGGTCACCTGGGGATGTATTTTTATTCCAAACTCATGTGCTGTTTCCAGGGTATCTATAATGTGTAAATAGTGTGCCCAGGTTTCTGCCCAATCTTCCCACGGATGCATGCTTGCGTAAGCGCTGACAAAATTTAACTGCCAATTTTCAACAGGGCCATGTTCATAATATGTTTGCAATGCCTGCGCATAATCCAGTGTGTCATCACCAAATAAAGCTCTCACAGGTTTTAACCATTCGCTGTCGCGCACTAGCATATCCCAATAATAATGACCGGATTCATGCCTGAAATGGCCAAGCAGTGTGCGATAGGATTCAGACATGTTATTGCGCATTTTTTCGCGATAAGCAGAATCTGCTTCATTGATATTCAAGGTTATCAAACCATTCGCATGACCCGTTAAAACGCATTTAACATTCTCATCCGCATTTGAGGACGGAATATCAGCCAGGAAATCAAATGCCAATTTAGGACTATCAGGTGTTGAGGGGACAAGCGGAAGCTTAAGTTGTAGCAAGCTATAAATTAACCGCCGCTTTTCCGCTTCAATTTTTTTCCACAAGGTTAAATTATTTGTAACTGTAAGATCGGGAATGGTTCGATTTAGCTGGCAGGCAACACATAGTTCATTGTCATCGGAACTGGCTAAAACCCAATTACAGGCGTTATACAAAATACCATTGGAGCAATATTTATAAGTATGTTCGGATTCTTTATCAATTGGCGTTAAAACGCCATCTTCATTGGACTTAAAAGATTCCATTTGCAAATTTTCTACATTGAAACCTAACAAAGCTCCGCAACGCGTACAGGATGTATTTTCAAAATAGACCATTTGGCCGCAGTTATCACATGTAGATAAACGCATACACATTCACCTGTATTATCGGGAATAAAGAAATTTAAAAAAAGCAGGAGTTATACATGCAGGATGCAATCAATATAGGTAGTGTTTTTACTGAAATTCAATAGAGTGATCTGTACGACAACGCACATGCTTCATACAGATAGTTTGGTATTTTGATAAAAACCACCCTTATATTTCGCACATGCAAGGAGATCATTTATGAAATCCAATCTCTTTATTACCACCACAGCCATTGTTCTGGTTTACTCATTGGCTGCGTGCAAAGAACATCACACAGAAACAATTGCCAAGCCAACGGCTACAAGTTCAGCACATAACATCTCGACAGAAAATCCTGCAACAGACCAATGGGTGGGACAATGGAATGGACCGGAAGGAACATTTCTAAAGATCACTGGTAGCCACGGAAAATATGAATTGGTTATCCAGGACCTGGATGGCCCCAAAAACTACACGGGCATTAGCATCGATAATGGAATTCAATTTGAGCGCAATGGGATAATGGAAAAAATCCATGCATCCAATGGCGCTGAAACGGGCATGAAATGGTTGAGTGAAAAATCAAACTGCCTCACCACACGCTACGGTGAAGGGTTTTGCAGGGATTAACAAAATCCGGTCTGCTGACTACATAAACTAAACACAAATTTATTGTATCGGGTGAATCCAGATAAGGTTATATTGCGTCTAACCCAATAGACTTTCATCCATCGCTGCCTTCATCCTTTACTAACAGGTAATTTATGCTTACGTTTATTTGCTGGCTATTGTTATGTGTATTGTGTTGGCCATTGGCTTTATTGGCGCTCATCCTTTGGCCATTTTTATGGATATTGTCCCTACCCTTTCGTTTGATAGGTATTACTTTCGAAGCCGCTTTTGCACTTTTACGTGCCGTCTTATTTCTACCGTCACGAATACTCGGTTACCGATAACAAAATGACTTTAATGTTTATAAAAAATGTGGCGGCTGTTTCCTTTTATTTATTTTTATTGGCGCATTAAATCAAAAATTTAATAATCATGTTATTAATTTAAAAAAATTATTTTATAAAATGGCACAAATTCCATCTTAAGCCTGGATTATTTTTTATTGTTTAAGCGAAAAAAATAATAAAAATTTCTTCTTCCTCAATTTATTAATCAATTAAAAATTTAATTTTAATTACGTTCAAAAATTTTATTGCAATTTTTGATGACAAAATATCGTCGAATAATTTTCCAATTGAAATGGAACTAATTTTTTTCAATTACCTCCAACGCCCTGATTACATAGTGTTTTAAAAAACGGCACTAGTATTGCTAATAAAAAGTGCTACTTTTTGGCTATCTATGTTAGGCAAGGTATGCAATTACTTTAAATTTCAACAGGAGATGAAATCGTGCGTAAATTAATCCCAACATTAGGTTTATTCTTGATAGTGAATCATGCATCAGCTACCACATGGATGATTGGTGATGATGATGGTTACGGAATGGGTATTCCTGACAACACCAACCATCCTTTCAACGGTTTTGCAGCAGGTTATGATGGCCGCAGTGCAGCGGAAGTTGCTGCTACAAATGGAGCCCAATACACCGATACCTATAGCACCACTCACCCGGGTTATGGCCCACAAGATGGGACAGTTGCAACCTTTCAATTCACAGGTCTTGGCAATAGCTGGACAGAAGGCAGTATGTGGTTTGATATGGCGGACTTCCAGGCCAGCACCTTCGGCGCCGTAAGTGTGACCTACAATGGCATAGTGCAAAACTGGGCCTTTAACGATGGCTTCCCAACCACCAAGGTGAGATTCTTTGACCTCAGTGCAGCAGTCATTGATTCAATTAATCTTACCGGTGAACTCACCGTGTCTATCGATAGAAATGGCTCATCCGATTTTTACGGTTTTGATTACGCCATGTTGTCAGACAAAACTGGCGAGCACACCACCAAAGTGCCAGAACCAAGTTCAATGTTGTTATTTGGCCTTGGCCTTTTGGGCTTATACACAGGCCGTCGCATCGCATCACGCAAAAACTAAGGTAGGCATTGCAAGCCTCGGTTACGGCTGAGGTTTGCGCTGTTCAATCATTTCTGCCCACACAATTGCTGATGATTTTTATAGTGAATGATCAACAGGAATAAATAACACTTCCCTTCCTCCATAATCTGCAACAAATAATATCACCAAGATACGCTCAGGAAATATTCAGTAGTTGCTGGTGTATTCATCGCCATGCGCAATTTATCGCACTCTTCCTTGCATAATCTTTCATCGATTGTGAAACTTTTGGACAAAATTTCTGCTCTAGTAGTTTTTTAAACAAGTGACGGGTAGACTTCGCTTGCTGTTAATGAGTTGTTAATAATGGGAATTACCCTAACGAGGAACCGACAATGAAAACCACTTATCTCCTTGCACTGCTTGCAAGCTTTACGATTTCTTCAGTTTCATATGCTGCGGATAAACCAGCACACTCACACACCAAAGCGAAAGTCTTTATCATAGAGCCTAAAAATGGCGCTACTGTGCCAACGACATTTACGGTGAAATTTGGCGCAACGGGTGTAGAAATTGCACCAGCCGGCACAGATAAACCCAATTCGGGCCATCACCACTTATTGATTGATACCGAAACATTACCTGATTTGCACAGCCCTCTTCCCGCTTCACCGACATTAATCCATTTTGGTAAAGCACAAACAGAAACCCAAATTACATTGACCCCGGGAAAACATACGCTGCAATTAGTGTTGGGCGATTATATGCATGTGCCTGGAGATCATCCGTTAATCTCCAAAAAAATTACTGTTAACGTCCAATAAATAAAATAGCCTTTTGTAAAATACAAAAGGCTATTTTTTTCACACACTATCAATGCGGTTAATCACCTGATGACTGAACTAAATCCGGAACAACAAACTCCTGAAAAACGCGCTGAATTTATTAAATTACTTACCCAAACAACTGTTGCTGCGTTTAAACAAGCTGAACACAATAAAACAGCATTGGATGCAGCCGTACAACAATTTTTTAATGATGCAATCGCTGCAGGTTTGGAGCTTGAAGAAATAGAAAACATCCTGGGAGTCAACGAACCCAGCATCATGGATTTGGCAGAACTCTCTGAAGACGACGAAGAAATTGTGATAGATGCTTTTGAACAATTATTAACTATCTAACCCCAAAAAAAAGCCAGCGACCATACGACATCCGGGGACCATCATGGAATCGTTACACGAAAATAACCCAGGCCAAACTGATGAACCAATGTTAACCACCATTGAAGCGCGCGTATTGGGTTCATTGATGGAAAAACAATTAACCACACCCGACACTTATCCAATAACACTCAATAGTTTGGTACTGGCTTGCAACCAAAAAACGAGCCGTGAACCTGTCAGCAATTATGATTCAGGTGAGGTGCAACGCTGTGCAAGCCAATTGCAAGATAAAAATTGGGTTGCGGTTGATTACAGCGCTCGCGCTGCACGCTATGACCAACGCTTAACCCGGGTTCTCGGTTTGGATAAAGCAGCGCAAGCCTTGTTGAATGTTATGTTATTGCGCGGCCCACAAACCCTGGCGGAATTGCTTACGCGTACGCAGCGTATGTTTGAATTTGAAAGTATTAGCGCCCTTGAAGAAAAGCTGGAACACCTGTGCGCGAAAACCACGCCTTATTTTGTGCGCATTCCACGTGTTGCGGGGCAACGGGAAGATCGCTATATGCATCTTCTGTGCGGAAAGCCCGACCTGGAAGCTATAGCGGCAATGCAAAGTGCAAAAACATCTCACCACAATGACAATGAACATACTGCACAGCTGGAACATAGGGTGATGCAATTGGAACAGCAACTCGATGTTATGCAAAAGCAGATGAAATTTTTATTGGATTTAAATGGTGTTAGCGACGCTGATATTAATTCCTGACAGAGCGAAAAAAAATACTGAAATATTTATTTTCCAACATATCGCATTACTGATCGCACACGAATGCGTGCGACTAATAATTTAACGGATTAGGAAACTTCCGAAAAATGTTTCCGCGGCAGCCTGCTTTTAATCTGGCGATGGCAACACAGGTAATTTTTTAAAGGTTCCATTAGAAAAATTCCATACTAGCTTCCGCTACCATGGGCTGTTCTTGTTCTTCCGTATCAAGCAGTTTTGCTGCCTGATCCAGCTGCATAACCAGGCTGCGGAAGTGTCCTTCAATAGTATCGGTAACTTCATGCAATGATTCCAGGGAGCCAAGGGCTCGCTCGGATAATTGCAACATGGCAGCCTCTTGCTCCAGGGTCAAATCCATACCGACCGCCAATTCACGTAGCGCCAAAGATTGTTCAGTCATAATACGTTTTACAGAAGTGCGATTATCACGCGACGCCATTTCCAATAACGACATAACGGTACGGATATTTTCCTGTTGATCCTTCAACATGGTATTGACTTTAATTGTTTTTGCACGCGCTTCAGCAATTGAAGCAATCTGCGCAATGACATCACGCAAACGTCCATATTTATCTGGATTGGCGATGGGTGCATCAATAATAAGAAATTGGGCGTTTTCAAAATTAAAAATTAAAAAGCGACCATAGGACACGATTCTATGGGCAGACATTCGAAACTGATCGAAGAGTTTGCGATATCCTGGCGCAATCGCTTTGGGATATATATCAACAGAATCATCAAAGGAAAACTGGATAAATCCCTTAACAGATAAATCTTCCAGGCAACGCATAGTTTGGTCTGCCAGGCGATTCATACTGCTGATTCCCTGCACCGTCTGCGCGTACAAGGCAACTATGCCCATTTCAGATGCTGAAGACATTGCTGTGAACGCGATGTCAGAATAATTTTTTAATTCTTCCTGCAATGCCAGAATAGATTTTTTATCTTCGTAGGATTTTTGGATACTGATATCGAGCGCTTCTGATGTGAATGGATTGAAAACCCAATCATCAATGTCTAACTGCTCTAACTGCATACGGGCATCTGCTGAGGTCGTATCTTTAATCAGTGCCAGCGTCGGTAAATTTGGAGGTATGGCTGCCAAATACTCCGCTGTAAAAAGCTGCCGACCGGAAATAAAAATCAACTGGTCGATTGCGTTGCATTGCTCGGCGAAATCTGCCGGACTGTTGAGCGACAACCTGTAAGCTTCTGCCGTTGCGGCAGGAATTCCTCGATCATCCACAATCGATATCCCATCCGGAACTCGGCAAATCGTACCCGTATCTGCAAACCACCAAAGCTTGTCCATAGTAAACCTCCTGAAAGCGACTCTCTTGCCTAATCATTTTGGCAAACAACTTGAGTATAGGTTGCATGAATCGTTTTGCATCCAGCAAAACATTACATGCGATAACGCGAACACAAAATATGGGCAGATAAACCATGGAAAAACATAGGGAGATAAAACCTGGATTTTTATCGTCTTTTTTAATAAATAACAGATACCTCGGTTTTTTTGCTGTTAACTATGTCAAAAATGCATAGTAACCGTCGGATTTCAGTAAAGATTTTATTAAAGATGCATCAAATAATTTTAAGTGCCAGCAAGGGACAACCCAATATCCATGGTTTATGATATCGGCGTTTTAGCAATCCTGCCCGTCGCGTCAATCCATAGGACAACATTTTTATGCGCAGTAAAGTTTATGCATGTGTTTTATCCCTAAGCCTGATACTTGTGGGCTGCAGCAGCAAACTTGATATTCCCTATAAAGGCCCGGAACTCAATAGCCTTGAACAAGCGGCTAATTATTTCCAGGCGCGCAATATCAGCAAAAAAATTATTTCCATGAAGATTCGTATTGATGAGAAACCTTTCTTATTAGGTGCCTATGACGTGCGAGATGGCATAGCAACACGGGTTCCGGAAGAAAGTTATAACGACTTGCTCGATGTCCTGCAAAAAAATGCATCGCCTTTGAGTTCAGCGCCGCAACTTAGCGAAGTCACTGACGCACCCGATGGATTGCGTACTGCCCAGGAGCGCGCAAGTTATTTGACTGCCCGCGCTATCGCGAAAAGCTTTGGTAAAAATGGCATACCCGTAATGCCAGCCAGCATGGCTATCGGATTGGCAGATGCCCAAAATACCACTACCCCGCCCAAGATTTCCGCCAAAGAAGAAAAGGATCTGTTGGCTGCTATCAAGGAAAAAATTGCAATTAAAGACAACGATTGGGCTGAAAATCGCAAACAGTTTTTTATGGCAGAAGAAAAAGAATTTTTTGCAGACAATATTATTAAACCAGGCGTTATCGCGCTTGATTCCGGCGTCCAATATAAATTTGTGAAAAAAGGCACCGGCAAATTACCTAAAATCAAGGACACGGTTACAGTCAATTATCGCGGCACATTGCTTGATGGAACCGAGTTTGATAGCAGCTATAAACGCGGCAAGACCGATAACTTTAAGTTAAGCGATATGATCGAAGGCTTCGGCCAGGCAATGACCCAGGTACCCGATGGCTCTAAAGTCATTATCTATATCCCAACTCGTTTGGCATACGCAGAAAAAGGCGCAGATGGTGTACCGCCCTACGCCGCAATTATATTTGAGGTTGAACTTCACGGAATCAAAAGTAGCTTTTTTTAAACAGAAATAACTGTTTATGAAAATATTGATTCATTAAGTAGTTTTTTAATTGGTATCACACACTATCAGGAGAATCGACCCATGAAGTTTTTAGCCATCTGCGGCAGCTTGCGCCAAAAATCCACCAACATGGGTTTACTGCGTTACGCACAAGCCCATGCCCCCGAGGGAGTTGAATTTACTATTGCGGATCTTTCGGAAGTGCCTTTTTACAACGCCGATCTCACAGGGAAGCCAGCCGCAGTCACCAAGCTGTTCGAGCAAATGGCAGTTGCCGATGCCATAGTATTCGGATGCCCGGAATACAATTATTCGCTTGCACCCGCATTGAAAAATGCGGTGGACTGGGCATCGCGGGAGCCCGGTAATCCGCTGCTGACGGGCAAGCCTGCCGCCATTATGGGTGCAGGTGGCGGCATGGGCACATCGCGTGCGCAGTACCATTTACGCCAGGTGTGTGTTTATTTGAATATGCATCCAATCAACACACCGGAAGTCTTTTCCAACGCCTTCTCAAGCAGCTTTGATGGTGACGGAAACCTTATCGATCCTAAAGTCCAGCAGAATATTGTTGCCCAACTCAATGCTCTGGTTGCCTGGACTCGTCAATTACAAAAATAACTTCTCCCTCCTGACTGCCGGGGATTCGAATCCATCGAATCCCCGGCTTGGCCTTTACGTCAAAACTCCACGCCTTAACTCTTTCAGATGTTTCTTTTCGAAGAACTTCAACTAAGCTTCTAAAAAAGAGGCTTTTCAGAGCCTTACACAATAAACAGCGAAAAAGAGAAATCGGTCGGATGAGTAGTAGCGAAAGCAATCATTATTGTAAAAACCTGATGGAGGTGAACAAGTCGCACACTGTGGTGACTAATCAGGCTATTTATAACGAACAAGGTACTTTGCTGCTGGCAGAAGGCTCTGAATTAAGCGAGAAACGCGCCCAAATCCTCCTGCAACATAAACTGATGAAGCCACTTGAACAGTGTATCGGGATTGCCAGTAGCTTTACCGCCAAACAACTCTATGACTACCTGAATAAATTCGCCGGCAATATTGATGGTTTGGTCGCCGTGACCGATAACGAAAACTACCAAAAAATACTGCGCCAGATGTGCCTGTTTTACGAAAAATACCCTCTCCTGCAACAAAACCTGACGGTCCTGGCTCTGCGGGCGCCCAGGATTTACTTCCAGGGCTTGTTTAGTGCCGCAGCCGGTTTGGCTATTGCCATCCAGCTCAAACTATCGCAAAAAGAATTGCAGACGGTATTTATCGCCGGCTTATTCCATGACATTGGTTTTTTATACCTGGCACCGGAACTCAGCCAAAAAACCCAGGATTTCACCAATGACGAATGGAAAGCATTGCAGGCACATCCAATCATCGCCCAGCGCTTTCTGAGCCTGGTGCCGGATTTACCCAAAGAAATTGGGGCGGCCATTGGCCACCATCATGAGCGCATTGATGGGACAGGATACCCCTACCATATTTTTGGTGACAAACTTCCCATGGTCAGCCAGATCATTGCGGCCACTGACAATATTATTTTCAATCATACCCGCTATCAGGATTACGGGGTTCACGCGCACAACATGTTACTAACTGCACTTAAGTTAAGTGACAATATTTATTTTGAATCAGTTTATGACGCAGCCATGGTCTTGTTTAAACATGCACCATCACCTTCTACCAACCTTATTGAGGCACCATCCGTTGAGGAATTATTGGCGCGTCAAAAAATGTTGCAACGGCAATTTGATAACGCAAAATTTTTATCCCAAAAACTCATGGCATTTCCGAATGGCCCCATGATACGTTCAGTGTCGGCCGTTATGGGTCGGCTTGCCATTTCCGTTGTCCGCAGCGGGATTTTGCAGCCGGAACAGGAAGAGTGGCTCAGTAAATTTGCCCAGGAGCAAACCATTGAAGATTACCTTCCCCTGGTTGAAGTAAGCGTTATGCTGGATCAAATTTATGACCAGTTAGTACATCTGAAAAATATTATGGAACGCGTTGTAGAAGCGATTCCCGCCCACGAGGAACCCTTAAAAAAAATGGCAACCGAAGCCCTGGATCAAATCAATTTACAGGATGGATTTGCCACCTAGTTTATGGAAAATACACCCGCCCAAAACATCTGCCCTTTATGTAAACAGCCCAACCAATGCGCGCTGGCACAAACCGCCAACACGGCTAGTCAGTGCTGGTGCATGCGCGTTAAAATAGCGCCAGAGATTCTGGCGCAACTTCCACCAGCGCAAAAAAATCTTGCCTGCATCTGCGCCATATGTGCCCAACCGGTAAAAAACCTGTCTTGAGCATTCTTTATTCGCATAACGCATTTTACCCATCACAAAAGAATCGAAACCTATGTTGACCTGGACCACCGAAACCATTGGCAATCGGATTATTCATTCCACGTCCGTTTCCGAAACATCCGAAAAAACTGTGCGCCACATTATTGAAGCCGCGACTGATAAAGCTATTGGTTTGCTGGACAAAAATATCCAGGACGATTCACTTTATTTATTATTTGAATGGAATCTAAACCAGGCAACCTTGAATATCCTTGTAACAGATGCCAGCAAAACCACCGATTCGCCCGCATCTGTGTGTTGCATCTTTTCAAGCCTGGCGATTGAGTTGGCGCGGGAAAGCGAAGAGCAACGTGATAATTACACAGATTCGGTAAAATTTTGGCTACACGATTATCTCACCACCTGCACTGCATTTTTCAATTATTCTTTAGTGGCTATTTTTCACAGTGGCTCGCGCCAGAATGCTGAACTTTTATAGCCATTGGTCATCCATACACCAGGCATTATTTTTCAGTCACCGCAACACCTGAAAAAAATGAGGGAATTTATGAATCAGTTCAGCACAAGTTTAATTTTAATTGGGATGCCCGGCGCAGGAAAAAGCACGATGGGTGTGATGCTCGCCAAAGCACTTGCCAAAGATTTTGTCGACACGGATGTTCTAATCCAATCACAGCAAAGTAAAACACTACAAGATATTGTAGACACAGAAGGCTATTTAAAATTACGCGATATTGAAGAACAAGTATTGCTTAGCACCCACTACCCTAACCACGTTATTGCAACCGGTGGCAGCGCTGTTTACAGCGAAAAAGCCATGCATCATTTAAGACATTTTGGCCAAATTATTTTTTTGGATGTACCACTGATTGAATTGACTACTCGAATAAAAGATTTTGATACGCGCGGATTAGCGCGCAAACCCAACCAAAGCCTGGCAGAGCTTTATGAGGAACGGCGCACTCTTTATCAGGAATATGCCAACATCACGGTCAACTGTAGCGGTAAAACCCAGGAAGATATTTTAGCGGAAATTATTTTCGAAGAAGCAGAAGCCTATACCGATAAAGATGCCTAAAAAATAAGGCTGCCAATGGCAGCCTTAGTGTTATCGGGCAGTCGGTTCTGTGGAGCGTTGTGGCGGCTCACCTTCGGGCTTGGCGCCAGTCCCACGCAAACGCACTAACATTTTCAACAAATCAAACCAAAACGGCGCGCCAAATAATGAAGCAGATGCTGTTACCAACCATCCAACAATAGCGGATGGCACCAATAACATTGACCACTCGAAATTTCCATCCCAACCAATAGGCAAGGTTTGTAGTTGCGTGTAAGCCTGGCTTGCCAGCATTGCGTTAGCATCAGAAAGATTGAGCTGTGCAATTGAAGCAGGATGCAGCCAGAGGATTTTAAATAAATGCACGCTATCAATATTAAAACCAACGGCAATTATCAAGGCAATGACAAAACACCAAATTTGGGATTGCTTTTTATAAGCGCCTGAAACTCGCGCCATGCCTGCATCAAACCAGGTTGCCAATTCATGCTGGAAGCTATTTATATTTCCAGACGCTTTTTGATATAAATTCAGCAGCAATGCGCGCAGTTGCTCATCTTTTATAGCGTTGATGTTTTGTTCCAGGTTATCAAATTGGCCGGGCAATTGTTGAATAGAATAAATTAACGCAAGCGCAAAATCTTTTGAAGGAATATAGGCAGGTTTATTTTTTACCTCTTTCAAATTTTCTGCCGTGCCATTACCGGTAGGATGAGCCAAGGCATCGTTATAAATTGTCAGCAATAGCTCCTTCCCGCTATCGGTTTTTGCATTTAATAATTCTGTCAAACCGCACAACAAGGTTTTAGAGCGCAAATTAAACCAGGAGGCTAAAGCTTCATAAACCGAACTGGCAATTAGCGCTACCGACGCAAAACAAAAAATTAACCCTATTGCAACTTCCAGCACTGTACTATTGAACATGATTATCTCCTTGATCTTTTATCGATTATTAGTCACTCACAAGCTTAACAACTATTACAACACTCCACTGTGAAAACGAAACTCTGTGTCTTCGCTTTCAATCAGGTTTTTTTCCAATTCCAGAAACAAATGCAAACGCTCGTTAATATCTTCACCATTGGCCACTTTTTTTGCCAGATGTAAATAATCTTCATAATGACGAGCTTCGGATTTTAAAAGCGAAAAATAAAATGTTTGTAACTCCTCGTCCAAATGGGGAGCAAGTTTGGCAAAACGCTCACAGGATCGCGCTTCAATAATGGCACCCACAATGAGTGTATCCACAAAACGCGCCGGCTCATGGGTGCGTACCGGTTTGCGCAATTCGCCGGCATAACGACAGGGGGTAATTTGCTCGTACGCAAGGCCGCGTTTCTGCATGATTTGCATGACTTGCTCATAATGACGCAGCTCTTCACGAGCAAGTCGCGACATTTTATGCATCATTTCAAAATCACCAACATAACGATACATGAGGTTAACTGCTGTCGATGCCGCTTTTTTCTCGCAGTTAGCGTGGTCCAACAATAACAATGCCTGGTTATCTGATTTTTTTGCGGTTTCTATCCAGGCATCCGGTGTTTCGCAATACAGGAAATTCTGGATCTTGGCCAAGGCCGCTGCCACTGAGGCCGTCATCGCAGTTGTAATGATTGGTGCATTCATAAAATAAAAAACTATTCAGTAAAATGTGGAATGACATAGCGTTCGTAATAGGCACAGGAAAGCGCGTAAAAATCCCTATCGATATTATCGCGAATTTCAGTCAAAGGGACGTCGCGCCACTTGGGTTGCAAGCGCAAGCCATAGGCTTTTAAATCATTAATCTGGCTTGCACCTGAACGCAATAAATCGAATACCCAGCAATAGGGATTTTGTTCTTCCTTAAATAAAATTTGTTGATGCTTGATCTGTTGCAAAAGAATGTTGGCATCGACAACTTCAATCATATTTTGCACAACTTGCGCCAGATAATTTTCAAGTCGCTGCGCAATAATAAGCCGCTGTTCATGGGTGTAAGCGTTCCAATCAATAACTTCATGTGCAAAACGTTTGCAGCCCCGGCAAACGCTATCGCCTATACCGGTTGAGCAAATCCCGACACATGGCGTTCTGACTGGTTTATATAAAAGCATACATTCACTACAACAATTAATAGGGCAAACCGGTGACGTCTAACCTGATTTTCCATACCGCCCCGGCACCGGTCATAAACAGAATTTTTCCATCTTCACCACCAAAAGCTGCATTGGTTATATTGGCATCGACGCTAATAGTTGCGATATGTTTTGCTTCCGGCGTGAATACGCGTACGCGATGGGCAGAATGTTCAGCGACATAAATATTGCCATGGCAATCAAGGGTCATACCATCGGGACCATTAAGTCCCGTGAGAAAATCTTTTCCAGCCTGGGGAACATTATTCACAATTGGATAAGCGCGCACTATGCCTTGCCCTTCGCCACCTGCAACATAAAGTGTTTGTTGATCAAGCGATAGGGATATGCCATTGGGATTAAAAATTGTGTCGTCCACAACAGTTACTTTTCCATCGTTCGCAACGCGATACACGCGGGTTTTATCCTGACCACCTTCAGCCGCGGCGCGTTGATAGGAGGGGTCGGTAAAATAAATAGTGCCATCGTTGGCAATAGTTAAATCATTGGGCGAATTGAAAACATTTCCTTCAAATTGATCAACAATATTTGTTCGTTCCCCGGTCAAGGTATAACGAGAGAGATTTTTATATTTGTGTGTGGCGGCCACAATATTGTTTTGTGCATCCACCGCTAAACCATTGCTTCCGCTATCGTCAATAACCGTGGTCATAACACCATTGGCATCGAGCTTTTGGATGCGCGAAGGAAATACACCCGAGGTTACAAAATCAGAAAAATACAGCGCATCTTTTATCCAAACTGGTCCCTCATAAAGATTGGCTTCAGCGCGCGTACTATTTGCACCCACAATACGCTCTGCGATCAAATCACCAGCAGGTGCAGCACCACAGGAACTTGCGACCGTTTTTGATGTAGCTGCAGGCGCATCCACATTGGTCGCGCCATTAGTCGATCCGGATTGTTTTTGTTCACAGCCAGCCAGGTTGATGATTGCCAAACTGGATATCGCAAAAAAGGTAAATGAAATCGCTGATATTTTCATGAATGAAATCACCTGGGCAATAAGATATTTTGTTAAAGGTTTTGGTATTGTTGGCAAGTGTGGTGGATGCCGATAAACCGAACTGACCCTGTTTTCAGCAGCGTATTTTTTAAGGATGTAAACATACCACATAGGCCAGCCAAAAGCCTGAACTACCCCGTTAAAAACCTTGCAGCGCTCAAACTTTGTCCGAATTAAAAATAATTCTTATCCACGCATAAACCTCTAGCGAAAGCGCAATCGAGTTAACACTCATATCATGCATGATGTATACTTCACACCCGATTTACTGCCCTTGCCAGGGTGGTAGATTTTCATCCGTGAAGGTCACGGATAGTCTCTCAACGCAGAGATCCTGCAAAGAGAGTAACCCAACAATTAAGAGGATAAAACTGTGCTTGAAGCCTACCGTAAACACGTCGCTGAACGCGCCGCTGAAGGTGTTCCACCAAAACCACTAAACGCTGAACAAGTTGCTGGATTGGTCGAATTACTGAAGAACCCACCTGCTGGTGAAAATGAAGTCCTGTTAGACCTGATCACCAACCGCGTTCCCCCCGGTGTTGACGAAGCTGCCTACGTTAAAGCCGCTTTCCTAAGCGCAGTCGCCAAAGGCGAAGATTCCTCTCCCCTGATTGATAAACCACTCGCGATAAAACTCCTTGGCATGATGCTGGGCGGTTACAACATTGAGACTTTGGTTGGCCTGTTGGATAGCCCCGAATTAGGCAAACTGGCCGCCCAAGAACTTAAACACACACTCCTGATGTTTGACGCATTCCACGATGTGGAAGAAAAAGCCAAAGCTGGCAACGCAAACGCAAAAGAATTGATCCAAAGCTGGGCTGATGGCGAATGGTTCACCAGCAAGCCAAAAGTCGCTGAAAGCACCAAGCTCACGGTTTTCAAAGTGACCGGTGAAACCAACACTGACGATCTGTCCCCTGCTCCTGATGCATGGTCGCGCCCGGATATCCCATTACATGCCCTCGCCATGTTCAAAATGCAACGCGATGGTATTACGCCAGACCAACCCGGTACTATCGGCCCCATCAAACAAATCGAAGCCCTGAAAACCAAAGGTTTTCCCTTGGCATTCGTGGGTGACGTTGTAGGTACCGGTTCTTCACGTAAATCGGCAACCAACTCTGTGCTTTGGTTCATCGGCGAAGATATTCCAGGCGTCCCCAACAAGCGTACCGGCGGTGTGTGTATCGGCGGCAAAGTGGCCCCGATTTTCTACAACACCATGGAAGACGCCGGTGCTTTGGTATTTGAAGCGCCTGTTGATCAATTGAATACTGGTGATGTGATTGAGATTCGCCCATACGAAGGCAAAATCCTGAACGCTGAAACCGGCGCCGTGATTTCTGAGTTCAGCCTTAAGTCCGATGTATTGTTGGACGAAGTTCAAGCTGGTGGCCGTATCCCATTAATCGTTGGCCGTGGTTTGACCACCAAGGCGCGCGCTTCTCTGGGCTTGCCTGCAAGCACCCTCTTCCGCTTGCCACAAGCTCCAGCTGATACCGGCAAAGGTTATACCCTTGCCCAGAAGATGGTTGGTAAAGCCTGCGGTGTGACGGGTATTCGTCCAGGCACTTACTGCGAACCTTACATGACTACCGTGGGCTCACAAGATACTACTGGCCCAATGACTCGTGACGAGTTGAAAGATTTGGCGTGCCTGGGCTTCTCTGCTGACTTGACCATGCAGTCTTTCTGTCACACTGCCGCTTATCCAAAGCCAGTGGATATCGAAACTCAACACACATTGCCTGACTTCATTATGACTCGCGGCGGTGTTTCATTACGTCCAGGCGACGGCATCATCCACTCATGGTTAAACCGTATGTTGTTGCCAGACACCGTTGGTACTGGTGGCGATTCTCACACACGTTTCCCAATCGGTATTTCATTCCCAGCTGGTTCTGGTCTGGTAGCTTTCGCAGCTGCAACCGGTGTTATGCCATTGGATATGCCGGAATCTGTTCTCGTTCGCTTCAAAGGCGAATTGCAACCAGGCGTTACGCTGCGCGATTTGGTAAACGCGATTCCTCTTTACGCCATCAAAGCTGGTTTGCTGACTGTTGAGAAGAAAGGCAAGAAGAACATTTTCTCTGGCCGCATCCTCGAAGTAGAAGGCTTGCCAAACCTGAAAGTAGAACAAGCATTTGAAATCTCTGATGCATCAGCTGAGCGCTCTGCTGCGGGTTGCACTATTAAATTGGATAAAGCCCCAATTATCGAATACATGACCTCCAACATCACCATGTTGCGCTGGATGATCGAACAAGGTTACGGCGATGTACGCACCCTTGAGCGCCGTGCGCGCAAAATGGAAGAGTGGATTGCTAACCCTGTGTTGATGGAAGCTGATAAAGACGCAGAATACGCGGCGGTTATCGACATTGACCTCGCTGACATCAAAGAACCAATCCTCGCCTGCCCTAACGATCCGGACGATGTAAAAATCCTGTCTGATGTACAAGGCGCGAAAATTGACGAAGTGTTTATCGGTTCGTGCATGACCAACATCGGCCATTTCCGTGCGGCGGGTAAGTTGTTGAATGCCACTAAAGATGCGCTGTCCACCCGTTTGTGGATTGCTCCTCCAACCAAGATGGACCAACACCAATTAGTTGAAGAAGGTTACTACAGCATTTTCGGCACCAAAGGCGCTCGCACTGAAATGCCAGGCTGCTCACTTTGCATGGGTAACCAGGCGCGTGTAGCGAAAAACTCTACCGTAGTTTCAACCTCTACCCGTAACTTCCCCAACCGTTTGGGTGAAGGTGCAGATGTATATTTGGCTTCTGCGGAATTGGCAGCTGTTGCCGCTATCCTCGGCAAATTGCCAACACCGGAAGAGTATTTGAGCTACGCCAACAAGTTGAACAGCATGAGTAGCGATATTTACCGCTACCTCAACTTCAACGAAATCGAAAGCTACCAACACGCTGCTGATGAAGGCAAGCGTATTGCCGCTGTAGAAATCCAAACTGTCGCGATTTAATTCGCTTCAGCTTGAAAAAAAACCCGCTTCGGCGGGTTTTTTTATAACGCAAGAAAGTGCAGGGATTTTAACTATCTGAATTGGATTGCAATGCTTTAAACGCACCAGTCAAAAAGGTCCCCGTTGATTTGAGGCCACGTACAATAGTTTCCATCGCAGTAAATTGTGCTTGCAAGCGAGCGCGATATGCCGCGCTACGCTTGTCGACCGCATCCATATCGGTTTTTACTTTAGAGACATCTTTATTAATAGAATCTTCGCGGGTTTTAATCAAACCATTGGATTGTAAAAAGGTGTCAATCAAATTGGTAAAAGTACCGGCAAAACCGCGGGAAAAAGTAACCTGGCCAGTCGTAACACCCGGTTGGATGGTCAAGCTTAACCCTTCAGCTTTACTGCCTAATGCTGGCAATAACACATTACCATATCCAAATCCTGCCACCCCACCTATAGTCCCCGCGACGTTTGTACCGGTAGTGCCTGTTGCCACACTTATACCCAAGTCGTCCGTCATATCCTGGCTGGCGGCGGTAATGGCTACGCTACTGCCTGAACCGTAAGCAGCTGACGTAAACTCCAACTTATTGGTAGTGGTATTGAAACTGACATTCACAGAGACTTTAGACGCAGTAATGGCACTGTCCGCATTAATACGCGATTGGATGTCTGCAGCCAGTTCCGCACCTGACGCGTAGGTTTTTTCCGGCAACGTAATGGACGAAGCTGCTATACCATCGATTGATGCAGTAAAACTATAGGTTTTACCGGTAGTATCCAATGGAAAAGTAGAAGCCACCACGTCACCGCTCAGGGAACCCTTGGTAGGTTGTGCTGTAACCAATACATCATAGGTGCCAGGTGCAGTGTTAGCGGTGTATTTATTAACGGTAATCTGCGAATTACTTGAACTGGTTTTTGGAACAAACAGATCACGTACGGCTTCATAATTGTTGTCAATCGTTGAACGGAAACTCGTGGTGGCGGTTGAGTCATCGATACTCATGGTGCCATCAAGATTAGTGCGAATCCCCAAGGACGCTAATGTATTAAAACCGCCGCTCAAACCGCCCACTGGAGAACTTAACTGAGAACGCACCTGTTGAACCAGGTTTTTAGCAAGAGGGTCCTGGCGCAAGCTACCGTAATCATTTTTGTCCTTATCAAAACCGATTAATTTATCGCTATCAGAAAGGAAGGTGTTGTATGCGGCAACAAAATCGCGAATTGCTTTTTCTGCCAGTGACTTGTCAGCTGTGATGCCAATATTGACGGTTTCACTGCTGGATTTATTGAACAGGTCAAACTCCAGGCCCCCAATCACATCCGTAATGTGGTTACTTGAACGAGTTACACTCAGGCCATTAACACGTAAAATGGCATCTTGACCTTCCTGTTGTTGGGTCAGGTTGCGTGTGGTTTCGTTAAAATTAAAATTCGCCAAGCCAGGTGAACCGGCATCTTCCGTCGCGGTGATCTCAACCTCATTGGTTGCACCTGAAGGACTGGTAACCAACAATTTGAAACTAGCGCCATCTGCAATAATACTTGCCTTCACACCCATGTTGGATTTATTGATCGCATCACGCAAACCAACCAGGGAGTTGTTACTGTCATCAATAGTAATTGTTCCACCAGTTTTGGTGCTGTCTACCGAGAAGGTATCAACTGCGGAATTCCAGTTGCCAAAACGTATTGTTAAAGTCCCTTTTCCGATTGGCGCGGTTTGCGAGCTGAAATTAGCAGAGCTTACCGATTGGGCCTGTGCAAGCTGGTCTACGTTAATGCTGTATTCGCCCACAGAAGCTGAAGCATCGAGCTTGGTAATGCCTAATAAACTCGTGGTGGGAATAGACGTTGATTTGGCGTTAAACGTATCAGGATTACCCAATGCCGACGCAGCAGTTTCCAACTTTGTAAATGCAGAGCGCAACAGGCCAAAGTCCGAGATTTGCGTTTGGAGCAGTGTCTGCTTGGTAGTCAGCCTATTAGTATCAGGCAGACTGCTGATATTAACCAATTTATCAATCAGGGCAGTAGAATCAATACCGGAACCAGACCCCAAGGAACTGATGATAGAGGCACCTGTACCCGCTGTCGTTGGCGTGGTGGTGGTAGAAGAAATACCGGATGTGGCCATAATGATTCCCCTTCAAAAACAATTTCGCTATCAGGTTAGCGGCAATAGCTGAATAAACTTTAGCCTAAACAGCATTTATCTGCGCATATTTTACATTGACCCAAAATCATCGATAAATGGTTAATGTTTGCCGATTCATAAGCCCAAACGGCAAGAAGCTGCCTTCGGGATAAGATTTACATCGGTTTCCAGCTTAATTTAGCGCCGCTCATTGCATTTATGAAGATCTATGCACATAGCGCACCACATTCTCCATCTGATTCCAATCCAAATAGAAAATTATGCGTTAATGATTTGTTAAATATCATATTGGGCATACCTTAATGGTATTATTCCCGTCGCCAACCCTCCCCCTCAATCACTATTCAAGATTGAACATGCCAATAAATACTCAAGCATTAAAAAAACTGACTCCTTATATTAGCTTTATTTTATTTGGTATAGCTGCCTATGGGGTACATTACCAAATCGCAAATTATGGATGGAGTAACCTTTGGGGAGATCTTTTAGCCACCCCATCACAAACGCTGGAAGTTATGTTTTTCATGAGCGTTTTTGGTTACATCACCTTGAGCTTGTGCGAATGGATTGCGATTAAATACACAACAGAAAAATTGAATTATCGTTTTATTTTATTGGGCTCTTTTTTAAGCAACGCAATTAGTCATAACGTCGGTGCCTCTCCCCTTACCGGCGGTGCGATACGTTACCGGTTTTATAATGAATGGGGATTAACCAATAGCGCCATCGCAAAAATTACTATTTTTGGTACCTTAAGTTATTTTTTAAGTGCATTTACCTTATTAATTATTGCCTCGCTGATTGAATACAATTCGATTCCGATTGAATCTGGTATCGCTAAAAATACCTTAACGTTATTACTCGTGATCGGAGCATTACTTATTGCGGGCTGGATGGCACTTTCCTGCTTTAGTAAAAATGAATTCACATTAGGAAGGTTTAGTATTTCACCACCGACACCTTCGCTTGCTATCCAACAAATTGCAATGGGTGCAATTGACCTCACCATCGCCGCTATAGTGCTTTACATTCCGCTGTTGAATTTTACGGATATCAGCTTCAGCGATTTTTTAATTTACTACCTTGTTGCACAATTATTTGGATTAATAAGCCAAGTGCCTGGCGGCATAGGGGTATTCGAAAGTAGCTTTATGTTTCTGGCAGGTAATAGCTTTCCGCCAGAACAATTGTTATCTGCCCTTATTATCTATCGAATTGTGTATTACATCATTCCATTATTATTAGCAGGTTTATTAATCACCGCTTACGAGACCAAGAGCCACAGGTTTGTTTACACCTTAAAACTTCACTACCTGTTTAAACTTATTTATTTAGCGACACCTAAAATATTCTCGGTACTTCTGCTCATCGGCGGCTGCATTCTTTTATTTTCAGGAGCAACGCCGGGGATACAGGAGCGTTTGGATTGGCTGCAATTTTTTGTTCCGCTCCCCTTAATTGAATTCTCACACGCGATAAACAGTCTGGTGGGGTTAGGGATGATTTTCCTTTCCCGCGCGGTCAGTATCAAACTGGATTCAGCCTACTACGCAACGATTATTCTTTTATGTACCGGTATGGTGGTATCGCTTGCAAAAGGTTGGGATTTTGAAGAAGCGATAATATTAGGTTTGATGCTAGTGGCGTTTATTCCTACCCGAAAGCATTTCTACCGCAAATCAGCGCTTATTAGTTTGGAAATTCCCTTACCGCAATTATTGATTGGCGCAGCAATTCTCGGTGTATCAACCTGGCTCGGCTTTTTTTCCTATAAGGATGTCGCCTATTCGAATGATCTGTGGTGGCAATTTTCATTGGATAGGACAGGTGATGCCTCTCGCTTCCTTCGCTCACTTTTTGTTATTTCAGTGGTCTGTTGTGGCTTGTTGGTTTATCGCTTGATGAGCAAAACCGTCAGCAACCTGAGGCTACCGACAAAAGAAGAGCTGGATATAGCAACACAGATCGTACATAACTCTAATACTACTGATCATCACCTGGTGCTCACTGGTGACAAATATATTTTATGGAGTCCTACGCAAAAAAGTTTCCTTATGTTTGGCGTCACCAATAAATTCTGGATCGCGATGGGCGATCCAGTTGGTGACCCAACCGAGTTTGAAGAACTGGTATGGCGTTTTCGTGAATCAGCAGACCGGGTTGCTGCGCAAGTTGCTTTTTATGAAACAGGAATTGAGCATATTCCCTTGTATCTGGATTTAGGGTTGAGCCTGATTAAATTGGGCCAACAGGCACTCATTCCATTAAATGCATTTGGTTTGGAAGGTAAAAAACGCCAGAATTTCCGTAGTGCAATTAACAAGTACCAACGTGAAGGATTTACCTTCGAAATTGTTTATTCCCATCAGGTTGAAGCAATCCTGCCTAACCTGAAGCGTATTTCCGACGCATGGCTGGCCGAAAAAAATGCCAAGGAAAAACGTTTTTCCCTGGGATTTTTTAATGAAGAATACTTACGCCATTGCGAGCTTGCAGTTGTTAAAAAAGATGGCGAAATTTATGCATTCTGCAATTTATGGGCGCTCAATAATAGACGGCAGATTTCAATTGATTTGATGCGTTATTTACCAGGTACACCCAATGGCATTATGGAGTATTTAAATATCAGCCTTGCACTGTGGGCTAAAGAGCAAGGTTTCACTTATTTTTGTTTGGGTATGGCGCCATTATCGGGATTGGAAAATCATGCGCTCGCTCCACTCTGGCATAAAATTGGAAATACTATTTTCCGCATTGGTGGTGATTTTTATAATTTTGAAGGTGTTTATTTTTACAAGGATAAATTTAACCCGGAATGGGAACCCGTTTATTTGGCAGCGCCACCGGGATTACAAACTGCTTCTGCTTTACTTGCCGCAACAACGCTTATTTCTGGCGGTGTAAAAGGGATTTTCTCTAAATAATTAATTTTCGCCCTATAGAGTTTTTAAAGATATGGTTTCACTGTCAATTGGTTCGATATTAAAGGACAAGCGAATTCTCCTTGGTACAGCGCTGGCATTTGTTTTTATCTGTATTGTCTCAAGTTATTTTTATTTACATAAAAAACATAAACACAATACCGACGGTATTATCGATGAAAATATCCTGCTGGATAACAACCAAAAGCTGCGAGTAATGCACGCCATTGATCCGGAAAAAGGTTTGCTCCTTTACATTACCAATCAACCGCAAGCAAAAAAAGCAACTGAATATGCGAAGCAGTTTGCCTCGCTCAGCTATTATGTTGTCCTTGTTGACAATGAAGCCTTGCTAAATGCCCCTACTAATGGCGCTGGGCAATGCTTGAATATCGCCAAAAAACTTAACCGGCTGAATACACAATTAAAATCGCACTACAATATTGATAATGATGAATTGCCAATCCTGGTGGCGACTGAAGACAGCTCAGCAACCCTGTACGCCGCTTTAGCACAAGCAGAAGAACACAAATTCCATGCGGCGGTTAGCATCAATTTTGATCCGCAGTTGAAATCTCACGCCAACCTATGCAAACAACAATCATTTTCCACACTTGATAACCAGCAATTAAAACTCGTCGGCGTCAAACGCGTTCCTACAAGTTTTTATATTTTCCAGGATCAAAATATTTCTCCTGACGCCACCCAATTTGCTGAAAATGTGGGTAACGTAAAATTAACATTCAGCGATAATAAAAAACAAAATGCCCAGGCTGAAGCGATCCAGATATTACAATGGTTAGATCCACGTTTGGCTGATCAAATATCATCTGATTCCAGTGATAGCAATTTACCCATCATCGAAGTCCCTGCGGTTGAACAACAAAATCCGGATAACCAGATCGATAGTGATTCTATCGCGGTTATTCTTACAGGCGATGGCGGCTGGGCTGAAATTGATAAAAATATTGCGAAAATTTTATCTGAAAAAGGCATCCCTGCTGTCGCGCTGGATTCATTAAGTTATTTTTGGAAAGTCAGGACGCCAGAGGAAACCGCAAAAGATGTGGAAACAATTATCGAGCAGTATCTTGAGAAGTGGAACAAGAAGAATGTGATCTTGATAGGCTATTCATTTGGCGCCGACGTATTGCCTTTTGTCGCCAATAATTTAAGTGCCGACACACAACATAAAATCTCATTAGTTGCATTGCTTGGCATGGGTAAAACTGCGGCTTTTGAATTTCGCTTATCCAGCTGGATGAATGCTGATACCAATGCCAGCCGGCTGCCACTAATACCCGAAATCACGAAAATGAAATGGGCCAACAGTATTTGTATTTACGGTGTAAACGATGAAGCTGCCAATTGCTTACCCGCTGCAGAACTCGGCGTTAAAGTTATCAGTATGACTGGCGACCATCATTTTGATGAAAAATACGATGAATTGGTGCAACACATTATTGAGAATGAAAAACCCAAGTAGCAGTTACTATGACTTTTCGATGGGGATTGAAAAAAAGAATACCGAACCTTTATCAATCTCTGTCGTATAGTCAATGCTACCACCCATTCGCTCAACAATGACACGCGAAATACTCAACCCCAAACCCGTTCCATCACGTTTGCGGGTATCTGAACTATCGGCTTGTGCAAATTTCTGGAAAATTTTCTTGCGGAATTCTTCCGGAATACCGGTTCCAAAATCTTCAACATAAAAAACAACATTGCTGCCAATCACTTTTGCGGAAATCCTGACAACGCCACCCATGTGTGAAAACTTTACTGCATTGGAAATCAGGTTAGACATCACTTGTAAAAATCGGTCGGCATCTACCAGGACAATAATTTTTTTATTTGCCACGGCCTGGTCATCCAGCACCAGCCGCACGCCATATTTGACGGCATAACCGGTATTTTGATCAATTGCTTGCCGCATCAAATCATTAATTTCACAATCAGTAATATCCAGCTGCAGTTTTCCGAACTCCAGTTTTTCAATATCTAAAATATCATTCACCAGCCGGCCCAAACGCTCTGCATTATTTTTGGCGATGACCAATAAATCCATCGCCTTGATGGGCACCTCGGGTATTGCGCCACCCACTAGTAAACCGAGCGCACCTGTTATGGATGTAAGCGGCGTACGCAACTCATGGCTAACAGTGGAAACAAATTCATTTTTTAATTTATCGACTTTTTTGCGCGCAGCGATATCGTGAATAAGACAGGTGTAAATTCGGCGATCAGGCAAATCTACTTTGCTGATGCCAATTTCAATTGGCACTTTAATTCCATCACTACATACACCGAGCGTTTCCAACGATTTCCACACCGATCGATTACCGTTACGGGTGTATTCCTGATGAGGCGAGAACAACAAATCATGCAGGATTGGAATAATAGGTTCGCAATTTTGCCCAATTAATTGTTGCTCATCCATTTTAAACAAACGACATGCCGCAGGATTTGCGCGTTCTATATCACCACTTTGGTTGATGATAATAATTGCCTCAACGGCTTCATCAAGTATCGATTCCAACTCCAGCGTGCGACGTTCAACCAGTGAGGTAATATATTGCGTGCGCCCCGTTACCAATAATAAAAAACCACCCAGCAAGCTACAAAACAACAAACCGCCTACCAACACATACCAGGATTGGGAACTTAACTGCTTATCAATATATCTTTCGGTTGGCGTAACGCTTAAACGTAAATTGCGGCCAGCAATATTCTGCTGTGTAGACCAGGTATAGGATTGCGATATTGCAGATACAATTGCCACATCCTGGTACAAATTTATCGGTGTCTCTGCATCGGTGACATCATCCAGACTGAGAATAAAATCGGATTTTGAAAATTTCCCATGAATAAGTTCAAGCTGACGACTTACTTTTACCAAAGCGGTGACATAACCACGCAGCAATTGCTCACGCATATTAACGGTTTTAGGGACATCCAATGTTTTATAAACTGGCATAAATACGACGTAACTTAATTCCCTGGCATTCGCTTGCAATAAATGCAGTGGTGCGGTCATAGCGGGAGAGCCGGTTTCGTTGGCAAATTTAATGGCGCGGCTGCGAATGGATTCAGACTCAACGTTAAAACCTTGTGCCTGGCTGTTTTTTGAATAGGGTTCAATATAAGTAATAACGGTGTACTGTTCGTGCTCCGGAGCAAGGGTCAATTCATTTTCCTGGTTTCGCTCCCTGATGTGAAAATCCTGGAAACCTTCAGCAATTATTTCCTGTTCAAATCTCCTTCGATCTGCTTGCACAATTTTTTGATTCCAGGCTAAAGCCGTTATGCCATTTTCTCCACTGAGCAAACCGGCGGTAAATAGCCTGAAATCTTCAGCAGTCACTTTGTCGGATGCAATATAAAATCCCCTGAGTGGGGTCAATGCATCTATATGTTTTGTAAATGAGGAAAATAAATTGTCAGCGATTTCCTTGGCACTCTCCTGCAATGCATATTGGATTTTTTCCTGTTCACTGTGGCTGGCGCCAATAAAAATACTAACGATCAATACGCAACTGGCCAACAAAGGAATACCAACTGTTTTTAATCGGCTTCGCCATAAGGGTTGGGGCTGTGCAAATAGAACAAATACAAAAGGTGCCGCAATAAGTACACCTATGGTGTCGCCAGTCCACCAGGTAACCCAGCTATAAATTGCATTGGTAAATGGAACCACGCCATTCAGGCAAAGAGCCGCTACACCTATTGTTGCGCTGATACTACTCGCAACAGGTCCACCCAAAATAAAAAATAAAAAAATGCTCCACTCATCAAGCAACTCATTGGGAAAACCAATTATTTTTTTTATTAGCGTCGCCCCTGCCCATGTCGCCATGCAACTACCTACTGCAATTTCGGTCGCGACTACGATGACCGGCACACCGAAAGGTGCACCACCGCTCACCGCCATACTGGTGTTAAGCAATACAGATCCAAAAAATACGCCCAGCAATAATGGATTGCCCCACAGCAACACGGCAGCAAGGGAAATACCGAGGGGAGGAAAAATAGCCGTTGCAAATCCCGGCGGGATTGCGAGCAAAAGTGCGAGGCGCCCTGCCACCAGGTACGCAAATGCTAATAGCAGGATTCGGCCCAACTGCCGAACCAGTGGAGATGACGCTGAAAACATAAATCCTTCTCAATATAGGAATCTTCTAAGACTAGCTGAAAATTACCAAGTCGCGAATTGGCGCGACGCATTGCAAAATAGAAAATAAAAAAGCCGCTGAAAATATCAGCGGCTTTTTTTGAACACAATCAATCAGTTATTCATTAACCTTTTACAACTTATCCATTAGCCCTTGAGCAGTGACAACACCTGTTGCGGACGCGCGTTGGATTGCGCCAACATCGCTGTCGCAGCTTGTTGCAACACTTGTGCACGACTCATAGCGGCAGTTTCTGCGGCGAAGTCTGCGTCAACAATACGTGAGCGCGATGCAGATGTTTTCTCAGAAACGTTTGCCAGGTTATTGATCGTAAATTCCAGACGGTTATTGATCGCACCTAACTGTGACCTCACATCGTTAATGGTGGTCAGGGCGTTATCAATCACCGCAATGGCTTTGTTGGCTTTTGCCTGGGTATCAATTGAGATGGACTTGATTGCAGTACCAAAAGAACCTTGTGCCGTTGCATTGGTTTCCAACAAGCCGATTTCCGCTGGCACCGCATTAGGACCAAGTTTTACGCTAACGGGTTCGCCATTTGCACTCACTAATTTAATACCACCTGGCACTACATCACCGGTGGCTACCTGAGCAGCTGCAGTACCATTGGATGCCAGAAGTTGCGCAGTGCCTAACCCGGTTCCCACGTTACCCGCAGCGCCATCAGAGAAGCTAATGGATGATACGTTGCCTTCAAGCACTACACGAGTACCCAAAAGACTGGCATGAACACCTGTATTATTGGTCGCTGCATTAAAGATAGCGACAACACCAGCCGTATCGGTTGCAGTACTCAAGTCGATAGATACACCATTCATTTCGAAGGGGGTGGTAATAGTCGTAAAATCCACACCATTAAAATCCAGGGTGGCAGAGGTGAAAGTGGATGCAGTTACACCGGTATCCTGCTGGGCACGATTAATGGCCGCAACTTTACCTGCCAGACTGTCAGTGTTCTTGTTGTCGATGGCTATACCATTGATAGTTAGATCTCCAACACCCCAATTATTTGTCGCCGGGCTTATACCGACACCCTTCACTTCCCCGCTTACACCATTTTCGCGGAAACCCAATGCCGCCAATTGCGCCAGGGTGCCAGTAGAACCACGGGTAATAGTAATGGGGTCATCATGCTCAGCCGTCAACACGAGCTTGGCTTTGGTAGTTGTACCATCAAGGTTGGTACCTGAAGCGTGGGAAGCATCCGTAATCTGCAATGAAGCTACGCCATTGGCAGAAATACTTAACTTTCCATTTTCACCAATAGTGGCGTCAATCAAACCACCACCTTGATCATTTAACTTATCAGCTAATTCTTGCAGCGATTGGGTATTGGTTACCTGGATTGATGTACTGGTACCATCCAGTTTGTTAATTTGTACGGTAAAAGTTTGGTTTGTGGCGGCATCCAATACACCTGTGCCCACATCGGAAGCTTCCGCCTGGGCAAGGGTAGTTGCATCCACACCCAATACGTTTTTGTTGATCAAATCAATCAACACCTGTGGTTTATCAGTAGCACCGTCAAAAGACTCCCCGCTTTTTACAATCGATTGGCCGTTAATCAGGATATTATTTTCCGTCAACACACCTACAGCAGGTGCGGCACCAGTGGTGAAATTAGCCAACTCCATAGGAGCACTCAGCATATCGGAGCTAATGCTACCCATACCCAGAGTCTTGGCATCCATAGAGGGGATTTTCATGGTAATAGTTTGGTGAGCATCGGCACCAACCTGCAAATCTACTTTTCCTAAAGAACCGTCCAGCAGTTTCTGGCCGTTAAAGGAAGTAGATTTTCCAATGCGATCCAATTCCTGAATCAGTTGTTGTACCTCTGCATCCAGGGTTTTGCGATCGGCATCGGAATAGATACCGTTGGCAGACTGGATGGAAAGTTCACGCATACGCTGCAGGATATTAGTAGTTTCCTGCAAGGCACCTTCAGCGGTTTGAATCAACGAAATACCATCGTTCGCGTTACGAATCGCCTGGTCAATACCGCGGATTTGCGAAGTCATGCGATTGGAAATGGCCAAACCCGCAGCATCATCTTTTGCAGAGTTAATGCGTTGGCCAGACGATAGACGTTCAGTTGCTTTATCTAAAGCGCCACCAGAATTCATCAATTGACGCTGAGAGTTCAGAGACGCAACGTTTGTATTAATAACTAAAGACATGATTTATCTCCTAAGGATTTTTCCTGCTCAGAGTCTTAACTCTCTGCGACAAGTCATTTGATGAAGCCTGCAAGAACCTTAAAAACATGGTTAAAAACATGGAAAGAAACTTGAAAACTTCGTGGCACAATCCCGGCAACCTATTTCAGTTCTATGCGTCAGGATTTTGTTACTTCTTTGCCTAAATGACTTTTTGCACAGACTGTGCCAAAAACAATCAGAAAGAAATTTGCCACCAAACATGGCAGTAGAAATCACGCTTTAAATGCATCTGTGAAAACCCAAATTTTTTTAATGAGCCACTGTGTTTTAAATATATCTTTCGCACAAAAATCTATTGCAAAAAACCGCAAAAACAGACAGTAAAAAAATAACGAAAACTCGTTAAAAACCCTTAAAAACAAGTGCTTTTCAGGTTTTCTGACAAAACCATCCGCACGCTTTGAGCAACTCATTATTACGCTCAAAAATTGAATTGGTTTTTATTGTAAAATTTTCCAGAAAGTGATTTTTTAGCACTTACCTCACAACGGAAAATTATTGAAACTTTGATTACAAAAGACTGCAAGATGACCAGGTTTTAAATTAATAAGGGGAAATTATTTTATTGCCGTCCGCCGTTTTGACGGCAAATGATTGCCGCTTTCCAAAGGATGTATGGCGGCAATAGCGGCAGAACACAGCAGGATTTTGAAGACAAGAGAGCAGAAAAACCCCTCTAATAGGAAATCGTCATCCCCCGCAGGGGATGACGACTCCCTTCTAATTGAAAATAACCCAACCCTTTTGGCGCTTAATCATCAATGCAACTTGCCCCTATTCATATGAAAACATAATGAATCCATATATATTTTCTCAGATATATACCGGATCCCCATTCAACCAGTTTAGCGAGTCAACCGGTTTAGCGAGGAACTACCCATGCAGCTCCACATCGCCGACTATCCACAGGCTTGGTGTATTGCTCAACAACCCCATAAAACACCTACGCGAGGTGCATACTGACCGCTACGGTATACGTACCATATTGGAGGTTGATGGTATCCCCATCAAAGTAGAATTTGTCCGCGAAGACAGGATTCAGCTATCAGGGTACTACGATGAAATCCTCAGCGTACCCATTCTTGCTAAAACCGATATGTACTCAGAAAAGCTCCTTGCCAACGCAGACCGAGGTTTGGACAAGTTTGTAAAAAGCCGAGATCTTATCAACTTGGCCATGATGATTGAGGTTGGGGTGATATTCCTAAAGAATCGCTGGATAAAGTGCATGAAGCCTATGGCGATCACGCGCTCAATATGTTCGCTAAAACAATTGAACTCATCCAGGATAAAACCTATTTTCTGTCTTGCTTGAAGGCTGCGGCTTAAAGGATGCCGAAGAAGGCCGCACCGTTTCGCACGAAGAGGCCATGCAAGAATTGTTAGGTAACTGGAAAGCATGAAATTACGCTGGTCTAAACGCGCATTAAAAGATGTAGCATAGCTTCGGGATTACATTGCACTGGACTCAACGTTTTATGCCCGCCAGTTTATTGCAATAGGTTAGGAAAGATTGATTTTAGCCCCAGAAGATATATACTAAAAAATATATACCAAAAGGAGCGCATAATGAACCATACAGCAAAAATATTTATGAACGGAAGAAGTCAAGCCGTTCGACTACCTAAAGAATTCAGATTTGATTGCGATGAGGTTTTCGTAAGAAAACAAGGTGATGGTATTGTTATTTCACCAAAACAGGCCTCTTGGGATTTGTTTTTTGAACAAAAAACAGCATTCGATGAAAAATTTTTAACTGATAGAGAGCAACCACTTACGCAGGAACGAGAATTTTAATATGTATATGCTTGATACTAATACATGTATTTTCGTACTGAAAAATCGTTCAGATAAGTTAAAAAGAAAATTCAAGGCCATTCGAAATATTTGTATTTCTTCAATTACTTACGGTGAACTTTGCTTCGGCATAGAAAATGGAGATACTCATTTAAAAGAAGAAAGATACAATCAACTTGACTTATTCTTACAGAAATTATTAGTTGACCCTTGGGATGAAGAAGCAGCGCGGCATTATGGAATAATACGAGCCAACTTAAAAAAAGAAGGGGCGTTAATTGGAAGTAATGACATGCTAATAGCTGCACATGCCAGGAGCATAGACGCAGTGCTTGTAACCAATAACATTAAAGAATTTAAACGAATAGATGATTTAACTTTAGAGGACTGGACGCTCTAAGTTAATAACCATGGAGCAGTTGTCGAGAAGGTGAGGGCTTAAAGCACAAAAAAAAGAGGATGGCTTTTGGCCATCCTCTTTTCGCTATCAAAAACAAATAGTGTTAATTCACGCCTGGGCGCTAAATAACTGGATATTCCCATCTGTATCTTTGCTGTTTGCCAACTTCAGAAAGGTTTCATCAGGAATCTGGCGAATTACTTCCTGGGTTGAACGATCCAATACTTTTACTACGGTTTCGCCTGATGCCTTGTCATAGCTAAAATGCAAATCGCGCTGGGTGGATTGAATATATTCATTCATTTGCGCAACAGCAGCTTCAACGTGTTTTTGCATATCCTTGAGGTCAGCATGTTGGGCTTTTATTGCTGGAGGCACATCACTGTTGCCAACAGGATTCTTATTACCTGCACTCACCGGTGTACCAGCCGACATAGATTTTATCGGTGTCACAGGCGCGGGAGCTGCGGCTTTAGGGATCTCATTCATATCTTGGCCCTCGTTAAAAATTCACCAGAGGTTGCCCCCTGGTGATGTTAACTATCTTATCTCAAGAGTGACAACACGTTTTGTGGACGTTGGTTAGCTTGCGCCAACATGGCTGTAGCCGCTTGTTGCAATACTGTAGCACGACTCAGGTTTGCAGTTTCACTGGCAAAGTCAGCATCTATGATACGAGAGCGAGCTGCCGTAGTTTTCTCAGAGATACTGGACAGGTTAGATACAGTAAAGTCCAGACGGTTGTTAACGGCACCGAGGTTTGCACGGGTATCGTTAATAGTGGTCAAGGCGTTATCGATAACCTTGATCGCCTTCTGGGCGCCGTCTTGAGTAGCAATGCTGATTGAAGAAATCGCCGCTCCAAATGAACCGCTGGCAGCAGCGTTGGAATCAACCAAACCGCTTTTGGTAGCCGCAGTAGCATCTTTGTGAAGCACGCTGATAGGGTTACCGTTGTTGCTTTCCAGTTTAATACCACCACTAGCTACGCTGGTGTCGGTTATGGCCGCAGCCGTAGATTCACTACCAGCGATAGCCAGTTTTACAACGTTAGTACCATCAGTCAATGCATCCGTTACTGCAGTTGCAGTACCAGTGCTATCTGGACCAAACTGGATTTGTGCAACATTGCCTTCAAGAATCAAACGAGTTCCTGATACAGTGGCTGTAATGCCAGTCTTATCAGTTTGGTCGTTAAAGTTCTTGGCGAGATCCGCCAAGGTTAGCGTGGTACTACCTGCATCAAGAGTAACGTCAACACCATTTATACCTACTGCGCCACCCTGGAAATCAACAAGCGATACTGATCCAAAGTCTAAAGTGGTTGAAGTGAATGCTTTTGCGGTTACACCGGTTTGATCAGACACTGCGTTAATAGCCTTAAGTTTATCAACCAGACCACCGGTATCACTCGCGCCAATAGCGACGCCATTAATCTTTAAATCACCTACTGCAAATTTGGTAGCATCAACTGCTTTGCCTTCAATAGTGCCTGCTTTATCGTTTTCACGGAAACCCAGATTGTTAAGCATTTGAATAGTACCGGTAGAACCACGGGTTACGGTTACCGGATCACCATTGTCTGCCTTCAGAACAATTTTGGATATACCGTCGGTAGCACTGGTAATACCTGTACCGCCCGCACCACCGGTACCTGAACCGCCGTCAGTTACCGCAATGCTCTTGACGTTTTCAGCTGAAATACTGAGTTTACCGTCCTCACTAATACTAGCGCTGATTTTACCGTGACCAGCATCATTAAGTTTGTCAGCCAACTCTTTAAGGCTAGTGGTGTTTTTCACCTCAATGGAGGTAGCCGCACCGTCCAGGCCCACCAAATCTACTTTGAATGTCTCAGCATCTTTCAAAACACCGTCACCAGCAGTAGAAGCTTTAACCTCAGCATAGGTAGAAGCGGTTACGCCATTGACGTTTTTATTGATCTTGTCGATCAATTTGTCCATTGTGTCAGTAGCCACAGCACCATCCCAGCTTTCACCGGCAGCCATAATGGATTGACCATTAATCAAAACATCGTTTTGTACAAATTTCTGGGTAGCAAGGCTGCTTGAAGCTCCCATCAAGTCAACACTGGTTGAACCCATACCCAGGGTTTTGGCATCCATCGCCTGGATTTTGAAGCTGATGGTTTGGTTGGCGTTAGCACCAACTTGTAAAGACACATTACCAAGAGAACCATCCAGCAAGTTACGACCGTTAAATGAAGTCGATTTGGCAATACGGTCCAATTCAGAAACCAGTTGTTTGCTTTCTGCATCCAATTGAGAACGGTCAGCATTTGAGTAAATACCGTTCGAAGACTGTACCGCTAGTTCGCGCATACGTTGCAGGATGTTGGTGGTTTCTGACAAAGCACCTTCTGCGGTTTGGATCAAAGACACACCGTCGTTAGCGTTACGAACGGCCTGGTCCAGACCACGAACTTGAGAAGTCATACGGTTAGCAATTGCAAGGCCAGCAGCGTCGTCTTTTGCTGAGTTTACGCGTTGACCAGAAGACAAACGTTCGGTAGCACGATCAAGAGCACTGCCGGAACTCATCAATTGACGTTGGGCATTCAATGAAGAGGTATTCGTGTTAATGACTAGAGCCATGATAAATCTCCTAGGGTAATTTTTTACTGCAGCGCTAACGCTGGAGTTAGTCGGTTATTGAAGTCTGAACAGAGATCTATCAGCACTTCTGATAAGGTTATCGCCCGACTCTGGCGTTGCTTTAGGAGATTTTGATACGAAATTTAAATCATTTATGGCGGGATTTTACGATTTGTATTGCAAGTAGTTATAAGTAAACCAAACAGATAAACATTAACGTCAATTTATCGACTATAGGCATCCATTGCTTTCCCTGACTGCAATATTTGACGCAGTTCTGACGCAATTTTATCCCGGTTTTCAATAGCGGCTACATCCATCATGTCATTCAGGCGCTGGATTTTGGCAATGATTGCCTGGGCTTCTTCTGCCTGATTGGTATTAATCAGTGCGTTGGTATAGGTCTCGTCATTTAAAAAGCGGGCTTCTTGTTCATAGGCAGGCAATTCAGCTTCAAGCGTTCCCCATTCTTGCGCGACAATTAACAAGCTCAGGGTTTCCGCCCGCTCCAATAAGGAATATAAGGGTTTTAGTAATTCATTGGTTGTGGTCATGGTGTTCTCCAAATTAAAAGCCTTTCATCCTAATCTATTTCCCTCATCCTAACCTTCCGAGTGAGGGCTTACATATATTTAAACAAACTTAATTCACTCACCCGAATAAAACTTTGTTGTGCAGCGCTTAATACCATAGTTTGCATTTGCAAACGGGTTGATGCTTCAGCGTAATCCAAATCTTGCAATTGCGACAGCACTGTCTGGGTAGTGATCGAAATATCTGCATTTAAATTCGTGGAGCTTTCCAACATATTTTGGCGAGCGCCCACATCACCCTGCACGGTCGTGATATTGGTAATGGCATTTTCAAAGTTGGTTAATGTCTTGCCAATTATTTTGGCAAGATCTGCTTTTGAATCAGGATTATTCAATACATTTTTCATAGCTTCGCTAAAGCGCGAGACCGAACTCAGCAGGCTTTGCTTGTCTGTTGATTCCAGAAAAAATTTATCGCCCGCTTGCGCTACTACACCATCAGTAGATGCTGCCTTACCTGTTGCAAAACCTGTCACCGAATTAACCGCTGCAACAGAGGTTATGGTTGGCGAATCGTTTTGGATATTGATATTCAAACCATTCGCTGATGTAAATACACCGGTTGGTGAAAGCGTAATACCCAAGTGTTGCAACTTGGCATAGTTAGCGTTTGCACTTGGTGAACTGGAAATAGGATTAGCATTGGGATAAACCGAGTCGCCGCCCAATTGAGTCACTAAATCTGCAATTGAAGTAATGTTCTGATCCAAATCCAGGGTTTCAGTCACATTGCCTACAGTAATTTTAATTTTTCCATTATCGGCAGAAAAATCTTGCGCGCTAAAGGCCCCTAAAGACAAGGTTGCCGGTGTAGCGACTGTACCAGGATAGGGGTTACCCGTAATTGAAAATTTTGCACCCATGACTTCAATATCGCCGCCCGATACATACAGCTGATTCGCAACCAGTATTTTTCCAGTTGAACGATCAGTCACTGTGTAATTGGCAGCAGCCGGTGTCACCGACGACACCGCATTAAACGTTACCTGCATGTTGGAAGGATAAAATTTATCAAAGGTTTCCTGATCAAAAACTTCGCCCACACTAATGATTGCAGCAGGCGAAGATTTATTGCTGGTGGCGGCACTGGTAGTAAACGTATTGTTACTGCTCGGAATATTTTCAAATACGCGCTGACCAGAATCACTGACAGCCACAGTAACAGTAGTAGATGCTTGCACACGCATTTGCCCTTCATCACCCTGATACGTGTAATTACCACCACCCTGGTTGACAAAAGGTTGCGTCTGACTTTGGTAGCCCGCAAAAATATATTGGCCAGATGAGTTGCGAGTATTTTGCAAATTCACCAATTCTTGCAAGCGGCTGTCGACTTCAGCAGAAATAGCTTGATAATCTGATTTGGTCAGCACTGCAGTATTACCTGCACTGACCGCAAGCTCTTTTAAACGCTGAACCAGATTCAATACAGATTGCAGGGTGGTATCTTCCAGCGTGAGATTATTATCAGCGATATTAATATTTTTAGAATATTGTGTTGTGCGCGACAACTCCTGGTTTAATGCAAGGATACTGGTAGCTGCAACAGGATCATCAGCCGGTGATAACACGCGTTTGCCAGATGAAATTTGTTGATTGGTTTTATCGAGCGATACCTGGGCATCGCGCATGCCAATATTAGCAATACTGTAAATTTGCGAGGTTGATACACGCATACTCTTCTCCAGAATCAGGGTTGAGCGGATAATAATGTGAGCCGATTATTCACCAGCTTATCCAGGCATCCCTAAATATTATGAATTACCAAGAATCCAAAAAATTAAAACTCATCGTAAATTCAGTTAACGACCAATTGAACTCAACAAGGTATCGAACAAATCTTTGGAAATTGAAATAACCCGTGCATTGGCGGTATACATTTGCTGGAACAGAATCAGGTTGGCCGCTTCTTCATCCAGATTAACGCCCGACACACTATCGCGCATACTTTTGGTTTGCTCGAGCAAACTTTTAGCGGCATCGGTATTGATTTGCGACAAGTTACTTTTGGTTCCAATATCTTCTACCAAACGACCATAAGCCTGGCCAAAACTCATTCCGCCCTCCATTGTCGATGCGGTCTCCAATGCGCTCATAAGCAAACCGTTGCGGTTATCATTTTTGGAATCACTATTAAATCCAACCGTAAAAACATCGCCCGCTTTCGGTGTGCCGGAAATAGAAACCTGATAACCCGTGTAGGAAGAAGTAGCGAAACCCGGTGCAGTAGAATCACCCAATAATTGGCTGGTTTTAGGCGATGTGGAAAGGCTCACACCATCAGATATAGTGATATCAATTTTCCCACCTACAGTAACTGCACTTTGCTCAACGCCATTTGCAATGTTGCCATCATCAACACCGTACAAACGCACATTGGGATTGCCACTACTGTCATTGACACTGATGTTATTGTTGGTCGCTGAAGATGCAGAAAAACGAATATCCAAATCTACGCCGGAAGCAGCCACTAAATGAATTTCCGGTGCACCTGTAACAGGATTGCTACTGGCTTCAGCACGAATGCCCAGGGTTTTTAAATTAGTGTTGGAATTAATTTGCGCTGCAAGGTATGTATTAAAATCAGATTCGCTGATGTTAGGATCAGGAATTTTTGAATCCATTACCCCATTTGCATATGGAATTATATTTTCGCCATTAATACTTAATTGCAAAGGCGCAGTTGGTGGCGTTGCTGATGCTGCCGCAAAAGCAGCAGGGTCGATATTAATATCGGTAATCGTAGCAGTTGTAAATGCATGTGCAGTGACACCAGGAATAGTATTCAATTGCGCTGCCGTTTGCGCTGCAGATGCATTTGGACTGGTCACCATACTTTTCGATGTAGTTAACCCGGTTGTTTTATCCGCAAAAGTAAACGTATAAAACTCGGGTGGATAATTATTGGGTTGTGCCAAAGTATTCGCCGGTATGGGCGGTGTAAGCGGTTTCGCATAAACAGGCGATAAAGCTGTACGCCCTGCAGGCAACCCCAGCGCAGCGCCATTACCAATAACACGGGTTTCACCTTTGTCTGTAGTAAAAATCGCGTTATCCCGATTGGGATAAAATGTTTGCTCGCGAATCGCAGGATTCAAAGGTTTTGGATTAGCGGGATCAGTGTTGTCCAGCACTTCATAGGTTGTATCCGATGTAAAACGGATAATAACAGGGGGCGATAATTTTCCGGCATTTGCAAAGGTCGATAGCAAATTATTATTTGCATCCGTCATCCCCAAAACTTCACCGGCGCTCACTACACCTTTACCCGTATTGCCTATAGCACTACCGGTACGAATGGGTGATGCAAACGCAATGGATTCCGGTTGCGTTAGCAAAGATTTAATATCCCGCGCACCCGTACGTGTTGGTTGCAAGGTAAATGTATCACCGCCTTGAAATGAACCGCCTTCAAGCGTTAATTTTACGCCGTCAAATTCTATTTCTGTTGGATAAGCACCGGTTAATGTCCCCTGCCCTACAACACTGTTATCACTCAAGCGAGTAATATTGTAACTTGTGGTGCCCGGTGTGATCTGGAATTTATAATCACTAATAGTCAGTGCCGATGCATCTACAATACTCAATGAAATTTGACGATCATCCGGCAGCGCATTATTACTGCCATGTAATATACGGCTGTAAGTAATATTTTTTTCATTGATATCGGTGAACATGGACTGGCCGTAATTACCGTTTAAATCCAGCCCCTGGGTTTGCACTTTATTGAATGCATCGCTCATGACTATTGCGATGCGCCCCATTTCGTTGAACGAGGGTTCAAGCACTTCATTTTTAAATTTGAGCAAGCCACCTAATTGGCCGCCGCTAACCTGAGACGTAATATCTGCGGCACGCGTTCCATCACCAACAAAAATTTTACCGTCACTGCTCACGCTGAGACTACTATTTTTTGAACCTATTACGACAGGTTCGCCGGTACCAACAAAAATGTTGATATCGCCATCATCTTGCCGCACAACTTGCACAGAAATTAACTCTGACAATTTACGCAATGCTTCCTCTCGCTGGTCCAGCAAGTCATTAGGCTGCGCACCCGTACCCGATGAATTCTTATTGGCAATCGACTGGTTCAAATCTGCAATTGATTTGGCAATTGCATTAATTTGCGAGGTCACAGTTTTAACTTCACTGTTCACACTTCTTTCAACATCGTTCAAGCGATCATAAAGCATGTTGTAGCGTTGGCTTAAACTATCTGCCTGGGTAATTATCAATTGGCGCGCAGGAGTTGATGATGGATCGCTCACACCATTTTGCAAAGCCGAAAAAAAACTTTGGAAACCGCCTACAAGACCGGTACTGATATCAGAAAATAATTTATCTACGGTGCCAATTTTGGTGTTGTATTTATCCAACTGATTAAATGCAGAAGTATCCAAACGCATTTGGGTGGTAACAAAATCATCCACAACGCGCGCTACGGTATTACTGTTGACACCATTGCCCAGATAACCGGCACCGCCCATTTTCTGGGATTCACGCGTACTAAAGTCAACTTGCTGGCGACTATAACCTGCAGTATTCGCATTGGAAATATTATTACCAGCAGTGCGTAGCGCAACCTGACTCGCTTGTAAGCCTGAAATAGCGTTGGAAAGAATTCCACTCATGATTCAGCTCCTATGGTGTCAGCCACAGAATTACTCACGTCGGTAGCTGAACGAATTGAATCACTATTGAGTAGTTTCTTGATTTTGTCGGCATATGCCGGATCAGTGGCATAACCGGCTTTCTGTAAAGCATCTGCGTAGCCTTCCGAATCACTACCGGCAGATAATGCGTCCTTATAACGAGGATTGGTTTTGATCAGCGCTACGTAATCAGCAAAGCTTTGCTCATAGTCATCGTATTGACGAAAAGCCGCACGCTCTTGTTGGGCAATACCTTGTCTATTTTCCAGTGTATTTACCGTTACACTTTTACCCTGCCAACCGGTTGCCTTAATATTAAAAATATTAAAGGAATTATTCCCCTGGGTATCGTGTATAAGATGTTTGCCCCATCCGGTTTCCAGGGCGGCCTGCGCCAAAAGAACATCAGTGCCTACATTTAATTCTGCTGCCGCTTTTTCAGCATAAGGTTTTACTTTCTCCAAAAATTCTTCCGGAGTTTGCGCGACAGAATTTTTCTTGCCTGAACTTGCTTCAGTCGTTGCAGTGCTGATTGGTTTGGTTCGAATTGCAGGTGTCAAAGAACCTTTCAAGGTTTTATCCGAGGTTAATGTTTTATCCAGGGTTTTGACAGCATCGGATTTTGAATTTACATCTATAGGCTTGCCATAGAGTTTTTGCATCTGCTGGAACATGGATTTTGCCAAACCAATGCCTTCACCACTGGTTAGATTCAACACCATTTGTTGATCCAGCATTTCCTGGTGGAATTTAACTTCATCACTGGAAAACATATCGCCATCTGCAAATACTTCATTGGCATCGCGCATGGATTTCAACATTTGCTGGACGAACATGGCTTCAAATTTTTTGGAAATTTCCTTGAGCGCCGCAGGGTCGTTATGACGCCCCATCAGCTTCACAGAATTCAATGAATTCTGATCGAGATAATTGTCCTTTACAGCAGGAATGCTTCCAGCGGCAGAAGCCGCTGAAGGTGTAGTAGTCAATGAAGTATTAGTAATAGCAGTCATTTAGATCACCACTAATTCAGCTTTGAGCGCACCAGATTGTTTTAAGGCTTCAAGGATTGCCATTAAATCGCTCGGTGATGCGCCAACATTATTGACGGAGCGCACTATGTCATCCAAAGATGCGCCAGGTGCAAACTTAAACATGGGATTGGTTTTTTCCGCTGCAGTCACTTTGCTGCTGGGCACTACCACAGTTTTCCCTTCACCCAGTGGATTGGGTTGGCTAACCGTTAAACTTTCTGCAACAGTTACGGTAAGGCTACCGTGTGTAACCGCAACGGGAGAAACGCGAACATTTTTGCCAACTACGATGGTGCCCGTGCGTGAATTGATAATAACTTTTGCAGCCTCTTCACCCAGAGTAACTTCAAGGTTTTCCAGCATGGCAATAAAATCTACGCGCTGTGCAGGATTTTGTGGCGAATCCACCATGACAGAAACAGAATCCAATGGACGCGCAACATCTGGCCCCAACAAAGTATTGATGCTTTTTGCCAATTGATTTGCGGTTGTGAAATCTGCGCGGTTTAAATTAAAAACAATTGGTTGGCCGCCAGCAAAATTGGTTTCAACGGCGCGCTCAACCAAGGCGCCACTTGGAATTCTACCGGCACTGGGAATATTGACTTTAATGCTGGAACCATCTGCACCTTGCGCACCAAAACCACCTACTACCAAATTACCTTGCGCAACCGCGTAAACTTTTCCATCCAAACCTTTTAAGGGCGCAACCAATAAACTGCCACCACGCAAACTTTTTGCGTTACTGATGGATGAAACTGTAACGTCCAGGGTTTGGCCTGGTTTTGCAAATGCAGGTAATTCCGCCTGGATCATTACGGCGGCAACGTTTTTCATTTGCATACGCGCACCTTCCGGTATGGTGATGCCAAATTGTTTCAACATTGAATTAAAAGATTGTGTGGTGAAAGGTGATTGGGTTACCTGGTCACCTGTTCCATCCAGACCTACGACCAAACCGTAACCAATTAATTGGTTAGCACGTACGCCTGCTACGCTGGCGATATCTTTGATACGCTCGGCGGAGGCAGTAAATGAAAATTGTAAAAACAGACACGCAACTAATATGTTTGCGATGATTGTTTTGTAAGTTGAATTTTTCATTACTGCGTTCTCGTTAAGTTTTCAATCGTCATCCCCGCGAAGGCGGGGATCCAAAGGCTTTCAAGCCCCCTCACCCTAACCCTCTCCCAAGGGGAGAGGGAATTGTATGTGCCACTTGATATAACTGTATTCTTTAGCTCTGCTTTTACTCACTCTCCCCTTGGGCGGGGCGCGTAGCCAGAGGGCTGGGGTGAGGGCAACCTAAAACGGCCACAAACTACTATTAAAGAATTTCGCTAACCATCCCATATGTTGTGACTCAGCAAGTGTTCCTGTTCCGCTGTAGGAAATTTTTGCGTTTGCCAAACGCGTTGATAAAATCGTATTGTCTGGCGCTACATCATCGGGGCGAATAATTCCGCTGATACGAATAAATTCATCACCGCTGTTAAGCGTGATCCATTTTTCGCCGCGGACCATTAAATTTCCGTTAGGCATAATTTCCGCAACAGTCACCGTAATATTGCCTTGCAAACTATTGCTTTGATCCGCCCCGGAGTTGCCACCAAACTTTCTGTTTTGCGCAATGTTGGTATCCAGGCTCAAATTACCGAGCGTTGGATTTGTGCCCAATAAAGTTCCGGCACCACCATTAAATGTTTGGGTGTTATCTTTCTTGACAGAAACGTTTGCAGATTTTTTGGATACGGTACTTTCACTTAACGTGATCGTAATAATGTCGCCAACAAAATGCGCTTTCCTATCGCCAAATAAACTTAAACCGTAAGAATCCTGATACAAGGAACCCTCTGTGCGCTGTGGTGTTGCCTGCGCAGCAGAAATAGTTGGTGCATAGTAAGGATCACCTGGTTTTGGTTTATCGTTTGTCATACAGCCCGACAAAATTACGGCACACAATGCAGCAATAATTTTATTGGATGAACAAATTAGCGTTTTGGACTTCATGATATTTTGCTCTCTAGGATTTACTCGCTAGGTCAATTAAAGATTTTGTGCAATGTTTTGCAGCATTTGATCTGCCGTTGAAACCACTTTTGAATTCATTTCGTAAGCGCGCTGAGTCGTAATCATGTTTACCATTTCTTCTACGATATCAACGTTGGAACTTTCCAATTGGCCCTGCAATAAAGAGCCCATACCGTTTTCACCCGGAGCACCTTGTGTTGGTGTGCCGCTCGCAACTGTTTCCACAAATAAATTTCCACCAATTGCTTGCAAACCTGCCGGATTAACAAAGTCAGTCAGGGTGATATTGCCTAATTGTTGCGGGGTAGCTTCCTGACCTTCAGTCGAGGCAAATACACTGCCGTCTTTACCGATAGTGATTTTGTTTGCGCCTTGCGGAACGGTAATCGCTGGCTCTAATACCAACCCGTCAGAATTGACCAACTGCCCTTCCTGGCTCAATTGCAATTGACCGTTGCGGGTGTAGGCAATGGTGCCGTCAGGTTGCAACACTTGAAGGAATCCGCGACCATTGATTGCTACATCCAATGGTTGTTCAGTCACTTGTAAATTACCTTGGGTAAATTGCTTGGTCGTAGCCACTACACGGCTACCGGTACCTAATTGCAAACCTGATGGTAATTGCGAATCCTGGGTTTCCTGTGCGCCCGGTTGACGCTGGATTTGGTAAATCAAATCTTCAAAAACCGCGCGGTCGCGCTTGAAACCAACGGTGCCGGTGTTGGCCAGGTTGTTTGAAATTGTGGTGAGCTGTTTGTCTTGCGCAGCCAACCCGGTCTTACTGACATAAAGTGCTGACATCATGATGAGTACCTCTAAAAATTTTTAAACCTACTTAACCTCACTCGCTCCCTTCATAAAGGGAGATAGGAGGGGGTTAACGTCTTAACTCATTTGCAACAGTTGCGCTGACGCTGACGAATTATCTTCAGCAGCCTTCATTAATTTCAGCTGCATATCGTATTGGCGCGCCAGGCTAATGATTTGGGTGAACTCGCTCATGGCGTTCACATTGCTGCCTTCCAAAACATTACTTACCACGCGCACGGATGCATCGGCAGTTGCCGGTAAACCGTCGCGCTGGCGGAATAAACCATCGGCACCTTTTTCAAGGTTTTTAACATCGGGCTTAACGAGTTTGATGCGGTTGGTTTCCACCATGGTCTCGGCGGTTTGCCCAAGGGAAATCGTTGAAATAGTACCGTCGGAGCCGACTTCAATTTTGTCGAGCGGTGGTAGGCTGATAGGGCCGGAATTACCAATAACAGCCAAACCATTGGCTGTGCGCAAGGTGCCGGATGCATCAATCGTCAGATTACCGGCGCGCGTATATGCTTCGCTGCCATCGGGCGACTGTACAGCGATAAAACCATCACCATTGATGGCGATATCCATCGGATTGCCGGTGTTTTGCATAGGGCCATATTCAAAATCGGCCCGTGGAGTTTCAGCGAGCGCATAAGCGCGAGTTGGCTGACCATCACCGTAATACACCCCCATGCTGCGGGACTGCTCAAAATCAGCCCGGAAGCCGGTGGTATTGAGGTTTGCCATGTTGTTAGCGCGAATGGCCTGGGATGCCATGTTGTTTTTGGCACCGGTCATAGCGATATAAAGGGCTTTGTCCACAATGCGTACTCCGCAAAATTGCTGTTTACAAACCCGCGCTATTTTTTTGGCAGATTTGTCGTTAAGCAGGGTTTTGCAAGAGAGGTGCCAAGTAGACGGCTAGTGATCACGAATGTAGGTTAAAGCGCTAAGTTACTGAAATATAAAGACTTATACTTGACAGAAAAAGCGGCAACGGAGGGAGGAAAACGGCAAGCGGCAAACAACTTCCGCTGTTTGCCGGTTGGGAAATTATATCTACAGATGGATTGACCGTAGGATGGGTGGAGTAAAACGATACCCATCAACCACTTCGCCCAGGTAACGGTGGGTATCACTTAAGCTCCACCCACCCTACTTTACTTAACGAAGATTAATAATCGTTTGAGTCATAACATTTGCCGTTTCAATAAATGACCGTAGGATGGGTGGAGTAAAACGATACCCATCAACCACTTCGCCCAGGTAACGGTGGGTATCGCTTTAAGCTCCACCCACCCTACTTTACTTAACGAAGGTTAATAATCGTCTGAGTCGTAGCATTTGCCGTTTCAATGGTTTTGGCATTTGCCTGGTAGTTACGTTGGGCAATAATCAAGTTCACCAACTCTTCTGATAAATCAACGTTGGATTCTTCCAAAGCACCGGAAGTAATATCCCCTAAAGATGCAGTGCCCGGAGCCCCTATCACCGCCTCACCGGTTTCGAAGGTCTGTGCCCACATGCTGTTGCCCACAGGCTTCAGGCCTTCCATATTGTTGAAACCAGCTAAAGCGACTTGTCCCAGGGTTTGCGCTTTGCCATTGGTGAAGCGAGCAAACAGAATCCCGGATTTATCCACATCCAAGCCTGACAAACGGCCAGTGGTGTAACCATCTTGTGCCAGACTTTCTACCGAGAAGGCGCTACCAAATTGTGTTGAGCCTGTTAGATCAATAACGAAGTTGGAGCTTGATGGCGGCTCAGCAACCGGCAAAGTACCCCCTTGCAAGACGTTCAATGGAGCCAGTGCACCTATGATTTTTCCATCGGTTCCCATGGGAGTCCAGTTAGAGATCAGCAAATTGCTCGTTTGCGCCAGGTTGAGCGTACCATCTTTATTAAAATGAACATCAAAAGAGGCCATGGTCGGCATGGTATTTTGTGGCGATGGCAAGGTTGGATCAGGGTCACCTACATCCTGGCCGTCAATCTGCACATACATTTTCCAATGATTGGGTGTGGTCAGGGAATCAGCGGCATCGTAATTTTCTTTGACGAAATAGGATCTCATGATATGCGCATTCCCCAAACTATCGTAAATAGTGGCGGAGGTTGCATGGTTATAAGTTGACTGGTCTTTGGGATCAAACGAGTTGATCGGAACATCAGTAAAGAAGTTCGGAATACTGGTAGACGTGAACAGGCTGCCACCACTCACTGGCACTGTAGGCTGGCTATTGGTAATCGAATAACCTGCATCCAGTGTTACCTTGATTTCACCACCAACTTTCACCGCGGAAGTCGCATCGTTAACGATTTGGGGGTTGCCTTGTGGCCCCTGGATTTGCGCAGAACCACCGGCAATACCAAACCCAAATGTCAAATCCCTACCGGTAGCTGAAGTAATGGTCAAATTGCCGTTAGTATCAACTTCAGCACTGATACCAAACAGAGTGGTTTTAGTCAGTTTGTTGATCTCATCACGCAGATCAGTCATAGGTGCACCGGAGGATGTAAGTGTCACACCATTGATCTGGAAACTGCCGTTATTCGAAAAAGTCGTACCTGCTACAGCATCAGTTTTATACAAGGTCGCTTTGGTGGTGGCGCTGGCAGAAACACCTGCCAAAGAGTTCATTTCAGCAGCCGTTGTATCTGCACCTGCACCGAATTTGCTGATATAAGTAACCGGTGTACCTGTTGGTCCCTGGATAACCAATGTATGGGAACCGTAATTGTTGCTGACCTGTGGTACCCCGTTGTCAGCAGTCGTTCCACCCTGCAAGGCAGCAGTCAAAGGGTTTGCATCTGAAGCTGGAATTGCAGGGTCATCAACACTAGTTTCAACCTGAATCGTGGAATCAACACCTGTTGCAAGATCACGAAAACGCAAGGTATTGGTAGTCTCGTCAGCATAGGCCTCGACATTAACCGGTACAGCGCTATCAAAATTCGCCGAGTTAATCATATTGGCCAAGGTCGCCAGGGAGGTTGCATTGCCACTGTTCAGCGTAATTAAATTGGAAACTACTGCACCTGTAACAGGGTCTGTTCGCGATAACCTGAAATTTGTTTGGTTGGTTGATGAAAAAGAAATAGTGGGTGGAATAGCGATTGGAGTATTAAGGGTCAAGCTTTCGGTAGAAGCGCCTTTTGCACCCGCTTGGGCTTCGCCGATACCAGTACCATTAGTGTGAAAAATTTTACCAACGGTTTCCAATACTTTTTGATTGGCATCCAGATTGACCGATGCCTGTACACCTGTGGTTTGACGCGGAGCCTGTGTGCTCACATCCACTTTTAAATTACCGAGAATACCGCCAACTTTACCATTTGCATCTGCCGCAAAGCCCTGAAGCAAGGCACCGGTACTGGTCACTATGTTGCCATCTTTATCCAAACCAAAAGCACCCGCGCGGGTGAACAGCTTGTTGCCATTATCATTCACCACAAAAAAACCGGAACCATTTACCGCAAGGTCAAGTGCGTTTTGGGTAAATTTTAAATTGCCCTGACCGAAGCCCTGGCGCAGCATAAGGGATGTCACCCCGCTGCCTGGTGTAGTGGAACCACCACCTAACAAAGTACTGGTGTATACATCGCCAAATTCAGCGCGCGACCCTTTAAAACCGATAGTACCGGCATTGGCAATATTATTCCCGGTAACACTTAAATCAGTATTAGCTGCACGAATTCCGCTGAGACCTGTATTGAATGACATGACATACCCCTAAATGTTGAGTGGCTAGCAACTAGTCACAGGAAATAAAATTAAACGTTTAAAGCCGGAATTCCGGATCAGTTAAATTGGGAAACCTTGCTCATCTCGACCGGTCCAACGCCAGCCAGATTCAAAATCAGCTTGCCATCTTCACCGACTGTTACGCTGTTTACGTTAGCGCTCAGGTTAGTTGCCAATTGCTGGGTTTTGCCGTCCTGGCTTGCAGTAACTTCGAATGCATATGTATCTGGCGGCAAAGCCTGATCACCTGATGTCCAATCAAGCAATTTGCCATTGAACTCAATATTCTGGCCATCCCAACGGAAATTATTTTCCCCTTTGGTAGCAGTTCCCACAGGAATGCTTGCCGCCAATGCACCCTTGGAATCATAAATATTGATCTTTAAATCTGTCGCGGAAGCTGGCAAATTCACGCTGCCGGAAACAATACCACCGCTACTTAAAATACTGGTCTTACCTTCTACACTCACTGAGCGACCAACCAGGGATGACGCTTGCAATGCCTGGTTAGACATAAAGGTACTGCTGAAATTATTGAAACTAGTATTCAGTTTTTCCAAACCTTGTACTGAACTGAATTGTGCTAATTGCGCAACAAACTCTGAATTATCCTGAGGACTCAGAGGATCCTGGTTTTTCATTTGCGTAATCATCAATTGCAAAAACGCATCTTGCCCAAGTTCATTGGATTTTTTCTTGGCTGTTTCCGCTGCTGTTGTTTTATTTATTGCGTAACCGGCAAGAACATCACTGGCGCTGGTGGAAGCTACGTCACTCATTTCATTTCACCCTATTCATCTTTGCTCTAGCAATTCACCGATTCTTTAACTAACACGTTCACGGTCTATTTCACTGACCCAATGTGAGAACACGTTGAACCATTTGCTTCGCAGAATTCATAACTTCTACGTTCATTTGAAATGAACGCGATGCTGAAATCATATTTGTCATTTCTTCCACAACATTCACATTGGGATAAAACACATAACCATCTTTATCTGCTTTTGGATGAGTTGGCTCATAACGGCGTTGTAATGGAGCATCGCTCTCAACCACACCTAATACCTGAACACCTGCGTTAGCATCATCTTCGTTTGCTGCTTTATCGCCGTTTAACGATTGTTGCATGGCCTGCTTTTGGATCGCGGCAAAAACCGGTTGGCGGCTGCGATAGACCTGATCAATGCTGGAGCTGGCCGATTGTGCATTTGCCAGGTTGCTTGCGGTTGTATTCAAACGCAAACTTTGTGCGTTCATACCAGTGCCAGCAATGTCAAAAATATTTCCCAGTGCCATGATGTGTCTCGCTCTAATGAATAGTGGTATTCAATGAAATTTGGTAAAAATTAGTCGCCACGAATGGCTGTTTTTAAACTTTGGAATTTGCTGTTTAAAAACTGGAAACTGGCTTGGAATGCCAGACTGTTTTTCATGTATTCCGCATGTTCGATTTGATCTTCAACGGTGTTACCGTCGATAGAAGGCTGCTGTGGAGTGCGATACAGCAAGTTCGCATCTTCACCAAACACACTATCAGTCGACATGTGACGCTCATTGGTCATTTGCATACCAAAAGTATCGCCGCCCGAGGTTTGTTGGTTGAGTATTTGCTTAAAATCCAGGTCGCGCGCCTTGAAGTTAGGGGTATCGATGTTGGCGAGGTTGTTAGCCAATATACCCGCACGTTGCCCGCGCAAGCGCAGTGCAGTTTCGTGAATTCCCAAGGCTGAATCGAATGATATGGACATGGCAGCGGTTCTCAACATTAGCAATCAGGTTTCCGGCATTTGCCGATCTACCTTTGTTACAAATTGGAATGCAACCCTTATGCCAAAGCGAATAAAAATTTTATCTCATTGTTTTTATTGAAGTTTTTAAATGAAAATCTTTGCTGGAAAACGGCAAACCACCAAGCGGCAAGGTGAAAGCGGCAAGGCTTTTCCGCTCTGAAGGCAAAGGCCATGTAATGACAGAAATGAAAGAACAACCCCCTTGCCCCTTGCTCCTCTGGCTGCGCACCCCGCCCGAAGGGAAAGGGGATTATATGTGCTAATTTCGGAGCACGTGCTTTTAGCTTCCTCTCCCTTCGGGCGGGGCGCGTAGCCAGAGGGTTGGGGTGAGGGACTTTTGACATAGGGACGAGAGAAATGCAGGAGGCACCCCTAGCAGGACGTTAGGGGATTCAGCCGCGTCTGGAACTAGCGGCTGTAGAACAATCATGAAACAGTTGTCGAGAGGGGCAAGGTTTTGCTTTAATCTCTTCTCCCGCTGGGAGAAGGCCAGGATGATGGGCTTTTGCCTTAATCCCCTCTCCCATTGGGAGAGGGTTAGGGTGAGGGGCTTAAAATTAGGGAGAGGAGCTTTGGATATGGCAAAATACCCGACCCAACCTACTGCGAATCATCCTTATGTCATTCCTCTCCGTACACCACGTCGCCATCATTTGTTCTGACTACGAACGCTCCAAACGTTTTTATACCGAAACCTTGGGCTTAAAAGTTATTGCCGAAGCCTATCGCGCCGAACGCCAGTCTTATAAGTTGGATTTAGCCGTTGCGAATGCAACCCAAATAGAGTTGTTCTCCTTCCCGAACCCGCCCAGCCGCCCTTCCCGCCCGGAAGCCTGCGGATTGCGCCACTTGGCATTTGCAGTTGCCAATGTCCAACAAATAAAACTGGATTTGGAGCAGAAAGGCGTATTCGTAGAACCTATTCGGGTTGATGAATACACAGGCAAAAAATTTACGTTTTTTGCAGATCCGGATGGGTTGCCGTTGGAGATTTATGAGGTGGGAAGCTTTGGAGTGACGGAAATAAAGTAACAGGGAGTAGTCATTCCAAAAAAATAGTAGGACGATTATTAAGTAGGGAGTCGTCATCCTCGCAGAGGATCCAGTGACTTGCCCTGTTTAAAGGCACTGGATCCTCTGCGAGGATGACGACTCCCTATTACATTGAATGTTTGATATTGAAAAAACTATGACGGAGAGACTCGAACTCTCACTCCTGCGCAAGCTTATATCGCCCTATAAAGAATCCCCGGCTCGCAGCGCACCATCTCAAATAAATCCGCTGCGCCCGCCAAGCCTTCAGACGATCCCAGGTAAAGAATGCCCTGCGGTTTTAAAGATGCATGGATTTTTTGCAAAATCTGACGCTTTAAATCGGCGTTGAAATAAATCAATACATTCCGGCAAAAAACAATATCAAACTTACCCAGGGCAGCGTAAGAATCCATCAGGTTTATTGGCCGAAAATCAATCCGGTCACGCAATATCGGTTTTACTTTCCAGTTACCATCTGCTGTTTTATCAAAGAATTTATCCAACCGCTCATTTGATAAACCACGCATTACCGAGAGCTTGTCGTACTCACCTGAGCGCGCTTGCTCAAGCACAGTGGTGGATAAATCTGTCGCAACAATTTGTACCTGGCGCGGCAAAGTACCCATGTTTTTTTGCTTGAACTCTTCCGCCATCATACTGATCGAGTAAGGTTCTTGCCCCGACGAACAGGCGGCAGACCAAATGCGCACAGGGCCAAAAGCTTTATTATTTGGCCCCATCATTTGCGGAAAAAGATTATTTTTCAGGTGATCATAAGGATAAATATCGCGAAACCAGAAGGTTTCGTTAGTCGTCATGGCATCAATCACTTGTTCTTTCAACTTGCGATGAAGTCCCTGTCGCAAGTTTCGGACAAGTTCACCAAAATTAGCAATTTTATGATCATCCATTAAGCGGCGCATGCGATTGGTAACAAGATATTGTTTGTTATCACCCAGCGAAATCCCGCAAGCATCCTCTAAAAACTGACGAAACTGATCAAACTCAGCCTGGTCTACATTGTCTCGCGCTGCCAGCTTGGCAAACACATCATTAGAATCTTTGTTTATCATAAGTGCTCTTAGCAGTACTACATCGTGTTAGTGAGCGAGGCTCTGATTACTCTGCATCGGGCGGCAATAAACTTTCACCCGTAATTGCTAATACACGGTCGTTAACCCGGCGTGCCAACTCGTCCGGATGGAACTTGGCCAAAAAGTCGTCCGCGCCAACTTTTCGCACCATGGCTTCGTTGAACACACCGCTCAGGGAGGTGTGCAAGACAATATGGAGCTTTTTCAAATCGGGATGATTGCGAACTTCCGCCGTAAAGGTATAACCATCCATTTCCGGCATTTCAATATCGCAAATAATCATTACCAATTCAGCATAAGGATCTTTGCCTGATGCCAAAATATCCTTAAGGTAAGCGAGCGCTTCCGCGCCGTCTTTTTTGATAGTCGTGCGAATCCCCATACCTTCGACAACACGCTGGATTTGCTTGCGGGCGATGGTCGAGTCATCAACGATGAGGACATGTTTTTGCACGACTTTATCGGCAATACCATCTTCAATAACACCAGCAGATACATCCTCTTTCATTGGCGAAACCTCGGCGAGAATTTTCTCCACATCGATAATTTCTACCAGTTGGCCATCAACCTGTGTCACAGCCGTCAAATAGTGTTCCTTACCAGCACCTTTTGGTGGTGGATGAATATCGCCCCAGTTCATATTGACAATGCGCTCAACTGAACGAACCAGGAAACCCTGGGCCGTGCGATTGTATTCGGTGATGATGACAAAACAATTATCAATATCCGGCAGTTCGCGGCGCCCGATAGCAAGGTTCATATCCATAATAGGAATGGTGCCGCCACGAATATGGGCAACACCGCGCACAACCGAGTTACGACCTGGAATTGCATTTAAGGGCGGGCATTGCAATACCTCTTTGACCTTGAATACGTTGATGCCGTACAGCTGCTGGCTACCCAGCCGAAATAACAATAGCTCCAGACGATTTTGCCCAACCAGTTGCGTACGTTGGTTGACGCTATCCATTACACCGGCCATGCCACCACCTCTTTCTTATCAAACAATTTTTACGGTCTCAAGCTGCAGTTGGTACAGCAACTTACCTGGATTCTTATGCGGTCATTCTTACTGTTCAGGCTTACTCTTCAGGCTGTTCAGAGTTACACCTTTGGGAAAACGGCATAGTCTTTGCTTTTATCATCGTTAGAAAGCTTTTACGGCTGAAAACCGTCACTCTTTAGGTCGATTGCAGATGAAATGTGTGTTTTTGTTCAAAAGCAGCAATCTGCCTTATGAGGATAGGACAAATTATGAAATTTCGTAGTTTTTATAGAATTTTCTTTTTGAAAACAGCGGGCATGCCGATAAACAAAGGCATTAGCAGCCTCTTGTTGTTATGCGCCACAACCTTGGGCCTGAGCCAAAGCGCCAATGCACAGGCGGCTATTGAGAATATTGCGCAGATACAGTCGCAAGTTGCCCAATTTTTGACGGACGAATACACCAAAACCCATGCGGTGAAAGTAGAAGTGAAAGTAGGCAACCTGGACAGCCGTTTACGCCTGGTTCGCTGCGACAAAAACCTTTCATTTAACCTGAAAGACCCGCTCGATAGCGGTGGTAATGTGAGCGTCCAGGTTACCTGTAAAGGTTCGACCTCATGGACAATTTTGGTCCCTGCCCTGGCAAAAGTTTACCGCTCGGTGGCAGTTGCCAGCCGCATCCTGCAGCGGGGAGAGGTGGTTGGTGAGGGCGATTTAACGACTGAAGTCAAAGATGTCAGTGAATTTCGGTTAGGTTACACCCTGGTACCAGACGCTATAGTCGGCAAAGAAGTTAAATTTACCGTCAATAAGGGTGAGGCTTTTCGCAATTCGGCATTGGATGCCCCGCTCGTCATCAAACGTGGCGATGCAGTCACTATGGAAGCGGCGGCGGGTGAAATAAGTGTTAAAACCAACGGAACCGCGGTGACTGACGGTCGCATTGGCCAGCAAATCCGGGTTAAGAACAACCAGTCTGCACGTATTATTAACGCCAGGGTCGTCGCTGCTGGCAAGGTTCAAAGCATCATGTAATGCCAAGTAGGGCAAAAAATGAAGATACTCAATTTAAACGATCAGTTAAATGATCAAAAAGCCAAAAAAGTTGCTAAAGTTCCAGAGCTACTGGCCGACAACCCTCATAGGGAAACTCTGATTTATAGAATTCCGGTTCTATTATCACCAGTCTCTTTGAATTCATAGCAATCGTTGGGGAACGACATCATGGTTATAGATACAAACAACATCAATTCATCTGGCGGTGCCAACCGCAGCCGAAGTTCGGCTCCAGTGGTAACCACACCGGCCAGCACTAAAACCCAGGCTGCACCTGCTGCGACGCCCGAGCAAAGCCCTAAAGACAATGTAGTCCTTAGTTCGGAAGCGCAAAACCTGGTACGCCTGCAAGCAAAAATCAGCAGCTTGCCAGATGTAAACCTTGATCGTGTAGCTGCTATCAAGCAAGCCATCGCAGAAGGTCGCTTCGAAATTAACCCTGAGCGTATCGCGGAAAATATGCTCAACCAGGATGAACTCCTGGGTTAGGGTCAATGGATAAACGTCGGGTTTTAATACTCCGACACCTGAATTTTTCATAAGGTCCCGGCCATTTCCCCCAACAATGGCCAGGTTCGCTAAACCAGTGAGGTTGCTATGTCTCTCAATATCCAACTTTTGCGCGATATGCTCGCCCAGGACTCCAATGCTATCCAACAGTTAAAGGCGCTTCTGATCAAAGAGCGAGAATTGTTGGAACAGCGCGAACTGGAAGGCATGCAAGAAATTGTCAGCCAAAAAGATCGTCTACTCGGCAACCTTTCCTATACCGCAAAACAACGTGAGCAACTTTTACGTAGCGTTGGATTGACTACTGACCTTGCTGGCTGGAAAGCATTCCTGGAGCGCGATGCATTAACGCTCAACTTGATTCCTGCGTGGCAAACACTCACCGATGAATTTACCGAATGCCAGGCCGCTAATGAAGTTAACGGCAAAATGATTAATCGCTCAAAACAAACCTTATCGCATTTGCTTAACCTGATTCGTGGACAAGTTGCCAGCCCTTCGCTCTACACCCAAAAAGGCGCAACCACAAATCACAGCAGCACCCACACCGTTGCGAAAGCCTGATTGAGTTGTGCCCTGTTTAAAAATCGGGGCACATGTTCATCATCTTTATAGAATCCTTTGCATATCCCGCAAAAATTCATACAATGCGCGCGCGTTCTATGTCGCACATGTAGTTCGTTGTATTTATTGAATCCAAGTCCTCATAGCTTAAATGGATAGAGCACCTGCCTCCTAAGCGGGCGATCCAGGTTCAATTCCTGGTGGGGACGCCACCGAGTTCAAATCGTTTTCGGGGAACTCGTTTTCATGAACCTTGTTTTATTTTCACAAGCCGATTTTATTGGCGACAATGTCATTGCGATTCGCGATACACGTCGCCTGCAACATATTTCCCAAGTCCATCAAATTAAATTAGGTGAAACACTTAAAGTCGGATTGCTGAACGGCAACATGGGTTCAGGCCTTGTTGTTTTTTATGATACGACAGAAATTCACCTGCAAGTTTCCCTGACACAACCACCGCCCACACCTTTGCCCGTAACCCTGGTGCTGGCTTTGCCTCGTCCGAAAATGTTAAAGCGCACCTTGCAAACAATAGCGACGCTCGGCGTAAAAAAAATCTATTTAATTAATTCCTATCGCGTAGAAAAAAGTTATTGGCAAACACCTTTGTTGGATGTTGAAGCAATCAATGAACATTTATTGCTCGGGCTTGAACAAGGTTGCGATACTTTATTACCAGAAGTACATTTGATTAAACGCTTCAAACCATTTGTGGAAGACGATCTCGCGGACATTGTAGGTACAACCAGGGCATTGGTTGCCCATCCCTATACAGACTTACCCTGCCCTGCACAAATTGATTATGCAATTACCCTGGCGATAGGCCCGGAAGGCGGGTTTATTACTTATGAAATTGATTTGCTAAAAAAGTGCGGATTTACGGCGGTAAATTTAGGGGAAAGAATTATGCGAGTTGAAACAGTAGTACCTTATTTATTAGGCAGGCTTTATTAATCATCAATAAATTGCATTAGATAGGCGCGATACTTTACGAAATATCGCGCTCACGTTTTTTAGCATCCGCAATTAAAATTTCTTCGAATTGTTCAATGCTCACCGCCGGGCTCGACAAATAACCCTGATAATAATGACAACCAAATTGCTGCAATATTTTAAGCTGGTCTGATTGTTCAACACCTTCTGCAACCAACTCCATATCTAACAAGCGGCCCATAGTAATAATGGTTTCAACCAATACACGGTCGTTGCGGTCTTCAATAATATCGCGCACAAAACCTTTATCAATTTTTAAGGTGCTTACGGGCAAACGCTTCAAATAACTAATTGACGAATAACCGGTACCAAAATCATCCAGTGAAAAACTAATGCCGTATTCAGACAAAACCGTCATGGTGGTAATAGCTTCATCTACGCGCTGGATTACAATACCTTCGGTAATTTCCATGTCCAGGGAATTAGCGGGAATCTTGTGTTTATTCAAGGTTTGTACAACGTCGTCCACAAACGCATTGCGACGGAATTGGCGCGGACTGATGTTAATACTCAAACGAGTTCCGTCACGCCATAAACCCTGCTCGTGCCAACGCTCCAGGGTTTTACAAGATTCTTCCAATACCCATTGCCCAACATCAATAATCATTCCCGATGTTTCAAGTACCGGAATAAAATCAATGGGTGAAATTGTACCTTTGGTTGGATGCACCCAGCGCAACAAAGCTTCTGCGCCGACTACGTAACCTGTCATCACATCAATTTTGGGTTGATAATGCAGCTTGAATTGGAATTCATCCAGTGCGCGATGCAAGTCACCTTCCATCACCAATTGGCGGCTAACTTTATCGGCCATTTCTTCGTTAAAGAATTCAATGGAATCACGACCTTTTTCTTTTACCTGATACATCGCCGTATCGGCATAACGCAAAAGTTCGTGCACCGAATTATTTTTATCAGGATACACCACCACACCAACGCTACAGGTTACACGCAACTCCATGTTGTCGTATAAGCAAGGCTGTGAAATAACCGTGCGAATTTTTTCACTGATTTCACCGGCACGTAACGCAGCTGTTTCGATATTTTGATCAAGCACCGTGAGCACTACAACGAATTCATCACCACTCAAACGCGCAACCAAATCTTCATCGCGTACAGTATTTTGCAAGCGGGTTGCAACTTCCTGTAGCACCCTGTCACCTACAGGATGGCCGAGCGAATCGTTAATATTTTTGAATTGATCCAGATCGATAAACAAGACTGCGCCAAAATATCCGTGACGCTCAGCGCGACGCAATTCGTGCTCCAATCGCTCAACTAATTGCAAACGATTTGGCAAACCGGTGAGTGAATCATGGTGTGCCATAAACTCCATTTTGGCTTGTGCATTTTTACGATCAGTAATATCGACCGACACAATTAACGCAACTTTTTCATCATAAAATGCCAGCGGCATAATGTGAGTTTGCAAAAATAATTGACGCCCTGTCGCCGTAATAAAACGCTCTTCAATCACGTCCAGCTCTTCGTTACCGCGAATGACGCGATAATCGTTTTGCAACATGGTATCTATATCAAACACAGAATTTTTAAGCAGCTGGCGCACGTGCAAATTGCGCATTTGCTCTGGTGTAAAACCCAATTCATCGGCAAGCGCTTTATTGGCAAACAGATAGTAACCGGCGATATTTCGCGCACCAATCATGACTGGCAAGTTGTCGATAATCTGGCGTAAATGCTCTTCACTTTTACGCAATGCCAATTCCACTGCACGACGCTTGGCGAGGGATAGCTCAACGATATCCAGCAAATGATTTGAGTTGGCTATAAGTTGTGCCAATTCATCTTTGCGTTTGGGCGGCAATAAGGTTAAGCGATGGACACCGGGATGATCAGGGTTGATGTTATTGATTTCACGCGAAAGCTTAACGAGAGGTTTGGTGAGAGTGAAATAAAATACAAAGAACAACAACAACACCAACACCATATTGCGCAATACACCAAACAGCATATTCGAGTAGGCACGCGCATAAAATGGAGCCAGCCATTGATCCATATCGACTTTAAAGCGAATACTGCCGGAAGTTCCCGGTGCATAACCGGGAATAACTAACACATCGCCATATTCTGCAATGGGCTGGGCGATTTTTTGTGTGAACCAGCGTGTTGCTGCCGGGTCACGTTTCACACTCGCCTGGGAAAGTATATTGCCTTGCTCATCGGCAATAACGACTTCATAAATAAAACCGTACTTCAGTAAACCGTTCACCACCTCATCGGACAATTCTTCATCCAGGGTTGCAACTGAACGCGCTGCCGGTGGCTTGGCTACGGCGATAACCTGGTCGATAAATTTGGCGAGTTCTTTTTGCTGCTCAAAATAATCGAAGGAGGTTTGGAAAAAGCTCATTATAAAACTGAGCACAAAGGCCAAAATAATACCTATCTTGGCCAACTGGAAAGAAATGCCATGAATAAACGATGGAGTCTTATCTCGCATGGATGGGTGCTTTCCGCTCTAAGTAATTGTTATGGTTAAGGAGTAATCAGATTTGACCGCAGCGTAAACGCCAACAGCGTTTCAGACTCACCGCCGGGCTACCAGCCATAATGCCTTTTTGCAGTATAGATTAATCTGCAGAATTGGCATAAGCAAAAGAGGAATTTATCGCTTCAGGCCATTTGCTCCTTAAGGCCAAACTTCGCCTGTTCATTGCACCTCACTGCGCGAAGTCAACGATCAATGGCATCTTGGTTCAGCCATTGCACTGGATTTAATTAGCATGGAAGCGAATCCATGATGTGCGGGATAAATTTTTTGGTGACCGCCCCTGAATTAGCCTCAAAAGTACGCGGATTGGCGAGCCAGCATCAGTTTTTAAAATCTCCCATGGCGAACTTGTTTCCAATTTGAGCTATGCTTCCGGGGTGGCGTGGATAATCTACAAGCGCTGTCACCTAAAACTTCCTGACGCGAATAATCTCCACGAAATCGCGAACTGTTGGTTAAATTACTATTGCTCCAAGGACTCCCGACACATAAACACGAATGATTCCACCATTGATAAATTCGTGCAAAATTATTCCAGCCAGGTACCAGGCGAAAAACCCTTGTGTGAAAACAAAAATTTGGCGGCATAGTTCATCTGGCCAAAATTTATTCACTTAATCAAAACTATTTTTATCGCCAGCAAAAGTGGCAGGGACTCACTTAATGGCGCGGAACAATGGGCTTAGCTTTTGTTCACGCCAGCTGCGTAATAGAATAAGCGCGTTTTTTTGATCTATTTGCAAGACTGTGTTATCAGCATGATTAGCAGAGCTAATAGAAATATCGCCGACATTTTTGAGGTTTAGCAATGCACGTCCGATTTTTACATAGCTCGCTCGCCAAGGGCTTGCTACTGAGTTTTATTGTTGTATCTTTTGCACAAGCAGCAACCAAACCTGCACCCCACGCGGCAAAACCATCCAAGCCTGCGCCAGCAGCAGCTACCCGCAGCCCTGAAGTGCCGGTGTCTAACGCTCGCAAAGCCGAGCGTCTTTATTACACGGAAGCACAAGTCGCCCTGGATAAAAAACAATTTGCACGTTATCGCGAATTATTACCTTTACTGAAAAACTATCCGCTGGTGGCCTATCTGGAATACCAGGAATTAGGCGAACGCTTGATGGCATTACCGACAAAAGAAGTCGAGCAATTTTTTAACCGTTATCCAAATTCTTATGTTGCTGAGCGCATGCGTCACCGCTGGTTGCGTGCGCTGGCAATTAAGGAAATGTGGCCGGAATATCGCCGTTTTTATGACAGTAATTTAACCGATCCCGAACTGGCATGTTTAAATTTGCGTGCACGCCTGGCGACCGGTGACAAGACCGCGCTTAAAGATGTAGAAGCGCTGTGGAATATTGAAAAGCCACAGTCGACTTCTTGTGATCCGGTGTTTAAGGAATGGGAAAAAGCAGGTTACCTAACGCCTGCACTTCTGTGGAGTCGTCATCAAAAAGCCGTCAAGGCTGATGAAATAAGCCTGGCAGCCAGCCTTGCACAAAAAATGGCACCCGCACAACAAGCCTCTGCCATCCTCTACGAAAATATTGCGCAAAATCCGCGTTTAATTTTGCAACCGGAACATTTTAAAAACCAAACACCGGAAATACGGGTAAGCATCGCGCTCGGCCTGGAAAAATATGCACAAACAAATGCGCAGGAAGCTGCGCTGCTATGGAAAACCTATTCAGGTCGCAGCGATTTTACTGAAGATGAACGCCTGAATATCAACTACACAATCGCGCGTCAATTGTTGCGTCAGGATCACGGCAAAGAAGCCGCACAAATGGTTGCGAATATTCCGAACCTCAGCCGTCCTGATTTGATGGAAGCCCTGATTCGCGAAGCCCTGGTGCAACAGGATTGGGAAAAAGCTTATCGCTGGGTTTTGCGTTTACCGGCTGACAGTAAAAAAACCGAGCGCTGGACTTATTGGCAAGCGCGCATTATGGAAGAGCTGAAAATCAAGGAAGTAGAAGGTAAAACGCCAAAAGATTTTTACAACACTGTAGCCAATACACGTAGCTTTTATGGATTTTTAGCTTCGGATAAATTAGGCATTAATTACAGCTTGCTTGACAAACCCTTAACAATTCCAAAAGAAACGCTCAACAAAGTTGAATCAGATCCAGGCATCCAGCGTGCGCGTGAATTTTATTTATTAGGAAATTTGGCAGCAGCAAGTCGCGAATGGACGTTTACCACCAATCATTTACCCACGACAGAAGAGATGGTTGCCGCTGGCCGCATTGCAGATCGCTGGGGCTGGTATCGTCAGGCAATACAAACCATGCAGGATTCAGATTACTGGGATGAATTGTCAGTGCGCTTCCCTATTCCATTCCATGAAAATGTGAAAGCGGCCGGACGCCAGACATCCCTGGATCCGCATTTTATTTTTGCGATTGCAAAACAGGAGAGCGCATTTAATACCGATGCAAAATCACCCGTCGGCGCAATGGGATTAATGCAATTAATGCCGACTACGGCAAAATCAACCGCCAAAAAAGCGGGCCTGGTTTATCGCCCGCAGGATTTATTAACCGCTGACAAAAATATTGTATTGGGAAGCCGTTACCTGGGTGAGTTGCTAAATGCATTTTCCGGCAATCGAATCCTCGCTGCAGCCGCTTATAACGCGGGTCCATCCCGTGTAAAACAGTGGCTCAATAAAGATGACAATAAATTACCTTACGATGTCTGGATAGAAACTATTCCGTACAAAGAGACACGTCTTTATGTGCAAAATATTTTATCGTTTGCAGTGGTTTACGCGTATCGAACCGGAAGCAAGCAACCTTTTATCACGCCGCAGGAAGCTGCGCAGCAATTGTAATATCGCGTAAAAAAAATGCCCCTTTCGGGGCATTTTTTATTGGTGGCCAATAAGTTCTCGCAAGCGTTTTTGTACCACTTTTGCCAATTCATCCGGTTGGAATTTGGAGAGGAAATCATCGCAGCCGACTTTTTCTACCATGGCTTTATTAAAGCTACCACTCAAGGAAGTATGCAACACAACATAAAGATTTTTTAATGCCGGATCTTTCCTGACTTCAGCCGTTAATCGATAACCATCCATCTCCGGCATTTCGGCGTCAGTAATTAACATGAAAATTTCATCGTCAATTTTTCGACCTTCACGCACCCATTGTTGCAATTGCCGAAGTGCTTGCAAACCATCCTGGACATAGAGCACTTCAATACCAAGGTTTTGCAAAGTTGCCTGCACTTGTTTTACAGCGGTGGGCGAATCATCTGCCATTAAAACTTTGAGCTTACGCTTTTTGGCTTCAACCGCTAAATCAGCATCCAATACCTGATCAGACACTTGCGTGTTGTAAGGAATAATATCGGCCAAAACCCGCTCGACATCCAAAATTTCTACAAGTTGTTCATCCAGACGCGTGATTGCCGTTAAAAAATGGCTGCGGCCAGTGCCTTTTGGAGGTGGAAGGATAAGCTCCCAATTGAGGTTAATAATGCGATCAACAGCACCAATCAAAAACGCCTGAACCGAGCGGTTATATTCCGCAACAATTAAATTGGCATTCTCCATATCGATCAAGGGACCTGAACCTATGGCGGCACTGAGGTCAATTACCGGCACCGTTTGTCCGCGCAAATGCGCAACACCTTTCACATGTGGATGGCTATGGGGAACCGCGCGCAATGCAGGTAATTTCACAACTTCCTGCACTTTAAACACATTGATTGCAAATAGCTGGCGCCCGCGCAAACGGAACATCAACAGCTCAAGGCGATTTTCACCTACAAGCCTGGTTCGCTGATCAATAGAATCCAATAACTTAGACATTCAAAAGCCACATATCAGGGATCAAACGCTTATTTTATGGGCTAAAACACCCAATCCAACGAAGAGTATAGGCGCAATTAATGAGGGTCGCTAAAAATTTCTCAGCCGATGGCTCACGCTCTCTGGCGTATTAAGTTGTATAGCAAATATAGCAAGCTACACTTGATATATAACTCCAAGGGTTCATCCTGAATATGTCTGACTCATTACCCTTACTAGCACGCCAGCCTATTTTCAACACAAACATGAAGGTGGTTGCCTACGAGCTGCTGTGCCGTTCAAGCCATGTCAACCAAGCCAATTTCACCAATGGTGATGCAGCCAGCTCACAAGTGTTACTGAATGCATTTACTGAGTTGTCGATTAGTAATGTCGTAGGCAAGAATCTCGCCTTTATCAATTTCACGCGTAACTTGCTGCAAACGCCTCCACCATTTGATCGCAAACAATTAGTGGTTGAAGTACTTGAAGGTCAAAAAGTTGATGCGGCAATGTTGCATGCGTTGAAAGTCTTACGCGAACATAATTACACCATCGCACTGGATGATTTTATACTTACCCCTGAAACGCAAAACCTGGTTCCTTATGCAGATATTATTAAACTGGATGTTCTGCAATTATCAGGGCAGGATGTTATCGCCCACGTAAAATATTTAAAGCCCTATGGGATTAAATTGCTCGCTGAAAAAGTAGAAACCTACGAAATGTTGGAGTTTTGCAAATCAGCAGGTTTTGATTTATTCCAGGGATATTTCCTGGCGCGCCCGCAAATTATTGTCGGACGAAAAATGTCGGACAACAAGCAATCAGTATTGCAATTATTATCTGCCTTGCAAGATCCTGATGTTCCCGTTGAAAAAATCGAAAAAATGTTAGCACGCGATACAGTGCTGAGTTTTAAATTATTGCGCCTGGTAAATTCTGCCGCATTTGGATTGGCGCGCAAGGTTGACTCACTGAAACAAGCAATTATGTTGCTGGGCCTGAATAAAATCAAAAATTGGGTGAACATTCTTGCCATGTCCAACCTGGGTGATAAACCCCATGAATTAAGCATTGCAGCATTAACTCGCGCACGCATGTGCGAATTAATTGCTAATCATTTTAATGGCAAAACAAAAACCGATGGTTATTTTACTGTTGGCCTACTCTCTACACTCGATGCATTTATGGATGCGCCTATGACAACCCTGCTTGGCAGCATTTCGCTGAGCCAACATATTAATGATGCTATTCTTAATCAATTAGGTAGTGAAGGAAAAGTATTGGAAATCACAACTCACTATGAAAAAGGTGAGTGGGAAAAAATTGATTGGAATTACCTGGAAAGCAACGGCATTAGCGCTGAACAACTCGCGCAAATTTATGTAGACACACTGGAATGGGTCGATAAAACAATTAATGATTTGGGAATCGGTGAGAAAAAATAATTATTTTGAAAATTATTTAAAGCGCTGCAAGCTCGGAAAAAAAAGCATCCACTTCCCTGCTGGTGAACGGCCAATTTAATTCCACAAGATGATGTTCAGCCCCCAAAACCGGAATCCGCACACCATATTTTTCAATAAGCCCATCATCGTTTGCTATATCGATTTCTTTAAGACGAAATTGATAATGCGAGAGCAGCGGCCATAAAACAGCTTTTGCATGCTCGCACAAATGACAGCCAACTGTTGAATACAGATAAATTTTCACAATCAGTGCTTGAAGATAAACGCCGCAATCACAACAGCGGCCAAAATAGCCAATACAATTAACCCGGCTTTACCACCTGTACCACTTGGCTCAGCTGGTTTCTCTTTTTTGGCAAAACTATGCTGTGTTGAAAACCTGTCGTTCTGCGGAGCTGGTTTGGAGGGAACTGCACGTGTTGGTGGTGTTGCTGCAACAGGAATGGTGCGTACGGTTGTTTTGGCCATTTCATCCGCCGGCCCCATAACGCCAAAGGTCAAAGCATCAAAGCGCAATTCATCGCCCCGCTTCACCCGCGCTTCCATGACCTGCTTGCCATTCAGGAAGGTGCCGTTGGCAGACCCCAAATCCTTTACGAACAAAGCGCCATCAATAATTTGCAGCTGTGCGTGACGACGCGACAAGTGCGCCGCGGCCAGGCTGATATCGCAATCAGCCGAACGGCCTATCACGGTGGTATCTTTTAAGGGAAATACACGATTTGCCAGAGCGGTATGGTTGGCTTTCAGTGCCCAGCCGGTTGTCTGTACAGTACGCATTTGGGTGGCATTAGCCGCTTCGCCTGCGCTAACCTTGGATTCGCGTTTGGGATCAATAACAACCAGCTCAATAGTTCCCAAGGTGATTTCATCATCAACCTTCAAGGTACAAGCACCAATGACATCAACGGTATTTACGCGAATAGGTTTGAGGGGTTGGAGATTCTTGAGCGTCAGGGTTTCGTGAGTGACGTGAACTTCAAAGTGTTTGTCCGCTACATAAGGGTCATCCACGACCAAATCATTTGTTGCTGAACGACCTACGCTGATCATGGGCTCCACTAACCAGACCGAATTATACTTATTATTTTTGTAGCGAATTTTTAGCATAGTCAAAACAACCTAAAGCAAAATTTGTAGGCTGGATAATGCTATAGGCTCTCCCCCTTTTCAAGCACTTGCAGCAGGGTTTTTCTTGCGCTGGTGTGGATAATCAACAATTTCCCTATGGTTTTATTGTGAATTTCAACGAATGGACTGTGTTAGCGCAATCCTACGGCAGAAATAACCTGAAGCATCCGCCACCTAATGAGCTGTCGTTGCTGAGCCGAATAAAACCTTGCTGGGATTTATTCCTGTGCATAAGCGCGACCTTGTTGGCAAACATAAGCCCTAAATGAGGCCGCCCATTGGCGAAACTGGCTTTTGTTTCAGAAAATGTCGAGGCATTTAACATGTCGTCCGGATAACCCTGACCATCATCCTCAATTGTAATACAAAGCCCTTCTGCTGTTTGCGCGGCAGAAAGTTTGAGTTTATGTTTAGAATAACGCGCGCAATTCACCAGGATATTATTGATTACACCACCAACCAAATCGCTATCAAAATATCCCATTAAAGTTTCATCGCACTCCAGCACCAATTCAACGGCTCGCGTTTGCAACAAACCATAATTACGTGCAACCTGCTCACTTAAAATATCAACGACCATGCACTCATCAATGTGTGCACGAACCTTATCGTGCTCTAAACGATATAGGGATAACAATTGAATAAGCTCGCTATTAATTCGCGCAGCTTCATATTCAAGGACTGCATAGGATTTCGCATGAATATCATCTTGTGGAGGATATTGCGTCATCACCTCTGACAAGGTATTCAGCAACATACCCAATGAATTTTTCATATCGTGCACACTGGATGCCAGTACAAATGAAAAATCAATGTCTTGAATCTCTTGATTCATCGTTATTCACCCCGATTACATATACATCATTCCACGATTAAATAATCGCTAGACTTTATTCACTTTTTTGCAGAGGTAAGGCCTCGCAATAATTCTTCCAATTGCCGAAAGCGCCGATATTGGACATGTCTATCTGGAATAATTTTTCGTGTGTATTCCATGATTTGTTGCATATTAATAATCAATTGATCTTTCCCAGGCTCTTGTTTGAATTGCCCCATAAGCGCCTGCACTAAATTCAAACGCAAGCCTATGTGCTGAGGAAAATCGTGCAGCGCACTGGTAAAACAATCGACTGCGCGCGCAAAATCTTTTGATTCATAAAACGCAATTCCATTTTTATTGATTTGCGCTACCAATGCTTTATTTTTTGCACTACACGGCTCATCCAACAGGCAATCTATTTTTTGCAATTGCTCTTCATCATCAGCATATTGCTCCAATAATCCGGCGACAATTTTTTCGCTTTCCTCTTTATTGCCCAGTTCGCGTAATGCCCTGACCAATTCGATGTTCAACGTAAGATCAACATCTGATTCATTTGAACCCATCATTTTTTGCGCACTGCTCAAGGATTCGGCTGCACGCCTTTCTTCACCGGAAACCACAAGCACTTGCGATTCCAACAAATAGGAACTTATTTTACTGGTATTAGTTTTGCCGAACCGATTCGGAATATCTGCAACTACTTTCAACGCATCGCGCAAAAAAGGTACGGCAAGATTTTTATCCAATTTCGCCAGCTGTATACCTGCATGGGCAAAATTTTCATGAAACTTCACATCATCATGATAAGAGTTTTCACCCAATTTAACAGCTTTTCGATAAGCACTCGCCGCCGTCAGTAAGTCATTATTTTTAAATCCGATATCACCCAAAGCCTGCTGTCGCAAAATTGAAAGTGGCGAAATATCTACTGCTTGCTGCACGACTTTTTGCTGTCCGTGGTAATCAGCTCGCTCAGCCAAAATCTCAGCGAGCAAATCATACGCTTTTAAACAAAGTGGATTAAATTGAATAATGTCTTCCAGCCATTGCTGCGCACTTAAGGAATCGCCCTGTAATTTTTTAGTTTGCGCCATACCTAGCATCGCCCAATCAAGTTGGCGCACATCCAAAATATTGCGATATAAAGTTTCTGCTTTTTCAAACTGGCCCAACTGCAACAAAACGCGCCCGAGTATTTTCTGGCAAGGCCCGGAATAGCAATTAGCGGATTGGATTTCGGCCTCACAAAGATCAGCCGCCAGCTGCAGTTGGTTTTCCTTCAACGCTTTATAGATAGGAGCCAGGGCAAGGCGCTGCTTGAACAGGCGCTCAAGTCGCTGGCCTAATGTTTGTCCTGTAATGGGTTTGGTGAGATAAGCATCAGGCTCATAATCATAAGCGGCCATAATGATACTTTTATTGGACTCGGCAGAGACTAATACGAACAAACTATCGCTATTTAAATTGGGGGTATGCCGCAGTACTTCCAGGATTTGCTGGCCGGTTTTACCCTTGCCTAAATTTTGATCGCACAAAATAATATCGTACACCTTGGAGGTACAGTGACGTAAAGCATCGCTACTAGAGGACACAGAATCGACTGTACCTATACCAAACTCCTGCAACATTTTTGATAAGGTGATACGAAAGCTTTCAAAGTCATCAACTATGAGTGCCTGCAACTTTGCGTAAGGATTATCAGGCATAAATTCACTTCTCCCCATAACATCCCACCACAGCGCGAAATCCGGTGGGAAAACCTCAATATAGAGGTAAATGAAACATAGCTGGTTATGAGAATAGTCCAAGTTTGGCTAATTGCGATTAAGGAAGTTCCTCGCCAACCAGCCATCGACAGGTTTGATTTGTGACACCAAGCCGCTAGGGGTACAATGCGCAACTTCATCACTACCCACCCAAGCTGCTCATGTCCAATCACGACAACCTCTACGCTAATCCCCTGCCCCAGGTCAACGCCTTCGCGTTTGATGAGGGTGTTGTTAATGTTTTTCCTGACATGATTAAACGCTCGGTTCCGGGTTATGCGACCATCATCAACATGATTGGTAATCTGGCTGAGCGTTATGCGCAGACAGATAGCTACTGTTATGATTTGGGTTGCTCGTTAGGAGCCGCAACCCTGGCCATGCGTCACCGTATCCAGGCGGCGAATTGCAACATTATTGGCGTTGATAATTCTCCAGCAATGATTGCCCGCTGTGAGCAAGTAATTGCTGCCGATGGTGCAGAAATAAATGTCGACTTGCATTGTGCAGATTTATGCGAATTCCCTATCCATAATGCATCTATGGCGGTATTGAATTTCACATTGCAGTTTATTGCCCTGGAAAAACGTGGGGCCATATTGCGCAAGATTTATGAGGGCCTAAAGCCTAACGGGGTTTTGATCCTGTCTGAAAAGCTCGCCTTTGATGATGAACAACACCAGGCGTTGATGATTGAATTGCACCATAATTTTAAACGCGCCAACGGTTACAGTGATTTGGAAATTGCGCAAAAACGCAGCGCAATTGAAAACGTACTTATACCGGAAACCCTCGCCACACATCGCCAACGCTTAAAAGATGCCGGCTTTGCCAGTGTAGACGTTTGGTTCCAATGTTTTAATTTTGCTTCGATAATTGCCATCAAATGATTGATTACTCCACCCTGCTCGCCTATTTACCTGAAAGCCCGCTGGCTTCATGGTCTGCCAATTTATCGCAACAAATTGCTGATGGGCTTTGTGAAAAACGCTATGGCGATTTACCAGCCTGGAAAGAGGCACTCGCACGCTTACCAAAGATCAACAGCAGCCAAAATAATTTAGTTGATAAAGTTGAAATAGGCGCACCTGCCGATTGTGATGAGCTTACCCGTGCAGAACTGGAACATGTGCTGGAAGCATTAATTCCCTGGCGCAAAGGCCCCTATTGGATTCACGGTATACATCTCGATACCGAATGGCGTTCAGATTGGAAATGGGGTCGTGTTATTCCCCATTTGGCACCATTAAAGAATCGATTGATATTGGATGTGGGTTGCGGCAATGGTTACCACTGCTGGCGAATGTTAGGCGAAGGCGCACAACGTGTAATTGGGATTGATCCTTCTCCCCGCTTTGTAGTGCAATTTCACATGATTAAACAATTGGCCGGAAACCATTATCCAATTGATGTTTTACCGGTCGGCATAGAAGATTTACCCGCAAAGCTACAAGCCTTTGATACGGTATTTTCAATGGGAGTTTTTTATCATCGTAAATCGCCTATGGATCATTTGCGCGAGCTTAAGGAAACTTTGCGCCCAGGTGGCCAATTGGTGCTGGAAACTTTGGTAATTGAAGGTGGCTTGGGCGATGTATTAGTGCCCGAAGGTCGCTACGCCATGATGAATAATGTCTGGTTTTTACCCAGTTGCGACACTATGTTGAGCTGGTTGCGTAAAATGGGGTTTAGCAATCCAAGAGTGGTCGATGTTTGTGTTACATCTACCGAAGAACAGCGATCAACTCATTGGATGAAATTTCACTCTCTCCCTGAGTTTCTCGACCAGCAAAATCCTGCGTTAACTGCCGAGGGACATCCTGCTCCAATTCGTGCGGTTTTTGTAGCAGAAGCTTAAACGCACTGATTTAAATCTTTTTATACTTATTAAAAGTTTATTTGGCTTTTTTATCTAACTCTTAACAACAAGCCCTGGCAGTTACCCTGGTAAGCTGCGCTTTCAAGTTGCTTTAACTCTTTGTCAGTCAGTTTGCCGGGACTTGCAATCACCGTATGGCTATTACCCGCTGCCAATGCTTCCCAGGTAATCCACAAACGGCTTTCTTCGTCGCTACAGTGAATTAAACGAACAAAACGGGTATCTACACCAAAGGATTCCAAAAACTCGCGTGACATATGTTGCGGTGCAATCCAGGTTACCCAGCGATCAACACAACTTTGTGTAAGGAATGCGATCATGGGCATTAACAAAGCGGCTTGCTCAGGTGACGCATTCGCAATAATTAATTCAGTAATACCGCAGCTGGTTGCAGCTGGTTGGCTAGTTTGAGATTGACGAATTCTATTCACGACGTATCACTCCTACACTTAAGCCTTCGATAGTAAATTCCTGATCAGCCAAATCTACATGGATCACATCAAAATCCGGATTCTCTGGCCACAGTTCTACTTGTGAACGATTACCGCTGCGCTTATAGCGCTTCACAGTTACTTCCTCACCAATACGGGCGACTACAATTTGGCCGCTGCGAACCTGGTCGGTACGATGAACTGCCAGCAAATCGCCATCCAAAATACCTGCATCTTTCATACTCATGCCATTAACACGCAGGAGATAATCTGCAGAGGGAGAAAAGAAGTTAGGGGGAATATTGCAATAGTCTTCAATGTGCTCTTGCGCCAGGATTGGATTACCCGCAGCAACACGACCCACAATTGGGATACCTTCATCAACAGGTTCTGGCAGGCGAATACCGCGAGAAGCGCCAGGAACTATTTCAATCGCGCCTTTTTTAGCAAGGGCTTTAATATGCTCTTCAGCAGCATTAGGGGATTTATAACCAAGGATGCGCGCAATCTCGGCACGTGTGGGTGGATAGCCGGTTTCTTCGGCATAGGTTTTTATAAGCTGTAAAACTTGTTCCTGACGCGACGTAAGATTGTACATAACCACCCCTGTTAATCTGTTTATTTATACAGTAATTGGGATTATATACAGTATTCCGCTTTGTGCAACAAGTTTTTTAATGCGCCTATTTTAGCCAAAACGATAAAAAACTATACAGCGAGAAAATTGTAAGGTGTGATTAATTAGTCATGCACATCATTCAAAGAGGAATCCAAACCAAACTCGCCATGGATTTGCGCGCACCAGCGATTTAAACGATCTGCACTCAAATGTTCCTGGTGATCTTCGTCCAAGGCCAATCCAACAAATTTACCCGCTCCGGGAATTTCTGCTTTGGAGGCGGTAAATTCATAACCCTCTGTCGACCAGTGGCCAATAACCCTGGGGCCACTTTGGATTACCACATCATGCAACATGCCCATGGCATCAAGAAAATAATCGCTGTAGCCGAATTGATCGCCAAGGCCAAAAAAAGCCAGGGTTTTGCCGGAGAAATCTACCTCCGAAATATCATTCCAAAACTCATCCCAGTCAGATTGGATTTGGCCAAAATCCCAGGTTGGAATGCCAAGGATAATATTATCGTAATGGGTAAAATCCAATTGCGTCGCATCTGCAATATCAATCACATCGAGAATATCTTCACCGAAACGTTTCTGGATTCTATAAGCAATTCGTTCACTATTGCCTTCATCACTCCCGAAGAAAAGCCCTACGCTGGCCACACACACCTCAACCTGATTTGATAAGAAACGCAATTTTCCCAACAATAGCTTTTATACGCAAGCAATCTTGTGTATACAGGCGCCAACACGATAATTGCTATCGCGTTTGCTGTTCGGAATTTTCTTAATAAATTTTCGCCCTTAAATTTGTTAAGAAGGGTTAAACAGCTACAATTCCAATGACACCTAATTGTTGCTACTGCAAACTTGCGACATAACTCTTCAGATTAGTGATGAACATCCATGAATAAACTCCTGCTCATTGACGATGATAAAGAACTCAGCCAATTGCTCAGTGAATATTTAACCACCGAAGGTTTCGATGTTGACGTTGCTTATGATGGTGAAGCTGGCATTCAACTCGCCACCCATGAGCAATACGCCGCAATTGTTCTGGATGTTATGTTGCCGATCTACAACGGCTTTGAAGTGTTGAAGATTTTACGCAAAACCCATCAAACACCTGTGCTCATGCTAACTGCAAAAGGTGATACGGTTGATCGGGTTATTGGTCTTGAAATAGGCGCCGATGATTATTTACCCAAGCCCTGTGATCCGCGCGAACTGGTTGCACGCATCCGCGCTATTTTACGTCGCTCACACGCTAACGAACCAACACCGGCAAAACTCGAAAAGATTACGTCAGGACCGCTGGTCTTGCATTTGGGCAGCCGCCATGTCACCTGGAATAATGCTGAAATTATTTTGACCGGCACCGAGTTTAGTGTGCTGGAAATCCTGGTTCGCCAGGCGGGTCAGGTAATCAGTAAAGATGATATGACTGAGCAGGCACTCAATCGCAAACTCACACCTTATGATCGCAGTATTGATGTACACGTCAGCAATATCCGCAAAAAATTAACTGCAGCTGGTGCCAACAAAGAATTAATTATTAACGTGCGCGGCGCAGGCTATATGCTCACATTGCACGAAGAAAAATAATTTACGATGACGCGGTTATACCTCAAAATATTTTTAACATTTTGGCTGATAACCGCCACCATCATCGTCGGCACCAATGTGGTTGTACATTGGTTCGATATGACGCCTGAAGGCAATTTGCAAAATGCGCATCTAAAACATGATGAGGAACCCGCAAAACGCCTGTTGTTTCAAATGGCCGGCAGCATTATTAATCGCAACGCAGCGGATATCCGCACCGATATTCGCGCCCTTCCCGCCTGGTCATCACCTTTTATTTTTGCCCTCGACAATAACAACCAGGATGTTTTGAATCGTTTATTGCCACCCGGTGTGCTTATGATGGGTGAGCAACTTAATGCAAAACATCCGTACGAAAAAATACAGGACAGGAACCGTAAATTATTTGGCCGCTACATTACGCTCAATGATGGCAATGTTATTAAATTAATAACGATTTCTGATGGGCTCGATGAAGGGCCTGACCGCGATATTATTTGGGAATTATTTATCAATAATATTTGGCCACTGTTATTGGTTTCTATTTTAGTCAGCGGTAGCGCCTGTTTTTTATTAGCACGACATTTCACTTCCAGTATTAAACGCTTGCAAGAAACTATTCAACAAGTTTCTCGCGGCGATTTAAGTGCGCGCGTAAGCAGGCATTTCAGCGGTAGAAAAGATGAAATCGCATCGCTTGGCCACGATTTTGACCAAATGACTGCTCGGCTTGAAAAAGCTATGCTTGAACAAAAACGCTTAATCAAAGACGTATCCCATGAACTGCGTACACCACTTGCGCGTTTACAATTTGCGCTTGCATTAGCGCAACAACGCAGCCAGGGCGTTGTGGATAATGAATTGGAGCGCATTAAACAAGCGGCTGATTATTTGGGCAATATCATTACTGAAATTTTATCGCTGCCTGTTCACGACCAACAAGGCTGGCAATTGGATGACACGCTTGAATTATCTTCATTACTACAAAGTATCATGAATGATTATGAACAGATGGCCAGCGAAAAATCTATCACCATTAAATTCAACAGCGATTGCGAGGAAGCGCTGGTTGCTACACACGGCAACATGTTAGTTGGTGTCTTTGAAAATATTTTACGCAACGCCATTCATTACACACCGGCAGCTGGAAATATTGATATTAATTTATCCTACAAAGCTTATGAAAATATGTTTTCCGTTGAAATTGCCGATTCGGGGATGGGTGTTCCGGACGAGCTATTGAATGATATTTTCCAGCCGTTTTTCCGTACCGACTCTGCGCGTGATCGCGAAAGTGGTGGGCACGGTTTGGGCCTTGCGATTGCCCATCGCAGTGTAACCTTGCATTACGGAAAAATTTGGGCAGAAAATAAAGAAGGCGGCGGCTTAAAAATTACGGTAGAAATTCCCGAGCTTGCTGAGCAGAGCGAATAAAAGTAAAAATCCGAATTATTTAGCAATCGTTAATTCGTAAATTCCCGGTGCGTTACGCCAGCCACCTTCGTAATCCATTCCGTATCCAAATACATAAGCATCAGGCACTAACAGAGCCACATAATCAGCATTAATTGCGGGAGAAAAATCGGCAATTTCTTTTTGGCACAAGACTGCAATTTTTACCGCTTTTGCCCCAAGTTCGTAGCATTTATCGGCGATAGCCTTAAGGGTAATTCCGCGATCCAAAATGTCATCAACCAACAGCACGGTGCGATCTTTTAAATTGATATGGGGCTCATGCAACCACAACAATTCGCCGGTACTCAAATTTTCCTGGTAGCGGGTTGCATGCACATAATCCACTTCCAAATAAAAAGAAAGTCGCGGCACAACATAACCCATCATGGGCAAAGCACCGCGCATAACACCAAGCACTACAGGTTTTTCTGTTGCAAGATCTTGCGTTATTTTTGTTACCACGCGATCCAATGCTTGCTCAACCTGTTGCAAATTGAACAAGCAATTTGCATTGTCGTTTACTTGTTGCAGCGTATTGAAAAATTTCATGCAAGGGTTACCGCACGTTTGGCCAGATATGAAGAATAATCAGGTACAGTTCGTTCCGATGGAGAACTGAATAAAGGCGATGCAATTAAAAAATCTGCTGAACTGTGATTACAGGCTATTGGAATATTCCACACAGCAGCAATACGCAAGAGTGCTTTTACATCAGGATCATGCGGCATAGGTTCAAATGGATCCCAAAAGAAAATCAACACATCGACTGCACCTTCTGTAATAAGCGAACCGACTTGTTGATCGCCACCCAACGGGCCGCTAATTAATTTTTGAATAGGTAGAGAAGTTTCCTGTTCGATAATCATTCCAGTGGTGCCGGTTGCGTAGAGTTTATGATTTAACAGCTCAGCCTTGTGTTCTTTACACCATGAAACCATGTCGTGTTTTTTATTATCGTGCGCAATAAGTGCGATATTTTTTTTCGCCCCCAGGGTTACTCGTTTAAATTCCATTGTTGCCACCATGATGAAATACAAAAATAAAAAAGCCTTGGAAGAGTATAGCCAAGGCTTTTGATTATTGACAGATGAAGACCTAGTTAGTTAATGACTAGTTACTTAACTCCAATAATAATTTATTCAAACGTTGCACATAAGCCGCAGGATCTTGCAGTTGCGCGCCTTCAGCCAAATTTGCCTGGTCAAACAAAATATGCGCCAAATCGCCAAAACGGGATTCGTTAGATTCCTGCTCAAGCTTTTTCACCAAAGGATGTTCAGGATTCAATTCAAGGATAGGTTTTGAATCCGGTAATTTCTGCCCCGCTTGCTCAAGGATACGACGCATTTGTGCGCCCATATCGTGCTCTGCAACAACCACACAGGCTGGCGAATCCGTCAAACGATCAGTGATGCGAACTTCAGCAACTTGTTCAGTCAACGCCGTTTTTACACGCTCAAGCAAAGGCTTTAACTGCTCAGCGACTTTTTCTTTAGCTTGCTTTTCTTCTTCGGTATCGAGCTTGCCTAAATCCAGCTCGCCTTTACCAACATCTTGCAAAGACTTGCCATCGAATTCAGATAAATGACTCATCAGCCATTCATCCACACGATCAGTCAGCAATAAAACTTCAATGCCTTTCTTGCGGAAAACTTCCAGATGTGGGCTATTTTTTGCAGTGTTAAAGTTTTCAGCAGCGATATAATAAATCTTCTCCTGCCCTTCTTTCATACGTGCAACATACTCTTCTAGCGATTGGCTTTGTTCTGCATCGCCAGTATGGGTTGTTGCAAAACGTAAAAGCTTGGCAATTTTTTCACGGTTCGCAAAATCTTCTGCAGGACCTTCCTTCAAAACCTGGCCAAACTCTTTCCAGAATTTGCTGTAATTTTCCGGTTCAGAACTTGCCATTTTCGACAACATATCCAACACACGCTTGGTCAATGCACCGCGCATCGTATCGATATTAGGATCTTTCTGGAGAATTTCACGCGATACGTTCAACGACAAATCATTTGAATCCACAACGCCTTTGATGAAGCGCAGATACAAAGGTAAAAACTGTTCTGCATCATCCATAATAAACGTGCGTTGAACATATAATTTAACGCCGCGCGATGCATCGCGATTGTATAAATCGAAAGGTGCACGCGATGGAACATAGAGCAGACTGGTGTAATCCAGGTTGCCTTCTACACGATTGTGGCTCCAGGTTAATGGCTCTGCGTAATCGTGGCTCACGTGCTTGTAGAACTCTTTGTATTCTTCATCAGTGACGTCACTGCGTGAGCGAGTCCAAAGTGCTGTTGCGGTGTTGATGACTTCATCTTCAGATGCTTTTGCGGCATCTTCATCGACAGCAACTTGTTTTTGCATTACAACCGGAATTGCAATGTGGTCAGAATATTTTTTAATGATATTGCGCAAGCGCCAGTTATCGGCAAATTCAACAGCATCGTCTTTCAAGTGCAACTCAACGGTCATACCGCGATCCGCTTTTTCAACGGTTTCCACGCTGAATTCCGCTTCACCGGTACAGTCCCAGCGAACGCCTTCACTTGCAGGCAATCCGGCACGACGAGTGGTCACAACAACTCTATCGGCAACAATAAACGCAGAGTAAAAACCAACACCAAACTGGCCAATTAATTGCGCATCTTTTTTCTGGTCACCACTTAATTTTTTCATGAAATTAGCGGTACCTGATTTAGCGATGGTACCCAGGTTTTCAATCACTTCTTCGCGAGACATACCAATACCGTTGTCGCTGATGGTGATGGTTTTGGCATCTTTATCAAAGCTCACACGGATTTTTAATTCCGTATCGCCTTCGTACAAGTCACCGTTAGACACTGCTTCAAAACGCAATTTATCGGCCGCATCTGACGCATTCGATACCAACTCCCGCAGGAAAATTTCGCGGTTGGAATAGAGTGAGTGAATCATCAAATGCAATAATTGTTTGGCTTCCGTTTGAAAACCACGCGTTTCTTTACGAGCATCTATAGTCATGCTGAACCTCTTATAATGACGAAATAAGGATAAACGGCTTTTAGCGGCGCCAAAAACCAATGAAGACAAAATGGGGTGACAGGGAGATAAATCAAGGGGAGGAGCTATAAATCTAAAGCTGATTAAATTTTAGCCCGGTAAATAGTAAAACCAGTTTGCGGTTTTTACACCGCAATATCTAATAAACGAATAAATTCTCGCCGGGAAGCTTCCGGAATCAGATCAGCCAGGGTGTAGCTATCGAGCACCGCAAAAAAAGCATCAAGCGCTTTGTGCAGGAGACCTTTTAATCGACACGCGGGGTTCAGGTTGCATCCCCCGCCGCCAAAACATTCCATCAAGGCAAAGTCCTGTTCGATCTCGCGAATCACTTTTCCAATGTTGATATCTTCCGGTTTTCCGTTTAATCGCAAGCCGCCATTTTTGCCGCGCACGGCTTGCAGGTAGCCTTTGTTATTGAGTTCCTGGACTACTTTCATCAAATGACTTTTTGATATGCCATAACTCTCTGCGATTTCGCGAATCGTGGAGACTTCCTGGCCCTTCAGGGCAACATAAATCAAGGTACGTAACGAATAATCGGTATAACGGGTAATACGCATGGAGTTTCGCTCAATTAAAAAAATGCACCTAACCTGGACGCCCGTCCACACGCGGACGGCTGAGAATTGGCCAATAAATGGCAAGAAAACAAATGAACGCAAAACACCAGCCAATAGCAGCCAGCAATATCCCCCACTGATAATTACCCCATCCCAAAGCAACGCCTACCCGACACACTGCGGCCAGGCTGATTCCAGCATAGATTAACCATCCGTAAGATGGCAATTGCAGCGGACGCCCCGTGTGTCCCAAGGCGACCCGGGTCATTATCCCCAAAATCAAGGTGCCCATGGCGCCGGTGCCCAATGCATGTTGCCAGCTGGCGGGTGCGACGAGTGCAAATGCACTTAACCCTTTTAGCAAGAGCGCAAGCACTATCCAGAGGTAACCCAGGTGCAGAATCCACAACAATGGCTGACGCAGGGTATGCCAGCCTTTCCAGCCGATTAAACGACATCCATTAAGCAGTGCTGCAGCCAAAGCGAATAAACCGGTTAACCAGGGATAATCAATCCATGCAGCCGGGATAAGCAAAGCCGTTACTGCTATGCACGCTCGATCCAACGCGGGCCGTGCAGTTATGACGATGGGGAGATTCTGGCTGCGCAACCAATTTGCCGTAAACAAAGGAATGATTCTCCCACCAATAACCAGCATGATCAGGGTAACCAGATTCATTGCCAACAGCTCGCCATGCCGCAGCCAGCTTGTATCACCGGTTATAAAACCTATATGCATCAGCAGGTTTGCCAGCGCGAACAGCAGGATTATTCCACCCAGGGGAAGATTGCGCCGGTTGCCGTGGCGAATGAGGATATTCAGTAATACGCCAGCCAAGGCAAACAGGAACACCAGATCGACCCCAGCTACCAACCAGACTGGCAAGTAGCCTGCAGACCACATCACCACACGCCCAGCCAGCCAGGGGAGCGCCAGCAGGAACAGCTTTCCGCCCTGAAGTGGCGGTGCCCCGGTCCAGTTGGATACTGCGGTAAGGATAAACCCTGCAATGGCTACTGCCGTAAATCCAAACAACATTTCATGGCTGTGCCAATGCAAGGGCGACCATCCCAGGGGCAATGCCAAACCGCCAAATAAAAACGCTATCCAGGCCAGCACAACTGCAAATCCATATATTCCCACCAGCAGAAAAAATAGGCGGAAGGGATAAGCCAACAAGGTGTTAATCACGGTTTTAAGCTCCTGTTAACTCAATCTGAAAAGGGTATAGGACACGGAAATCCCGCTGTTTATAGGGTCCAACTACCTGATGAGTAAAGTCTTTCAGTTGCCATCTGATATTCACTTGATCCAGATCAGACAAAAGATTCATTTATTTTGCATCTTTTAAAGGTGCATTTACAATGAATCTTTAAAACAACAACATCGTTCACCCAACCAGGAACCTGTGTTATGGCCCAATACCGCAAACTCTGGTGGCTATTGATAGCCATCCTGATCCTCACCTTCTCCCTGCTTGGCTATTTTGGCCGTGAAGTTTATCGCCATGCACCACCGATTCCAGCCGAGGTTATTACCGATACTGGTGAGCGCCTGATGACCGCCAATTCTATCCTCGATGGCCAAACAGCCTGGCAATCGGTAGGAGGAATGCAATTGGGATCGATTTGGGGCCATGGTGCTTATCAGGCTCCCGATTGGACGGCTGATTGGCTTCATCGCGAGCTATTGCATTGGCTGGAACTGGCGGCCCAGGATGAGTATCAATTGCCTTATGAAAAGCTATCGGCAGCGCAACAGCATCAATTGCAATTTGCGCTTAAACAGGCTTATCGCACTAACACTTATGTCCAGAACAACCAACAACTGGTCATCAGCGCACGACGCGCGCAGGCGATAAAACAAACCGCAGATTATTACAGCCGCTTGTTTGGCAACTCCCCTGAACTGCACGCTACGCGCGAACACTATGCGATGAAGGAAAACACCCTGCCCTATGCCGAACGCCGTGCACGCTTGAGTGAGTTTTTCTTCTGGACCGCCTGGGCCGCAGCAACTGAACGCCCGGACTCGCACGCCACTTACACCAATAACTGGCCCCACGAACCCCTTATTGATAACAACCCCACTGCGGAAAATATTGTCTGGTCGATTATCAGCGTTGTATTGCTGATTGCCGGTGTGGGGGGGCTTATTTGGGTTTGGGCTTTTCTACGCAAAGAAGAATCCTTGCCGGTCGCCCCCACAGCCGATCCCATCGCCAGCTTTTCGTTGACGCCATCGCAGCGCGCATTAGGTAAATACTTGTTCCTGGTGGCAGCGCTATTTATTTTCCAGGTGATGCTGGGTGGGTTTACGGCACATTACACAGTAGAAGGACAAACCTTCTACGGGATTGATGTTTCCCAATATTTTCCCTACTCATTGACCCGCACCTGGCATATACAGGCGGCGCTGTTCTGGATTGCCACCGGTTTCCTCGCCGCAGGTTTATTTTTGGCGCCGGTGATTAATGGCGGGAAAGATCCACGTTTCCAGAAATTGGGTGTCGATATTTTGTTCTGGGCATTGGTAGCTGTGGTCGTAGGATCATTTACCGGTAACTATTTAGCGATTGCACAAATCATGCCTGCCGAGTGGAATTTCTGGCTTGGTCACCAGGGTTATGAATATGTTGACTTGGGCCGCCTCTGGCAAATCGGCAAGTTCACCGGCATTGTGTTGTGGCTGGTATTGATGTTGCGCGGAATAGTGCCTGCGTTGCGTCAACCGGGAGACAAAAATCTCCTCGCCCTACTGACAGCATCTGTGGGTGCAATAGGATTGTTCTACGGCGCCGGTTTTTTCTACGGTGAACGCACGGTCTTATCGGTCATGGAATATTGGCGCTGGTGGGTTGTACACCTGTGGGTGGAGGGTTTCTTTGAAGTCTTCGCCACCACAGCCCTGGCATTTATCTTTTTTAATATGGGATTGGTATCGCGCACCCATGCTACCGCCGCCAGCCTTGCATCGGCTTCGCTCTTTATGCTCGGCGGTATTCCCGGCACATTCCACCATTTGTATTTTTCGGGGACGACGACCCCGGTGATGGCAGTTGGTGCAACCTTCAGCGCACTGGAAGTTGTGCCCCTGGTGGTTCTGGGACATGAAGCCTGGGAGAACTGGAGGTTAAAACATCGCGCGCCCTGGATGAGTAATATCAAATGGCCAGTACAGTTTTTCGTTGCAGTTGCCTTCTGGAACATGCTTGGTGCCGGCGTCTTCGGCTTTATGATCAACCCACCGATTTCGTTGTTTTATATCCAGGGGCTTAATACCACACCCGTGCACGCACACGCGGCTTTATTCGGCGTGTACGGTTTCCTTGCGCTGGGTTTTACATTATTAGTTTTACGCTATATTCGCCCAACACTGGAGTTCAATGAACGATTAATGAAAACCGGTTTTTGGTGGTTAAACGCAGGTTTGGTCTTAATGATTTTCACCAGCCTTTTGCCGATTGGCCTTATCCAATTCCACGCCAGCGTATCAGAGGGTTTATGGTATGCACGGAGCGAAACCTTTATGCAGCAAGATTTGTTGAAAACCCTGCGCTGGATCAGGACGTTTGGAGATGTGGTATTTATCGTCGGCGCAATAGCTGTTGCGTGGCAAGTCGTGAAAGGGGTATTTGCATCGTCACACCTTAAAAACCCGCAGGAATGAAGCAAGCAGGATAGCAGGCAATAAAAAAACAGGAAAAAAGCTGATACTCAGGAGCCAACAATAGTTGTTGGCTCCGAGCCTAAATAATATTCAAGACAAATAAACAGCAAGCCTGATAGCAACACCACTTATCACGGATGATAGGTTTTCAGTGTAATTTTCCATTAATAGAGAAAAATGTTGATGTGTGAAATATACAAATCTGCGGAGTAGCTCAAACGCATGATTCATTAAATAAGGTGCGTCTGAAATTTTCAAAATGTCTGGCCAATAAAAAAGGCGCTTAAGCGCCTTTTTTATTGGGAATTTGGTTTATTTAAGAATTTGGTAGGACTAAGCAGACTCGAACTGCTGACCCCCACCATGTCAAGGTGGTGCTCTAACCAACTGAGCTATAGTCCTATTCTTGAGGCGCGCACTTTACCAGTTGCATCTTGACCAAGCAAGCAGGGATAATTATTTTTATCCCAATAACCCCCTGGATTGAGTGTTGGCTTCCGCATGAGAATTGCAGTCACGGGCGCAAATGGCTTTGTTGGACAAGCCCTCTGCCCTTTTTTACAAGATCAACTCCAAGCCAGCCTTGTCAGCTTGACGCGAAATCCTTCAGCAACCATGCATGAGCAGCTTGCACTTTCCGCAACCGATGCAGAACTCATTACCGGGCTTGGTGATGTTGATTGCCTAATACATCTGGCCGCCAGGGCCCACACCAAAAACTCAACACCTGCTGATTTTGAGCGCGACAATGTCGCACTCACCAAACGCATTGCACATTTATCTATCGCTGCCAAAATTCCGCGCTTAATTTATTTGAGCAGTATCAAAGTCAATGGCGAATCTACAAAAGGACGCAATCCTTATTCAGCAGATGACCTGCCACAACCTGAAGATATTTATGGACAATCAAAACTTGCCTGCGAACAACTATTAGCAGAAATACTGGCAAGTAGCTCGACAGAATTAGTTATTATCAGGCCGCCATTAATTTACGGCGATCACAATAAAGGTAATCTGCGATTACTTGAGGCTCTTATTAATACTCATCTACCGCTTCCCTTTGGCAATTTCAATAACCGGCGCGATGTGGTATCGATTGAAAACCTCTGCTCGCTCATTGCATTGAGCATTAAACACCCGGCAGCTGCAAATGAAATATTTCTGGTAAGCGATGGTAAAGCGCGCAACACAAAAGAAATTGTTCAATTACTTGCCAGACGCAAAGGAAAAATCGTGCGATTCTTTAATTTTCCACAATGGATGTTTACGCTGTTAAAAAAATTCAAACCACAGGCTATCGAGCGATTAACTGGTGATTTACAGGTAGATATAGCAAAAACCCGATCTCTTTTAGGATGGAATCCAAACAACTAATGTCCATGTTATTTTCTTTATGTTTTGCACTTATTGTCGCAAATTACCTTTTTACAAAAAGCCTGATTAGTTACGCCCATAAAAAGCAACTGCTTGATATTGCAAATCATCGCAGCTCACACACACAAGCCACGCCGCGAATTGGTGGTTTAAGTTTTACCATCCTTATTAGTGTGATTATTTTTGGTTATGCGTCATTTCATCATCAACATAATAATGCATCGCTGTTATTTTTTATCCTGCTGCCAATTGTGATTGTTGCACTGACAGGCTTACTTGACGACATCAAAGGATTAAAACGCAGCACCAGATTCCTTGTGTATTTTGCGTGCTCGGTTATAGCACTGGGTAATTTATCAACATTATTTGAACAATCTTACGGGATAATCTTGATTGAAGGCCTGCTGTTAAGCCTGGGCTTATCCTGGTTTATCAATCTGTTTAATTTTATGGATGGCATTGATGGAATTGCGGCCAGCGAAGCTATTTTTATATTGGTTGCACTTGCATTTTTTTGCTTCCAGGGCGGTGATGCGACTACTGGCCACCTGCTCCTTATATGTACAGCCCCCGTATTGGGTTTCCTCTTGCTCAATTGGCAACCCGCAAAAATTTTTATGGGGGACATTGGCAGCACCTTCCTGGGATGTCTCATTGGCTGCCTATTTTTTTATCTGATAAACACGAAGCTCTTGAACATTTATTCTGCAATTATTTTATCGGGATGTTTTGTCGTGGACGCCACCTGGACCCTCGCCTACAGAATACTCAGCGGTCAAAAATGGTATCAGGCGCACCGCAGTCATCATTACCAAATCTTGTCGCGCAAAATTAGTTCGCACCAACAAGTCACCTCGCTTTATACATTAGTCAATCTTGTGTGGTTATTTCCTCTAGCATTACTTGCCTATCATGCCAAAGAATACGCGTTACTCATTACTACAATTTCCCTGTTACCTTTACTAGCACGGTGCTTTATAATCGGCGCAGGCAAACCTGAATGCAACTGAGAAGCTTCTAAAGCATCCATTAGATGAGACCTTTGCACGAAATAGCGAGCGATGACAGAACAAGGCAAAAATGATTAAAAAAGCGGAGTTTACACGAAGCAAATGAGCATTTTTTAATCATTTTTAACGCGGTTATGTCGAGCGTAGTATTCGTGCAAAGATCTCTAGATATTAGAGTCGCCTATATCAAGCGAGCAACCCACGCTCTTCGATTTTGGAAAAGACAGGAAGTGTCAATGAATCACATAGTCGCGAAGTTCCTTAACGCTCCCCGCCCCATCAAGCGCCTTATCAGTGTTTCATATGACCTTTTTGCTTTAGGGTTTTCATTTTATCTAGCGTATGTTTTACGGCTAAATACCTTAAAAGTCGAATTTCATGCCCCAGAAGTAGCCAATTTATTAATTACATGCACAGCATCAATCATCTTTTTTATTAGAACTGGTTTATATCGTGCCATTTTACGCTACATGCCACCTCAGGCGATTCTTACCGTCACAATTGGAGTTTTTGTATCCAGCGTGGTAATGATAGCTAGTTCGTTCTTTCTTCACTCACTGTTGCCGCGCTCTGTACCGGCAATATATATCTTTATAGCCTTAATACTTATTGGGCTGCCACGCCTTCTATTTAGAAATTTTCTACATTTTTGGACTCCTAAAGGCAATATACCTATCCTAATCTACGGAGCCGGTGAATCTGCACACTATTTGGTCATTCAGCTTAATAAGAGTTCGCAGTTCAAACCAGTAGCTTTTATTAATAATAACACGCGACTCCATAACATTGTGCTCGGTGGCTTAAAAGTATATCCAGCCGCTCAAGTCCCGTCTTTAATAAAAAAATATGGAATCAAAAAAATTCTGTTAGCTCTAGATAATTCAAATCTTCATGAGCGAGCCAAAATAGTTCGCATGCTTGAGCCTTTTTCGGTACAGGTTCAAACCATTCCCCCTTTAGCTGATATTATTAATGGCAAAGCTCAGATTAATGAATTTCGAGACATTCAAATCGAAGAATTACTCGGTAGAGAGTCCGTTGCTCCTATTAATGAACTTTTGGAAATGAACATTACTGGAAAAGTGGTGATGGTAACAGGCGCAGGTGGTTCTATAGGATCGGAAATATGCCGACAAATTTTGAAAACCAAACCTGTCAGCCTAATTTTATTTGAACGTAGCGAATTCAATCTCTATAAAATAAACGAAGAACTTACACATATAGCAAATAATGCAGGTGTCAAACTCGTTCCTATATTGGGTTCAATTAACAATTCAGCATTGCTGGAAAATATTATGAAAAGCTTCAAGGTTTTCACAGTTTTCCATGCAGCAGCCTACAAACATGTCCCATTAGTGGAGCACAACATTATTGAAGGTACGAACAATAACCTTTTTGGGACAAAGAAAGCTGCAGAAGCAGCGATTGCTGCAAATGTTTCCAACTTTGTACTTATATCTTCTGATAAAGCCGTCAGACCGACAAATGTTATGGGTGCGACCAAACGACTGGCAGAATTGGTTTTACAAGCACTGGCTCTAGAGCAATCCATTACTCGTTTCAGCATTGTCAGATTTGGAAACGTCTTAGATTCGTCAGGCAGTGTAGTTCCCAAATTTCGCGAACAAATTAGAAATGGTGGCCCCATAACTGTAACACACCCAGAAATCACGCGTTATTTCATGACCATAAGTGAAGCCGCACAACTCGTGCTGCAAGCTAGCGCCCTTGCAAAAGGAGGTGATGTATTTGTGCTTGAGATGGGAGAACCAGTAAAAATTCTTAACTTAGCCTACGAGATGACTTTTTTATCCGGGCACTCCATTAGAACCGATGACAACCCAAGCGGAGACATAGAGATAAAATTCACAGGCCTACGTCCTGGTGAAAAGCTTTATGAGGAACTACTTGTTGGCGATAATTGCGAAGGTACAATCCATCCTCGCATTCTGCGAGCACACGAAAATCATATAACTTACAAGGAGCTCGAAATCATACTTGATTTATTACAAAAATCAGTGGAAAAATTCGATCACAAACAAGTTTATGAAATCATCAAACCTCATACGGAATTTTCACCTAATAGTGTGCTACAAGATTTATTATATGAAGAGTCTAACAACAATGTAATTCGGCTAATTACCAACGCTCAAAGCAAATGATTGATACTTCATTAAATCAACCTAGCTCACTTAGTATATCTTGTGTTTATTATGATACGGATGAAGAGGTTTTTCTTAAAACTCTTAACTCATTAATTGAGTCAGTTAAACACGCAATAAATAGTGGAATGCTAAACCGATACGAAATTTATCTAATAAATAATGCTGACAACCAATCACCCTTTTGGGCGATGGAAGCAAAACTTAGCGTGCTATCAAATAGTATTAAAATACAAAGTGGACATGGCAACATAGGTTATGGTGCTGGTAATAATCTCGCAATTAATTGCACAAAATGCAAGTACCATCTCATACTCAATCCAGATGTAGAAATTACCATAAATAGCATTACTGAGGGGATCAAATATCTTGAGATGCATCAAGATGTTGGAGTGATTGCGCCTGATGCGACAAATCAATTTGGAGAAATTGAATATATCGCCAAAAGGAAGCCGTCACCTTTCATAATATTTTTACGAGGTTTAAATAGCAGCCGTCTGAATAATATTTTTAGAAAAATGCTAGATCATTACTTATATAAAGATAGGATCCCCGCAGAAGCACCATTTGATATAGAGCTTGCTAGTGGGTGCTTTATGCTTTGCCGAACTTTAGCCTTAAAAAAAGTGAATGGCTTTTCAGATGTCTTTTTTTTATATTTCGAGGATTTTGATTTATCAGAAAAAATTTGGCGCCATTTTAAAATACGCCACTTGCCAAGCATGAAGATACAACACATTGGTGGAAATACTCGCGGAAAGAACATTAAACATCGATATTTATTTATAAAATCCGCTGTTATTTATTTTTCCAGACACTGAATCAATAAAGGATTTCACATAGAGAATATGCCTATGTGAAATCCATATATTAATGGCTATTAAATATCGCCATATTTTTTCTGGTAACGTCTAAATTTATTTAAATAATACTCATATTCAGACCACAGATGAGTATATTTACCATCCGAATCTCTCCGAAGCTCATATAACATCTGTATACGATCATCTCGACGCTTTAATAGTGCCTTCAACAGTTCCTCTTCCTCTAAAGATAATGTATGGCCAGCTTTAATATCTGCGGGCAATGGAGGCTCAACATATTCTGTATTTCTGAAAGGCACCTCACCTTCCGGGCGAGTTTCTGTGAAATAGTAAATTGAAACCGCTTTCCTGCCCATATCATCGGGGCATGCTAACTGCGAGAATCCATGCCACGAATGTTCAGATGTCTCAAACAAAAAGCATCTGTTATTGTAGGGAGCAAACCCCGCAACCAACGAGTTATATGGATCCAATCGCGGATCTTTATGTACTTGAATATGCCCACCCCACTCTTCCTGCCATGGATCATTTAGATACAACAATAAATTTAGTCTTCTGTGCCAACCAGTTTTGGGGTGTCTATTAAAGTCTAGATGCACAGGCAAAAATCCTCGCTTTCTCGACTCGCGCAAGCCACCCCCCTGGTATTCCGGATCGTAAGTTAAACCTTTAATACCCGTAAGATCTGTCAGATATTGCACGAACTCCTTACTACCTAGCAACGCATCAAGTCTCTTAAAGGGTTCCGGAAAAGTTGCAGGATCAGGATTGGCATAATTGCTGCCACGCTTGCCGCCATCCTCAATACAAAAATCATAGTAGGTTGGATCTGTTTTTTTAGGAAAACTATCATTGAGTTCCTTAAGAAACGCGCCATTTAGAAATCCATCAATACAAACATGAGGAAATGGAGCTGCCGTCTTAAATTTTTCTTTGTCCTGGTGAACATTTGATGATGTTGAATTTGAAAGCAAGTTAGCCTCCTTAAATTTTTTAATAATAATCAATTAACGATCTTTTCGAGCAATGGTAAAAATCTTTCGCTCCATAATGCAACCGAATTTGGGTCAGTCGATTGGAGACGATATAAATTAATTTGACTCAACAAGGATGCATCTAAAAGATAAACACCAACCTCTTGAGATCTATAGGCCATTTCGCCGAATTTGGTGCTAATAATACTAAGGCCAAATCTTTTATATTCATAGTATTTTATTGGATCAACGCCATCCGTTAGCTTATTGCATTTAAAAGGGATTAGACCAATATCAAAATGCCCCATCAACTCCAAGGCTGTTGCGTGATCGACAGCGGGTTTCAAAATGATATTTAGGGGTAACTTGGCTGGAGGAATTTGAAAAACTGGCCCAATAATATCAAAGGTAACCTTGGGATTGGATTGCGCCAATAACACAAGAAAACCCCAATCGAACCATTCCCCTATCGTGCCAACATAACCCACCTTTAAATGTGAGTTTGCATTTAGCTCACGAGATGAAATTTGCATTTGCTCACGCGAAGAACATCCATTCAATACCAATATGGGAGCATACCCATGAGCAGTAAACTTATGACATAAATGATGAGAGGAAACAGAGATCTGACTCACCATTGCGGCCACCTCAAGCTCCAGTTGAGCCATGTATCGAGATGATAATCCACTGTAAAACTGAGGAAAATCGTCCATTGCATCGTACAAAGACCGGCTGGGCCTAAAGTGATCCAACACCTTCTTTGCTAGCAAGGAGGGTTTTCCTACAACAAAAATGTCTTCGCGATTGCAACATGCCAATGCACTGATAACACGTTTAATTGAGAGCAAATTTATTGAACGAATTATTCCCAACGGCTCTACAGGAAAAAGCCTTGGAGAAATAATTGTTAACCATGTAGGCACATCTCTAGGTGCCGTCTTTTCAACGGCCTCAATTCGACGTATGTCTGAAAATTTTGGAATGCGCGTCGGATAAGGCTCAATCCAAATGACATCACACCCCAATTTTTCCTGACAAAACCAAACAAACTCATGAGGCCGCTGGGTAAAACTATTCCAGCTCACTGGAGAGAAATAAATTAATTTCACAAGCCTAAAGATTCTTGAACTATACCAACAATACGTGCTGCAGCCTTACCATCACCATAAGGTGAAACACCTCTAGCCATAGACGAATACGCTGATTTATCATCCAGTAAGCGCTGTGCCTCAACAACAATTTTCTCACTGTCCGTACCTACAAGCTTAACCACCCCTTCTAGCACCGCCTCAGGCCTTTCAGTTTCCTCACGTAAAACTAAAACCGGTTTGCCAAGTGCCGGGGCCTCTTCTTGTACGCCACCAGAATCACTCAGAATGATATACGCACGCTTCATTGCAGCTACAAAGGGCAAATAATCAAGGGGCTCACATAAAATGACACGCGGATGACTTCCCAATACCCTGTGGGCGGTTTCTTTCACATTAGGGTTAGGATGAACCGGGTACAAAATTTGAATATCAGGATTCCGCTCTAGAATTGTTAATATTGCCTGGCAAATTTCCTCGAAAGGCTTACCAAAATTTTCCCGTCTGTGGGAGGTGACTAGCACTAACCTTTTATCAGGATCAAGTTCAAACGGTAATGGTTCTTCACGGTCAACAACACTCAGGAGTGCATCAACCACCGTATTACCTGTTACATATATATCTGCTGCATTTACAGACTCTTTTAACAAATTCTCTTGTGAACTCGCTGTAGGAGCAAAATGCCACTTTGCAAATTTTCCTGCAATGACGCGATTCATTTCCTCAGGAAAAGGATTCAGCAAATCCCACGTCCGCAAACCTGCTTCAACATGGCCAAATGCTATTCTGTGATAAAAACATGCAAGCGCAACCGTCATAACTGTTGTCGTATCCCCTTGTGCAAGCACGACATCTGGCTTTTCATCAATGAATACTTTATCCAATTCAAGCAGCAAGCGGCCTGTCAACGTGGTCAAAGCTTGGTTTGGGCGCATAATATCCAGATCAATATCCGGTTTAATACCAAAAATATCCAACACTTGGTCTAACAGTTGGCGGTGCTGTGCAGTTGCCAACACTTTAACTTCAAATAAAGGATTATTTTTAAAAGCCAAAATAACAGGAGCCATTTTAATTGCTTCGGGACGTGTGCCTACAACACAGATGATTTTTTTAGTAACGTTAGACATGTTAAACCTTTTCCATTTGAAGATGAGCGGCGATGACATTTCCTATTCTATCTGCATTCGCCATGATTGTAAGTGTATGAGATTTTTCCGGCAGTATGGGTAACACTGCACCATCGACTATATAAATATTATTAACACCAGCCAGTTCACCATTTTGGCCACATTCACCTCGCTGAGGGGATTTACGCATAGGCAGGGTTCCAGCGTAATGTATATCGCCTCCCACTTTGCCAAGGGTAAAACTACCAGGCAATATAACGCCTCCCATTGAAAAAAAACTTTTTTTCAAAATTGATGAGGCTTGTTGCATTAATGGATAAACGCTTTCATCAAACACACCCTCAACATGCAATTGTTCATTGTGGAGCAACGTCACTGATGCATTTGTCAGATGTCCAGGTAAAAATATATTTCCAACAACACAGGAGCTTAATAGCGCACTTAATACATCGATTGCATTACCACGCCTTAGCGGCAAATGCGATGCAAATTCAGACAGCGGAATTCCAGCCGTAGAAAAAGTAGAGCCAAATCCTCGAATCTCATTATTCAGTTGTACAGCAAACGATAATTGCCCCAACCCAAAGCCCGATACCAGTTTACGACCAAAGAATTTTGGCAGCCATAATAAAAATGCAGCTGTAGGGCTTGATAATAATCCAAGCCGCAAATTTCCATCCAAAAGCTTTAATGCCAACTTTGTTGATGAAAATGTGCCTGCAGCCAATATGATTTTTTTCGCCACAAAATAGTTTATATTTAAACCATCAACAGCAGAACAATTTACTTTCCAATTTTCCTGATCCCTGATAATTGCATCAGCAAACCATCCAGGCTCAAAATAAAAATTAGGGTACGCTTTAAGCAATTCAAGATCTTCAACCGCGGAATAAATTGAGCGACGATCGCAACCCCACAAGCAATTTCCTGATAATGTACAAGCCTTCCTGTTTTTACGATCAGATGTTAATACTGCAACCCTTGAACGCCCCAACATCATCCCAGCGCTTGCAATCTTGTGACGCTTTTTTGTATAACCATTCAGTAAAGACAAATGAAGATCATCTAAGGCAACAGGTCCATCTGCTTCATTGTCTACACCAAAATAATCGCGCAGATCATCTGCAGACTTTCCGCTAATGCCAACCCGCAATCCCACATCACGATAGGACTTTTCCAAATCTGCGGCAGGAAAAGGAAATTTTTCCATTTCTTTATTAGAAAAGCGTGCCACTCCAGCACCCCAGGCATTCGATAAACCGCCTGATGCAAGCGACCCTACAACAGTAAAATCACCATTATTAAATTTAATTTTTTCATGAAAACTATCGAACACATAAGCCAGGTCAGGAATACGCAGTTTGGGAGATATAGCAGTTTTCATTTTCAAGGCATGAAATTTTTCACCGATCATCCAATTAGTCTGGGATGAATCATTTTCACGTAGCTCAAGATAGTTTTGCTGGAGATAATTGTGAGATTTTGTTTTTCCACCATCAATCATCAATACTTTATAGCCGGCTTTTACGAGCGGAAATGCTGCGGACACGCCAGCAGGCCCACTTCCAATAATAATAACATCCACATCAATATTCATTTTTTTGGTTATCCATATGAATGAGGGATCGTTTAATTATTGGTTGCAGAAAAACTCCACAAAGACGATTGCTAATTTCTTTTAAAACAGCAAATGAACAAATTAGGGCACTTATTAAAAAAGAACTGTTTTTATCTATACGCAAAAAGCGTTTGGCTCCTTGTGTCGATGCTTCAGCAATTAACGTTGCAATATCTAACCGTATTTTAAATTCAGCGCCCCATGCGAAGGAATTAATTGCATTGGCATTTATATACCCAATCAAAAAAGGATATTTACAAAGTTGCACAGGCATATCAATGGCGGAATTGTTTCGTAAACTTTTTATTACTCGACAATAGCGCTTTAACAAGTCAATTGAAGGATGGTTTTTTAATAAATACGTTAAAAAAGCCCTGCCCTCCTTTAAAATTTTTCGACGTTCTGGATCAATTGAAAAATAAAAACCATCTTGCAACAAGCGCAAACGTAAATCTAATAAATCTATATCTGCTTTTGTATCCATTAAAGGTAAATTAACCAGGGATTGCAGACGAATAACTTGGCTATTTTTTGGAAAAACAATAGCGAGAAAACTAATTAAAACGCGCGGAATTGGTATTATGAAATATTGTCTTTTTAACCGGTACTTCACAATTGCGGCCAAAAAATTATCAAACGACGTGGCTTTTTTTGCAGCCAGCGAAAATATTTTCCCGCTGTAATCGCTTTCACTTAAACGCCTAATACCTTCACACAAATCCATTACATGGATAGGCTGCACCAAGGGAGCAGGTATAATTTTAGGTATCACAGGTAATCGCGATAAAGATTCAAGCATAGAACCATACAGACCGGCAGCTTTTCCACCATATACCATACCAGGTCTGACAACTATTCCACCGGCAGCCAATACACTTTTTTCAACGGCCCACTTAGCTTTGCCATACCAAGTAATTGCAGCGTCAGAAGAGGTCTGACTGGACACATAAATAAACATTGAATTAATTTTTTGTGCCGCAGCTATTAACATTGAAGCAGCCTCAATTTCACGTTCCATTTCGGCACTTGAAGAGAGGCTAACATTCATTGCTAAATGCACAACGCAGTTAACATCTGAGGGTAATTCTATGCTTCTTTGGGAGAGATGATATTCTTGCCACGAAACAGGCCACAAAGGTTTTTTACGCGATAATGCCAACACAGAATATTGATATTTCTGCAGCAGTTCCAATAGATGCGAGCCTATATAGCCAGTGGCTCCTGTTATTGCGATTTTCATTAATGCTATTCCATCGACGATTGCAGATAAGCAATTTTTGTTGTTATCCAATATACGGCAATAAATAATATGACATCACAAATAAACTTGGCGATTACCGGGTCATGTATTATTTTTAACATTAACAGCAAACTAATAGATGACATGGGCACATATATAACGACCAAAGTAAAATACTTGATAGCGTGACCTAATAGACCATTATTATGTTTTATTTGATAAGTAAAATAACGATGGGCAAAAAAAGTAAAAATAGCTGATAATATTTTTACAGTCATGTTGGATAACAAGGGGCCAACGCCTATATACAGCAGGCATATATAACCAAGCATGTCCATGACATAAGCTGTCACAGCCACTATTAAATATCGCGCTAATCTGAAAAACCCGGCTTTCAATTTAGTTACCATTCAAAGAGTTTTTCAAATCAAAAAATTTATTCCTTGATTTGAATTTTAATTGTAATGTCCTTCTTGGAATGCTGTTGATGTCATATGATAAAAATGCCAGTAAAAATTGTATACCAATTAAAACAGGCAATGCAGCCAGCATAACAGTTCCTGACGGCGTTATTACATCGTACGTTGCGGAAGAAAACCACTTATTCAAACCATAACCAATGCCAAACAAAATCAATATAATTGATAATGGTAATTCAAGAGAAGCCACCGTCAAATCACGTAAATAATAATTATAAAAAATGCGCTTGATGGTATTGCGCAGATGTTTAAAGAAAAATTCACCTACGATTTTTGATATCTTTAAACCGCTCACTTCATCGCCATATTTGGCTGACATCGGAATATCTAAAACCACTGCACGCAAAGTATTCAAGCGAAATAAAATATCAGTTTCGAAAAAATACCTTTTGCTAATTTTATCATAAGGCAACATTTTGGCAGCTGCCGCATGAATTGCGGTGTAACCATTTGTCGGATCAAATAAATCCCAATATCCAGACGAGAACTTACACATTAATGATAAAACTGCATTACCAAAAATTCTTATTTTTGGCATAGAGCGAATTTCTTCCAAATTATAAAATCGATTACCTTTAGTGTAATCAGCCTCATTGGCCAAAATAGGCGATACAAAATCCATAATAAGCTCAGGGTCCATTTGCCCATCACCATCTATTTTAACAATAACATCTACATTATCTTCCAATGCGGCACGATAACCCGTCATTACTGCACCACCAACTCCTTGGTTAACATCATGATAAATAATTCTTACTCGCGGATCTGTACAATGTTCAGCTACAAACTTTCCACTATTATTTGGACACTTATCATCAACCACATAAATATTGGAGCACTCGGGACCAATGTCGTTAATAACACCTAATATGTGGTCAACGACCTTATAAGAAGGAATCACCACAGCGATTTTGTATTGATCGTTCATACAGTTAGTACACTCAACTTTGTAATCTTTAAGATCGCACTGAAGTTAACCAGTACCATCTCTCTATACCCGATAAAATAGCACTAATACTATTTGATTAATTTTTAAAAGATGCCCGCTTTACTTTAATTTTTTTATCATCATAAGCAGCAACATATACAACCGCATAGGCTGCACCAGCAGGAGACTTGACGATTTGATGATAACTTGTCCAATCCTGCTTACAATCGAACACCGAATTGCTGGCAGAGATAAGCTCTTTATCTTTAGCAGCCCAGTTAATTTGCAATCTCACTTTTGCATCAGATTGCACGCAAGCTGCGAGCATTTCCTGTAAATACTTAGTATTTTCTGATACAGGAATAACTTGCATGGCATGCCCAGTTAAAGAAACTGCCAAAGATTTTTCCACCTTATCATATTGCGCTCCTTCACCAAGATTCCAATCACCCACACCATTAAATTCTGTATTTTTTAACAGTTCATCAACAAAAAGTGCACTTTCTTTTAACTTGCGAACACTAAATCGTCCGTAATCAAAAACAAGCTCCGTATTTTCTAAGATAATATTTAGGGCATCTGGAAAAGCCCAATTTGCATCAACAATAAAAATACTGGTGTTATAGGATGTTGATACTTTCATAAAATCTGATCTTGATTTTAATGATGTAATATCATTCCTGAATTTAAAATTATACCAATTAGGATATAAGCCTTCGCTGTTTAGATAGGCTGCATAAGTGTTCCTTGTAATTAAGGCAACCGGCGCATGATCGGTATTAATCACATTAACCAGGTCGATTGCTTGCCTTACAGGAAAGCTTTCATGCATAAAATTCTTTTTAATTTGATCATCAAAAATTGTGGACAGAGGAACATTCCGATAACACCAACTTGCAGAAGAAAGAAATATGGCATTCATAAAAATAATGATTCCAACAAGAATCAAAAATATTTTTTTATAGCGGACCTCACTCAGATAGGGAGATAAGGATGAAACTATAAGTGCCGTCAATAACACATAAAATGGATAAACATAACGCAAGTAACTTTGCGAATGAAAAATAAATGCAACGCTCATTACAGAAAAAACGAACACTACAAGGGATTTAATATTTCTCTTGAGTAGAATTAAATAAAGTGCAACGGGAAGGCCCAATAAAAACTGAAAACCACCGGCACCTGTAGTACCTTCAATATATTTATCTGCTTTAAAAATAGCGCTGTAGATAAAATCCCATGTCAGCCCGCTCTTAAAAAGAAGATTGTCAAAATTTTCTTGTAAATAAAGAGGAGATTTGAAAACAGCATTAAAGAAAGGAAAAACAGGATTGGAGGTAATAATATAAGAATATATGTAAGGAGCAACACCTATTAACAGCATTAAAAAAAGGCCAGCAATAATTGAAAGCAAATATCTGGACTGGAGGAAAGCACGGAAATACAAGAATACTACAGGCACAAAACACACAATAATATTAGCGGTTATAACTTTGGCAGTTAATGCTAAACCAAGAAAAACACCTGCAATAACAAGATTGCTGCTTTTTCGATGTGCATTTTCGCTGTAAATAAATGTAAATAACAAATAGAAAGCTGCGAGCACATAAGCTGCCCATACGCTTTCTACAAAAATAGTATTGGTTTCCAAAAAAACAACAGGTGTAATCAAAAATATAAGTGCTGCCAGCTTCGCTGCTTTTTGATCGGCACCCAACCATAGTGCGTATTTATAGCATTGAAAGACAAGTACGTACGTAAATAAAAGATTCTGGATTCGAGCAGCAACCTCCCCCCCCAAAAGAAATGCAAACGACATTAGCCAATCGCTTAGCATGGGTATTAACGCGAACGCATATAACGTTGGATTGAAAGACCATTGATGAGAGGATTTTACCTGAGTCGCCACAAATAAATGGAACATCAGTGCATCATTACCAACTTCGGGCATCAACACAAAAATAAAATGAATGATCATAGCGATCATAATAAAAATATTGATGAAATTTATTTTTTCTTCTTGCTTTACCTGCGCTAAATCCTGATATAAACCGAGTAAAAATGCGCTAACCAATCGAGGAGAAATAACAATGGGCAGGAGTAAAAACGATAAATAAAGGCCAGAATAATTTATAGGGAAATGCACTAAAATGGAGGTAAGTGTTCCATAAAAGCCAGCCCCAATCAAAAAAGCATTGATATTACTGCTCTGCCAATTTTCATAACCTGCATAATTTAAAAGAATACGCCCTAAGAACAGGGAACTTAACGCAAAAATTATTAAGATTAATAATGGCCATGCATTGTCAGATATAAAAGCAATCAAAAAGCAACATGCAACGCCAAACAGCCATGAGCTCACTCTGGTTGATCGCCACGCAATACAATACAATGAAAAAACCAAAGCCAGAATGAAAATATATTTTTGTAATCCCGCGCTACTCCAAGGCAATAGACCATGCCATCCTTGAAGATATAGCCCAGTGCAAGCTGCAATAATAGAAAGCGCTATAATGAGCGCTGAAAAAAAGAAATTAGTTTGTGTTTGCATAAGTCACTTCAAAATCTGTTTTATTAAACCTGGACAAGCCTTAAACCCAATACCTTTTTCTTTAAAGATAATGCTGGCTTCTCAATAAAATGCCAGGAGCAATAAGCAAGAGGTAAAACAATTACAGTAGCAATAAGAGTATTGGTTAATGGACCAAATGCAGGATGAACAAATGCAATCAATCCCTGAATTGGATAAGCATAAATATAAATACCATATGATATATCACCCACTTTTCCATCCACATTTACGTATGGGGTTGCATAGGCAGCATAAAATATCAAATAGGTAAATACTGCAGGAAATACATAGGAAAACCATTGGGTTCCAAAAGATAAGAAAGCGATAATTGCGGCCAAAATTGCCAATCGAGAATTTAAAAATATATCATTTCTGTTTACATAAAAAATTACACCAACCAGGAAGAACAAAGAAAGTCCTGCCCAATGAATCGTTTCTCCACGTCCCAGTAAAGGAATATCTTTAAAAAAGAAAACACCAAATACTAGCAATGCAAACAAGATAATATTGGAAATAAAACGGGTACTGAATATTCCCAGAATACCCAGTGCCAACAAGAGAAAATAACATCTTAATTCAACAATCAATGTCCATAATGAACCATTAACAGCTTGATCTGCATTATGCTCAAATACACCTGGCAGCAAATATTTAACATCAAAGAAAGGAATGCAATTTATTAAATATTCATGGGTTTTGGGGTTGGTTAAATAAGCAGTTGAATCAAGAGTTGTCACTGCCAACCCTAAAACAAACACTGACATGAGCACACATATTATTAAAGCAGGGAAAATCCTAAGCGATCTTGAGACAACATAAGAAAAAACACCATTTCTAACAAAACTACCTGCCACCAAATAACCACTGATTACAAAAAATGCATCGACTGCGAAACCGCCAATGTAATTCGATCCCTTAAAAATAATATTTAAAGGGTCATTAATATTGTTAGGATTCTGTAATGCATAGCTATGACCATATAACACCAGCCACGCAAAAATTATACGCAAAAGAGTGAAGTTATTTTCTCTAACTTCTTCCTTATCGCCGATAGTGCCTGTAAAAAAACTCATTGTTTCACCACATTTTTGAATAATTAAAGTTCAATTAAGATCTGTATTTATGCGGAACCCATGTGCCCCATTTGCCTTCGTAATAGGCTTTATTGTCTTCAAACAACTTTTGTTTGACTTCTGCACCAAGCTTATTAAACGAAGCGGATAAATGGTGGTGGATAAATACATCATCTGCACAAGCAACATTAAGATCGATTTTTTCAATTCTGCGACAATAATCGTCGTCTTCAAAAAATCCTCTTCCGAATTTTTCATCCATTGGCCCTACTTTTTCGTAGACATGGCGCGGAATCATGACACAGAAAAATGCAGTTGTGCTAATCAAGATACGCTGCCCCATATGGCTGAGAGTGTATCCTTTTGCGTATTTATGCATTTCTTCCATGTCAGCATAATTAATGTCGATTTTTGCTTCATTGCCAATATTATTGGTGACTGGGCCAATGATTCCGATCGAATTATCAAAACGAAGATGGTTAAGCATGGTTAGCACCCATCCAGGAGTTACATAGGTATCGTTGTTTAACAATACCAGATAATCTCCTGTTGCTGCTGCCAAGCCAACATTATTACCCGCAGAAAATCCTAAGTTGTCTTTGTTTAAAATTACAACAGCATCAGGATGGATTTTGTTGAACTCTTGTAAATATTGCGGCGTTTCATCACTGGAGGCATTATCAACAATAATGACTTCCAGGTTCGGGTATAAAGAATATTTATATAAGCTATCCAGGCAAGCTTTTGTAAGCTCAAGATTATTGTATGTCAGTACAATAACACTCACTTTAGGCAGAGAAACATGTTGAATGGCTTTTACAATATCGGATGCACGATGATCCCACGTCTGTTCTGCTGCAAATTTTTTACGGGCTGCAATAATTTTTTCGGTATTACTTTTTTTCTCTAATGCCCGAGCAACTTGTAATGTAAATTCTGAAGAATTACTGGCCTTAAAGACCAAATCACCAAACTGGCTAATTTCAGGTAAGTCTATACACACCACAGGTTTACCAGAGGACAGATACTCGTAGACTTTTACAGGATTAGTTGCCAGAGTAAGAGGAATTACCTGGAAGGGTAAAAGGCAAACGTCAAAAGCATACAGGTAATAAGGTAGTGATGCATAAGGCACTTCACCAGTAAAAATAATATTTTTATATTCACTGAGTTGTTGTTGCGCACCGGCAGTATCAGCCCCAACCAATAAAATTAAATATTCAGGATGTTTTTGGGCAAGGTCTTTTATGATTTCAACATCAAACCATTCTGCAATGGCACCATAATAACCAATAATTTTTCTTCCTTCGGAATCCACATAGCGTGACTCCGGCAGATTACAAAAATGCTGGTATTCGCAGGCATTTCTTACAGTAACAATATTTTTATTGTAATCTTTGGCAAAGTCTTCCAACCACGTAGACGTTACAATCACAAAGTCGGATTCAGCCAGCATACTTTTTTCAATAGCAATTAACTTTTCCGGAACATTTCCAAAACCTTCGTGATGATCCATACAATCATATGTTTTGATAGTGTTAGGGACTTTTTTAGCCAGGTCATACCAATAAGCATGCTGCAAAATAGAGATACTTGAAACGCAAGAATAATCTGCCATAAATATAGCCATGCTTTGCTCAAGCATCGTTTGTGCTTGTGCAGTTGGAGCATCAAAATAAATGGCTGGAGCTCCTGCGATATTGAGTTTTATCTGATAAAGCTCAAGGTGCGGATCTAGTCTTTCAAGCTGATATCCAGGCGTTGCATCATCGACAAAATGATTACTAAAATAAAATACCCTACGTCCTGCTTTTGCCAAACCTTTTGCAAGGTGCTGCGGCCTTTGGATTCTAAAATGCCAATCAATAACTGCGAAGACAAATACATCGCGATTCTCAATATTGGCTACTGTTGCCACAGTTGGATTATTTAAAACCAGATTAATGTCGTTTTCGACTTCACTAGGTGAACGAAAGCCTTGATAACTAATATACGAACGCAGCTTTTGTTTCGTAGATATACTTAGTGGTAGACGGCGATAAACCCCTCTTACCAATCGCGATATATATTTTTTAAGGCCATATTTAATCGGGTTTCGATCAATAGTTGATGCCCAATCCGAAATTTTCAGCAACTCCACATTGATATTTTCGTATTCGAATTTTAATTTATCATATTCATGTTTTAATGAAGCAAATGAATCATTTGCTGTATTAATTTCATTTTGTAAATTGATATTTTTTATTTCAGCACTCACGAGCTGATCTTGTATTGACTGAACCAAGTTCTGAGCGTCCTTTAATTGACTTGTTAAATAAAAATTTTCTTCTGCTTGATGTTCAAGCGCTCCATTAAGCTGATCGATTTCTGCCAGCTTCATATTAAGTACACTTTGCAAATTTAAAGCAATCTGCGAGACGTTATAATTTTTATAATTTAGATCAAGAATAGCATCATCTTTTTTTACCAAGTTGACTATAAGTGATTCATTTTCTGCTGTTAGGTTGGACACTTTTCCCACATATTCTTGCAGTATCTCGTCTTTTCTATTCAAATCGGCCTTCAATGATTGAGCCCAGGATGATACCTCATCAATCTTGGCATTCAAATCACCAATAGTATCATCCCGACTATCAACTTTCGTTTGCAACAACTCAGCCCATTGGACAACATCAGAAACTTTTGAATTTAATACGACAATTTCTTCGTTTTTATGGATAAGTTCATTTTTCAGAGATTCCGCCCAAAAGGAAACCTCATTGACGCTGCCACTTAAATTCGTAATAGTAATGTCTCTGCTCTTCACTTCATTCTCAAGGGAAGCAGCCCATGAAGATACATCATGAATACTCGTTTTTAATTTCTCAATAATGGCATCCCTGCTGTTAACTTGCTCATCAAGTGACTTAGCCCATGTAGAAATTTCCTCCACACTTGCATTTAATTGATTAATTGTTACATCCCTCTTAGCAACTTCCTTTTCGAGCGAAGAAGCCCAAGATGAAACTTTATCTATCTCAGCATTTAATTGAACGATCTTTTCTTCCTTTTGCTGTAAATCACGCTTTAATGATTCTACCCAGTTTGAAAATTCCGTTAATTTTTCCTGAGAGCTATTAATAAACGAATCACGTTCTTCAATATCCTGCTTCAGAGAGTTGGCCCAAAGACTAACCTCCGAGATAGTTTCATTTAATTTTAATACTTGCTGATCACGTTCATGGACAGCACTTTCAAGAGACTTTCCCCAGCCAGATGCTTCGCTTACCAATTGGTTTAATTCTACAATTTTAGACTCTGCATTTACCAATTTTGAATAAAGATCATTACCCCAGTTTGAAGCGCTTTCAATGCTTTTATTTAGTTGGCCAATAATTGCGTCATCATCAATAGACTTTTTTCGTTGTTTTTCACTGTAAATTGAAATTTCATTCAACTGTGTAGATAAGTATTCTATTTTCTTGTCTTTTTCTGACAGCAAATTTGATGAGTTGTAGCTAATTAATTCTTGCTCCGGATACCATTCAAGATAGTGGCGAGCCTCACACCCAGTGACAATTTCCTGTAAAGTGGCCTCCAGCTTTATATATGCATCTACTTCTGCAGCCGACAATGAAAATTTGAGCGCTGAAAAAATTTCATGAATAAACTCTATTTTTTTGTAAACTTTTAATGAACTTGATCTACCAAAGTGCGTAATTGAACCCAGTAGATTAATCAGTCCACGAAAGATTAAGTAACCTAATTCCACACCGTCTTGCAAAACCCATTCTTTATCGATTACCGAAGTTTTACCGTGTTCAGTGACGATAAGGTTGTTGGGAGTAAGGTCGAAAAATATGCCAGGAAGAATTGTTTTGATTGTTAACTTTTTACGTGATATTTTTGGAAATCCTTCAATACCTGAAAGAATGACTAAATATCTTTCGAAAAATTGATAGGCTTTATTGATACTCCAATTATCTACAGACAGTAACTTTATAAATTCCAACGATAAAATTTCACCTTTGGAATACGGGACATTTTCTGGCAAAGAAAATAACAGTTTTTTAGAGTCCTGCGAAGCGGGGTTATGAATATAGCTTTTATACTTTACTGTGATCTCACCCGTATCAACCTGCTCAAAAAATATTTCTTTACAATAAGGTGCAAGACGATCTGAGCTGTAGTGATGTGCAACTATATCATCATCCATACTGATCGGACCTGCTGATGCACAAAACACAAAAGAATTGGCTAAATCAAAAGATACATTATTTTTAAATACATCTAACCATGCCATTTCTGTAGAAAAATTTACATGGTAAGGCAATCCAGGATCTCGCCTTGCACTTTGCCAGGCAAATGCAGATCGATCAAAGTTTTCATTGGAGGTGGCGCTACTTCTTATGATAGATACTGGATGGGCATAGCTTGGAAATGGCATCATTACGTTAAAATGGGAAAGTCCCAGCGATGACATTTTGTCTCGCCACTGCTCATGCCCAAGCAATGATGATTTAAAATAAATATCATTTGCAGAATCAGCGTATTCAATCCGAGAGGGGTAAATTCCAGCTGAAAAATTTCTTAATGCTAACAGATTATTTTCGGCAATAATCAACAATCCATTTGGCTTGAGCAGCTGAGTAGAAAAGCTTAACAAGTCTTCTAATGGATCATTAGAAGGCAACAAAAATTCTGCATTATTTTTAATACCAGCGATCACAATAACATCGTATTTTTTATTAGCTAATAATTCAGAAAGCGAAAATTTTACTGTGATGTTAGGTAGGTCGCGATTTCGCAGCCTCGCTATTTCTGCACGTTGCAAGTTTCCCTCGACAGCAGTAACCTCCAGCCCCTGTTCACCAAGATAGCGTGTTATGGTACCGCAACCTGCGCCCAACTCTAGCACATTGCCGCTTAATATTTTTTCAAATGGGCGCAATATATTCGCGCGCGTTGCTGAAAAATGATCGTAGTCTATAAGATTATCGCAATGTTGCCGCAGCTCAGAGGAATACAAAGAAAGGTCTTCAATATTACCTAAAACACTAATATATTTTTCATTAATAAAATAGGATGCTTTTAAAAAATAATCCTCCCATATGTATCTGTAAAAAACTGAGCTATCTATGGGCCTTATCAAATGAAACGAGTTCTTGTAGAAAAAGTTGCGCAACAGAAGAATGCCATGCAGCTCTCCACCATTGAATTCAATACCAGCATCTTTTGCTAATATTGACAAACGCTTAGAGTAATCATTTGAAAAAAAAGGCTTGTGAATTAATGCATGGTATAGAAGAGAGAAGAAATAATCTGTCACACTCGGAGTAAAAAAACCTTTGGAGTTAAAGATTTTATTTTTTAACAGTTGGGACTGAAATGAATGACAATAGTAATCATCACCTACAAAGCGAAAATCAAAAGGAATTGTTTCACCTGCAATTTTTATTGCATAGTGAACACGGTGATCTTCTGGAAACACTTTTTCCGCATTGGTAATAAACACTGTATCTAAAACAGATTCAACCAATAAATCAATATCACCGTGCTCTTCCAAAAAGTAATCTGAAGGCAAGCATTCATAATTGCGCAGAACGATATAATTGGAAAGTAAGTTAAGCGAGTAAAACAAGTCTTCAATAGATTCCCAACCGGTAGCACCTAGCAAATCCTGTTTAATATAATGAAGACTACCAGACCACACTTCTTTTTCAATCAATGCATCATGATGCAACTTAAGCAGCAGCCAGATATCGTGTATTGATTCGGCCACGGTATTGGTTGCATGTATTTTATGGCCGCCCCCCGTAAGCTCCCGGTAGGCTTGCTTTAGATCAAAAATATTTTTATTAACGCTGACATTACCTTTGGTCGTCTCCCTCTCTTGATAATCAGGGTTGTTATCCTGAACCAGAACAGCGTAAAAACCTTCTGTACCTATATGGTTTTCCTTATCAGAACCAGCAGGTAAACTTTGACCATAAAACCGCGTCAGATTTTGCGAAAAAAGTTCTGGGGTCCATTCAATATGGTAAACATCCTTTATTAATAACTTTTTCGAGATGTCATCGATAATGGCAGGAAAAAAATCTTTTGCAGATGACCATACAATAAACAAATGTATTTCTGGACTCATATATCCTACCCTATGGACTCTATTGATATTTGAGCTTCCATATCATAGTGACCAACTATTTGTTTATAACTGTATACTTCAATTATCAGAATATGATAAAGGCGTTCATAAACAACAAAATTATCACCATCAAAACCAGAACAGGCATAGGTTAATAAATAATTTCCAGGCGCCAATCTGAGTTTTTGGGCGAATGAAATCTCCAGTGTGGCGTTTTCCTGAATTAACCCAGTGGTTACACGCTCATTACGTGTATTAGTTCCTACAATTTCTTTACCTGTAAGGTCGCGAATTGTAATCGTGAATATCGGATTTTCAATCGCCGATAAAAAGTTAACACGCATTTTAAACGTGTAGTTTCTACCAGATTCAAGTTTGGCATCAACCAAAACAGAATTTTCGTCGAAGATTGCAAAATCAGAAATTTTTACAGTACCATTGCCATAAATCTCAGCGCCGTTGTAATTCAGCTCGTAATTTTTTGCCCAATTTGCTTCAGTGAGCTCATGCAATCGATTGTTAACAAAATCTCTATTTTTTAATGAATGATTAGGTACACCTAACATGAGCTTTTTGAAGGAATCAACAGCGGATTTCGGCTCGGTAATTTCAAGACGCTTACCTTGATCAAGCAAAATACAACGATCACTAAATTGTAAAACCGCGCCTAGATCATGAGTCACCAATAAGATAGTCGTACCTTTTTGGCGAAACTCTTCAAATTTCTGCATGCATTTTGCTTGAAAGCTTGCATCACCAACAGCAAGAGCTTCATCGACGATTAAAATATCAGGATCAACACTAATGGCGACCGCGAATGCGAGTCGAACATACATACCACTAGAATAGGTTTTTACTGGTTGCTCAATGAAGTCTCCGATATCAGCAAATGCAACAATATCGTCAAAGCGAGCGTCAATTTCTTCTCGAGTCAGCCCAAGAATTGAGGCATTTAAATAAACATTTTCACGACCAGAAAACTCCGGATTAAACCCGGAACCCAATTCCAACAATGCGGCGACACGACCATTAGTTTCAATCTCTCCTGATGTCGGAGTCAAAGTGCCACAAATAATTTGTAAAAGCGTTGATTTACCAGAACCATTTCTTCCGATAACACCAATAGTTTCACCTTTTTGTATCTCGAAATTTATGTCTTGCAGAGCCCAAAATTCTTTATAGAAAGCATTGGGCTTCAGATCCAGCAAAGCCTGAAGTCGTGGAACCAAAAATTGCTTCAATCTATCAATTGGCCTTTCATATATTTGATAGCATTTACTGATATTTGAAATACGGATTGACATTGATTTAGAGGACATCTGCAAAACCTTTTCTTGTTTTTTGGAACCAAATATATCCAAGCCACATAACAACAATTGCCCCTAATGTGTAGGCACAAAGCAAACCCCAATCAGGCATTTTTCCCCATATAAGCACATTTCTTGATTGTTCAATTACAAAAGTTAATGGGTTTAAATCCATCCACTCTTGAAAATTCTTTGGTAGTGCGCTTTTTGAATAGAACACGGGGCTTAAAAATAGAAGGACAGTTGTCAGCACCGAAACTACCTGTCCGATATCGCGAATAAAAACACCCAAAGATGCGATTATCCATGCGATGCCTAAAATGAAAAGCAGGTAAGGCAAAAGGATCAAAGGGAAAAAAATGATTGTCCAAGATAAGCTATTATTAAAAATAGACAACGCAACAATTAAAACAATAAAGCCAATTAAAGAATGAAAAAGACCTTCAAATAAATTGATAACAGATAACATTTCTAACGGAAAGACAACTTTTTTCACGTAGTTAATGTTTGATAGAACAATTCCTGGGGCCTTATTCACGACCTCAGCAAAGAGCCCATGAATTAACATTCCAACAAACATGATAAAAGCAAATTGAGTTTTACTTTCAGGAACGGAGTCAACCCATCTAGCCTGAAATACTACTGAGAACACAAAGGTATAAACAAAAAGCATCATAATTGGGTATAAAAACGGCCATAAAATCCCAATAAAAGAACCTTTATACCGCCCAATGATTTCTCTACTGGTCATTTGCATAATCAAATCCCAGTGGGAGCGCAATCCTTTTACTAAAGACCCAAGTGAGGTTGAATGGTTGGCATTAGGATTCATTCAAACATTACCCCTTGCTGCCAAACTTTACCCTGTGCATCTTTAGCAGCTAATGATGGACTAACATCCAAAGGCCAATCGATATTTATAGTGGGATCGTTCCACAACAAGCTCTCTTCATGCGATGGTGAATAAAAATTTGTAGTTTTATACAAAAATTCAGCAGTTTCGCTCAACGTTAAAAACCCATGAGCAAACCCTTCAGGCACCCATAACTGCCGCTTATTTTCTGCTGACAAATGAACTCCAACCCATTTACCAAAAGTTGGAGATGACCTGCGGATGTCAACAGCCACATCAAAAACCGCCCCCGATACAACTCTTACCAATTTTCCTTGAGCCATAGGTGGCAACTGATAGTGCAAACCACGCAAAACACCATAGCTTGACATTGAATGATTGTCCTGAACAAAACTAACTTTTCTATTTATGGCCTCTTCAAATATTTTCTGATTGAAGCTTTCAAAAAAAAATCCTCGATGATCACCAAAAACTCTTGGTTCAAAAATTTTCACATCGGGAATTTCAGTATTAATTACATTCATATAAAACCTAACTATATGCTTGGATATTTTTTAGCGCTGACATCCAATCCGAAGGAGAAATATCAAATTCTTGTTGGATTTTTGAACACTCTAATTTTGAATTAGATGGTCTTTTTGCAGGCGTGGGAAACTGAGCAGTCTCAATTTTTTTTAGTTCAAGTTTTGGTGCAACAAAAACACCTTGTGATTTAGCTTCATTAAAAATAGCCGAAGCAAACTCAAACCAGCTTACATGAGGGGCACCGGAGTAGTGATAGATTCCCCAATTTACTTTCTCTTGCTCATTACAAGCGATACAAATTTTAATCAATGCTGCAGCTATGTCGCCCGCATACGTTGGCCCACCAAACTGATCGGCAACGATTCCCAAACTGTCTTTTTCGCGACCCAACCGAAGCATGGTTTTAACAAAGTTACTACCATGCTCACCAAACACCCAAGCAGTTCGTATAATAATGTGCCGTTGATTAGCAAGAGCAACGTTTTTTTCACCAGCTAATTTTGACGCTCCATATACGCATTGAGGATTTGTCTCGTCATCTTCACAATAACAATCAACTTTGCTACCAGCGAACACGTAGTCGGTTGAAATATGAAAAATAGATGCCCCATATCGAGAAGAAGCGACAGCAAGATTTTTAGCTCCTTCTGCATTAATTTTATAAGCTAACTCCATTTCTGTTTCAGCTTTATCGACTGCAGTATACGCAGCAGCATTGATAACAATATCCGGTAGATAATTTTTAATTATATCATCTACAGCTTCGGAGTCACTGATGTCTAACTCATTACGAGATAATGCTTTAAAGTCAAAATCCATTTGAGAGAGAAGTTTAACCAAACTATGACCAACTTGACCATTGGAACCTGTTACTAAAATTTTCATTGCTTTGATTGTTCCGCAATTTTAAGCAAATACTGACCATAGCCTGTTTTAGATAGCGCCTTGCCTTGAATAACCAAATGCTCTTTGGAAATCCATCGATTACTGAAAGCAATTTCTTCCAGACAAGCAACTTTTAAACCTTGGCGATGCTCTATAGTTTGAACAAAGTGCCCAGCTTCCAATAAACTATCATGAGTACCTGTATCCAACCAAGCATGACCACGGCCTAACAATTCGACACTTAAATCTCCTCGTTCCAAATAAGCATTGTTTACACAAGTAATTTCTAATTCACCACGAGCAGAAGGTTTGATATTTTTTGCAATGTCTACAACATCATTATCATAAAAATATAATCCCGTTACTGCGTAATTTGATTTCGGTTGTTTTGGCTTTTCTTCAATGGAAACCGCCCGCATATCCGCATCAAACTCAACAACACCAAAACGCTCAGGATCGGTAACATGATAACCAAATACAGTTGCGCCGCTTCTACGATTTGCAGCATTTTGTAATTTTTGCGTTAAACCGTGGCCATGAAAAATGTTATCTCCGAGCACCAGGCAAACCGAATCATTTCCAATAAAAGATTCGCCAATAATAAACGCTTGAGCTAAACCATCCGGTGATGGTTGAACCGCATAGTTAATCTTAATACCAAATTGCGAGCCATCACCAAGCAAGCGCGCAAAACTTTCAACATCTTCGGGTGTAGTGATAACCAAAATGTCCTGAACCCCCGCCAGCATTAAAACCGATAGCGGATAATAAATCATGGGCTTGTCATAAATGGGAAGCAGCTGCTTGGACACACCTTTGGTGATGGGATGCAATCTGGTTCCGCTTCCTCCAGCGAGAACAATACCTTTCATATAAATTCCTAATTATTTTCCTGAGCCGAGTCTTTCTCTTTGATAACTACCATCTTGCACTCGATGCGCCCACTCTAAATTTTCCAAATACCAGATAACAGTTTTACGAATACCAGATTCAAAAGTTTCCTCTGGTGACCAATCTAATTCTTTTTGGATTTTTGAAGCATCAATGGCGTATCGCAAATCATGGCCAGGACGATCTTGAACATATGTTATTAGATCTTTATAGGAACTAATGTTTAGATTTGTATCCGCAGGTTTTAGCTCATCCAACAGATCACATATTATATTTACAACCAGAATGTTCTGCTTTTCATTGTGGCCACCAATGTTATAGGTTTCACCTACAGCTCCTTCAGTAACTACTTTGTACAAAGCTCTCGCGTGATCCTCTACAAACAGCCAATCACGAATTTGATTACCTTTTCCATATACAGGCAAAGGTTTTCCTTCAAGTGCATTTAAAATGACTAAAGGAATTAATTTTTCAGGAAAATGGTAAGGGCCATAATTATTGGAGCAGTTTGTAATAATTGTTGGCAATCCATAAGTTCTTTTCCAGGCTCTTACCAGATGATCAGAGCTGGCCTTGCTTGCAGAATAGGGAGAGCTGGGAGCATAAGGTGTAGCTTCTGTGAAAAGATCATCAGGCCCTTCAAGATCACCATAGACTTCATCAGTGGAGATATGATGGAACCGAAAAGTTTTTTTTCTGTTTTCATCAAGTTCTTTGAAATAAGATCGTGTGGCCTCTAAAAGTATATATGTACCGACAATATTAGTTTCAATAAAAGCAGCAGGACCAGCAATCGAGCGATCTACATGACTTTCAGCAGCCAAATGCATTACTGCATCAGGTTGATATTTTGCAAAGACTTGCAACAACGCATTTTTATCGCAAATATCTACCTGTTCAAAAAAATAGCGTTCGTTTGAGGAAACAGATAAAAGGGACTCAAGATTTCCAGCGTAAGTGAGCTTGTCTACATTAATTACTGAGTCGTTTGTATTATTAATAATGTGTCGAACGACTGCCGAGCCAATAAAGCCAGCGCCACCTGTGACTAAAATTTTCATGGGTATCCTTAAATGAAGAACAATCCAGATTAAGTCGTGACTTAACTGGATGACAAAGCAAGAATTAATTAATGTGGTTGAATACTTTCATTGACGCGATCACGCATCTCCTTGCCAGGTTTGAAGTGTGGGACATATTTGCCCTCAAGTACAACAGATTCACCTGTTTTAGGATTACGTCCTGTACGAGGGGCGCGATAATGCAGAGAAAAACTTCCGAAGCCACGAATCTCAATTCGCTCTCCAGATGATAAGATATCAGACATATAATCCAACAATAACTTAACAGCTAATTCTACGTCCTTTATTGGCAGCTGATTTTGTTTCTCCGAAATATATTCAATTAATTCAGATTTTGTCATGACCGCTACCTTTGTAAGATGAAGGACTGACCAAACTTCTACAATCCTTTTCAATAACTGAAAATAGAGCTTTATATGCAATGTTTATTTCGCTACAAATTTAAATAACATATAGGGAAATAAAAACTGGTTAGTGCGGCCGACAATGTGTCGGCCGCTTTTAATCACTCTTTACTTTGCATTTGCGCTTTGATCAAGTCGCCCAGGGTTGTTGCTGGAGCAGCTTGTTCAGTTTGCTTGGTGCTGTGCTCTTTCAATGCTGACTTCTCTTCTTCAACATCTTTAGACTTCACAGACAAGCTGATAGCACGATTCTTGCGGTCTACTGCAATGATCTTGGCTTCAACTTCGTCACCTACTTTCAACAAGTTGCGAGCATCTTCTACCTTCTCACGGCTCAATTCAGACGCTTTCAAAGTAGCTTCTACGTCAGCAGCCAAAGTGATGATAGCTGCTTTAGCTTCTACTTCTTTAACAGTACCTTTAACAACAGCGCCTTTGTCATTTACAGAAACGTATTCTGAGAATGGGTCAGCTTCAAGTTGTTTGATACCTAAAGAAATACGCTCACGCTCTGGGTCGATGGCCAATACAACAGTTTCCAACTCATCGCCTTTCTTGTACTTGCGAACAGCTTCTTCGCCAGCTTCGTGCCAGGAGATATCTGACAAGTGAACCAAACCATCAATACCACCGTCCAGACCAATGAAGATACCGAAGTCAGTGATTGATTTGATTTTACCGCTGATTTTGTCGCCTTTAGCGCAAGTGCGAGCAAATGCATCCCATGGATTTTCCTGGCATTGTTTCAGGCCGAGAGAGATACGACGACGCTCTTCGTCGATATCCAATACCATAACTTCAATTTCGTCGCCCAATTGAACAACTTTTGAAGGATGAATGTTTTTGTTGGTCCAATCCATTTCTGAAACGTGGATCAAACCTTCAACGCCCTCCTCCAACTCAGCGAAGCAGCCGTAGTCAGTCAGGTTGGTCACTTTCGCTTTTACGCGAGCGCCTTCAGGGTAACGCTTGGTGATTTGAATCCATGGATCTTCACCCAATTGCTTCAAGCCCAAAGACACACGGTTACGATCACGGTCGAACTTCAATACTTTAACGTCGATCTCTTGACCAACTTCTACGATCTCACCTGGGTGCTTGATACGCTTCCAAGCCATATCGGTGATGTGCAACAAGCCATCTACGCCGCCCAAGTCAACGAAAGCACCGTAGTCGGTAAGGTTCTTAACGATACCTTTAACCGCTTGACCTTCTTGCAAGGTAGCCAACAACTCATCGCGCTCGGCAGAGTTGGTTTGTTCCAATACGGCGCGGCGAGAAACAACTACGTTGTTACGTTTTTGGTCTAACTTGATAACTTTAAATTCCAACTCTTTGCCTTCCAGGTGAGCGGTATCGCGCACTGGACGAACGTCTACCAAAGAACCTGGCAAGAACGCGCGGATGCTTGCAACGTCAACGGTGAAACCACCTTTAACTTTGCCATTGATAACACCCTTGATAACTTCTTCTGCTTGGTGAGCAGCTTCAAGCACTTTCCAGGCTTCTGAACGCTTGGCTTTTTCACGAGACAGTTTGGTTTCACCGAAACCGTCTTCCACGCTTTCCAGCGCTACTTGTACTTCGTCGCCGATTTGGAGATTCAATTCACCCAATTCGTTACGGAATTGTTCTGCAGGGATTACACCCTCTGATTTCAGGCCGGCGTGAACGGTCACCCAGTCCTTGTCGATATCAATAACTACACCCGTTACGATAGTGCCTGGCACCATATCAACGGTCTTTAAACTCTCTTCAAATAACTCAGCAAAACTTTCAGTCATACTCATGGTGATACCTTCAAAGGGACATAGGCTAGCTATGCCATCCCGCGAGCCAGTAAGCGGGTCAAATTAATAGGAGCGAAGGCTTCCTCTGGCAGGATGCTAGCCCTCTACTACTCAAAAATCCGATAGACTTTTCAGCAGGTGCGGCAGGCTAACAGAATCGGCCTTATAGATCAAGAAGTTAGCGGGAGTTCAGGCGGGATAGATAACAAGAAGGCACAAGGTTCAACCCTTGTGCCTCTAAGAACGATTAATGTTGCTGGACGCTTTTACCGCGACCTACAGCATAGTAATCAAAGCCGTGTTCAAGCATACGCTCTGGCTCATAAAGATTACGACCATCAAATATGACTGGATTCACCAATGCCTGCTTGAGCAGATCGAAATTGGGAGCGCGGAAGGTTTTCCATTCAGTGCAAATCACCAGAGCATCTGCCTTTTCCAATGCAGCTTCTTTAGTGCCAACAAGTTTTAAGTCTTCCCGCAAACCGTAAATATGCTGAGTTTCATCCATTGCAACCGGGTCATACGCCTGGACTTTCGCTCCTGCCGCCCACAACGCCTCAATCAAAACGCGGCTTGGCGCTTCACGCATATCATCTGTATTGGGCTTAAAAGCCAATCCCCATAAAGCAAAGGTCTTACCCTTGAGGTTACCGCCAAAATGCCTGGTGATATAAGAATACAGCTTACCTTTTTGGGCCTGGTTAACCTTGTCGACGGACTCCATCAAATTCGCCTGGTAGTCCACATTCCTGGCGATATTAATAAGGGCCTTAACATCTTTGGGGAAACACGAACCGCCGTAACCACAACCAGGATAAATAAACTGGTAGCCGATACGCGGATCTGCGCCTATGCCATTACGCACCTGTTCGATATCAGCACCTAACTTTTCAGCGAGGTTTGCCATCTCGTTAATAAAACTGATTTTGGTCGCCAGCATGGCGTTAGCGGCATATTTGGTAAGTTCAGCGGAACGCACATCCATAAAAATCATACGATCATGGCTGCGATTAAAAGGCGCATAAAGTTCACGCAATAATTTTTCAGCTTTCTCGCTGTCGGTTCCAACTACGATTCGATCCGGCTTCATAAAATCGTTAATCGCGGCGCCCTCTTTCAAAAACTCCGGATTGGACACCACGTCAAAAGGAACGTCTACGCCGCGAGACTTAATCTCACCGGTGAGCGCCTCAGAGACTTTTTCTGCGGTACCAATAGGTACGGTAGATTTGTTAACGACAACTTTGTAGCTGTTCATACGTTGCCCAATCGTTTTAGCGACTGCGACTACGTACTGTAAATCTGCCGAACCGTCTTCCCCCGATGGAGTTCCCACAGCAATAAACTGCAACTCGCCGTGATTAACAGCCTCATCCATATTGGTAGTGAAATTAAGCAAACCATTTTGCACAGCTTGTTTCACAATTGAATCCAAACCCGGCTCAAAAATAGGCACAATTCCGTTTTTCAGGTTATCAACTTTTTTCTGATCGATATCAACGCAAAGCACATCATGCCCCACATCTGCCAAACAGGTGCCCGTCACCAGACCAACATAACCTGTACCAAACACTGTTACTTTCATTTGCTCACTCCCTATATCAACATAAATTCATGCGATAGTTGGCACCAATTATTAGGAGCGACCATAACTATCCTCGTAACGAATCACATCATCATCTTGAAGATAAGGACCTGATTGCACCTCAACAATTTCTAACGGAATTTTTCCCGGATTACTCAATCTATGTTTTGTCCCGACCGGAATGTAAGTCGATTCGTTTTCAGACAACAACATAACCTCATCATTTTTTTGTACAAGCGCAGTGCCCTTTACTACGATCCAATGCTCTGCACGGTGATGATGAACTTGCAACGATAAGCTTGCGCCCGGTTTTACGCGGATGCGATTTACCTGATAGCGGTCGCCATCATCAATAGCGTCATAGCAACCCCATGGACGATAAACTTCGCGATGTTGCAAATGCTCTTTCCGCGCCTGCTTTTCAATTTGCGAGATAATCGCTTTTACTTCTTGCGCTTTGGATTTATCTGCAACCAACACGGCGTCAGGTGTATTAATCACCATCAAATTATTAACGCCCAATGTTGCAACTAATTTATCTTGCGAAAAAACCAGGGTATTTGTTGAACCTACGTCTATGCTATCGCCGATAAAACTATTTCCGGTTCCATCTTTTTGCGAAACATCCCAAAACGATTTCCAATCGCCTACATCGCTCCAACCCGCATTTAATGGAACACAAACAACATTGTTGCTTTTTTCCATAAGTGCATAATCAATGGAAATATTCGGCGCACTGGCGAAATATTCTTTATCAACACGAATAAAATCCAGATCGCGAACCGCAAATGTACGCGCTTGGTCTGCAGTGGTGACGACATCCGGACTATGGGATTGCAACTCATTAAGGAACACATCTGTTTTGAAAACAAACATGCCGCTGTTCCAATAATAACAACCGGCATCCAGGTAACTTTGCGCGGTTTTTAAATCAGGCTTTTCAACAAATTGTTCAACTGCATAAACCGTTGCACTTTCATTGGAACCGCGATTGGTTTTGATATAACCATACCCAGTTTCCGGATGAGTGGGATGCACACCAAAAGTCACCAGATGATTTTTTGCCGCTGCTTCCGCTGCAACATTTACTACACGTCGAAATTCTTCTACATCCCTGATCATGTGATCTGCAGATAATACGAGCAAGGTTGAATTTGGATGGGTTTCTTTCGCATGTAATGCAGCCAAAGCCAATGCAGGTGCAGTATTGCGCGCGAGCGGCTCAAGAATAATTGCACTATCAGACAAACCAATTTCATTTAATTGTTCTGCCACCATAAAACGGTGTTCGACATTGCAAACAACAATGGGAGAACCCAAATCGGGTACGCCAGTTAGGCGCAAGATGGTTTGCTGCAACATGGTTTTATCGCCAAATAATTTCAGTAATTGCTTGGGATAATGTTGGCGCGACAATGGCCACAAACGCGAGCCCGAACCACCGGCCAGAATGACTGGAATAATCATAATCTTCTCCAGGATTTAAATAGCTGCGCGAAAATTCCTTTCCGCGCAAAATAATCACTTAACACAAAGATCTATTTTGCAAATTGATCTTTTAAGAAAGCTTCAAAATCAGCGCCAACACTGGCATGACGCACACCATAAATGACATTTGCCTGCAAATAACCAAGCTTGGCTCCGCAATCGTGACTGCGGCCAATTAATTGATAGGCTTCGATGGTTTCTAAACCTAATAATGCGTCAAGGGCGTCGGTCAATTGAATTTCACCACCCGCACCTGGCTGTGTCTTTGCAAGTAATTCCCATACTTTTTTCGACAAAGCATAACGACCAACGATAGCCATGTTGGAAGGTGCTTCATCAACAGGAGGCTTTTCAACCATCGCTTTAATGGGTGCCGTTTTTCCTGCTGGAATTTCAACGCCGGAGCAATCAACAACACCATATTTATCAACTTGATCACGCGGAACCTCTTCCACCAGGATTTGGCTATGACCCGTTTCCTGAAAGCGTCTTACCATTCCCGCAAGGTTATCTTGTTTAAGATTAGACTCAACGTTATCCACCAATACGTCTGGCAAAAGCACTACAAAAGGCTCATCGCCTACAACAGGTTTTGCTGCAAGAATTGCGTGCCCCAAACCTTTTGCTTCTGCCTGACGCACAGAAATAACGGTCAAACCTCTCGGTGTAATTGAACGTACTTCATCCAACAAAGAACGCTTCAGGCGTGATTCCAATTGCGCTTCCAATTCGAAGCTGGTATCGAAATGGTTTTCGATAGCATTTTTACTCGCATGGGTTACCAATACAATTTCTTTGATGCCAGCTGCTGCTGCTTCTTCAATAACATATTGAATTAATGGTTTATCCACTACCGGTAACATTTCTTTTGGAATTGCCTTGGTAGCAGGCAACATACGAGTCCCCAAACCCGCAACAGGAATAACAGCCTTTTTAATTTGCATTTTTGTTTCCTAGATAAAAATTTTAATAATTCACATAACTAACAACGAAATAATTATGCTGAGATTGAGTTACTTCAATAAGGCCAAAATTTCATTGGTTTTTTCTTCAACCAATTTTTTATCGCCCCGACTTTCCACATTCAAACGCACTACAGGTTCGGTATTTGACATCCGCAAGTTAAAACGCCACTGCTCAAATTCAAGACTAATACCATCGGTTTTATCAATTACCAAAGCATCCGGACTATAAATAGCAAATACATTATCGATGGCGGCTTTTGCATCGACAACGTGACGATTGATTTCGCCGGGCGACGGGAATTTCGCAATACGATCTTCCAGCATAGATGACAAAGTTTGCTTTTTACGACACAACAATTCAGCAACAAGCAACCAGGGAATCATACCGCTATCGCAATACGCGAAATCGCGGAAGTAATGGTGCGCACTCATCTCACCACCATAAACAGCATCTTCCAAACGCATACGCTCTTTGATAAAGGCATGTCCGGTTTTGGATTGGATGGCATTACCCTTATTGTGTTTGACAATGTCCTGTGTGTTCCATGTCAAGCGCGGATCGTGAATAATGTTGGAACCCGGATTTTTAATTAAGAAAGATTCCGCCAACAAACCAACGATGTAATAACCTTCAGTAAATTGACCCAATTCGTCAAACAAGAAGCAGCGATCAAAATCACCATCCCATGCAATACCCATATCGGCCTTGTGTGCTAAAACGGCTTCGCTGGTAACCGGTTGATTTTCATGCAACAACGGATTGGGAATTCCGTTAGGGAAAGTACCATCGGGCTCGTGATGGATTTTGATAAATTCGAAGGGTAAATATTTTTCGATAGCATCAATAACATGGCCAGCGGCTCCGTTACCGGCATTGACGACTAATTTAAGCGGAGTTAGCTGACTGACATCAATATAAGTTAATAAATGCTTTACGTAAGCATCTAGTGTACTTTGTTCGCGATAGGAACCACGTTTTGAAAAATCAACAGTTGGAAAATTGTTTTCTTCAGCCAAGCGTTTGATGTCATTTAATCCGGTGTCACCGCTGATAGGTTGCGAACCAGCGCGAACCATTTTTAAACCGTTGTAATCAATCGGGTTGTGACTTGCGGTCACTACACAACCACCATCGGTTTTTAAATAAGTGGTCGCAAAATAAATTTCTTCTGTGCCACACATTCCAATGTCAATCACATCAACGCCTTCATCGCGCAAGCCATTGGAAAATGCCGTTTTTAATTCATTGCTCGTTAAACGAACATCACCACCGACAACAACTGATTTTGGTTTTAAAAAAACCGCGTAAGCGCGTCCGATGCGGTAGACAATATCCGCATTTAATTCTTCACCGAGTTTTCCGCGGATATCGTAGGCTTTAAAGCAAGTTAAATTCATTTAAATCGTCCCAAATTTAAAACATCATCATTAAGTGCGAACACGCTGTTTTTTGTGGTTTTATTTATATACTATTTCGATGACAAAACTGCGTGCGTTATTTAACGTACATAAGCCAAAATTGCATTTAATACCTGTTCTATAGTCAATGAAGTGCTATCCAATACCAAAGCATCATCGGCTGGTTTAAGTGGCGATGTTGCGCGCTGGGTGTCCCGGTCATCACGCGCTTTGATATCGCTAATAAGTTCAGCCATATCTACTTCAGCACCTTTTTGTTGCAACTGCTTAAACCGACGCTCCGCCCTGGCCTCTGCACTTGCTGTTAAAAATATTTTGAATTGGGCTTGGGGAAATACAGTAGTCCCCATATCGCGACCATCAGCCACTAATCCTGGAGCTTGTGCGAAATCTTTTTGTCGTTGCAACAAGGCTTCCCGCACCTTTGGATAAGCTGCCACCAGCGACGCATTCATACTCACCGTTTCCTGGCGAATAGCATCGGTGACATTTTCACCCGCGAGCAAAATTCGGGTAGTGTCACCTGCAACATCAAATTTTACGTTAAGCCGACTTGCAACATCCGCGACCGCTTGCTCATCCTGAAGATTGACATTCAATTTGTATGCCGACAAAGCCACAAGGCGGTATAAGGCGCCGCTATCCAGCAGATGGTAACCCAGCTTTTTTGCAACTAATTGACTGAGTGTCCCTTTACCTGCGCCACTTGGACCATCAATGGTGATAACAACAACTGATTTTGTATTCAAGAAGGGAAACCTTAGGAAATGGATTGGATAATAGCTTTACAAGTGGCAACCGGATCATTCGCCTGGGTAATCGGGCGACCTATAACGAGATAACTGCTGCCCGCAACCATGGCGGCATGCGGCGTTAAGGTGCGTTTTTGATCATCCGTCGGGCTTGATTCCAAACGAATACCGGGAGTGACCAAACAGAAATTTTGTCCAAAATGACTGCGCAACATACTCGCTTCGCGCGCGGAACAAACTACGCCATCCAGCCCGCAATGTTGCGCTAATTTGGTGAGGCGAAGGACGTGGGCCTCCGGCTCTTCAGTAATTCCAATCGAATGGAGATCGTGCGCCTCAAGACTTGTGAGGACAGTAACGCCAATCAGCAGAGGTTTGTGGCCATTATGGTGATGAGCATGCTGCTCAAGGATATCGCGCGCGGCAACCATCATACGCTGGCCGCCAGATGCATGGACATTCACCATCCATACACCAAGTTGAGCCGCTGCCTTAACCGCTTTGGCAACGGTATTGGGAATATCGTGGAATTTCAGGTCGAGGAAAACATCAAAACCCAAACGCATGAGATATTCTACAACCCGCGGTCCGCAGGCGGTAAATAACTCTTTACCCACCTTCAAGCGACAATATTGCGGAGACAGACGCTTCGCCATGTAAAAACAATCGTCTGCATTGTCAAAATCCATCGCCACAATAATACGTGGGCCTTGATTATCTATCATTGGGTGCCTCGTTTGAAATGAAAAAGCCCGGATCATGAATCCAGGCTCCTATTAAAACAAACTTCACGCAAATTCGCAGCACCTTAATGCTTGGCGGTACTGGCACTACTCGATAAGCTTTCTTTTTGTTATCTAAATCCAGTCCTACATTGGAATTTGCGCTCAAAAAACACCCAAAATTTAAAACACGTTACATTGAATGTGTGCAACTTGTTTAGATGCGAATATTTTTGCGATTGGCCTCTACCATTTTTGCACCAATGCCTTTTACATCAGCCAGCTGGTCAATCGTTTTGAAGGCTCCGTTAGCTTTGCGGAATGCAACTATAGCTTCTGCTTTCCTGGGGCCAATACCTTTTAATTTCGTTAAAGTCTGGGCATCGGCAGTATTGATATTAACGACTTCTTGAACAGCAGTTGAAGCAGGCTTAGTGGCGGCAGGAGTAGCCGAAGCAACAGCAGCAGGTTTTGCAGGGGCATCAGCAGCAAAAGAAACACTTGAGAACGAAAGAGCAGCAAAAATAATAGCGGATAAAATATTTTTCATAGAAACAGTCCTTTGCATTATTGAATATAAAGATGATTAATTAAACTCACAGACCTCTATCTGCAAGTGCGTGTACAGTAATGAAATAAAGTAATGATGAAAAGTAGTCAAACTCTGAATTTTGTGTGCGAGATATCTCACAAAACATGAAGGAGTCCAAAACAAAAAAAGCGCCTATCGTATCGATAGGCGCTTTTTGGATATAGCATTAACAATCCTACTCTGATTATTTTTTCAGCAATTGCGCCAGGTCAACCGCACCCCAATGCGGGAAATGCTTACGCACTAACGCATTTAATTCAATTTCAAATTCACTGAAATTAGTTTGGGTAGCGACAGTTTTATCATCCAGGCGTTGATTTACCATACCAGCACCGACAGTGATATTCGTCAAACGATCAATCACAATAAACGCGCCTGTTGCACGATTGGCTTTGTAAGTATCTGCAACAACTGGCTGAGTCAAAACAACATCAACCACAGCAATATCATTCAATTGCAATTGGTCAACTTGCGTGTGCGCTTGTGTGTTTACATCAATACGATAATCAATTGCTTCGACTTGTCCACTTACCGTTTTGCTTGCGAATTTAAACAAATATTCTGAGTTCGGTTGCAAGACTTTTTCAGTCATCCACACAATATGTGCTTTCAAATGGTTGGATAAAGGTACTGCATCTTTTTCCAACACAATAACATCGCCACGGCTGATATCGATCTCTGTATCCAACGTCAGCGTTACTGCCTGACCTGCAAAAGCCTCTTGTAAATCACCATCGAAAGTTACGATTGATTTTACAGTGCTGGTTTTTCCAGAAGGCAGGGCTTTGATTGCATCGCCAACTTTCACAACGCCAGACGCAATATTTCCGCAGAAACCACGGAAATTTAAATTGGGACGATTGACATATTGCACAGGCAAACGGAAATCTGAAAAGTTTTTATCGGCGGCGACAGGTACGTTTTCCAAAATTTCCATTAAAGTCTCGCCCTGATACCAAGGGGAACTTTCTGAGCGATTTACAACGTTATCGCCATTCAATGCAGAAATAGGAACAAAGAAAACATTTTCCATTCCCAATTTTTTGGAGAATTCCAAATAGTCTGCTTTGATTTTTTCAAATACAGATTCACTAAAATCCAGCAAATCCATTTTGTTGACGGCAACCACAATATGCTTGATGCCGAGTAATGATGCGATGTAACTGTGGCGACGGGTTTGCGTAACAACACCGTAACGCGCATCAATCAAAATAATCGCAAGGTCGCACGTCGATGCACCGGTTGCCATGTTGCGCGTGTACTGCTCGTGGCCGGGAGTATCCGCAATAATAAATTTACGCTTGGTAGTAGAGAAATAGCGATAGGCAACATCAATGGTAATGCCCTGCTCGCGCTCGGCTTGCAAACCATCAACCAGCAACGCCAAATCAACAGCCTCGCCAGTTGTACCGTGTTTGGTACTGTCAGCTTGTACGGCTGCCAATTGATCTTCGTAAATCATTTTTGAATCGTATAACAAGCGGCCAATCAAGGTACTCTTGCCATCGTCCACACTGCCGCAAGTTAAAAAACGCAGCAATTCTTTTTGTTCGTGTTGCGCGAGATATGCGTTGATATCTGTTGCGATTAAATCTGATTGGTGACTCATAATAGTCTCTTGTGCAATCGTAGAAATTTTAGGGAGTCGTCATTCCCGCGCAGGCGGGAATCTATTTTTTAGGAGCTGGATCCCCGCTTTCGCGAGGATGACGAATTCCTACTTAATCAATTTAGTCTCTAGAAATAACCTTCCTGTTTCTTTTTCTCCATCGAACCTGAACTGTCGTGATCAATAACACGACCTTGACGCTCTGAGGTTGTGGTAAGCAGCATTTCCTGAATAATTTCCGGCAAGGTTGTCGCTTGCGATTCAACAGCACCAGTTAATGGATAGCAGCCGAGCGTGCGGAAGCGGACCATTTTTTCTTCGATTTTATCGTTGGGACCAATTGGCATACGGTCATCATCAACCATAATCAAAGTACCATCGCGCTCAACGACTGGACGTGGTGCAGCAAAATAAAGCGGAACAATTGGGATATTTTCCAAATGAATGTATTGCCAAATATCCAACTCAGTCCAGTTTGATAATGGGAACACACGAATGCTTTCGCCTTTATCAACACGGCCGTTATAAATATTCCACAACTCCGGACGTTGGTTTTTTGGATCCCAGCGATGGTTTTTATCGCGAAAAGAATACACGCGCTCTTTTGCGCGAGATTTTTCTTCATCGCGACGCGCGCCACCAAATGCTGCATCAAAACCGTATTTATTTAACGCTTGTTTAAGCGCCTGGGTTTTCATGATATCAGTGTGCTTTGCGCTGCCATGGACAAACGGACTAATACCCATATCAACACCTTCCTGGTTGATATGCACGATTAAATCCCAACCCAAATCTTTAATGCGCTGATCACGGAATTCGATCATCTCGTGGAATTTCCAAGTGGTGTCAACGTGCAACAGTGGAAATGGTGGTTTGCCAGGATGAAAAGCTTTCATCGTAAGATGCATCATCACCGCAGAATCTTTACCTACAGAATAAAGCATAACGGGATTATCAAACTCGGCGGCTACTTCACGGATAATGTGAATACTTTCAGCTTCGAGTTGTTTCAGGTGCGTGAGTTTATAGTCGGACATTACAAAAGTTACCGATGTGAAAAGAAAACGTTAATCTTTTTTAGCTGCGCTTTTACTAACCACGTGAGGCTTAGCTAAATTTGCAGTAAATTCATCGCGCACGGTTTTTGCGCGGGTAAAAACATCCAGCATATATTGCGAATCTTCAGTTTCGATACTGGTGCGCAAACGCGTTAAATTGGCGATAAATAAATCCAGCGCATGCAACACGCCGGTTTTATTGGCGCGCATAATGTCATGCCACATAATCGGGTCGCTGGATGCAATGCGCGTAAAATCGCGGAAGCCGCCAGCGGCGTACCGGAAGATATTGGGGTTATCAATATCATGTGCAAGGGTATCAACCAGCGAATAAGCGATCACGTGCGGCAAATGGCTGGTTGCCCCCAAAACTTCATCGTGATCTTCCACTGTCATGGTGAGAACTTCTGCACCCACGGTTTGCCACATACGCGTCACCCGATCGAGATGCGCAGCACCTGTATTTTCTAGCGGCGTTAATATACAACGATGGTTTTCATATAAATCCGGATTCGCCGCCGTCACACCGCTTTTTTCAGATCCGGCTATGGGATGACCCAACACAAATTGCGCAGGCACTTCACCGTAAACGTCTTGCGCCGCAGTTTGCACATTGCCTTTTACGCTTGCGCCATCGGTGATGGTTACATCTGCCGACACATAGGCTTTGATATCAGCCAAGACTGTTTTAACAGCTAAAGTCGGTACCGAAATAAAAATAACATCGCCAGCCGTTAACTCATTCGCAATGGCTTGCAATGATGTGTACGCGCGATCAACCACATTTAAATTTACTGCATCAACACAAGTCTGTTCATTGCGCGCAATGCCAATAACTTCACGACATGCCCCACGCTTTTTTAAACCTGTTGCAAGGCTACCGCCAATTAAGCCGATGCCGATAACGACTAACTTATTAATCATTGGTGATGACATTGGATTAAAGCACAGCCTTGGGATATGAACCGAGCAGTTTTAAATCTGCGCAACGGGTAGCAACTTCTTGCAGCACTTCGCTGATCAATGGATCGTTTGCGTGACCGGCGAAATCAATAAAAAATACGTAATTCCATACACCCGTACGTGATGGACGTGTTTCAACGCGCGTTAAATCAATATTGTGGCGATGGAAAGGTTCGAGCAAATTGTGTAACGCACCGGGTTCATTGCGCATGGCAACAACAATCGAGGTTTTATCAACACCACTCGCCGGAACCGCCTGGGTTCCGATAATTAAAAAACGCGTTGAATTATCTGGCTGGTCTTCAATTTTTTCAGCCAGCATTTTCAAACCGTACAATTCGGCAGCCATGCTGCCCGCGATTGCAGCCGCATTCCATTCGCCTTTTAAACGCCTGGCGGCTTCTGCATTGCTATTAACGGCAACACGCTCAGCTTTTGGATAATGCGCATCCAACCATTTGCGGCATTGCGCGAGTGATTGCGAGTGCGAATAAATTCGGCTGATATCTTTGGTGCTGGTGACATCTGACACCAATAAATTTTGGTGAATACGCAATTCCACTTCACCACAAATTTTTAAATTGGAGCCCATGAAATTATCGAGCGTATGATTCACAACGCCTTCAGTAGAATTTTCCACTGGCACCACACCGTAATTCACTGCACCCGCTTCTACTTCACGGAAAACTTCATCAATCGCAGAGAAAGGCAACACAACGGCTGAGTGGCCAAAATGTTTTAACGCCGCTTGTTGCGTAAAAGTACCTTCCGGCCCCAGGAACGCAACCTTTACTGGATTCTCCAAGGCTAAACACGCCGACATAATTTCGCGAAACAAACGCGCCATTTCTTCGTTAGTAAGCGGGCCTTTATTTTGTTCCATAGCTTTGCGCAAAACCTGTGCTTCGCGTTCAGGGCGATAAAACAAAATTTTCGAATCTTCTGGCAGGTTTGCTTTTTTGACTTCAGCCACTTCCTGCGCACAAGTTGCGCGCGCAGAAATCAAACGCCCAATTTCCTCATCGATGGAATCGATTTTGTTACGCAACGCGAGCAGTTTTTCTGCTTCGATTTGCGCTTTGTTGTCAGACTCTTGGGACATTTAATTACTCATTACCTTCATCAGTGTCTTCATTGGTATCATCTGCAGCATCGTCAGCTACATCATCTGCAACGCCATCATCAATTACACTGTCATCGATCGCTTCTTCACCTTCGGGCGCTTCTGCATGGGCTAATTCGCGCTTGGCATTTTCATCAGCGCTTTCCTCGATGCGTTCAAGGCCTTGCATGCGCTCGCCTTCTTTCAGTTTGATCAGTCGAACACCTTGCGTGTTACGGCTCAATACAGAAACTTCATCTACACGCGTACGAACCATAGTGCCCTGGTCAGAAATCAGCATGATTTCCTCGCCATCAAATACTTGTACGGCACCAACCAACTGGCCATTACGCTCGGTGGTTTGCATACCGATTACGCCTTGCGAACCACGACCTTTCGCCGGGAAATCACCGACTTCAGTGCGCTTGCCGTAGCCGTTTTCACTCACCGTCAGAACCTGGCCATTTTCCATGGGGATAACCATGCCGACTACACGCTGGCCTTCGGCCAAACGAATACCGCGAACACCACGCGATGTACGACCCATTGCACGCACTTGCGATTCACGGAAGCGCGCTGCTTTACCTGAACTTGAGAAGAGGATTACATCGCAAGCACCGTTGGTAATTGCGGTGCCTACCAGCGTATCGCCCTCGTCCAATTCAATTGCACGCAAGCCTACACTGCGTTGACGGGCAAATTGGGTTAACGCAGTTTTCTTCACGGTGCCGTTTTGCGTTGCCATGAAAATAAATTTGTCTTCGTCGTAGGATTTCACTGGCAAGATCGAGGTGATTTGTTCGCCCTCTTCCAGCGGCAACAAATTGATTACCGGACGACCGCGCGATTGGCGACCCGCAACCGGAATCATGTACACCTTCAACCAGTAAACTTTACCAGCGTTAGTGAACAACAGAATCGTATCGTGCGTGCTCGCAATCAATAAATGCTGCACATAATCTTCATCTTTAACCGCTGTTGCCGATTTACCCATGCCACCGCGACGCTGCGCCTGGTAATCATCCAGCGGCTGGCTCTTCGCGTAACCACCGTGGGAAATTGTCACCACGCGATCTTCAACATTAATTAAATCTTCGGTCGTGAGATCCAACGAAGATGCAACAATTTCTGTACGGCGTTTATCGCCGTAGTCAGCAATAACTTGTTCCATTTCTTCGCGGATAACTTGCATCAAACGCCCAGCATTGCCAAGGATCTCAAGGAACTCTGCGATTTGCTGTAATTTTTCGTTGTATTCGGCGAGCAACTTGTCGTGCTCCATGCCGGTTAAACGATGCAGACGCAATTCAAGAATTGCCTGGGCTTGCGCGGCAGATAAATAGTAACGACCATCACGCAAACCAAACTCAGCGCCCAAATCCTCGGGACGGCAAGCATCTTCACCAGCGCGCTCGAGGTAAGGAGCCATATCAGCTGCATCCCAGCCGCGTGCCATCAAACTGTCTTTTGCATCAGCGGGTGATGCAGAATTTTTAATGAGTGTGATCACTTCATCAATATTGGAAATGGCAACTGCCAAACCTTCCAATATATGGCCACGCTCGCGCGCTTTGCGCAGTAAATAAACCGTACGACGAGTGACTACTTCACGACGGAATTTTACGAAAGCTTCCAGCAATTCTTTCAAATTAAGAATTTTTGGTTCGCCATCATCCAGTGCAACAATGTTTACACCGAAGGTTGTTTGCAACTGGGTTTGTGCAAAAAGATTATTCAACAATACTTCAGCTGATTCGCTCTTTTTCACTTCAATAACGATGCGCATACCGTCTTTATCAGACTCATCGCGCAGCTCACTAATGCCTTCTATTTTCTTTTCTTTTACCAATTCCGCAATGCGCTCAATCAAACGCGCTTTATTTAGTTGATACGGAATTTCGTGAACAATAATAGTTTCGCGGCCGGTTTTTTCATCGCGTTCGATGTCAGTTTTGGCACGAACAACAATGCTGCCGCGGCCTGTGCGATAAGCCTGAACAATACCTGCACGGCCATTAATAATCGCACCGGTTGGGAAATCCGGGCCAGGAATAAATTCCATCAACTCATCGACAGTGATATCTGCATTGTCGATTACGGCTAAACAACCGCGCACAACTTCTGCAAGGTTGTGCGGTGGAATATTGGTCGCCATACCTACCGCGATACCTGAAGAGCCATTCACTAACAGGTTGGGAATTCGGGTTGGCATCACCGCCGGAATTTGTTCCGTGCCATCGTAGTTAGGCACAAAATCTACAGTCTCTTTATCGAGATCTGCCAATAAATCATGGGCGATTTTCGCCATGCGGATTTCGGTATAACGCATGGCCGCCGCGCGGTCACCGTCGACCGAACCGAAGTTGCCCTGGCCATCCACCAACATATAACGCAATGAAAATGGCTGCGCCATACGCACAATGGTGTCATAAACTGCTGTATCACCGTGCGGGTGATATTTACCGATTACGTCACCCACCACACGGGCAGATTTCTTGTACGGCTTATTCCAGTCATTGTTCAGCTCACTCATCGCGAACAACACGCGGCGATGAACAGGCTTTAAACCATCACGCACATCAGGTAACGCGCGCCCTACGATTACGCTCATCGCGTAGTCCAGGTAGGACTGTTTCATTTCGTCTTCAATACTTACCGGTGAAATTTCTTTTGCGAATTCGACCATGGGAATACAGCTTTCCTTTTAAAAGGCTTTGGTTATAAGACTTTGATTATTAGTGTGACTGCGCGTTGCAAGTACCTATTACGAGTACCTTATTGAATGCAATCCAGCGGCTAAAAACAGCACCTTTTACGCGCTCTTTTCCATGCCAAAATAAAGGCCGCAATACTATCACAATACCCCGCAGATAGGCACTTTTTAGTGTCCCCCGAAGACTCCCCTTCGCGAAACTACGTACCACTCTAAAAACACAGTTTAAAGACGTTGCAAAGAGTGTTTATTTTTTAAGCGAGATTTATCTCCAAGCGGTTCCCCCCACCTTGAACCCGTTAAAAGGAGCGCCATGCCAATTTTTTGGCTGTCGGCAAAAGCTTGCCGTTGGAACCTGCGAGGATTTGCCGTTTTTCTGGCTAAAGTTTGAATTCTGACGTCAATATACTTTCATAACCCATTGATTAAATTCAACTTTATAAAATTCATATGAGATGGCATACATTTCGCACAAGGGCATTTAGAAGCACACTTTTTATGCAGTGCTTGGATTGCGCTTGATATCGGGCATAACCACCAGAAAAAGGTAAAAGAATATGCGGGACATGACTATGTTAACTGGCACCCAGGCAGTGCCGCTCGGCTACAGTGCGCCGCTTACACCGGAGCAGGAAATTGAAGCCAGGGCCAAACTTATCCAGGCGCTGCAAATGTCGCTTGAGCCTAACGATGTGCTCGCCATTTTCTTTAAACACCTGCAAACCATTATCCCGATGGGTGGTATCCAATTCCGTTTCCCGAACAATAAAGACATCACCAAGCTTGGCCGCGATGCGCTGCATCACTGCGATTATCGCCTCACAACCGATGAAGGCTACCTGGGTGAAATGATTTTTAACCGCAGCAGGCGTTTCATTGAAAGTGAATTGACGACCCTTGAAATACTGCTGGGTGCCTTGGTTTATCCAATGCGCAATGCCCTGCGCTACCAATCTGCCATGCAATTGGCACTGCTTGATCCACTTACACATTTGGGCAATCGCGCCGCACTCGACAATGCCTTGCGTCGCGAGCTGCAATTGGCCGAGCGCCACCACCATGAATTATCAATGCTGATGATTGACGTTGACCATTTCAAAAAAATCAACGACCAATACGGCCACAATACGGGTGATATGGTATTGCAAGAAATTGCACGAACTATAGAGTCAGTTTGCCGTGAAACGGATATCAGCTTCCGTTACGGCGGCGAGGAGTTCGTTGTCCTGTTACGTAAAACCCACGAAAAAGGTGCTCGCACAATTGGCGAGCGTTTACGTCGTGAAATCAACGCCATTGTTATTGAAAAAAATGGCCACAACATCCAACCTAGCGTGAGCATTGGCATCAGCACTCGCGAGTCAGGACAGAAAGAACATATCAATGATTTATTTGAGCGCGCAGATAAAGCACTCTACCGGGCAAAACAAGCTGGCAGAAATTGCGTGAAAGATTTGAGTGATGGAAGTGCGATTTAATCCGCTCTCCCCAGGAGAAAAACAGGATTAAATTTTTAATTTATTCATGGTCATCCCCGAGCTAGGCGCCCCCCTTAGCGGGGATCAAGCTGTTCGCAAAAAACGATACCAGCACGATGGATCCTCGCCACGCGAGGATGACGACTCTCACATATATCGAGTGGCATAAATACTGAGCAAATCCTAAGCAAAATAAAAAAGCCGCATTAATATGTAATGCCAGTCAGTTAAGCAGTATTGCTATCTAACTGCCCCATAGAAAAAGGCCTGCAAACTGAGCACGAAGTAGAATGTAGGATGGGTGGAGTGCAACGATACCCATCAACATTTTAAAAGCATTGATGGGTATCGTTGCACTCCACCCATCCTACGGATCTGCACACACAACTCCCAATAAAAAGCTCGCTGTAATCCGTTCAAAAAAACAGCACGATCCAAAAACAAAAATGCCAGTCAGCTTAACTGACTGGCATTACATTAATATGCGCGCTTTTTTATTGGCAGATTATTCCGGTTTTGGTTTACGCGGTGCCAGTTTTGCGCGGCGCGGTGGTGCTGATGCCGCTCGCAATTTATTGTCGTGACGTTCACGCTGGTTACGCTCTTCACGCGATGGTGGCATCACTTTCGTATGGGTGTTGTTGTCAAAACCAGCAGTCAGGCACAAATCAGCAATCTCGCGCTCGCTCAATTCTGTCCACTGGCCAACACGCACATGCGACGGAATAAAAATATTTGCGTAGCGCACACGCTTCAAGCGGCTCACTTTTACACCTTGCGATTCCCACAGGCGACGCACTTCGCGATTGCGTCCTTCCATCACCACGCAATAGAACCAGCGATTGCGCGACTCACCAGCGCCGTCAACGATATCAGTAAAACGTGCAACACCGTCATCGAGCAAAACACCCTCTAACAAGGCGCGCTTCATTTCGTCATCGACATCGCCCTGGATTCGCACAAGGTATTCACGGTCAATAACAGATGACGGATGCATTAACTTATTTGCCAATTCACCATCATTGGTAAACAACAATAAACCGCTGGTATTGAAATCCAAACGGCCAATGGAAATCCAACGCTCGCCTTTCAATGCTGGCAAACCATCGTATACAGTGCGGCGACCTTCCGGATCTGAACGCGAGCAAATTTCACCTTCGGGCTTGTTGTACAAAATAACACGGCGGCGAGTTGCTTCAGTGCGCAAGACTACGCGTTTACCGTCGACAAAAATTTTATCATCAGGCGTTACGCGATCACCTAATGTGGCAATACGGTCATTGACTTTCACTTGACCCGCTTCAATCGCACGCTCCATTTCACGGCGCGAACCTATGCCTGCACGCGCGAGGACTTTTTGCAATTTTTCATCGGCAGAATCAACAGACGAATCATTTTCAGGTTTAGCAACAAAATTCGCTTTGGCTGTTTTTTTATCACCAAATTTTTCTGCGCGCGCATCACGCTCTTTTAATTCCGGCTTACGTTTGGATGAATGCTTGGCTTTAAATTCAGCAGATAAATTATCAGCTGCTTTTTTACGCGCAGCCTTTTCGCTCGCTGCCGAAAAATATTCAGTAATCGCTGGCTTCACAGCCTTGGCGGATGTACCACGATTCGCAGGAGCCTTGGTGCCCTTGTTGGAATCTTTACTTTTTGATGGACCATCAAAAGTGGTATTGTCAGTTTTTTTCACCATAAAGTGTTACAACACTCAGCAATTAAATGCTTAAGCGTTGTTATTTTCCTCATCTGTATTTTCATCTTGATCGTCAGCCTCATTTGCATTATCCAATGAGACTGCTTCCGATTTTTCATTTACCGCATGTTCAACGTCTTCGTCAGCGTCGACAAAGGCTTCTTCACCATCTACAAACTCTTCCGGTTCATTACTTGCTGCGTCTTCAGAAATAATTTCTGCAGGTGCATCTGCAATAACTTCATCGTCTTTTTCGCCGATCCCTTCTTCGTCACCCAAATTAAGCACATTATTCAGCTCATCCAAATCGCGAATTTCACTGAGCGATGGCAAATCTTCCAGATTTTTTAAATTGAAATAATCCAAAAATTGACGAGTCGTTGCGTAGAGAGATGGACGACCGGGAACATCTCGATGGCCAACTACTTTTACCCAATCGCGCTCCATCAGGGTTTTCATAATATGCGAGCTGACGGCGACGCCGCGGATTTCTTCGATATCGCCGCGGGTGATCGGCTGGCGATAAGCGATTAATGCAAGCGTTTCCAACAATGCACGCGAATATTTTTGTGGCTTTTCATCCCACAAACGATTCACCCAGGGCGCAGTTTCTTCGCGCACTTGAAAACGCCAACCCGATGCAACTTCTTTTAATTCGAAACCGCGATCGGCATTATCAGCCTGGATATCTTGCAAGGCTGCGAGCACTTCATCTTTTGCGGGCGCAACTTCTTCATCAAATAATTCCAGGATGCGCGCAATTGTCATGGGTTGCGCTGCGGCTAAAATCGCGCCTTCGACAATTTTGCGCAACATGGCTGCATCGACCGGTTGCTGGGTTACGGCAACAGTTGCCGATTCTTCAGCAGCTTCTTCGCGCTCATCGGCAGAACTCACTGCGGCTTCTGCGCCGATTTCCTCTGCGTCCAAACCGTCTTCCAGCTCTTGATGGTTATTTAAATTTTCGTCTGTCATTGCATTCTTGCTTTTACGTGAATAGGGCCAAAGGATTCGCTTTGCACAATTTCCACCAGCGATTCTTTAATTAATTCCATCACCGCCAGGAAAGTAACTACCACCCCCAAGCGCCCTTCTTCAACTTTGAACAAACTTACAAAAGGAACAAATTGGTGATGCGCCAGCCTGTCCAATACCTGCGCCATACGTTCGCGGGTGGACAGTTTTTCTTTGGATACATGGTGACTTTCAAACATATCGGCACGGCGTAAAACTTCTGACAATGCCAATAACAATTCTTGCAATTCCACATCGGGGTCAAGCCGCGTCAAACTGCGATCCGGCGCCTGCGCTGACGCCTGGAAAATATCGCGACCAACCCGTGGAATACCGTTTAAATCTTCTGCGGCTTGCTTGAAGCGCTCGTATTCTTGCAAACGGCGAATCAGCGACGCGCGAGGATCTTCCTCTTCCTCCGCCTCTTCACTGGAACGCGGCAATAACATGCGCGATTTAATTTCAGCGAGCATGGCTGCCATTACGAGATATTCTGCTGCCAATTCAAATTGGCTGGAATCCATTAGCTCTACGTAGGCCATGTATTGGCTGGTGATTTCTGAAACGTTGATATCCAGGATATCGATATTCTGGCGACGAATCAGGTAAAGCAATAAATCCAACGGACCTTCGAAGGCTTCCAGGAAGACTTCCAATGCGTCCGGCGGGATGTACAAATCCTGTGGTAATTGGGTGTATGCCTTGCCATGGACAATTGCAAAGGGCATTTCTCCCTGGGTTGGACGCGAGTGGTTATCAGCAGCATGGGTAACAGCTTCCGCCTCTTCAGCAACGGGCTTAGTAGGTGTTGCGTCGGTTGCTATTGGCTCTAGGGGCTCGGCAACCAAGGCAAAATCGCTGTTTTCTTCACTGGATGGATTCACTACGCAACCTGATCTTCAAAATTCTGGCGAGCACCGCCCGCAAATGAGTCGGGCATTATAGCCATATAGGCACCGGCAAGACAGCCATGACGGGTAGTTATTGGAAGGGATTCCCAAGTTACAGCAAACTTATCCCAAACTTCCTGCGGAATACCCACACTTTTTATCAGGATTCTTTTAAACCTTTAGCCATTGGAACCCTGGCGTGACCGCTTTACCTTTGTACGTAGCCCGAAGTGCTAAAACGTAATTTGCGCACGGGCGTAATAAAAAGCGCCTGTGTAATCAAAAGGGCTAATTCCGCGATACTGCAAAATATTTCCCTTGCCATTAAAAGGCGGGCTGCTATCGCGATATTCCGGATAGACGTTAAATAAATTATTCGCTCCCACCGCAAGTACAACCTTCGGTGAAATCTGGTTACTGATATCAAGATCGCACGTCGTACGCGCATCAAACCATTGGTCTAGCGTCGGATCATCTGAAGATGCAACATAAAATACTTTTCCAAAATAATTAATTTTAGTGAACACAGTCCAATCATTTATTTTGTAACCCAGGGACAAAAGCGCTTTATCTTCAGGAAGATAATGGATTAACCGTTCACGCTCAGCGCGCTCAAAAACCTGGTCTGCAAGGACGGCTAATTGCGTCGGAATTTGTAGCGCTGCTATATCTGTCGAATGATGATGGTATTGCGCGTTCAACGTCAGCTCGCCACCGACAATAGCCGTGTGATAATTCATTGAAGCATCAAAACCGGATGTATTGGTATCCACCGCATTCAGGAAATAACGTGCAAAAGTAATGTGATTGGCCGTCATATACGACTGGGCTTCAAGTGGCAGGTTCGCGCTATTGAGGATATCGCCCGACAGAATAATGCGGTCAGCAATTTTGATATGGAAATAATCCAGGTCAAATTGCACCGAAGGCGAAATTTGCCAGGTTAAACCAATATTGGAGCGTATCGATTTTTCAGGTTTTAGAGCTGTGGCACCCAATAATTTCGCCACTTCATTATCAACCGGGAACGTACCGTTTTCACTGCCGATGCCATCCGGCTTTGTCCCAAATGAAGTAGACGTGCGGTAATAGCCCATTTGTTGCAGCGAGGGCGCGCGAAATCCGCTGGATAAAGATGTGCGAAAACCAAGCTTTGTGTTCGGCTCATAATGAATCAGCAATTTGCCGTTTAAGGTGCTGCCAAAATCAGAATAATGTTCATCGCGCAATGACAATCTCGCTTCGGCATTTTCCATAAAATAATGTCCTGCTTCCGCATAAACGGCCAGGATATTACGCGCCAATTCTTTCGCACTTTGGGGTGAAAAACCCGGATATACCTGCGCACCTGCGACGGTATCTGCACCAGCATCGGGGCCATCCAATACCGGAACACGGCCATCAACCCATGACGCCCATTCGCCTGCGTTGATACGATTTTCCTCGCGCCGGAATTCAGCACCATAAGCAAGATTTAACGGTGAGGCTACCGGCCAGGATAATGTTGTCGTTGCATCAAAATTAATGCTGTCATGCCAAAAACTTAACCTACCCGCATCAAAACTGGTTGGCGATTCAGCGCCGAGTGATGTATTCAAACTATGTTCTATATCAATGTTTACGCGATTGTAACCAAAGGTATTTGATAAATCGTAGGTGTAACCTTCGCCCTGGTCGCGATAGCCAAGGGTCGTAAAAATATCCTGTTGTTTTGGTGCAATGCCTGGCAAAAATCCATCGGGATAAATCGCGCGCACATTTCTATCGTCGTTAGGGCGACGAAAAAATCCGCTGGCTTCGCTTTCTTTGTAAACCAATTTACCCAGGGCATAGATATGCTCATCACCAAACAGGTTTTCGCCGTTAAAGGTGAGACTCAAACTTTCCATCGCAGGATCGCCATAGCGATGGGTAACACTATAATCACCGTTGCGCGCATCGCCGGGAAAATAATAATCGCGCCGATCAAGCCCGGACGTATTTGAATAATTTTTATGTTTGTATTCGAGCGAAACAAAGAAAGCATCTGAACCGTAATTGTAGGAACTGGTGGCCAGCTCACCATCGCCAGCGTCGCGCTGACCGACGGTGGTAACCAGTTCATTCGCCACGCCACTTTTCAATACAATATTGATCACACCGGCAATTGCATCAGAACCATATTGTGCAGAGGCGTCGTCCCGTAATATTTCTACACGGGCGACAGATTCGATAGGAATTAAATTGAGGTCAACAGATGTGCTGCCGCGGTTTTGTGAATCATTCACATCGATAATTGCGCTTTGGTGCACGCGCTTACCATTAATCAACACGAGCACCTGATCAGCTTTCAATCCATTCAATGAAAATGGACGGGCATGATCAGTCAGATCATCGAGCGTGGAAAAATCATAGGTGAAAGCTGAAACAAGATTGTTAAGCGCTTTAGGCAATTCGCCATAACCCGAACGGCGCAATTCGTCGGCGGTGATCACATCGACCGGAACCTTATGGCTTCCCAAACGATTGTCGCCCGTGCGTGTACCCACTTGCAGCTGGATATTCATCAGATCTTCCAGCGACATCGATAGCAGCTGGTCAACATTCGCCGTATCCGCATTCGCGGCCATACAAATCGCCGCAATATAACCGGCTAAAAATGCACGCGGAATGGAAGGAATGGGCATTCTTCCCTTGTTATTTATTGGTCTGGCCATGCTTACCGTAGTGATGTGTCAATCGTCTGTAAGGTATAGCCGTTGGCACGCATTACAGCAAGAAACCCACAACCCATGACGCAAACCAATCAGACAAAGGGTGAAAAATCACCTTTTCCCTGACGGATCAGTTCGGGGGAATCGCCCGTTAAATCAATTACAGTGGTGGGGTCCATACCACAAAAACCGCCATCAATAATCAGGTCGACATGGTGTTCCAGGGTATCGCGGATATCGTAAGGATCTGTCATTGGATACTCCTCACCCGGCATTAACAAACTGCTTGTCATAATCGGCTCGCCCAACTCTGCCAGCAAAGCAAGGGCAATAGCATTATCGGGCACACGCAAACCAATGGTTTTTCGTTTTGGATGCAGCAACCGGCGCGGTACTTCTGCCGTCGCTTCCAAAATAAAGGTATAGGCGCCAGGTGTGTGGTTTTTGATTAAGCGATAGACCGAGTTATCAACGCGCGCATAGGTCGCAAGCTCGGAGAGATCGCGGCACATTAGGGTGAAATTATGGTTTTTATCGAGCTTACGCATAGCGCGGATACGATCAAGGGCATCTTTATCGCCAATGTGGCAACCCAGGGCATAAGCGGAATCCGTTGGATAAACCACTATGCCGCCCTTACGAATAATATCTGCCGCCTGCACAATAAGACGATGTTGGGGATTTTCCGGGTGAATCTGAAAAAACTGAGCCATTTGCCAAGTCCCTAATTTATAAAAAAACGGTATTCGCGAAAAACGGTGTGTGTTGGTACGCCTAAGCGGCAAAACCAAGCAGTTCCCATACGGGACGACATGTTTCCGGCAAGGAGGGAAAACACCCCAACTCCTGCCATGCGTGCCCTGGAAAGTGAAAATCACTCCCGCAGGACGCAGCGAGATTATTAGCGGCAGCGATTTTTGCCAAATCCTCAGTCACAGGATGCGCCTGCATACCGCTGACGACTTCCAATGCATCGCCACCCGCCGCCGCAAAATCCTTAATCAACGCGCACATCTTGGTGCGGGTTAAATCGTATTTGCACGGATGCGCCAACACTGCCACGCCGCCCGCCGCATGAATCCACGTGATGATAGTGGCCATCGCCGGCCACTGGTATTTCACATCAGCAGATTTACCTGTCCCCAAATATTTTTTGAAAGCCGCATTAATATTGGTGACAGCACCTATATTGACTAAATGTTGCGCAAAATGCGGGCGACCGACATAAGCGTTGCCAGCCAAGGCTTGCGCGCCTTCCAGGGTGCCGGTGAATCCGGCTTTGGCCAAACGCGCCGCAATTTGTTGCGCACGACCGGATCGGGCTTCGTTTTGGGCTTCAATCGCTGAATTTAATTCCGCTGAATCTGTCCTAAACCCCAAGCCTACAATATGTACGCCGCCCTTGCCCCATTGGCTGGAGAATTCAATGCCATTAATTAGCTTGATGCCGCATTCATCAGCGGCCTTTTGTGCCAAACCCAGGCCTGCTATGGTATCGTGGTCAGTTAATGCTAAAACGTCGACTTCGCGTTCTTTTGCTCGCGCAACCAGCATTTCTGGGCTTAAAATGCCGTCTGAAAAAAAGCTATGGCAATGCAAATCAAATTTCACAGGGTCATCCCATATGGCCTATACGATAATTGTTGGACTGGGCTAGCCTGCCCATTATGACCGAGACTGATGATGACCGATAATCTTTCTGCTGATAATTCCAATAAAGAGCCAGCAAGCCCCCAGGAAAATGCGCCAACAGCGACGCCGAAAGCCGCTCCCAAAAAAGAAAATATGCTCAGCAATATTCTGATGAATATCGTTATCCCAACACTTATTTTAATTAAATTAAGTGGCGACACATTTTTAGGTCACCCCTGGGGATTGGGGCCTAAATGGGGTTTGATCGTTGCGCTTGCATTTCCAATTACCTACGGCATAAAAGATTTTTTAACTTATCGCAAATTCAATTTTTTCTCTGCGCTTGGCATCGTCAGTGTTCTTCTCACTGGTGGTATAAGCCTGTTGCATTTGGATACGCAATATTACGCCATCAAAGAAGCTGCAATACCGGGGTTAATTGGATTGATCTTTATTATTTCCACCAAAACCCGCTACCCGTTAATGAAAACCTTCCTCTACAACGACAATTTTTTAAAAGTAGATAAGATCGCAAGCATTTTAAAAGAGCGAAATAATGAAACACTGTTTGAAAAAATGCTTTGCAGGGCATCTTATATCCAGGCCAGTTCTTTTTTTGTATGCGCGATTTTAAATTACGTGCTCGCAAAAATGATTGTACAAAGCCCCAGTGGCTCCGAAGCTTTTAACATTGAAATTGGTAAAATGCATGTTGTTGGTTTTGGTGTAATTATTGTTCCTTCAATGCTTTTTTTAGTCGCCACCCTTTTTTATATTTTTCGTGAAATTCGCTTGTTGACAGGGCTGACGTTTGAAGAAGCCATGCACGACGACAGCAGCAAATAATTTTTAGAGATCCTTTCGTATGCTTTACGCCATCATAAGTGAAGATGTAGAAAACAGCCTGGAAAAACGCAAGCTTGCACGACCAGATCATTTAGCACGCTTGCAATTATTAAAAGATGAGGGCCGTTTGATTCTTGCCGGGCCTCATCCAAAGATTGATAACGATAATCCAGGCGATGCCGGTTTTAGTGGCAGCCTGGTAGTCGCCGAATTTAATTCACTTGCAGACGCGCAAGCTTGGGCTGCAATTGATCCCTACGTAGCAGCAGGCGTATACGCCAAGATTACCGTCAAACCTTTTAAGAAAGTGTTGCCTTAATTACAAGGATTCCGCATGAAAAAATTAGCTCTCGCAAGCTTGATCAGCATCACTGCAATCAGTGCAGGATTTTCATCAGCAAGCTTTGCAGAAGATAGATACGTTACTGATGTCATTTATATTCCATTGCGCTCTGACAAAGACAACCAGGCCACTATTATTAAAAATGGCCTGGCAACTGGTACGCGCTTAAAATTAATTCGTGAAGAAGAAGATGCGAATAAAAATAAATGGTCACAAGTTATCACCAGTGAAGGTATTGAAGGTTGGGTGCGCAGCCAAAATTTAATCGTAGAGCCAACTGCTGCCATGAAGCTGGCAGCTTTAACATCCGGCCCTACTGACATGGTTGAATTGCAAAAGCAAAACATTGCGCTGAAAAATGAATTGGATAGCGTGAAAGCCACCTATCAAAGCTTGTCAAAAGAAATGGAAGAAATAAAAAAATCGCCGACTTCTGATATTAACATGGAGCAAGAAAACCAGAATATGCACCGTGAGAACCAGAACCTGCAAACTGAACGCGATCTATTGCGAGCCGAAAACGACCAATTAAAAAGTTCTGACAACTACAAGCAACGCATTTACGGCGGTGGCCTTATTTTTGCCGGCGTGCTTTTATCGTTTGTCCTTCAGTTATTTGGAAAACGTAAACGTCGTTCTGAGTGGAATTAAGAAAAGGGTGGAAAGAAGAGTAAGCATGAATACCGCGCTTAGCGTTAACCTGAATAAAATTGCCTTGATTCGTAATTCACGTGACGGCAATTACCCGGATGTAGTTGTCCACGGAAAAATGTGTTTGGCTGCGGGTGCCGACGGACTCACTGTCCATCCGCGTCCCGACCAGCGTCATATTCGTCCGCATGATGTATACGATTTGGCGGAATTGCTGAAAGATAATCACAACGCTGAATTTAATATTGAGGGAAATCCTTTCGCCGAAAAAATTGGTGACTTCCCGGGTTTTATCAAACTTGTCCTGGATACCAAACCGGAACAATGCACGCTCGTGCCTGATAGTAATGACCAGCTCACATCCGACCATGGGTTTGATTTAAAAAAATCTGGCGAAAGCTTAAAGCCGATTTTGGATCAATTAAAAACCGCTGGCGTGCGCGTCAGTTTGTTTATGGACCCTGATCTGGAACAGATTGAATTGGCGAAGCAATTAGGTGCAGATCGCATTGAGCTTTATACGGGACCTTATGCTGAAGCTTACAAACACCAGGATGCAAACTTCGGACAATTATTTCAACGTTATTATGCCGCTGCGGAACACGCGGCGAAAATTGGAATAGGTTTAAATGCTGGACATGATTTGAATCTGGACAACCTCGCCCACTTTCGAAAAGTACCAGAGTTGCTGGAAGTTTCCATCGGCCATGCGTTAACAGTAGATGCTATCGCCATGGGCCTGGATAAAGCTGTGCGTGCCTACAAACAAATTTGCGTTGCTTAAATGAGTAAAAAAATAAATCCCGATAACGAGCGTGGCGATAGCCAGGCTTATCTTGAAAAGAAAAAATTCTTTGACGGTATGCTAACTGTATACGGGCGCAAGCCTGTGCTCGAAGCATTGCAAGATAAAGCGACTAACATCCACCGCTTGCACTTGGCAGACAGCAACAAGCCAGCTGAAATTTTGGATGATATTATCAAGCTCGCCAAAGCAAAGGGGGCAGAAATTGTTTATCACAATCGCTCCGCCCTTTCGCGCATCTCAAAAAACTCAAGCCAGGATCAAGGTGTCGCTGCTGATTTAATTTGTCGCGGCTTCCAAACTTACGATAATTTTCTGGAAAAAAATATTGGTAAGAAATTTACGTTGCTGGCATTGGATGGCGTGAGCAATCCACAAAACCTCGGAATGATTATTCGTTCGGCTTGCGCTGGAAATATCGATGGAATTTTATTGCCACAACAAGGCTCGGCACAAATTGATCCACTGGTGATTAAAGCCAGCGCAGGTACAGTTTTTCGCGCGCCTATTTTGCGCTGTAAACATTTGGCAGACGCATTGAAAGAATTTAAATTGGCAGGCAGTGATATTTGTTCGCTATCATCCCACGCAAAATCCACCCTTAAGGAATTTAACCCGGAACATTCCTGCATTTATGTATTAGGCAATGAGACTGAAGGCGTATCCAAAGAGGTTTCGCAACTCTGCAATGAGAGCGTGCGAATCCCCATGAATAACGGCGTAGAAAGTTTAAATGTTGCGGTTACAGCGGCATTAATTGCGTTTCGATAATTAACTATTTTAATTAGCTTTTATTACGCTGGCTGGTTGAGTTGCTTGAATGCATTCACCAGAGCTTCAACCGGCTGGGCACCCTGAATCAAATGTCTGTTGTTTATTACAATACTGGGGACTGCATTGATGCCCGCGCTTTGCCATTGGTGTTCGCGCTCGCGAACTTCCTTACTGACTAAATCAGTTGTTAATATTAATTCAGCGCGGTCTTTATCCAAACCCAGTCCTTCGACAATATCGATAAGCACTTGCTTATCACTCGGATTTTTTGCGTGCCCGTGATACGCATCCAACAATGCCAGCTTCATTTTTCGCTGCGTATCCAAACCCAATTCCACTTCTGCCCAATACAGCAATCGATGCGCATCAAAAGTATTCCAGATATGTTCTCGCTTACCAAATATAAAACCGGCTTCCGCTCCGCGCTCGCGTAAATTTTGATGGCTCGCCGCTATTTGTGCTGCATCCATTCCATATTTTTCGGAAAGATAAGCAACGAGATTTTTACCTTCTTTAGGCAATTGCGGATTCAATTCAAACGGCTGGAAATGCAACTCATAATGGAATTCATCACCCATGAGTTGCAAAGCATTTTGTAAATAGGTAACTCCCAATGCACACCAGGGACAATTAATATCTGAAATAACATCGATTCGCATAATTCATCTCCCACATATTGATGTGCTTCATGCTAACCCATGATCACTTATTGGAAAACCAAAATAAAAAGGGCTACCGAAGCAGCCCTTTTTAGTCATCACAAACTTATTAGAGTTTGTAACCATCTTCCTCGTGCAAACTTAAATCCAAACCAATTGATTCTTCATCTTTAGTTACACGCAAGCCACCGGTGATGAGGCTGGTGATTTTGAATAACAAATAGGTCACCGCCATACTGAATACCAGGGTTGAAACAATGCCAATAATTTGCACCTGTAATTGTTGACCAATACTTTCGATACCCGCAGCAAAACCTAAACCGCTGAACGCACCTAATTGTGTGGACGCAAAAATACCCGCCATAAATGTGCCGATAATGCCGCCTACGCCGTGAACTGGAAAAACATCGAGCGAATCATCAATTTTCCAAGTGCGCTTTACCAGATGTGTCATGTAAAAACAAACGATACCGGCAACCAAACCAATCACAATTGCGCCGCCGGGCCCAACGTAACCGGAAGCCGGAGTAATAGTACCAAGGCCTGCAACCATACCCGTTACGATTCCCAATACGCTTGGCTTCCTAAACTTGATCCATTCGATGCTCATCCACGCCAAAGCACCTGCAGCAGCAGACAAATGGGTAACCAGCATCGCCATAGCTGCATTACCATTAGCAGCGAGCGCGCTACCGGCGTTGAAGCCAAACCAACCTACCCACAAGACACCGGCGCCGGTCACAACCATGGTCATATTATGCGGAGGCATGGCAACCGTCGGGAAACCGTTACGCTTGCCAATGACCAGGGCCGCCACCAGGGAACCAATACCAGCGGTGATATGCACAACGGTCCCGCCCGCAAAATCGAGCAAGCCCATTTTGTACAACCAGCCAGAACTGCTCCACACCCAGTGACAAACAGGCACGTAGCAAAGCAACAACCAAAGCGCAGAAAAAATCAGCATGGAAGAAAACTTCAAACGCTCCGCATAAGCACCCACAATCAACGCCGGCGTAATAACAGCAAACGTCATTTGGTACATGACAAACAGGGTTTCGGGGATATCGCCCCACAGATCATCCTTTTTGATGGATGCCAGGAAAACCTTACTAAAATCGCCGATATATTCGTTTCCTACCCCAAAGGCCAAGCTGTAACCCACAATCACCCATAGCAACGAGGCGATAGCGGCAATTGCAAAACATTGCATCAGCACGGAAAGCACGTTTTTTACCCGGACCAAACCGGCGTAAAACAGGGCCAGTCCCGGCAAGGTCATAAACAGCACCAATGCACTGGCAGTTAACATCCAGGCGGTATTAGCGCCGTTCAGGGCAACTGAGGTGGTATCTGCTGCCGCTAACTGGCTTAGCGATGCGGCAATCAGGGTTACCAGGGATAAAACGGTCTTCTTCATAATCACACCTTATGTTTTTATTCGCTGTTTGGTTGCGAACTTTATAGAGTGATAAAAACTGCCCCAATTTGATTCAACGACCCTGTATTTACGTCGAATAATTCAAAATCAGGATTAAAAATGCTCAATATTTAACCTTAATTAACCCATTATTGGGCAAAAAAGATTAATTTTTTAGCAGGCATTAGGCGTTAGCACAAAACGTGCCGTAAATTTATTACGTTATTTTTCAGTGGGTTGCGATTAAATAGAAGTTTGCGCTCATTATTTTTGCACCAATTTAAAACACGAAAGATATGACCGGCACACAATTGAAACATTATTAACATCAAAGCCATATACGACGGAAAAAATAAACCACTTCAAACTTTAAAATGTCGTATCCCGGACCTTAATTGGACCTCAGCCTGATTATCTTCACCATATGTCCACCGCTCATAAAGGTCGATTAAATGCCCAAGTGGAACTGCCAGTTCCGGCTTGCTGGCACTGACCCGATTGGCAAATGCGCGCGGGGTTTCATTAGGGAGGGGAATAAAGCCAGCGGCTTTCAATTTTTTACAGAGCTGAAAATAAACGAGGGTTGTCTGTGGTAAATCCTGCTTGCGGGAGCGCAGCATCAATAAAGCAAACAACAAGACACTTAAACCACCACCGCTTACAACCAAGAAAATCGCAACGCGCATAGGGGAAACATTTCCTAAAAATCTTTCCAGCAACGATGCCTGGGAGCTTGAATCATAATTCATGACCCAGAGGGTCCATTTCAAATTTATTGCATCCCATTGCTCCCGGATACGCAGCAAAAGCGTTACAGAAGAACCAAATGGCTTCGCCAGTAATTCACGGTCGGTCGCCGATAAGGATTGCTCAATACCTTTTTTAACACGCTCGGGAGCAACTGCCGCTGTTGGGTCGTACGTCACCCAGCCACGACCTTCAATCCATACTTCCGCCCAGGCATGGGCATCGCGTTGGCGTACGGTGATTGAAGTATTGACCGAATTAATATCGCCGCCTTGATATCCCACTACCACGCGTGCAGGAATATTAGCGGCGCGCATAAAATACACAAAGCTACTGGAAAAATGTTCACAGAATCCCTGGCGGCTATTCCATAGAAAATCATCTACAACATCGACCCCTAAGGGCGGCGGCTTCAATGTATAAAAAAAACTTTGGTGATAATAGTTGAATAATTTTTCAATTAGCTTATCGGTGCTGCCAGTTTCCGCTAACCACTCTTTTGCGCGCTCACGCGTTTGCGGATTTCCATTTTTAGGTAACTGGAGATTTTGTTTAAGCTCCGCCGCATTTAATTCATTCAACTGATAATCCAGCGAAGATACCACGTGATAATTCATTCGCTCTACCACGGGGCCAAAAGCCTGCAAACGCATATCGCGAGCGAAAGCGATATTTTGCGGCCAGGTTTCAGGTGCGGCCAAGGCATAAAGCCACGGTTTCATACTGGCCTCGGCAATTACATCGTATTCAACGCGATCACCTTTATATTGCACATGAGACAGTAAATTTTTGCTGGCTTGATTAAAATAATTTTCGGTTTTTTGCTCACGGCTTTGCGACCACATCCGGCCATCAAAAAAAGAAAAAACCAAACTTCGCCAATATAATTTTTCCCGCGCAGGAACTGCATTTAAAAAACTCACTCGAAATGCCAGCTCATCAGACTCCATTAACTCGGTAAAGTCACCGGGCGACATGGAGTTACTCATACCCGTTTTTGCATGTATGGGCGATGGCACCGCCCAAAATGAACCAATACGCGGTATTACGACAAACAAAATAATCATGAACGGAATTGCCTGCAGCAAAATCACCATACTCGGGTAAATGTATTGCCAGATAGAATGTCGCCCAGGCTTTTTATAAAGTTGCATTAAAGCTGCGCACAACAATAACAGACAAACAAAACCGTACAAGGCAGCCGCAAAATAATTAAATTCAATAAATTGTGCAGCGAGGATAAAAAATGCAATAAATATCAGCAGGATAAAATCTTTTTTATTCTTTAATTCAAGTAACTTCAACGAAAAACTGATAACCAGTAAGCTAACCATGGACTCAAATCGAAAACTTGTGCCCATGCTCAAGGCTAAACCAATACAACACACAAATACTAATAAGGTTTTCTTTAGCCTGGTGGGATAATTCCACGCGCCCTGAAATATTTTCCAGCGCCAAAAAGCAACAACTCCCCAAACCAATGCAATCCAGGCTGGAACAGTTGCAAAATGCGGGGCGATGATAAAAATTTGCACGGCAAACAACCACGCCAAACTCTCACGTGAGAGAGACTGTTCCTGGGCCGGGCGCTTGTTAAATATCATTCGTCCTCCTGAATCCAGCCAAATAAAGCAAGGGCAGTTAATGCATCCAAACGATGCACATCACCAACACCGGGCTCAATGGTAACTTGTGGCAAACGAAGGCCGAACTCAATATTATTATCCGCGAAATAATTTACCCAATAACTTAGATTCGATAGCGCCAATTCCGTATCACGCGCGTTAAGCTCTTGCCAGTCCAGCCAAAATTGTTCGCTCTGCAAAGCACGATAATCTTTTAAATGCATTCCAGCGCCGCGCGCAAATTGCTTCCAGGCGATTTGCGATAAAGGCGCACCCGGTTGATAATTCTGGAACCCCTGGAATTCATCGCCCCGTTGTGTAGAAAGATAAATCCCTTCATCGCCCTGCCCTGCGCCCAGTGGCGGTTGATCGCATGCAATAGGCCGGGGGAAAATTAATGCGCGATGTTTTAAATCTATATAAGCCCAGGCTCGTATCATTCCAAAAGGAAAATAACTTTTTAATACGATACGCGGAAGTTTTAACCAACCGCGATGACGTGCAGATAAATTCAATTGCACGTGCGTCGCTTTACCTGCGTGAATATCAGCACGAACAGGATCAAAGTCATCGACTAATAACAGCAAACCGTGATGATCATGTTGATAAGAGGAAGTTATTTGAATATCAAAGGATGCCATTTCTCCAACAGCAGCGTGTCGGGTAGCATCGGGAACGAAGGTTAAACCCAGCAAATTTTTAAATGCATGGATAATAGAAACCAGCATTAAACTGGTTAAAAAAAACGAGAGACCGAGAATCAAATTATTCTGGTAATTTGTCCCCAAAATCCAGATCAAGATTATCAACACTAAAAAAGCGGCGCCCTGCTTGCTTGGGAATACATAAATCGTGCGATGCTGCAAAACAACCCGATCTGCACGCGGAGATCGTTTGGCTGCCCAGCGCTGAAAATATTGTTTAAATTGGGACAAGAGGGAAAATCCTCTGCTAAAAAAATGGCGACAAAAAAGTAGCGAACTAATTAGCCATTCACAACAGGAACGGATGCCAATATTTTCCTGGCTAAAACATCTTGCGTTACTTGCTGTGCAGCGCCCTTGGCAATAATTCGATGAGTGACTACCGCGGAAAATAAATATTGCACATCTTCAGGGACAACATACGCGCGCTCATGCATAAATGCCCACGTCTTTGTCGCTTTGATAAGCGTCATAGCACCGCGCGGAGACAAACCTACCACTATATCGTCTGAGCTGCGCGTGTAATGCACTAACCGCTGTACATAATCGACCAGACTGTCCGATACTTTTACTGAACTGATTGCACGTCTTATTTCAGGGATTTTATCGGGTGTCAAACACACTCGCAGCTTTGCTAATTGCTCGCGCGGATCGCCACCTTTAAATAATAATTTTTCAGTTTCTGCATCAGGATATCCCAAACTGATACGCATCAAAAATCGATCCAATTGCGATTCAGGCAAAGGATATGTTCCCATTTGCGACATGGGATTTTGTGTCGCTATAACAAAAAAAGGTTGTGGTAATTCGTAAGTTGTACCTTCATTAGTGACCTGTCGCTCTTCCATGGATTCCAGCAACGCGCTTTGCGTTTTAGGTGTAGTGCGATTGATTTCATCAGCCAGCAAAACCTGCGTAAAAATTGCGCCTTTGTGGAAGGTAAATTTTTGCTGCTGCGGATCAAAGATCGAAAGCCCCAAAATATCGGCAGGCAACATATCGCTGGTGAATTGCACCCGGTTATAGGTAAGGCCTAAAACTTTTGCGAGCGCGTGTGAAAGAGTGGTTTTACCCATGCCGGGTAAATCTTCAATGAGAAGGTGACCATCGGCGAGCAGGCAGGCCAATGCGAGTTTTATTTTTTCATCCTTACCAAGGAGAACGCGACCAATTTCATTGACAAGCACTTCAATAAATTTTCTCACGGACGCCTTCCTTCTATTGAACACCAGAAATTTTCTATGAGTTTATTTGGGAGTCGTCATCCCCGCAGAGGATGACGATTCCCTATTACAACAAATTCAATCCACGTTCCAAATCAGTAATTAAGTCTTTTACAGATTCCAAACCGACTGAAATACGAATCAAATTTTCAGTAATTCCCGCGTCCACTTTTTGTTCTAGTGTTAAGCGGCCATGGGTTGTTGTCGCAGGGTGCACAATCGTTGTCTTGGTATCACCAAGATTTGCAGTGAGTGACATGATTTTAGTTGCATCAATCACCTTCCACGCTGCTTCACGTTCCCCTTTAACACGGAATGATAAAACGCCGCCAAATGCAGATTGTTGTTTTGCCGCAAGTTCGTGACCAACATGAGAAGGTAAGCCCGCGTAAAAAACTTTTTCTACTTTTGGATGCGCGTGCAACCATTGTGCGAGTTCAAGCGCATTGCGCGAATGAGCTTCCATACGCAAACGCAAGGTTTCCAGCCCTTTCAAAAATATCCAGGCATTAAATGGGCTCAGGCTTGGGCCAGCGCTGCGAATAAACCCGAGCACTTCATCAACCAATACTTTTGGCCCAGCCACTACACCACCCAGGCAACGCCCCTGCCCATCAATATATTTTGTCGCTGAATGCACAATTAAATCAGCACCTAATTCCAATGGACGTTGTAATGCCGGTGTACAGAAACAATTGTCGACGACCAAAATTGCATTGCGAGCGTGGGTAATATCTGCAAGGCGCTGTATATCAATCACATCGCATAATGGATTCGATGGTGTTTCAACAAATACAATTTTCGTCGCAGGCGTAAAAGCGGCTTCCCACGCGACATAATCTGTTGGCGCAACAAAGGTTGTTGTCACACCAAATTTCTGCATGAATTTTGTAAACAATACAGTGGTTGTTCCAAATACACTGCGCGAGCAAACAATATGATCGCCGGCTTTTAATAGCGCAATGCAAGTGCTGAGGATAGCAGCCATACCTGAAGAAGTTCCGACTGCAGATTCCGCACCTTCAAGTGCTGCGATACGCTCTTCAAATGCACGGACGGTAGGATTTGTGTAACGAGAATAAACATTACCAGCTTGCGCACCCGCAAAACGATCTGCCGCTTCTTGCGCGCTGCCAAATACATAGCTGGATGTTAAAAATAAAGCCTCACTATGTTCGCCTTCATGGGTGCGAACCTGGCCCGTGCGAACAGCAAGGGTATCTAATTCGTAAGCTAATAATTCTTGCTCAAAATTTTCCAATTTGGTTTTACTCTTCAATAAATGTCATGTTGTAACTCAAAATAAGATGTTGCGCAATTTTTGCCAGGGTACAGCCCCTAATGACAACCGCCGACTAATGACAATCCCCGACTAATCATAGTAGCGAATTCTAATCGGTCAACGCTTCACCTATAAAGCCTTATTATGAAGTGATTTTACCAGTATTCACAACCTTACTTGTTGATGAATATGCCACTACTAAAAATCCACAATCCAATAACTTGATCTATATCCGCTACTGCGCAAAATTCCTGACGTAAACAGGCATCAAGTGAACAAATTTATGTGCATCTCTTTCCCGAAAAGCTCGCGCATGCCACCCGCAAGATTGCAGCCGAAAACCCGCAGTTTATAGCCATACCGCTCAAGTCATTTGACTTTGTCCGGATTGACCTGGAACTATGCAAGATGTTAATTAGCGTCATCTACTCACTTTACCTTTTCGATAATCCCTCGCTTCATAAAATTATCTGCCAAATAATTTCACCAGTTAACTTTTAACGCATTATTCTATATGCTTCTGCTTGCTTTTTGGCACTCAAAGTTCCAGTCACCTGTCTGATCTGGAACAAATAAATATATAAGTATTTTGTGCCCTGGCGAATGCATGCTGTACATCGCCGCCGCGTTAGCGGTGCCCCAATTTTAGATTACTCCAAATTTATTTTTTAAGATTCGCTATTAAAGTTTAAGGAAATTATATGTTAATTCTTGGTATCGCAAATGGTAATAGATATTTGTCTGACGATATGGAAGATTCAAACCATATCCATAATCATGATAGTGCAGTCGCTCTACTTAAAGATGGAAAAGTCATTGCCGCGATTGAGGAAGAACGACTGAACAGGGTCAAGCACTCAAACAAATGTCCTGAATTTGCGCTCCGTGCAGTATTCGAAAACACGCCATACACGCTGGCCGATGTCGATAAAGTCTGCATATTTTCACTAAGCCATATCTATGAATATGGCAACAAAAAAGATGCTCTGGCTAAACGTGTTGAATATGTATCAGATTACCAAAAAGTTGCGACTCTCTTATTCAAAGCAACAGGAATTAATTATGATGAAAGCAAAATACATTTTATTCCTCACCACCTGTCCCATACCATGGTGTCATATTTTCACTCCGGTTTTGAAGATAGCTTGATCATTTCCCTGGATGGCATGGGCGACCATATTTCTGGAGCGATCTTGCACAGTGATGGAAAAACCGTAAATTACCTTGATTACATTCCAGAATATAAATCATTGGGCAATTTCTACAATGAAGTTATTCAACATCTTGGCTATAACATGTTTGATGAATATAAAGTCATGGGAATGGCTCCTTACGGCAACCCGGAGGTTTTCAAAAAAGAATTCGATAGCCTGTACAGCCTTTTACCAGGTGGAAAATTTGAGTTTCATAGAGAAAATTTTTCCGTGCTTGCAAGTCTCGTTGGTGTCAGAAAAGATGAACTGACTCAAGCGCAAAAAGATTTTGCGATGGGGTTACAAGTTGCCCTGGAAAATATCATTTTGCATATAGTTAAACATTTTCAGTCTGTTACGGGAACACGTAACCTATGCCTTTCCGGTGGTGTTGCGTTTAATTGTTCTTCTAATGGTAATTTATTAAAACAAAATTTGTTTGATAACATATTTGTCCATCCTGCTTCACACGATGCAGGAGGTTCTATAGGTGCAGCGCTGTGCGCTTATCATTTAGGTGTGGATTACCAGGACTTGCAAAGAAGCCAGTTCAAAATTGATCCTTCCACATCAAAATACAAACTCGATCACGTATATTGGGGCAAACACATTGGAAATGATGAACAAATTTCTCATGTTTTAAATAGCTGGAAAGATTTCATTTCGTTTGAAAGAGTTGACGATATTACGTCGCACACAGCCAGGCTTATTGCGGATGATAATGTCATTGGATGGGTTCAAGGTCGCTCGGAATTCGGACCCCGCGCCCTGGGTAATCGCAGCATTTTGGCAGATCCGCGACCAGCGAAAAACAAATCCAGAATTAATGAAATGGTTAAACTAAGGGAAGGATATAGACCATTTGCTCCGTCAATCATGAAAGAACATGTGTCTGAATACTATGAGCATCCGTCAGCGCAAGATGAATTTCCTTTCATGACATTCATCCTTGACACAAAGCCAGACAAAATTGATTCCCTGGGCGCAGTTACCCATGTCGATGGTACTGCCAGGGTGCAAACAGTTACCCGGGAGAGTAATAATTTATATTGGAACCTAATCAATGAGTTTAGAAAAATTACCGGCGTACCTATTTTATTAAACACATCATTTAATAATAATGTTGAACCTATTATTGACTCTATTGAAGACGCAATTGTTTGCTACCTGACGACACAAATAAATTATTTGGTTATCGGCAACTTTATCATTAAGAAGAAGGATGTCATGCACAAGCTTGGTAGCTTAAAGCTCCACAAACTTCCTTATGTGGTGATGGAAGAAAGAAACAGCTTGTATCAATTATATTTTAATAACTCTTACACCAAAAAATTAAAACTATCCAAATCCTTGTTTCAATTCTTAATCAACCTTGATGATACCAAAACGATAGATGAACAACTCTCATCGACTTCAAACGAAATTCAAAAACTGGATTTACTAAAAGAAATATATGGATTGTGGTGCAACAGGGCTGTTCGCCTCGTCCCCTAAGAAGTGATAAGTGAAAATAATAAATTTGCATTAAAAAAATGGAATTGCACGGATATATTTTTATTCGTTCACGTGAATATACAGATTGAAAAACAAAAAAGCACTTGCCGTTTTTGTTCGGCAAGTGCTTTTGAGACATCACTACGTTTTCTGATCTTGAATACCAAACATTACGGGCAATCGCATTCAATATCCAGATGGTTTTTTAGAGCGATCAGCCTTATAAATTAAACTAACTCATCGCGCCGTTATGCAATCCTAAAGGTGATTCCGTTTTACCCGCTTTCTTATTTTCCTTTGCGGAATCATTACGCGCCGCTGCAACTTTATCCAAGTATTCTTGCGTTACATCGCCGCCAATATATTCACCGGTAAAAACTGCACAATCAAATTCAGTCACTTTACTGTTGCCTTCAGTAGAGGCAGCAATCAAATCATTAAGGTCCTGATAAATCAGCCAATCTGCGCCAATTTCCCTGCAGACTTCTTCATCGGTGCGACCATGGGCAATCAATTCTGATGTTGTGGGCATATCAATGCCATACACATTTGGATATTTCACCGCTGGCGCAGCAGACGCGAAATACACTTTATTCGCACCGGCATCACGCGCCATTTGGATAATTTGCTGGCAAGTTGTACCGCGCACGATGGAGTCATCGACCAGCAATACATTTTTACCTTTAAATTCCAATTCAATTGGGTTCAATTTCTGACGCACAGATTTTTTGCGTTGCTGTTGGCCTGGCATAATAAATGTGCGGCCGATGTAGCGATTTTTTACCAGGCCTTCACGGAATTTCACACCAAGTTTTTGCGCGAGCGCCTGCCCTGCTACACGGCTTGAATCCGGAATTGGAATTACTACATCAATATCGTGATCCGGTCTTTCGCGTAAAATTTTATCTGCTAACTTTTCGCCCTGGCGCAAACGCGCTTTGTAAACTGAAATGCCATCCATGATCGAATCAGGACGCGCAAAATAAACGTGTTCAAAAATGCACGGAGCCAGGCGCGAATGTTGGGCGCACTGGCGACGATGCAATTGACCATCTTCAGTAATGTAAATAGCTTCACCTGGTGCAACATCGTCAATCAAATGAAAGCCTAATACATCAAGGGCAACACTTTCTGATGCCACCATGTACTCAATACCGGCTTCACCTTCACGCGAACCATAAACCAGCGGACGAATGCCATTAGGATCGCGGAAGGCAATCAAACCGTAACCGGCAATCAAACTCACCACCGCATAACCACCGGTAATACGATTATGTACACCGGCAACAGCGGCAAAAATATCATCGGGTGTTGGTTTTAATTTACCTTGCAATTGCAGCTCGTGCGCAAACACGTTGAGCAATACTTCTGAATCCGAATCGGTATTCACATGACGCAAATCGGTTTTAAATAAATCTTCGCTCAATTTTTCAGTGTTGGTGAGGTTTCCGTTGTGTGCCAGCGCAATACCGTATGGAGAGTTCACATAAAAAGGTTGCGCCATCGCAGGGCCAGAACTGCCCGCAGTTGGGTAGCGCACGTGGCCAATTCCCATGTTGCCAACAAGGCGCTGCATATGACGAGTCCTGAACACATCTTGCACAAGGCCATTGGCTTTTTGTTGCGCCATACGGCCATCCTGGCAGGTCACTATACCGGCAGCATCCTGACCGCGGTGTTGGAGTATGGTTAGTGCATCATACAATTGAACGTTGACATCGCGCTTGCCCACAATACCTACAATGCCGCACATACTTGCTCACCTTTTTGAATAAAATCTAGAATCTGGGTTAAAAAACGTATCGGATAATTTCGACGCTGTTGTCTACACAGCTGTTACATCAGGTTTTTTTAATAAACTGACAACCCATGCCGTAATTCCATTAATCCCGTTTTGCACCGATGCCAGATAAGGTGAAAAATAAGGAATTAATTTTGATTCCTGGAACCAGGGGTCGTTTTTGATGGCCACATAATTCGGCACATAAATCAAAAATATCATCACTACCAATAAACCGCGCACAGCACCAAACACCATGCCCAGTAGTCGATCTGTACCTGATAAACCTGTCGCTTTTACGATCAGGCCAATCAAAAAATTAAGCAGCGCGCCAATCAACAATACGCCAATAAACACCAGTAAAAATGCCGCCATTGCACGCAAAGACGGTGTAGATATTGTGTTGACCAGGAAAACTTCAAGACGGGAGCTGAGCACATTGGCAACAACCAAGGCAACTACCCAAATGACAAGCGATAAGGCTTCTTTGATAAACCCGCGTGCGAGGCTGATAACACTGGATAGCGTTAAAACAATCACTATGGCCCAATCTGCCCAATTCATGCGCCGGAGTTCCCCGCTTCATTAAGGACGCGCATTTTAACAGAGCTGCCTCTTATCAGACAGCTCTTTAACCACAAGTTTTTTAATGATATTTGAATTGATCGATAGCTAGTCATCAGGGTTGGAAACGCACCACCATGGATTTCACTTTTAAACGCTTATCCATTTGTTCTTTTACGGCGAGAGCCTGGTTTCTATCCAGCTTGGGGCCAATGTAAACACGGCTAATGGAATTACCATTGGTTGTCGTGGTGCGGACATAAGCTTTCTGGCCGTCCGCTTGCAAATCATCACGCAACTTGTTTGCCGCTTCTTTGGTAGTAAAACTGCCAACCTGCACCACCCAGGCATCTGGCAAACCTTGCTGGTTTAACGGCATGGCAGGTACGGAGGACATTTGCGCTGAAACCGCTTTATGGGATGACGCCACAGAGCTTGCGCTCACCGATGACGGAGCAACCACAACCGGTTGCTCGGATGCCGTTTCGGCTGGAACAAACATAGTTTCCGGTGCTGGTGCAGGCTCAATATTTGGCACGGGCTGTGGTGGTTTAAACTCTTCAGCAACCACATTGGGATGCGCAGGAATCTGGGATTTGGTATTGACCTGATATTCTTTTTTTTCTTTAAAAAAACTCGGCAATAATAAAACGGCTACGGCGGCCAATACTGCCGCACCAACCAACCGATGCTTTAATGTATATCTCACAGGGAACCTCTAGAAGCTTGTGAATCCGCTTGCAGATAAGCCAGGGCAGCGGCAACGGTGAAGAAGGAGCCAAATACCACAATACGATCTTGCGATTGGGTCCGGATCAATAGACTATCCATTAATTGATGAATATTACCTGATTGTTTGATCGTCGCCGCCAAGGAAACCAAATTTTCTGTTAGCGCCTCAACACTGGCAGCGCGTGGAATATTCGCCAAATCCAGCAAATACCATTCATCAACAATACTGACCAGATTTGCCAGACTTGCCGTGCGATCTTTGTCACTCATCATAGCGACTATCGCAAAGGTTTTTCCGGCAACAGGTTCAGCCGCGAGGCGCTTGGAAAAATATTCGGTGGCAGCGGGGTTATGGGCGACATCCAAAATAAATTCGCGCCCCTGATAAACCAGTTTTTGGAAACGTCCCGGCAAATGTAAATTAATTAACGCCTGCCCAGCTTCTGCAGACGTTATTCCAATGCCAAGCAACTGAACAACTTGCAATGCTGCCGCCATGCTCGGTAAAGGGAGATGCGGAGTTTGCATTTCTTCAAAAAAAATTGCGCCACCACTTTTGGCTTTACCTTGCCAATACCAATTTTTTTCTTCAACGCTGAATGAAAACTCGCGCCCAATAAAATAAGATTGGGTTTTTAATTCTGCAGCAATATCAAGAATAGATTGCGGTGGATTGTGGTCAGCGCAAACAAATAATTGGTGTTGGCGCAGAATGCCCGCCTTCTCGCGCCCAATGACTTCGCGGTTATCGCCCAACCAATCCTGGTGATCAATGGCGATAGAAGTAATTACCGCAACATCTGCATCAATAATGTTTACTGCGTCGAGCCGGCCACCAAGGCCAACTTCCAACACTATGTAATCGACATTTTGTTGCTTGAATATTTCGAGCGCCGCAAGCGTGCCATATTCAAAATAAGTGAGGCTGATTTCAGCAGAACCTTCAGTCGATAAACTACAAGCGTCGGCAATTTTTTCAAATGCTGCGCAAATCAATTCATCGGCAGCCGGTTTGTTATTGATTTGGATTCGCTCAGCGTAATGCAATAAATGTGGCGACGTATAAACACCCACATTGAAATTTGCAGCGCGCAATAAACCCGCTGTAGCAGTCACACAAGAACCTTTTCCATTAGTTCCTGCAACTGTAATAACCTTGGCGCAAGGTTGAAGCAAATCCAAACGTGCGGCAACCTGGCGAATACGATCTAATCCGAGATCGATTTCTTTTGGATGGCTTTGTTCAAGCCATCCTAACCAATCCGCTAATGATGTGAATCTCATGGGGCGAGAATTAGTTCAACACAGGCTGACGAGTAAATTTGGAGAGGAGTCCAGCAAGTTTATCGCGCATATCACGGCGATGGATGATCATATCGATTGAACCATGGTCCAGCAAAAATTCTGCGCGCTGGAAACCTTTTGGCAATTTTTGGCGGATAGTTTGCTCAATAATACCTGGGCCCGCAAAACCTGCACGTGCACCAGGCTCGGCAACATTCAAATCACCCAGAAGAGCCAAACTGGCAGAAACACCGCCGTAAACCGGATCAGTCATCACTGACACATAAGGTGTACCCTGCATTTTCATACGCTCAATAACGGCAGATGTTTTGGCCATTTGCATCAACGAAATAAGCGCTTCCTGCATACGTGCGCCACCGGTTGCAGAGAAACATACCAATGGAATATTTTCTTTCAAAGCGATAGTTGCCGCGCGGGTAAACTTTTCACCCACAACATAACCCATTGAACCGCCGTGGAATGCAAACTCAAAAGCAACCGCGACTACCGGCATACCTTTTAACTCACCGCGCATGGCAACCAATGCATCTTTTTCGCCAGTTTCTTTTTGCGCTGCAGTTAAACGATCTTTGTATTTTTTAATATCTTTAAATTTCAAGCGATCAATAGGCTCAACTTCAGTGGCCAATTCTTTACGATTTTGTGGATCAAGAAAAATATCCAAACGTGCACGCGCACGGATACGCATGTGGTGATCGCATTTAGGACAAACATCAAAGTTTTTTTCCAACTCCGGTTTGTATAAAACGGCATCACACTTAACACATTTTTCCCACAAACCTTCAGGGACTTTATTGGAGCGCTTCTCTTCAGAACGAGCTGCAACACCAGGAATAATTTTTTCTAACCAACTCATCGTGAAATCTCTTTTGGCTTGTTAGTTTTGACCGATTGACGGTTAGAACTATCAAGCCCTAACCACCAGTTTACATAATTTATCGGGATTAGAGCGAATCAATTGCGGCGCGGATACCGCTAATAATTTCGCCAACAGCGCTTGCAATAACACTTGCAGGCTGGCCTTCCAATGAGCCCATTTTGTCTACCAACACACTGCCAATCACTACACCATCTGCCAATTGTGCAACGGATTTTGCAGTAGCTGGATCTTTAATACCGAAGCCAACACAAACGGGCAAATCAGTTAATTGACCGAAGGCGGCGAGTTTGGATTTCACATCATCGACATCCAAATGGCCTGCACCCGTTACACCTTTTAATGAAACGTAATACAAAAATCCGCTCGCGTGTTCTGCAATCCTGCGCGCGCGTTCAACGGTGGTCGTTGGTGCGAGCAGGAAAATATTATCCAAACCGACCGCATCCAAAGCACCTTTTAAAATCTCAACTTCTTCCGGTGGCAAATCGACAGTTAACAAACCATCTACACCCGCTTCAGAAGCTGCTTTTGCAAAAGCATCGTAGCCAAAACGTTCAACCGGATTTGCATAGCCCATCAATATCACGGGAGTGGTGCTATTGGTTTTGCGAAATTCTTTTACCAATTCCAACGAGCCTTTGAGGCTGGTGTTGTGAACCAAAGCGCGTTCGTGACCTTTTTGGATTACCGGCCCTTCTGCCATTGGATCAGAAAAAGGTACACCCAATTCGATCACATCTACACCTTTGGCAACCATTTCGTGCATGGTCGGCAAGGTGACTTCTGGTTGCGGATCACCATTGACAATGTAGGCGACTAAAAGCTTTTTACCAGCCGATTTTGCGTCGGCCACACGTTGTTGAATACGACTCATCGCTAAATTTTCCTGTTCTTTCTTGTACTTAGACCAATTAGACGGTGATGCCGTCGAGGGCAGCAACAGTGTGAATATCTTTATCACCACGACCGGAAAGGTTGACGATGATAATTTGGTCTTTGCTCATGGTCGGCGCGAGTTTCTCAGCGTAAGCAACCGCATGGCTGGACTCCAACGCCGGCATTATGCCTTCTGTCAAGGTGAGCTTGCGGAACCCCGCCAAGGCCTCATCATCATTGATCGCTACGTAATTTACACGACCAATATCTTTTAACCATGAGTGCTCAGGACCAACGCCCGGATAATCCAAACCGGCTGAAACTGAATGCGTTTCAATAATCTGGCCGTTTTCGTCTTCCATCAAATAAGTGCGGTTACCGTGCAATACCCCGGGAATACCAACACTCAAGGGTGCGGCATGTTTGCCCGTTTCAACACCCAGGCCACCGGCCTCGACGCCGTACATTTTTACCGAAGTGTCCGTCAGGAATGGATGGAATAAACCAATCGCGTTAGAACCACCGCCAACACACGCAACCAATGCATCAGGCAAACGACCTGCCTGCTCCAAACATTGGCGACGGGCTTCGCGACCAATAATCGATTGGAAATCGCGAACCAATTGCGGATAAGGATGTGGGCCTGCAGCTGTACCGATGATGTAGAAAGTATCATCCACGTTGGTTGCCCAATCCCGCATGGCTTCGTTCATGGCATCTTTCAGCGTACGTGAGCCAGAGGTTACAGAGAACACTTCTGCACCGAGCAACTTCATACGATAAACGTTCAAGGCCTGGCGCTTGATATCGTCAGCGCCCATGTAAACGCGGCATTTCAAGCCCAAACGGGCAGCAACCGTCGCAGTAGCAACACCGTGTTGGCCTGCACCGGTTTCAGCAATTACACGGCTCTTACCAGTAAATTTCGCCAACAAGGCTTGTCCGATCGTGTTATTTACTTTGTGCGCGCCGGTGTGGTTAAGGTCTTCACGCTTAAGGAAAATCTGTGCGCCGCCCAATTCGCGGGTCCAACGCTCGGCAAAATACAGGGGAGATGGGCGACCGACATAGTGCGCCATATCTTTATCAAATTCGGCCTGGAAACCCGCATCATCTTTTAAACGAAAATAAATGGATTCGAGTTCATCCAGAGCATGGATAAGTGTTTCAGAAACAAAACGACCACCGTATGGACCAAAGTGGCCTGCGGCATTAGGGAAACTACTGTAATCAATATCGCTCACTGCTTTATCACCTTATTCGAGTAGTAAATTCTGATTCAACGCAAAACTTTTCTTGTGATGCACTTATGCATGCCTAGCGTTATGAATAAATTGTTCGACTTTTTGTGGGTCTTTTTTGCCGGGCGCTGACTCTACCCCGCCGCTCACATCCACCCCGTATACCTGCGTAGATTGAATCGCCAACGCCACATTCTCCGGAGTTAACCCACCAGCCAATACAATGGGTCGTGACGAATTGGTTGGCACGCGCTGCCAATCAAAGGTTTCACCGGTGCCGCCCGGTACACCAGGTCTATACGCATCCAACAGGATTCCGGATGCGCTGGGAAACACGGCTATAGCTTTTGTAACATCCAATTCCGGACGCATACGAATTGCTTTTATGTACGAACGCTGGAATTGTTCACAATATTCAACGGATTCATCGCCATGAAACTGCAAAAGATGCAGCCCAACCTTGGCAAGCACCTCATGAACATAGGATTCATCTGCATTAACGAATAATCCCACTACAGTCACAAACGGCCCAACAGATGCCGCAATTTCACGCGCTTGCTCAATAGAAACTGCTCTGGGGCTGGCCGCATAAAATACCAAGCCAATAGCATCTGCCCCTGCTTTTATAGCGTTTTGGGCATCTGCAACCGACGTTATTCCACAGATTTTAACGCGAATTGAATTCACAGACTGATCGACTCTGATGCGGGCGAACCCATATAGACTTTAAATAAGGCGGCGATAGTACCAGAATTCACCGCGAAAAACCGCAAATGGCAGACTTGTGTTACAAAATGCTGGCACAAAAATAAGAAAATCTAGATGCCAACTTCAACAACGAAACCACCGATTGGTTCTGGTAAAAATAAGGGCCCCGGCGATGCCTGGGGCAAATTAAACTCTTCCGGAAAATCAACTGCAACCAGATATAGCCCAAATGGCCGGGCAGTCACACCACCAGCACTGCGATCTTGTGCTGCCAACACTTCGCCGACCCACGCAGCTGGCTTATCCCCTACTCCAACGGCCATAAGCACACCCACCATATTGCGTACCATATGATGCAAAAAGGCATTGGCTTGCACCTCGATCACAATCAAATCGCCGCGACGAACAATATGCAGATAATGAATTTGGCGGACCGGGCTTTTCGCCTGGCATTGGGTTGCGCGAAAAGAGGTGAAATCGTGTCGCCCCACCAGATGCGCAGCCCCTTCACGCATTTTATCGACATCAAGTGAGCGCGAAGACCAGGTAATTTGATCATGAAGTAAAGCGGACGATGTTTTGGCATCAGAGATCAAATAACGATAAGTGCGATTCAAAGCACTAAAGCGCGCATGAAACTGCGGGCTTACATCTTGCGCCCATTTCACACTTACGGCATCAGGCAAATGCGGACGTGTGCCCATCACCCAGGCTTTTGGTGTGCGTTTGGCAAGCGTATCAAAATGGATAACCTGATTGGTGGCATGGACACCCGCATCCGTACGGCCAGCACAAATCAGGGTAATCGGTTCATTAGCCACTTTAGATAAGGCTTTTTCCAACGCCTGTTGTACTGTTTTCACCCCGTTGGGCTGGGTTTGGAAACCATGGAAATCTGTACCTTTGTATTCAATTGCCAACGCCACCCGTTGCATGTCCGCAGGCCAAATTGTATCGCCAACGATTTCACCATTGCGCGTATAAACTTTGCTTTTGGGGATAAAATTGTCACTCATAGGAAAACCTGTACGCCGGAAACAACAAAGCCTTGCATGACTCCTTTTGCAAGGGCTATGCAAGGCTTTTGATGTGACTAGCCTATATTAAGCGTCGATACGACTCAACAACTCTGCTGCTTCGGTACGTTGCTGATCATTACCTTCGTGGGCAACTTCAGCAAGGATATCGCGAGCACCTTCGTTATCGCCCATATCCATGTAAGCGCGAGCTAAATCTAATTTAGTTGCAGCCTCATCAGCATCCGCCATGAAATCCAATTCTGCATCCATATCGTCATCAGACATATGCGCCGAATCTTCCATGGCCAAACTCTCAGCAGAGAAGTCAGATAACGCCTGCTCAAAGACATCGTCATCAGACAGATCATCACCCAATCCATGATTGGATTCGCTGGCCTCAGCAATTTCCTCGACAGCTTCTTCATCGATATTATCAAGCTGGGCAAGTTCTTCCTGAGTCACAGGAGCCTGTTCTTCAACAGAGTCTTCTGCAAAAAGATTTTCTTCCGACGACTCTTCAATCGAATCCAGTTCCGCAAAATCACTTTCTGACAAATCCAATAATTCAGCATCTGCAGGCAAATCTGTATTTAATTCGTCATCAAGCTCAGCGAATGAATTTTCATCCAGATCTTGCATGCTGAGGTTATCAGTCAGTTCTACCGGCGCTGCATCTATATCGAAGTCATCATCGTCGTCCAGACTTAACTCTTCTTCTGCAATAAACCCGGAAGCTACCTCTGGCGATTCATCAATTGAATCCTCAAGCGTAGTTTCATCTTCTTCCCATGAAAACTCACTTTCATCCGCTTCAGCATCTAACAACTCGTTTTGTCCAGATGATGATTCGGCGACAAGGTTTTGCGACTCTACATTTTCTTCATCAAAACCAAGCTCATCATTTGCATCAAAGCCATCGAGTTCCGCATCAATATCAAGATCTGCGAGGTCAGCTTCTTCATCAAGCGTAAACTCATCACTATCCAAGTCAGCAAGCTCAACTTCACGCTCGTTGGCAAGAGATGGCGCGGAGGCAGTTTCTTCACCATCCAGCATATCCAATTCAGCATCCAGGCTCGCCATTTCATCGTCGAGCGCAGCCAAATCTACATCATTGACATCCATTTCAAGGTTAAAGTCATCGGGAGATGCATCATCATTCAGCTTGGCAGAAGTAATGCTATTGGCTTCTTGCGTGAGGGAAGTTGATTCATCATCCAGGTCATCAAAATCAAAACTAAATTCATCTTCCTCACGCTTGGAAACTTCAATATCTTCCGGCAAGCCATGGTCGTCAAGGCTATCTAGCGCCAAGGAAATATCTGAAAGGTCTTCTGCTTCATCGTGCTTGGCAGGAGCATCGTCCAAATCAAGCTCCAATGAGAAATCATCGTCCAGACTAACCAGTTTATTTTTCGAATCGGCTTCGTTAGCACCATCAAAATGATCGCTGGCCAAATCGCTAGAGTCATCCAAGTCCAAGTCAAACTCAAAATCATCTGAGCTATCAGCAACAGGGGCAGATGCGGGCGCCGTATCGAAATCATCGAGACTGAAATCTTCATTGAAACTTGTAGTCTCTTCAGGTCGCGCCGCTTCAGTATTAAATTCACCAATACCGGGAATATTAGCGCGCAACTCTTTGGCGCGACTCAACGCCAAAGCACCTGCTATAGGCAAAAGCGCGGCGTAATGCTTGTCAAATTCGGCGGCGTTTTGCGTTTGCGAATATACTTCAAGCAGCTTTAAGCGAATGTCGGTAGACCCGGGATCTTTGATCAAACCATTGACCAGCATTTCTTCTGCCTGGTCGAATTTACCGTAGGCGATATAGATGTCCGCCTCGCCAACAACGTCACCTGTCTCTGCAACAGCAGTTGAATCTTCCTCATCAAAGAGCGACATTTCGTCGGGAGAAGGCTCTAATGCGACTTCCTCTTCATGCGGATTAAAGGCATCAAAATTAGGCTCTTCTGAAAGCAGTTCGTCAGAACTTGCAGCATTTTGTTCAGCTTCTGCCTGCTCTTTGCGGCGACGCGCAATAAGCACTCCACCAAGACCTAATAAGGCTACTGCACCCAAACCAATCCATAAGATATTGTCAAATAATTCATCAACAATAGTTTTCTCAGGTTTAACCGGTTTTGGCGCTGGTTTAGCTGCCGGCTTTTTCGGTGCAGCGGAAGCTGCCGTGCTGGATACTGCAACACCAGTCGCCGCTGCCGAAGAATTGGCCTGGCTAGCGTTGGCTGCAGTTTGAGCGTCTACCGGTTTAGTATCTGCGGGATTACTATCTGCCGGCTTCGTATCACCTGCTTTTCCATCTGCCACTTTTTTATCTGCAGTCGCTGCAGTTTTATCCGGTTGTTTCCCGGTATTCAACTGTAATGCGCGCAGCTTCTCATTACTGACATCTACCAGACGCTGCATGGTTTTGACTTGTTCTTCCAAATCATGAACGCGCGACGATAATTCGGTTTTTTCGGATTTTGCTCTATCCAACTCTTCCAAAGTAGCGGCTAATTCAGATTCAAGTGCCTTACCCGAACCTTTGTTAGCACCGCTGCCCTGACCACCGGCAGATTTTTCCCTGGAGCCGGGAGCTTCCAATTTAACACGGCCAGTAACTGCTTCAGATTTGGCACGCTCACCTGCACTCCGGCGCGACGCATCCAATTGCGCACCTAAATTAGTATTACCCTGAGTAGCATTGCTACCCGACCATTCGGCTTGCTGCACATTGAATTGACGAATAGCTTCAGATTGGGAAACAGTGGAAATTTCAGCTGCATCAGGTACACGCAATACCTGGCCTTTTTTCAATAAATTGATATTGCCACGGATAAACGCATCAGGGTTTAAACGTTGTAGCGCCAACATGGTTTGGTGCACGCTGGCACTGGAATCGGGGCGTACCGCAAGCGCGATATCCCAAAGGGTATCTTTATCACCTACAGGTCCATAGGTGCCAGACGCAACTTTAGACTTTTTTGCAGGACGATCCTGCTCGGCAATAATATCCGGCTTCTCTTCAGGAGCATTCGCCGATTCGGAGGCTGCCTGGGTTACTGGTGCGGCAACGTCCGGCTTTTTAGCAGGTGGAGGGCTTATCTGGGCTGCAGTAGACGGCGCGGTTTTGGCGGCTTGCACGGCTTGTGGCGCAGCATCGTCGTAGGTCGGCAAATCCATTAATAAGGTGTATTCACGCAACAAGCGGCCTGAAGTCCACCGGGCTTCGACGAGGAAATTCAAATAGGGTTCGCGAACGGGATTGCGCGATGTAATGCGTACGACAGGACCACCGGGACTATCCAGTGCGACTTCAAACTTAAATTCGGTGTAGAAGTGGACATAATCCAGGCCATTACGCTCAAAATCAGCGGAAGATGCCAGGGAGACAATAATCTGCTCAGGCGATAAGCCTTTGGTATCCAATAACTGGACTTCGGCACTCAATGGCTGGTTGAGTGTCGATTTTAATTTAACCTCACCCAACCCCAATGCGCTGGCGTAATTCGACAGGGCAAAAGAAGCGAATCCACAGGCTAATACCAATTTACGAAGATGCATAGGGTGATCCTTTATTATCTTCCGAAAGAAGAACTCAACAAAGACTCTGGCACGGGTTGCCAAAATGAAGGGTTAAGCCCTAAACCGGATGTTGTATGCGGTACTGCAAAACCTCGAATAAATATTCACTATCTTTCGTAAGTATTCATTATAAATAGGTTTTTATCAACACTTAGGCCTATCTGGAAGCCTTCCAGAACGGACTTTTTGCACATTTTTCAACGCTTTTGGGTAAAAAAGTAAAATTTGGCGCGACAAATTCAGGCGACACTACCAAAAATCACATCCTAAAATAAAAAACCCTCAATAATCGGGTGATTATTGAGGGTACTTAAAGCGATTCTTTAAGTTTGAGGATCAAGCTTCTTTGAGTACGCGAAGCATACGACGCAAAGGCTCAGCGGCTCCCCACAATAATTGGTCGCCTACAGTAAACGCGGACAAATATTGAGGCCCCATGTTCATCTTGCGCAGACGACCCACTGGAATACTCAAGGTGCCGGTTACAGCTGTAGGAGTCAGATCACGCAAACTGCTTTCGCGATCATTTGGTACAACTTTAGCCCATGGATTGGCATTCGCAATCAAAGCTTCAATATCTGTGATGGGTACATCTTTATTGAGCTTGATGGTCAACGCCTGTGAGTGGCAACGCATGGCGCCAATTCGCACACACAAACCATCAACCGGGATTGGATTGCCATCGCGCCCCAGGATTTTGTTGGTTTCAGCCTGCCCTTTCCACTCTTCTTTGGACTGGCCGGTTTCCCATTGTTTATCGATGTAAGGCAACAAACTACCCGCCAAAGGGTGGCCGAAGTTAGCTTTTGGCAAATCATCGCCACGCATGGTTTCTGCGATGATGCGGTCGATTTCCAGGATTGCAGATTTTGGATCAGCCAATTTATCGGCAACAGACACGTGCAAAGTGCCCATTTGCGAAATCAATTCACGCATATTCTGAGCGCCGGCACCTGATGCTGCCTGATAAGTCATGGAAGATACCCACTCCACCAAACCGGCATGGAACAAACCACCCAAGCCCATAAGCATCAAGCTAACGGTGCAGTTACCACCGACGTAGTTCTTAACACCTTTCGCAATACCGTCTTTAATTACATCGAGGTTTACCGGATCAAGCACGATAATGGCGTCATCTTTCATACGCAGGCTTGACGCAGCGTCAATCCAATAGCCATTCCAGCCAGACGAACGCAATTTTGGGAAGATTTCATTGGTGTAGTCGCCGCCCTGGCAAGTGACGATAGCGTCCAATTGCTTCAAATCATCAATTGAATAAGCGTCTTTCAACGCGGGCAAACCACTGGCAACTGCTGGCGCAGCGCCACCGACGTTTGAGGTGGTGAAAAATACGGGTTCGATGTTTGCAAAGTCATTCTCTGCCTGTATACGTTCCATCAGAACGGAACCCACCATACCGCGCCAACCTACAAAACCTACTTTCATTTCAATTCTCTCTTAAAAAAATCGTCTACTTACCAATTTCAATTCAACCAAACCATTGCATAATCAGCCAATTTAACATCCTGGCTTCAATGGCGGAATAATAAAGCTTTCCGCCAGAGAATGCATAAAGACTTATCGAAAATCACTTGCTTTTATTGCAAGGCAGCGACAACCGCATCACCCATTTCCGAGGTGGACACTTTTTTCGTGCCTTCCGTGTAAATATCAGCCGTGCGGAAGCCCTGATCCAGAACCTTGCCAACAGCTACTTCAATGGCGTCGGCAACTTGCGGGAAACCCAATGAATAACGCAGCATCATGGAAACAGACAAAATTGTCGCCAGCGGATTAGCGATTCCAAGGCCCGCGATATCGGGTGCGGAACCATGGCAAGGTTCATACATACCGCGACCATCTTTATCCAGGGATGCAGACGGCAACATACCAATTGAACCGGTTAACATCGCGGCTGCGTCGGACAAAATATCACCAAACATATTACCCGTCACCAACACATCAAATTGTTTTGGTGCGCGGACAAGCTGCATTGCGGCATTGTCGACATACATATGGGAGAGTTCAACATCAGGATATTCTTTATGCAGTGTATCCATAACTTCACGCCACAACATGGTTGCTTCAAGCACATTCGCTTTATCAACCGAGCAGACTTTGCGATTACGTTTGCGCGCCATTTCAAATGCAGTGCGACCAATACGGATAATTTCACTCTCGCAATATTTATAGGTGTTATAACCCTCGCGCTCGCCGTTTTCCAATACACGGATACCACGTGGCTCACCGAAATAAATTCCGCCCGCCAATTCACGCACAATCAAAATATCCAGGCCAGAAACCACTTCTGGTTTGAGTGATGAAGCACCAACCAATTGCGGATATAAAAGTGCCGGACGCAAGTTGGCATACAAACCCAATTGCGAACGAATTTTTAACAAACCTTTTTCAGGACGAATTGAGCGATCCAATTTATCCCATTTAGGACCACCAACAGCACCAAGGAGAATGGCGTCAGCAAGACGTGCGCGCTCCAAGGTTGAATCAGCAAGGGGAACCCCATGCACATCAATAGCGCAGCCGCCCATTAATTCGTTTTCAAAGGTTAAACCCAAATCAAATGTTGAGTTCACAACATCCAGAACTTTACGCGCCTCTTTTACGATTTCCGGACCAATACCATCGCCTTCCAGAATCAAAATATGCTTACCCACAACACGCCCTCTATAAATATCAAAATGAAAAGTTAACAACTAATGACAATTCTCATTTGCTGCGCAACAAAATTTAATTAAAACTGAAAACAATACCTTAGGAGAAATTATGCGTTCACTACAATTTGTTGCCGCAATCTTAACCTTGGCATCCTTATCAGCAAGCACATTCGCAATTGACAGGTTTGATTTATCAGCGGGTGGAACAACTCGTCCAAGCCTGGATGCCCCCTCCATTAATAGCTTTCGTGCAAGCTTTACCTGGAACACTGACTATCTGGCGTCAAGTGGCGATAACTATCAGCAAAGCTTACGTTTTGAAACAGGTCTTGGCTTGGTCCACACCGACCTGAAAGATATCCACGATATCAGTGTCTCTCCCATATTGCATTACCAAGTAACAAAACCACATTGGCCAGATTTTTTTGAATTCGGTGTGGGCGTCACTTATATGTCCGACATTCATTGGAAGCCCTATCATGACATGGGCTCACACCTTTCATTCGCAGACCGTATTGGTTTTGGATACGATTTTGGCACCACCGAAGTCAGCCTTAACTTTTTTCATATCTCTAATGGTGGCTTACGCGAACCAAATCCCGGCGCAGACATGTTATTGCTGCGCACGAGTTTTAAACTTTAATTTTTCACCACATCAAACAACCAGGGCGCCTCGATACGTTTTTTCGCTTCATAAGCGCGAATCGCGTCGGCGTGTTCAAGGGTTAAACCTATATCATCCAAACCGTTCAACAAACAATGTTTGCGGAACTCATCGATTTCAAACGCGAAGGTTTCACCACTTGGCGTTTTTACAACTTGCGCAGCCAAATCAATTGTCAATTGATAGCCTTCAGTTGCGTACATTTCTTTAAATAATTTATCGACAATTTCATCGCTCAACATAATGGGCAACAAACCATTTTTAAAACAGTTATTAAAGAAAATATCGGCAAAACTGGGGGCAATTACGCTGCGAAAACCATAATCATCCAACGCCCATGGCGCGTGCTCACGGCTTGAGCCACAGCCAAAGTTTTCACGCGACAACAAAATTGTTGCGCCTTTGTAGCGTGGAAAATTCAATGGAAATTCAGTGTTGATTGGACGACCTTCGCAGCTTTGGTCCGGCTTGCCTTCATCCAGGTAACGCAATTCATCAAACAAATTTTTTCCAAACCCGGTACGTTTGATCGATTTCAAAAATTGTTTTGGAATGATCATATCGGTATCGACATTCGCACGATCCATAGGAGCGGCAATGCCTTGCAAAACGGTAAAACTTTTCATATCTGTATCCTGATTTAACAACAAGAAACGATGGAATTTTTCGGGGAGCCGTCATCCCGTAGGGATCCCGTGACGTTAAAAGCAACCACGCTGGATCCTCTGCGGGGATGACGATTCCCTACTTAAATTAAGCTTAATTAAACGTGCGAACATCAACAAAGTGACCGGCAATTGCAGCAGCAGCGGCCATCGCAGGACTCACCAAATGCGTGCGACCACCGTACCCCTGGCGACCTTCAAAATTGCGGTTGGATGTTGAAGCACAGTGTTCGCCATTGCCCAATTTGTCCGCATTCATTGCCAAACACATTGAGCAACCTGGCTCGCGCCATTCCAAACCAGCGGCGATAAAAATTTTATCCAGGCCTTCTGCTTCTGCTTGCGCTTTTACAGCGCCGGAACCAGGAACCACAATCGCTTCTTTTACCGAAGCTGCTTTGGTTTTGCCTTTTACAACTTGCGCTGCTGCGCGAATATCTTCAATGCGCGAGTTAGTGCAGGAACCGATAAACACGCGATCTACATAAATCGACTCAATCGGCTGATTGGCCTGCAAACCCATGTATTGTAAGGCGCGAATCATACCTTCGCGTTTTACCGGATCTGTTTCCTGCGCTGGATCGGGCACTTTATCTTCAATGGAAACCACCATTTCCGGCGAGGTTCCCCAGCTCACTTGCGGCTTGATGTCTGCACCGTTGATTTCAATCACTGAATCAAAATGTGCATCTTCATCGCTGACATAATTGCGCCAATCAGCCACCGCGCGCTCCCACAAATCGCCTTTGGGGGCGTAAGTACGGCCTTTTACATAATCGATAGTGGTTTGATCCACAGCAACCATACCGGCACGAGCGCCTGCTTCAATCGCCATATTGCACACGGTCATGCGACCTTCCATGCTCATATCGCGGAAAACCTGGCCGCCAAACTCCATCGCATAACCTGTGCCGCCAGCGGTACCGATTTTGGCGATGATCGCCAATACAACATCTTTAGGTGTTACGCCCAAGCCCAACTTGCCTTCGACTTTGATCAACATGTTCTTCATTTTTTTGGCAACCAAACATTGGGTCGCCATCACATGTTCGACTTCGCTAGTGCCAATGCCATGAGCTAAAGCGCCCAAAGCACCATTGGTTGCGGTGTGCGAATCACCACAAACAACCGTCATACCAGGCAAACAAGCACCAGTTTCAGGACCAACCACGTGCACGATGCCCTGGCGGTCATCATTGATTTTGTATTCAACGATGCCGAATTCATCACAATTGTCATCCAGGGTTTTTACCTGGATTAAAGAAACAGGATCTTCGATACCACTAATACCGTGGGCACGCTCTTTTTGCGTGGTCGGCACATTGTGATCCGGCGTTGCCAAAATCGAATCCACGCGCCAGGGCTTGCGGCCAGCCATACGTAAACCGTCAAAAGCTTGGGGCGACGTCACTTCGTGAATGATGTGACGGTCGATATAAATCAAGGACGAACCATCGCTACTTTCCCTAACTAAATGGGCATCCCAAAGTTTGTCGTACAACGTCTTTTTAATCACAGGGGCGTTCATGAAACATGTCCTCGTAAGGCTTTTAAAGTAAAGCCATTTTATTCCTCGACAAACCATAAAACAAATTTATCTTTTTTATAGTTTGCATTCCCATTAGGAATAGTATAAAAATAATACACATAACGAATCCGCTCATCTTGCATTCAGCTGACGGGTTGTAATCTTGTTAACCAGCCAATCCAGCTCGCCCTTGTCAGCTCACCTGTGAAAGTTCGATGCACGATTGGCGGCCCGATTTAAGAAAGATGGATACACAACACCTCCAGGCATTTGTTGCTATTGCAGAAAGCGGTTCATTTTCAGGTGCCGGTGAACGTTTGCACCTGACGCAACCGGCTATCAGTAAACGCATTGCGTTATTGGAAGAGCAGGTAAAGGCAAAGTTGTTTGACAGGGTTGGAAGACAGGTAGTACTCACCCAAGCGGGGAGCTTGTTGCTAAATAAGGCGACAAATATATTGAAAGAAGTGACCGCTGCCCAACGTGAAATTGCAGATTTGCGGGGCGAAGTCACAGGAAAACTCAGCGTGGCGACGAGTCATCATCTAGGCTTACATTACCTGCCACCTTATTTACGGGAATTTTCCCAGCGTTACCCAGACGTAAAACTCGACTTACATTTTTTGGATTCTGAACATGCGTACCACGAAGTACTCCTCGGCCGATTCGATATCGCCATTATTACGCTTGCGCTCGAGCAAGACGCGCGCATCAACAGCAACGAACTCTGGCAAGACCAGCTCCAATTCGTCGCGTCACCCACCCATGCACTTGCAGCGTTGGCGAATCTTCGCCTGGCCGATTTAAGCCCGCATCAGGCGATAATGCCTGACATCAACACCTACACCACTCGCCTTATCAAGGATTTATTTGATCGCGAAAGCCAACCCCTGGACATCACCATGGTGACCAACCATCTGGACACTATAAAGATGATGTTAAGCATCGGCCTTGGCTGGGGTGTCTTGCCCAGTAGTATCATCGACGACCAGCTTAAAGTACTGGACGTAAGCCACCCGCCCCTGATTCGCTCCCTCGGTTGCATCTACCATAACCAGCGCAGCCTTAATAATGCTGCCCGCGTATTTCTTGAGTTACTTAAGGCGCCATTGCCGGAGCAGGTCACAAATTCCTGACAAAACCACCACAGAATGGTTTTTTAGCAGCTAAACTTATCGCAAGTTATTCATGACCAATCACGCAAAAAAACACACATAACACAGGAAACATACCATGAAAAAACTCACACTCCTTGCTGCACTTGCAGCTACCGGCATCTCATACGCACAAGCCGACACTGTTTTGGGGGTTTATGCCGGTTTTGGCTCTTGGGATACAAGCTATGACGGCAAGGCTGGCGAGCCCAGTATTACCTTGAAAGATTTGGACGTAAAAGATCACAAAAACAACTTCTATTATGTTGCACTTGAACACCCTATTCCGGTTTTGCCCAATGTTCGCTTAGCGCATACTGCTATCTCCAATAAACAAACGGCTAATATCAATACGATGTTTATCATTGACGGGACAACTTTTTTTGCAAACGATACCATTGCCTCTGAATTTGACCTTACGCATACAGATGCAACTTTTTATTACGAAGTTCTCGATAATTGGGTCAACCTTGACCTCGGTTTAACCGCTCGGAAATTTGATGGTTTTGTGTCTGCAGCATCCACCCAAACGACCACCAGCAAAAAAGTCAACATTGATCAAACCCTACCAATGCTCTACGGAAAACTTCAATTTGATTTGCCATTTTCTGGCTTATCCGCAGGTGTAGAAGGTAATTTTGTCAGCTATTCTGGCGATCGAATTACCGATTATTCTGCCAAAATCAGCTATTTATTTGATTCAGTATTGGATATGGGTGTAGAAGCGGGTTATCGCAAACTATCTGTAAAAGTTGATGAAGACGACTTACAAGCCACTGTAAATCTGAAAGGGCCTTATGCAGCCATCATCGCTCACTTTTAACATAGATGCCTAACCACCAAGCTCTGTTCAGACAACTGACCAGAGCTTTTTTGTTTTAGTGACTGTCATCTGCGATATACTGCGCGCCTCCCATTTCTCTTAAGCCTGTGCCATGACGCCGATAGACTTACTCATTAATGCCCGCTGGATTATTCCGGTCGCACCCGAAAACCGCATCCTCAAGGATTGCGCAATTGCCATCCATGAGGGACACATTATTGCGCTACTTCCGCAAGAAGAAGCTGCAAAACGTTATTCGCCCACCCGCATAGAAAATTTGCCTGACCATATATTAATGCCAGGATTAATTAATGCGCACGGTCATGCAGCAATGACTTTATTGCGCGGTTACGCCGATGATCAACCTCTCAACACATGGCTTAACGAACACATCTGGCCCACTGAAAAACAATGGGTTGATGAACAATTTGTGCGCGATGGAACTGAATTAGCCATCGCCGAAATGATTAAAAGCGGCACAACCTGTTTCGCAGATATGTATTTTTTTCCTGAGCAAACCGCGCAGGCAGCGCTTGATGCGCAAATTCGCTGCCAGATTTATTTCACGATTTTTGATTTCCCCTGTGCATGGGGATCAGGCCCGGAAGATTATTTTTCCAAAGGCCTCGCATTGCACGACACCTTTCGCGATAACGATTTAATCAATATCGGTTTTGGCCCGCATGCGCCCTACACTGTTGGCGATGAAACCTTAAAAAAAGTTGCCGTACTCGCACAGGAAATGGATACACCGATTCACATCCACCTACACGAAACCGCACAAGAAATTGAAGAATCCATTCAAAAATATGGCGTGCGTCCATCGCAGCGCCTAATGGATTTAGGTTTGCTCTCACCACTCACCCAATGCGCGCACATGACGCAAGTCAATGAAATTGATATTGCGATTTTGCAACAAAGCGGCGCACATATTGTTCATTGTCCTGAATCCAATTTAAAACTCGCGAGCGGATTTTGCCCTGTCGATAAATTATTACAGGCTGGCATTAATATCGCACTCGGGACTGATGGTGCTGCAAGCAATAATGACCTGGATTTATTTAGCGAATTAAAAACAGCAGCCATCCTGGCAAAAGCAGTCAGCGGAAATGCAGCCGCTGTCGACGCGCATACTGCATTACGCATGGCAACGTTAAATGGCGCAAAAGCCTTGGGTATTGATGACAAAGTTGGCAGTCTGGAAATTGGTAAATGCGCTGATATTATCGCTATACATCTTGATGATTTAGATCTACAGCCTGTTTACAACCCCGCATCACAACTTGTTTATACCCATGTTGGACACAGGGTGTCGCACGTGTGGGTAAAAGGTAAATGCCTGATGGAAAATCGCGAATTGCTGACACTCAATGAACGCGAACTCAAAAGCAAAGTTCGTCAATGGCAAGAAAAAATTCAGAACCAAACCTAACTCCTCAAGGATAAAGAATATTTCTCAATTCAAAACTCGCTGTAAATACATCCATGTACGCTCGTCGTCGGCATCCATGCCTCCGGCGGTTTTGAATTGAGAAATATTCTTTTCTGCAAGATTACATTAAATACATGAGAAAGAAATTTAGATTACGAGGTTATCCATATGGCAAACGTTGACACCGCTGAAATTGCAAAATTCGAAGCACTCGCCAACCGCTGGTGGGATAAAAACAGTGAATTCAAACCGCTGCATGACATTAATCCGTTGCGCGCAAATTATATCGACCAGCGCTCGCCGGTTGCGCAACGCAAAGTGATTGATGTGGGTTGCGGTGGTGGCATTCTTGCTGAATCGCTCGCACAGCGCGGCGCAGATGTAACCGGCATTGATATGGGTGAAGCGCCGTTAACAGTTGCACGCCTGCATGCCTTGGAAGTTGGCGTCACTATGAATTACGAACGTATTACCGCAGAAGAAAAAGCAGAAAAGTGCGCAGGCGAATTTGACATAGTAACCTGCATGGAAATGCTGGAGCATGTTCCAGATCCATCCTCCGTTGTAAAAGCTTGTGCTGCTTTGGTGAAGCCAAATGGCGATGTATATTTCTCTACAATTAACCGCAACCCAAAAGCTTATGCATTCGCGATTTTGGGTGCAGAATATCTATTAAAAATGCTGCCCAAAGGCACGCATGACTACGATAAATTTATTCGTCCTTCGGAATTGGCGAAATGGCTACGCGCAGCTGGACTGGAATTACAAAATATCAGCGGTATGACTTACAATCCAATCACCAAACATTACAAGTTAGATGCAAATGATGTGAGTGTGAATTATTTGCTTCATGCGAAAAAAATATCTCTGTAGGTATTTATCAATTCACATTAATTTACTAGGGAATCGTCATCCTTGCGCAGGCGAGGAGCCAGCTTTTGATTTTACTGAAGTAATTTTAAGAGCTGGAGCGCCAGCCCGGTGGATCCTCGCCTGCGCAAGCATGACGCCTCCCAACCAAGTAAATTCAGTAGCTGCTTAACTATGCAAAACCAAAGAAAAATTCGCGCTGTTATGTTCGACCTTGACGGTACATTATTTGATACAGCGCCCGACTTCGTTGCCGTTGTTAATAAACTCTTGCACGAAAACCAGCGTGCTGAACTTCCGCACGATATTATCCGCGCCGGCGTTTCCAACGGTTCAAAAGCATTAGTAACACTTGCATTTGCCATTGAAGAAACACATGAACATTTCCAGCCGTTACGCGCGCGCTTGCTTGAACTTTATACGCATCACATCGCCGTATTTACCAAAGCTTTTCCAGGCATCCAGGAGTTGTTGGATAAATTAGCTGAGCACAATATTCCATGGGGCATTGCAACGAATAAACCTTCTGCTTATACAATTCCATTAATGGAAGCGTTAAACATGCAACCGGCACCTGCAATTATTATTTGCCCCGATCACGTTACGCAAAGCAAGCCGCATCCCGAATCACTGTTCATGGCTGCAAAAAATTTTAATTGCACACCTGAAGAAATTATTTATGTGGGCGATCACCTGCGCGATATTGAATGCGGCAGACAAGCAAATAGCATTACCATCGCAGCAGCTTATGGTTATGTAGGCGATGAAGATGTGGATAGCTGGCAAGCCGATTATCGCGTTGAACGTGTCGAAGAAATTTGGCCGATTGTACAGCAGCACATATAAACGTCCTACGTTATACCCGCAGGGTATCCACCGGGCTGGCGCTCCAGTGACTTAGCTTGTAGTGTTAAAGACGCTGGAACGCCAGCCCGGTGGATAGCCTACGGGGATGACCATAGGCTTAATACTAAAGATCCGATTTTTAATTATTTGATTATTGATTATGAAAACTCCAGAAAACTTCACCCCTGCATCCAACATCCTTGAAAACAAAATCATCCTGGTAACAGGCGCTGGCGATGGCATAGGCCGCGTCGCCGCAAAAACTTTTGCTGCTCACGGTGCGACGGTTATTTTAGTTGGTCGCACACTGCAAAAACTTGAAATGGTGTACGACGAAATTGAAGAAGCAGGCCATCCGCAAGCGGCGATTTATCCAATTGATTTTCAGGTCGCTAACGAACAATCATTTATTGATATGTGCAATGCCATCAGCGAAGAGTTTGATCACATCGACGGCATTCTCCACAACGCCGCTGACCTTGGTCAACGCACTCCTGTTACCAACTATGCGCCGGATGTTTGGATGCGATTGATGCAAGTGAATGTAAACGCGCCCTTTTTATTGACGCAGGCAGTAATGCCGTTGTTAGAGCGCGCAAAAAATGCATCTATCGTTTTTACCGGTTCAAGTGTTGGTTATAAAGGCCGCGCTTATTGGGGCGCTTACGCGGTATCAAAAGCAGCGGCAGAAAATTTAATGCAAACCCTTGCCGATGAGCTTGAAGAAACAACTCGTATTCGCGCTAACAGTATCAACCCCGGCGCAACCAGAACCAAAATGCGCGCCAGCGCTTATCCGGCAGAAGATCCGACCACCATTAAAACCCCACAGAATTTAATGCGCGATTATTTGTTTTTAATGAGTGATGAATCAGTCAGTATTAATGGCGCCCAATTTGAAAGTTCTCAGCATAATGTATAGACCTGTAGGATTCCGCTAACAAATCACTCTCGCTCTTGTTATCGATCATCAGGCAAACATTTTTGTTAAGTCTGGTGATCGGTACAACATCATTCAGGCGATCACTTTTTTAAAGAAATGGCTATCAAAGTAGCGTCATCAAACCCTACGCAAAGACGTGATTGCCGCTATTCGGGCAATTGATCCCGATAATCTTATTGTCGTTGACACACCTAACTGGTCGCAAGATGTGGATGTGGCCGAGAATAATCCCATTACCGGCTACGCCAACGTCGCCTACATCTTACATTTTTATGCGGGTTCCTACGGGCAATCCTTGCGCGATAAAGCTACTGCGGCGCTGAATATAAATATTCCTCTGTTTGTTACGGAATGGGGTTCAGTGAATGCCGACGGCAGCGGTAGTGTTGCGACCAGCCAGGCTAATGCCTGGAAAACGTATCTGCAAACCAACAACCTGCGCAATGCGAACTGGTCGATTAATGATAAGCCGAAGCGCTTCCGCGATGGTGGCTGGCGCAAGCTCAACAGAGAATTGGGTAGGCTCCCAGTTAACAGCAAGCTGGCGCTTATGCAAAGGATGGATTTGGAGTTGGCCAATCGCGTTTCCTTTTCGCATTGAAGCCGAAGCCTACAATTACATGGCCGGGGTTCAGGTAAGTGCTACATCTGACGTGGATGGTACGTCCAATGTGGGTTACATTGATGCTGGCGATTGGATGTCATATTCAGGAACCAAAGTTCAAATCCCCACAACAGGCACCTGCAAAATTTCATTTCGTGTTTCCAGTGCGAGGCCGGTGGAAGCCTTTACTTCCAGGAAGCCGTGGATCGACTTACGCCACTGTCTCCATCCCAAATACCGGAAGCTTTAATACCTGGACTATCGTCACCACGAACATAACGCTTTCAGCCGGCACACACACATTTGATATTGCTGCAGTTAGCGGTGGCTGGAATATAAATTGGTTTAGTATTTCAAAAACCTAATGATTCCAAATAACAGGTAACAATATCGGGGACGCACGTTTGCTGAGTTGATGGTCACATCAACCTCTAACCATAACTCAGTCTTTTTGTTATCAGGTTACCGATTTGCACCACGTATTTTTTTGATGTTACCCCGCTTATCAACACACTATTTTTTGAGTCGCCACTTTCACCTGTCAGTACCCACTTTCCTGTTTTGTCTTCAAGTGACCATCGATTTTTGTGGTTTTCAGTAGGCTCTGAGGCACCCGGCCAACGATTTGTTGGCAGGCACAGCCTATGTCCGGCAATCGCCAGACATAACTTTCTCATCCTAGCGTGGAGTTAATAATGTATAACAAAACCCGTAAAAGCAGATCAGCGAGCATTATCTGTAACTTTCTCAAAATGTCCGTTTGTGCTGGATCGCTTGCACTTGCACTACCTGCATCGGCAGATATTTCACCCATTACCACTAGCGGTAAAAATGTTTTGATTGGTGGTCAGGTCGGCAGCATCGCTGGCAACAGTTATTTTTGGAGTAACACCGGTTGGGGCGGCGATAAATTCTATAACGCATCTACCGTAAACTGGTTAAAAACGGATTGGAAAAGCCATCTGGTGCGTGCCGCCATGGGGGTGGAGGAATCCGGTGGTTACATCAGTGATGCAGCCAACAAAGCACGAGTCAAAACGGTGGTTGACGCAGCTATCGCAAATGATATGTATGTCATTATTGACTGGCATACGCACCACGCCGAAGACTATAAAGCCCAGGCCATTGCCTTCTTCCAGGAGATGGCTACAACCTACGGCACCAAAAACCATGTGATTTACGAAATTTATAATGAGCCACTGGCAGTTTCCTGGAGCGGCGTTATCAAACCTTATGCGACTGACGTAATCGCCGCTATCCGTGCCATAGACCCGGATAACCTGATCGTAGTGGGTACACCAAACTGGTCACAAGATGTGGATGTTGCCGCTAACGATCCTATTACCGGCTACGCCAACATCGCTTACACCCTGCACTTTTATGCGGGCACACATGGCCAGTCATTACGTGACAAAGCAACCGCCGCACTCAATAAAAATATTCCTTTGTTCGTAACCGAATGGGGCTCAGTGAATGCAGACGGTGGTGGCGGCGTTGCCACGAGCGAAGCCAATGCCTGGATGACGTACTTAAAAGCCAATAACCTGAGCAACGCAAACTGGTCGATAAACGATAAAGCAGAGGGCGCATCTGCACTGGTAGCTGGCGCAAGCCCAACGGGTGGATGGGTTAGCTCACAATTAACCGCATCAGGCGCTTATGCGAAAGATGCCATCTGGAATTGGTCGCAAGTGGGCACTGGCTGCACAGAAACCGCCCTGCCCGGCATTATCCAGGCCGAAGCTTACTGCGAGATGAGCGGTGTCCAAACCGAAAGCACAACGGATAGCGGTGGCGGCCTTAATGTTGGTTACATCGATACTGGCGACTGGATGAAATACAGCATCAATGTTCCGGCCACAGGCACTTACACGATTTCTTATCGTGTAGCTGCAACTGCTGCCGGCGGCGTAATCCAGCTTGAAAATAGCGGAGGCAGCCCGGTTTACGGAACGCTAAATGTTCCTGCAACGGGCGGCTGGCAAACCTGGACTACTATTTCACACAACGTGCAGCTCTCGGCAGGTAAACAAAGCATTGCTATTTCTGCAAAAACTGGCGGCTTCAACATCAACTGGATCAAGGTTGAACAATCGGAGACAAGCAGCAGTTCGTCGAGTTCTTCATCTTCAAGCTCATCTTCATCGAGCGCGCCAATCGCCACCATTCAAGCAGAAAATTATTCGCAAATGAGCGGCGTTCAAACCGAGGCAACTACCGATACCGGTGGTGGCTTGAACGTGGGTTATATCGATGCAAATGATTGGATGTCCTACGTCAACAATAGTGTGAATATTCCTGTAACAGGCACCTATACCGTTGAATTTAGAATCGCGAGCGCAGCTGGTGGTGGCTCTTTAACATTCGAAGAAGCTGGAGGTGTTCCTTCTTATACAACTGTGAGCTTGCCGAGCACTGGTGGATGGCAAACCTGGACGACCGTAAAGGCCACTATAACACTCACCGCAGGCACCCATAAATTTGGAATTAAAGCCAACACCGGCGGCTGGAATATTAACTGGTTTAGCATTTCACAACTGTAAATTTTCTCCCACTAATTGGACTCTCCTGCTTTGCTGGATCATGATCTTACAATATCAACCTTCGATCATGATCCAGTGTTTTTAGTTTTCTACGGCAATTTCTTTAAGATGGCTCTCTTATATTCTGTCGGAGAACAACCTTCAATGCGTTTAAAGAAACGTTGAAATGCAGATTGGCTGTTAAAGCCGGATTGATAAACAATATCCAGAATACTTAAATGTGAATACTCGGGAGAGCTGAGTAAACGCTTCGCCTCCTCTATACGCAAACCATTAATAAATTCAAAAAAATTCAGTTGATAATATTGATTGAGGATCAACGAAACATCGCGCGACTTTAAACCTGCAAGCTCTGAAAAACGCTCAAGATTAATATTATTTTCGAGGTAGATTTTTTTAAGGTTTACTGCATTTTCAATCAATTCACGTTTTTGTTCATCAACAACGGATACTTTTTTCTCAATAGTTTTATCAGGCAACACATACAGGTTTACGTTTATCAAATTTCGGCTATTCAGCAAGCCAAGGATAAACAATCCATTTACCTGCAATACAACCAGGTAATTATCAGCAATTCCCATCCAATCATTGGCAGCTTCAGAAATATATCCACCAATAAAATAACCCACGCTATTCCATGACCAATGCAATAAAAATCCAAACAGCACCAAATCCGCAAGCTTCAAATCAAACTCGGAAATAGTCGAATAAATTTGGCGATAATGTTTACGCAACTGATTCTCTACATGCAAGCAAGCAATGGCATATAGCAATGGCGAACAACGCGTGATAGCCCAGCAAAATTTTGCCGCCATGCGTTTTTGGATAGACATCTCGGTAGCAGGCATCCATGTCCAACCATCAATATCAAACCAGAATATGGTAATCAACACCGGCAACAACGGCAGGATATGGATAAGTAAACGCGGTTCGTACCAATTAATGGGCTCAGACAATGAACGTAAATATAAATAGAGGCATGGCCCCTGCAATAGCATGCAAATGCTTAATATCACGGGCGAAATAACTGTTGAATTAACCCTTAAGGTTTGCAGACCATGATTCCATATCAGTAGCGTTGACATGATCCAGCCGGCAATTAACAGTATAAATGCCATGAGTAAATAGCGGGATTGTTTACGCTGTATGGGAATCAGCTTGATAAGCAACGCCAGAAAAAAGCACTCGGCAAACGCGAGCACAAATATCATATCGTGAATATTCAGAAAGCTGGATTTCATTATTAGAATATCTCCAGATGCATCATTGATGATGAATTACCATCAATGATAGCTTATCTAAAGGAGATATTTTTTTAAACTAAAAAAATGTTAACGCAATAAAAATATCACCAAAATATTAACTGGCAGACATATTTAACAAATAACCAATTGCCAATACTTGCGGCAAGGTAATCAAAGGCAAAAACAACGAAATCTTCCACGATGTAGTTGCCTCTTTTAATACAAGAATTTCTGTGTAGTCGGTTGAGACTCCAGCCATCATAAATGTAAATGCATTTCCCGGTGCCAGGGCCCGATTTAAAAGATCCGCAGCAATGGGAGTGGAACCTTCAGAACAGACTTCAATAACTGTGGCGGCAATCAAGGTAAATAAAATACCAATCAAGCTTGGACCAAACCATTGCTGGAAAAATTCAACGCTAACAAATGTGCGAATCAACGCCGCAAGCAAAATACCAAACAGCAACCAGCGCAATACCATTCGCGAACCGCTGGCACCTTCGCGTGCAACCGTTTTTACAATACTCCACGACCAATTGATGTTCGCCCATTGCTTACGCACTTCTGGCCAAAATTTAAAATTTTCATCCAACTCAAACGCATTTGGATTTGCAGGTAATATTTTTCTTGCAACACACAGATCAAATATCCAACCACTGACAAGTGCGATAAGCATTGAGAGCAAAATAAAAGCCATGGTCCATTTAAAACCAATCAGGGCAAACATAATTAACGTCAATGAAAATGAATTCCATGGGCTCGCAATCAGGAATGCCATCACCTGTCCAATACTCGCCCCTTTATGATAAAGCTTGGTGCCCACCATCAAAATTCCGTGGCTACATAAATCGAGCAAGACGCCCGCCGCAGTCGCGCGTAATAATCCATTTAAGGTTCCGCCCTTTCCTAAAACTGAAAGCACTAAATTCTGTGGGATATTCGCCAACAAACCGACAAAAACCAAACCAACCAACACACCCCACCACATGCTATTGAACATCTCAAAAATGCCGTGGGCAAAATGTTGTGCATAACCAGGTAAGAGAGCTGGAGCCAATAGATGAGCAAAATAAAATATCGCGCAAATAATCAGCGAACCCCACAATAAATAATCTGTTTTTGTGCCGATCTCAGTATCGCAACAGCTCGCACCTTGTGCGTGCTCAGCATGGGATGCAACTGGTGCGCAACATGAACTTGGCGCGGCATTGGTAAATAATTCTGTTGCTTGCTCGCAACACGCATGCGATTCAGTTGCACAGCAAGATGTCACTTCAACAACTTTTCGGGATGACTCACCGGAACAGCAATTACTCATGATGATGACTCCACTAACATGAAGGGCATTATGGATGTTTTAGGTTGGGCAAGGGTTTCGATAATCGTGCAATCAGCAGAGTCATCGCCCGCGCAACCATTTGCCATATCGGTTAATACCGATTTAAGCGCACTCAACTCTTGTAACTGCTTTTCTACTTGCTCGATTTTTTCCAGCACCAGTTTTTTTACCTGGGAACAACGACGGTTTTCATCGCGATATAAATCCAACAGCTCACGACACACGTCCAGGCTAAAACCTACAGCTCGTGCACGCTGCAAAAACCGCAAGTGTTCTACATCTACCGTCGAATAATCCCGATAATCATTGCCCGCCATACGCGCCGGCTGCACAAGTCCGATCTCTTCGTAATAACGCAAGGTTTTGACGGGTAACCCGCTTTGGGTCGCTGCCTGGCCAATGTTCATGGATGCTCCTTTTAACAATCTATTAATATCAGATGGAACCATCATAAACCTTTCTGTTACTGTAAGGTCAACAATAAAATATCCATTAATTTGGGTATAAAATTCCCACCTGATATAAAAACACGATACAATAAGAAACTTTAAGCGACATATTTTTTGCGACACAGCTTGCATTATTTAATACCTCACTTAAAAAATATCTTTTAAAATCATTGATATGCATCAATTTCTTGACAAACTTATTTAATAAACCACAATAAGTGAACAAGATTAATTACCCAGAGCAGCGCTATGGAATACCTTGATATAAACAATCCTGAATGGTCAAAAATGTGGGATGAACTTGCCACTTACAAAATCAACGCTGGCGACCATTTATGCGTGTTTGAAGGGCAATGTTGGGAATATATGGGTTCAACGCTGGATCATCATCACTTCCGCCACGCTTGCCATCCGCTCACACAAAGGGTTGAATACCTCTATATTGAACGAGCAAGGGCAGCTGTCGGCTGGGCGTAAATGGTAAAATTCATCAAATTTGCAGTAATTGGAGGAGCGGCAACGCTCCTTCAGTTTTTATTCCTGGGGCTTTTTGTAGAACTATTGGGTTTGGCCCCCACCCTTGCATCCGCCAGCTCTTATTGTTGTTCCGCGATTTTTAACTACCTCGCCAACTACTACCTCACATTCAGCAGCAATACCAGCCACACCCAAACATTGCCCAAATTTGTCGTAACGGTTGCTGTGGGGATGGCGCTTAGCACAACGCTTTTTGCTATTTTTCATTACGTTTTAACAAACTTTCTCCTCACCAATACAAATCTGCTAAATAGCGCCTACCTAATTGCACAGCTCTTTGCTACCCTGCTCACCCTGATTGTGAACTTCCTAATGCATAAATTCTGGATATACCGGAGATAATAATGAGCAGTGCAACACCCGCAATAGCCATACCCTCTTTGGCCATTGTTGTACCCTGTTACAACGAAGAAGAAAGTTTGCCAAAGACAATCCAGGTGCTGAATGACCTTTTGGATAAACTCATTGCAGCGAATAAAATTGCTGCCGATTCAAAAAATTATTTTGTTGATGATGGCAGCCGCGATAATACCTGGGGCATTTTGCACGATACTGCGTTGCAAAATTCCAAAGTGGTTGCGATTAAATTGTCGCGTAACAAAGGTCATCAAAATGCGCTTTATGCCGGCCTTTGTACCACCACTGAAGATATTACCGTGTCCATTGATGCAGATTTGCAAGATGATCCTGCCAATATTGAAAAAATGGTCGATGAATATTTAAACGGTAATGAAGTGGTTTACGGTGTTCGCTCTGCGCGCAAAACCGATACCTTTTTCAAACGCTTCACCGCCGAAGGTTATTACCACACCATGCGCACCATGGGCGTGGATTTGGTATTTAACCACGCCGATTTTCGTTTGTTGTCGCGTCGCGCATTGGAAGCCTTAAAAGAATACAAAGAATCCAATTTATTTTTGCGCGGTATTGTGCGTGAAGTTGGTTTCAAATCATCTGTTGTTGAATATGAACGCCAGGCGCGTGAATTGGGCGAGAGTAAATATCCGCTTAAGAAAATGCTCTCTTTTGCGTGGAAAGGTATTACTGCATTTTCCACAATGCCATTGCGAATGATTACCATGCTGGGCTTGTGTTCAGGAGCAGCTTCTTTTGCACTGATTTTGTGGGTGCTCGGCATTCGCATTTTTTCCGACCATGCCGTGCCTGGTTGGGCATCTATCCTTTTACCGTTATTATTTATTGGCAGTGTTCAATTGCTGTGCCTTGGTGTCATTGGCGAATACATGTCAAAAATTTACGAGGAAGTAAAAGGCAGGCCTAAATATCATATTAGCCAAATCATCAAATCATAATAAATAGAAAAGCTCTCCATGATGAATTCAAAAAATAATAATAGCCAATTACATACCTATATTTCTGCCACCATCCTGGCCAATCTGTTTTTTCTTTTTATGAATGGATATGGGGCAGATCTTGGGTATTGGGAAAACTGGACGAACCAGCTTGCTAACAATGGATATTATCTTTTCAACGGGAATTATCCGCCGCTTTACATCCATTGGTTGTACCTGGTTAGCAAAGGCTTGCATTATTTTGCGATTCCCATTGAACCGAATGATTTGTGTAAATTCTTATGGGAATTTCCGGTATTACTCAGCCATTGTTTATTGACGTGGATTGTATTTCGGAACCTGCAAAAATTTAATGCGAGTACTAACCAAACCCTGGGCATTATGCTCGTTACGGTGTTTAACCCGGCGATTTTAATTGATGGCCCGGTATGGGGACAGGTAGACCTTATTCCTCCCGTATTAGCCTTAAGCGCAATACTGATTAATTTCTCCAATCGTTATGCGGTGTTGATGTTGCCAATATTTACATTGGCGTTGTTGACCAAATTCCAAATGGTTTGTTTTTTACCCATTATCGGTATTTTATTTTTCCACAAATTCAAAACCCATTTGCTGGGAATTATTTTATCCCTGCTGACTATCCTGGTAGTGTTTTCACCTTTTATTTACGTCCACTATTACAAAGAAGCATTCCAACACGCCTACATAGATACTTTGGGACAATACCCTGTTATTACCATGAACGCGGCCAACTTATGGGTATTACTTATTGGCAACAACGCACCGGATAACACGCAATTCCTTAGCCAGCTAAGCCACCTGTTACCGCAAAAACTGGTCTATCCAAAATACCTTGGAATGTTCCTGTACGCGTCTGTGTCTTTGTGTATTTTTATCTTGGGAATCAACAGTCTCCTTAATACTAAAAAACACCAAAATACCGAAAAATTCCTTGCCAATGTTTGTTTATATTCAATGGTCAGTGCTATTGCATTTTTCACCTTATTGCCCGCAATGCACGAAAGATATTTATTCCCGGCGGTTATCTGTGCGATTTTATATTCCTCTGTTACCAAAAAATACATTGCCTATGCCATTGCGTTGAGCATGGCATCTGCGCTCAATATGCTGATTATTTTGGGAATTAATGGATCTGATATCTGGATTGGTTTATCCACGCTGGTGACACTGATTTTTGCAATTAGCCTGCTGCATCTCTTTGCCGGCAACACGGCTTACAATATTGTTTTTGCACTTGGAAAATTATTTTTTAGAATTCCATGTTCATCGCTTATTGTTTTTATTGTCGCGGTAAGTGCAACCTTTACGTATTTGCTTGATCGCCATACTTTGCACAACATTGAACTGGGTGATAATCAAGTATTATTGACCAACCAAACACTGGTTTCGACACATCAAGATTACGGAACCATGCAATTAAATCGCAGCGTTGATGGCAAACCCTTAGCCGTAGGTAACAGGCGCTTTACTTATGGTATTGGTACCCACGCGAACTCCACTATCATTTATAACCTGCCAGAAAATGCTATCGCTTTTGATGTTATTCCGGGTATTGATGAAGAAGTTGGCGCAGCAGATGTGATTTTCCACGTCTATGAAGATAATAATCCTGTATGGTCATCAGCGCCTTACTACGGTTATGAAAAGCCGGTAAAAGTACATATCAATCTCCACAAAGGCAAAGAATTAAAACTTGTGGTGGATTCACATGGAGAAACGTCCTGGGATCATAGCGATTGGGTTAATCCCATCATCACTGTTGAACCATCAACTCCTGCCCAATAAATACCAAAGGGAATCAATTAGCGTTAATTGATTCCCTTACTGCAACACCATATCTCTGCCACTTGCGCGCTTTCCAGCGAAAATATTTTATGACGGCACGCACTGCTTCATCCATCACTGCGGCAATTAATAATCCGTAAATTCCCAAATGCAATGGAATTGCCAATGCATAAGCCAGTGGAACCGAGAACAACCAAATAACAGCAATGCTGGATACGGATGTAAAAGTTGCATCACCAGTACAACGCAAAGCACTGCCAATAATAATATTGGTCGTGCGCATAGGCTCTGCTAAAAAACCTAACAAAAACACCCAAAAACCAATCGCAATAATATCGGGATCATTGGTAAATATTTTTAAAATGGGTTGATTGAACACTAACCAACATAAAGCCAGAACCGTAGTGCCAATTAATGACATTCTTAAACTTTGTTTCAATTGCAAATGCGCCAAATCGAATTCTTTGCGCCCTACCCGCTGGGCAATAATGGCTTCAGTTGCCATGCTGAGCGCAATTGAAATCATCAAACAAAATAGAAAAGTATTGTAGGTATAAATTTTTACTTTCAACGCAAGATCGCTCACACCTGCGGCAATCCAATTCAACACCATCATATAACCTTGAAATGACATAGGCTCTAAAATCGCCGGTGCCGCAATTAACAATACCGGTGCGATATAAAGACCAAATTGTGCAAGCGATGCGTTAAATGGAATATGGATACGCAAGCGAAGGTGAACCGCAGCCATCACAAATAATAAACTGCACAAAGCAGCACTGATACTTGCAAGAGCGACACCGGTGACACCTGTAGGTGCGAATGATTTAAAACCATAAACCGCAAACATATTGCCCAACAAATTCACCGTAAACAAAACGATATTGCTGTAAGTATTCCATTTGGGCGCGCCATAAATATTCAGGATTGTTTGATAAATTAAACGGCAACCCCAAAAGCCAACCATCCAGCCAATAATCGATAAATATTCAACGGCAAAGGCTTCAACAGCGCCACTTAAATGCATGGCACGCGCAACTACAGGGCCACCGAAATTCACTGCAACAATCGCAACAACAGAAAGGAAAAGTACGAGTAATGTGTAAGCGCCAATGGTCACGTTTCCACGCTGGTAATCATTAGCGCCAATACGTTGCCCGGCGATACTCGCGCCGGCAAAAGCACTGACTTGCAAAAATGCATTGGCGACAAAAACCAGCGGTGTAATGGCACCAACCGCAGCGGCAGCCGAATCAGACACGCGGCTTAGGAAATACATATCAACAAGGGGAATGGTATAGGTGACAGCTTGGTCGAGAAACATCGGGGCGCTCATGCCCCACAAACCTTTATCCAATACGCGACTTTTTGGCGTGCGATGCATGAATACTCCGAATACTAGCCTACAAGCGCGTATTGTAATCGTTTTGATGCAATGAGTTTGGGGCTTTTACGCCCCAACTCCAGTCTTAAACAGCTTCTCGTAAAACAACCATCGGAGGTGTAGTGACAACAGGCCTACAACACATAACTCCCAAGGCACCGATAAATAACGCACTGCCAAGCGGTACAATTAACCAATAAATAAAATGTGGCTGGATGGGATTTTTAAAAATAAACAGCTGCATCGCAAACAGCAAACTTTCTGCACCCAAAGTGGCAATAACACCGGCCAATAAGCCCAGCACTAAAAATTCGACCCATACACTACCCAGGATTAATTGCCGTGTACTGCCTAACGCACGCAACAAACCGGCCTCTTGTTTACGGCTGTCAATACTGCTCATGACTGCGGCAAACAAAACCAATGAGCCTGCAAAAAGCGTTAACCACAATACCAGGCCAATCCCGTCACTTACCTGATCGATAATGTTCCTGATTTGGTTAAGGATACGATCCAGTTCAATCACAGTAATCGTGGGGTATTTCCGCAACAATTGGTTGATAAATAATTTTTGCTCCGGTGCCAAATACAAACTCGTCATGTAAGTCGGTGAAAATGTATCGAGCGATTTAGGTTCAAAAATAAAAAAGAAATTGGGATTCATGGTCTTCCAGCTCAGGCTGCGAATACTCGCTACCTGCACATCTAATTCAAGACCACCTAAAGAAAAACGTAAACTGTCACCCACTTTTAGTTTCAGGCTTTTCGCCACACCATCCTCTACAGAAACTCCAGGCAAAGATTGCTTATGCCACTTGTCCCACCATTCGCCCTGCAAAATTTTATTATCTTCACCTAAGTGTTCTGCTTGCGTTAAATTTACCTCGCGCTGTAAAGCGTTGGCATTTTTAACCATTTCCTCATCAGGCACTGCACCATTGATTTGGATTAATCGTCCACGAATCATAGGATACAAAGGCGCGCTTGACATTTTTTGCTCCGCCAAAAGGGATTTAACACCATCCACATCCGAAGGAGAAATATTCAGTAAAAAATGATTAGGGGAATTAACCGGCACCTGGCTTTTCCAATCATCAATTAACGAGGTTCGAACAATGGTCAACGTCACCAACAACATAATGGCGATTGAAAAAACCATAATTTGTACAAGGCTTTGGCTTTTGCGACGCTGCAAATTTGCAAACGCCAGACGACCAAAACCACCCATTTTTGCTGAAAGGGATTTACTCAACAACAGCAGCAACCAGGCAAATAAAAACGAAACAATAACTATCACCAATAGCGCACCGCTGACACTCGCCGCAAGTTTTACGTCCTGGCTAAACAAAAAGACTAGCGCCACCACTGCAACAAAAGCCAACACGCCCTGCCCCCATGAACGCACACCATTGATAGCAGTTTCCTTGCGTAAAATCTTTAATGGCGGAATTGATGGCAAAAACCACAGCGAGGGAAGAGCAAAAAAAGTCAAACAAAGCAAACCGCTTAAAAAACTCAGGAGATAAGGAAACGCATGGCCACCCAGCAGCACAAGGTTATAATTTTTCTGCAAGTTCAAAGCAACAAAAGACGAAAGTGCAAATCCTGCAAGCAGCCCCACCGCCGAGGCCGCACTACCCAATAAAAATAATTGGCCCAAATACAGTTGGCGAATTTTTGTCGCACTTGCACCCAAACTTTTCATGAGTGCCACCTGATTAGTATGTCGCTCTGAAAATTGTCGTGCGGCAATAGCAATGGCAACGCCAGCAAGAAGCACAGCAATTGCAGCTGCGAACAATAAAAAATCCCGGCTGGATTGCAGGGTATTCGATAAACGCTCCTGGCTGGTTGAAACATTTTCAATTTTTTCATGCTTGCTTAATTGAGGTTTAAGCCATTCAACCAATTTATCAACCGCACCTGTTTCATCGCTTGCAAACAACCAAACATAAGTAATATTGCTACCTGCTTTTGTTACCTCGGTTGCAGGCACGTCATCAATACTCATTAAAATTTTTGGCGCTAGTGATGAAAAAAAACTTCCACCTTCGGATTCGCTAATGATGACATTGGTTACCGCTAATTCCAGTTCACCCACAGTAAGCTTATCACCCAACTTGATATTTAATTGCGGCAACAAACGGGAATCCACCCAAACTTCGCCTTGCTGCGGTGCAGCTCTGGCAAGCTGTATATCATTTGGGTCAACGGCAAATGGAACCTGGCTGATTTTTATCTGGCCACGCAAGGGATAATTTTTTTCTACCGCTTTTACTGAAGCAAGTTGCATTTCATCGCCCGCATACACCATAGAGGCAAATGAAATGGTGTTTGATTGTTTCAAACCTTCATGTTTGGCATGTTCTTTCCATTGATCACTCAGAGGTTTACTACTCACAACCCAGGCATCTGCACCTAGAAGCGCATTACTTTGGCCGAGCAATGTTGATTCCAAACGATCAGTAAAAATAGCAATACCGCTGAGCACAGCAACAGCCAACACAATTGAAACACTGAGAAGCCTTAATTCACCACTCCGCCAATTACGAATTAATAACTGTAGGGCTAACATTATTTATTCTCCTTAAATGTCCCGGGAAATAATAGTGCCCGCCGAAAGTTCAATATGCTTTTGGCATAACGAAGCCAAGCGTTGCTCATGGGTAATCAGCACCAGGGTTGTTCCCTGTTGACGATTTAATTCAAATAACAAATCAATAATTTTTGCGCCTGTTGTGCTATCAAGGTTTCCCGTAGGTTCATCGGCAAACAAAATTTTAGGTTGGCTTGCAAACGCACGCGCAATCGCAACACGCTGTTGCTCACCACCGGATAATTGTTGTGGATAATGTTTAAGACGATTTTCCAATCCTACATGTTTTAAAAATTCTGTTGCCAAATGCCGAGCTTGCCTATCACCTCGCAATTCTAACGGCAACATGACATTCTCCAATGCCGTTAATCCCGGCAACAACTGGAAAGATTGAAAAATAAAACCAACACTTTCTGCACGAACTTTTGCGCGACCTTCTTCATCTAGTGCGGTTAGGCAATTTCCATTTAAATAAACTTCTCCCGATGAAGGAATATCCAGCCCAGCCAAAATTCCAAGCAACGTTGATTTTCCTGAACCCGATGCCCCCGTGATTGCGAGTGATTCGCCTTCAGCAACTTCGAGGGAAATAGGCTGCAAAATTTCCAATACACCTTCCTGAGTGGGAACAGACTTGGTGATGGCGCGCACATCCAGTATTAATGCTGACGACATAAATCATAATCTCTTGAAATAATAGCTATAGACACAATAACGGAGATATAGCGATGATTCGCTAAAAACCAATATCAGCGGACAGAATTGTTTGGACGTAACGAAAATTCTTTTAGTTGCAGTTCAACAGAATATTCTTTAAAAAATTCCGACTAAAGGTTTTTGCTCGCAAAACCTATGCATAAGTACGTAAACTCAGGCATGATCTATATGCATGCACCTAACTATATGGATGCACCTAGGGAACCTCTGAAAAATGTTTGCGGTGCAGGTCTGGCAAGGCAAATTCAGGTAACAAAGCGGAGTTTACACGTAGTAAATGAGCATTTTTTACCTGAATTTAACGAAGCCAGAGCAAGTAAGGTAATTTTTCAGAGGTTTCCTAGCATTCGATTCAAGATGCCACACTCACAGGACACCTTCACATGACTTTTGTCAGAATTTTATTCATTTCCACGGTCATATTTTTTACGCAATTTGCCAATGCAGACCAACCCAAGATCATGGTGATGGGTGATAGTTTAAGCGCAGGCTACGGCATTAAATTGGATGAAGGATGGGTTAGCCTACTGCAAAAAGAGCTGGCCAAGAAGAATAAAGCAACAATAGTCAACGCAAGTGTCAGCGGTGAAACAACAAGTGGAGGCTTAACCCGTTTGCCCGCGCTACTGAGCCAGCACAAACCTGATATCGTCATTTTGGAACTGGGTGGAAATGATGGTTTGCGCGGGCATCCACTAAAAATTATGCGCGAAAATTTACAGGCGATGATTGATCTTGGCAAAAGTAAAGGCGCGACAATTGTATTGGTAGGAATGCAAATCCCTACTAATTATGGCGCGCGATACACAACACAATTTAAAGAAGTTTATCCTGAACTCGCGGAAAAAAATAAAATTGCGTTGGTACCTTTTTTATTGGAAGGCGTGGCAATGCACAGTGAACTCATCCAGAATGATGGCATTCATCCCACAGCGGAAGCACAACCTGCTATCGTCAAAAATGTAATGCCGGTTCTTCTACCCCTGATCCAATAACCTGAATTATGGCTAATTAGTTGGCTCCATGTAATCAACCATAAGCTGGAGATTTTTATTTCCGCGAAATTCATTGATATCCAAACGGTAAGCCACTTTTATTTTTTTGGCTTGCATATTTGGCCAGAGAGTTGGATCAATATTAAATGCGATAGCATCTACCAATTGCTGGCCTTGCGAATCTACCCCCAAGGTCATTTTTAAATGTTTTTCGCCGAGCAATTTTTGTTGGACCAGAAAAAACTCTCCATCAAAAACAGGCTCAGGAAAATGCTGGCCCCAAGGGCCAGATTCACGCAATGCCTGTGCAAGTGACAAATTAAAATCTTGTACATCCAACTCACCGTCACTTAACACCAATGCAGACAAATCATCCTGTGTTAATTGCCGACGAACCTCTTCATCAAACGCTGCTGCAAAAGCAGCAAAATTCTCGCACGTTAAACTCATTCCCGCGGCCATTGCATGGCCACCAAACTTTTGCAGCAATTCAGGATGACGCGATGCAATAGCATCCAACGCATCGCGAATATGGAAGCCGTGTATTGAACGCGCGGAACCTTTTATTTGTCCATCACCGACATCAGCAAACACAATAGTTGGTCGATGATATTTGTCTTTAATGCGCGAAGCCAAAATTCCAATAACACCTTGATGCCAGGTTTCATCAAAAAGACAAACACCCCAGGGTAAAGAATTCTCATCCGCCGACAGCACTTTTTGCAGCATGGTCATGGCTTCTTGCTGCATGCCAGTTTCAATAGCTTTCCTGTCTTTATTTAAATCATCCATTTGCATCGCCATTTCACGCGCAAGGGAATCGCTTTCGCACAGCAGGCATTGAATCCCGAGCGACATATCATCCAAACGCCCTGCCGCATTTAAACGCGGCCCAAGCGCAAAACCAAAATCACTTGCGACAACTTTATGCGCTTGTTTACCCGCAACGTCCAATAAAGCTTTAATACCAGGACGCGCAACACCAGCACGAATACGCTGCAAACCCTGTGCAACCAAAATACGGTTGTTGTGATCGAGTGGAACCACATCAGCGACAGTACCAAGCGCAACCAAATCTAAAAAGCTCGCCATATTAGGTTCAGCAATTCCGCTTTCCGCAAACCAACCCATTTGACGTAGCTCTGCGCGCAAGGCGTTCATTACATAAAAAATAACACCAACACCCGCAAGATTTTTACTCGGGAATTCGCAACCGGGTTGATTGGGATTTACGATGGCATCCGCATCTGGCAATTCACTGCCCGGCAAATGGTGATCGGTAACTATGACAGCAATTCCTAATTCGCGCGCAGCACGGACACCTTCAATACTGGAAATTCCATTATCAACGGTGATGATCACATCAGGCTCTTTCGCAGCCGCAACAGCAACAATTTCTGGCGTTAATCCGTAACCATATTCAAAGCGATTGGGCACTAGAAAATCGACGTTGTGCAAGCCCATCGCACGCAAAGCTAAAACGGCAAGCGCGCTACTGGTTGCACCATCCGCATCGAAGTCACCAACAATAATAACTTTTGCACCAGCAACAACTGCATCAGCCAAAATACTTACTGCTTCTTGTAAGCCTTTGAAGTTAGGTTTGTGTAATTGTGCGAGCTGATAGTGCAATTCGTGTTGCTGTTGAATTCCGCGCGCGCTGTAAATGCGTTGCAGTAGCGGATGAATTGATGAATCGAATTGAGTTTGTTGTTCGATTAGGCGGCGTTTGATGATTTTTTGCATGATTAACTTCATTTAAGGTTTTATCACATGCCCTCACCCCCGCCCTCTCCCAAGGGGAGAGGGAGCTAAAGCACGAACTTCAAAATTGGCACTTACTACTCCCCTTGGGAGAGGGCTAGGGTGAGGGGGGCTCCTGAAACAAAAACGCCGCATCAGCTTCCCAATGCGGCGCGTTGAAAAAACATAAATAAAATTTATTTACGCACATTCGCCGCAATAAATTCCTGAACTTTTTTCAATTCTTGCGGCAACACAGTGTAACGCTCTTCACGTTCAAACAAATCTTTCATATGGTGAGGCAATGCAGGATCTTCATCTTGACCCGCTTTACGCACAGCTTCCGGGAATTTCGCCGGATGCGCAGTGGCCAAACACACCATTGGTATATCCTGGCGACGGCGGGTTTTACGTGCGGCCTCAACACCAATTGCAGTGTGTGGATCGAGCAAGTATTCGGTGTTTTCAAAGACATCGCGAATCACGTCGATGGTCACATCATCACTCACACCATAGCTGGTAAACAATTCGCGTGCACGTGACAAAGCAGATTCTTTTAACACCATTGCGCCAGATTTAAAATCTTCCATCAATTGGCGAATTGCACTGCCATCGCGATCATACAAATCAAACAACATGCGCTCGAAGTTGCTCGATACCATAATGTCCATGCTTGGCGACAAGGTATGTTGCAATTGATTTTTGCTGTGGTCATTGCTGCTGATGCAACGGTGCAAAATATCGTTGCTGTTAGTTGCAATTACCAATTGATTAACCGGCAAGCCCATTTTTTTTGCGAGATAACCGGCAAAAATATCACCAAAATTCCCCGTCGGAACCGAGAACGCAATTGGACGATGCGGTGCACCGAGCGCCAAACCTGCGTAGAAGTAGTAAACGATTTGCGCCATGATGCGCGCCCAGTTAATGGAATTTACTGCAACCAATTGACGGCCTTCCGGCAAGAATGATTGATCACCAAAACTTGCTTTCACCATGTTTTGACAATCGTCGAAGTTACCTTCGAGCGCGATATTAAATACGTTTGGTGCAAGTATGGTGGTCATTTGACGACGCTGAACATCAGACACACGGTTATTCGGGTGCATAATGAAAATATCGATATTGTCGCAACGGCGGCAGCCTTCAATTGCTGCCGAACCTGTATCACCCGATGTTGCACCCATCACCACAACTTTTTGATTACGCTTTTTCAACAAGTGATCAAGCAAGTGACCTAAAAATTGCAACGCGAAATCTTTGAACGCGAGCGTTGGACCCTGGAATAATTCCAAAATAAATTCGTTGTGCGCCGTTTGCACAAGTGGAGCAATGGCATCGTGACGGAAACTTGCGTAAGCATCGGCAATAATTTTTTTGAAATCTTCATCGCTAATTGCACCCGCAACAAATGGCTTCATTACATTGAACGCCAAATCGTGATAGGACAAGCCAGCCCAGGATGCAATTTCTTCTTTTGAGAAAGTCGGTAAGGTTTCCGGTACATACAAACCACCATCAGGTGCCAAACCTGTTAAAACGACTTCTTCAAACGAAAGCGCTGGCGCTATGCCGCGGGTACTGATGTATTTCACGTTAATTAACCTTTTACAAAATTTTTAATTTACCCTCACCCCTAGCCCCTCTCCCAGCGGGAGAGGGGAACTCGCAAGAAATATATTTCTCGACTTAACTCCCTCTCCTTCTGGGAGAGGGTTGGGGTGAGGGATGTTACAAATTACTTCAATGACTCAACACGAATGCGAATCACAGGTGCAGAAATAGAATCAAGGGACTCTATTTTGCTGATAGCCGCAATCATTTTCTTTTCTTGCACGAGATTAGTCAGCAAAATCAGCGGCACAGTTGATTCACCTTCTTTCGCTTCTTTCTGGATCATGGCTTCAATACTGATACCAGAATCACTCAAAATAGTCGCCACTTTTGACAAGACACCTGGCTTATCCAATGCAGACATACGCAAATAATAAGCTGTTTCTATATCGTCCATAGGAACGTGCTTTTGCTCAGTCACAAACTCATCCTGGAAACCAAGATAAGGTACACGATGCGCAGGGTCGGCAAGCAAAGTACGCGCAACGTCAACGATATCACCCACGACTGACGAACCCGTTGGCTCTGCGCCTGCGCCTGCGCCGTAATAAAGGGTTGGGCCTACAGCATCACCCTTCACCAACACAGCATTCATTACACCATCGACATTGGCGATTAAACGTTTCTCTGGAATTAATGTCGGGTTTACGTGCAACTCAATTCCACCAGCCGAACGACGCGCAATGCCCAAATGTTTGATGCGATAGCCAAGTTCTTCAGCGTAATTCACATCCTGGGTTGAAATTTTAGTGATGCCTTCAGTGAATACTTTTTTCACATCCAACGGAATACCGAAAGCTAATGAAGCAAGGATTACCAACTTGTGCGCTGCATCTATACCTTCCACGTCGAAAGTTGGATCAGCTTCGGCATATCCCAGTTCTTGCGCTTCTTTGAGCACGTCTTCAAAGGTACGACCTTTATCGCGCATCTCAGTCAAAATAAAGTTGGTAGTACCGTTAATGATGCCTGCGAGCCATTCGATATTGTTCGCCGCCAAACCTTCACGGATGGATTTAATAATTGGAATACCGCCAGCAACCGCTGCTTCGAATGCAACTGTCACACCTTTGGCTTTTGCAGCAGCAAAAATTTCCTGGCCATGATGGGCAATCAAGGCTTTATTCGCGGTCACTATATGCTTGCCATTGGCGATGGCGGTCATCACCAAATCTTTGGCCACAGTGGTTCCACCAATCAGCTCAACCACTATGTCGACCGCAGGATTATTCACCACATCGAAAATATCGCGAGTCACTGAATAGCCTGAAGTATCTACTTTAGGGTTATCGCGGCGGGCACCAATCTGGACAATAGATACATTGCAACCTGAGCGAGCATCAATCAGGCCCTTATTGCGAGAAAGTATGTTTACAGCGCCGCTAGCGACGGTCCCAAGACCGCAGATGCCCACATTTACCGTGCGCGCAGAGTTGACTGGATTCAAGTAGATTCCCCTAAACGTGAAAGCACAAAAAGAAACGAAGATTAAGAAATGAAATTCAGGCGTTTTGGCCAGTTTTCAAAAAAGATGGCCACCATACTCAGGGAAGTCAGGGCTGTCAATGTGCCAGCCCTGAGGAACAGCGAAGTTACACAGAAAAACGAAAATTACAAAATTCCAAGCTCTTTTGCCAACTGGTCTGGAGGTAAATAACCAAGTTTGATATTCCCATCGGGGAACCAGATTGCTGGCGTTGCATTAACTCCCAAACGGGCACCCAGTGCAAATTGCGATGCAATTGGGTTGGCGCAAGTAATATTAGGAATATCCTGCCCTTCTTTCACTTTGGTTAAAACGCCTTGCTTGTCTTTTGAACACCACGCAGTCACTAACTTATCAGCGGATGGACTGGGGATACCAGCACGTGGGAACGCCAAATAGCGAATCTCGATTCCCAATTTGTTGTAATCGGCCATTTGGCTGTTTAACTTACGGCAGAAACCGCAATCAACATCGGTAAATACATAGACAACAGCTTTGGTTTTGCCCGAAGCTTTAAAGTTAATTGAATCTTTCGGATCAATTGCTGCGTGCATTTTTTTACGCTCGGCAACTAACGCAGGATCTTCCCATTTGGCAATGCCAGTCGACGTGATATTAAAAATATCACCCTGGATAAATTTGCTGCCATCAGCAGTAACCAACACATCGCTGCCACCAAGCTGCACAACATACAAACCATCAATAGGTGATGGGCGAATAGAGGTGACTTTATATTGCGGGATTGCCTGCTCTAATTTGGCAGTGATGATTGCCTCGGGGGTTTGGCGCTTGATCATACTACCGGGAGCAGCGTCTGCAGCATAACCTGAGCTGGCACTGCACAGTGCAAGCAAACCAAACCATGCAGATAGGCGTTTTGTTATCATAATAACCTCCAGAAACGAAAAATTAACCGCGCGGATGATGCGCAGCGTGTTGTGCTTTCATCCGTGTGCGTGCGATATGCGTGTAAATCTGTGTTGTCGATAAATCACTATGCCCCAGCAGTAATTGCACCACCCGCAAATCAGCTCCGTGATTCAAGAGATGGGTCGCAAACGCATGCCTGAGTGTATGTGGCGACAAGGGCTTTTCAATACCCGCGACATTGGCCCAATGCTTAATTCGATGCCAAAACGTCTGGCGAGTCATAGGTTGCGCGCGCGTACTGGGGAATACTACTTCATTGGGCAGATTATTGAGCAAAAAAGGTCTCGCTTCGCGAAAATATTTTTCCAACCAGGAAGACGCTTCTTCACCCATGGGAATCAAACGCTCTTTGCTACCCTTCCCCATCACACGAATAACATTCTGGCGCAGATTAATCTGTGCCATGGTTAAAGTCACTAATTCAGTTACACGCAATCCACAAGCGTAGAGGACTTCCAGCATAGTTCGATCGCGCAAACCAACAGGATCTTCCAGATCCGGTGCATCTAACAAGGCTTCGACATCAGCTTCTGTTAAAGATTTCGGCAGGGATCGCGGTAATTTGGGACTTTCAATCAAAGCCATAGGATTTTCTTGCAGCACACCTTCACGCAACTGGTGGCGATAGAAGCCACGCATACACGATAAAAAACGTGCACTCGAACGACTTTGGAATTTCATCTCCAGACGATAAGCCAGATAGCTTTGCAAATCACTCGCCGTTACCACCAGCAGATTTTTATCGCGCTCACCCAACCAGTGGGCAAACAAGGTTAAATCTGTGCGATAGGAATCCAGCGAATTTTGGCTTAAGCCTTTTTCCATCCAGATAGCATCAAGATAAAGTGCAATAACACTTTCTTCCTGTGCTGATATTGGTTGCGGTGAATCAGCGTCCATTAAAGCATCTCAAAAAATTCGAGATTAACAGAAAACAAAAAGCCAGGGCAGTTTCCTGCGCTGGCTTTTGCGGTAATAGCAACTAGAAAATTAAGTTGGCTATTAAACCAATTTTTCCTTAATACGTGCTGCCTTACCAGTAAGGTCGCGCAGGTAGTAAAGTTTAGCTTGACGTACATCACCACGACGTTTCAGGGTAATGCTCTCGATTTGGCGAGAGTGAGTTTGGAAAGTACGCTCAACACCTACACCGTGAGAAATTTTACGAACGGTGAAAGCAGAGTTCAAACCACGACTACGAATAGCGATTACAACGCCTTCGAAAGCCTGTGAACGAACGCGATCACCTTCTTTTACTTGCACTTGAACCACAACGGTATCACCTGGTGAAAACTCGGTTACGTTAGCTTTCAGTTGTTCAGCTTCGAGAGCCTGAATAATTTTGTTAGTCATTGATATTCTCCTAAGAGTCTATAGCTTCACAGCTAGAGTGTGTCGTTATCAAGGTCCCGACGATAATCCGTCAACAGCTTTTGCTGCTCCTCGGTTAAGTTTATTGCTTGCAATAAATCTGGCCGTTTCAGCCATGTCCGCCCTAACGCTTGTTTCAAGCGCCAGCGCCGAATCAGTTCATGGTTACCAGACAATAAAACCTCTGGAACCCTCATGCCTTCAAATTCTTCTGGCCGAGTATAGTGCGGGCAATCTAACAAGCCCGCCGTAAATGAATCTTGCTCTGCCGATAGTGCATGTCCTAAAGCGCCGGGAATTAACCGGGTTACTGCATCTATCAACACCATCGCCGGCAACTCACCGCCGCTTAACACATAATCACCGATGGACCATTCTTCATCGATAACTGTGTCGAGCAAACGCTCGTCTATGCCTTCGTAGCGCCCTGCGATCAAAATCATGTTGTTGTAGCTTGCAAGCTGAACAACACCGGCTTGATCCAGAGTCCTACCCTGTGGCGACAGGTAAATCACTTTGGCTGCGCTACCCGCCCAAACCTTGGCATCTGCGATGGCATCGCGCAAAGGCTGAACCATCATCACCATGCCAGGACCACCACCGAAGGGGCGATCATCCACCGTAGAGTGGCGATCATGAGCAAAGTCGCGCGGAGTGATTGCTTTCAACTCCACCAAACCTTGCTTAAGTGCGCGGCTGGTAATACCAAAGTTAGCGATAGCGCCAAACATATCAGGGAAAATCGAGATAACCGCAATTTTTAACGGCGATCCGCTTGCTTGTGGTTGATCGCTCTGTGATTGATCCTCCACTACAACCCCTCAATGCTTTCTATATTTTTTTAAACCCGAATTAAAACTCACGTTTTAAAATTCAGGATCCCAGTCAACCAGAATTTCACCTGCAGCTAAATCTACAGAGAGCACAAATTGACCGGGAACATAAGGCACCAAACGTTCTTTTTGGTCAATGGATTCAGCATCGCCGACAACCACCAACACATCGTTAGCACCTGTTTCAAACAATTTGGACACAACACCCAAACGCTGACGCGCCCCGGAAAATTGTGTATATACCGCAAGCCCTTCGAGCTGACTCCAGTAATATTCACCGTCATCCAGCTCTGGCATTAAATCGCGTTCAATCGCTATATCGAAACCGGTGTATTCCATCGCCAGATCGCGATCATCTACACCTACGATATGAGCAACAAAAGCGTCGCCATGAGGTCTTGCATCATCAATTTCGACCTTTTTGACACCGTGTGCTGTTTTCAGCCACCATGGATGATATTCAAAAAGGTTTTCCTGCGGTTCGGTGTAAGAATGGACTTTTACCCATCCTTTGATACCGAAGACAGCAGTAATACGCCCAACGTTAACCAGATTCAACTTATCAGACATCAGGCAATAGCTTCAATTAAGCAGCTTTTTGGCTTTTAACGAGAGCAGCAACGCGATCACTCAATTGAGCGCCTTGAGCAACCCAGTGAGCCAAACGGTCAGCATCAACGCGCAAAGTTTCTTCTTGACCACGAGCAACCGGGTTGAAAAAACCGATACGCTCAATGAAGCGGCCGTTACGAGCGCTGCGGCTGTTGGTTACGGTCAAGTGATAGAATGGACGAGCTTTAGAGCCGCCACGAGACAGACGAATAGTTACCATTGAGGTCTTCTTCCTGTGTTTGTTATGGGGAGAGCCCACGCGCTCCCGGTTAAAAAATAGTTACTCGCATAACAAGGTATGCGAAAGGCGCGGCATTTTAAGGGAAAGTCTTGGCTTTGTATAGACTTGATTAACCTTTAAACCACAAGATCTAGTTAGTCATGTCTGCAAAACGATTGATTAACTGCAAATCAATCGGATGTGCAAAGCCAGGCAAAGTAACATTCGACTGACTTATGGTGATTTGGCTCTCATCAATCAGGTTTTTACCGAAGTGATAAATCGTGTCGAAATTACCGATAAGGGCTTGTTGATCATAATCATAAGCTTTTGCAACCACCGTTTTACGACGCTCTTGATAAGCGGCAACAGATTCCGCACCGTAACGACGTGACAGCATTGATTCAACCACATGGGGAGCAAGCACATTTGCAGTAGCATTATTACCACCAAAACCTTTGGAATTTAGGAAGGCGATATCTATCGGTGAATTTTTGCGATCAACATCTGCAATAGAAATACTCAGGCGATCAATAAACACATCATCTGCGACCTTATCGATCGTTTTAATGCCGGGAATCAAGCCATACTTGAAAATACCCAAAGAGGAAACCAATTGTTCACCACTCGCGGCAGACAAAGAGTGGCCAACATAGGCTTTTACCGCAGACACCGGCCAATTGGTAATACCGAAGGTTTGCGCCACCTGATCAAAGATTTGCGATTCAGTCACCCGGTTTTGCGGTGTACTTGAGCCATGCGCCTGAATCATTGAACGCTCACGTACCGCCTCATCACCCAATAATGCACGAGCAGATGCAACAGCTTTCGCCATAGTGATGTAATTACCAGGACCAGGAGCAGAAATGGATTTTTTGAAACCATCGGCATTGATGAACACATCGCTAACGGCACCGTGGATATCAGCACCCAACTCCATCACCAGCGCATCATCCATCAAAACTACATATTGGCTGGCTTCTGCCATGGTAAATCCGGCATTTTCGCCAAAGGGACGACTGGTGCGACGAGGATCAGCTTCCTCCGCATCATCCAACTTCTTAAGCTTGTCTTCGCTGGCAAGCGCACCCATGGTTGCATAGCCATCGATAATTTCTGGAAGGATTGGCGCTTCAGCATTCCCGACAACAGCCACACGGCATTTGCCCGCAATAATATCCTCTACAGCTGCGCGCAAGTTATACAGGAAGGACGCACAAGCACCCACGATAGCGCCCGTGTGCCCTACGCTACCCAAAATGTAGGCGTTTACAAAATCGGCAGGCATGGTGTTCAGTCCCAAAGGACACTGCTTCGTGCTAACCCGGCCGCCTTTCAAACGAGCCTGCAACAAACCACCAAAGCCATTCTCATCCATCTGGCTCATAACATTACTGGCGTAAACAGCAATCTGGTCAGGGTTAACGGCATCCATAATCGTTTGCCATTCGATACCTATGGATTGCACAGCATCAGAGGCACCAATTACAGCAAGCTGAAGTGCACGAGGATGGAAATGGGAATTATATAAAGCGCCGGGATTGAAACCGCGCGGTAACTGGCCCGCCGATTTAACCGGCAGCTCACGATAGCTATCAAACTTAACTTCAAGGCCATCCGGTGCGATGACGCGTACACGATCCTCATCCAGATCTTGTACTTGCCAGCCGACAGGCGTTGGTTCCGGCAAATCACGGCGGCGCATATCAAACACCATAGGCTCGCCACTTCCGCCCAAAACAGCATTTTTCTGCCAATGAGCGGCATCTACATCAAAATAGGTTTTTTCAATACGACGAATCAAGGTGCCATTCAGAACAGCAATCCCATATTCTGATTCAATTTGCGCCAGGTTTAATGTACGGCCAGACTCGTCTTGATATTGCCCATCACTGAATTTCACCAACCCCATCATGACTGCCAAACCAGCCAGGGTTTCCTGACGCTCTTGCGCAGGCAGGCTTTCAATCACCATGCGACGATAAGCGTGATGACCAGAACTACGACCGGCAGCGCTAAAACCACCAAACCCAACAATGATAGGTAAATGCGACATCTAACAACCTCTACACCAATAGCATCCGATAAGTCAGTCTATTGCGATAAATTGCCAAAGTCATTGTTGTTTTGGCCATAATTAATGGTATTTTAGCCAAATATGACAAGAGGAATAAATATGCAAACTACCAATATTACTTTTGTTCTCCTGGATAACATGTTGGCGACAAGTGCAACCCTTCCTTCCGAGATGCTTTTGGCAGCACAAAGCGCTGCATTAAAAGCATCGAAAATTGCCGGTACGACGCAAAATTTACCAACCATAAAAATACGTACAGCGAGCATCACAAGCGAAGCCATACTGACGCGCTCTGGCTTGCGCTGGCAACCGGACGCAGCCATCCATGAGCTCGTCAACAACCAAATCATTTACATTCCCGGACTATGGCGCAACCCTCGCCCACTCATCAAAAAAAGTACAGAACTATTAAATTGGTTGAAACAGGAATATCAAAATGGTGCACTGATTAGCGCTGTTGGCACAGGTTGCTGCTTTTTAGCAGAGGCGGGGTTATTGGATGGCAAGGCGGCAACAACGCACTGGCACTACTTTGATCAATTCCAGAAAGATTACCCTTTGGTTCAATTAAAGCGTCAATATTTTATTACCCAGGCTGGTAATCTTTATTGCGCAGCAAGCGTAAATTCCCTGGCAGACTTAACTGTGCATTTCATCCAAAGATTATATGGAAAAGAAATTGCGAATCATGTTGAGCGACATTTTTCCCATGAAATTCGTCGCGCTTATGAAGCCAGTGGCTTTTTTGAAAAAGAACACAACCATCACCCTGATGAAGACATCACCCAAATTCAGATTTGGTTACAAGATAATTATCATCGCGATATTGTTATGACACAACTCGCTGAAAAATTTGGCATGAGCACTCGCACATTAAATCGTCGTTTCAAAGCCGCACTGGGAATTTCACCTTTGGATTTTTTACAGGAAGTACGAATTAATATTGCGAAGGATTTATTGAAGACAACCAATTTATCTATCAACGAAATCGTAGAAAAAGTGGGCTATCAGGACACAGGATTTTTTACAACTCTCTTTAAAAAGCATCTTGCCACAACACCTATCGCCTATCGCGAAACCGTCAGGGCAAAATTATTCAGTGCAACATAAAAAAATCCCCGCAACAAAAACTGATGCGAGGATTTTTTTACAACCAATAAATTACGCAGCCACTACATTTTCAGTTGTTTCAGCATTCACAGCCGTTGCAGAAGCTACATGTGTTAACTTATCTTGCGATGCATCAACACCAATTGGGATGTTACGCGGTTTCATAGCTTCGGGAATAATACGCTGCAAATCTACGTGCAATAAACCATTTTCATAATTGGCGGTTTGCACTTGCACATGATCTGCTAATTGAAAGCGACGCTCGAAACTGCGTGCAGCAATACCCTGATGCAAATAAGTACGAGTTTGCTCTTCTGCACCTTTATTAGCAGATACGGTTAAATGATTCTGGTTAACTTCAATATTAATTTCTGAGCGATCAAATCCGGCAACCGCCATGGTGATACGATATTTATCTTCACCCGTTAATTCAATATTGTAAGGAGGATAGCTCGGCTGGTTTTGTTCAGCGCGATTCAAACTATCAAGAATGTTGGCCATACGATCAAAGCCAATAGCGGAACGGTATAATGGAGAAAAATCAAAATTACGCATAACAATATCCTCATATTTGAGCAATATAAAAATGACTTATCACAATGATCAAGCCGGTAAGTTTATATGCAACCCTCTAATGAGCGGCTACAGAACAGATATGTAGCCAGGCAAAAATATTTCAAGATTTATTTTGAAATATTTTTATATTTTTTTGACGTTCCTGTAAAAATCGCAATATTTGAAATTACGAAATATATTGGTGCACATTGGGTCAATAAAATTGCACCAAAAGCCCACGAAGAAATTCAAATGGCACTAAAACATCGCATTTTTTCTTATTACCTAAACAACTTAAAGGCATATCCAGAGACAAAAATGTTATTAAGATTATGGCGTTTCGCCTTGATATTTATCCTGAAAGAGTCAATATTGAAATTGAGGGCTTGAAGTTTTAGGAGCCACTACTGAAAAATGGCCTGAAGTTGATTCTGCCCTCTAACATAAACGTTAAGGAGCTTTATGATGAAACCTGCTGTCGACGTTCTCTTTCGTGATTTGGATTTCTCTGCTTCACTCAACGAAGTCATTTCAAAAAAACTTGAAAAACTAAACCGCTTTTCTGACCAAATAATGCACAGCCGCGTGGTTCTTGATACTCCCCACAACCACAAACACAAAGGTAAACAATTTCGCGCCTCTATTGAGATTGATATCAAAGGGCATCCTATCGCTGTTACCCAGGATAATGAATCGATTCATTTAGCGGTACGCGATGCATTCAATAGTGCCGAACGCAAAGTTAAACAAATTGCAGCTCGCCAAAGAACGCTGCAATAAATAGCTCCAGACGCTTGGAGCGCCCATAAAAAAAGCCGGAATCTCTTGCGAGATTCCGGCTTTTTATTTATTACCCAGATTATTCTTTAGCTAATTGAGCCGACATAATATCAATCAAGCGATTGAAGTTGGACAAAGAATTAATATGGGCGTAAATAAGCTCCAATCCATCTTTCTTAAATAAATCCACTACTTCTGCATCGCTAATTTCTTTAAGCTTTTCACGTTTCACCACGTAAAAACCGCCTAAATTCAATTGAAGGTCTTCTTTCCCCTTAAAGGAAATGCTCGCCGACATAGGCTCCAACAAATCCAGCTCATGCAACTTCTTGGTAAAGTTACGGGTCAATTCAGCACGGTATTGATAGTCTTTAAGAAACTCGACGATATCATTCAGGAATTCCGAATGAGTACCATCTTCCTGGAACAAAGGAGCACCTTTGCTGCCATCCTTAACCAGGCACCTACCATCTTCATCAATGCACAAAGCCATCATATCCGAATCTTTATTGCCACCCAGAACAAACGGATAACGACGAATAAATGCGGGGACATAACGGGTAGTCAGGACATTTTTTTCATTAAGCAATAAGTTTTGGCCGTCTTTCAAACCCATTACTGCCAAAGGAAGATATTCACCTTCAATTGAAGTTGCAGAAAAAATAATTGGGAACTCTGCCGCCGCCAACGGAATTTCAGTAGCTAATAGAGGTACTGAATTCAAATGGCCTATAAACTCATGGTCTTCAATACTAACAGCCCATTTTGCATGCTTTTCAGACAAAGGCTGGATGTTGTCATAAATCATTAATTGCTTTGACACGGGAATACCTCTTTTTATTTTGGTGCACAAGTGATCAGGAATTGAGTGCTGTAAAAAATGAAGACGCATGGTAGCACTTTGGTTGACAGGCGCCACTAGCTGGAATTTAAAATCCTTAGAACAAATAATGCAAAAACGTCGGACAATAAAAAAGGCGCTTATAAAAAGCGCCTTTTAAAATATGGTCGGAACGGCGGGATTTGAACCCACGACCCCCACACCCCCAGTATGGTGCGCTACCGAGCTGCGCTACGCTCCGAGTGAAATCTTTTGCATGTGTAACATGCACAGCATAAATAAAGCCTATGCTGCGAGGGATCGGCATAATACCTTAATTCATTGAGATTGCAACAAACTGTTAGGATTAATCCGACTAAGAACTAACAGATTTTTTTGTCCGGATTCAGCGAGATTTTAAAACTTTTAAAACCTGCTCCAATTCGCCAATCATTTGATTGACCAATTGTGAAAACTGATTGATATCAGTCTGTGAAGATTCGCTGCTCATTTGCAAACGCGCACCGCCAATCGTAAAACCTTGATCGTAGAGCAATGAGCGAATCTGGCGAATCGTCATGACATCCTGACGCTGATAGTAGCGACGATTGCCACGGCGTTTAACGGGCTTTAATTGGGGGAATTCCTGCTCCCAATAGCGCAGCACGTGCGGCTTGACCGCACACAGCTCACTGACTTCACCGATGGTGAAATAGCGCTTCCCGGGGATGACCGGGAGTTCGTCGTTATGACTGGGTTCCAACATAAGCTTCTACTCGAGCCTTAAGTTTTTGTCCGGGACGGAAAGTGACTACCCTGCGCGCACTGATCGGGATTTCCTCACCAGTTTTCGGGTTGCGACCCGGGCGCTGGCTTTTATCGCGCAGTTCGAAGTTACCGAAACCAGATAACTTAACCTGTTCATTATTTTCAAGCGCGTGCCGAATCTCCTCAAAGAAGAGTTCGACCAGCTCCTTGGCTTCACGTTTATTTAAACCTAGATCTTCATACAGCTTTTCAGCCAAATCAGCTTTGGTTAAAGCACCATCCGACATAGTTATTCTTCCTATTAAGAGCTGTCATAGGGCTATCTTAGGGTGGCAGCGAAATTAGCCTCCAAAGATTTAATCACAGCATCTATGGAAGCATTAACTTCATCCTCGTTAAGAGTGCGTGATGGATGCTGAAAGGTCAAGCCCAAAGCAACACTTTTTCTATGTGGATCAATACCTTTGCCCATATATACGTCAAACACCTTTAAGTCTTTCAACTGTTCACCGGCAGCGGCAGACACAGTATCCATCAAGGTTTTAGCCGCCACCTGGCGATCCAAAAGAATAGCTAAATCGCGACGCACTTCAGGGAAGCGTGACAAACTTGAGAACGCAGGTACACGCGCCTGAGTCACAGCAGACAACTTCAATTCAAACAAAAAGACGTTTTTGGGTATATCCAACTGTTGCTGCAAGGTTGGATGCAAAGCACCTATATACCCCTGCAATTCGCCGTTCAGGTATATAGCCGCAGTTTGGCCCGGATGCAACGCGGAATGCTCGCCTGCCTGGAAGGTAAATTCTTTGGTATTACCAGTAACCGCCAGTACAGATTCAAGGTCGCCTTTGATATCGAAGAAATCGACCGGTTCAGCTGCATTTGACCATGCTTCCGGTAAACGACTACCGTAGATAAGGCCGGCCAGCATGGCTTCTTGTTGCAACCCTTCAACACCACCCGCCGCACTCGGCACAAAACGCAGGCCGGTTTCAAACAAGCGTACACGCTCTTGTTGGCGATTGAGGTTATTGCGCAGCACAGTCACCAAACCGGGCAGCAAGCTGGTGCGCATAGCGGCCAGATCAGCGCTGATCGGATTACGTAGCACCACGGGCTCACGCGAAGGATCAAATAGTGCAGAGAGTTTAGGTTCGATAAAGCTAAAGGTAATCGCCTCCTGATAACCGCGCGCAACCAATTGGCGACGAACTGCTGAGACACCCAATTTTGCTTCAGGGCGCTCATCAATCTGGATGGGCGTTGCCAAAGCACGAGTTGGTAGGCGGTTGTAACCGTAAACACGGGCCAACTCTTCCAAAAGATCAGCTTCGATAGAAATGTCAAAACGATAGCTTGGAACATTGAATATCCAGCCTTCAGCATTTTGGGAAACAAGGCTCAAACCAAGGCGAGTGAGGATATCTACCACTTCGCTATCGGCCATTTCAAGACTCAAACCGCTGATAATACGGGCTTTACGCAATGTAACCTGACGTTCTTGTGGCAATTGGTCATTGGTGACGTGAACCAAAGGACCAGCCTCACCACCTACGATTTCAAGCAAAAGCGCAGTAGCACGTTCCATAGCTTCAATTTGCAGGTTGTAATCAACACCGCGCTCAAAGCGGTGAGAGGAATCTGTGTGCAATCCATAAGAACGTGCGCGACCGGCTACTGCCAAAGGATTGAAGAATGCGCTTTCAAGGAAAATATCGCGGGTTTCTGGAGTGACTGAACTGGGTTTGCCACCAAACACACCGGCAATTGCCAAGGCACCTTGTTGGTCTGCAATGACCATGGTGTCAGCATTGAGTTTTACTTCCTGACCATCCAGAAGAGTTAAAGGCTCGCCTTGATTCGCCAAGCGAACATCAATACCACCAGACAATTTTGATAGATCGAAAGCATGCATAGGTTGGCCGAGTTCGATCAGCACATAATTTGTTACATCCACTACCGCGTCAATACTGCGCAGACCGGCACGAACCAGCTTGTCTTGCAGCCATGCAGGGCTTGGTTTCGAAATATCGATATTGCGGATTACGCGACCAACATAACGGCTGCAAGCAGCGCCAGCGGATAATTTCACAGGGAAAGTATCGCCGATAGTCGCTGCAACAGGATTAATGACCGGTGATTGCACAGGTGCGCGGAAAAGCACACCGACTTCGCGCGCGATACCTTTAACACTTAAGCAATCGCTACGATTAGGCGTTAAATCGACTTCAATCAATTTGTCATTGAGATTCAGGTATTCGCGGATGTCTTTACCGACAGGCGCATCTGCAGCCAGCTCCCACAAACCTGTATCGTCATCACCAGCTTTCAATTCGGTTTGGCCACACAACATGCCGAAAGACTCAACGCCGCGCAGTTTAGCTTTCTTAATATGGAAATCGCCGGGAAGCTCAGCACCAATAGTGGCGAATGGAATTTTGATCCCTACGCGCGCATTAGCTGCGCCGCAAACAACTTGCGTTGGACCATCAGGCAAACCAGCAACCTGGGTTACGCGTAACTTGTCTGCATCAGGATGTTGTTCGCAAGCCACAATCTCACCCACGATAACGCCGGTGAAATCGCCAGCCACAGATTCAATTGCATCAACTTCCAACCCAGCCATAGTGAGCTGGGCGACTAATTCATCGGTTGTTGCTGCCGGGTTTACCCACTCGCGCAACCAGGATTCACTTACTTTCATAATTCTTTATTTCCGTAGCTCGGGAATCAAAGCTCCCAAGATTGCAAATTCAGTATTCCGCCTGCCAGACAAGCTTTCGGCACATTCAGTTAAAACTGTTTCAGGAACCGCAAATCATTTTCGAAGAACAGGCGCAAGTCGTTAACCCCATAACGCAACATGGCCAACCGCTCTACGCCCATACCGAATGCAAAACCGGTGTAGGTTTCAGGATCAACGCCACTCGCCTTGAAAACTTCCGGATGAACCATGCCGCAACCACCAACTTCCAGCCAGCCGGAGTTTTTACACATGCGGCAACCTTTGCCGCGGCATTGGGTACATTGGATATCCATTTCAGCTGACGGCTCGGTGAACGGGAAATAGGAAGGGCGGAAACGCACGGGAACATCGGCTTCAAAGAAAGTTTTGAGGAATTGATCCATGGTGCCTTTCAAATCGGCAAAGCTGATGTCTTTATCAACCACCAGGCCTTCAACCTGATGGAACATGGGCGAGTGGGTTACGTCTGAATCGCAACGGTAAACTCGACCCGGGCAAATTACACGAATTGGCGGCGTTTTGTTTTCCATGGTGCGCACTTGCACAGGCGATGTATGCGTACGCAGAACGTGGGTGTCATCCACATAAAAAGTATCGTGCATGGCACGTGCTGGATGATGCGAGGGAATATTGAGCGCTTCGAAGTTGTGGTAGTCGTCCTCAATCTCCGGGCCGACTTCTACGGTGTAACCTACCGCAGAAAAAATATCTTCGATGCGCTGTAAGGTGCGCGTGACGGGGTGCAAACCACCAGTATGCTGGCCACGGCCAGGAAGGGTCACGTCAACCACGTCATCCGCTAATTTAGCAGCAATAGCAGCTTGCTCTAAAGTCGCCTTGCGAGCATCCAACGCAGCTTGCACAGTATCTTTAGCTTTATTGATTTCGGCACCCGCAGCAGGACGCTCTTCTGGCGATAATTTGCCGAGTGTTTTCATCAAGGCAGTGATGCTGCCGTTCTTACCCAAATAATCAACACGCACAGCATCGAGCGCGGACAAATCTTGGGCATTGGTCACTAATTTGAGCGCTTCTTCAGTAAGCGCAGCGAGATTTTCCATCTGCCGTTCCAATAAATATAGAGTTAAAAAATTATGTAATTAAGATTGTTTTGATTCGTATTCCCGGGCAATCGATTGGTGATTTTCCACAACACAATCAATCACGCTCACCAGAAGCTTTTGCGCAAATTCAGGATCAAGACCATATGTTTTTGCAAGCTCGCTGATTCTGGCCAATTGAATGGCTTCACGCTCAATATCTTTTGCTGGCAATCCATGTTGCGCTTTGTAATGACCAACTTTAGTCGTTACTTTAAAACGCTCGGCAAACATCGCCATAATTGCATTATCGATGTTGTCGATGCTTTTTCTCAGTTCGTCCAGATTTTCCATCTGCCGTTCCAATAAATATACTTTTGACTCCCCTCTCCCTATGGGAGAGGGGACAAAACAGAGCGATAAAAAAAGGGAAGAAACCGAAGCTCCTCCCCTTTCATCGCGATCACAGCGGTGTTAATTGCTTAACACCTGAAGTCGTTGGACGATTAAGCAGCCAGAGCTGATTTAGCCTTCGCAACAACTGCAGCAAAAGCTGCTTTATCATGCACAGCCAAGTCAGCCAATACACGACGGTCCAACACGATGTTGGCTTTTTTCAAGCCAGCGATCAATTGGCTGTAAGTCATGCCTTCAGCGCGAGATTGAGCATTGATACGAGTAATCCACAAAGCGCGGAAATTACGCTTTTTAACGCGACGATCGCGGTAGGCGTATTGACCAGCTTTAATAACAGCCTGCTTGGCTACACGGAATGTACGCGAACGTGCACCGTAATAACCTTTGGCAGCTTTCATTACCTTCTTGTGACGACGACGCGCCTCTACACCACGTTTTACACGAGCCATTTTTTAACCTCTATTAAATGATTACTAACTTTTAATTAGTTCTTTGGGCCATTAAATGGCACGGAACATACGCTTAACACGTGGTACATCAGTCGCATCAATGATGCTGGTACCGCGCAATTGGCGCTTACGTTTAGTAGTCATTTTGGTCAAGATGTGACTCTTGTTTGCGTGCTTGAACTTGTAGCCAGCAGCGGTTTTTTTGAAGCGCTTTGACGCTCCGCTATGTACTTTAGCTTTGGTTGCCATGTGATTCTACTCCACACATATATAAGACACTTTACATAACTACTGCGCTTGTTATTGCTGCGTTAAAACTTCCTCAAAATGCTCATTTACTAAAGTAAACTCCGCTTTTTCGTCAGCTTTGCCTTGCACTAACTGCACTCGCAACGTTCTGTAAATGTCTTGTTGATAAATTAAATAATCAAGGCAGCTAAAAGCCCGACTATTTTCTCTTTTTAGGAGCGATCACCATAGTCAATTGCTTGCCTTCCATCTTGGCAGCTTGCTCTACGGTGCCCAACTCGAGCAGGTCTTTCTCGATGCGTTGCATCATTTCCATTCCCAACTCTTGGTGGGCGAGTTCGCGGCCACGGAACTTCAAGGTCACCTTGGCTTTGTCTCCGCTCTCAAGGAAACGTATCAAGGCTTTTAATTTCACCTGATAGTCACCCTCTTCCGTCCCTGGTCTAAATTTCATTTCTTTGATTTGCTGTTGCTTTTGCTTTTTCTTGGCAGCAGCTTTGGTCTTCTTGATCTCAAACAGATGTTTGCCGTAATCCATAATCTTGCAGACTATAGGATCGCTATCAGCAACGATCTCCACTAAATCCAGCGTGGCAGCTTGCGCTTGGGCCAAGGCGTCACTCAATGGAACAATACCGACCTGTTCACCTTCGGCATTGATTAAACGAACTTGTTTAGCTTCGATCTGATCGTTGATCCGCGCTTTCTTGGAATTTCCTTTAGCGGCTGGGGCGTTATCTCGTTTGATAGTTGTATCTCCAAATAATTAATAGGAACAAATCTTAGGAACCTCTGAAAAATTACCTGCGTTGCCATCGCTGCGTTAAAAACAAACTCAAAATGCTCATTTATTTCAATAAACTCCGCTTTTTTCGTTTGTTTTTGCCTTGCGCTGGCTGCCTCGCCAACATTTTTCAGATGTTCCTTACTCGCCTGAAGTTTCGGCTGAAACAATTCTGCCTCGACGCGCGATATCGGCGGTCAAGTGCTCGATGAAGGCTTCCAGATTCATTACACCCAAATCTTTTCCGTCCCTTGTGCGAACTGCTACAGAGTTGTTTTCAACCTCTTTGTCGCCAATGACGAGCAGGTAGGGAACCCGCTGAATTGTGTGCTCGCGGATTTTAAAGCCGATCTTCTCATTTCTCAAGTCCGAAATGGCACGGAAGCCCTTATCACGCAAGGTTTTTTCCACTTTTCGAACAAAATCGGCCTGATTATCGGTGATATTCGCAACCACGGCCTGAACTGGCGACAGCCAAACGGGGAATGAACCCTCGTAATGTTCGATCAAAATCCCCAGAAAACGCTCGAAGGAACCAAGGATTGCACGGTGCAACATGACCGGACGTTTGCGCGCATTATCTTCTGCTACATACTCGGCATCCAGGCGTTCAGGCAAAACATAATCCAGCTGGATGGTTCCGCACTGCCATGAACGTCCGAGGGCATCTTTGATTTGGTATTCGATTTTCGGACCGTAGAAGGCGCCCTCGCCTGGCAACTCTTCCCATTCCAAGCCAGCAGCGCGCAACGCAGTACGCAGGCCATTTTCGGCTTTTTCCCAAGTTTCCAAGGTACCAGCGTATTTTTCCGGACGCAGCGATAGCTTCACGGCGATGTCGGTAAAACCAAAATCGTCGTAAACCTCTTTTAACATGCTGTTAAACGCCGATACTTCTGTTTCAACCATGTCGTCAGTACAGAAAATATGGGCATCGTCCTGTACGAAACCGCGTACACGCATAATGCCGTGCAATGCACCGGACGCTTCGTTGCGATGACAGGAACCAAACTCCGCCAAACGCAATGGCAAATCTTTATGCGAGCGCAAACCGTGGTTGAAAATCTGAATGTGGCCTGGGCAATTCATCGGCTTTACCGCGAAATCACGTTTTTCCGATTCAGTGGTAAACATGTTATCGCGATAGTTTTCCCAGTGACCGGATTTTTCCCACAAAGTGCGATCCATAATCAGCGGCGTTTTGACTTCGTCATAGCCCCAATCGATTTGCTTTGCACGCATGTATTGCTCGATTTGTTGCCACAAGGTCCAGCCTTTGGGATGCCAGAACACCATGCCCGGTGCTTCATCTTGCAAATGGAACAAATCAAATTTCTTGGCGAGTTTACGATGGTCGCGCTTTGCTGCTTCTTCGAGCAAATTCAAATAAGCGGCAAGTTGTTTTTTATCGGCAAAGGCAGTGCCGTAAATGCGTTGTAGCATTTTGTTGTTCGAATCGCCGCGCCAGTAGGCACCGGATGTACGCATCAATTTGAAATTCAAACAAAAGCGCATATTGGGCACGTGCGGGCCGCGACACATGTCGATATATTCTTCGTGATGATACAGACCCGGCGTTGCATCTTTAGGCACGTCGCGATCCAGGATCTCCAACTTGTAAGTCTCTCCACGCGCGGTGAAAACGTCATAGGCTTCTTGCCATGACACATTCTTTTTCACCACGTCATATTCGGTTTTGGCCAATTCGTGCATGCGCGCTTCGAGTGCAGCAACATCTTCATCGGTGAGTTTTTGCTCGAGGTCGATGTCGTAATAGAAGCCGTTTTCAATGGTTGGACCAATGGCCATTTTCACATTGGGATACAGCTGCTTAATCGCGTGACCAAGCAAGTGCGCACAGGAGTGGCGAATGATCTCAAGGCCGTCTTCATCTTTGGGAGTGAAAATTACCAGCTCGGCATCTTCGGTGATGAGATCATGGGCATCGACCCGCTGGCCTGTTTTATCGCCATTTAAAAAGACGCGACCCCCCAAAGTTACCTTGGCCAAACCAGGGCCAATATCAGCAGCAACTTGGTACACGGACACGGGAGCATCGAATTGACGTTTGGAACCGTCGGGGAGAGTAATAATAGGCATTTCTTAGTCCTTCTCAGTGGTGACCCCTACCAAAGGTCACTTGATAAAAAATAAGTAAGTCGTGGACTCACATGAAAACTGCCGCAACAGGCAGGTCGGCGAGTATAAAAAGCCGGAGCGATCATAGCCAGTAAAATTTTAGCGAGACTGTAACAACTCTTGATTCCACCCATCCAATACAAAATTATCAATGCTGATTGCTCCCTGATGCGGACTGCTAATACCCATAGCAACTCTTATGGTAATCTGCGCGCAACTTCAGGTTGAGCCACAACAATGACGAAATCACCCATTCCCGACTACACGGATGAGCAGGCATTAATCGCTGCGCTGGTTGTCGGTGATGATCGCGCATTTTGCGAAATTATCACTCGTTTCCAGCTTACGATGATCACGATTGCCCGCGCTATTTGCGGCGATACATTTGCCGATGATGTAGTGCAGGACGCCTGGGTCGCGATCCACAAAAATATTGCCAAGTTTGAACGACGTGCATCCCTCAAAACCTGGATAATTACGATTGTGAGTAATGAAGCCAAAGCTCGTTTGCGCCGCGAATCGCGCAAAGTTTCTTTGGAAGAGCTTGATGGTGAAACACCCGGCAGTTATTTAGATGGCGCGCATTTTGCGCAAGATGGGCATAGGTTGGTACCAACACCCAATTGGCATATAGAATCACCGGAACAGCTTTTGGAAGAGAAACAATTGCAACGCTGCATTAATAAAACACTCAATATTTTACCGCCTGCACAAAAAGCAGCATTCCTGTTGCGTGATATTGAACAGCAATCCCTTGAAAACATTTGTGACATTTTACAAGTGAGTTCATCCAACGTACGCGTATTGATCCATCGCGCACGCTTAACATTAATGCAGGTTATTGATCGTTACCAGGAGACAGGCACATGCTAAGTTGTAAAGATGTGACCGCTCTGGCGAGCGACTATCTGGATAAAAATGTAGGTGGCACATTGCCATGGAAAATCCGGCTGCATTTGGTAGCTTGCCGCTGCTGCCGGAAATTTGTAAAACATTTGCAGATAACCAAGGATGTGGTGCCGCAATTTGTTGAAGGTTATGAGCAGCAGGAAGTAGATGCAGAAACAATCCTGATAAAAATTAAAGCGCGGGAAAAACACGCACAAAAATAATCCTTACGCTACCAGCTCGTCCAACTCCACCAGGGTAATTTGGTTTCGCCCGTTGGCTTTTGAGGCATAAAGTGCATTATCAATTTTGCGATAAATAAACTCTGGTGGTTTTGGCTGCGTACAAATGCCAAAACCGCAAGAAATAGTTACACAATTAAACGGTGGATTTTCTTTGTGAGGGATGGCCAACTGCTGTACATCCTTGCGAATATTATCAATAAAATTGATCACATCTTCCCGTGTACGCCCGTGATATTGTAAAAAAAACTCTTCGCCTCCAACACGATACCCGGCATCTGACGTGCGCTGCAAACGATTGCGAATCACTTTGCCAAGTTGCCTGAGTACATCGTCGCCCGCCGCATGTCCGTAGGTATCATTAAATAATTTAAAGTGATCAAGATCGAACAATGCAATACCCACAATTGATTGTGGATTTGCAGCCACACTCATGGATGAAAAATGGCGTTCAAACTTATTGCGGTTAAGCAGTCCTGTCAGTGCATCAATGTGGCTGTATGTGATGGAGGTTACATCCGTAAAAATCCAGATTCTGGCCTGCCCCAAAGCATCATCCTGAAAAGCAACACTGCGACGCCGGTAAACACGGCCATCGAGCAACCGGATTTCATCTTCAAATGATTGCGATGTCTGATGCAAAGATTCAATGATGCGGAGAAATCCATCAGGGTCGACCAATTGTGACAAGGCATATTTCATAATTGCCCGGCCTTCATCATCAAGGTGAGTGTCTTGCGGAATATTCCATAGCTCACGGAAGCGAACATTGGTGTACGCCATCTGGCGATTACTGCCCACAATCAAAATGCCATCGGGTAATGCATCGAAAACATTTTTGAGGAGATCTACGGTTAATAGCTTAAAATCCATGCTTGCTGCCTGATATTTATTAGGGCGATATCCCGGGGATGTTAAATGTTAGGTTAAAGTTACGGAAAACAATCCAATTGATGGACAGTCTAGTAGATAATTCAGTAAATATTTGCACAAATAGTTCCATATATCGTTTTATCCGAGTCGTTTTATCCAAGACAAAGCCCGGACCACATAACAGACATAATGACCTGATCGCACATGAAGTTATTCAAGTTTCCTGCCAAAGTTAGTATCAGCCTCATCATCGGGGGCTTGATTGTCACTTTTGCCCTATTTCCCGATACTTTTTTTCCATTTTTAAGCCTGGAACGCTGCAGGATTGCCCAGGGTGAAATCTGGCGGTTATTAACGGCAAGTTTTGTGCACTTTGGTTGGGCACACACTGTGATGAACCTTGCCGCTTTTGCCATTTTTGTATTCGCATTAGTTGATGCATTCTCAACCAGGCGTTTTATTGCATTGATATTATTTTGTTGTTGCGCTGTTGGTGTTGGTGTCTATTGGTTTAATCCTGAATACGAAACCTATGCCGGGTTATCAGGTGCAATCCACGGATTTTTTATTGCCGGTTTTTTTATCAACAAACGCCACCCGCTTTGGGTAAATGGGATTTTTATTGCCGCCATTCTCGGCAAGGTTTTTAGGGAACACCAAACGGGTTACCAGGCAACCGAATTGCAAACCCTGTTACCTGTAGCAGTAGCTTACGATGCCCATTTATACGGTGCAGCAGCAGGTTTTATTTACGGCCTCGCCTGCTTGCTTATTGATAAATATGTGCGCAAAGAAATAATCCACTAATCGTTGGCGTCATCATCACCCAACACCATATTGCCGCCCGCTTCTTTAGCGAGGTGCAATAAATGCGTCGCGGTTTTAATTTGTGGATCAACACCATCCTGCATGTAATTGCTCACGCCCGCGCTAAAGAACAAGCGCTTGGATTCACCGTTAATCACACACTCTTCTGACGATAATAATTGCCGCACGCGACTAATAAGCGATATAGCTTTCTCATTATCCAAACCGGGTAGCAATACAAAAAAATCGTCTGCATCGGCACGACAAATCAAAAAGCGATCCAACATATTATTTAAACATTGCGCAGCATGTTTTAACGCAACATCGCCCCACTCATGGCCATATTGTTCATTGAGTTCACGAAAGTGATCAAGATTGATAACCGCCAAGGCCAAAGGCAGCGATTTTTCCTGTGCACTGCGATAGATTTCGCGCGCGGCATTAAAAAAGTGATGGCGATGGTATAGACCGGTCAAGTGGTCGCGCTGTGCGGAATTGGTAATCTGTTCAACCAATTCCAGGTATTCCAGGTTATGGATAATGCGGCAATAAAATTCTTCAGGATGGAAAGGTTTGCGCAAAAAATCATTGGCGCCATGTTTGATAAATTTTGCCGAAAGCGCTTCTGTACTCTCGCCCGATACACCAATCATAATCAAATCGGTTTTGTCGTATTTGTAGCGCAGGTTTTTAACCAGCTCAAAACCATCCATGCGCGGCATGTTGTAATCGGTAATTAATAATTTCAGGTCCGGGTTGTCCAGCAATACTTTAATGGCATCGACACCATCTTTGGCCTCCACAACCTGAAATAAATGGCGACGAAATAAATTACTGACGTGTTTGCGCGACATGTCAGAGTCATCAACAACCAGCACTTTTATTTGTTGATTTTTTTCCAGTCGCTGGATCAACGCCACCGCTTTGGTGTACGCGTAACGCCCTTCTTTAGTGACGTAATCAACAATGCCTTTATTGAATAACTGCTCGCGTTTTTTCTCGTCGTAACTGCCGGTGAGGACAATTGCGGGTAGCTTTTTTGACAGGACAAAATCCACCACTTCGCCGTTGGGTGCATCCGGTAGATTTAAATCGACGAGTGCGGCAAATATATCGGAGTGTTGGCTGACCAATTCTTGCGCTTGCTGCATGTTGGTGGCAAAAAGCGGCTGGTAACCGGGGTATTGGCCAATCAAATGGCGTAATACTTTCATCACCATTTCACTATCTTCAACCACCAGGACTTTTTTCATTGGCGAACACTCTTGATTATTGGAATATCACTGAGTGTAGCCAAACTTTGAAAAAATGCAGTTAAATCAATAAGAAGATCGGTTTATGACCACAGGAATGCAGAGATTTTCGTGTTAAATAAAAAGCCGCTAAAGATTTTTTCTGCATTTGGGGATGCAACCGAACCCGCACCAAAACACACATGAAGAGGCAACAAATGCTCTTCACGCGGATGGCAAAAAACAGCTTCAGGTGCATTTTTCCAATCACTAAGACAGGCATTTTTTTCGGCTTGCGGCACTTCTTGCGCCGTCAGGGTTTCAGTCAACCATTGGTCAAAACGCTCGCTTCGCCCCTGGGTTGAGAGATTTGCGGTGAAAAACGCCTGCATATTATGGAATGACATCCCCGATCCCAAGATCAACACGCCCTGCTCACGTAAAGGCGCCAAGGCTTTACCCAAAGCTATGTGCGCTACAGGATCAAAACTTTTCATCAGCGATAACTGCACCACAGGAATGTTGGCCTCCGGGTACATCAACATAAGCGGAACGAAAGTCCCATGATCAAAATCACGCGCAGGATCGAACTGCGAATTAATACTTTGCGCCGCCAGTAAATCCGCAATGGTGTGCGCCAAAGCCGGGCTACCTGCTGCTGGATATTTAAAGGCATAAGTCTCGGGTGGAAAGCTATAATAATCGTAAAGCATGCCAGGAGCAGGACTACTGGAAATAGTCGCAATTTTTTCTTCCCAATGAGCAGTGATAACCAGGATTGCTGTCGGTCGAGGTAACCCTGTGCTAACCGATTTCATAAATGCAGTCAGTTCGCGGTGATTGGCTTCGCCTATTAAGGGCATAGGGCCGCCGCCATGGGGAACAAAAAGCACAGGCATGATCTTATCGCTCATAAACACCTCATCAAATTCAGGTCTATGCAGCTTAACCTCTTCTGGCATAAAAATGGGTCGTATTAAGTGATGGATTCACACTAGAAAATGGATCAATCCGTCAAAGCCATGGCTGATTTATTATGCTCGCGCAAGGACTCGTAAATGGCAGCTGTAACGATAATCGCGCCGCCAACGAAAGTGGAAACATCGGGGATGCTATGCAAAAAAATTACGCCGTAAATTACGCCGTACACAGGCTGCATACAGGCGACCAGACCAACGGTTTTTGCTTTGAGATAACGCAGGGAATAACCAAACAAAGTGTGTGAAAAAGCGGTAAAAAATAATCCGAGGATTAACATCAAACCCCAATCAACATGGGTTGGAACATGGGTGGATGTAAAAATTACCGGCGTCATCAACAGTGCAACAATCAACACTTGATAACTCATGGAGCGCGCCGATGATTGTCCACTAAACCAGTAGCTCAATAATAAATTGCGCAATGCAAAGGTAAACGCAGAAACAATTCCCCACAACACGCCCTGTGTCATGTTGTTGGCAAAATCGAATTCGGGAACCAGGAAATAAATACCGACCAATACGAACATGCCGCTGGCAACATCGCCCCAATCGATTTTGGTGCCTTTTAACAGCGGCTCCATAAATACTGTCATCACTGGATAGGCGTAAAGCGACAGCATTCCCACCGCGATGTTGGATACTTGCATGGAGTGGAAAAACGTAATCCAGTGCACACACAAGAGGACGCCGAGCACTAGCATACGGCGATAATCGCGCGCGGAATTGAGCGCAACATGTCCTTCTCGCCACCACACCCATGCAAACAAAACACCTGCGGCAATCCAGGTTCTATAGCCGGTAATATCCCATGCCGGCAAATTAATAATCTGCGAAAACAATCCTGTAGCTGCCATTAAAAATGCACCTACATGGAGAGTGATTAACGCCGACTTTGTGGATGACATGAATTAACCAACCCAACTTTTACAAAGTCCGCATGCCTTGTGGTCATGCGGCTTCCCTTGCTTACAGCTTTTTTCTTTTTTTATTTTATGTTCGGGGACGACTGCCGCTGCGATGCCCGCCGTTACGGTTGCCACCACTGCGATTAGTGCGCGCACCAGCACGCGAGCGATCTTCACGCGCACTTCTTGGTGCAGGCGGTAAATCCGGCGGCGTCAGCAATAAATATTCTGGCGGTTGTTCGCATTTAATTTCTTTGCCTAACAATTTTTCAATCGGTTCGAGTCGGAATGCATCATCTTCGCAGGCGAAACTAATTGAAGTACCTGATTTACCTGCACGGCCAGTGCGGCCAATGCGATGCACATAATCTTCCGGCTCTTCCGGCAAGGTGAAATTCACAACGTGGCTAATGTCATTGATATGAATGCCGCGCCCTGCTACATCAGTCGCTACTAACACTTTCATATCGCCATGCTTGAATGCATCGAGGGTCGAGACACGTTTATTCTGGGTAATTTCGCCTGACAGCAAACCTGCATTAACACCGTGTCGCAAAAGTTTTTCCTGCAAATCACGACACTCATCGCGGCGATTGGCAAACACAATCATGCTCTCCGCATGTTCCTGCTGGATTAAATTATAAAGCAGCGTGTATTTCTCTTCTGTCGACACCAGATAAACATGCTGATCTACCGTAGCGTTAGCAACGTTTTCTGGCTGGATGTCGATAGTGACAGGCTTGTAAGTCCACTGCTCAACCAGGTTACGCACATCGTCGGTAAAGGTTGCGGAGAAAAACAATGTTTGACGATCTTCACGCTTGGGTGCCTGGCGCACAATTTGGCGCACTTGCGGAATAAATCCCATGTCCAACATGCGATCAGCTTCATCGATAACGAGCACTTCCAACTGATCAAGATACACATCTTTATTGCCACAAAAATCCAGCAAACGTCCCGGCGTTGCAACCAGGATATCCACCAAATCTTCGTGCAAATGGCGTTGCTGTTTTACGTAATCCATTCCACCTACAAGCGTGTGGATTTTTAAATCGGTGTATTTGCACAAGGACTTTGCATCTTCTGCAATTTGGATAACCAGCTCGCGCGTTGGCGCAATAACCAAGGCACGGGCTTCACCGGCATAACGTTTTTCGCTGATTGGGTTTTTCAATAAATCATCAATAATGGCCGTCAGGAATGCAGCCGTTTTGCCTGTACCTGTTTGCGCTTTACCAACAACATCTTTTCCCTGCAGCGCATGGGGTAAAGATTGTGCCTGGATGGGTGAACAATAACTAAAACCCAAATCGGCAACTGCACGCATAATTTCGGGCGCTAAATCCAGATCGTGGAAGCGGGTTTTTCCCTCGATCTCCTCCACTGCAAATGAAGCGGGATCCCAGAGCTCATGTTTTACCGGAGCAGCTTTGCGACTGGGGCGATTAGTTTGGGCCGGACGATCGGATTTGTGACGGGATTTTTTATTATCGCGGCTCTGATTGTCACGGCCTTGATTATCACGACCTTGGCCTTCGCGATTTTGGTTGTCACGAGAAGTATGGTGCTCACGCGATGCGTTACTTTTTTCAGAAGATGAACGACCTGAATGTCGTGATGACCGATTCGCTTCAGGCTTTTTCGAGCTTGAGTTTGCGGTAGAAGGTTGTGCCGCTGGTGCATCATTCGCGCCCAACAGCTTTTTGAAAAATTTGCCGATCAAGGTTGTTTACCTGGTTTATAAAGAAAACGAAAGAACTCTTCCGAGTATACATGATTAGTATGATAATTTTCCCGCAAAAAACGCCAAAGTGACGGAAAAAGCGGCAAACCCCGGCATTAAGCAGGAATTTTTTGATAAAGCCAAGCTTGCGTCGGAATAACTGCATTAGTTACCCTTCATTTTTCCCCCATCCATCCCACAAGGTCGATTATCAGGAAGCCAGAATGCGAATCCATAGCTTGCAACATGTCCCCTTCGAAGATATCGGCAGTTTGCTCAAGGACGTACAAACACAAGGCCACAGCCTGACAACGACCCATTGGTACCAAGGTGATTCCGCTCCCGACCTGGACAGTTTTGACTTATTGATTGTGATGGGCGGTCCCATGGGTGTTTACGATGACGACATTTATCCCTGGCTTCCAATAGAAAAAGAGTTCATCGCCAATACGATTGCGGCCGGTAAAAAGGTGATGGGAATTTGCTTGGGCGCGCAACTGATTGCCTGTGTATTAGGCGCGCAAGTTACTCGCAATGTGCATCGTGAAATCGGCTGGTTTCCGCTGGAGATTAATGCAGATGCCCATCATCCCGTCGCAGATATCCTTGCTGGATGCAAACAGGTATTCCATTGGCATGGCGATACTTTTGCCCTGCCCGCACAAGCCCAATTAATTGCTTCCAGTGAAGCTTGCGCAAACCAGGCTTATGTCATAGACAACCAGGTATACGGATTTCAATTTCATCTGGAAACGACAGAAAAATCAGCGAGTGCACTTATCCAGCATTGTGCACAAGATTTGGATAATTCCGCGTTTGTACAAAGCGCGGAAGATATCATGCAAGATAAAGAAAATTTTATTGCCATCAACCTGGCCATGACTGCTGTGTTTAATCAATTGCTGAAATAATATTTCCGAATCATTTGTGGATGCTCCAAAGTAAAATATTGTGGGAGCCTCACAAATACATTCCGCTATTTTTCCATCCTTCGTTATCACATCCCACCCTATTCCTTAGTTCGTGTTAAACCACATGTGCGTCAACGTACAGATTCGGGTTAACAATATCTGCATTATTTTCCGCAGTCAGTTTTCAAGGAGCTAATCATGAATAAAGATTTAGATGACTTTGAAACATTTATGCAGCAGCAGCGAATTTGAAATATTTCACATGTCAGCAAGCGAGGGCTTGGCTTATTGGGTTGGCCTTCAACACGCCATGATACGCGTAAAAGGCCAACAAGATGTAGTGCCCTTCCATTTACGGATAACCGAGATATTCCGTAAAGACAAGAATCAATGGAAATTAATTCATCGCCATGCAGATGCATTAAAAACCGCTGAAGACTCGAAACAGCATGAACAGTAAATCCCTGCAATAAAACCACCATTGTCTATCGATATCATTCAGGAGAGTATTATGAGCATTACTATTGCTGCGTTTTCAGGTAGTTTGCGAAAAGAATCCTACACAACCAAACTCGTCAAAGCATTTCAAAAACTGGCCCCAAAAGATATTACATTTAATATTGTTGATATTAGCCAGCTTCCATTGCTCAATCAGGATTTGGAAAGCCAACTCCCGCAAACCGTTATTGATTTGCACAACAGTATTCAAAAAGCCGATGCGATTCTGCTCGCAACTCCGGAATATAATCGCTCCTATACACCCGCGCTAAAAAATGCTTTGGATTGGGGTTCACGTCCGCAGGGAAAAAATTCCTGGGCAAAAAAACCCGTTGCTGTTGTGGGTTGTACACCTTATGCATTGGGCGCTTTTGGAGCGCAAAATCATTTGCGCCAAGTGCTTGTGTACCTCGATATGCCCACCTTGCAACAACCTGAATTTTACCTCACCCAGGCGGCTGATAAATTCAATGATAAGGGTGAGCTGACAGATGACGAAACAGCCAAAAAAATTACCCAAACCTGGGATCAATTTATTAAATGGATTGAAAAAACCAAAAGCTGATTTTTAAGCAAAGTTAAAAACAACAATGCCCGCTTTGGCGGGCATTGTTGTTAATCGGATAGAAATTATTTTACTTTTTATTTTGCTTTTGGTGCTTGCGGTTTTATATCGCCGCAATCGCTCGACAACCATCTGCCAGACTGGGTGCCTTCCATAGTTTGCAGCTTATTATTGACTTCAGTAGTTATTTTAGTCGTACCGGTGTAAGCCTTATCGCCCTGGAAAACAATTTGCCCTTCACCGGTCACGCTATGTTCACCTTTACACGAAAAGGTTGACTTGAACACACCCGTAGAAATCTGGGTAATTTTTTGATCGCAATTTTCCGCTTGCGGTAACTCCCCACTGTCAATTTGCGATTGCGTTATACACACTTTCACGACCGTGCCATCTTTGGATATGTGCAAATTTTGCGAGGGCATTTCAATGGCTTTATCAGAAATTTTAATTCCCTGTTTAGCCATCATGTCTTCCATCATTTTGCGCTGCTCTGGCGACATATTCGCTAATTGCTTTTTCAACTCATCAAGCGCCTGGCCCGCTTGCTCCTGTTGAATACCGCTAATATCGCCAAGGCTGCCCTGGCTCAACTTAAAGGTGTGTTCCCACAAACCCGGTTTCATATCGATATGAACAGCATGCGCGTTAAGGCTTACGCCTGCGATGACCATAAACCCTGCTAATGAACTTAATTTCATGACTATCCCCTATTCGTCTTCAATTGATTTGCTAATGACAGGAAAACAAGTTACAGGATATCCCAGGTTCCACCAAAATACTCCCAAATCATCCACAAATTCTATCCAACAACCTTTTGATAGTTATTTTATGAATGAATAACGACATGCCAAATAATTTTCTATTTTTTCACTGCCACCTATCGGCGCATAAAAAACCGCTTATGATGAGCGGCTTTTAGGACTTACTTCAACAATTTCAGCAATGTCGGCTCCGTTGCCTTTGCCCAAATTTCATAGCCTTGTTCATTAGGATGTAAAAGATCGGGCATGATTGTTTTTGATAACACACCATTTTCATCCAGAAAAAATGGATTGATATCCAGGAAAAATACTTTTTTATTATCAGCAAATGTTGCGATGATTGTATTAACGCCATTGTTGATTACACGTAACTCACCATCAGGCTTTTCATCGCGGGGGAAAATTGCCAGCAATAAAATTTTAGTGTTTGGCAAACGACGTTGCAATTCTTCAATATTGCGCTTGATACCTGCAGCGGTTAACTCCGGTTTCTCGTGGCGATAGCCCGTGTTGTTGGTACCAAACATCAAAACTGCAACTTTTGGATGCAAACCATCCACCTCGCCGTGCAATAAACGCCACAACACATTTTCAGTTCGGTCACCACCAAAACCCAATGCCACCGCATTATATTTTTTGTAATTATGGTTCCACACATTGAAGCCATCTTTTTCCCAATTTTGGGTGATGGAATCGCCAATAAAAATCAGCTGCGCATTTTTATGCGATTTAACTTCTTCTAATTTTTGTTCATGACGAGCTTGCCACCAATTAATTGACCACCATTCATTTAACATAGATGGTGTGGTAGATACCGCTTTATAATCAGGACAATTTACCGTAGGTTTTCCTATTTTTTGAATAGAGACATTCGCAATCGCAACTTTTCCTTCGCCACCGGTCTCAAGCGAAAAAGGTTGCCGAACTGATGAAAAATCATCGCCATCTTGCATAAAGCATTTCAAGGGCACGCTAAAATGTTGCCAACCTTTACCTATTAATTCCTTTGCCTCTAATAAATAAGGAAGTTTACGTTCGCAATTATTACCTGTGCAGGTTGCTTTGAAAGCCAAGCCGCCTTTGGCAAGATCAATAATATTGAGATCAAAATCAACGACACCTTCTTGCATATAATTATGCAGGTCAAGCGGTGTCGCAGCTTCAAAATTTAACGCGGCTCGCCATGAATCTTTCCACGAAAATGTCAACCCATCGCCATTTATTGATGTGGTTTTTTCGACTGTAACATCGGCATTAGGTGCTGAAGAGCCTGCAACCCGAGGAACTGACGCAGAGGTGGATCCCAATATTTGCTGTGCAGCAGGACTTTCAATCACAACACGAATATTGGAATTTGCTTGCGTTGAATACAAACTCAACCCCTGCGAGCTTGCTGGCACCGCAATCGCTGATTTATTTGTATTAATTTTTTGCTGGGAATAATTGCACGCAACAACAAACAGCGTCAGGAAACTGATTATTGCTGAACGTACAAGAGGTAATTTATTTTGCATAATTTTATCCAATTATTTTTATAAATTATTTACGGCATTAAAAGCAGACAACTAAAAATAAAATTCCCGCAACGCGGGAATTTTCAACTGGCAAGGTAGATATTTTTATAACTAAGCCTGGACTACAAGCTGTTTCTGCGTACCCATACCTTCAATACCCAATTCCATAATATCCCCAGCCTCTAAATACAATGGCGGCTTTTGCCCAAGGCCAACACCAGGTGGTGTACCCGTACTAATAACATCGCCCGGTTGCAAGCTCATAAACTGACTGAGGTAGTGCACTAAAAAGGCAGGCCCAAATACCATGTGTTTTGTTGAACCATTTTGAAACGTTTTACCGTTTACCTTTAACCACAAATTTACGTTCAATGGGTCAGGCACTTCATCTTTAGTCACCACATAAGGGCCTATAGGGCCAAAACTGTCACACCCTTTACCTTTATCCCATTGCCCACCCGGACGCTCCAATTGAAAATTGCGCTCAGATACATCATTGATAACGCAATAACCCGCAATGTGATTCATGGCTTCTGATTCAGGAACATAGCTGGCATGTTTGCCAATAATAATTCCCAACTCCACTTCCCAATCCAACTTGGTAGAGTTTCGTGGCTTGATCACATTATCATTAGGACCCGTTATCGCACTTGTCGCTTTCATAAACACCACAGGTTCAGATGGAACTGCAACACCGGATTCAGCGGCGTGATCGGCGTAATTCAAACCAATACAAATAAATTTCCCAACATTATTTACACAAGGCCCGAAACGAACAGAATCTGCAACAAGCGGTAATGAATTAATATCAATCGCTGCAATTTTTTTAAGGTTTTCATCAGAAAGTGTTGTACCGTTTATATCAGCAATAACACCCGACAAATCACGTACACATCCGTCGTTATCCAAAATTCCGGGGCGCTCTTGTCCAACCGGACCATATCGCAATAGTTTCATTTTTTGCTCTCTATGATGTTAAAAATCGCATCGTCATCTACGCACAGGCGAAAATTCATATCCTTAAAACTGGATTCCCGCATACGCGGGAATGACGATTACTATTTGGATATCAATTACTCCATCCACCATCAATCACATTGATAGTGCCTGTCGTAAACGCAGAATCATCGCTCGCTAAATATAATGCAAGATGTGCCATTTCTTTTGCGCTACCCAAACGCCCCATCGGTTGACGCGCAACAAAATTTTTGTAGGCGGTTTCGTAATCTCCTGTTGCATGCAAACGCTGTTCTAATGAAGGAGTTTGTACAGTACCGGGACAAATTGCGTTACAGCGAATTCCCTGGGTTACAAAATCTGCTGCAACGGCTTTGGTTAAACCAATCACTGCTGCCTTTGTCATGCCATAAGCAAAACGGTTTGGTGCGCCTTTAATGGAGCTTGCAACAGAAGACATATTGATAATGGAGCCACCGCCTTTTGCAATCATCTCTGGAAGAAAAGCGCGGATCATGCGATACATGGATGTGACATTTAAATCCAATGAGAAATTCCAGTCTTTTTCATCGCATTCCAAAATAGTGCCGCTATGAACATAGCCTGCGCAATTGAATAAAATATCAATTGGGCCAATTTCTTTTGCCAGGGCTGTAATGTCTTCTGAATTTAAAACATCCAATTTACGTGTTTCGCAACCAGCGATATTTTTCAACGTATCGAGATTGATATCGGTCGCGATAACTCGTGCACCTTCGGCAGCAAATAATTCTGCGCTGGCGCGACCAATGCCTTGGGCGGCGGCGGTGATTAATGCGGTTTTGCCTTGTAGACGGTTCATAATTTTTCTTGCTATTTAATTTGTAGGTTATTTGTTCTCAGAGAAATCGTCATCCTCGCGAAGGCGAGGATCCAGCTTTTGCCGTTACAACCCGCCTGCCGCGGGCCTCACTTTTCTTTGCTTCGCCAAAGAAAAGTAAGCAAAAGAAAGGCGACCCAGCTTGTCCGTATTTCCTGCGCGTTTCGGGAAATTGCTGTCGTTCCGGTGCGACGTCCCTGTCGCATCGTCACTAAAACGCACGTCCTGTGCGTTTTACGGCAATTTCCCTCCAATGCTCGGCGGACTCACATGGGATATAGGTCGCACTGTAATAAATTTTTACGCAATTTGCCTAACCGGCAAACAACCCGGACCAATAGGCTCAAACGATTTATAAGTCAAAATAAATTCCTGATGCCCCAATTCTTCAGACACACTTCGTTTACCCGAGGCAACATCAATAACATTTTGCAAAATTTCTGCGCCCACTTCATCAAGCGTTGCTTCGCCTTCCAAAATCCGGCCAGCATTTACATCCATGTCTTCACTTAAACGACGATAGGTTTCCGGGTTAGCGCAAACTTTTATTACCGGGGAAATTGCAGAACCAACCACAGAACCGCGACCTGTGGTAAATAAAATAACGTGGGAACCGCAGGCAATTAATTCGATAATCTCGGCGTTATCTGAAATATTGGGAAATCCAAAACGCGGTTCGCCGTCGGGCACTACATCCAATAAATACAAACCACCAGCAGGTGGAATATCGCCCGGTTTAATTAAACCGCTGATGGGAGATAAACCCGATTTTGAGTAGGCGCCCATGGATTTTTCTTCGAGCGTTGTTAAACCACCATCAGCATTACCGGGTGCAAAACTACCGAAACCCATGACGCGATAATAGTGTTCTGCTTTGGCCACACAGGCTTCAATTTCTTCGCCTAATTCTGGTGTTATAGCGCGATCTGCCATGATGGTTTCGCAACCGATTAATTCACCGGTCTCTTCAAAAATACAAGTTGCATTTGCTGCAACTAAAAAATCAAAACAGCGCCCTACTGCAGGATTTGCGCTAATGCCGCTAGTTCCATCTGAGCCGCCACAAATAGTTCCTACAATTAATTCATTTAACGCCATAGGTGCTCGCGGGGTTTTATCCGCTTCAGCTTTTATGCGCGCAACGGCGGTTACACCTGCGTCAATTGTTGCTCTGGTTCCACCTGTTTCCTGAATCACTAATAATTCAGCGGGGCGACCACTCGCGCGGATTTCTGTTAATAATTTATCGCGGTTCATACTTTCGCAACCGAGCGAAATTAACAACGCACCACCAACATTTGGGTGAACACACACCGCACGCATCATTTCATAAGCGTATTGATTCGGGTAACAACCGGGAAAACCAATTAAATGAACATCCATATCATTGGCAAGCGAGACAATTTTGCGCGATACGTGATGCGCACACTCCACTAGATAAGCGACGACAACGACATTGCGAATACCTTTGCGACCATCTTGACGCTGATAACCATTAAAACTAATGGGGCTATTCATTAAGACTCGCTCCTGTCTTTATTTTGGCGTGTGCGTGTGTGGCTTGGGATATAATCGCTCTGCATATTGTGCATGTGCACATGCTCGCCGATGGCGACTGATTGCGTCATTGATCCAATAGGAGCACCGTAGCGATAAATTTTATCGCCCTCACGTAAAGCCCGACGTGCAATCTTGTGGCCTACGTCTATGTCTTGATTTAATTTTACGTTTTGCCCGTCAATATCAACCAAATCACCCGCATAAATATGTGCAACACAGACCAATATATTATCGTCAGGATGCAACAGAATAATCTGCGCAATTTTTTTTGTAATAGTCATCAACTCACTCATTTGAAGATGGCGTTGGTGCGTCCGGATGCATAAGTGCTTGCTCGCGCAAACACTGCCAAAATTCTTGCGGAATAAAATGACTCATCCACGCAATAGAGTGTTCAACTTGCGCGGGCGACGCCAGGCCTGCAATAACAGAACACACTTGTGGATGTGCACCCGGAAATTGCAAGGCAGCCGCCGCAAGCGGAACAGAAAATTCCGTGCAAATAGCTTCAAGTTGTGCAACGCGCTCTACAACAGCTTTTGGTGCTGGCTCGTAGTTGTAATAAAAAGGCCCGGCGCCATTCACACCAGACGCCAAAATTCCTGAATTAAATGGGCCGCCAGAAATAATGGAAACATTACGTTTTGCACAGAGCGGAAAAAAAGATTCGCACGCACTTTGTTCTAACAAGGTGTAGCGTCCGGCTAGTAGAAAACAATCGAAATCGCCATGCGTCAGAGCTTGCTCGCACACTTGCCACTCGTTGGCTCCCAAACCAATTGCCTTTACAACACCTGCTGCGCGCAGCTCATTCATTGCGCGATATCCACCGTCCATAAATTCGCGAAAATGATAAACGTGTTGCTCACCATGTGTGAGGGAACCAAGGTCGTGCGCAAATAAAATATCGATATGATGAGTTTGCAAACGCTGCAAACTGGATTCAAATGAACGCATCACGGCATCGTAGGAATAATCAAAAATTGGTTCGAACGCGGGTGCATGTGCAAAACCGTGGCGAATAGGTTCGGCAGAACTTGTGGGCACTAACAAGCGCCCTACTTTCGACGAAATAATGACTTGGTCGCGAATACCAGCAAGCTTATTGCCCAGGCGCGTTTCGCTTAATCCAAAACCATAGTGGGGAGCGGTATCAAAATAATCGATGTGATGTGCCAGGGCTGCATCCAGGGTGAGCGTAGCGTCTGCATCTGTCATCGCACGGTATAAATTACCCACGGGAGCAGCGCCAAAGCCCAGGGATGGCATACGCAAGATGGTATTTCCAAGACGCTTATGGCTTCTGGCGTTGATAGCCGGGTTGGACGACTGCACTCTCAGCCCCTTTTTATAATTCAGTCTATTTTTTATAATTAAAAACAAATTTGCCAATAAAATTATTTTAACTGATTATAGTCAAACTTAACATATGCCTTGGAAGAATTTTTTCGTAAAGATGGGTCAATAAAAAAGGGCGCCTTAGCGCCCTTCGTTACTTAGTGCATCCGCAATTTTGCGTGCGGATATTTTGAGTTTTTCGATCACCTGTTCATGGGTTACGGCCTGCCCCTTGATTGCAATAAAAGGCACATTTAACACAGCGGTTGCGCCGTTTAATCCCAGGATTGGCACACACAAATCGGTCACGCCATCCACAAAATCACTAGCGGATTGGACGTGTCCGCGCTCTACCGCCGTTTTGGATTTCTGTAAAAAGCGTTCAATACGTTCAGGATCTGCCGACGAGCGCAGTTGTGGCAACCAGCGTGCTTGCGTTTCTTCCGGCGCAAAACCGTACAGCATCAACCCCGAATTGGTATCTATTAATCGGCGGCGATAGCCAACACGAACAGAAAAACCTAAATCCATAGGGCTCTCTATACGCCCAACTACCACAATCTGGTCGCCCGAAGGAACGACCAAATGGCAGGATTGCCCCAGTTCGCGCGCCATGTCTTTCATCACCGGCAGCGCCGTTTCCAGCAGCGAGCGTGCGGAACCCTGTGCGATACCGAGCGTGAATAATTTATTGGTAAGCGTGTAGCCATCGCGCCCGTCGGGAGAGGATTCTATATATCCGCGAAACTCCAGCGCCAACACCATGCGGAACAATTCGCTAACGGAGCGGCCCAGGGTCACCGCCATTTGCGAGGTTGTCATGGGAGCGCCGTTGCGCGCCAATAATTCGAGGATATCCAGGCCTTTTTCGAGTGCTGGCGCTTTGTATTTACGGTCGTTCTCATCCGAAGATGCATCTAAAGCTGTGTCGTTGTTTGTCATGGTGATATTTTTTATATATGAATGAATAATGTTATACGTGAAAGGAAAATCAAAGTATCAGATGCACACTTTATGAACAAGTAAAAATGCCTCAGCTGAAAGTTAAAAACAGTAAAAGTTTTTTGCGGTTAATCCAAAAATAGCATCCCGCTCAGCGCCAGGCATAACAGGCAACGCAGCATTCGCCAGCTCAAGCCAATCCTGATAACCCGCATAAGCTTTGTTGGGCGCCAGGTTTAATACGGGCCAATCGCTTCCCCACATCAACCTGTGGGCTCCAAACAAGTGGTACAACTGCGTAATGTAAGGGCGCAATTGGTCAATCCCCTGCTCTTCAGCAGCTTCAGTTAAAAGGCCGGACAACTTGCAATAAACATTGGGCAATTCTGCCAGGGCGGCAACGGCTCGCGACCAGGATTCAAAACCACCAGACGCAATTGGCGGCTTGGCAGCATGGTCTATCACAATCGGCAGATTGGTATGTCGTTTGGCAAAAATGCGCAGGTAAGGCAAATGGCGAACCTGTACCAACGCATCAAGGCTTAGGTTTTGTTGCTGCATTTCAGCGATTGCGGGTTCAATCGTGTGGTTGAGAATCCAGCTATCTTCCGACAAGCTTTGCAGCATTGGGCGCAAACCGCGCATTTTAGGATGCTGCGCCAATACCCTGATGCGCGCTACCGCAGCAACAGACGTTAGGTCAACCCAACCCACAACCGCTTTAACAACATCCGATTCCCTGGCAACACGCAGCAAAAAATCAGTATCCGCATCACTCTCTTGCGATTGCACCAACACAGTTCCGGTAACACCGGTTTGTTGCATTAAAGGCAATAAATCGTCAGGACCAAAATCACGATAAATCGCAACCAGGTCTGCCGTTGGCCAGGTGCAATCGTTCTTACCGATTTGCCAAAAATGTTGATGCGCATCTATCACAAAAAATTCCTTTCTTTTACGCCTTTGTTTCGCGCCGGTAGCACGCGCGTGCAAACGCGGCGATCACAGAAAAAGCGATCAACGGAGTCATCACAGCAATGTGAATACTCGACAGATCAGAGACAAATCCCATCACGGCTGACAGCACAGCACCACCAATAATTGACATCACCAACAACGATGAACCTGCCTTTGCCTGTTCACCCAAATCTTTAATCGTCAACGCAAAAATAGTGGGAAACATGAGCGACATAAAAAAGCTCGTCGCAACCAATGCAAGCATGCCAATAACATTAGGACTCAGGATTGCGATTGCACAAAGCGCAACGTTCACAAGGGCATAAATAAACATCAATAAACTGGGTTTTACTCGCGACATAAGCGCCGTCGCCACAAAACGCCCAAGCATAAAAATCACCAGGGATGCGAGTAAATAATCCGCCAGGATTTTTTCACCGGTGCCCGGCATAGCTTGTTGTCCGTAGCGAATGGTGTAACTCCACAAACACACTTGCGCACCCACATAAAAAAATTGCGCAGCGACGCCAAACATAAAACGGCCATTCGCCAGCAAATTTTTATAATCAGTCCAATTCACCGCTTCAGTTGTACTGGATTGGATCGCAATTTTAGGAAACTTCACCATCCACACTAACAATGCCCACAGGAAAACTACAGCACCTATGACCAAATAAGGCCCCTGCACGGCTTGTGATTCGGTTTGATAAAACTGTTCCAAAGCCGCAGGTGCCATTGCCGCCAAATCAGCAGCGCTTGGTTCATGACCCGAGAGAATAAATTCGCGACCAATGATAATGCCAGAGATGCAACCAAATGGATTAAACGATTGTGCGAAATTCAAACGCCGCTCAGCCGTCGCAGGATCACCCATTGCAACAATTAATGGATTGGCAGATGTCTCCAAAAAAGCCAAACCGCTGGCGATTACAAAAAGCGCGCCCAAAAACAAAGCGTATTCACGTTGCGCAGCAGCAGGATAAAACAGGAACGCGCCAAACGCGTACAGCAGCAATCCAGTCATAACCGCTGCCTTGTAACTGTAACGGCGCATGAATAAGGAAGCTGGAATCGAAAACACAAAATATCCGGTGTAAAACGCCGATTGCACCAGGCCTGATTTTAAATCGCTGAGGGAAAACACTTTTTTAAATTGCGCAATCAAAATATCGTTGAGGTTGTTCGCCATTCCCCACAAAAAAAACAGGCTGATAATCAGGATCAAAGGCAACAAAACAGACGCATTTTTTTCATTATTATTCATATATTTTTTCCCGCGAGCCATAAGCCCAAACACTTGTTATTGTCTTTTTATTGAAGCGGTAACAGAAACCCACTATACAACAACATAAGTTTATATGTAAAAGATAAATTACATATAAAATATGATAAAATAAGGTCATTTAAACCATAACACAATAAATTTATCGTTCGGGCTATTTTATGATCCTAGCTAATATTGACGATTACCGGGAACTTGCCCGCCGCCGTTTGCCGCACTTCCTGTTTGAATATATTGATGGCGGTGCTTTTAGCGAAACCACCTTGCGCAGTAATTCAAGCGATTTACAAAAGATCGTGCTGCGCCAGCGAGTCTTACGTGATGTTTCCCAAGTATCGACCGAAACTACCCTTTTCGGCCAGAAGATGGCAATGCCACTTGCGCTTTCACCCGTTGGAATTGCCGGTTTAAACGCACGCCGTGGCGAGGTGCAGGCAGCGCAGGCCGCTGAGGCTGCCGGCGTGCCTTTTTGTCTTTCTACAGTATCGGCATGCTCTATTGATGAAGTGCGTGCAGGTGTAAACAATCCAGTCTGGTTCCAGCTTTATATGATTCGCGACCGCGGTTTCCTGCGCGAAATGCTGGCGCGCGCCAAAGCCGCCGGTACTACAACATTACTATTTACCGTCGATATGCCGGTACCTGCCACACGTTATCGCGATATGCGCTCAGGGCTTTCCTACGGCACCCTGTTCCAGCGCAAATTAACCCGCTCGCTCCAGGTTTTGCGTCGCCCTCGCTGGGCGTGGGATGTGGGTATATGCGGACGTCCTCACAGCCTGGGCAATATAGCGCCAGTGCTGGGTGACGATGCGGGCATCGACGAGTTTTGGGCCTGGCTTGGTAAGAATTTTGACCCAACGGTAACTTGGGCGGATATAGATCGCATCCGCGCAGAATGGGATGGTCATTTTGTGATTAAAGGTATCCTGGATGCCGAAGACGCCAGACAAGCAGTCACAATTGGCGCTAACGGGATTATCGTTTCCAACCACGGTGGTCGCCAGTTGGACGGCGCAAGTTCAGCCATTCGCGCATTACCCAACATTGCTGAAACTGTTGGCGATGACCTGACGATATTGATGGATAGCGGTATTCGCAGCGGCCTTGATATAGTCCGTGCGCTTGCGCTTGGAGCTAAAGCCGTAATGATTGGACGCCCCTGGGTTTATGCATTGGCCGCAAAACAAAAAACAGGGGTCAGTGAAATATTAACTTTATTTGCTAACGAAATGCGCGTTGCAATGGCGTTGTCCGGCTGCACGAAAATTGAGGATATCAACGCGTCGATTATCGAAAGAATTAATCAGTAAAGTTGATCAACCGAGAAAATAAAAAAGGGCTTTCGCCCTTTTTTATGTGTTTGTTTACTTGTTTTCAAGTGTCGTCGGATCAATCCACAATTCAGGGCGATTTACCGGAACCTGATCGGTAATCAGCGGATTGTTCAGGGGAATCACTAAACGATTTTTTAAATCGCCCTTGGTAATAGCTTCCTGCACGCTGGGCGAACTCATAAATACTTTATCAAAACTGCCATCTGCAATTGCACGAGTCAAACCCAGCTCCAGATCGCGCGCCAGTTTTTGTTTGGACTTATTAACGAATAAAAAGAAGTCCAGCTTATAAACCAGCATTAAATGTTTTTCGACCGTGAGGTTCAGATCTTTATGCTTTTCCACTTCACCAAATGGCTCAAAAACGGCACGGGGAAATGCATCAAAACGACCGCCATCCAGCATGTAAAACAAATTCAGATACTTCATGGTTTTTACAACATTCAAACCGTTGGCTTGCAGGATTTTTGTATCAGCCCATGCAGTACCTTGACCCAAACGAAGTTTTCGCAAGTCATCAATATTTTTGACTTTATCAAATTTCTCCTGGTCACCCTGACGAATAATTAGCAAGCGATGGCCGAGTAAACCTTTATAGAGTGGGATTTTTACCAGCTCTAGTTGTTCTTCCAAATCTCTACTCGTACCCGCCCAGATAATATCCAACTTATTATTCATGGTATCTTCGACCATTCGGGTTTGGGTCAAATCACCAGGGACAACTTCCAATTCATATTTGGTATCAATATGTGCCAGTGCCAGTTTGATCATTTTCGCCGCGTAATACCCGTTAGGGTCGGCATCTGATTGGTTATATTTCAAGACTTCTGCGGATGCAGACATGGTCGCGACTGCTAGTCCTATAGCAGCGATGATTGACCGATGAAAATTACGGATACGAATTGCCATTTACAACACTCTCACATTGGTTTTTTTGAAGTATAGCGGCTAAATAAAGAATCAACGTTTATATTTGCTAAGAACTCTAGTCGACTACCAACAAAACTCAACAATAAAAAAAGCCCTCAAATGGCATGTGCACTTGAGGGCGACTTATAGTCATTTTGAATCTATAAATAAAGAAACTTGCGACTTTGAGAGCCGAGTCTTATTGGCTTGTGTAAGTTGCCATACGCACTTTTAACACATGTGGACGCTTGGCAAAATTAAGTCCCCAATCCGTTTGGTCGCCATTCCACACGCGCTCCATCACCCACTTACCATTTTCATAATGACCTTCCTCAACACGCTCAATCATGTATTTGGAATCTTTAATTTCTGCCGACGGTTTAAATTCAACACGAGCTTTAAACGCCGTTACCAAATATTCATTTTCACTTAATTGCGCGATTAGCGCACCACCGCTGGCCACGTCATTACCCACAGGTGGCGATGTAAAAAACATCGGGCGGCCATAAGTCACTTCTGCATTCCATTTTCCCAAATCAATCGTTTGCGTTAGTGCTTCGGCGATTTTTTTACTCGCGGCTTCTTTTTCTTCTTTGGTTGCATCAGGTTTGGCTGCCATTTTTTTCACCGCATCGGCATCCAATGGCTCAGAAACACCCCACACATTATTTTCAAAACTTAATTTCGCCCATTCGCGTGCCATGGGTGCAAGCACACGATAATGTTGTGCAAACTGTTCAATGGTGTCGTCATCATATTTACTCGCGCCCAATGGATAATTTACATAATCCGTATCATCCATTCCGAATGGAGCGAAACCTATTCCGCCTTTGCCTAACGTATCAAAAAAATAACGCGCATATGGCTGGCTATTTCCGATCTCTGGAACAAATAACGGATTATTTTTTCCACTGTACTGCTCTAACCATTTCAATACAGTTTTATGATCACTGTTATAAATATCCGGAGCAACGGCATCCAAACTGGGAGCGGCAGCTTTCCAGATGTGTATTACATTATCCGTTGCACCACCTTTCTCCCAAAAGGTTGGATTGAAAGGGTCACGCAATGCAACATTGGTGTACATGGGCAAAGGTTTTATTGCCTTGCCTGCTGCTGCCAATTCTTCACAAAATTTCGCAATATGGTAAGCATGAAAAAATTCATCGGCGTCTTTACCAAACACCTCTGTCCAGGTGCCAGAATTTGCGCCAATTTTTTTCACGAGATCAGCAGCAACCGGAGCATTAAACACTTTATTGGCCATGGCTGAATAATCGCGATCAGCTCCCCAGGTGCCGGCTTCGTTTTCAACTTGCACCATGATAACAGTATTTTTTTCGTCGACTTTTTTGAGATGTGTCATCAATTGCAAAAATGCTTTTTTATCTGCTTCGAGTGTATTTTTCCCCAAAGGTGATAATGAATTTAAAGTATCGCCGGTTTTAGTGACTACACGAGGAAAACGCTCATTATTTAATTTCACCCAAGCCGGTGCGTAATGAGGTGCGTTATTTTTCCAGGTGCCAAACCACAACAATACCAAACGCGCATCGTGTTCACGCGCTTGCTGTAAAAGAACATCAACATAAGAAAAATCAAACTTGCCTTCTACAGGTTCTATTTGTTCCCAGGCAACCGGAATTTCTAACGTATTCGCATGCATTTTTTCAAAGCTTGGCCACACTTGTTTTAAGGCATCTGGATAATTGCTGGAATTATTAGCCTGCATGCCCAGCATCAAAAAGGGTTCACCATCAACCATCAGTGCATGGCGGCCATTTTTGGTTACAAATTCAGGAGTGTTTGCGGCTGATGAAACTTCAGCGCAGCACATCAATACAGCGCCTAGAAAAATGGAAAAATGAAATAATTTTTTTCTCATCAGGTTTCACCTTATTGTTTAATTTAAAAAAATATCTGCACGACAAGTCTAGCAAATCGATGAATGTTTAATAGTTTAGATGTGTAAAAAACAAAATCATATTTATAAAAAAAACCTTGCATCGAAACCGATGCAAGGTTTTAAACAGATTAACAACCTATGTGTTTAAAACTTCGCACGGAAGCTAATGGCATAACGTGCATCTTGCGCATAAGAATACGCAACATGTTTGCCCGCGCCATTTTGATCCATGATACCGATAGTTTTATCTTTCAACAGATTGCTTGCTTCAAGGGTAATGGTGTAATTATCCAGGAAGGTATAACCGATAGAGGCATCCAATTGGCCATATGCATCGTTGTAAATTGGAATCGCAGCGCTGGTTCTTCCTTCAGTATCTGGCGCCCAATTAACGTAATCGGTGTTATAGCCGTTTGGCCCCACAGCAATCAGGTACTTGCTACGCCACGAATAAGCCAGACGTGCAGAAATACCATTTTTCTCAAACATCCCAACAATATTGAAAGAATCCCTGGATAATTGATCAACAGGTAACTGGCCATATGGCGATGCATCAGTATCGCGTGGCGCAGCGCCCGATAACAAAGGAATATCCGTTTTGCTATCAATATAGGTGTAATTCACATCAAGGCCTAAACCATCAAATGGTGCGGGCAATGAATCGAAGAATTTGCTCGCGCCAACTTCAACACCGTTGATATCACCAGAGCCTATGTTATCCAACCAGGTTGCAGTTCCGGCAACGCCATTAATGTTGAATGGTGTAGTACCTTTTCTGAAGAAGCCATCAACTTTCTTGTTGAACAATGCAGCATGGGCCATACCGCCTTTATCATCAAAATACCATTCAACAGAAATATCAAATTGTCTGGCAGTCATTGGTTCAAGATAGGGGTTGGTATCCTGGCTTAAGGAGAAGGTGTAATCATTAATACTTGTGGGATTATTATTTCCCTCTTTCACCGTAGCGTTGAATGTCATTCTCGCTTGCATATCCGAGAAACTTGGTGCCCAAATTGCTTTTGATGCCGCGAAACGAACAAACACATCATCAGAGGCTTTCAATCTTAAGTTAAAGCTTGGCAATACATGGGTGTAACTATTTTTAGCATCAAAATCACCGGCGTTTGCGCTTTGGATAACAGTGCCATTAGGCGCTGTAACTTCTGCGGTAGTGATATGACCATGCGCTACGTTATCGGTTTGAACAACACGAACACCGAGGTTACCATCAATAGGCATTGCCAAATCGTCAAATGCATAGTTAACCATTACATAACCAGCAGCGGTTTTCTCCTCTTGTTGGTTACCATAGGCAGGGTCAACCAAACGATTAGCATCAAAAGTACAATAACCGTCCGTACAACCTGTATTTACGCCCTGAACTGTTGACCAGAAATTTTTAACCGCATCATTTGAATAGATGTATCCAAACTCAGGAACATTTACGTCACCGCGTTGAAAGTTTTTGAACGAATACAAGGTCAAATATTTAGAGGCTTGATCAGCGGTCACTTTAGTAATTGAATTTCTATCGCCACCACCAGCAGTCCATGTATCGTAACGAGTTTTCCACTCATAACCGGTATTGATGTTATCTGCTGTTTTTTCAGAATAACGCACACCCGCTTTTACTGATTTTATGATTGAATCTTCAAAGCTATATTCTGCATCAAAGCGACCTGTTTTAGCATCGGCAGAGTTACGCTCGAAGTGAGTCATTTCCTGACCCAAGGTATAGTTTGCATAATCGGACATGTAATCCGAATCAATTTCAATAGAAGGCGTTTCCGAACCTACGCCATTAAGGTGTGCGGTTGGAGGGAATAAAATTACACCCAGGGTAAAATCATCCGAGGTCGCTTCAGATTTAACATATTGGAAATCAATATTGAATTTCCAATGATCATCTGGCGTCCATTTAAAGCCCGTTGAATAATCGGTTGTTTTTGATGTCGTCAAAGCCCAACGCGTACTGGTACCAAAATTCAAACCCCAGTCAGCTGGATTTGCAACCGTAACATCACCCGAAATCATTTCATTATTGTTGCCAAATACCCAATTTTTTGCAGCGGTAGGGACTATAGCGTTATCACCGTTTGCACTATTCAGGAAGAACGCATTTTCATCGTATTCAGAATCGTGTTTGCTTTGGAAAGCCGTCAAATAAAACTCTGTGTTTTCGTTAGGAGCCCATTGGAAAGCAGCGTAACCACCATCACGTTTACCGTGATAATCGTTGCGGCGCCAATCCACACCTTTTGATACCCACTCATCTTGTCCATCAATAGTTCTTGGCAAAAATGGACGGCTATAAACCTGGTCAGAACGGCTGCCTAATTTTGAAGTTGATAAATCAATCAGGAAACCCATTTCTCCTGCATCGGTAGACCAGCGATTGCTGTACAAACCGGAATATTCGCCGTTGGTTTCTTTCAATTGGTCGCCGTAGTTACCTTTGATCGTTATGCTCGCCAATTGGCCAGCCGCATCAAACGGCATACGCGTACGCAAATTTACTGTACCGCCCAAACCGCCTTCAATCATGTCAGCAGATGGACTTTTATAAGTGTCGACTGCATACATTAATTCTGCGGGCACATCTTCAAAGCTTAGGCCGCGACCACTGGCTGCAGAGAAAACATCTCGGCCATTTAATTCAGCACGCACTTGCGTTAAACCACGAACAGCAACACCACTACCTTCAGCAGCAGGGTGTTCTGCATCGTTGTTGGTATAGCGACCAATGGTGACGCCCGGTACACGCTGCAAAGCTTCGGTTACGCTGCGGTCGGGTAATTTACCAATGTCTTCAGCAACAATAGAGTCAACCACAACGTTTGAATTTTTCTTAACTTCTTGCGCAGATTGGATACTTGCGCGCTGGCCCGTTACTACAATTTCTTCTGTCTCTGCAGCTTTTTCCTCAGCAGCGTAGGCATGGGTTGCAACACCCATTGCGCCCACAACCAGGGAAACGCTGGACGCCATTTTGATATACAACGGTAATTTCTTTTTCAGAAATTTTTGTTCGTTTTTATTTATCATTGTCTTTCTCCAGTTAAAGAATTAAAACCACCCCTAAATTTTTTTGTCACTTATTGTTGTGACTGTCACACTACATCCAAACCAAAAACCTGAATTTTTAGACAACTGCAAACCTACGCACTAAAAATCTTTTTTAGCCTTTGGTTAAAAGATAAGTCTTGCCTGCTTGCGCCTTAAACGTGCCGTTATCGCCGTTAAGTTTGATGGCAACTTTTTTACCGCTGGATTTTTCAACCAGCAAAAATGGATTAGCCAGCACAGAATTTTTTATAGTAATTTCACCACTCTGCCCTGCAATTAAATTGGCTTCTTGCAGCTCATTATTTTTCCAGCGTAAATCCATTACCAAATTGCCGCGCGCACGCAATCCTGCAACAGAACCATTTGCCCAAGCTTTAGGTAACGCAGGTAATAACTGAATGAGATTGTTTTGGCTTTGTAATAGCATTTCGGCGATACCCGCAGTCGCGCCAAAATTGCCATCAATTTGGAATGGCGGATGGTTGTCCCATAAATTTGGCAAAGTGCTTATGGTTAATTGTTCAGATAAGACTTTGTGCGCGCGATCACCATCTAACAAACGCGCCCACAAATTGACTTTCCACGCTTGTGACCAGCCAGTACCACCATCACCACGCGCATTTAAAGTGGTGCGTGCTGCCTGCAATAATTCAGGTGTTTTTGCTGCATCAATTTGATGACCAGGGTGTAAAGCAAATAAATGTGAAACGTGGCGATGTTGATTTTTTGGATCATCAATATCCTGTTTCCATTCTTGTAATTGTCCCCACTTACCAATACGCAAACCGGAATCCAGGTTTGCTAAAACGTCGGCGGTTTGCTGTGCAAATTTTTTATCGCCAACAATGGTTGCGGCTTCAGAGATATTACGCAGTACATCGAACACAATTTGTTGCGACATTGCAGCAGCAACCACAAAAGGTCCCTGCTCCGGCGAGAAACTCGGTGACACAACCCATTTTCCATCGCGAGGATCTTTTACCAAAGTATCCAACCAAAATTGCGCAGCGCCTTTCATTAAGGGATATGCGCGCTCACGCAGGAATTTTTTATCGCCGGTAAATAAATAATGTTCGTAATAATGTTGCGCCATCCACGCGCCGGCTTCAGGCTGCCAAAACGCCGTTGGCCATTCGATGACACCAGCAAAACCCCACACATTGGTATTGAGGAAAAGTGTCCAACCCTTTGCGCCTAAAATTTGTTTGGCAGCCACTTGCCCGGGTTTAACCAATGAATCAACAAAATCAAATAAAGGTGGAAGTGTTTCTTGTAGATTGGTGGTTTCAGCTAACCAGTAATTCATTTGCAAATTAATATTTACGTGATAATCATCGTTCCACGGCGGGGTATTGGTTTTATTCCAAACGCCTTGCAAATTTGCAGGCAAAGAACCTTTACGCGATGAAGCGATAATTAAATAGCGGCCAAACTGGAAATAAGTTGCCTCCAAAGTTCGATCAAGAACCGCATCACCTTTGCGATAAGCAGCTAATAATTGCGGCGTAGTCAATTGGGTTTTCGCTTGGCCAATATCCAAAACAACGCGATTAAATAATTGGTGATAATCATCTTCGTGATTTTCCAACAACATCTGGAAAGATTTTTTACTGATCTTATCCAAGGCAGAGGCAACAGCAATGTGGGGATCTTTACCGCGATAATCAGGATATTGCTGCGCGTAATTTGTACCTGCACTCAACACAATGAATGCTGAATCTGCAGCAACAACATCAATTGATTTTTCTTTATTGACTGGCTGATTATTCGTAATGATTTGCACAGCCGTTTCATACCGCAAACCATTATCGTGCAATGCGCCGCGCGCGCTGATGCGGCCCTGGTTGACTTTTGTTTCTACGCTGCGGTTATCGGGAATATTTAATGCAGCGCTGAAATTAATTTTTTTTGGCTGGTCTGCACTGATACGAACAGCGATAACACCATCAGGGAAACTGGCAAAATATTCACGCAAATAGTGCACACCATTTTGCGTATAAGTCACTCGTACTACGCCATCATTTAAATCAAGTTCGCGACGATAATCGCTTACCGGTGATGTATCAGAAAAACTCAGCGCAAGCTCACCGAAATTTTGGTAATCGCCATAACCGATAGTTTTGTGGCCAAGCTCTTTTGCAACAACCTCCGGTGCCATCTCACCTTTTTGGGTAAGCGTGTTGCGCACAGCCGCCAACTTTGTCACTTGTGATTCAGAAGGAATACCAAAGTCATAACCTTGTTTGGAACCCGGCCCACCAGTCCAAAGCGTTTTCTCATTGAATTGCAGATGATCAACATCCACGCCACCCATCACTACCGCGCCCAAAGCGCCATTGCCAATGGGTAAGCCTTCGCGCTCCCAATCCGAAGCCGGTTTATCAAAAGTAATTTTTAATGCGGGAACAGACGCTTCAGCAGCAAACGCAATAGATTGCGCTCCCAAAAACGTCAGCACGACAAAGTGCCGGTAATGTTTAGATTGTTGGAGCGCTGCTAATAACCCATCCCACATAGGAGATACCTGTTTTTTATGTTCTACGTTTTATGGTTTTTATGGCTTATGAATTTGTGCTTGTGGAATTCAATGAATTGTCAGATATATGGTATTTATGACCATTTGAGCCATCTTAAGATAATATTTTCATAGATGCAATATTTATTACATATAATACTCTTGTATAAACTTGTTTTTGTATATGAAATTTAAAAGCACATTTGAAAGTACCATGAGGTCTTGATCGCAAATTTTTGGCGCATAGAAATACAAAAAAGTCGATTCAGATGAAAAATCGACGCCAATCAGGTATTTGCATAAATCTGGAGAGAGTTTTTCGAAGGGTTTTGACCTGTAACCTATGTCACCACTGCAGGGAATATCGGCACACGCATTGAAACGGCGTCGGGTCACCATCTTGTAGGCGCACCACGGGTTAACTGGATTAATAACGGAACACCGAATGGTTTGCCTGTCGTCATGGGCAAGTAGTGCTCAACGGCAATAATTCGCTCGTGAATAACACGGAAACATTTTCGTGGTGAATAACCACAATGGTTCAGGTTGCTCGTAAACAAACGGCGGCAATGTCCAACATGGGAATGGCTCGGCGGTGGCCAACGCTGGGCGTTGAATCCTGTTGCCAATTGATTAGTGTTTAATAGCCAGGGATGATTTTTATAAAAAGGCGAGCTGGTATAAATCAGCTCGCCTTTTTTATTGTTATCGAGAAAGGAGGCAGGTATTCTCTACCACACAAAAATACGCCAAATCAGAAAGAAGGACTTTGATGTTTTTAACTCCTCCCTAGTTAAATGGATTATGGACTTTCTGATTTTATTGAACCTTATTTCCGATTATATTGAAATTCAATTTTGGTGTTTTGTCGCAGGCACTACACTTTTGAATTTTGTCCACTTTGGGCCAGGCTTTTTGCTTAAGCTAAGTTCGGCTCTTGGATTAAAATCAAAAAGCGCTTAAGGAATCAGCTTCTTTCGCTATATTTTTTAGCAATAGCGTTAGACCATCACAACCACTTTTATCGATAGTGAGCTTTTTCTTTACTCGCTTTTGGTTTTTCTGCTTTCGTTTCAGCGAGGTTTACATAAAGTTCATTCAAATGATTTTGTATGTGTCTTGCTTCGAAAAGCTTAGGGTTAGCGTTAAAGAATTTTGTTGCACAAAAGAATTCCACAAAATCGGAATTTAAAACTACCACTTAGCTCGGCATTAACTAAAATATGAATAAATTCGCACCTGAATATTCAAAAAAAGAAAGAATTGTATTGATGCTCAAGCATGCAGCATGGGCAATTCCCTTATTTGTTATTACAAAATTTGTCTTTTTGCCTTGGTTTGAGGTTTATGCTGAAAACGCACATTGCTACAGGTACGGAAATATAACGGGGACCCAGGTTGTATTTTACGGCTTATTTGTTGGCCTTCCTCTTTTATCTGCAATCTTAGTGTTTTTATTGAAAGGTCCGAATTGCATAAAAATTCTTCGCTTTGCTCAAAGTCCATTGCCGGGTGAAAAAGTATTTAAACCAACTAAATACGTTTATGGATTTCGCGCAAAATTAAAGCCATTATTCTTATTTATTGTTATGATTTTCTTTATTGGTCTGTCTATCAAAGGTATATATTCTGCTAACCAAATAATTTGCATGATCAATATCAAAGCATTACCTGTTTGTAAATCAAACTAAAATCGCTAAAGCATCGCAACCCACTGTTGCCGTACAGTTTTAATTTGCAGTTTTAGTTAGGTGTGCATATTGCTTTGCTACGCAAAATATCCATAAAGTCATAACTTTTGAATTATAAAACTCTTGCTGCGATAAGCAGCAAAGCTAAAAAACTCCAAACCTGAATTTATTACGGAAGATGCACAGGTTTTTTTCAGATTTTGCAAAAAATAATTTTAAAGTGAAGTTAGTTAAAAATGAAGGTAGCGTTAGATATACTCTAAAGGTAATGGAGAAGTTATTGGCAATAAATTATTCTATTTATATTGGAGATATAAAAAATGACGGAAAAAATAATTGAAGCAAAATGGATTTCAGGTTTTTGGAGGCGAATTGCAGCACTTTTGATTGACACTATAATACTAGGTGTTTTTGGTTACATCCTGGGAATGGTTTTTGAAGATATTTTTGTTGCAGCAGGAATGTGGGGGCGTTTAATTGGATTCTCAATAGCGCTTATATATTTCGGTCTAATGAATAGTAAAATTTTAGATGGCCAAACAATTGGCAAAAATCTGTTAAAGATTAAAGTTGTCAATTCAAATAACGACACTATTGGTATAGCAAGATCATTCGGTCGTTATATTATATTCTCCGCCCCATTCTTTTTAAACGGTGCTCATTTTACAAATGAAATAATAACTTCTTATTTAATATATCCACTGTCTTTTATTATATTTGGTGGGTTATTATCGACAGTGTATTTATATATTTTTAATCGCGCTACCCGTCAATCATTTCATGACCTGGTGTTTGGGACTTTTGTAGTAAATTCAGATGCCAAATCACAAAACATTGCCACAGTTTGGAAAGGTCATTTAATAATTGTTTTTATTTTATTTATTGTTACAGCCGTGTCACCAATATTGACCAAACAATTTTTAAAACCTGAACCTTTTAATAATTTGCTCGCAGCTCAAATTGCATTATCTAATGATCCATCAACCACCTATGCAAGTATTACTACGGGAACCAAATCATTAATTTCATCGACCAAAGGTACAAGCACTACTACTTATATTAATGCTCAGATATTTCTTAGGCAGAACAGTATTAATGATTCCGATTTAGCACGCAGACTAGCGCACTTAATTATTGATAAATATCCGGAGGCTAAAACATCAAACTCAATTAATATAACGCTTATATATGGTTTTGATATTGGAATTGCCTCCAAGTGGAATAGCTACGTGCACTCTTATGATGCGGCAGACCTTCTAAATCCCGGGCAATAAACACATCATAAAAATGGGATGGATATTCCCTATATTAAAACGAGCGTTTTAGTTTTGGAAAAGCACGAATCATCACCATATTGCTTTTATCTGTAAACACTTGCGAGAACAAGCTGGATTAGATTTTTTCTCTATTCAGGCAATAGCAACAGAACCAGCATATTCAATTCTTTGCCATAGCAGTTGTACAATCAAACCATCAATAATTAACTCATTAGTTATTAAGGAAAAACATGGAACATAAACTTTCTGAAATTGGCCAAATTGCAATCACTATCAGTGATCTTGGCACTGCCCTTCACTTTTATCGTGATGTATTGGGTTTGGATTTTTTATTTAGTCCGACGTCTACCCTTGCTTTTTTAAATGCGGGTTCTGTTCGTATTATGCTTAGCACACCGCAAGGTGCCGGTACTGTTGGTGCAAATTCAACTTTGTATTTTAAGGTTAGTAATTTAGAAGCTGTTTTCTCTACAATAGTTGCTCGTGGTGCCAAAATCGAACGGGAGCCACAATTAGCGGCGAAACTTCCTGACCATGAATTGTGGATTGGTTTTGTGCGAGATCCAGACAATAATTTAATTGGTATTATGGAAGAAAAACGATAATTATAAATGCAATATTTCCCTAAGCAATTTTTACGGTGAACGAGATTTAGTTGCAATGTCGTAAAAGATCAACTCGATAGGAAAAATTCAAAAGTATGAATCAAATCCACATAACACCAAAAACCATTTTCGGATTAACTACAAGAACTAATAACGAAAATGAAATGAATCCAGGCACAGGGAAGATTGCCGGGCTCGTTAAAACTTTTGATGAAAAAGTCAGCGTTAACTATAGTGATGGTGCCAGGGTATATAGTGTCTATTATGATTATGAATCAGATGCATCGGGCGATTATTCAGTGTTGATAGGTGCTGACCGGGTAGGATCATCTGGTGTAGAGTTACAAGAAGTGGCAATTCAGGAAGGAAATTATTTGGTTTTCTCAGCAAGCGGGCAAGTTCCACAAATTATTTTTGAAACCTGGTCTAGAATTTGGGATTATTTTTCAAACGAAAGCTGCCCACACCATAGGGCTTATTCAACTGATTTTGAATTTTTCAAAAATCAAAATGAAATAGAAATTCATATTGCTGTTAAATAATTTGAAATCGAGAATATTATTGAAGGTCGCTGATTCGCCTACCTTCAATATTTGTGAAGTGGTTAAATTTGGATCGTAAGACTCACATCGTTCACAATGGTAGTGAAACTATCGCTCTCGGTTACCAATTAGTAATTGAAGGCCCAAGCCCCGTCATTTCTTTTTGAAGGCTTTTTCAGCATCCTTCGCCATGGCCTTAATCATGTCCACTTCTGCCTGGCGATAAGGTTTGCCATCAGCGTAGAAAATATCGTGGAACCAGAGAATCGGAGGACGCATTACGTAGGGTTTTTCCCAGGAATCCCACGGCATATCGGTTTGGGTTTTGCCTTTTACAAAGCCCCAGTTGATCATGCCGATGTTGTATTTTTTAGCGATAGGTAAATCGCCATCAAATGTAGAGCCATTACCGCGCGCCATATATTCGGTACAAATAATCGGGCGACCGTACGGCATCAATTGTTTAACGCGCGCTTCAAAACCTTCTGGCCAACCGTAATCGTGGAAGCTGATCACATCTGACTCGGATAATTGGGTTTTCTCTACCACATTGAGGGAACCGCCTTCTTTTTTAAATGAAGAAATAGTCCAGTCATCGCCATGCCACACACCACTGGTGAGCGGCTGGATTGGATCTTGCGCTCGCACCCAGGCAAATACTTGCGGCAATAATTTAGCCACTGCTGCTGTTTTTATTTTTTCATCCAGTTGTTTGTAACCACCGCCACCAGTGTTGTCGGGTTCGTTCCACACATCCCAACCGATGATGCGATCATCTTTCGCAAATGTTTTTACAACATCTTCAACATAAGCTTTCAAACGCGGATGCTGGCTTTCATCAAGCAACACCGCATTTGCAGGTGATTGCACCCAACCGGAATTATGTACTCCAGGAATTGGCATGTGTTGTGGGCCTGCTTTTGGTGCCGGGTCCCAGCAGGAATCGAAAATAACTAACAGCGGTTTTATTTTATGTTTACTGGCGATATCCAAAAATATATTGACGCGCTTTTTGAAACCTTCAGGGTCTTGCGCATAAGCGAGATCATGCAAAAACACACGCATGGTGTTCATACCAATGCCTTCTGCGTAACCCAATTCTTTATCGATTTCCGCAGGATTAAAGGTATCTGCCTGCCACATTTCCAATTGGTTAATCGCACTGGCATTCGTGTAATTACTGCCAACTAACCAACGTTGTTTGGCATACCAATTATTGGCTTTTTCTGCACTCCAATGCTGCGTATCTGCAACAGCAGTGTTGACCGAAAAAGTCCCTGCAATTGCGCTGGCGATTAAGATTGATTTGGTTATTTTCACCCTTCACCTCTTGTTTTTTTTATTAAAACCTAACGAGTTAACAATAAAAAATTAACTTGCGTGCTATCAACGTCAGCTAATTATTAAGGGCAATTAGGCTGGCTGCACAATTTGTAAATAATGGTGTTGGAGTAAACTTGTCCGGGATTTAAACGTGCAGATGCAAATTTGGATTGATTAGGTGCATCAGGAAATTTTTGTGGTTCCAACACAAAGGCATCACCTTCACGATAGAAATTTCCTGCTTTACCCGTTGTGGTGCCATCAAGGAAATTACCCGAATAAAATTGCAAGCCAGGTTGGTCAGAGTAAAGTTTCATTCCACGACCAGACACAGGATCATTCACCGTTGCAATTAAACGCGGCTTGGCAGCAGGCTCCATGCTAATAATCCAGTTGTGATCGTAACCGCGACCAAATGCAATTTGTTGATCAGCGGCTTCACGTACATGTTTTCCAATCGCCATTGGCTGGCGGAAATCAAAAACAGTACCTTCAACTTTGCGAATTTCACCGGTGGGAATTGCACCTGCATCTGTCGGAAGATAGGCATCACCTAAAATTTGCAACTGTTGTTCGTTAATGCTGCGATCACTACCCTCACCCGCTAAATTCCAATAAGCGTGGTTAGTAATGTTGACGATGGTTGGTGATTTGGTTGTTGCTTTATAAATAATTGAAAGCTGGTTTTGTTCATCGAGGCTGTAAATTGCCATTGCTTTTAACGCGCCGGGATAACCCATATCTCCGTCGGGACTGTTGTATTCCATTTCTATTTTAGCGATATCGCCTTCAGAAACTTTTACAACTTTCCAATTTACTTTATCAAAACCTTGCGTGCCGCCGTGCAAACTATTAGCGCCATTATTGAGCGGTGCATGGTAGGTTTTGCCATCAATAACATACTGGCCTTTCGCAATACGATTCGCAAAACGGCCAACTGTTGAACCTATGTATTGCGGCTTGTTGATGTAGTCATCCAGGGTTTTGTATCCCAACGCAATATCTGCTTTCACACCTTTTGCATCGGGCAAAATAACCGACTGGATACCAGCTCCATAAGTAATGAAAGTCGCAGATACGCCTTGCTTATTTTGTAGCGTGATTGCTTCTACTTTAGTGCCATCCTTTAAAACACCGAAAGGGGTACGCACCAGGTTTACGGCTTCTGCCGAATTAGCCATTGCCAGAATGGATGCAACACCAAGCAACGACTTTAAAGTCGCTATCGTTATCTTTCTCATATTTAACTTCCATTGCCTAGTTGATCGGACATGGTCGCGTTTGTCGCGCCGCCCTTATAATCTGATTTATAGTATATAGATAATTAAAAATGATCAAGTGTTATTGATAACATTTATTACATGTAAAAATATCGAGAATTTTGTTTTTACAGACAAAAATACAACTTGTTATATGATTTATAAAATTGTACGGGTGAGGAGATTGTTCTTGTGGCTCCCGAGCAATTTATCAAACAACTACCAAAGAGATGGTAGCCTGCCCAAGTCAAATCAGGTGGTATATATCACTGTGGTTCAATCAAGCGTTGCGTTGATGTATTGCGGACAGCAACAAACGTGTATTGCGGTAGTACTGTAACCGCCATTAATAAAAGTGCTTACAACTATTCAATTCCCATATCCCGCAAAAATGCCTGGTGACTTGGCGCATAGCCAACACCCAGTTGAATTGCATGGCTCATTTTTTTGAATAGATGATCCACCTTTGGCAGGTCTGTTAATGGAATTATATTTTTAGATTTATCGGGGATAATATTGAAGCCGTTATACAGACTGAGCCAACTGGATTCCAAAAAAGATTCCCGTTCATATTCAACGAAAGTTCCGTTTGATTTAAACGAATTTATTTTCTCTTGTAAACTATCCGGAATTTTCATGTTGCGCATATCGCGCCAAAATTGTGTATCACTGCGCTGGTTTGCTTTGTAATGCAAAATAATAAAATCCCGGATGCGTGAATATTCTGCTTCATTCAAACGATTTGCTTCTGCTACTTGTGCGGGATCTATGAGTAGATTTCCCAGAAATACAATTAATTTATCAATACCTGTTTGAACCAACGAAATACTGGTCGATTCAAGCGGCTCAATAAATCCACTGGCAAGCCCAAGCGCAACACAATTTTTATTCCAGAATTTTTTACGAATGCCCGCGACGAATTTAATAACCCGCGGTTCAGTCAGATGCTCACCCCGAACATTATTGCGAAGTGCTGCAATCGCTTCATCATCACTAATATGCCTGCTGCAATAAACATAACCATTTCCTGTGCGATGTTGTAACGGAATATTCCATTGCCAACCGGCGCCCAATGCAGTCGATCTTGTGTAAGGAATAGGTTCGCCAACATTCGTAGATTGCAACGCAACTGCCCTATCGCATTGCAGCCATTCACTCCAATCTTCATAGCCGGTCTTCATGGTTTCTTCTATTAATAATCCCCGGAATCCTGAACAATCAATAAAAAGATCAGCGGGGATTTCACCTTGGGTATCCACCACAACTGACTTTATGGAACCATCATCGTCCTTAAGATTTACCGCCGTAATTTTTCCTTCTGTGCGTTTTACACCGCGTTGCTCCGCATAATTCCGTAAAAATTTTGCGAACAGGGATGCATCAAAATGATAGGCGTAGTTGTAGCGGGCTAATAAAGTGTCTGCGTCAAGATCGGGTTGCGCAAAACGATTTTGTTTTGCCAATTGCAAGGATAAACAAAAATCTTCCAGCTTATGTTGATAGCCATTTTTATAAAGTTGCAGCCAACACTGATAAAAATCCAAATCATTTATAGGTGCGCCGTAACCGGCAAATGGATGGAAAAACGAATGGCCAATGTTGTACCAATCCTTGAACTCTATGCCCAATTTAAATGTGGCATTTGTCGCCTTGATAAAATCCAGTTCTTTTATCTCAAGATCGCGAATATACATTCGCATTCCAGGCACCGTGGCCTCACCCACGCCGACAGTACCTATAGCGTCTGACTCAATTAATTCTATGGTGAGTTGTTTACCTGCATAGCGTTTTGCCAGGGATGCAGCAGTCATCCACCCCGCAGTGCCACCTCCAACAATCACGATCTTTTGGATGGGTTGGTTCATCAAACACCTATTTTTTATATTTGAAATTTATTTTATATAAAAATATACCATAGTTTTCTTGAAAGATGGGCATCTCCTGCATCACTTCAAATCCATTGTTAGTGGCATAAGTGTTGCTCTATTCCGTTGTATCAATGAAAGCCTTTCATTTCCCGCTCCTTTTGGCGGATATGACCTCATTTGGGACATAAAATGAAGAGTACCAGCACCACTATGAAACACTCGAATTCATTCCTGGCACCAACAACGGCCGAAAAATCCGTAGTCCAGCGCTTTACTGAACTATTTCACCAGAAATTGGATGCGCTGCACCTGATCAAACAGCTCAATCATATGATCAAGTCCGTACAGAGACATCGCGGTATGAGTATGGGTTTATTGGGAGGCAACACCTTATTTCGCGAAGAATTCACCCGGCTGCAATGCCAAATCGCCGAGCGCTTGCAACTCTTCAGCGCCTTTGCTTCACGCACGAATGATCTTTTGCCGCTGCGCGAGCAGGAAAATGTACATAGCGCCTGGTTAACGATTAGCCAGGATTGGCAGGAAGATTCGGTGATCGATAATTACGAATTGCACTGCCACCTTATCGAACAATTACTCGCATTACTCGCGTCCCTCGCAAAACAATTAGAGCAACCAATCGCCGCCATTTTGGCTACTAATAATGAGCCCACGCAAATCTACGCAACTAACACGATTTATCCCAACCGTTTTAAACAGTTGGAAGTGCTGCATTTTTCGACACGATTGATGCCTGCGGTTGCGGAACAAATCGGGCGAATCCGCGCGCTGGCAACCTACACGGCAGCACTGGGTTATTGCGATGCAGCTTACGCCAGTAAATTACGCTACGTGATTCAATGCACGCGAGTGAATAATGAAAAATTGCGCCATCAAGCCAAGCGTATGGAAAATATATTAGACAAAGACAGTCCACTGATTAACCAATTAAAAAGTTATGAAATCAAACTCACTTTTTTATTAAATATGATTGAACAAGATATTTTAAAAGAGGGAAAACTTAACGCGGATAGCAGCCGACTTTACGAGCTTTCGACTGACATTATTGATATGTATTTAAACAGTGTTGATGAGGGCACAATCCTTATTGAGCGTTGGCACAACGACGAAATTGAAAGCTGGTTTGCCGCTGTTAACTAACGCCCAACAGGTTAATAAGATGCAGTTAAAACTGTCCCCACGATTGAATCAAACGATGAATTTCTTCCGCGGCCTGGGGCGTTGAATCGATAATGCTGAACCCGGTCCAATGCTTGCCATTTTGATCAGCAGCGCGTGTCCATAAACAATCTACACCTATGCGCAACACATGCTTGCTATCGCTTGCATTAGGAATATGCATATCCAATTCATACAGCCGATCTTCTTCCAAAGGTACATCGCCAACCAACATCAACCCCTGGGTATGGATATTGACCAAACGCCCCAGATAAATATCGCGCAGGCTATCGTACACATCGATATCACCGCTAATAGTATGGCGATGCAGGGCACGATCATAATTCTGTGAAGATAAATCGCTCATAAACTTACTCACCAGTGCGTGATGCTTCTGTGGTTAAATTACCTGCGCGCTCATTCAACGTTTGATAAATATTTTCCAGGGCGCGCTCAAAGAATGGCTTGGTGCTGCCAGCAATTACGCGTGCTTTACCGGAGATCATCTCACGCGCTAGTTGCAAACCTGCAATCAGGGAGACTTTCCTGCCTTGTTGATCCACCATCATATAGTGATTGGTTTTTTGGTTGAACCAGGCCACTTTTAAACGCTTGCCACCTTCAAATTCAAACCAGGTTCCAAATTCAATCATTTTCAAACTATCGACAATTTTAGTTTCGTCAGGTGTTTGCGGTTGCAATAACTCAGTGGTTTGTCCTGCTTTTTCTGCAGCCATGGTTTCCAGCTTTGAACGCATGGGCGCCGGCGCCGGTTCAGCTTTCTTACTTTGCAAAGCCAAACGTTGCAAAGCAATTACCGCATCAATCAACTTGCGGCCTTTCGCCTGTTCGTAACCAATGGTTTCAAAACCATGCTCAAGCGCTGCGATTAATCCGTCCTGCTTTTCCATTTGTTGGACCTTGTCTGCCTGCAAGGTTTTTGGTTCCAGGCTCCAAAGTAAATCGTCAATTACGTTGACCGCGCGCAACCAGGAATCTGAATTTTCTCCGTAGCGCAATAATACAAAAGATAGATAATCTGACCAGGGTTGTAATAACAATAATAAAATCGCCGATGGCATTTCGCGATTATCAGTACGGCTGCGCACCGCGTTGTTAACCTGCACTTTTGCTTCGCGTAATTTTTCTTCACCCTGTGCTTTTTCCAGCGCACGGCGCTCCATCAATTCCTGGCGACGCGCAACATTGTGGGTGTAAGCGTTAAACTCAATTAATAATTCTGCAAACAAACGAACATCATTTTTAAAATCTTCCAGCAAACGAAATACAGTAACTTTTATTTTATTAAAAATTTCAAACTGATCACTGCCATCGTTGCCAACCCAACGCACACCGGCTTCTGCCAAGCTGTTCAATAATACGCGGGCGGGATGTTCCGGCTGCTCAAAGAAATCTTTATCGATAAACGCAATCTTGAGGAACGGCGTATGCAAATAACTTAACAATGCTTTCACTGAGTCAGGCAAATGTTCATCAGACAGCATGTATTCAAACAACATACCGACCAAATCAATGGTTTGCATATCAGCTGCTTCAACCGCACCATTTTCATTTTCGTTGGCGATTTGCTGCATCATTTGCTGGCTGACATCTTGCACGTTCTGAGGCACTAAATTTGGAATGCCCAAACCGGCATGCTGAAATGCCTGTTGCGTTGCAGCAAAGGTGTTGGTTTGTAAATTGTCGAGCACACCCACCAATTGATCATTGCTGTATATACGCAAATTTTGCGATGACACCTGCTCAGGTTGCTGGTTATAAGGTGAGTCACTCGCTGAATGATATACCGCCGCAGAACCCGCCGGGTGCGATGCAAAATTTGCGGCCACTACCGGCGCCTGCTGTGTTTGTGGTTGACCAATCTGGCCCTGATGCGTGATGTGGGCTTGCAATAATTTAATCGCATTCAACAAGCTGGTTTGGTATTGCACGTCTGAAGGGTTGAGCGTTCCACTTAATAACCTATCGCTTGCACGACGATGCATTGAATCAACCGCTGGTTGCTCCGGCAATTCTCCCAACGGATTAATATCCAAAGGGTCATCTGCAACCTGGTCCTCAGACATTGATCGACTACCCGCTGCAACATCTGACGTTGGCACGAAACGCAAATTAGGTAACAGGTTTTGGTTGATCAGGTATTCGTTGATCTCATCATAGAGCGCTTCCAATTGCCCGATGACTTCCTGGTCAAATATCTTGTAACCAATAATTTTGGTTTTTGCATCCATATCCAGACTGGAAAGCACTTTACGCAAAGCTTCGCAAAACTGCACAGGGCTCGCCGGGTTACTTCTTTCATCCAGTTTTTCACCATCGTTCAGCAGAGCAAGGCGCTGCTGTAATGCCCAGAGTTGTTCTGCGTAGAAACCTTCTGCGCGATGGGTAATAGAAGTGATAGCAATGGTTTCTTCCAAATCGGAATGTTCGACCAGGGACAACATGTCGCCAGTGAAGCGCTCTTCACCGGTCAGCGTATTCAGGGTTTTGTTTTTGAATTTTACAAAGCCGTTACCTAAATGCTGGCAGAACTCCTGCTCAGCGGGCTGTTGCACAGCGGCAATCAGGTTTTGGATTTCAAATAAGGCTAGTTGTTCTTTATTAGACTTGGCTTGCTCGGCATGGTCTAAAATTTCCTTGCACCAGTGACGCCAAAAATTCGGGAATACACGATAGGCAAAACCGCGCGTAAGATCGCGGCAATGTTTGAGGTGTTGAATCACAATTTGCTCAGACATGGGAGCAAGTGTGGGACTCGAACGCTTATTGGCATCAGCGCCAAAAGACCCTAAATTCTGCATAGATTTTCCTGCATTTATATCCGTAACCTTCATGATCCTAACCATCCCAATATTGAGTTGAAATCCCTTTTTTTGAGCTGTCAGTTTATAAATTGATCGCCTGATCAAGCCATTTTAAGCGTTTAAACGAACATCCTGTAATTCTAGCAGTTTCTCACAACTTGGCTACAAATTGAGGACAGCGTCACCTAATTCAACAAAAATAGTTTCTCATTCAACTTTTTAAAACCAAAAATTGCCCTCTAAATACAAAACAGATGCGCTCTATTTAGCGCACCAACAGAGAACACACGCCCCTGCTTTTGCACCACCAAAACGCACCATAAAGACACATTAATGGCAGCGGTTCAGCGGTAAACAGCACTTTATAAGCTTGGATGCAAGTTGGTATCCATATTGCAAAATCCATTTCGTCACAAGATATACCTGATCCGCACTCTGAGTGGTTTGGATATTCGACGATTCAAAATAGAAAGCTAGGGTTCCGATTACTTCATTAGATGAAGCAATGACTGGTCCGAGAGCTTTCGACCCCAGCGGCGAAAGCCTTTGTGGTTACACGGCGGGATAAAAGCCCGGGAGATTGATGGCCAAAAAGCCTGTTCGCAAACCTGCTTCGCAGGATTACGCAGATTTTAACCGCCAGAGTGCTCTCAGCTTTTTATAAAACCCAGTTTCAACTGAGTCCCATAACGGCCCTGTAATCAAAAAACCGCTGGAGGTTTACATGCTATCTTTCGCCTGCACCAAGCATCTGTTCGGTAAAACCCTTATCGCATCTGCGCTTTTATTCTCATCGGTAGTCGCCTCAGCCAAACCTTTTAATGTCTGCTGGTCCATTTACGTCGGTTGGATGCCCTGGGGCTATTCAGCGGAACAAAAAATCATTGATAAGTGGGCCAAGAAATACGGGATCGAGATCAAAGTCACCCAAATTAATGATTATGTAGAGTCCATCAACCAATATACCGCAGGCCAATTTGACGCCTGCGCCATGACCAACATGGACGCATTGACGATTCCTGCCGCCGGTGGTGTTGATAGCACTGCATTGATCGTAGGCGATTTCTCTAACGGTAATGACGCCGTCATCCTCAAAGGCGATAACAAAACCCTCAAAGATATTAAAGGTCAAAACGTAAACCTGGTTGAGCTGAGCGTATCGCACTATTTATTAGCTCGCGCGTTGGAAAGCGTAAAACTTAAAGAAGCCGATGTAAAAGTGGTGAACACATCTGATGCCGATATGGTCGCTGTCTACGGAACCAAAAGCGTTACGGCGGTAACCACATGGAATCCGCTCGTGGGCGAAATCATGACGCAACCGCACACCAGTAAAGTATTCGATTCATCGCAAATCCCTGGCGAGATTATGGATCTGTTTGTCGTCAACACTGCAACCTTGAAAGCAAATCCCGCATTAGGTAAAGCATTGGTCGGCGCATGGTATGAAATTATGGCCACCATGAGCGCGCAAGATGCAAAAGGCATCGCAGCACGTACCACTATGGCGAAAGCATCGAGCACTGATCTTGCAGGTTTCGATTCCCAACTCAAAACCACAAAAATGTTTTACACACCTGCATCTGCCGTTGAATTCGCAAAAAGCGATGCCCTCTTAACCACCATGAAAAAAGTAGCTGAGTTTTCATTTGCACACGGCTTGTTGGGTGAGAAAGCAAAAGATGCTGCAACCGTTGGAGTTGAAGGTCCCAAAGGTATTTACGGTGACAGCAAAAATGTGAAATTGCGTTTTGATACAACCTACATGCAAATGGCTGCCGACAACAAACTTTAATATTGACTACACAAAACAGTGAGTGAATTTTCACTCACTGGATTAAAACAAAACCACAATAAAAAATATTTACCCTGACGGGACTGCTTATAAAACCGGGATTTGCTTATGAAACGGCTTATTAATCTAACACCCTCAAAACCCATACGATGGTTGTTAGGCATTTTACCTTTTGCATTGATTATTTTTATTTACATAGTTGCATCTGATGCTCGCCTCGCCGAAAACGCAACGGATAAATTATTGCCAAGTTTCGGACAAATGGGTGAAACCCTTCACAGCTATGTATTGGAACCCAGCAAACGTACCGGTGAATATTTATTTTGGGTTGATACATTCAGCAGTTTAAAACGTTTATTACTCGGCGTTGTAATTGCAGCAATTTTCGGATTTACATTTGGTTTATTGACCGGCGCAATCCCGACATTTTATGCACCAGTTTCACCTTTACTGACAGTGGTATCACTAGTGCCACCCATGGCGTTATTACCCATTCTATTTATTGTGTTTGGGCTTGACGAATTATCCAAGGTCGCACTGATTGTGATTGGCGTAGCCCCCTGCATAGCTCGCGATATCCAACGCAGCGCACAGGAAATTCCGCAAGAGCAAATTATCAAAGCACAAACGCTTGGTGCATCATCACTACACGTTTTATTACGCGTTTATATTCCGCAACTTATGCCGCGCCTGATCAGCTCAGTTCGTTTAACACTGGGCTCCGGCTGGTTATTTTTAATTGCAGCAGAAGCCATCGCATCAACAGATGGCCTTGGCTATCGCATATTCCTAGTGCGCCGTTATTTATCCATGGACGTTATTTTGCCTTACGTTGCCTGGATTACTTTACTCGCGTTTATTATCGATTGGCTCCTGCTCAAAATCAGCCAAAAATGTTTTACCTGGCATCATCAAGGAGCACACTAATGACGGTTGAAACCAAGCCTTTAATCAGTGCAAAAAACCTGTGGAAAAAATATGGCAATAACACCGTGCTGGAACGCATAAATATCAATGTGAATGCCGGTGAATTTATTACCATGGTAGGCACCTCCGGTTGCGGGAAAAGCACCTTTTTAAAAATGTTATTGGGCATGGAAGAACCTACATCAGGCGAATTATTGCTGGATGGAAAACCAATCCCCAATGAGCCAGACCAATCGCGTGGAATTGTTTTCCAACAATACTCCGTGTTCCCGCATTTAACTGTGTTGGAAAATGTAATCCTAGCACGTGAATTTGAACAATCGCCATTACTCGGAAAATTGTTTGGTGGAAAAAAACAAAAGGTTATCGAAGAAGCAAAAGCATTATTGGAGTCCGTTGGGCTAAGCCATGCAATCGCCAAATATCCCCATGAATTATCCGGCGGGATGAAACAACGCCTCGCTATCGCACAAGCGCTTATCCGCCACCCCAGGATTTTATTACTCGATGAACCTTTCGGTGCGCTTGATCCCGGCATTCGCGCCGACATGCATCAATTAATTCTAAAACTCTGGCGAGAACACAATCTCACTGTGTTTATGGTCACCCACGATTTAAGTGAAGGATTTTATTTGGGCACACGTTTATGGGTGTTCGACAAATTGCGCCGCGACCCACATGCACCGGAAGCCTACGGCGCAAACATTACTTACGATTTACCGGTCACGCGCAAACCAACACAAATGCCAGAAGAATTAAAACTATCAGAAACAGAGATCGCACCATGAGTAAAACGTTTTACAGCACAACAATTCCAGGAAACGGTCATTGGTCACTTGAAGTTCGTCGTGGCACCTTTATGAAAATCACCGATTTGGAAGGCGGTGCCAATGTAGGCATGTTATTTTACAACCCACGCAATTTATTAGAAAGATACAACGCGCCCGACACGCTGAAATGCCAACACACCTTTAAATTACAACGCGGCAATTGTTTGTATTCTGATATGGGAAGAATTTTTGCTTCTATCGTTGAAGATTACTCTGCAAATGGTGAAGGCAATTGGCATGACACTATTTGCGGAAATAGTAATGCTGAACAAATTGAAACCCAATTTGGTAAACGAGATTATCAAAAAGATCGCAACAATTGGCTGCAAAATGGCAGCGACGCATTTCTAGTAGAACTGGCTAAATATGGTTTAAGTCGTGCAGATATGGCATCCAATATAAATTGGTTTAGCAAAGTGATTTCTGACGATAACGGAAATATAAAACTGGACACCAAAAACCAGGTCGCAGGTAACTCAGTCAGTTTGCGTTTTGAAATGGACACCCTGGTGGTATTACACGCATGTCCTCATCCATTGAACACATCAAATACCTATCCATTTAAACCTGTACAGATTGAATTGGGTGAAGCAGATGCAGTGACTGAAGATGATTACTGCAAAAATTTTCGCCCCGAAAATCAACGCGGTTTTCAAAATAATGCACTTTACTACCTTGCTGCAAAATAGTGGTGAACCCTATGTCTCTTATTGAAAGCACATTAAACCCTGAAAGCATTACAGCTCGTCACTATGTTGCCGCTGGCGATTATTTTTTGGGAGAAATAAAACAAGGCCAAACCTTTCGCATTGTTGACCTCGAAGGAAACCAGGCGGCAGACGTTTTATTTTATAACGCCAAAGATCCTAGTGAACGTTACAGCGCAATGGATACTATTCGCAAACAGGGAAATTTATACCTGGGCGCTGGAACCAAATTAATATCCAACGCAAATCGCGAACTCCTGGAAATTGTTGCGGATACTTGTGGCCGCCACGACACACTCGGCGGAGCCTGCGCAACAGAAAGTAATACCGTTCGTTACAGCCTGGAAAAACGCTGTATGCATGCGTGCCGTGATAGCTGGATGCTCGCTGTTGCAGAACATCCAGAATTTGGTATTAGCAAGCGCGACATTACCCACAATATTAATTTTTTCATGAACGTGCCCGTCACCAGCGAAGGTGGTTTATCGTTTGAAGATGGCATTTCTGCACCGGGAAAATATGTAGAACTGACAGCCAAAATGGATATTGTCATGCTCATTTCCAATTGTCCTCAACTGAATAATCCTTGCAACGGCTACAATCCAACACCCATTGAAGTTCTGATATGGAATTAATATCTCCATCGTCATTCCCGCGAAGGCGGGAATCCAGCTCTAAAACCGATTCTAAAAAAATGGATTCCCGCCTTCGCGGGAATGACGAATAAAAAATTAAATTTAATAACTTCAGTGGACGACCACTGTCGTAAAAAATACCAGCAGGACGACCTGCCGGAGCACATAATGTTTACCAAAGTATTAATCGCCAACCGCGGTGCCATAGCAGTCCGCATCATCCGCACATTAAAAAAACTCAATATAAAATCTGTTACTGTCTACGCCGAATCTGACGCAGATAGTTTGCACGTGCGTCTTGCAGATGAATCTTATTGCCTTGGTGAAGGCGCAGCTGCGCAGACGTATCTAGATCGCAAAAAAATTATTTCGATTGCGCAAGCAGCAGGAGCACAAGCGATTCATCCCGGTTACGGATTCCTTAGTGAAAACTCCGGTTTTGTTGCGGAATGTGAAGCAGCAGGTTTGGTCTTTATTGGCCCTACTGCAGAGCAAATGGTTACTTTTGGTTTAAAACATAAAGCGCGCGAATTAGCACAGGCGGCAGATGTCCCGCTTTGTCCGGGCACAGATTTATTAAAAAACCTTGATGACGCAACCCATGCGGCTAAGTCTATTGGCTACCCAGTCATGTTAAAAAGCACTGCTGGTGGCGGCGGTATCGGCATGCAACTGTGTAATAGTGAAGCAGAATTAGTCGGTGCATTTGAAAGTGTAAAACGCCTGGGAAAAAATAATTTTGCAGATGACGGTGTATTCCTGGAAAAATTTATTGCAGCCGCGCGTCATATTGAAGTGCAAGTATTTGGCGATGGCAAAGGTACTGCAGTGGCCATTGGCGAACGCGACTGTTCAAGTCAGCGTCGCAACCAGAAAGTTGTTGAAGAGTGCCCTGCGCCCAATTTGCCTGAATCACAACGCCGCGCCATGCAAGCAACGGCAGAAAAATTATTATCTTCTGTAAACTATCGCAATGCCGGAACTGTAGAATTTATTTACGATTCCAAAGATGAGAAATTTTATTTCCTGGAGGTAAATACTCGCCTGCAAGTTGAGCATGGCGTTACTGAAGAAGTTTATGGTGTTGATTTGGTTGAATGGATGCTACGTCAGGCAGCAAATGAATTAGGCGATTTGAAAAACCTTCGTGCACCATTGATTGCAAAAGGCCATGCAATCCAGGTTCGTGTTTACGCAGAAGATCCTGCACGTGAATTCCAGCCTTGTGCAGGATTATTAAGCAAAGTTGAATTTCCACAAGCGACACAAAACCTGCGCATCGACTCATGGGTTGAAAGCGGTATAGAAGTTCCCGCTTATTTCGATCCTATGCTGGCAAAAATTATTGTCCACGGTGAAAACCGTGAAGATGCATTACAAAAACTATCCAATGCGCTGGCTGAAACACAACTTTATGGAATCGAAACTAACCTTGGTTATTTGCGTGTCCTGTTAAAAGATGAAACTTTGTTAAAAGGACAAATGACAACACGCTATTTAAATCAATTCAGTTTTAAGCCGGCGCGAATTGACGTTGTACAAGGCGGCACCCAAACAACCATCCAGGATTATCCGGCGCGTACAGGTTACTGGCATATTGGAGTTCCACCTTCAGGCCCGTTTGATAATTATTCATTTCGCCTCGGTAATCGCCTACTGGATAATGATGAGCGCGCAGCCGGTTTGGAAATCACTTTGCAAGGCCCTATTTTAAAATTTGGTTGCGATACAAAAATTGTATTAACCGGTGCCGATATTGAAGCAAAGCTTGATGGTGAAGCCGTTGCAATCAACCAAGTCATTAGCATTACATCCGGGCAACAATTACAGCTTGGCAGAATTACCGAACGCGGCGCGCGAACTTATTTGTGCATCACAGGTGGAATAGAATGTCCCGATTATTTGGGCGCGAAATCTACGTTTACCCTTGGACAATTTGGTGGGCACAATGGCCGTGCGTTGCGTGCAGGTGACGTGCTCGCATTAAATGCAGACACCTGCAATCCCGCAATTGAAAATAATGTATTACCTGAATCGCTAAAATCCGTCATTAACAACAGCTGGCAACTGCGCGTTATTTACGGACCACATGGCGCACCTGATTTTTTTACCGCTGATGATATCGAAACCTTTTTCAAATCTGATTGGGAAGTCCATTACAATTCCAGCCGTACCGGCATTCGTTTAATTGGCCCAAAACCAAAATGGGCGCGCACATCTGGCGGTGAAGCAGGAATGCATCCTTCGAATATTCACGATAACGCCTATGCATTTGGTACGGTGGATTTTACTGGCGATATGCCTGTTATCTTAGGGCCCGATGGCCCATCACTTGGCGGGTTTGTTTGCCCTGCGACGGTCATTAGTGCTGATTTGTGGAAGCTCGGTCAATTGCGTGCGGGTGATAAAATTCGTTTTATTGCGGTGAGCATTGATGATGCAGTGGCGATTGAAAAATCACAAAATGCCAGTTTAAACAATTTAGATGCGGCTGAAATAAATTGGTCACCCATAACTCCTTACACACCCATAGTCGCACAATTATCCAAAGCAATTTATGGTGAAGATATTGTTTACCGCCTAGCAGGTGATCATTTCTTATTAGTTGAATATGGGGCACTTGAACTCGATATTAAATTGCGTTTTCGTGCGCATGCACTGATGCAATGGCTGCAAAAAAATCCTGTTGTGGGCTTATGTGAATTAACACCGGGAATTCGTTCACTGCAAATTCACTATAACAGCCAGGAAATTTCCCTCAGCGAGTTACTGGCGCATTTGCAACACGGTGAAACAGAACTTATCAAGCAATTAGCTGAACTTAATGTTCCCTCACGCATTGTGCATATTCCCTTGAGTTGGGATGATGAAGCCTGCCAACTTGCCATTCAAAAATATATCCAATCTGTGCGCGACAATGCACCCTGGTGCCCAAGTAATTTAGAATTTATTCGCCGCATTAATGGATTGGATTCAATCCAGGCCGTTAAGGATATTGTATTCAACGCATCCTACCTGGTCATGGGTTTGGGTGATGTGTACCTCGGTGCACCAGTCGCGACGCCGATTGATCCGCGCCATCGCCTTGTGACCACAAAATACAATCCCGCCCGTACATGGACCGCTGAAAATTCCGTTGGTATCGGTGGTTCTTATATGTGTATTTATGGCATGGAAGGCCCAGGCGGCTATCAATTTGTAGGTCGCACTTTACAAATGTGGAATCGCTATCGCAAAACTGCTGAATTCAAGCAGCCCTGGTTACTTAATTTTTTCGATCAAATTCGTTTTTATGAAGTGAGTAGCGACGAACTAAAACAAATTCGCCGTGATTTTCCGCAAGGTCGTTATCCATTAAAAATTGAAGACAGCCAATTTAGCCTGCATGAATATGAACAATTCATTGCAAACAACTGCGAATCTATCGAGCAATTTAAATCACAACGTGAAAGCGCTTTCAACGAAGAGCTCGCTCGCTGGCATGCAAACGGCCAATTCAATTACGAGCAAAAGGAAGCAACAGCAGAAACAGATGGTGCCGAGATTCCCGAGAATGCGATTCGGGTAGACAGTTCAGTATCTGGCAGCGTTTGGCAATCGTCAGTACACATTGGACAGGCAGTTAACGCGGGTGATGTGTTGTTGATACTGGAATCCATGAAAATGGAAATTAATATCACCGCACCATGCGCAGGGAAAGTCATGCAAATTTTAAAAACTGAAGGAATGCGTGTCCAGGCGGGACAAACATTGGTTGTGCTGGAGGAATAAGGTTGGCGTAGTTGTAGCCACCTGATGTGAAAACACAGATCAAAAATCAATAAATTATTTTGATCTGTGTTGTTTTATCTAGGGCCGTAAACGTTAATTTCGACCGCTGATTTATAAATCATTTAAAATCTACAAATCATTAATAACGAATCATTCAGAAATTAGTTTTTACCCATCAGCTTCGCGACATCCTTTTTTGCTTCTTTATAGCCTTCAACAAAATCTGTACTGTTTAAGCCATTTTTTTGCGCAAAAACTTCGTAGGCAAGAGTAGAAACATAGGTTTTCTTAACTTTTTCCTGAGTCAATTCAACTGAATATTTGTAAGAAGGCCTCGAAAAAATCAATTTTGACCCCTTGATAGCAGCATTGATTTTTAACGCTTTCGCCTTTTTATTTAACTGGGGTAAGGAATATGAAGTCTCCATAACCTCTTTAAAGCTACGAGAATGAGAGTTTAACTTTGACATAATCAGAATTTCATTTTCTTGCATTTGAGTTTCTGTTTGTTGTTGGTTAAAAGTCTTTATCGAAGGCATATCTATTTCATATCGCCCTTCAGTAGCGTGATACTCACAGTGTAAATAATCGTTTTTATTCTCGCACTTTCCAATAAATTTATATTCCAGGAAGGTGTCATAGGTGTGATCCGGCGAATGTACTTGTATGCCACTTCTCAACAGATAACTGGAATCATCATCCGGCATTTTTGAGGTATACAAATATCTCGATGTATCCTTACCCTCACTGTCTTTCAACGACGAAAATACATTGTCCTGCTGTTGCTGGATATTTTGGCCGGGCGTTAAGGGAAGATCCATTTTAAACACAATGCCTTTGACATTTAGCACGTAAGACGCCACAGGGAATACCGGCTCAAGTTTGGGTTTTTGAGTTTGGCAAGAAGCCAGACTTAGGACCAGAAGAAAAAAGGTGAAAAGCTTGAAGTAAAAAAATACAGGTTTTTGCTGTTCCATAAAACATCCCTAAAAATAATTAAACCGACACAACCTTATGGATTTATATGAGTAATTGTCAGGAGAATTACCTTAAGGTCACACGCAAAATGCGGCCTAATATACCGCCAAACTGCAACAATAATAAAGCCCCCTATCTTCCGCCTATTCCTATTTACTCCTATATCCTCTTATCTATTGTAAGAAAGGTGGTGCCCTGCCCGCCGACTGTATGACAAGCTGAACACCATTCATTTGAGCGAGATTATTTGAAGCAACTACACTAAGTTAACAATTTTTTTAATTTTCTTACAATATTTCCTCCTTTGAATCGTCTTCACAGGCATGGAAACAATATTGATACCAGGCGAGCCAATGGCAGAACGCAATCACAAGATAACCGAAAGCGTTTTGCGCGAGCGAACCCGCCTGCGTAACTTTATCCGCACACGCATAGCTGACCCCGGTGAAGCTGACGATATTTTGCAAGATGTGTTCTATGAATTTGTCGAAGCCTATCACTTACCCGAACCTATCGAGCAAGTGGGTGCCTGGTTATTTCGTGTAGCACGCAACCGGATCATTGACCGCTTTCGCAAGAAAAAAGAACAGCCTCTGGCAGATTTTATCGACGAAGATGAAGATTATTGGCTGGATGAACTATTACCACCTGTCGATGGCCCGGAAACAGCCTATGCGCGGGAAATATTGCTGCAAGAATTAAAAGATGCACTCAATGAATTGCCGCAAGAACAACGGGATATTTTTATCGCACACGAGTTACAAGGCCAAAGCTTTGAAGAGCTCGCGCTAGAAAGTGGTACCAAAATAAGCACTTTATTATCACGTAAGCGTTATGCAGTGTTGCACTTGCGCAAACGTTTACAAACTATTTATGACGATTTCTTAGAGGAAAATTAACCATGAATTACAAACTCAGATTTATAAAATATTTACTTCTTGCCGCTGTCGCTATTGCAGCATTAGGTTGGCTGGTCATGTCACTATGGAACTGGATTATTCCTTCTGTATTTGTGAATGCCCAGGCTATTGATTACGCCCGCGCACTCGGCCTGCTGGTGTTATGCAGAATATTATTCGGCGGATTCCACGGTCGCGGCGGCTGGCATCATCATAAACATATGCAACGCTGGCATAATATGACTGATGAAGAAAAAGCAAAATTTAAACGGGGCATGATGGGATTTCGTTCCAGGCACGGCGATTAAGTTTTCACTTTTATGTAAATAAAAAATAAACAGACCGGAATCAACATCCATGGAAATTATCATCGCTGCCAATTGTAAAAAAGATCCCGGAACCATAATCCCGGTTATCGATTTAAAACGTTGTGAAGGCAAAGCAGACTGTGTTGCAGTCTGCCCTGAAAATGTCTTTGAGGTTAGGAAAATTGATCAGGAAGATTACGAAAAATTGAACCTGTTTCATAAATTCAAATTGCGGGTACATGGAATGAAAGTCGCTTATGCACCCAATGCTGATGCCTGCAAATCTTGCGGACGATGCGTGAGCGCATGCCCGGAAAAAGCAATTACACTTACCAGAAAAGCTGACCCAACAAAAACAGAACCGAGAGCAACAGTATAAATAAATTTCCTGCGTGGATTATGCATTCTACGCAGGAATTGTCCTGTCTTCCGCCCACAATCTTAATCGCGCAATCTGCTCGACCATCACCACAGATAATGGACTGGTGTTAAGGATTTCTTGCAACAAAATATCGGTGGTTAATTTATTGCCCGCTGATGCAGCTGTGTACATGGCTGCGATAATGGCCTGCTCTATTTCCGAGCCTGAGAAACCATTAGTGGCATTAGCGAGTTTATTTACATCAAACTCTGTCGCAAGCATATTTCGTTTATTGATATGGATAATAAAAATATCCTTGCGAACATCGGCATCTGGTAAGTCGACAAAAAAGATTTCATCTAAACGCCCTTTACGAATTAATTCTGGTGGCAATTTTGAAATATCGTTGCTGGTGGCGACAATAAATACTTTTGTCTTTCGCTCTGCCATCCAGGTTAGCAAAGTGCCTAACAGACGTTGCGATGTTCCATTGTCATTACCATCTTGCGCCATGCCTTTTTCAATTTCGTCCAGCCAGATTACACAAGGTGACATTGCATCGGCGAGCTTTAAGGCTTCGCGCAAATTGCGTTCTGTTTCGCCGTGGAATTTATTATAGAGCGCACCTATATCCAAACGTAAAAGTGCCAGCCCCCATAAACCCGCCACTGCTTTTGCAGCCAGACTTTTACCACCACCTTGCACCCCCAATAGCAAAATACCTTTTGGCATATCGAGTTTGCTGTCTTCAGAAATAAACGCATCGCGTCGCGTCATTAGCCAGCGTTTTAAATTGTGTAAACCGCCCACTTGCGAAAAATCTTTCACGTTGGATTCAAAGCTCATCACGCCTTCCATATCCAGCAACGCAAATTTCGCTTTGTTGATTTGGTGAACATCGACCTCTGACAACTCACCGTCATTCCAAATTGCCATACGCACCAGACGGCGCACATCACTCACACTTAAACCTTGCAAATTATTCATTAATTTTTTGAGTGTGAGATTGTCAGTTTTGACACGTACTCCACCGTGTTTATCTGACCAGACCTTCGCTTCCTCACGAATAACTTCCATAATTTTTTCATCGCTCGGCAGAGCAAGCGTATAGGAGCTGCTGTAACGCGATAATTCCGGTGGCAAACGCAATTGATAACTCAAGAAAACCAATGTGTGTGGCATTGCAAAATGATTGAGCGCTATATCCTTTAGCAAACGCACAACATTCGGCTGGCTTTCCAGGAAGGGATGTATATCGCAAAACGCATAAATACCCGGCTGGGTTTGGTTTTTAATATGTTTAAGCGCTTCCTCAACCTGGTTCAGCTCGCTGCCTTTGGGCACCAGTTGTGGACCAAAATTAATGCGGGTCAAACCATCGGTCACGGACCAGCGATGCAAATCGCGCCCCTGGTTATTGGCGACCATGGAAAGTACATCGAGCGCTTTTTTCTCTTCAAAGGTTTCGATGACAACCAAAGGAATACGCGAATCCAGCAGGAGTTTTAATTCATTGACGTCTTGCACTTGTCCCTCGCAAAGAGTTATTCAGTTATTGGTAGATATTTATCATGGCAAAAAACCATCCTAATGCCAGAAAGAATCTGTGTCAGTAATAAAACTGATTTTAGACAAACTCTTGCAGGATATTTTTAGTTACAATTGCACAACTGATTGAAACCGAGGCAACACCACATGCGCCATCTCTCTGCGATTGATCAATTTATTAGCCGTGCTGACCGCGCTTTGCGCACGCTTGCTGCCGCAGAACAACATGCAGACCGTCCCTCACCCGCCCGCCATATTGATGAATCTGAATTAACCACCGAAGAAAAGCGTCACGCAGCCGGCTTGATGCGCGTCAATCATGCAGGCGAAGTCTGCGCCCAGGCGCTTTACCAGGGGCAAGCGTTAACCGCAAAATTACCCCATGTGCGCGCAGAAATGGAACATGCTGCTGCCGAAGAAGTTGATCATCTGGTCTGGTGCCAGGAGCGTTTGGACGCATTGGATAGCCACGCAAGCTACCTGAATCCTCTGTGGTATGGATTATCTTTTGCGATTGGTGCAGGTGCCGGTTTGGTGAGCGATAAAATCAGCCTGGGATTTGTCGCCGCGACTGAAGACCAGGTTTGCCAACATCTGCAAAAGCATTTGGAAGAGTTGCCGGCGAATGACGAAAAAAGCCGTGCAGTGGTAGCGCAAATGTTGCAAGACGAAGCGCGCCACGCCGAGATGGCGCTGGATGCAGGTGGGTATCGCTTTCCTGCGCCAGTAAAAGGGTTGATGACACTGGTATCCAAAGCCATGACGTCAACCAGTTACAGGATGTAGCCTCAGCAAATTTAATTGGTCGCCAGTTGTGTTTGGCTTTTATAGCGATCTGACAAAATTTTCACGCGTTTAACATAGGTCTGGGTTTCCTCGTAAGGAGGAATTCCACCGTGGCGTGTCACCGCTCCCGCTCCCGCATTGTAAGCCGCTGCCGCCAGGATTTCGTTACCGTTAAACGTTTGTAACAAACTCGCGAGATATTTCACTCCACCTTTAATATTTTGCTCAGGATTTGTAGTGTCAAAAACGCCCATATCTTTTGCGGTTCCGGGCATTAATTGCATTAATCCCATAGCACCTTTGCGCGAACGGGCGAGCGGATTAAATGCTGATTCTGCGTGGATGATCGCACGAATAAAACCCACATCAACTTTGTAGGCTTGCGCAGCTGATGCAATAGTGTCACTGAACTCGGTGAGATGAAGACGGGTTTTATACCAATCGATACTGGATGCAATGCTACAGGCGTAACAACTGTTGTAGATCACTACTTCATATTTGATTTTATAAGGCACGCTATCCGAAAAAACGGTAGCGCCATTTTTTTTATATTTAAACACACGATAGGATTCGACGTTTGCATCATTCGAAGCTTTGGCGCGCGCCAAACGCTCTTCTTCGCGCCTGGCCTTTGCCTCTGCCGCAGTGCGCTCAGCGACTTCACGCACCTCCTTTTCGTAATCGACAATTGACCCCACCTTGCTGCCATCACTTGAGGTTGTCCCACTGGCGACACCAACCGCCAGGCATGGCATTGCCATAACAAAAACAAGCAACAAACTGTATAGAAAATGTTTTGCCACAATCGATCTCAATGCATGTAGGTATTAATTGATGTCCATACCCGAGCCATTAGTGTAGCTCAACGACATGATTTCGCGTCCAACCAAGATTCAAATTCGTGATGAATATCCGTTAGCCCATGAACAAGCCGTATTGACATCTATACCAGAAATCATTATTTTACCAAAAAGTTAATTAACCAAATGGTTTTATATGTCAATCGATAACATCAGCCTTATTTTTGCTGCCCTCGCTGATCCAACGCGTCGTGCCATCCTTGAGCGCTTGAGCCAGGGCGACAGCAATGTTACTGAATTGGCAGAACCTTTTGCCATGTCCCTACCCGCAATTACCAAGCATTTAAAAGTCCTGGAGGGTGCAGGATTAATCAGTCGCGGACGTGAAGCCCAGCGACGCCCCTGTCATTTGGAACCCGCACCATTCGCGGAAATTTCCAACTGGATAGAACAATATCGCAAATTGTGGGACACACGCCTCGATCAACTGGAAGACTATCTTGCTGAATTACAAAATCCAACACTATCCAAATAATTTCGCCATTTTATGTTGAGGACAATCCATGGCCACATCCAATCTATTTACGATTAAACGCACACTTAACGCACCACGCGAATTGGTCTGGCAAGTATGGACACAAGCGGAGCATCTTACCAAATGGTTTAGCCCAAAAGGTTTCACCACCAAAGTTGTTACAATGGATTTAAAACCTAACGGGATTTTTCATTACTCCATGACCACACCAGATGGCTTGGAAATGTGGGGCAAATGGGTTTTTCGCGATGTTAAACAACCGGAAAAATTAGAATTGATACAAAGTTTTTCAAATGCGGAAGGTGGCCTTGGCAAACACCCGATGGTACCAATCTGGCCTGCCTATACGCTTTCACGTATGACCTTATCAGAGGCCAACACTAAAACAGAATTATTACTGGAATGGCAAACTTATGAAGCCAGCGCAGAAGAAATCGATGCATTTAATCGTGCATTTGACAGTATGACCCAAGGTTGGGGCAGCACGCTTGAAAACCTGGAAAATTATCTGGAAAAATCCAATAATTTTTTGAATAAAATTTATTAAAAAATCTGTTGCACGTTATTCACATAACTTTGCAACAGATTTATAGATCAGTGATTATCTAACTGGCAAATGCCGGAAATAAACCTTTCAATCCACCCGCAATAAATTCAATCGCAATTGCCGCAAGCAGCAATCCCATAATACGAGTTGACATGGTAATGGATTTTCCCTTGATATGTTTTGACAACCAGGGCATAGCAACCAGGGTTAACCACAAACAAAAACAAACACTGACTATCGCCGCAAAAATTAAAAAGAAATGCGACCATTCGTGCGATTGATGGGCATAAACAATCACCGTACTAATTGCACCGGGACCTGCCAATAACGGAATGGTTAAGGGAACCAATCCAATAGTATCGTCATCATGCAAAGCATCAACTTCTTCAGAGGCGGTTAAGTTTGATTGCAACATTGAAAGCGCCATCAATAACAACACCAAACCACCTGCGCACCGAAACGCATTAATGCTAATGCCAAGGGCACTCAAAATGGCTTCACCTAAAAATAAAGAAACGATTAACACACTAAAAACAGAAAGCACGGTTATTCGAATTGTGCCGCGTTTGGTTTCAGTCGATTGACGCGCAGTTAAAATTAAAAAAACGGGAATTGCGCCAAGAGGATCAACAATTGCTAACAAACCAACAAAAAATTGTGCGTATTCAGCAAATGACAGCATAGGTGTTTTCCGATCATCATGATGTTGCAGGGAGTGTAACACTTAATGCGAGTGAATATTTTTTGGAGCAGAAAAAGTGTAAAAAGTTTATTGGCATTAATTATAAATTTGCCAATAATCCATTTAATCCTTGTATCACTGATTGACGTTGTATATTTAAACGATCACCTTCAAAGTGAAAACATTGGGAATTAATTTCTCCCGTCGCCAATCCCCACGCAAACCAAACAGTTCCTACCGGTTTTTCAAGACTACCACCTGATGGCCCCGCTATACCACTGACAGCAACAGCAATATCAGCACCGGAAAGCGCAAGGGCTCCGCCAACCATTTGTTCAACAACGGCTTGGCTGACAGCACCTTCCTGCAAAAGTATTTGGGGATTTACCTGGAGTAATTTTTCTTTGGCTTGATTGGCATAGCTAACAATGCCGTATTCAAACCAGGCGGAGCTACCGGCAGTAGCCGTAATAGCGGCGGCGATACCACCACCAGTACAAGACTCGGCAGTGGCGACACACCAATTGCGCGCCAACAATTTTTCACCCAATAAATTACTTAGCTGCAATAACGAAGGTGTTGTTGGCGAAGACATGAAATCTATTTATTTCTTTTTTAGCGACAAAACTGACCGCTCAGGTTTGCCAGCGCGTTCGGCAAATTGTTTTGCCAAGGCTTCACGCTCTTTGGTCGCTTCACTTTTAAGGGATTCAATATCAGTAACGCCACCGCTACTGCTGCTGTATGACGTTGGACTTGATGCCGAAGCTTTGGCTAAAAACTCCAAGCCACAACGCATCAAACGCGCCTGGTCAACAAACGATAAATTAGCGGGAAAGTTAGCAGGATTAATTGCGGAAGGATCGCGCGGATTACCTTCAACCTGCAATACAAAACCTGATTCGTGAGTTGCTGTTCCGGCAGCCAAATCGGCTACCCATGCATCAAAATCCATAATATACCTATTGATGATTAACGTGGCGGTGATTGATATACGGCGGTAATTTTATCATCACTAAAATTGCCTTAATACCCGTTAGGGTGTTTTCAAACTCAAGCTTGCGATGAACGGCGTTGTTCTTCGCGCTTTTCAATTTTTTGCTGCCTGCGCAACTGGCGCTCTGGTGGCAATGCACCAATATGTGGTTCGTTGCGATTCTTTGCCAATTGAATTTGTTTTTGACGCTCCGCAAAACGCATTTTTTGCTCTACTGTCAACTTATCGTAACAACGCGGGCAGCTTACGCCTGCCATATATTGCTCAGAAAGTTTGTCTTCTTCCGTGATCGGGTGGCGGCAACCGTGGCATTGATCATAAATGCCTTTCTTTAAACTATGGTTAACGGCAACGCGATTATCGAAAACAAAACACTCGCCTTTCCATAAACTCTGTTCTTCGGGCACTTCCTCCAAATATTTGAGGATGCCACCTTCCAAATGATAAACCTCTTCAAAACCCAACTCCTTCATGTAAGCAGTCGATTTTTCACAGCGAATACCACCGGTGCAAAACATAGCCACTTTTTTATGTTTGGCTGGATCTAAATTTTCAGCAACATACTGCGGAAATTCGCGGAAGGTTTCGGTTTTAGGGTCTATTGCACGCTCAAAGGTACCTATGTCGTATTCGTAGGAGTTGCGCGTATCTATTACCGTTACTTCAGGATCGCTAATCAACGCGTTCCAATCTTTTGGTTTTACATAGGTGCCCACGATTTTTTGTGGATCTATACCATTCACGCCCATGGTGACGATTTCTTTTTTCAATTTTACCTTCATACGGTAAAAAGGCGTGCCTTCAAAAAAGGATTCTTTGTGAGTTAAATCAGCAAAGCGCGCATCGCTCTTTAAAAAATCCAATAGGCTATTTATTGCATCGCGAGTACCCGAAACTGTGCCATTGATGCCCTCTTCTGCGAGCAACAAGGTGCCTTTTAACTCAAGCTGGTCACAACGTTCTTTGAGGCGGGGGGCAAATTCCTGGTAATCGGGTAAAGCGACAAACTTATAGAGAGCGGCAACAACAATTTGATTCATATCTTTTCACTTCAAGATCAACGAGGATGTCCAGCGCCATAGCAGCAACCATGACACAATTTATTTCAGGGCGTAGCGGGCGCGCATTATAAATGCTTGTTTTTTGAACAACCAGCGATAATTCATGATCTGGATCAAGAATGATCATGTTTGGAGCCGCCCATACAATTCGGTGATGCGGGAACCACACCCGACGCAGCCCATTCGTCCGGACTGAATGTATGCAACGCCAGCGCATGCACGCCATTGTTCAACTCATCGGCCAGACATGCATATATCGCCTGGTGGCGTTGAACTTGACGTTTTCCAACGAAACTATCTGCCGCCAAGACTACTTTGAAATGAGTCTCTGAACCCGCTGGCACTGAGTGCATGTAGCTTTCATTAAGCACTTCCAAATACGCAGGTTTAAACGTTTCAGACAATTTAAGCACTATGCGATTTTCGACTGGATTCATCACTCACCTCGCGCACGGCGTTATAAAAATGGAGCCACTAAGGCCAAAAAAAACTGCGGCATTCTACTGGATTGCGACTAAACTTTGGAAACCGCGAACACTACTTAACCATAAATTTTATGGCTGGTGGGACACAGACGGCGGAATAATCCAGCAACATAATAACAATAACGGGAACTAACACGTGATTAGCAGTCTTAATCACCTTGCAGTAATTAGCTGACAGTAAATTAGCTTTTTGTAATTAGTTTGTAGTAATAAGTTGTAGTACACAGGTAGTACATAGATAGAGAGTAACATGAGCTTACATAAAATTTTTATCGATAGACGCCGCGGTGAAGACCGCCGACTGGATAGTGATCCTTGTAAAAATATGCCAATCGATATCTATCATCGAAAGCGCCGTAAATCTACCGATCGTCGCCATCCGCAACGTACACTGGCGGATGATTACCAGGCATACCTGGGCGAGCTGGAAAGTAAATCCACTCATTAAGACCCCTTCCTGAAGCCATAAAAAAGCCCCATGAAGCTACCTTCATGGGGTCAAGTCAAAGGAGGACAACGTCAAAAATCGCATGCAACAAACTTCATAAACGCTGGAAACTTAACTTGATAGCCAGTTTCCCAAACATCCAACGAATATCCTTCACGAACAATCGCCTTAAACTGAAAACGCGCCCTTGCTGGCTTTTGCTGGAATCAAGGTAGGCACGCAACCCGTATTGGCCTGGTATTCCTGCTGAACTGCTCGCATCAATTGAGGAATAAGAGCGGCAGGTGCGATTGAAACCACACAACCGCCAAATCCACCGCCCGTCATTCGCGCACCACCCTCACCACCAGCTTGTTGAAGGATTTCTACCAGACGATCTATCGCCGGTGTAGTAATACTGAAATCATCACGCATGGACTCATGGGATTCAGCCATCACCCTTGCCAAGGTCGACATATCACCTGAACTCAAGGCTTCTGCTGCCAATAAAGTGCGTGCATTCTCGGTTAAAACATGGCGAGCGCGACGGAAACTCAAATCATCCAACTTGCCCTCGGCGGCAAGCAATTGTTCCAGGCTAACGCCACGCAAGGTTTTTTGGCCAAAGAAAGCGGCAGCAGTTTCACATTGCTTGCGACGCTGGTTGTATTCACTTTCCACCAGCCCACGCTTTACGCCACTGTGGACAATAAGAATCTCCCAATCGCGCGGAATTGATACGCTACGGACGGATAAATCCTGGCAATCGATCAATAGTGCACTGCTTTCTTGTCCGCGCGCTGAAATTAATTGATCCATGATTCCGCAATTACAGCCGACAAAATTGTTTTCTGCCGCTTGCCCGACCAAGGCTGCCTCCGTAGGATCTATGGCTTCATCACTCAATTCGGTTAACGCGCGAACCAAGGCTACCTCAAGCGATGCCGAGCTACTAAGGCCTGCGCCCGCCGGGACATTGCCTGATATCAAAAGATTGGCACCTGACAATCGATAGCTTCTTTTGCGCAACTCCTGCACCACACCGCGCAAGTAGTCAGACCAGGGCGCAACCGGGTCCTGCTGCATGGGAGCATCCACATTGACAATCACCCGTTGCGAATCGAAATCCTGTGCAACCACATGTAATTCACGGTCATCACGCCTTGAAGCCAACACCCGGGTGTTGTAATTAATCGCAGCTGGCAAGACAAAACCACCGTTATAATCCGTGTGTTCACCAATCAAATTAACGCGCCCCGGAGCCTGCGCAGTTAATTCAGGCGCGTGACCAAAAGCGGTCGCAAAAACATCATTGAGCTGTTCTTTATTTAATATGCTCACGCGCAATTACCTCAGACGAAAGTGGACAGGGCTTTGTTGACGCAAGCGCTCTGCGGCTTGCTCGGGCGATAAATCACGCTGGGGCTCGCCCAACATTTCATAACCCACCATAAATTTACGCACACTCGCACTGCGCAGGAGCGGTGGATAAAAATGCGCGTGCAGCTGCCAGGCTGCTGTGTTCGCAGCTCCATTAAAAGGTGCCCCATGCCAACCCATTGAATAGGGAAATGAACACTCGAAAAGATTGTCGTAACGGGCGGTGATATCACGCAAAATCGCGCCAAGGCTTACCTGCTCCGTTTCCGTCAGTTCAGTGATGCGCGCACGCGCATGCTTGGGCAACAATAAGGTTTCAAAGGGCCAGGCCGCCCAAAAAGGCACCACCACCAACCAATCTTCGTTCTGCACGACTACACGTTCACCAGCCTGCAATTCCTTGTGGGCATAATCCAATAACAGTGATTTGCCCTGCTCTGCATAGAAAGAAGCTTGGCGATCATCTTCCTTTTGCACCAAGGTTGGCAGTTGGGTTTGCGCCCAAATCTGGCCATGGGGATGGGGATTCGAACATCCCATGACCGCACCCTTATTTTCAAAAATCTGTACAGAGGCGTAGTCTTTACCAAGGCTTTCAGACTCGGCAATCCAGGTTTTGACGACCGCCAACATCTCCTCATCATTGAGCAACGGAAGGGTTTTACTGTGATCAGGCGAAAAGCAAATTACACGGCTGGTGCCATGTTCGGCCTTAATCTGGAACAAAGGGTCTGCTGACTCAGGCGCAGCAGGTACTTCCGGCATAAGCGCAGCAAAGTCATTGGTAAACACATAGGTTGTTTTATAAGCGGGATTTAACTCACCACCCACACGGGCATTACCTGGACACAAATAACATTTGGGATCATGGACAGGACTTTCGGGCCATTGGTTGAGTTCCTGCTGCCCTTGCCATGGACGTTTGTTCCTATGGGGAGAGATAAGTAACCATTCACCGGTCAGCGGATTAAACCGGCGGTGAGTGTGCTCATTAACCGAAAACTCTTCTGAATTCATGTTTTTACATTGTCCATATAAATATGATAAATAAACAATGAGCGTAATTTACCTTAAAAAAATGTGAAGCACAATCACATTATTTATTTTATATATTAAAAATAAACCGTATAGAAAAATACCCAAAAGTTATTCGCTTTCGGGTATTCCGTTTTAAGAAATGAAACAGGATTAATAAGTAAAGGAAGGGATAAAACGATGGGCGGCAACAATCCCCCACACTAGTGCCAATAAGATAAGACTGATAAATACCAACGCAGAACCAATATCCTTAGCGCGGCCGGACAGCTCATGGCGCTCCGATCCCATCCTGTCAACCACTGCTTCAACCGACGAGTTAGCCAACTCCGCCATCAACACCCAAAAAATACTGGATAACAACAAAATTAACTCAATATGAGTTGTTGCCAACCAAAAAGCCACGGGAGTCAGGATCACACCCAGCACGACTTCCTGCCTGAAGGCTGCTTCAAATTTCCAGGTAGCAGCAAAGCCTTTCATGGAATAGCCAAACGCATCAACTATGCGGGCAATGCCAGTTTTACCAGGTTTACTCATTCCAATTCTCCAAGGTTTATGTGCAACTCTAATGAATGACTCAAATGATCGAGCGTCCTGCCCAAATAGGTAATAAGCCTACCCTGTCACGGTTAATTCATCTCTCCTTCATCGAAAAGTCATACGTCGATGATATTTCTGATGATGTAACAGCACCAAGCCAAAGGCGTGAATGATGAATGCTTTTGGGCAAGACGTCTATCACCCTATGGCGCAGGAATTGTTACAACCGATGTTTCTTACAACCAGGATTCTTACGGCAAGGATTTTTACAAAAAGATATGACAAGCGCCTTTCAGCGCGACCATATTTTTATACAAACTCATGACAGGTAGCTCTATGAAAATACTTTATGGCGTTCAAGGCACAGGAAATGGTCACGTTACGCGCGCACGAATTATGGCAAAAGCGTTTGCTGCAAAAGGTGTAAAAGTTGATTGGGTATTTTCTGGTCGTCCCCGTGAAGATTTTTTTGATATGGAAACTTTCGGAGATTTCCGATGCTATCGCGGTTTAACCTTCGCCGTTAAAAGCGGACGCATTCTTTATTTAAAAACAGCACTGCAAGCAAATTTAATGCAACTGAACGACGACATTAAAAAAGTTAATGTCGAAGGTTACGATCTTATCATCAACGACTTTGAACCTGTTTCTGCCCACGCCGCAAAACGCGCGGGAAAAAAAGTGATGGGGATTTCGCATCAAAATGCGTTCCTACACAAAATTCCCAAGAAAAATAATAACCTTGTGACCGATTGGTTTATGCATAACTTTGCACCGGTTACCCAGCCGATTGGTTTGCATTGGCATCATTTTAACCAACCCATTTTGCCACCGCTCATTGAGCCATCGCACTACCCTAATGAGTCTTTGCACAAGCATTATTTGGTGTATTTACCTTTCGCCGGTCTGGACGATATTGTGCCGCAATTGCGTGCATTTCCGGATTACCAATTCTTTATTTACCAAAATGTTCCGCACGCAATTGATGATGGACATATCCATATTCGTCCGTTTTCACGCGAAGGTTTCCAACAAGATTTACATCGCTGCGAAGGTGTTATTTGCAGCGCTGGTTTTGAATTACCCAGCGAAGCTATTCAACTCGGCAAAAAAATCCTGGTGCAACCTGTCGCGGGACAAATGGAACAAGCGTCCAATGCCCTGGCCTTAAGTCAATTAGGTTATGGCTCATCGACCAATCAATTAAATGAAGCCACTATTGGTCGCTGGCTGCCCTTAATGAAACCCAATCCTATTATTTATCCCGATGTTTCCAGCGCATTGGTGGATTGGATTTTACAAACTGGCGGAGAGAATTTTGAAGAGTTCCAGCAATCCTTGTGGCGCGATATGCCAGCTCCCAACGCAATATTTTCGCAAGCCTCGACCACGGGATAATTATTGCGCCAAAATAAAGGGAAATAGATGTTAAGTGCGGTAGCGCACTTACCGGAAGGTGTATCTGGGTCACTCTTGGAACGCCCCGAAAAGTGAAGCAAAGGGAATATTTGCTTCACAATTTTATCATCGCAATATCAGGGAATATGAAGGAGCTTTTATCCCTGGCTGTTATTCGACGATAACTTTTGTTCGACCTGATTTGATCGTTGCACGAATGGTTTTACCATCCATACGCTTTTGTTTTGAACTGAAAGTGGGTTTAGTGGCACGGCGATTTTTCACTATTTTTATCGCGTTAAGCACAATTTCCCGCAAACGCTCCAACGCATCAGCCCGATTCATTTCCTGTGTACGATGACGCTGGGCTTTAATAATTAAAACGCCGTCACTTGAAATACGTTTGTCATCCAATGCAAGTAGTCTGGCTTTACAAAACTCACTGAGAGATGAGTTATGAATATCAAAACGCAAATGTATCGCACTCGACACCTTATTGACGTTCTGCCCACCAGCACCTTGCGCACGCATAGCCGTAAGCTCGATGTCGTGCAAGGGGATGTGAACATGGGAGTTTATAACCAGCATCGCGTGACTAACCACAGGTTTGAACGGCCAGGATCTTCGTTTTTGAATCAATCAAAACAGGCTGCAAACGCTTATCAAAACGGATGAAGTGAGAGCACCAACGAACGATTACGGCCCCCACTACCAACCCCGCTAACGCAAAAAGCGCATTCAAGGCATCGCTCAACGCTTGTTGATGGGCAATTAACGTAGCCGCAATCATTGCCAACAATGGCACCATATAAACAAACAAGGAACCGTTAACGATTACCTCTTCCGGAACACCAATCTGAACCTCTTCACCCAGGTGATATTCACCGGCATCGCGACCATCCAATAAAACCCACAACCGGGAAGCGCTTTCACCCCATTTAGCAAGCATGCTATGGCCACACCCTTTTTGTGCCTGGCAAGAACCACAGGCGGAACGCTGGATGGTTTCCACCCATAAACCCTGCGGCTCTATAGCGACAATTCGACCTGTTTCGAGGAGCATGGGAATACCGGATATAAAATTAAAAGAGATTGAAACAAAAGACGCACAAAATAAAACGGGGCTAAAGCCCCGTAATATTTTGCGCGATTTTTGCGGCGGCCGCGACCGGTATTTCACCAACTACGCTGACTCGATAAATAATATCTTTCACCACCAGTCGCGACATATAAGCGAGGGTTGCGCCGCGCTTACCCACACCTTCCGGCACAAAACTGGTTGTTTCCTCAATAAAAATACTGAAGGTAGTTAAACCATCGGTATACATCAGCATCACTTGCCCATTCGCCAATTGGCGCTGGCCGGCAAATACAAATCCGGGCGGCACCCAGGCAACCTGCCATCCGGAAGGTTTGCCCAATTGAGTGGGATTGCATGGCGTAACGTCAGCAATTGCCTTGTGCTCATGCACCAGGCTTTTTACTTTCATTTGGTTGATATCGGGATTTAAATCAATAGAGATAAATTGATAACGCTCCAGGGGGCGAGCATTTTCGTCAATCAACCAGGACTTCAACACAAGGCCTGTATCTTCATCGATATTCAAAAAATAACCGTATCGGTAGGGATCTCTCGGAATAACCTGCAATACCCGTGACCAACGTCCGGCGATACGCTCACGACCACGAATTTCAAACTGGTAAAGCTGGTCCATATTGACCAGGTTTTTACCCATTTTCACAAAACTTCCCTGCAATAATTCATCACCCATAGCCTTGCAATCGACCGGTTGGCCATCTCGCACAATCAAGCGTTCAGGGCCATTTAAAAACAGGAAACGATCGTGCTCTATGCCGCTCTCGATCCAATGCTCAACGTGAAAACTTTGCAGCTCAATGCTGGTTTGGTTTTGATACGTAAATGAACCACGGTAATTGATATGGGCAGAGTGTTGCGACATTTTGCTTAAAAGTGTCTGCACACTGGGTAAATTGGCTGGGACGGAGGATGCTTCTTGGATGGATTCAGTTTGGGCAAAGGTAGATGTGGTTATCGCCAGGAGTACTACAGACGATAACCACAAGGATATGTTGGGCATAAATTATTCTTCATCAGTAATGATTACACGCGCATAAGGTAATACACCTTGGCCAGAGTTCATAGCAGCATTATCAGAATGCGCTTTAATCATCTGATTTACATAGCGAGATACTTCTTCATCCGAAACAACAGTATTTGCATTGGCCTGACGCGGTTGGAACATTACGCGACGATTTTCTTGCGGACGTGTTTCATAACCGGTTTGTACCGCAACGGTACGGGTGTTGAGCATGGGACTATTAATGCCAGATGGCAGGGAGACAACCGGGTCTACCGAAACAGGCGCAGCAACCGGAGCGTTACTGGCAACCTGCGCAGTGCTGACAGTTGCAACATTTAACTGGCCCACACCCAAAATCATGCCGCCCGCTACCGAAGCAACCAAAGCGACACGACCTAATTGGTAACGCCAGCCTTGTAGTGATTTTGCAGGAACCGGAACAGGTTGTGCAGCCAGGGTATCTTCTGCATCAATAGCAGCACCGATACGCGCCGCGAAATCAGACATAGGAACGAGAGTTTGCTCACCGCGCGCCAGCTCACCACGGAGGGCGGCACTCGCAATTTGATAACGTGACCAAGTCGCTTTTACCTCAGCATCCTGCTCACTGGCTTTTAAAATTCGCTGTAACTCAAGCTCGGATGCCTGATTATCCATCAGTGCCGAGATTGATTCTGCGAGGACTTGCGGCCGGTTTTGCTCACTCATTTGAGATTTACCTGTTAACTGAAAAAAGGTTTTTAAAACACTAAAAACATCAAATTTCTATCTACTGCCTTTATGACTCAAGTTCACTATAAAGGTTCAGCTCAGATCCACAATTTTTGCATATTTACACGAAAATCTATTTATTGCGATATTGGGTTACCCATCTACACAAATCCAGGTGACACAATCAATTATTCAATCAATGGCTGGATCTTTTTATCAATCGCTTCACGGGCGCGGAAAATGCGCGACCGCACTGTACCAATCGGGCACTCCATCGCTTCTGCAATTTCCTCGTAACTTAAACCATCAATCTCACGCAAGGTAACCGCCATCCGCAAGTCGTCCGGCAAATCTTTAAACGCCTGATCAATGACAGTTTGCAGCTCATCACGCAACAGGTTTCGTTCCGGGGTGTTCATTTCATGCATTGCGTCATTGCCAGCAAAAAACTCGGCATCATCAACATCAACATCACTTGCAGGTGGACGACGGTTGCGAGCTACCAGATAATTTTTAGCAGTGTTAATAGCAATACGATACATCCAGGTATAAAACGCACTCTCGCCACGAAAATTGGGCAAAGCGCGATAAGCCTTGATAAAAGCATCCTGTGCAACGTCTTGCACCTCGGCATGATCGCGAATAAAACGGCTGATAACGGCAAAAATTTTATGTTGATATTTCAGTACCAACAAATCAAAAGCGCGTTTATCTCCCTTTTGTACACGCTCCACAAGCTGTTGATCCACATCGACTTCGGGCGCTATTTGCGCTGTCATTCTAAAACCCCCAAGTGTCCCGGCACGTATAAACTAGCCAAGACAAAAAAATTCAGTGCAATATTGATATGTGCTGACAGTATATTAGCAACGAGCGGTCGGCGTTTGTTATTGCTGCTTTGTACGCCATTGACTCATCGCTATAACAAAAGTTCCACGTTTTCATAGCGTTCCACAAGCCCTTCTGTTAGGAGTTTAGCTGACCATTGGCGTCGGGCTTGTATATACTGGCGTCAGTTTACGACTTTGTTCTTCTTATTGCTGTAGAAATTACTCATGACCCAAACCTTCTCTCACGATGTTCTTGTCATTGGCTCTGGCGCAGCGGGTTTAACTCTTGCGCTCAGCCTGGCTCGTCACGCCAAAGTGGCCGTACTCAGCAAAAATGCCTTAAACCAGGGGTCGACCTGGTTTGCACAAGGCGGAATTGCGGCGGTGCTGGATGACCAGGATTCCATTGATGCTCACGTTGAAGACACACTTGTCGCGGGCGCTGGCCTCTGCCATGAGGATGCAGTGCGTTTCACGGTGGAAAACAGCAAAGCGGCTATTGAATGGTTGATTGAGCAAGGCGTCAGCTTTACCAAGGAAAACGGTAAAGAAGATTATCATCTCACGCAAGAAGGCGGTCACAGCCACCGTCGCATTATCCACAGCGCGGATGCAACTGGTCGCGCGGTTCACAGCACTTTAATTGAGCAAGTCCAGCAGCAAGGCAACATCGACCTTTTCGAAGACCATATTGCCGTTAACCTCATCACCCAGGCCGACGCCGATTCGCGCAAATTGCGCTGCACAGGCGCTTACGTGCTGAATAACAACACCGGACAGGTACACGTTTTCCAAGCCAAAGTTGTTGTGCTCGCTACTGGTGGCGCGAGCAAAGTGTATCTCTACACCACCAACCTGGATGGCGCGAGTGGCGATGGTATCGCCATGGCATGGCGCGCGGGTTGTCGTATTGCCAATATGGAATTTAACCAGTTCCACCCGACGTGTTTATATCACGCATCCACCAAAAACTTTTTGATCAGCGAGGCTTTACGCGGTGAAGGCGCCGTGTTGCGTTTGCCCAACGGCGAACGATTTATGCATCGCTTTGACGATCGCCTTGAGCTGGCGCCGCGCGATATTGTTGCGCGCGCAATCGACCATGAAATGAAACGTTTGGGTTGTGATTGTTTATATCTGGATATCAGCCACAAAACACCGGAATTTATTAAGGAACACTTCCCCACGATTTATGCGCGCTGTCTGGAATTGGGTATTGATATCACTAAAGAACCTATTCCGGTCGTTCCCGCTGCGCACTTTACGTGCGGTGGAATTGTCGTGGACAAAAATGGTTTAACTGATTTGCAAAACCTCTATGCGATTGGTGAAACCTCGTTTACCGGTTTGCACGGCGCCAATCGTTTAGCCAGCAACTCATTGCTGGAATGTGTGGTTTATGCGCAATCTGCAGGGCAACAAATTATTAATTCACTCGCCACAATTCATTTGCCCGAACAATCAAAACCCTGGGATTCAACCCGAGTAACGGATTCAGATGAAGACGTTGTGATCTCGCACAACTGGGATGAATTGCGCCGTTTTATGTGGGACTACGTTGGCATTGTGCGCACCCATAAACGCTTGCAACGCGCATCGCACCGAATCAAATTATTGAAAAAAGAAATTGCCGAGTATTACAGTAATTATCGCGTTAGCAGTGATTTAATTGAGTTGCGTAATTTGGCTACAGTGGCGGAATTAATTATTCGCTCTGCGCTTGATCGCAAAGAAAGCCGCGGTTTACATTACTCGCTCGATTTTCCCAGTAAATCAAATATCGCACGGGATACGATTTTGGTTCCGACTAATTTTGCTGCGCAGGATGTTGTGGTGAGTAAGGAAAGTTAGTGGGATTTACAAATGTTTCTTTAGAAGGAATCGTCATCCTCGCGAAGGCGAGGATCCACTGGATAGCGCTCTAACTTTAAAATATTTCCTGGAAAATCAAAAGCTGGATCCTCGCCTTCGCGAGGATGACGATGTCCTGTTAAATACGGATTTTTATAGAAATCAATTAAAGGCCTTACACTATATAATGTCGTTGCGCCCAAAAAATTAACTATTATTTTTTAACCCCGTCCGCAACCAAACACGTAACAATCGCCAATCTTCTCCGCTCATCGAATCCGGCAGTGCAACTATGCGATGCTTATGTCCACTCAAGGTTTCGCGCACAGGTAAAATAATAACGCCTGACCATAGTAAAATTTCATCGAAAGGTGAAACAGTATATTCACCGCTTGAATTTTTTAATCGCCAAACCTGTTTTTTTACACTGATGATAACGGGTGTTAATTTTTGTGCACGCCAACGTTCACGCACTACAAACGCCAACAACAATAAAAACGATAGCCAACTTATTGGCCAATAAAATGCTTTTAGGAAAAAAGGAAATACCGCGAGGGTTGCCGCGCAAAAAACGCTGCAATAAACGCTGAGTTCAATATGCCACAAGACTTTTGAAGGGCTAATACTAACAGGTGCCAAATCAACACCTGCTGCCGTTTTAGGGGAAGAATTATTTATTCGCTTCGGGTTGGAGGCCGGTGTTATTTCTGACAATGTTTACAATCCTTTTCAAGTCACTATCGTCCGGGTCTTCGCGGCGCAAAAACCAGGCAAACATATCCTGGTCTTCACACTCCAATAATTTCCAATACAATTCTTTATCTGCTTGCTCAAGGGAGGGATAGACATTTTCCAGGAACGGCATAAGCACCAGATCCAGCTCAAGCATGCCGCGACGGCTACCCCAAAACAATCGATTTCTTTCCACTTGTTACACCTTCACAAACGTTTAGGCGCGCGATTATACCGTAAAAATTTTCAATCACACCAAGGTTTATCCATAAGTCGTGTTATTACTTCCATTCCCTGTAAAACAAGAGTGATACCCAATAATCCCCTGGCATTTTTCCTATATGGAACAGGTTTAATTTTATTCTTCAAGATACGATACACTTAGCACATTTCTCGTTTCTGACCTTATTTGAGTTTTTACCATGTCTGATTGGAATGAATTTTTAACCCGCAAAGGCGCCACCCAGATCGCAGATGGACATGTCGATTTCCCAACTTCTGAGCTGTCTCCGGAAAACACTTATGTGATGCCGTTGAGGCAAGGCCTGATTGAAATAAAAGGGCCTGACAGCGCCAAATTTTTACAGGGCCAGGTCACCTGTGATGTACGCGAGCTGGCAGCAAAAACGACCCGGCTCGGTGCCCAGTGCAATATTAAAGGCCGTATGCTCCTGTGTTTTCGCGCATTGCAACCAGATAACGAGCGAATTTTTTTGCGCGTCCATACAGGATTAGTCGCCAATGGTTTAGCCAGCCTTGGGAAATATATTGTGTTCTCGAAAGCCAAACTGGCGGATGTGAGCCAGGATTATCGCTGCATTGGCATTGCAGGCGCCCAGGCAAAACAGATCATCAAGGACGTTTTTGCGCTTGATCTCGCCATCGATGATGAATGGCAAGCGGCGGGAGAGCATTTGATTATCCGCATTAATGAAAATCGCTATGAATGTTGGATAGCGGCTAATCAGGTCGAAGAAATCTGGACTCAGCTTTGTGCCAAGGCGACTCCTGCCGGGCAAAACTTATGGAACCTGCTGAATATCCAGGCGGGAATTGGCGATATCGCTTCCGAAACATATGAGACCTTTACGCCACAAGCGATTAATTTCCAGTTGGTGAACGGCATTAATTTCCGCAAAGGCTGTTATACCGGCCAGGAGATTGTGGCGCGTTTGCATTATCGCGGGACATTGAAACGCCATATGTACCGCTTTGAATTCACAACTACGGATCAAAATTTGCCCCTTCCCGGCACCGAACTTGTCAACGCCGATGGCAAAGTGGTGGGCGAAGTGATAATCGCCGCTTACCGCAATGATAAAACTGGCGAGCTTTTGGCAAGCGTGGTGGACGATGAGCGAATTGCGATCTATCTGGCAAATAACCCGCAAAAACTCAGCCTCCTTGCCCTTCCTTATGCTATACCTACTCCAAATGAGGCGGATTGAACCGCCTATCTGAAGCTATGCGTTTGACGGGGTGAGTTGCCCCGCCCTCGCTCATAAGGTTTTGACAATTACAATCCAAATATAAGTAGGTAACCCATGAGTCAAATTGCCGAGCGCGTCCGCCAGGACATTATCACCGCCATCAAAACTGACCAACTCGTATTGCCCACCCTGCCGGAAGTCGCGCTGAAAGTGCGTGAAGTCGCGGATGACCCTAATGCTGATATCGATAAATTAACGTCCGTGATTGGTGGCGACGCCGCCTTGAGTGCCCGTATTATTCGGGTCGCCAACAGCCCGCTGTTACGCGCTTCACGTGCGATTGAAGATTTGAAAACCGCGCTTATGCGCCTTGGAATTTCTTACACCTGCAACATAGCGACAGGTTTGGCGATGGAACAAATGTTCCAGGCAACCACCGATTTAATTGATATGCGCATGCGCGAAGTCTGGAGTCGTTCCAGCGAAGTGGCGGGTATCAGCCACGTGCTCTGCCGACACTACACAAAACGATTGCGCCCGGACCAGGCGACCCTTGCAGGGCTCGTCCACAAAATTGGCGTGCTGCCCATTTTGACTTACGCTGAAGATAATCCTTTTTTGCTCAATGACAGTTTGACGCTTGATAGAGTTATCGATGAATTACACGCACCGATTGGCGATTTAATTTTACGTACCTGGGGATTTCCGGAAGAACTCGCACATATTCCGTCGCAACATGTGGACTTCCAGCGCAAAATTCCCAAAGCCGATTACGCTGATATTGTGACTGTCGCCATGCTGCAAAGTTATGCCGGCTCCAATTCTCCGCTCGCGCAAATTGATTGCACAAAAGTCACTGCTTTTGAGCGTTTGGGGCTTGATCCAGATATCCAGATTTCAGAATCAGAAGATTTGTCAGCCGATATGGAAGCGGCTATGTCGCTGTTGCTTTAGGCACTTGGAATAGCAAACACTCGATGCTTATTAATATGGGAATCGTCATTCCCTGCGGGGATGACGATTCCTATTTTTACAATTATTCATTAACCCTAATAATCAGACCTCTTGCGGCAAACGCCAATCAATTGGTGTTTGACCGCGCTGTGCAAGATAGTCATTCGCTTTCGAAAAATGTCCACAACCAATAAAACCACGATGCGCTGATAAGGGCGATGGATGAGGTGCGCGCAAAATTAAATGTTTGCGTCCATCAATAAATTGTCCTTTCTTTTGCGCGTAACTTCCCCACAACAAAAACACCACACCATCGCGTTGTTCATTGACGATTTGGATGGCACGATCCGTAAATTGCTCCCAACCCTGCCCCTGATGCGAACCCGCACGGCCCTGCTCAACAGTCAAGGTTGCATTTAATAAAAACACGCCCTGGTCAGCCCAGCTCTGCAAAAATCCGTGGCGAGGAATAGGAAAATGCAAATCGCGCTGAATTTCTTTATACATATTTTGCAGCGATGGCGGTGTTGGAATTCCCGGCAAAACTGAAAAACACAAACCATGGGCCTGGTGCGGACCGTGATAAGGATCTTGCCCGAGGATAACGACTTTAACCTTGTCGAGTGGTGTTGAATTAAATGCGTTAAAAATATTTTTGGATTCGGGATAAATAATTTTTCCCGCTTGCTTTTCTGCCACCAGAAATTGCTTCAGGTGTTTCATATAGGGTTGTTCAAATTCAGGTGCTAAATATTGAAGCCAGCTTGGGTGTAAATCGATAGGTTTTTTAGCAGTCATGTCTTCAAACTCTTGTGCAACGTTAATTGAAAAATAGAGAATTCAACATTAGGCAGGAATCGTCATCCTCGCGAACGCGAGGATCCAGCTTTTGATTTTCTCTACTATTTTGAGCTGGAGCGCCAGCCCAGTGGATCCTCGCGTTCGCGAGGATGACGACTCTCCTATAAATTATAAATATTGCGATTTTACACAGTTAATTCCTAAAGGCGAGCTGTTAGAAAGAAATGTAAGCCGTAAAATGACAAGGCTACACCTCTATCCTTAACAATAACCGCCCATAAAAAAACCCGGTATCGCTACCGGGTTTTTCAACATCTAATTCAACAAATAAATTAAAGCTTGTCGCCATGCTCAGCCAGGTATTTAGCAACGCCTGCTGGAGAAGCGTCCATACCTGCATCACCTTCTTTCCAGCCAGCTGGGCAAACTTCACCGTGTTGTTGGTGGAAAATCAATGCGTCAACGGTACGAATGGTATCGTCAATGTTACGGCCAATTGGCAAATCGTTAACGATCTGTGAGCGCACAACGCCGTCTTCATCAATAACAAAAGTACCGCGGAAAGCAACACCGTCAGCAGATTCTACATCGTAAGCTTTTGCAATTGAGTGAGTGATATCAGCAACCAGTGTGTAACGCACTTGACCGATACCGCCTTGGTCAACTGGGGTGTTACGCCATGCGTTGTGAGTGAATTGTGAATCGATAGAAACACCAATAACTTCTACGTTACGTTTTTTGAACTCTTCGATACGATGATCGAATGCCAACAACTCAGATGGACAAACGAAAGTGAAGTCCAGTGGGTAGAAAAACACTACCGCTTTTTTGCCTTTGGTTGCAGCCGAAAATGAATAACCGTCAACGATTTCGCCGTTAGCCAATACAGCTGATGCGGTGAAGTCCGGTGCTTGTTTACCTACTAATACGCCCATGTCATGTCTCCTATGAGTTCATCTGTTAAGTGAATCGTGATGATTTCACTCGAAACGTATCACATGCCTATGGATAACGTGTGAAATTTGATCGTCCGAGATTCATCAATAGTGCCCAGCTATCATACACAGGCATTTACCAGTGTCCCATTGATTTTTTATATAGCGCGGCTATACCTATGACTATAAACAAACTGAGTTGCTAATTTGCCCGCCAGATGCAGGTAGCTAATGAACCCATGCGCGATTCTTATTCAGTTGGCAGGTCTTTGCTTGCTCGCCCAAATAGCAGAAGCACGCTCGCTATCTCCAATGGTTTTTACGCATCGCGTTCCTGAAGCTTATGTGAGTTCTACGCCTAATTATGAAGTGTCCGCATTAAAACTGGCGCTTGATAAAACCCTAAAGGAATATGGCCCTTACGAGTTGAGGGCAGCGCCACAAATTAATGTGAGCCGCAGTATCCAAAGTATCAAGAACAATATTTTTCCCAATTATTTTGCCAGCCTGGGTTACAACGAAGACTATAACGCCATCCATGAAATTACCTACATTCGCTTTCCCGTTGATCTCGGTATCTTGAGTTATCGAACCTGTTTTGCTGCTAAATCAGCGCTTGAAGAAATATCGCAAATCAACACCCTGGATGAGCTTCGCCAATTCAGTATTGGCCAAGGCCGCGGTTGGGTAGATTCAATGATCCTTCGCTACAACGGTTTTAAAGTCGTAGAGTTCGAGCCCTATCCACTGCTGTTCAAAATGGTCGCAGGGCATAGGTTTGATCTATTCTGCCGAGGCGCCAATGAAGTCAAAGAGGAATACGAGCGCTGGGGTAGTATCGAAGGTTTAGGCTATGATCGCCATCTGCTTATCTATTATCCAATGCCCATTTTTTTCTACACCAACAGCCAAAATAAAGAAGCGATTGAACGCGTTACCAAAGGTTTGCATATGGCTTATAACGATGGTTCCCTGCTGGAGCTGTGGAAGCAGCATCACCAGGCCAGCGTGGATTTTGCAGAACTGGATAAACGCCAACTCTTTCGCCTTGAAAATCCGCTGACAAAATCCATCGATTTCGATTTTGCCCGTTATTTTTATCGGGTCGGTACCGATAAGCCCTAAACCGCGTTGATTGCTGGAACAGCCCCAAATTGATACCATAGCGGCCTTTTTAAACAGGCCGAATTCCACCAAAATTAGCCCGTTTGATCCCGCCTTACCTATCATTTTCCACAAACAGAGAACATCTATGTCAGTTGATTTTCGCTCAGCTTCCCTCACCCATTTGGCTAATAGCGATGAATTTGTCGCCCGTCATATTGGCCCAAATGCCCAGCAAACGGCGGCCATGCTCGCCACCTTGGGCGTAAGCTCAGTGAAAGAATTGATCGATAAAACTGTGCCGGACAATATTCGCCTCAAAGGTGAACTCAACCTTGGCGCGGCAGTTAGCGAAGCTAATGCATTGGCCGAATTGAAAGCCATCGCTAGCAAAAACAAAGTATTCAAAAGTTACATCGGTATGGGTTACCACGACACACTCGTGCCTTTGGTGGTTCTGCGCAACGTATTGGAAAACCCGGGCTGGTACACCGCCTACACGCCCTACCAACCGGAAATTGCGCAAGGTCGTTTGGAAGCCCTGCTCAATTACCAGCAAATGATCATCGACCTCACCGGTATGGAAATGGCGAATGCATCTGTGTTGGATGAAGGCACTGCGGCGGCGGAAGCCATGGCCATGTGTAAGCGCCAAAACAAAAAGAGCAAATCCGATGTGTTTTTTGTGGATGCCGATACCCATCCGCAAACCATCGCCGTGGTAAAAACCCGCGCCGAGCATTTTGGTTTTGAAATCCATGTTGCCGCTGTTGATGAAGTTGCCAATGGCGATTACTTCGGCGCATTGCTGCAATATCCAGGTTCAACTGGCGTTGTACGCGATTTAACAGCTTTGATTGAAGCCGCACATAAAAACAATGCTCTGGTAACCGTTGCAACTGACCCAATGGCTTTGTTGTTATTGAAATCACCCGGTGCAATGGGCGCAGATGTTGTGGTCGGAACAAGCCAACGTTTCGGCGTGCCCATGGGTTTCGGTGGTCCACACGCTGGTTTCTTCGCATTCCGCGACGCCTACAAACGCTCCGCCCCCGGCCGTATTATTGGTGTGTCAATCGATGCACGTGGCAAGCAGGCGTTGCGTATGGCGATGCAAACGCGCGAACAACATATCCGTCGTGAAAAAGCCAACTCGAACATTTGTACCTCACAAGTTTTGTTGGCAGTCATGAGCGTCTTCTACGCGATTTACCACGGCCCCGATGGTTTAAAACGCATCGCAAACCGCATCCACCGCTTAACCTCTGTTGCAGCAACTGCCTTACAACAAAAAGGTTTTGTATTAGCGAGTAATAACTTTTTCGACACCATCACCGTAAATGTTGGCGATAAGCAAAACGACATTTACCAAGCCGCATTGAATGCAGAAATCAATTTGCGTTTAGTGGGAAACAATTCAATCGGCATCAGCTTTAACGAAACCAATAATTTAAGCGATGTAGCAAATGTGCTGGCAACATTCGGCATTGTCGATGCAGAACTCGAAAGCATTGACGATGTTTTGTCAGTCACCAACAAAGCAATTCCTGCTGATTTGTTGCGTACCGATGCGGTATTAACGCATCCCGTCTTCAACAGTTTCCACAGCGAAACTGAAATGCTGCGCTATTTAAAACGTTTGGAATCAAAAGACATCGCACTCAACAACGCGATGATTCCGCTCGGCTCTTGCACCATGAAACTAAATGCCACCGCCGAAATGATTCCTGTGACATGGCCGGAATTTGGCAAGTTGCATCCATTTGCTCCTATCGACCAAGCGCAAGGCTACAGCCAACTATTTGAAGAATTGCAAGAGATGTTAAAAGCGTGCACCGGTTACGACGCAATCAGTTTGCAACCCAACGCTGGCTCTCAAGGCGAATACGCGGGCCTCGTTGCGATTAAAAAATATTTTGAAAGCAAAGGCGAGCAGCGCGATATTTGTTTAATTCCATCATCCGCGCACGGCACCAATCCGGCATCAGCGCAAATGGTGAGTTACAAAGTTGTGGTGGTTGCCTGCGATAACAACGGTAACGTGGACCTCAACGATCTCGCACAAAAAATTGAAACTTACGGCGAACAAATTGCGTGCATCATGTGTACCTATCCTTCAACACACGGTGTGTTTGAAGAAGGCATTACGCAATTGTGCGATATGGTTCATGCCGTTGGTGCGCAAGTGTATATCGACGGTGCCAACATGAACGCCCTCGTCGGCGTTGCAGCGCCAGGAAAATTCGGCGGCGATGTTTCGCATTTAAACCTGCACAAAACCTTCTGCATTCCACACGGCGGCGGCGGCCCCGGCATGGGCCCAATCGGTGTAGGAAAACATCTGGCTCCGTTCCTCGCGGGTCACAATGTGCAATCAGTTCCCGGCACTGATCCTGCAAACGGCACCATTTCCGCTGCGCCCTGGGGTTCAGCGAGTATTCTGCCAATCAGTTGGATGTACATCAAAATGATGGGTGCGGTTGGCATGCGCCAAGCAACTGAATACGCAATGCTCAACGCAAACTACGTTGCGAAAAAACTCGAAGATGCCTATCCCATTTTATACAAAGGCACCAACGGTTTTGTTGCGCATGAATGCTTGCTGGACTTACGCCCCTTAAAAGAAGCAAGTGGCATCAGCGAAGAAGATATTGCAAAACGCTTGATGGATTTTGGTTTCCACGCACCGACTATGTCATTCCCGGTGGCGGGGACTTTAATGATTGAACCAACGGAATCTGAATCAAAAGTTGAGCTGGATAAATTTATCGATGCTATGCAAATCATCCGCAAAGAAATCGCGCAAGTTATTGCAGGCGAAATCTCTGCCGAAGCCAGCGCATTACACAATGCACCACACACACAAGATGACGTGCTCGACGAAACCTGGACCCGCGCCTATTCACGCGAAACAGCAAGCCGCCCTGCTGCCTGGTTGAAAAACCACAAAGTATGGCCGAGTGTAAATCGTATTGATAACGTCTATGGCGACAGGAACCTAGTGTGCTCTTGCCCAAGTATTGAAAATTATATGGAATAATTTTTACATTCTTTCCAAACATAGGCCGCCATTACGGCGGTCTATTCTCTTCTTCCGATTCGAACGCGCAACTTGTAACACTCATTCCTTATTTTCTTCTCAATATATAAAACGCATCACTATCCCCTTCCTTTTTAAGTCATTCATCCTTAAGGATTATTAAGGATCATTTTTGAGGGTCTGCTAACCCACCAAATCCGGTTTCCTCGGTTGCACAGGCAAATCATTAAGCTCAATACTAAGACCAACGCAAAAGGGCTCACGGATAATTACCTTGCTCCTGGCGGATGAAAGTCACCATGAAACCTCAACAAATCCGGAGAAGAATAATGGAACAATTTAAGGTCATCGGGCAGTTATTTATTGCAGTCGCATTATTAGTTTTTGGAATCCAGCATTTTGTATATTTGAATTTTGTGACGCGGGCATTTCCACCCCTGCCATTGTGGATACCCGCCATTCCTGTTTGGGCCTGTGTATGTGGTGCGCTACTTGGAATAACAGGTTTAGCAATTATTTTCAGATATAAAGCACGCGTATTTAGTTTGGTTCTCGCCGCTGCAATTTTTATTATGTTCGCAATTTTCCTGTTACCGTCACTCCTAACACATATACAAAATGGTTTTATCTGGACAAATTCGGGTAAAGCGTTTGTACTCATCGGTGCGAATTTATTAATCGCGGGAAGTTTTGCAACAGGCACTCCTGCACAAAATAGTTTTCCCAGATTCCTTGAAAGACTTATTCCGTTCGGTAAATATTTATTATCGGGATTTTTTATTTTAGCCGCCGTTATGCATTTCCTGTACGCCGAATTTGTTGCCACCTTAATTCCGGCCTGGATTCCCGCACATTTGTTCTGGACTTATTTTGCAGCCGTGGCGCTTATTGCAGGTGCTATAGGTATGCTCATTCCAAAAACAGCCCGACTCGCGGCGGGATTATCAGCATTGATGGTTTTCCTGTGGATTATCCTGCTACATATTCCAAGGGCCTGGACCATCCACGACGCCAACGAAACTACAGCATTATTTGAGGCGCTAACCATGTGCGGCATGGCTCTTTTGATTATGGTTGATGCCGCACATCAAAAAGCCAATAGCACCAACTGACGCGTTTATTTCAACCATTATTGTCAGCGCATAATTTCACTCGACGATTTACTCCCACCTTATGCTGGCTAAAAAGCCATTAGAGGTGGCCGAGTAAAAATCCTATGGTAAGATGTAGAAAGACGGGACACAGGTTATCCACGGTCCCGCTGAGAGAGCCACATCGATTGATAAGAAAAACCTTGTACCAGCTGCTTATGCAACTGGGTGCGCTATAGACACTGACGATAAATGGGAGTACCTGCATGTTTAAAGAATTAGTGAAAGTCGATTTAGAAAGTCAATACAAAGGCTTCAATATTTGCTTTTGGACAATGTTAATTATTGCCACAATAGCATCCCTGTCAGGCAGCCCAAACCTGGCTATCGCGTTAGGCACACTGGGTTTAGTCAGCGGCGCCATCGGCCAAATTAAATTGATTCTGATGAACCAACAACGTTTTTTGGCAAACCAGGAAGTTTTCCTGAACAACCAGGAAACTTTTTTGGCGAATCAAAAAATGTTCCTCGAACAAATTGAAGCCATCAAAGCAAAAACTGAATAAGCAATAATCATCTGTAAATTCCCTATCCTGAATTTTTGCCAGGATAGGGAAAAACCAAAATAATACGATCCACAATCTCGCATTACCCATAGTTGTTAACTAACAACGCTATTCAAAAGCTTCGCTATTTTTTTAATTTCCACATTTAAAACATTAATGACATAAACGTTTTAGCCTAACAAAACAGGAATTATTTCATGTTAAAGAACAAACACATTTTCGGTTATGCCTTAAGTTTTGCATTAAGCCTGGGAATTTCAACATTCGCCTTTGGCTCCGCCCCAAACGTCAAAATCCTTGCGAGTGGTTATACCGATAAAGGTGGTGAAGGCGTTTATGGATTAACCTTTAACACAACTAACAATCAGTTTGGTCCAGCAGAGTTATTGGCTAAAAATAACAACCCGTCGTTCGGGTTAAAAAATAATAATCTCTGGTATTTTGTTGATGAAGCCAATGAAGGGCAATTGTTAACCTATAGCAAAAATAAAAAAGGAGAATTAAATTTCCTGCAAAAAGATTCTGTAGCAGGTGCATCCCCTTGTTATATTTCCAAGCGTAAAGATGGAAAATTTATCGCCGTTGCTAATTACAGTTCCGGCAACCTGGCGGTTTTCGAATTGGATAAAAAAGGTTTACCAAAAGGCAAACCGCAACTCAAACAACATCAAGGTACTGGACCAAACGCTGAGCGCCAGGAAGCGGCCCATGTACACTGGGCAAACTGGGCACAATTAGCAGATTCAAATAAAACCACCGGTATTTATGTCATTGATTTAGGTGTAGATACAATATTCTGGTATCCACAAAATGCAAAAGGTGAATTAGCAGAAGGACAAGTTGCCTACAAAGCCACACCTGGCGATGGCCCACGCCATTTGGCCATTCACCCCAAAAATCCCTGGGTGTATGTTGTGAATGAATTAGGCAACACTCTGGTGTTTACACAACAAGACAGCAAAGGCCACTTAACCGCGATACAAAAAGTATCGACATTACCGGCAGATTTTAAAGGTAAAAATACTGCGGCGCATATTGTTATCAGTAGTGATGGAAAACATATTTACACTTCCAATCGCGGTGATTCGAATAGCATTTCAGTATTTAATATTGCAGATGATGGAAAATTAACTCTCGCACAAAATATAAATAGCCAGGGTAAAGTACCACGCTTCTTTTTGTTGCTGGAAGATGCGAAGAAAATGTTAATCGCAAATCAGGATTCAGATAATGTTGTTGTTATGAATATATTGGACAACGGTCAACTGGAATATACCGGCGTGCAAACAAAAGTCCCGAGCCCAACGTTTTTAGGACTTGAATAATATCGACATTAATTAATTCGATATCAAGAATAATAAAACAGGCCGTTCAAGGCCTGTTTTATTATGGGGACAATGTGCTAATGAAGATTGGCTGGAAGGCGCAATTTAACTCCGCGCTCTTCAAGTGCATCAATCTGGCTTTTATCAAGCTCCATCAAAAATGCAAAATAAGCACGACGAATTTTTCTGTCTGCAATTTCGGCGCTGCTTTGTAATAAATCCAAAATACCATTTTCGTTGGCAAGCCTGTAACGCTCACCCGTGTAACTGTAATATTGGTTATCCAATTGGTGAAGACGAAAAATAGCAGCTTGAGAAAAAATTAACGTATCCATTAAAATCCCCTTTTGGCATTAAACGTTACACTTAAACGCTAACTTAGATGACACAACTTTGATGCTGCAATGGATTATAAAGATGACACCACAATCTTCTGTACTCAAACGCACATTGAAGCCAATTATTTATGCGTAACATGATTAATATATTGTCTGCATAAATTTTCCCGATTTATTAATTTTACGCGCCAGCTTTTAAATTTTTTAACCATTCACTTAACTGGTATCGAGTAATAAAAACAGTATCAAGTAATAAATAGTATCGAGTAATAAATAGTATCGAATAATCAGTATCGAGCATTTAAACGGAGAAAAAATATGTCCACTCCAGCTAAAAATACAATTTGTCTTTGGTATAACGGTGATGCGGAAGAAGCGGCAAATTTTTATGCCAAAACATTTCCCGATTCATTCGTGAGCGCAATCCATCTTGCGCCGGATGATTATCCGTCAGGAAAGCAAGGTGATGTACTAACGGTAGAATTTACCATCATGGGAATTCCGTGCATCGGGTTGAATGGTGGTTCGGCGTTTAAACATAGCGAAGCATTTTCATTTCAGATTGCAACGGCTGACCAGGCCGAAACTGATCGCTATTGGAATGCAATCCTAGGCAACGGTGGTGAAGAAAGTGCGTGCGGCTGGTGCAAAGACAAATGGGGGTTGTCCTGGCAAATTACACCTGTAGTGTTATCCCAAGCCGTTACTCACCCGGACCCTGCAATAGCAAAACGCGCATTTAATGCAATGATGAAAATGCGCAAGATAGACGTAGCAACCATTGAGGCTGCAATTCGCGGTTAGCTAATCAACCATAACAATGAGCGCACCTCGCACGAGCGGCGCTTTTATCAATTATGCAAACAATATGGAACCCTGCTTTCTTAAAAAAATTTTTGTGTTTTTGTTGTCATAGGCGCACACAATAATTTTTTGAGAAAAATTCATGAAGCCTGTTTACCTGATTCCAATCATTAGCATATTGACCCTGGTTGGTTGTGCACATCAAACCCCACAACCACCAAAAACCCAGGAATTCTTTTCTACCCTGATAAAGCCTGATGGAACCAAACAATTCAATTACACCTTAACAATCGAAATGCCCGATGACAAAAATTCTGGCAGTCATGGTGGGCCTGGTGGTCACGGTGGACTAGGAGGACATGGTGGCCACAAAGGCGGTCACAAAGGGAAAAACCACAAGGCTAAAGATGACGCCATGCAGGATGAATTCGCACAAAAATTTGATGATGCGCTAAATTTAAAATTAAACACCACAGGGTTTTGCAGAACCGGTTTTCAATCACTCGATACCCAAAGCCGACGTGGAGCAAAGCTAGTGAAAGGTGAATGTAACGAAACGGCGAATGATACTGATCGAGAGAAATTTCCCAATCCACCGCCTAAAAAAGTTAAAGTGGATGTATTGGAATAATTAACTCTTTCAGATTTAACAAGTTAAAAATTACCTCATAAAAAAGCCCTTGATGACACAAGGGCTTTTTATTTTACGTCGACATTTTCTCACGCAATTTATTTTCTTGCTCTCGCAACTCCGGAGTAAATTCTTCACCAAAATCTTCTGCTTCAAAAATAGGGCGAATGTCGATATCAGATTCTTCCAGCATAGGATTGGGACAACGTTTTACCCACTCAACAGCCTCTTCCATGGACTTAACTTGCCACAACCAAAAGCCGGCTATCATTTCTTTGGTTTCGGTGAATGGGCCGTCGGTAACAATTCGATCTTTCCCGGAAAAATGTACGCGCTTGGCTTTTGAGCTTGGGTGCAAACCTTCACCGGCCAGCATAATCCCGGCTTTTACCAATTCTTCATTATAATTGCCCATTGCGGTTAACAATTCAGTCGTAGGCATAATGCCCGCTTCAGAACTCTTGGTGGCTTTTACCATTACCATGACTTTCATTGGAAATTCTCCTTAGTGATATATAAATGTTAAGGTGATAGAAACAGATTGATGAGCTTGATCTTTTATACCCAAAGTCAATAACTTCACCATATAGTCGAGTAGAAAAAGTAAATTTCGACAAAATAACAAATAAATTATTTAATAAAAATTAAGTTTTTTGATCATTTATCTATTTTTTGATCTATCTAAAAGGTGAACGTATTGAATGTCACTAGAACAAAAAAGTCGCGTAGTGTGTCGATATTGACTCTTGCTATGCGACTATTTAAGTCACCCGTTTTTGCAGAGATAGCCTATGAAAATTTACTGGATTAGAGCCCAAGCTCCTCAACGAGTCCTTGCACTGGCAAAGTATTTAAATATTGACGCCGAATTCATCGAAAAAGATTTAAACGCCGGCGAGCTTAAAACACCGGAATTTGCACAGCTTAATCCCAACATGAAGGCACCTGTATTGGAAGATGGGGATTTTATCCTATGGGAATCCTCAGCCATTATGGCGTATTTATGTATTAAAGCAGATTCAGATATGTGGCCAGCCAATAATCCACGTGAGCAAGTTGACATTTTACGTTGGCTTTCCTGGAATGATTGTCACTGGGCAGATGCCGTTGCGCCCTTCTATTTTGAGAATGTCGTAAAAACAACCTTCGGTTTCAGCACACCCAATCATGAATTATTAAAAGCAAGCCACGCAAATTTTATTCGCTTTGCAAAAGTACTGGACGCGCATTTGGCTGATAAAACATATGTTGCCTGTGGTCGATTAACTATTGCAGATTTCCAGCTGGCATCTATGGCGACCCATTGGCAGCAATCAGAAATGCCAATCGCTGAATTCCATAACATTTTACGCTGGCTTGAAAACTTATTAACAATTCCAGCGTGGAAAGATCCCTGGCCCCAATAGACACAATAGCCATAAAGGCGTTATCTTATGCTCGGTAACGTACAGAGTAAAAATCTTATTTAAAAAATAATAATTACCTAAGATATTTTGCATATATTTAAATTCAAACAAAAGCACAAAGGTTTCCATCCAGGATTTCCGGCTTTCAGGATTGTTCAATGGAATTTAAAGATTATTACGCCGTGCTCGGTGTTGACGCAAATGCAGATGACAAAACCATCAAAACTGCTTACCGCAAATTAGCGCGGCAGTATCATCCGGACGTTAGCAAACATGCTGACGCAGAGGAAAAATTCAAGGAAGTTTCCGAAGCCTACGAAATTTTACACAACAGTGAAAAGCGTGCCGAATATGATCAAATCCGCTTAGCACGCAGCCGTGGATACGGATCGCAAAACCGCCACGAAAATTTTGATGGAGGCCAGAACTTTACCGGTCACACGGGCTCCGATGAAGATTTTGCAGATTTTTTCAATTCCATTTTTGGTTCACGCAATCGCCACTCGGGTTTTCAGCAATCATTTTATGAGGATACCCACTCGCAGCGAGGCCGGGACCTTGAAATGGAATTACCTGTCATGCTGGAAGATACTTTGGCAGATACCACCAAAGCCATCGAATACACCATTCCCCACCATGATAGTTACGGACAGCCACACAATATTAAAAAAACGATCAATGTAAAAATTCCGGCAGGCGTTGGCGATGGTGAACGTATTCGATTAAAAGGCCAGGGAGCGCCAGGACAAAATAACGCGCAAAACGGCGATTTATATTTACATATACGTTTAATTCCCCATCCACTATTTGATGTTGAGGGGCAGCATTTAATTATCACCGTTCCCCTGGCTCCCTGGGAGGCGGCATTAGGTACAAAAATTATTTTACCTACATTAACAGGAAAAATTAATTTGACCATTCCACCTAACAGCCAATCAGGAAAGCGTTTGCGCATCCCGGGGAAAGGTTTACCGGGCAAACATAATACCGGCGATTTATTTGCTACATTAAAAATAGTAATACCACCAGTAACAACTGATGATACCAAACAGCTTTGGACACAACTGGCAAACAAAGCCGGCTTTGATCCTCGCGCAGAGTGGAGTAATGCATCATGACACCATCATTCGAAACAATCTCACCAGATTTTCAGGTAAGTTTTGCAGACCTATGTGTAGCAGCCAATATAGGTGCTAACTATGTCATTGAATTAATTGAGTACGACGCAATCATTCCGATTTCCGGAACTCAACCACAGGAATGGCAATTTAATATCCAGGCGATCAACGTTGTTAGCAAAGCTGCTCGCTTACATCGCGACCTGGAAATAAATTGGGGCGACATAGTATTGGTGCTCGATTTACTTGAGGAAATCGACCAGTTAAAAGATGAAAACCGCCAGCTTAAACAACAAATCGATAGATTATCGCGGTTCAGTCATTAGGAAATATTAACGGAAACGAGTTGAAAGCCCGTCGGGCTTTCATAGGTTTTTTGCGGTGTTATGCGGCCATTTCCTTACAACTTTCGGCGCATTTTCTACAGGCTGCAACGCATTCATCCATATCGCCAACCTCTTCACAGCTGTCTGCACAAGCTGTACATATTTTTGCACAAACGCCACATACCTGTGGAGCGAATACGGAATTACTCAATTGGAAATCCGCTGAGGTTGCACACATTTTGGCGCAATCCATCATCAATTTAAAATGTTCGGGTTCTATATGTTTACCGCCTACCCTTAAACAATGGTTCATTGCGGTTCGCAAGCAAACATCATGACAGTTTGAACAATTTTCAATGCAATCGGAATTGGTAGAATTGATCATAATCGTAACCTCCAGTGGTGAGTAAGAAATTTATTTCAATCGCGGTTTTCTCAAACTTTCATCCGGTTTACGTAAATTTCCCTGTCGCAATTCGACAACAGCATTCGCAACAGCTTTTGCAACATTGCGCACTTCTTCTTGCACAGCTTCATCACAATCCAGTGTTTCATGGCTTGCCGCATAGGATTCGTAGTAACCAATGAAGCGATCCAAACGCGCCTCTGCACCGGCATCTATCAATCCCATCCAATCGAGCCAATCAGATAACCCGCGCCGTACACCTTCAATTCCCGCCACATCGCCGTGCACAACCAGACCGTAGGTACGGCCAGCAAGATGCTTGGGATAATCCCAACCTGCCAACTCTATTTCCTTGGCTTTTATCGCATCTTTTCCATCAGTGGTCGTGGGATCGGGATTACCACCATCAGCGCAAACCAAACGATCAATCATTAATTTCAAAACGCTGGGTGTTTGATACCAATAAACCGGTGTGAGAATAATAATTCCGTGTGCAGAAACCCATTTTTCGTAAATCTCTGCCATCCAATCATTTGTTTGCCGTTGCGCATGATTGGGATAACAACTGCATGGCCAATGACATAACGGCATTGCAGTAGATACGCAGGCTTTGCATGGATGTATATGTTTATCGTAGTCAGAAATAAGCAAACTTAAATCGAGCAAATCAACTTCAATATTTGCCTTCATTAATTCTTCCTGCGCCAATAACGTGAGCCGCCAGGTCTTTGAGATTTCACTCGGACAACTTCCATCGTTACGCGCAGAACCACAAATCAATAAAACGCGCGATGGCGTATTACCGGCTTTTTGTTTGGCCTCAGCCTCAATCAACCGTTTCCTTGTCGCTTTCCATTCAACTGAAAGATCGTAATCAGGATTAAAAAATTCTTCGCCTGCTTTTTCAGTTATGGGAGCTTTGTGCCCTTTCTCGTGGTAATTATTCCAGGCAACTTCTTCGACTTCCGCCAAAGCATCTTTGACTTTAATAAAGGTGGGATCGACAAAGGATTTTTGAAACTGCTCATGAAAGGCAGCGCGATCCAATTTAGCGGGGGCCTGACCTTTGCGAGGTGAGGATGACATAGCGCCTCCAACGTAAAAGATGCGCTTATGTTATTAAATAAAAATATACCTGTATGTTAGATAGGACGCTTAGGCTGAGGTTTATCGATTCGTTATTTTCTGCATTTATAATTTATATCTGCAAAATGATTTTACTGCATTAAATAGCGTGCGCTTATGAATATGCTAAGCAACTAACAGACGCCAGATATAGTGAATTGTAAATTGGTTTCTTCAGCAGAGGACAATTGATATGCGGCCATTACGATTTCAAGGTTTAGTAATTAGTTGCTGTATTTTGTTATTAGCTGCCTGCGGTGGCGGAGGTGGTGGTAGTTCTGCAACACCAAGTCCTACACCCATTGTTAATTCGAGTAGTTCAATCTCGTCCAGCAGTTTAGCTACCAGCAGTTCCGTATCGAGCCAAACTCTTGCAGCCCCACAAAATGTTGATGCGACTGCGGGTAATACCTCAGTAACACTCAATTGGAATAGCGTAGCGGGTGCAACTTCATACCGTATTTATTACGCCACCGAGGCTAATATTATTTTCAAAAATATTAGTGCCTTTGAAAATGGAACACAAATCAACGTTGTAAATCCTCCCTACACAATTACCGGATTACAAAACAATAAAACTTATTATTTTGTAGTGACCGCCATTAAAGGATCTGAAGAGAGTTCCCAAAGTCAGGAAGTTGATACAACTCCCTCTTCTGCTGAGCCCGCTCGACAACCAACTGCACAGGAAGTGTTGATAGTGGAATTAATTAATCGCGCACGTTTTGATCCCGCAGCGGAAGCGGCCCGTTATGGAATAGGTTTAAATGATGGTATTAGCGGTGAGCAAATAACGGCTAATAGAAAACCTCCTCTCGCCTACAACCTTGCGTTGATTGATGCGGCAAGGGCACATTCACAATGGATGCTGGATGCCGACATTTTTTCCCATACAGGAATCAACAACAGTACGCCAACAGAGCGCATGATGGTTGCGGGTTATGTATTTTCCGGCTCATGGAGCAATGGGGAAAATATCGCGTGGTCAGGAACCACTGCGTCCACACTCAATCTCACCCAAAGTATTTTTGTTCACCATGAAGGATTATTTAAATCCCCTGGCCATAGGGTCAATATCCTTGGCAACAGTTTTCGTGAGGTAGGTGCCGGACAAAAACAAGGACATTTTATCAGTAACGGAACGGATTATTTGTCATCAATGCTCACAGAAGATTTTGCCCGCGCTGGCAATAATTATTTCTTAACAGGTGTCGTTTACCAGGATTTGAACAGCAATCAATTTTATGATGTTGGAGAAGGATTGGATCGCGTGACTATTTCCACTAACGGAAAATCTTATCCCGTTTATTCAACTGGCGCTTATTCCATTCCATTGTCGAACGGAACCTATGATCTTGTTGTGCGCGGCGGAAATTTGGGCACAACAATAAACTATCGAGTGCAAATTAATAATTCAAATATCAAAGTAGATGTTGTAAAAACCGGATCTACAATCCAGGTAACGAGTTGGTAATTTATTTTTTGTAAATCTAGTTAAGGATTTTTAGAAATACCTGGTTTAAAACTTGTAAATAAAATACCGCTGTTAGCGTAATGCCAGTCAGTTAAGCAGTATTGCTATCTAACTGCCCCATAGAAAAAGGCCTGCAAACTGAGCACGATGTAGAATGTAGGATGGGTGGAGTGCAACGATACCCATCAATGCTTTTAAAATGTTGATGGGTATCGTTGCACTCCACCCATCCTACGGATCTGCATACACAACTCCCAATAAAAAGCTCGCTGTAATCCGTTCAAAAAAAGCAGCACGATCCAAAAACAAAAATGCCAGTCAACTTAACTGACTGGCATTACGCTGTTAGCGGGATTTTTTTACATCTAACGCAACTGGCTATCTTTACTGCCACGCCGATTAATCGTTTGGGTAAACAGATTTTCTTTATCCTGCTCTGATTGGCATTGGACGCACAAACGCACTCCGGGAACAGCTTTTTGACGCGCAACGGGAATTTTAGCGCCGCACTCTTCACAATGAGTTAAACTTTTGCCTTTGGGAATTTGGCTGCGTGCAAGATTTATTGCGTCTTCAACACTCGCATCGATTTGATCTTGCACTGCACCATCGCGTGACCAACCACCTGCCATAATGCCTCCATTAACAAGAAACTAATTTCTATCTTTATTAGATGACACCAGGAAATTTGGTTCAAATATTATCAACGAATTTTTTGATAAAGGCCATGTTTGGCGGAGAGGGGATTGAACGCCGAAATAATGGGCGTCAAACCGATATAGTCAGCATCGGCGACGCTTAAAATACCAAAGGTTGTGAGGCTGTCGTAAAATATTTGCAAGGCGCGTCGCCTCAATCGTGTCGCATAGTCATTCAAACTTCCGCGACATACAATAAGCTCAAATTCATTGAACGAGGCGTCAGTTCCCAAATTATATTGTCCCCAGGTAATGTTGCGATGTAATTCAGGGCGAAAAATGGCAAGACCATCCGCTTGCGTAAAATAATCCGAAAGTGATTCTGTGCCGCCAGCACGCAAATAATTTTCATCGTACAAAGCAAGTTTGTCCAAAGGAAATTTTGCTTCGCGTGCGCTATTCAATAAAGTAGCATTTGCGCTGGTCGCAAATATTTGGGTCTTGTGGTAGATGCCCTCTTCCACCAGCATAATGGCAATTGCGTAAACATCTTCCGCAGCAGAACATCCTGCAATCCATATTTTTGGTGCGGGTGAAGAGCAAAGCAATGGAATAAGTGTTTTGCGCAATTCGCGCATGTGTTTTGGATGATCAAATAAACCGGAAGGATTAGCATCCAACGCGCATAAAAGAGGATTAATATAAGTATCGTCATGCAGGATGCGATCCTGCAGCGACGATATGGTTGGAACATCGTGTGCAATCATAAACGTATGGAGCTTGCACCGAATGATTTCCTTTTGGTAATGGCGAAAATCATCACCAAAGCGTTGGTAAATGGCTTCAAGTAAAAGCGTAATTTCCAGGTCTTCGAGTGTTTTTGAAGTACTCATGTTCCTTTTCCTGTTGTAACTACATCGCTAATGCAACCAGACTCGCATTAGCGATAACAACTGTGCAACGTCCACCGGTTTGGTAATGTAATCCGATGCGCCCGCTGCAATACATTTATCCCTATCACCTTTCATCGCTTTCGCCGTGAGTGTGATGATAGGTAATGATTTGAACCGCGAAATTTTCCGGATAGCACGCATGGTGTCGTAACCATCCATTTCCGGCATCATGATATCCATTAACACAATTTCAATCGATGGATCTTTTTCCAAAACCTCAATACCGTCGCGACCGTTTTCAGCAAAAGAGACTTTCATTTGCTGGCGCTCAAGCACTGAGCTGAGTGCAAAAATATTGCGCAAATCATCGTCCACAATTAACACGCTGCGCCCTTCCAGACCACCATCGGCAGCCTGCATGGCGTCCATCATACGGCGCTGCTGTTCCGGCATGCTGGCGTGTGCGCGATGCAAAAATAATGACGTTTCATTGAGCAGGCGTTCAGGTGAACGTGCATCTTTAACGACAACTGTTTTTGCAATGCGTTTTAGTTTGGTGATTTCTTTTCGGCTCAATTCTTTCGCGGTGTAAACAACCACGGGAACATCGCGCATCGCTTCATCTTTACTCATAGCATCGAGCACATCAAAACCATTCATATCTGGCAGGCTCAAATCGAGCACCACACAATCAAAATGATTCACCCGAAGATTTTCCAGCGCGTCTTTACCGTTACTGACAGCTGTAATTTGTACGTCTGATGTTCCAATTAATTCCAGGATGCTGTTGCGTTGCAATTCATCATCTTCTACTACCAGTAAACTGCGTTTACCGCGCACAAGATAACGCTGGATTCGCTGGAATTCATTTTGCAACCTATCGGGATTAATGGGTTCAGCCAAATGCGAAATGGCGCCCAGGCTAAAGCAACGTTCGCGCTCCTGGACTTGCAATTCTGTTTCGCTCGCTGGCAAGCTCGAAATAATGTGGACAGGAATATGGCGCGTCGCCGGGTCGCGTTTTAAACGTTCCAAAATAGCAAGGCTATTAGCTTCATCGAGTTGCAAACTCAGCATAATGGCGGAAGGTACATAATCGCGCGCGAGTGTGAGCACGGCATCGCCGGAGGATGTCACAATACCTTTGAAGTTTTGTTCGCGCGCAGCATCTAATAACATTTTTGCGCGCTCGGGATTGTCTTCAACAATCAGCACCGCCGGATCACCTTCTGCTGTTAATGCGCGGTCATCCAGGTTTTGCTCACTCAGCGCCGGGAACGGAACGACTGTACCTTTTTGCACTGGCGTGTACTCGGCATCTGTTGCGATTTGCGAGTTGAGCGAGCGCGTATAAATAACGTTTGGCGGAAGTGCCGGCATATAAAGTGTGTTTGATTGCGAGAACACATCATCAGTGTTGCTGATGGCGCGATGATATGGCAGGAAGAGTGTAAAGGTACTTCCAGCGTCTACCTGGCTTTCCACTTTAATTTCGCCACCCAACAAGCGCGCAAGCTCACGGCTAATGGATAAACCAAGGCCGGTGCCGCCGTAACGACGCGCGGTACTACCGTCTGCCTGTTGGAATGCTTCGAAAATTAATTGCAGTTTATCGCCTGGAATACCTACGCCAGAATCGCTCACCGAGAATGCGAGCACGGCGTCGGCTTGCGATAAGGTTGGGTGATCGACGGTCCAGCCCGAACTGATCAAACCTATGTGCAAGGTAACCTGGCCGCGCGATGTAAATTTGAATGCGTTGGACAACAGGTTTTTCAAAATTTGTTGCAGGCGTGTGGTGTCGGTCATCATGGCTGGCGGTAACGAATCTGCCAGCTCAATAGAAAATTCCAACTGTTTCGCTTCGGCCATGTGACGGAAGGTACGCTCAACATAACTGCGAATTGCCTGGAAGCGATACTCGCTAACTTCGAGCGTAACGGTTCCCGATTCAATTTTTGATAAATCGAGAATATCGTTAATCAAAGTCAACAAATCACTACCGGAACCATGAATGGTTTTGGCATATTCAACTTGTTTATCTGAAAGATTTCCGTTGGGGTTATCGCTCAGTTGTTGCGCGAGGATAAGCAAACTGTTTAACGGCGTGCGCAATTCGTGCGACATGTTTGCAAGGAATTCTGATTTATATTTTGAAGAAAGCGCAAGCTGGCTGGCTTTTTCTTCCAGCGCCATTTTCGCTTGTTCCACCTCGGTATTTTTTCGCTCCACCTCAATATTTTGTTCAGACAACAGGCGCGCTTTTTCTGCAAGCTCCTGGTTGGTTTGTTGCAACTCTTGCGCGAGGGATTGCGATTGGGTCAACAAACTTTCGGTACGGCTGTTTGCTTCAATGGTATTCAATACCGCGCCGATGGATTCCATCAATTGATCGAGGAATGACAAATGGGTTTCGGTAAAACGATCGAGCGAAGCAATTTCAATAACGGCTTTTACTTCCTGTTCAAACAAAATGGGCAAGACCACAATATTGTTTGGCGGCGCCGAACCCAAACCTGAAGATACCTGGATGTAATCGCCCGGAACATCGGTTAACCAGATGCGTGTTTTTTCCAACGCGCATTGTCCAACCAATCCTTCACCGGGCAAAAATGAAGTGGGTAATTTACGGCTTGATCTGTAGCCGTAACTCGCAATCATACGCAGGCGGGAATCCCGGTTGCGTCCGTCCATCATGTAAAACACTCCGTGATGCGCGCTAACCAGTGGCGCTAATTCAGAGAGAATTAACGACGTTACGGTTTCCAGATCGCGCTGGCCTTGCAACATGCGCGTGAAGCGCGCGAGGTTGGTTTTGAGCCAGTCTTGCTGGGCGTTTTTCTGGGTTGTTTCTTTCAGGTTGCGGATCATCTCGTTGATGTTGTCTTTCAGATCCGATACTTCGCCGCGCGCTTCTACCTGGATTGAACGGGACAAGTCACCGCGAGTTACCGCTGTGGCTACTTCGGCAATCGCTCGCACTTGTGTCGATAAGTTTGCGGCGAGCTGGTTTACGTTTTCGGTCAAATCTTTCCAGGTGCCGGAAGCTCCTGGCACAGATGCCTGTCCGCCGAGCTTACCTTCCACCCCCACTTCCCGCGCTACCGTAGTCGCCTGGTCAGCGAATACTGCAAGGGTATCGGTCATTTCGTTAATGGTGTTAGCCAAAGCAGCAATTTCACCCTGCGCGGCCACCGTCAATTTCTTCTTCAAATCGCCATTAGCTACCGCCGTTACGACCCCGGCAATACCGCGCACCTGTGCGGTCAGGTTCGCGGCCATGAAGTTCACATTATCGGTCAAATCTTTCCAGGTTCCCGCTGCGCCCGCCACTTGTGCCTGGCCGCCGAGTTTACCTTCCGTGCCCACCTCACGTGCCACACGGGTTACTTCCGATGCAAACGAAGACAACTGATCCACCATCACGTTGATGGTGTTTTTCAACTCGAGGATTTCGCCTTTTACGTCCACGGTAATTTTCTTGGACAAGTCACCACGTGCCACCGCCGTGGTTACCGCCGCGATGTTACGTACCTGACCGGTCAGGTTGGATGCCATGAAGTTCACGTTATCCGTAAGGTCTTTCCAGGTACCCGATGCACCCGGGACGTTTGCCTGTCCACCGAGGCGCCCTTCGGTACCTACTTCCCTCGCCACACGGGTTACCTCAGAGGCGAATGAACGCAACTGGTCCACCATGGTATTGATGGTGTCTTTCAGCTGGAGGATTTCCCCTTTGGCGTCTGCCGAAATCTTCTTGGAGAGGTCGCCGTTCGCTACCGCGGTAGTTACATCAGCGATGTTGCGCACTTGCGACGTGAGGTTACCGGCCATGAAGTTTACGGAATCGGTGAGGTCTTTCCAGGTTCCTGCAACGCCGGATACATTTGCCTGGCCGCCGAGTTTACCTTCGGTACCTACTTCCCTCGCCACACGAGTCACTTCCGAGGCGAAGGATGAAAGCTGGTCCACCATCACGTTAATGGTGTCTTTCAATTCAAGGATTTCGCCCTTGGCATCTGCGGTAATTTTGCGCGAGAGATCGCCCCTTGCCACCGCTGTGGTTACGTCGGCAATGTTACGCACCTGACCCGTCAGGTTAGATGCCATGAAGTTCACGTTATCGGTCAAATCTTTCCAGGTTCCGCCCACGCCTTTTACTTGCGCCTGGCCGCCGAGTTTACCCTCCGTACCTACTTCTCTTGCCACCCGGGTTACCTCGGAGGCGAAGGAGTTCAACTGATCCACCATGATGTTGATGGTGTTTTTCAATTCCAGGATTTCACCTTTTACATCCACGGTGATTTTCTTGGAGAGGTCACCGTTCGCTACCGCCGTGGTTACGTCGGCGATATTTCTCACCTGCCCGGTCAAGTTACCGGCCATGGAATTCACCGAGTCGGTCAAATCCTTCCAGGTTCCCGCGACGCCGAGCACGTTTGCCTGACCGCCGAGCTTACCTTCGGTGCCCACCTCCCTCGCCACACGGGTTACTTCCGATGCGAATGATGAGAGCTGGTCCACCATCACGTTGATGGTGTCTTTCAATTCGAGGATTTCTCCTTTTACATCCACGGTGATTTTCTTGGAAAGATCACCGCGCGCTACCGCTGTGGTTACCTCTGCGATATTCCGCACTTGCCCCGTCAGGTTGGATGCCATGAAATTCACGTTATCGGTCAAATCCTTCCAAGTACCACCGACACCGCGCACCTCCGCCTGTCCACCGAGCTTACCTTCCGTACCCACTTCCCTTGCCACACGGGTTACTTCCGAGGCGAAGGAGTTCAACTGATCCACCATGATATTGATGGTGTTTTTCAATTCAAGGATTTCGCCTTTTACGTCTACCGTGATCTTCTTGGAGAGGTCGCCATTTGCCACGGCGGTAGTTACCTCGGCGATATTGCGCACCTGGCCCGTCAAGTTACCCGCCATGGAGTTCACCGAATCAGTCAGGTCCTTCCAGGTTCCCGCAACCCCAAGCACGTTTGCCTGCCCGCCGAGCTTACCTTCCGTACCTACCTCCCTCGCCACCCGGGTTACTTCCGAAGCGAAGGAGTTAAGCTGGTCCACCATCACGTTGATGGTGTTTTTCAATTCGAAAATTTCGCCTTTTACGTCTACGGTAATTTTCTTGGAGAGGTCACCATTCGCCACGGCGGTAGTTACTTCGGCGATATTACGTACCTGCCCGGTCAAGTTACCCGCCATGGAGTTCACCGAGTCGGTCAGGTCTTTCCAGGTTCCCGCAACGCCGGATACGTTTGCCTGTCCTCCCAGCTTACCTTCAGTACCTACCTCCCTCGCCACCCGCGTTACTTCCGAAGCGAATGACGAGAGCTGGTCCACCATCACATTGATGGTGTCTTTCAATTCAAGGATTTCACCTTTTACATCCACGGTAATTTTTTTGGAGAGATCGCCCCGCGCCACCGCCGTGGTTACTTCGGCGATGTTCCGCACTTGACCCGTCAGGTTCGATGCCATGAAGTTCACGTTATCAGTCAAATCTTTCCAGGTGCCGCCCACACCTTTTACTTGTGCCTGGCCGCCGAGCTTACCTTCGGTACCCACCTCACGCGCCACACGGGTTACTTCCGAGGCGAATGACGAAAGCTGGTCCACCATCACGTTGATGGTGTTTTTCAATTCGAGGATTTCGCCTTTTACATCCACCGTAATTTTCTTGGACAGATCGCCCGTCGCTACCGCCGTGGTTACATCAGCGATGTTACGCACCTGCGAAGTCAGGTTACCGGCCATGGAATTCACCGAGTCGGTCAAATCCTTCCAGGTTCCCGCGACGCCTTTTACCTGTGCCTGGCCGCCAAGCTTACCTTCGGTACCCACCTCCCGCGCCACACGGGTTACTTCCGACGCGAACGATGAAAGTTGGTCCACCATTACATTAATAGTGTCTTTGAGCTGGAGGATTTCGCCCTTTACATCCACCGTAATTTTCTTGGAGAGATCGCCGTTTGCTACCGCGGTAGTTACCTCCGCGATGTTACGCACCTGACCCGTCAGGTTGGATGCCATGAAATTCACGTTATCCGTAAGGTCTTTCCAGGTTCCGCCCACGCCGGGAACATAGGCTTGGCCGCCAAGCTTACCTTCCGTACCTACCTCCCTTGCCACACGGGTTACTTCGGAGGCGAAGGAGCGGAGCTGGTCCACCATGGTGTTAATGGTATCTTTCAATTGGAGGATTTCACCGCGCACGTCCACGGTGATTTTTTTCGAGAGGTCGCCGTTTGCCACTGCGGTGGTTACGTCGGCGATATTACGCACTTGCGAGGTCAGGTTACCGGCCATGGAGTTTACCGAGTCGGTCAAATCCTTCCAGGTTCCCGCAACACCGGGCACGTTTGCCTGGCCGCCAAGTTTACCTTCGGTACCTACTTCCCTTGCCACGCGCGTTACTTCGGAGGCGAATGACGAAAGCTGTTCCACCATGGTATTTGCGGTGGATGCGGCGCGCAGGAATTGGCCTTTTAGTGGACGGCCATCAACATCCAGCTCCATGGTTTGCGAAAGGTCACCCTTTGCCACAGCACCGATGACGCGCGCCATTTCTGTCGTAGGGCGCACAAGGTCATCAATCAAGGTATTTACGGATTTAACGATATTCGCCCATCCCCCCACCATACTGGGAATGGACGCACGTTGCGTCAAACGACCTTCGCGGCCAACTACACGACTGACATCGGTAATGCCTTCCGAGAGCAATTGGTTGGATTCGATAATATCGTTAAGCGTGTCAGCAATTTTGCCAGCCATGCCTGTAAGATCTGCTGGCATACGAGCAGAGAAGTCGCCTTTTTTTAAAGCGGTTAACACATGCAACAGGGCTTTGGCATCAAGCTCGTTGTCAAACTCCACTGCTGTATCCATAAAAATCTCCGAGCTCTTTAGCAGCTTTCAAATATTCAGGTGATTTCGAATAAACCCTCATCGAAAATCAGAACACAACGAATATTGAAGCTATGAGTGTTATACATTATTGAATGGTGGGCTAAGCAGAACAGCTAAGCAAAGAGGTTAATTTCAAGCGGCGCAACAGGTCATCTGCAGATAAAGGTTCAGTAAAAAATGTCCCCTGGTATTCATCGCAGCCAATTGTTTTTAGCGCATCAAATTGTTCCTGTGTTGATACACCATCAGCAACAACACGCAAACCAAACGCGCGGGCCATTGCCAGGAGCGCTGAAAATGTTGATGTATCTTTTGGGAAAGCATCTTGTGCAGGCAAAAAATTATATTGGCGACCAGAACTTTGCATCAGGCGCGGATCAATTTTTACCAAACTGATCGGCAGGGACTTCAACGCGGCGAGCGATGAAAAACCAGCGCCAAAACCGTCCAGGATAATACTGACCCCACCGTTACTTAATTCGCGAAAGATAGCGGCCGCCCGCGCCAAATCACTGACAACGGCAGACTCATCAATTTCGACGTGAAGGCTTGCAGGTGTAACATCATATTCCTCCAACGCGGTAGAAATCGTGTTGAAAAAATCGGGTTGCAGGTGCGCAATATCAAGATTAATAGCAATGGGCAATGTGAAAGGTTTTAACTGATTATTCCAGCGTTGCATCTGCGCGCAGGCAGCGCTAATAACCCAATCGCTCACCCGCGTCGCCTGGGTACTTTGTGTAACACGCGATAAAAAATGAGCAGGTGCCAACAAACCATCGCGCGGATGATGCCAATACAAAAGTGCCTCAACACCCGTTGCCAAACCGGTTGCTATATCAATCTTGGGTTGGTAATAAAGCTCAAATTCATTGTGCTCAAGCGCGTGTTGTACATCCTGCTCAAATTCATTGCGCAAGCGCTCGGTAGCGTTTAATTCTTCGTGGAAAAACTGGATAGAACCGCGCTCGCGCTGTTTAGCGTGATACATGGCAACATCGGCATTTTTAAGCAATTCTTCAGCGGATGCGCCATCTTGCGGATATAGACTGATGCCAATAGTCGTTGAGGTTTTTACAACGTGAGAACCAATGACATGAGGTTCAATATTCGCATTAACAATTTTTTTTGCGATTTTTATAACATCAGCCGTTTCGGGAAAACCTTCCAGTAAAATCACAAATTCATCGCCACCTAAACGCGCAACCATATCGGATTCACGCACAGAAGCATTTAATTGCGTGGCAACCTGCTTAAGCAACTCATCGCCAACTTCATGGCCAAAGGTGTCATTAATTTCCTTGAATTTATCCAGGTCAAGAAACATTAACGCCAAGCCTTCTTTACGGCGGGACGCTTGCACAATGGCATGCTTTAACCGCTCCAGCAATGAACGCCGATTAAACAAACCCGTCAAGGTATCGCGCGTTGCAAGCTCTGTTGCAAGTTGCTCAGCTACCCGGCGTTCCTGCACCTCTGTTTTTAACGCGTTGTTAACCCTTTCCAAATCCTGTAAACGCTGTATACGCAAATCAACGTTAATGGCTTCAAGCTCTATTGTCTTGCGTTCAAGCTCAATATTTTTTTGGTTTAACTCTACAAATACCGCAACTTTTGATTGAACGATTTTAGGAATCAGCGGCGCAAACAGATAATCTGCGGCACCCTTTTGATAACCTTTTAACCGGTTGAATTCGTCGCCGTAATAAGCTGTCACAAAAATAATCGGCACAGATGCAGAACGGGGATGGGCGTGAATAGCTTCAGCCGTTTCAAAGCCATTCATGGTGGGCATACTGATATCGAGCAAGATGACCGCAAAATTATGCTTGAGCACCTTGCGCAAGGCTTCTTCACCGGATTGCACGGTGAATACCTCATACCGTGGGGACTCCATGGGGTCTTCCAACATACTGGCCAATGCCAATAATGTTGATGCATCGTCATTAACGATTAAAACCTTGGGAAGTGAATCAGTGGTTTGCATGTAAATAGAAACCTTAACAAGTGTTTACTTATCCTTTTTACCCACAAACGTCATGGGTAATTTAATTTACAAGCAATTTTTTTAAAGAACATATAATGCTTGTCAGGGCACGCTGTAAAATACAACGGCTACCGCAATTTTGATTAAAGCAAAGCTTTCAGATATGTTCCATTATATTCCTATCAAGTCGCACTGAAATGAATCAATTGCCCTATGGCAAACACACCATGCATAACTATGATTTAATAATTAACGCGCCATACATAGTGTTCGCAAGCGCCAATACCCTCTGTTCGCCAGCGCACATAACAAAGAATAATTAAAGTGCAAGATGACACCTTAATTAACAATTAACGGAAATCGGGAGTTGTAACCCGTCAAAAAACAAATTAAGAAGACAAAATATTGAGATTAACGACAGATAAAAAACATCGGTAAATAATCAACCTATCTCGATCACGGCACATAAATTCTTGCTATATTTACCGTGCCACCAAAACATTACTTGTTGATATTTTTTTCAACTGCTTATTTTTTAACTAAGCGATAATATGAACTCACTTAAATTATCCAATGAGCTTCGTCGCTTCATACATTCAATTGCTTCAATACCCCATTTGGAAGCAATGCTTTTATTGCATCAATCACCACAGCAAGAATGGAATGAAGATACGCTCGCGCAACGGCTTTATTTAAACCAGGAGCAGACCTTGGGTATGCTCGAAGACTTGTGCGCCAGCGGGATTTGTGCTCCTGTCCACAACAAGAATGGACAGTTCGTTTATGCTCCTGTTAATGCCGAGCTTGACGAGTTGATTACCCAATTAAGTATTCTCTACGCAAATAATTTGATCGAAGTGACTAACATGATTCATTCAAGAGCTGCTGGGCGAATGCTGCATTTATTTGCCGATGCATTTAAATTTAACAAGGATAAATGATGGCCGCTGAAATTTATGCATTATGTGGCGTAACCTCGCTGATATGTGCAATCTTATTATTGCGCGGCTATATAAAAAGCCGCTATCGCTTGCTGTTATGGTCCGGGCTTTGCTTTGTCTTTTTTACGCTCAATAACCTCCTTGTGGTCGCTGACAAATTTTTTGTTGCCGACTACAGCCTGCTGAACATTCGCTTATCAGTCAGTTTAGCTGGCCTTATTTTATTGTTATACGGACTCATTTTTGATGAATAACGACGTGACAGAATTATTAATTGGCGCAATCTCAACTTGCTATCTTTTAGCAGGCCTCTTTTTCCTTAAATTCTGGAAAACAACCCATGATAAATTTTTCCTGTTTTTTGCATTATCGTTTTTGATTGAAGGGATAAATCGTGTATGGCTGCTTATATATTTCGATTTGCGTGAAGGGACACCCAGTTATTATGTCATCAGGGTACTTTCTTACAGTTTTATTATCGCGGCGATCCTGCATAAGAACCGGCAAACTAAAAAAATATCAAAAGATAATTATCCTGAAAAAAAGGAAAAATAAAAAATGCGGAGTTTTTCTCCGCATTTTTTATTCGCTAAAACCTTAATGCATTTGGGTAAAGTTCACAGGAATCCATTGGTAGGTTTTTCCATCCTTACGCAAATGCCCAAGCCCTGGAAACTGGATGTGCGCCGCGCCAATTAACGCACCTTGAGTTGCAGCTTCAGTAAATACTTTATCGCGCGAGCTTGCAGCTTCTTTTTGGTCAGTATCAAAACCAATCGTCACTTCAGGATGCTCAAGTTGAACCGCAGTCACGTGAATCAAATCGCCAATTAGCAACAATTTTTGTCCCTCGCTCTCCACAACATATACCGTATGCCCTTCAGTGTGCCCATAGTTTGAATAGGATTTAATACCGGGAAGCAATTCAGTATTGCCTTTGAACAGTTCCAGCTTTTTTGCTGCAACGTAGGGATTCACAGAATCCATAGCGCCCTGGTACATTTTCTTCCTATCTTCCGGCGCTTTTTGCATATTTGCCTTACTCAACCAGAAAGCAGCTTCGCGCTGGTCAGCATGGATTGTGGCATTAGGGAAATTTAATTTGCCATCGCTCACAAGTCCACCAACATGGTCGCCGTGCATGTGGGTAACAAAAATATCGTCAACCTGTGAAGGTTCATAACCGGACGCTTTCAGGTTAGCGATCAATTTACCCACGGTGGGGCCAAACAAACTGCCGGCACCAGAATCAATCAAGACAAGCTTGCTGCCGGTATTAATCAAATAGGCATTGATTGACGTTTCCAGTGGCGTTTTCAGAAAAAATTTGGATAGCGCCGCTGTTGTAGTTGCTTCCGGTTCAACCAATAATTTTTCTACTGGCAAGTCAATCGTCCCGTCGTTGAGCGCAGTCACTTCATAAGCGCCCAGCATCAGACGGAAAAAACCGGGCGCGGGTGTTTTAATCATAGGGGCGGCAGCCAATGCGGTACTGCTGCCCATTGCCATAAAAGCAGCAGAAGATGCGAGTGATACCGCAAGCGCTAATTTTTTAAATTTGCTGATAGTCATATTTATTCCTTTGGCCTCTAGCCAGTTGTGGTTGGTGGAAAAATTGTATTTCGTTGCCATAAACAGCACAATAAGCAGGATTGCAAACCATCTTTGCAAAATTCGCAAAAATATGGAGCCTGTATGCTAGATGCGATTCACCTTTTCCTTGCCATTGTGGAGGCTGGCAACTTGTCTAAAGTTGCCAAACGCCAGCATATTGCCGTGTCATCCGTATCACGCAAGATCGATGCATTGGAAGCAGAACTTGGCTTTAAATTATTTCATCGCACATCACGCCTTGTAATGCTCACCGATTCAGGTGAACAATTTTTACCACGCGCAAAAAATATTGTGCTCGAATTGGAAGATGCAAAAAATGCAATGTCTGCATTAAATGCGGACCCAAAAGGCTTACTCACCGTCACCGCTCCCGCATCTTTCGGGCGATTATATGTTGCGCCAGCCGTAACGCGATTTCTTAAGCGTTATCCGTTAATGGAAATTGAATTAAATATTAGCGATGAAATTATCGATTTATCAGCGCACCGGATTGATGTGGCCGTTCGCATTGGCACATTGCCCGACAGCGACCTTGTTGCAACACGACTCGCGCCATTCAAACGCCTTGTTTGCGCCAGCCCTGACTATCTTGCACAACACGGACGCCCAACATCGCCACAAGAATTGCTGCAACACAATTGCCTTTCCGCTGCAACATTAAAAACAGTTCCCGGCCTCTGGTGTTTTCCAGGTGTTAATAAAGGTGCACCTTTACCCGTGCAAGGAAATTTTCGCAGTAACGACACCAATTCATTGTTATTGGCCGCTTTGGCTGGCATCGGGATTGTGCATCTAGCAAGTTGGTTAGTGAGCGATATGGTTATTTCCGGACAACTGGTTTCGCTGTTTCCTGATTTACACAATTCATCATCAAAACTTGAACCTGCGATTCATGCAGTGCGAATGCCTGGACGCTCGCACGCTGCCAAAGCACAATTATTTATTGCACATTTGCGCAGTGAATTTGGTGAACCTGCTTATTGGGATAATGCGATTGCTGCGTGCGAAAGAGTTTAACCATTCTTGGCAGACGTTATAAATCTACACGGTTTATTTTGACTTTTTTCCTTTAATTTCTTGTTACTCTCTTTTTACTCTCTTTTTACTTTGTTTTTTTACTCTCTTTGAATTTCAATTTTTTTAACTTTAATTATTTTTTTATTTTAATTTATTTTTTATTTTCTACAATTGCATTAATTAAAGTGTCGACTTCTACCGGTTTTACAAAGTGATGATCAAAACCGGCGGCGATGGATTTATTCCTGTTTTGATCCTGGCTATAACCCGTTACGGCAATCAAAATCGCGTCGCTCGTTTCCGGCATCATTCGTAAACGGCTGGCAAGATCGTAACCATCCATATCGGGTAACCCTATATCAAGGATACAAATTTGCGGTGAGGCAAGGCGTGCACGCGCTATGGCATCAAGCGCATTATATTCTACAAAAATTTTATGTCCGGCAGTTTCCAAATACATAGCCAGGGCATCGGCAGCATCTTTATTGTCATCGACCACCATAATGCATAATGGCTGGAAAGGTTCTGCAACCGTTCCATCTTCTGCGTGCGGTAAAGCATCCAACACAGGGATATTATTGACCAGGCGCGGCAAATAAATCGTAAATGTACTACCCTCGCCCAATCCTTTACTCAAGGTTTGCACAATTCCATTGTGCGATACCACCAGACTTTTTACCAAAGCCAAACCCAAACCCAAGCCGCCTTGTGAACGGTCAGATGTGCGCTTTGCCTGCGCAAATAAATCAAATACCTGCGGCACCATTTCAGGTGCTATACCAATTCCATCATCGGAAATTTCCAACATAATATCGCTATCTAATATATCGACAGTGACCGAAATATTGCCATCAACCTGCGTATATTTTGAGGCGTTATTTAATAAATTAGCGACAACCTGGATAAGCCTTTTGCTATCACCCAAAACCTGTGCGGGCTCCAGCGGAAAATTCACCGCCAGATGCTGTTGCTTCATTACAATTTGCGGATTTACCTGTTCTATGGCTTGGGAAACCATGTAACGAATATCCAGCGGTTCTTTTTCGAGTTTGATAAGCCCCCTGGTTACGCGCGCCACATCCAGTAAATCATCAATTAAATTGGTAAGGTGACCGACTTGCCGGGCAATAATTTCACTCGTTTGTTTTACTTTGTCGGGGTTTGAAGAAACTAATTTCAATATTTCTGCAGCAGAACTGATCGGCGCCAACGGATTGCGCAACTCGTGCGCAAGCATTGCCAGGAATTCATCTTTGCGTTGATCGGAAATTTTTATTTCGTATTGCCGTAAACGCGCACGTAACGCCGAGCGCGCAGCACTAATAAGTGTAGGTGCACGAACTGGTCGCTCTAACAAGGTGAGATTACCAAATCGCTCATATGCGCCTTTAATCCATGAAGCATCACTGCCACTTTTGGTCAGCACAAGAACCGGTAAATCTGACCATGTGGGTTGCGCGACGATAAATGATGTTAATGGAGCAACAGCGACCGGTGTTAATATTTCTTCAACCGTTAGAATTAAACCCGCACCTTTATCGAGTTCATCAATTAACTGCTGCCAGCTTGTACAGACATGGCATACGAGTTTGGCGCTTTCCAATACTTTGCATGCAAGCTCGGCATCTTTACCAAGAGGTGCATAAATTAAAATACGCCGCTCATTTATTTCAGCCATTGCCTGAAGTTCCTTTTTTTACAGACGCATTTTCCGCAGAACCATTTTCTACAGATACGTTCTGCACGGATACATTCTGCGCAGATACACTTTCTACCGATACACTCTCCAGCGAGGTGTTCTCCAAAGAAATATTTTCCAAGGGTGTGTTTGGATCTTGCACAAGCGGAGTTAATTTTGGAACGCCCGTTAAAATCCCGTGGAATTGTCGCAATACCGGGCCAATTTTTATTCCATCAGGGGTAACCATTATGCGGCGAATGGTTCGCTCGTGAGCGCTGCCACGTTTTTTGAAAATAGAAATAGCTTGCTGGACTTCGCCACTGGCTTCAAAATAACGCAACAAAATAACATTGTCGGCTAAATAGCTGGCATCAACACCCGTTGCCATATTTCCACCCAACATACCTTGCTGCACACCAATCAGGAATGTTATTACGCCGCGTTGTGCAAGGTAGGTTAATAATTCGTGCATATGCGTCGCAAGTAATTTTTCATTGGGCATGGATTGTAAAAATCCATTTAAGCTATCAATAACAATAATTTTGGCCCCGTGATCAGCTGCGCGACAAACCGTGTTGACAAACTCGCCCGGTGTGAGCTGTGCAGGATCAATTTGCTGTAAACAAATCCTGTCCGCAGCAACATGCGAACGCAAATCAATGCGTAAGTTGTCGCAACGATTCAACAAATTGGAAACTGATTCTTCAAATAAAAACATTGCCGCTTTTGAGTACTGTTGCAGCGCCGAAAATACAAACTGCGCAGCAAGTGTTGATTTCCCTGTACCTGGCGGTCCGGCAATCAGTGTACTGCTGCCTTCTTCAACGCCACCACCCAACAAACTATCAAGCTCTTTAATACCGCTTGCAAATTGTTTTTGTACAAAAAATTCGCGCGAATCGGCTGCAACAAGTCGTGGAAATACCACAAGCCCACCATGCTGGATTTTGTAATCATGCAAGCCTTCACGAAATGCAACTCCGCGATATTTAACAATTTCCAACTTGCGGCGGATATCGCCGTAATCAGTGGTCATACGTTTTAATGAAATGACGCCATGGGCAATACTTCGCACTTGCAAATCACCATCGCTGGCTGAGCGATCATCCAAAAATAATGTTGTGCATGAACGGCTGGTAATAAATTGTTTGAACGCTAAAACCTGCCTGCGATAAATAAGCGGGTTCGATGCCAGCAAACGCAATTCTGATAATGAATCGAGAACCAGGCGAGTGGGTTTTATTTTATCGACAAGATCCAGGATTGTTTGCGTTGTAGCACCTGTTTCAATATCGCTGGGGTGAAAGATGCTGTATTGCTCGCTAGGATTAAGGATGCTCTCCGATGGCAAAACCTCATGGATATGAATTCCTTCAAGCGACCATCCATGGGCGGCTGCAACTGCACGTAACTCCACGCTGGTTTCAGATAAGGTGATGTACAATAAAGATTCGCCGCGCTTCACTCCTTCCATCAGGAATTGCAGCGCCAAAGTTGTTTTACCTGCGCCTGGTGAACCTTCTATTAGATACAACCTGTCACGTGTAAATCCACCGCGTAAAATTTCATCCAGGGAGTCAATGCCGCTCCCTAAAAATGAATTTGTTAAGTGATTTTGAGCAGACAATTTACCTTCCTTCCGTATACATTTTTGAGGTAATTTTTTCTCAAAAAATTACCTTCTAATCTATCCCAATTTTTCCAAATCCATTAAATTTTTCCAAATCCATCTAAAGAATCAGTGCTTGCAAAAAATCGACTAACATCTTTTAAAGCGTGATTAAAAATTACTTAGGCAATCATCCTTAACTCGGTATTTTCGGGTGAAAAGCCGTGGAAAAATAACAAAGGTGATGCCTCATTGTTTTCGAGGGGAATTTCATCATTAATTCCCAATTCATAACTGTAACGATCAAAACATAATTGATCAGACTGCAAACGCATAAGCGCACCTTCTGCAATAAATTGGGCGCATTCAGGATTTGCAATCACCAGGGGACGGATGACTTCACGCACCCAACACCGCGCATGGGAAACATCCAGGGCTATTTGCAAATCAAAATAAGAGCGTATCCAGGGCTCCAATCCCAAACGGTTCATACACGCCGAAATTTTTGTCGCACGACTGACGGATGTTAATTCGGTCGCACCTAAAGCTCCCAGTGAATGGTAGGTGTAACGACGATTAGTGGCTAAACCCAACATGACATTATTACGCGCGAGCGATTCCCACAATGTGGTATCTATCGATGGCTGCAATTTAAGTCCGTGGATAACCCTGCCCAACAACAAATTATGGGTAGCGCCTTGTTTGCCACGTCCCATTTCATCCCAAAAATTACGTGCGCATTCGAGTTTGGCGGCAGCCGGTAATTTCACCTGCGTGTAGGCAACCAAATCTTCAAAGCCGATATCACTTATCATTTCCTGGGTTAAAAACCATTTCAACTGATCCAAATCTGCATCGCGTTCCAGCCAGTCAAACAATTCGTGATTTTGGCCAGGGCCGCACTCAGCCAAAGCTTCAAACCAGTTAATAAAATCATCGGCAGAATTTATTGGTTCAGGTGTGAGTGATTTAATCGAATGTCGTAAACCTTCCAGGTAATGCCCTTCCAAAATACGATTTTCCAATGCTATCTGCTCTTCCTCTTCCCAATTAAGTGAAGGAGTAGCGATATTTGTGCGATTAAGATTATGTCTTGCAAGTCCTGCGTGCAGTGCGTAGGCGTTTGATTCAATACTGGTCTGAAACATAAAAAATTCTCTGTAAAACGTGTGAGCGATTAACAGCCCAACTGAAAAATTTGATTGAAGACAAGGTAAAGAAATAATTGCATAGCAGTTTTTTGGTTTCTGTTCGCTACGGCACATTGAATATTTTTTGCGACAGACACGGGTTTTACGCAGCAAGCTACATAATTTCAGGAATGATTATGAGGTTATAAATTAAAGCAGGAGGGAAATTATTGGGAGGTTCTTATACACACAATGGCCACATCCGCAACCATCTGACTGTGCAGTTTTACAATTTGTTACAAATCTAATCCAATCGATTTTAATTTACTTGAATGCATTGGTTTTGAAAAATATTCATCAAATCCGGCGCTGCGAAAAACCTCGGTATCAGCAGGCTGGCCATAACCTGTTACAGCTACTAGCAAAAATGGAGGAACATCTGGTAATTCGCGTAATTTCCGGGCGACTTCATAACCATTAAGGTCAGGAAGGCCAATATCCAGCAGAATAATTTCGGGTTGTATTTCTGGCACTTTTTGAATCGCTTGTGCACCAGTATAAAGCGTATGTACATTGTGACCCGCCAAGGTGAGCCACTGTGCCAGGGAATCGGCCACTTCGTGATTATCATCGATAATCAACACGCGCTTTACGCTCTTTTGTTCTGTTACAGTTGGAATTGATTGCATTTTTGTTCCCGGGAGCGCTGTGTAGCGCGCTCATCTAATAAAATAATGATAGCTGCCTGTAAATCATTAGCGTTTTACATTCTTATTGCATCATCTCACCAACTACAATAAGTCATTATATATTCACTTTTCTTTCACTTTTGTAACAATCCAACTCAGCTCGCATTATGCATTTTTCTTACAATAAGTCGAATGCTTAAAGAGATAATATGAAAAAATATTGGGTTATTCCTTAGCGCCCTGGAATATTTAGCTGGCCATGCGCAATTTTTTCACCACGTCCGCTACCCGGTACGGTTTAGCGACAAACTGGAACTCATCAACATTCATATGCTGTGAAGTAATTGCGGGAATCGCATAACCCGATGCAAGAACTATTTTAATATCAGGAATCAAAGCTTTAGCTTTTGATGCCAACTCAAAACCGCTCATTCCCGGCATGACAACGTCACTGAAAAGCACTTCAATATCCGGCGTCCGCTCAAGGATTTTTAACGCGTCCTCGGCATTATTGGCGGCAATAACGTAATACCCCAATGTCCTGAATAATTCTGCCGCCATTTCCAGGACTTCAGGCTGGTCATCAACCACCAGCGCTTTTTCACAATGTTGCTTTTCAAGCATTAAATCATCAGAAAAATCCATAAACGCGGGCAGATATAATGAAATACTCGTGCCAGCTCCAACGGTGGATTCAATTTTTAAATCACCCTGTGACTGCTGGGCAAAACCGTATACCTGGCTTAAGCCCAAACCCGTGCCCCTGCCAATGGGTTTGGTGGTGTAAAAAGGCTCTACTGCCCGACTGACAATTTCAGGTGCCATGCCATGGCCGGTATCTTCAACCACGACTTTTACGTAGTCGCCCTCCGGCAACTGGTTTACATCATGCGCTTTTAAATGCACAACATCTGTAAGAATTCGTAGCGTGCCGGGATCGGGCATGGCATCGCGCGCATTCACCACCAGATTTAACAATGCCGCTTCAAACTGGGCGATATCAATCTTGACTGCTGGCAGCGAATCGCCGAGTTTTAATTCAAAATTTGTCGAACTATTGTTAGCGCGTCGCAGCACATTCTCGAATGATGTTATGACACGATTGATATCTTGCAATTCTTGCTTGATGGGTTGCTGGCGTGCAAATGTCAGCAATTGTTGCGTTAACGCAGCACCGCGCATTACCGAGCGCTCAATACTGTCCAATACTTTTACGGCATTTTCTGAGGTTGTTTCCGCACGCAGGATTGCCACACCATTCATTACCACACCGAGGAGATTGTTAAAGTCATGGGCAACACCGCCAGTCAACTTGCCAATTGCCTCCAGTTTTTGCGATTGAAATAAAGCTTCCTGGGCTTTTTCGAGCGCTAGGCTTGCGTTTCGTCGCTCTGTGATATCCCGCGTGACCTTGGCGAAACCGATCAATTCCCCCAGTTCACTGCGAATAGGATCTATCACAACATGCGCCCAAAACTTTGAGCCATCTTTGCGCATGCGCCAACCTTCATTTTCAAAACGTCCTTCAGACAGCGCTGTATTGAGCGCAACCATCGGCAAACCAGCAGCGCGATCTTCTTCGGTATAAAAACGGGAGAAATGTGTACCTATAACTTCACTATGTTCATACCCTTTAATGCGTTTCGCACCGACGTTCCAGTTAGTGATTTCACCTCCAGGAGAAAGCATGTAAATGGCGTAGTCTGTAACACCCTGCACCAACAAACGAAATTGCTCTTCACTTGCGTGCAATTCCCCAGCCGCTTTTTTGCGATCAGTGATATCACGCGTAATTTTCGCAAAACCAACCAGGGTGCCTTCAGCATCGCGAATCGGATCAATAACAACACTCGCCCAAAAGCGACTGCCGTCCTTTCGAACACGCCAACCTTCATCTTCAAATTTGCCTTCATTGATTGCCGTTTGTAATGCGCGGGCGGGAAGGTTTACCGCCTTGTCTTCATCGGTATAGAAACATGAAAAATGCTTACCGATAATTTCATCAGCGGTATAGCCTTTGAAACGATTCGCACCCGGATTCCAACTGCTAACAATACCTTCCGTTGAAAGCATATAGATGGCGTAATCCGTAACGCTTGCAACCAGCAATCGAAAACGTTCGGACTCATCAATAGACTTGGTCATTGGGTCAGAGGGAACATGTGAAGCCATGTAATTGACTCGATATAAAATGTGAACAAAAAAACAGTATGCGCTTAAATAAACCTTCTATCCAGCAAATAAACTTTTATCCAGAGCTACACCATAGTGCGCTTGCGGCAAATAATGAAAACAGGACAATGTAAAGCCATTTGTAAAATTGCCTAAATACACACCAAGCCTTCCTTCTCAAGAATTTGCATAAGTAACTTTTCTTCAGCCAATAGATCATTGGCCTTGGTTTGTTTTTGCATTGTGGTTAATCGCTTCAAATAGCAAGATAATCCGTTACTTTCATAAAGCTCAATCAATATTGGATGAACGTAATATTTTTTACAGACCGTCCTGGTATTACCCAGATGTTGGGCAACGCGATCAAGCACAGCTACAATATTTTTTTTAATATCAGCCAGGGTTTCACCAGCATCGATTTCTTTAAAAGCACTTATCGCATGTACAGTGCCCGCCCATGTCCTGAAATCTTTTGCGGTGAAGTCCTGGCCAGAAATAGTTTTCAAATAATTATTCACCATGCCTGAATCAATGCACTTATGGTTGCCTTCTTCATCATAATATTGGAAGAGTTCTTTACCCGGGATATCGCGACATTGTTTTACGATTTTTGCAAGGCGTTTACTTTTAATATTAATGTTATGCGCAATGGCTTTCTTACCCTTGAAAACAAACTGGATAGTGCTGCCGACAACATGAACATGTTTATTTTTTAAGGTAGTTAAGCCGAACGATCCATAGAGTTTTTCATAGATACTATTGCCAATCCTGATACTGGTTTGCTCCATCAAACACACCACAGCAGCCAGTACTTTTTCAACCGGCATGCCCGGTAGGGATAGATCTTTTTCCAACTGCTCACGAATAGCAGGAATGGTTTTACCAAACTCATGCAACCGATAAAATTTGGTTTGGTTGCGCAATGAATTCCATAGCGCATGATATTTATATTGTTTACGATTTTTTTGATCAATACCCGTCGCCTGTAAATGGCCGTTTTCCAGGGGACAAATCCAAACGTTTTCCCACGCAGGTGGTATAACAAGTTTTTGGATTCGGTCGAGTGTTGATTGATCCAGGACTTTTTTATTACCGTTCAAATAATGAAAGCTATCACCTTTTTTCACCCGGGTTATGCCAGTTTGTTTATCTTCCACATAAACAAGATGAATCGCCTGGGCAGTTTTTTTTGCATCATGACGAATAGAATGGATTTTTTTAGCGGAAATATGAATGTCATTTGCAGTATTCAGCATAGCCGGCCTGTTTAGTGTGATAGTGCTGAATACATGTGTAAAAAAATAACCTGTCTGATGATTTTATAGCCAGCGCAAATAAAATAACCCGCTTAAGTAAAACAGTCCGCTCAAGTAAAAAAGAAACCAGCAATAGCCTCGGCTAAATCCTGGTTTCTTTTTACAATAAAATTCACACTAAAATTTGAATCAATACTCTTCTTCAAAACTGTAAACCCTGGTTTCATAGAAAGTATGGACTTCATTGATCCAACCTTTTTCAGCCATATTTGGCCAATTGTCTTTATCAAAACCGGGGGCACTTTCCAAACGTTCTTTGGATTCATTGAGGATGAACGTTTGGTTGTTAGCGTCCAGGGTCAAGGCTTTCCAGGGCACCGCGAAAAGCTTTTCGCCCAAGCCTAAAATGCCACCAAATGACAAAACAACATAGGCGATTTCACCCGTCGCCGAATTAAGCATAATTTCTTTAATGTCGCCAATGTGTTCATCATCGTAGTTATAAACATCTTTACCAATCAAGGTATCAGCGCCAATCAAACGCACACCAAAATTACTGCGATAATTGCTTTTAGAGGTAGAATAACTACCACGATGCAAATAACTCATCTCTATTCTCCCATCGGATTAATGTAAAAACGGATTAATTCAAGGTCATATTGACACCTTGATCCTATGAGAGAAGCTTATAAAAAACCCGGGCCTTAATCTGTACGTCGGCGCACTTAATTCCGACTAACCCTGGCTTATAACCTGGATTCTATTTTGAAAAACTTTTATTAATGTCGCTTTATGCAACAAAGACACGATGATGACTGTTCGACACCGCACATAACTTTTTGTTGGAGCGAAATTCTGTTATCGAGGAATGGACTGATTTTGGGAAAAAACCTGGCTATATAAGTTGCTCTTGTAAACGCTGGGCGTTTTGCAAGGCTGATCCGATTGTATTATTAAAATAAACATAAATTTCCTTTCCGCTGGATCGCCATTGATTGATGTGTGCTATGTACTCATCAATCAATTGATTTGAATAACTGCCATTATATTGTCCGGTGGGCCCATGGAATCTGAGGTAAATACAATTTAACGTGTGGTTTGCCGTCACGTAATCCAGTGGGGTTTTGGAATTAGGCATATCATGCAATACCAATGAGGCGCCATATTTCGCAAACATATCGTAGGCCGATTGTTGGTACCACGTGTGATGGCGCAGCTCAATCGCCAATTTCCAGGGCAGATCGCCATTTAGTTGGGTTATGTTTGCGAGGAGTTTTTCGACGATGCCAAGATATTCAATTCTTATACTGGAGGGAAATTGAATCAGTAAACAGCCTTTCTTTTGCCCCAGGCCATTGGCCGCTCGCATAAAATTTTCCAGGTCACTTAATGTGTAGTCCAATTTTTTTGCGTGGGTAATACCGCGCCATAATTTAACAGTAAAGGTAAAATGATCAGGCACTTCATTCGACCACTTTTCAAAAGTAGAAAACCTGGGAATTTTATAAAACGAAGAATTTACTTCCAGCGTATTAAATAATGAGGCGTAATAATGCAGGCGGGTTCCGGTTTTAAACGCTTCAGGAAAAGCAGATTTAGTGACTGGCAATACTATCCCACTTGTGCCAATCCTGATTTGATTCTGGTGTCTGGTATCCATGGTTGTTAAGCCTTGTAGATTTAAACAATAAAATCATCCACATCAATGGATTATTATTTTCTACAGGATTTTTCAACAACACCAGGCGGTAACTAACACAACAATTGATTATGTTGATTGTGTTGAAAGCCACTGGTGCGCGGCATCCAGGGTAGCTGCCAGCTCCATCGAGCCAGCTTAAATCAATACATTTCCTCCAATCGTATTCGATCCATAAATGAACCAACAATAAACCCAAGCCTTTGTTAGCGCAGGCCTATTAATTGCGGCGAAGATCCAAGCTGCCAACCGCCACCGAGCGATTTATAAATAGCGACAAGATTTAATAGCAATTGCATATCGCTTTGTGCCAGCTGCGCGCTCACGTTTAATTGAGAGCGTTGAGCATCCAATACGGTTAAAAAATCGCTGCTGCCAATTTCAAATTTCCTGCGCGCAAAATCTGCCGCCTGATAGCTGGCTTGCGCTGCTTTTTGCAAACGGGTGCGCCGTTCTTCTTCATGGGCATAATTTTGCAGCGTGTTATCCGTTTCTTCCAAAGCAACCAAAACCTGTTGTTCGAACTCGGCAATACGCGCCTGGGTACGGGCATCAGCGGCATTCACTTGCGAATTGGCGCGACCAATATTAAATGCCGCCCAATGGATGTGAGGTGTAAAACTAAATGTATCTGTATTGGATTGACCGACGCGCGTCCAATCCGTTGATAAATAACCAAGCCCGCCAGTAAATGTAATACTTGGATACAAATCTGCCACACGAATATTGTATTCAGCAACAGCCCCCACCAACGCTTGTTCTGCGCGGCGAATATCGGGCCGGCGTTTTAATAATTCCTCGGGATTACCCACTGCAAAAGTTGCAGGAATTGATGGCAGGGATTTTACTACCGCCAATTGTTTTTTTAATTCCACCGTTGGTTTTCCCGTCAATACACCAATACGATTCAACGCCACGTTGATTTGCGCTTCAAAATTTGGAATAGCAGCGAGTGTTAATTCCAATTGCGATTCTGCACGGGCGATATCCAGTTGATCGCTGCGCCCTACATCGGAAAAGCGGCGAATTAAAGATAAAGTTTCTTGCTGGTTGTTTGCATTCTGCTGCGCAACATCCAAAAGATATTGATTGCCGCGCAATAAAACATAAGCATTTACCACTTCAGCCGATACACTCACTTGCGCCGCTTGCAAATCTGCAACACGCGCTTCCTGTTGCGCGCGGGATAATTTAACACCGTTATTTACCCGTCCAAATAAATCCAGCTCCCAGGTTGCTTGAAAACCCGTTTGATAAGATTCACTAATTCGCTCTTCATTTGAACCCACAACATCAGCACTTTGCTTCTGTCTTGTACCACTCACATCTGCTTCAATTTGTGGAAAGCGCGCGAGCTTACTATTCAATAATAACGCGCGCGATTCATTCAATGATGCTTGCGCAATACGAATGGAATGATTTTGCGTCAGTGCATTATTAATCAAACCGTTCAACTGCTCATCATTAAATTGCGACCACCAGGCAGCGACAGGTTCCTGCCCTGTCGCTGCCTGGGGCAATACAAATGCGGATGGCACTTCGGGCACAGCAATCGTTGAACGAACTCCATCAACTGATTTGTAAGTGCTGCACGCTGCAATCGCTAAAGGTAATATTGCCAAACTAAATAGTTTTAAAATTTTCGCTGAAGATCTCATGGATGCATCTCCTTCAAATCTTTAGGTGACATTAAAGATTCATAATATTCTTTTCCTTCAACAGTGCTCTCAACTTTTTGGTAGCTGCGCTTGCCTTCAAGCTTACGCAACAATACATAAAACATAGGTGTAAAGAACAAACCAAAGAAGGTTACCCCAAGCATGCCCGAGAATACGGCGATACCCATAACGCTACGCATTTCTGAACCGGCGCCAGTGGAAAATACCATTGGCAACACACCCATGATGAACGCGAAAGATGTCATCAATATTGGACGTAAACGCATACGGCTCGCAGTAATGGCAGCCTGGAAAGTCGCCATACCGCGCTGTTCCAATTCGCGCGCAAACTCTACGATCAGGATTGCGTTTTTACTCGCAAGCCCTGCCAACACGAACAAGCTAACTTGCGTGAAAATATTGTTATCGCCTTTGGTAATCCATACACCAAAAAGTGCAGATAAAATTGAGAGCGGAACAATCGTCACAACCACCAATGGCAATACCAGACTTTCATATTGCGCAGCGAGCACGAGGAATACTAATAACAAACACAATGGCAAAATATAAATCGCAGTGTTGCCGGCCAATACTTCCTGATAGGTCAAATCAGTCCACTCAAATACAATTCCACTCGGTAGCGTTTCATTTAAAATTTGTGTAATGGCATCTTGCGCCTGGCCACTGGAATAACCCGGTGCCGCATTACCATTTAAATCTGCCGCGAGGTAACCGTTGTAATGCGCAGCGCTTTCAGGGCCGTAACTTTCCTTCATACTTAATACTGCACCTAATGGAACCATATCACCCTGGTTGTTGCGCACTTTTAAATTCAACGCATTGGCTGGAGTGCTGCGATAAGCCGCATCTGCCTGTGCGATCACCTGATAAGTACGGCCAAACTGGTTGAAATCATTCACATATAGCGAACCCAAATAGATTTGCATGGTGTCAAAAATTTCTTTGACATTCAGGCCTAATTGTTTTGCCTTGGTGCGATCTACATCCGCATAAAGTTGCGGCACATTGATTTTGTAATTTGAAAATACACTGGCGAGTTCGGGGCGTTGCGCTGCTTTTTCCTGCACTTGTTTTAGTACATCTGCAAGCGCTTCATAACCCAGGCCAGCGCGATCTTCAATTTGCAATTTAAATCCGCCCGTTGTACCCAAACCACGCACCGGCGGTGGTGGAAACACTGCAATAAATGCTTCCTGCACGCCACCAAATTTCATTTGCAATTTTTTGGAAATGGCAGCCGCCGAAAGCTCGCTGCCCTTGCGTTCTTCAAAAGGTTTCAAGGTTAAAAATACGATGCCCGCGCTTGAACTATTGGTGAAACCGTTGATGCTTAAACCCGGAAATTGCACTGCACTTTCCACACCGGCTTCAGCTAAACCAATCTTGCCCATTTCGCTAATCACTTTTTCGGTGCGATCAAGTGTTGCGCCATCGGGTAATTGCGCGAAGGCAATCAGGTATTGTTTATCTTGTGCAGGTACAAATCCTTTGGGAATAATATTGAAACCAACAACAGCAACTGCCAGCAAACATGCATAGACACCAACGGCTACCGCTTTACGTCCTAAAATTTGGCCGACTTTAGTGGAATAATTTCCAGATGCACGGGCAAAGGTGCGATTAAACCAACTGAAAAAACGACCAAATATTTTATCCATACCAACCGTCAAACGATCTTTTGGATCATCGCGACCTTTTAACAGTAGAGCAGCAAGCGCGGGGCTCAATGTCAAAGAATTGATCGCAGAAATCACCGTAGAAATAGCAATCGTCAACGCAAATTGTTTATAGAATTGACCCGTCAAACCGCTTACAAATGCAATGGGTACAAACACGGCAATCAACGTGAGGGAAATCGCAATAATAGGTCCACTCACCTCTTGCATCGCTTTGTAAGTTGCTGCAATGGGTGAAAGGCCTTCGTGGATATTCCGTTCAACGTTTTCAACCACCACAATCGCATCGTCTACTACAATACCAATCGACAACACCAAACCGAAAAGCGACAAGGTGTTAATCGAAAAACCAAACGCCCACATCAATGAAAATGTACCAATGATAGAAACAGGCACTGCGAGCAAAGGAATGATCGATGCGCGCCAGGTTTGCAAAAACAAAATCACGACAATCACAACCAACGCAAGCGCTTCAAGCAAGGTTTTGATAACGGCTTTGATAGAGCTTTTTACAAAAATCGTTGGGTCGTAAACAACATGGTAATCAACTCCTTGCGGAAAACGCTCTTTCAAACGCGCCATAGTTGCACGCACACCATTGGATATTTCAATAGCATTTGCGCCGGGCGCCTGGAAGATGGGAATTGCCACAGCGTTCTGGTTATCCAGCATGGAATTTAAACTGAATTCTGACGCGCCCATTTCTACGCGGGCCACATCTTTCAAACGCGTCACTTCACCGGTTGCACCAGCGCGCACAATAATTTCGCGGAATTCTTCGGGAGAATCCAAACGGCCTTTTGCGTTCACGGGTAATTGCACATCCACCATATTACTCACCGGTGCACCGCCAATAATTCCCGCCGCAACCTGTACATTTTGTTCGCGGATTGCATTAATGACTTCGCTGGCACTAAGATTTTTTTCAGCAATTTTTTCAGGGTTCAACCACACACGCATAGCGTAATCGCCGGAACCGAACAAACGCACCAAACCTACACCGGGAACTTTTGCGAGTTCATCCTTAACATTCATTAAGGCGTAATTGCGTAAATATAATTCATCGTAACTTTTATCTGGCGATACCAAATGCACAACCATGGTTAAATCCGGTGAACTTTTTACAACGGTTACACCGGCCTGGCGAGTGACATCAGGCAATTTCGCCAAGGCTTGCGACACACGGTTTTGCACCATTTGTTGCGCTAAATCCGCATTGGTACCGATCTTGAACGTCACCGTTAAGGTTAAACGTCCATCGGTGGTTGCCTGTGAAAACATGTACAACATATTTTCAGTACCACTCAATTGTTCTTCCAGGGGTGTTGCCAGGGTTTCAGCAATCACCTTCGGGTTTGCACCGGGATATGATGCATTAACCACTACGGATGGTGGCGATACTTCGGGATATTCCGAAATAGGTAATTCGAACATGGAAAGGAAACCGGCGATAAAAATCAGTAACGAAATTACGCCGGCGAAAATAGGACGATCCACAAAAAATTTGGATATGTTCATAATGTGCCTTCCTACAGATGGCTTGCTTTAATAAAAATTACTTTGTTGAAGACGAGCAAATCCCGCGCTGGTGCAAAACACCAGCGATCTCAAAAAAAAATCAGGGATTAAAAATTAACGGTTATGGATTTACAGCGACTTGTGGTACAGGTTTTTCAACGCTGGGATTTACCGGTGTGTTGGGGCGCACGTGGGATAAACCATTCACAATAACTTTATCGCCCGCATTTACACCACTCAGGATTACACGCTTTCCTTCATAGTGATCACCCAAGGTAATTTCGTGGTAAGTCGCAATATTTTTTTCATCCACAACTAACACAAACTTTTTACTTTGGTTGGTGCCAATCGCTTTTTCCGGCACCAGTAAAGTTGCGGATTTATCTGCAGAACCTAAACGTATATTGGTGAACATACCGGCGGTTAAGGCTCCATCGCTGTTGTCGAACACGGCGCGAGCGCGAATCGTTCCGCTATTGGTATCGAGGCGATTATCAAACGCGGTGATATGCCCCTGGTAAGAAACATTTGACGCACTTGCCAGGGTCAACTCCACCGGCATTTTGTCTACACTTTTTGTATTGCGTACAAACTGGATGTAAGTGGCTTCATCAACATTGAATTCTGCGTAGAGCTTATCGTTGGCAACAATTTGCGCTAATTGCGGTGCGTTAGGGCCAGCTTCAACAACATTTCCAACGGTTAATTCTGCACGACTGATACGACCTGAAATCGGCGCGCTGATATGCGCGTACTCCAGGTTTAATTTGGCCTGGTTCAACGCGGCTTCTGCTTCCTGAACCGCGGCTTGCGCAACCTGGTCACTACTTACGGCAGAATCATAAATACTTTGCGAAACCAATTTTGCCGCTATGAGTTGTTGCGAACGATTTAATTCATCGCGCGCTAATTTCGCACGGGATTGTGCGGTCGCCAATTGCGCTTGCGCACGTTGTACCGACGCTTGATGCGGACGTGGATCAATCACAAACAAAGGCTGTCCTTTGGTAACAAGCTGGCCATCCTTAAACAAGACTTGCTGGATGGTGCCGCTGACGAGGGGTTTTATGGCTGCACTTTCAACGGGTGATAAACGCCCGGAGAAATTAGCCCAGGTGCGGATTTCCTGTGGCTGGACAACCACCACATCCACCGCTGGCGCAGGCGGTACGGCAGCAGGTGCGGCGGCATTAGCGCCAGTTACGTAATAGATACCGGCAATACCACTCAGTATGGCTGCCAGTGTGAGTTGATAGGATTTACGGGAAAAGAATTGTGTGTATAGGGAATTCATGGCGATCTCCTGATGCTCGGTGAAAAACAATGGCGAACTCATATGTCCCTTACGCAGGATCGACTAAAACCTGGAGGCAAAGTGGCCATTTGCGAAAACTATACATACCGGTTGGTATGTTGGTCAACTTAATTTTTCTTTACGCTTCAGGAAGACTTGCTCCAGGGATTGTTTTAAAATAGTCAAAATCCTTTAAATACAAGGATTTGTGAGTATTTATCGCAGTGTAAATTTGCGTTAAAAATAATTATCAGGACGGTATGTTTTAATATTGAATGGTTGAAAAACATACCAACCGGTATCTATAATAATGATGTCAACTACCGAGAAGAGATTTATGTCACCTCAAGATACCCGCTCGTTACTATTACAAACTGCGCTCGATTTAATTTGGCAGAGCAATTACAGCGCTGTGGGCGTCAATGAAATTTGTAAGCAAGCAGGTGTGACCAAAGGTAGTTTTTACCATCACTTCGAATCAAAGGCTGAATTATTCTGCGAGGCGACCAGTTATCACTGGGAACATATTCGCCAGGATTTGGATGCGCTTTTATCTCCCGTTAATAGCCCGCTTGAACAGTTAGAGAATTGGATTCAATTTATTTTTGTTAACAAGATTGGCGAAGACGAAATGAATATTCCCGGCTGCGCTTTTTTTAGCGCGGGCATGCAGACGGGATGCTGTGAAAACAAGATGATCCAGTCGCTACAATTGATGTCTGAGCGCGGGGCAAAATACAACACCGCACTTATACGCACATTGCAAAGCGGACATTTTTTGGAAGATAACGTAAACCCTGAACAAGCTGCCCGCCTTATGCAGCAATTTGTCCAAGGCGCAATTATGCATGCGCGTGTGCAACAAAATATTACGAACTTAAAACGCGATTTGCCGGAAGGAATTTATCGTATCATCGGTTTAAAACCGGAATATTGGTTTAGTACCAAACCCAACTGGACTGGTGCGCGCGAAAATTAATTTTCGCGCGACCTGGAAGATTAATTCTGCGGGGAATTGTCCGCAACGCTTAACATCCACGCAACACCAAAACGATCAGTCAACATGCCATACATGGGCGACCAGAATGTTTTGGCTAGTGCCAAATCCACACGTCCTCCCTCTGCCAGAGCTGCAAATGCATTTTCAACATCAACAATTGTTGGCAATGTCAACGAGAGCCTGAACCCCTTAAAACCTGCATCATCATTACAACCATCGGATGCCATAATGACATTATCGCCAATGCGAAATGATGCATGCATGACTTTGTCTTCAAATCCGGGCTGCAAAACACCGGGCGGTGGCGGCTGTGGACTATCTTTAAACAACATCACCATATCGACTTTTGCATTCAGCGCTTTGCAATAAAAATCAATCGCTTGCTGGCAGTGTCCGCCAAAAAATAAATAGGGTTGAATTTGTATATTGGGCATGTGTCCTCCAGTTATTCACTATTTTTACGTTTTTTATAGCAACCACGCCAAGAGTATAAGGCAAAAAAGCTTACGAGGAATAACATTAACGGTGATGGTTCGGGTATATAGGAGCGAGTAACATCTACTGCGAAGGTGACATCACCCAACCAAACATTGCCGCTGTAGACACTCAGGAACTCACGCGCTGTCCCATTCAAATCAAGGTTTAATTCGCATTCACCGGTATCGTCATTTTCTTTTTGGCAATAGGATTCATCTTTTGTCCAATCGCGACTTTCAGAAATGATGCCGGGATTTATATCATGGAAGATTGTACGTCCATCAAAAATATAGGAATTAAACTGGATGGATTCCAGGGTATCGTAATCATCAAAATCGTCACCCTCATCAACCATCTTGCTAAAGTCATAGCTCAATGTGACGCTGTTTATTTTATCGGTGAGATGATTGTAGCCATGTTTGGTGAGATCAAAATCGTAAGCGCGCCAATTTATTTCGAGGATTTTATTAACTGAAATGACATCTTTAATGATAAGTGTGTGGGCATTTAACGACAGGAAAACCAACAACAATAAATAAAGAGCCCTGGATAATTTCATATGCATTTCCCTCTTTCGCGTTGATTTCAGCGAAATAAAATAGTCGCGGGAAAATAAATTATCCGTACGTTAAAACACATTAGTGTGCAATTAATTTTTGCACCAGAAAATAAATGATTTAAGCGCAAAAAAACAGATAGGGAAATATAAGCGATATTTTTTAAGCTTCCTGGCGCTAATAAATACTAAATATTTACCAGCGCCAGAATAACTATCGAGCCTCTAAAAAAATGACCTGCGTTGCAATCGCTGCCTCGTTTACATTTTTCAGCGGCTCCCTGGAGCGCTAATTTTAGTATTAGCGATTCTCTTTGGCGTTGCCAATACCTTTTTGGATTGAGCCTTCAACTTGTTTAGCGGCGCCTTTAGCTTGTTGTTTTTCGCTACCAACAGCTTCGCCAACTTTTTGTTGAACCTTACCAGCAGTTTTTTTGATTGAACCTTTTACTTGATCTTTGTTCATGATATTCACCTTCAATAATGATTGATTGAATAAACGCGCTGAAAAACAAAAAATTTCGCCACCTTGCGAAGGGTGGATATCACCCATGTCATATCGGCCTCTACAAACTCCTTTTAAGTAACTTTTCGCATTTCACGCTGCCAATATCTCACGCAGTGCGACAAAAATATGTACGTTAGCTAACGGCCAGGAACGATATTTTTTCACGCAAAAAATAAAAAAGGCTGCCATAAGGCAGCCTTAAAAAAGCAAAATGTAATTTGCTGAATTATTTTTTCAACACAGCGACAGCACCGCCCGATGGAGCAAGGGTAAGTGTCAAACTGTCAGCATTGGTTTGCGTCATTTCAGTTTTATGTAAAGTGGAAATTGTTTTTCCATCTTGCCAGGTTTGTACTTTGTAATTGCCTTTATCCAAAAAGCTGAGCGGAATTGTTAAGGTTCGCCCTGCTTCGTTGGTCATAGCACCTATATACCAATCTTTTCCTTTGCGACGCGCGCTGACAATAAACTGGCCAATATCACCCTGGAGTATTCGGGTTTCATCCCAAGTAGTTGGAACATCTTTAATAAATTCCAAACCGTCTTCCCAATCGCTTTTTGGTTTTGGCCAGGGGCCTTCGGTTTTTGAATAGGTGATGGGCGAATCTGCCAGCATTTGTAAAGGACTATCGTAAACAACATACATGGCGAGTGCCTGGCCGCGCGTTGTTTTTACGTAAGGCAAAGTGTTGCGGCGAACATTTGGAAACTCTTCTGGCGTTGCGTGACGGAAACCACCGGGCGTGTAATCAATTGGGCCGAGGATCATTCGTGTGAATGGCAAAGTCACATTGTGGGTTGCAGTAATGCGGCTGCTCCACTTGTTGTATTCCGCTCCCATCACACCTTCCTGCGTCATAAAATGCGGATAAGTCCTTACCAAACCATTGGGAGGATAGGCGCCATGCAAATCAACCATGATGTGATATTTGGCAGTCATGGTCAGGAGTTTATGGAAATAATCCACCATCTCTTGATCAGAGCGATCCATAAAATCGACTTTAATACCCTTGATGCCCCACTTTTCATAAGCTGCCAAAGCTTCTTCCATTTGCCAATCCAATTGCTTCCATTGCAGCCAAACCCAAACACCCACATTTTTGCTTTTTGCGTAACTTAAAATGGCGGGCATATCCATCGCAGGGACGGGTGTCAGCAAATCGGAACCGGGCTTGCTGGTTGTCGTTGAACCTTTGTGCCAGCCTTCGTCGATCAGGATGTATTGCAAGCCGAGCGTTGCCGCAAAATCTATATAGGCTTTATAGGTGTCAGTATTTATTCCCGGTTTGGTCGCGGTGGCGCCTTTTCCGAAGACAACCTGGTTGTCATTCCACCAATCCCACGCGGTTTTTCCAGGTTTAATCCAGCTGGTATCTTTGATTTGGGTTGGCTCGCCCAATGCAGCGATCAATGATGATTCGGTTAGCTGACCAGGAGTATCGCCCAACATAATCACACGCCATGGAGTTTTGAAACCGGCTGCCGTCATATTTGCCCTTACGGATGCTTTTTCCAATCCATCAGGACGACTATCAAAACGTGGCGTTAAACGGACCTCAACTCCATTGCCACCGTCGCCACGCCCGGTAAACCATGAACCGGGATAATCGCGCACATCCGATTCTGCGAGTGCAAATGTAGTTTGGCCAACACCGGTTTTGCAGACGAGCGGATTGTCGTAAAGGTTGTGTTCGCGAATCATGGACGCTTTGACCGGATCAAACTCACCTTCATGGCTGTTAGCAAACTTGCCAAGGTTAAGGCCAAAACAGTTGTAATCATCGGCAAAACCAAAACGGGTCAATTCGTTTTGGATGGTGAATTGGGTTAAACCTGATTGATTGGGCAACTGATAGCGAATTGCCACACCTTCGTTGTAGGCACGTACGACCAGATTTAAATTAAGTTTGCGCTCATCCTTAGCGATGAATTTCAAGGTGTAGGTGTTGTAATGGTCGGCAACGGTTTTGGTCCTGCCAGCAACCAGATTAAAGCTGGTGTTTACACTCGACTCCTCTTTACCAACAAATTGCATTTCATTTTTGCCCAGTGGTAAGTCATTGATAATCAAGCCAAGTGAAGACTCGCTGATAATCTGTTTTCCATCCAGGCTCATGGTGTAGCTCAGGCCGTTACCCGTGTTGACAAGATCCACCTGCACACGTGAATTGGGTGATTTCAATGTATAGGTATCAGCCTGGGCAGCAACGGCAAGCATCATGCAACTGGCCATCAGTAGTTGGTATTTCTTCATTATTTTCTCCTGCGTTTGGTGTGCATTATGAAAGTCGTTGTAAATCGCACCGGTTAAGCAGCTAAACCGCTTCCCCAAATCCTATTTTTTACCAACCATTAAAATATTACGATATATATTACATATTTAAACACTTGGGTTAGCGAGGGGTAAAAAAAATCCCCGCCAACTTGCATTGGCAGGGATTTTCGTCAAACACTCAGATTACTTATTTAGGGCAAGCAACATCTTTGCCTGCGCCTTTCACCAAGCGAACCTTGGCAAAAGTAATATCCAAAGTACCTTTCGTCAGCAAGGAGAACGGTTGCAGAACTTGCGTCCAGAACTCGCTTGGTGGTTGGCCAACACCGAAGTTTGCGCCTGAATTTGGATAGCAACTCAAAGGCACAGTCACCGTTTGCCAGCCTTTGCCCGTTGCTGCTTTCAGGTTTTCAGTCAGGTCGATATCCGACGCGCAATAAGAACCACAACCTAAACGCAAGAATGTTGTCGCGCTTGGCGCAGCATCAACCTTGATATCAAATACGAGTGCAGAATCACTTTTCACGTAGTTGATAAAATCCTGGCGATTGCCAACTGACAAAGCCACTTGTCCATTACCGGCACCATTCCACTGAACACGACGCGCATCTTCCTGCATTTCGCGATCTACCGCTTGAATGGTCAATGAGGATGCTTTCACTGTGTTGCTATTCATGGGCACAACATCGTTTTGGAAACCGATAATTTCCAATTGCCATGGATCGATTGGACGACGGTTGAAAATTTCCATTACGTCCATTGCTTCTGCTGCTTTTGGTCCCTCTTCAGAAAGATCATCGCCCAAGGTATTTTGATCGGCGTAACTCAAACCGTAACCGTAAGCGAACAGTGGATCGTAATTTTTATCGCCGCGATTCAGCGGAGTTTGGTCAGGTAATTTTGGCCATGAAAAACTCAAACGACCTTTCATGTCGAAATTAACCGAACCATCAGCTTTCTTGAAAATAACATCCGCAACACCTTCACCTTCAGTGCCAGGCTGCCAAATCGCAACAAATGCATCGGACGCATTAATTTCACGGTTCACCCACAGTGGACGACCGGAAATAAACAAAGACACAACGGGAATACCCTGGCCGCGCAATTTTTTCAACAAATCCCAATCAGCTGTTGAACGCGGTTTGTAAGCCATAGTGCCAACATCACCTTGCATTTCTGCGTAGGGATCTTCACCGAATACAACGATGGCAACATCCGGTTTATCTTTAAAAGAACCATCAACACTCAGGGTTGCTTTACCACCAGCAGCACTTACCACCTGTTTAATACCGGCAAAAATAGAGGTCGCACCGGGGAAATCAGAATTCACATTGCCTGTACCTTGCCAGGTTACCGACCAACCACCAGCTTGTTTACCGATATTGTCCGCACCATCGCCAGCAACCAATACTTTTTGTTTTGGCGCGAGAGGCAAAATATTGTTTTTGTTTTTCAATAACACCAAAGATTCACGCACAGCCTGGCGAGCAACTTCACGATGCTCAGGTGCACCCAACAATTCTTTTTTACCTGCTAATGGACGCGTGGATGGCGCACCTTTTTCAAATAAACCGGCACGAATTTTTACACGCAAAATACGACTCACTGCATCATCCAAACGCTCTTTAGTGATTTCGCCGGATTTCGCTTGCGCCAATAAATTGTTGTACAAATCTTTCCAGTTTGGTTCCGGCACCATGTAAATATCCAGGCCAGCCATGAGCGATGCAGGGCAATTCACCGCCGTACAACCGGGAATAAAACTATGGCCACTCCAATCGCCCACAACCAAACCATCAAAACCCATTTGGCCTTTTAAAACATCGGTCAATAAATGTTTGTGGCCGTGCATGCGCGTGCCATCAAAACTGGTGAACGACGCCATCACCACTTGCACACCGGAGGTAATCGCACTGAAATAGCCAGCACCATGGATATCGCGCAAGAATGCTTCATCGCCTTGAGTCGGCCCGCGGTCAACACCATTCAAGGTACCGCCATCACCAATAAAATGTTTTGACGTAGCGATCACATGATTGTTATCAAGGAAATCTTTTGCACCACCCTCGCCTTGTAAACCTTCAACCATTTTGCCCGCATAAGAACCTACAATTTGTGGATCTTCTGACCATGATTCGTAAGTGCGACCCCAGCGATCATCGCGCGCAACGGCAACCGTTGGCGAGAAATCCCAATCCAGACCCGTTACAGCAATTTCACGCGCAGTCGCCCAACCAATTTTTTTCAACAACTCAGGATCATTGGTTGCACCCAAACCAATATTGTGAGGGAAAAGTGTTGCACCCACTACGTTGCCCAAACCATGTACAGCATCTGTACCCCACATGATGGGAATACCGATACGACCATCGGATTTATCAACCGACGCGTTATAAAAACCATCCGCCATTTTTACCCAATCTTGCATGGTGGCGTGTTTATTACTGCCAGGCGTGCTACCACCGCCGTTGAGCACAGAACCAACGTGGTATTGCTTCACATCTTCAGGCGTGAGGAATTTAATTTCAGGCTGGATTAACTGGCCGATTTTTTCTTCCAGTGTCATACGACCCAGCAAATCGGCAATTCGCGCTTCAACCGCAGGATCTTTTTTCACTGCACTGGTAAGCGCAGGCCATTCAACTTTTGCAGGTGCGCTCGCGGGTGGCGTTGAACTTGCGACGGGTGCTGGTGCTTCGGTTTTTTTGGAATCGCATGCAGATATTAGCGACAACAATATCGCTCCCGAAACCAGCGAACGCATCAATGGTTTATTATTCATAATGTTTTGCCTTTTGTAAGCATTAATGGAGATTTTTTAAGTATAAATTACTTTGAAAATGTAGCAGTTATTGGGCAAAACATTAATGAAATTTACCTTTTTAAACGCTAAAGTTTTGTTAAAAAACAAAGGCTGCCCACTGGCAGCCTTAAATGTTAAAAAAACCTGTTTTTCAAGCTGTTTTTTACATTTTTATCAGCTTATTGAGCGCTCAAATGCTTCAGCAAACGCGCCTTGAGTGCGGGGGGCAAATTTTTGATAATCAAACTATCACTCGCCGCATCATAATGAATATTATTACCAAGGCAATCCGCATCAAAACTCATGCTCAAAGAGTCATTTCGACCACTAATTCGCGCATAACTGCGCACCTGGCTGGTGTCAGGAATAAATTCCGTCTTTATGTGATCTTGCGTTGAATCCACATAACGCGAAAAATGATCCGGCTCATAGGTTTTCAATTCTTCTGACAAGGTATTTGAAAGATCTTTTATCACCACACTTTTGCCGGCTTTATTTTGCTCAAGGCAATAATCCACGACTTTATTGCGCGTTAGCTTGGCAGTATTCTCATCAAGGGATTCAGTGAAGTTATCGACAATCTTTAAGAATTCAACCGTATCGCTTTTAACATCGTGCTTATCACTGAAGCCGATAAAATTCGTAAACGCATCCGATAAGTCTTTTTCACCGCGCTCGCGCATAATCGCAACATAGGTTAGCGATTCTCCGGCATCCCAATCTTGCATGTTTACCTTGGCAGCCAAACCAAATTGCGATGAATTCAAAAAGCAGCTGTCGTCTACCGCAAGATCGCCATCAAGGTAAATTGCATGGGTGTGCTCAACAACAAATACATACAGCAATTCACCGGCTTCAATTTTTTCTACCAGGAAAAATACATAGGCATCCAGGATTGTTTCCGTCTTTTCCAACGCGCTTGCAAAATGTTGCATGGCTTTGTGGGTAAAGCTCTCAAAACCCAATCGCTCTTCACGGAATTCTTTTAGCCAGGATGAAAAGGGAAACTCGATTGTCTCGGCGGAGAATCGTCCGTAAAACTTTCCGCCTTTACGAATAAAATTAACTTTTAATTCGTAACCCAATTCTTCAAGCTTGCCGTTGGTATCAAATGCACTTGGGCGCAATTGCAATTGTGCAGATTCAGTGGGCTGTAAACGTTGGATGCGGTGAGCAATGATGCGAGTAAAAGCCATAAGTAAAAATTCTGGATGTAATAAAATGGTTAATTATTTAAAAATCGAAGTTTAACACGCAGGTATAACTATGGATATTAAACGCCCCTCCTATGAGAATCATGAGAGCCATGAAAGCATCCAGCGACTCAGGCCCACTCCCCGCTGGTCTGATGCCACCATTTTTAATGGTATCGCCCATTTTGTAGAAGTCGCCGCCGATACTGAACAAGATATAACCAGCCAAACGACGCAAATCCTCGCGCAAGCAGAAGCGACTTTAGCTGATATTGGCAGCGACAAATCACAACTGCTTTCAGCCACGATCTATTTAACCAATGTCGATAACGCTGCCGCATTCAATTCACTATGGGAAGCCTGGTTGCCCACCGGATGTGCACCATCCCGCGCATGCCTTAAGGTAGAATTACTCGACCCGAAAATGCTAGTAGAAATTGCGTTTGTTGCAGCAGTAACATCTTTATAAAAATATCACTTTCGTGGGAAAAGATTTTTTAAAAATCTGAAATTTTCAGTCACGTTCTTTGAAAGTTACGATCAACTTATTAAATGCGATACACCAAGTCCACTCTCCCTCTGGGAGAGGGCTAGGGTGAGGGCAAAAATACCAGCCTATTCAACTTGAAATTTTCAGTCAAACAGCCCCCACCTCTTCATATGCGTGAAAAAAGTCACTAATTCCATGTGATTTTTCTCGCTTCGCCAAAATCATCAACAGTGATATTTTTTGCTAATCGCCTCCAGTGGATTTTCTGATGGCTAATGCTATTGCGAAAGGATTTAAAGCTTTTCAATGTCAGTTGTATAAATGCAATTTCACATCATAGATGGATTTACAAGGAGATTAGTATGTGCACCCAATATCGCTATACCTATTGTCACAAATATCCCAACATTCTTTTTTTGCTCTTTGCAATTTTCACCTGCTCAACGACATTTGCAGCAAACTCGATTACAGCAACCAAAACCCATAACCCCGATAATACTTTTTCTGTCGGTGGAACGGACACCTTCACAATTGCAACAAACCAAACAGTGCATTGGAACGCTAATTACAATCCAATTGCGGCAACGGAAGGCAACGATTTTTATTTGCACCAATCAGGACAGCTACTTAATCAAATTGCGCTTTCCACTAATTTGCCAAATGGTACAAGTAGCGGCGACATACCACTAAGTGCTGGAACTTATATTATCAGCACAACTTTTTTTGGTATGGGACAAGGTAGTTATACGATTGAGTTTGATCGCACAGCGTCTATTTCGCTAAGCCCATCAAATCATAATTTTGGAACTGTATTGGCGGGAAATAATTCTGCCAATTTTTCATTTGCCATTAATTCTACCGGCGATCTTCCGGTAACAATTACCGGCGTCAATTTATCTGACGCTGCGCATTTTGAAATTGTGGGAGCAGTGCCCAGTGGAACGGCTCCAAAAAATTTTAATCTACGCTGCAAAGCTGGACCCGTTGCCGGCGCTTTCAGCACCACAATTACTGTCACCGGCTCCAATCCAACAACAAGCGTTGCATCTGTTACGGCAACCGCAAGTTGCACGGTGGAATTACCGGTTCCCAATATTCAATGCGCAGGTAATCCAAATCTTGGAAGCGCCGATTGGACAACATCGCAAGCCATTAATGTTAATCGCAGTTATTCAAATAGTGGAACAGCACCGCTCGCTATTTCTAATGTGCAAGTAATAAATCTCTCACCACTTGCGCCATTTAGTTTAAACGGTGCGCCCAGTTTATCGCCTTTAGCCAATGGTGCTTCACGCAATGTTGCTCTTACATTTACCGCACCCAACAGCGGTGGTGAAGCAACTTACAATGGACAAATTCGAATTGATTCGAATGATCCAGACGAGCCGGTAAAACTCTGTCCATTCCAGGCAACCGCGCATCATCCTGAACCGCGTATGCATTTGGATTCTTTGTTGTTGGATTATCACGAGGTTGAATTAGGTTTCGCATTTACCAAAGCGATTGTTGTACACAATACTGGTGATGCGCCTTTAAATTTAAATGTTGCAGACATAACACCGCTGGATGCAGATGCACCGCAATGGCCAACTCGCGAGGTTGGTAACATCACAGTCGCACCTGGTGGCGAGGCGATTTTTAAAGATGTATTTGAGCCACTTGCGACAGGAAATTATTCCATGCAAATGCGTGTGACGGGTAATGACCCAACCAATCCGGAAGACATAGTTACACTCAGTGCACAAGCAATTCCCCCTATTCCGATTGATGCAGTATCGGTGATGGATCGCAGCGGCAGCATGAATGATTCCGCTGGCACTGCGGGAAATAAAATTACTGTACTCAAACAAGCTGCAAATTTATTTACCGACTTATTGGCGCAGCGCTCAGAAAATTTGCCTATCACAAACGCCGATAAATTAGGGCTTGTTGAATACAACAACACCAACAGTGAATTATTGCATCTGGATGTAATCCAGGGAGCGCAAGTCACTAATGCACACAATGCAATTAACGGCCTAACACCGGGAGGAAATACCGGAATTGGTGGTGCAATCCAGCGCGCAGGCGGTATGTTGGTAAGCTCGCCCGCTGATCGTAAACATGTGATGGTGGTGTTAACAGATGGCGAACAAAATGTTGCACCTATGGTGGAAGATGTAGTGCCAACAGTACGCACTAATGATCCCGCCATTAAAATGTACAGCGTTGGTTTGGGTGATAGTTTTGATCCGGTTACCTTGCAAGCAATCACCAATATTACCGGTGGATTTTTTCCTGTCGTCGGTGATTTAAGCGGAGCCAATATTTTTAATTTGGAAACATTTTATTTTAAAATTTTTGCCAACGCCGCAAACATGCAATTGGTTGTGGACCCAACAATACCGGTAAATTTAAATTCATCTGTCCCCTTAATTGTTCAACAAGCAAATATCAGCAGCTCTGATAAGAGCGCAACTTTTCTAGTGCTGGATGTACCAGCGATGCGCCCCTATTACTCCCTGGAATTAATTAGCCCAACCGGACTCATTATTACTTCAGGCAGCTCAGTTGGCGGTGTAGCTGTGCATGAACTTTTGCGCGATGATTATCGTTTGGTGCGCGTAGTATTTCCGTCACTCGCACACGCTGCTGATTATGTTGGTGTGTGGCAATTACGTTTAACGCCTAAAGGCTTGCCACCAACAGGCCCGAAAGATCAGCGTTTGGCCGTGGCCCAACATGATCCAGTTTACAATCCACCGGGCGGTATAGTTCCTATAGGTTTTGCAGCAGCAGTATCCTCTGATTATCGTATGGATGTAAGTGCAGCCTCTGCGAGTTCTTTGCCGGGTGCGGATTTCACTTTAACCGCTGCATTTTCTGATCGCGGTTGGCCTGCCCCAACTGCAACAGCCAAAGTTACCATCACGTCACCGACTGGTGTTGTCTACGGTCCCTACGCATTACACGATGACGCCACCCATGGTGATTTGGATGCTGGTGATGCTACATTCACCACACATTTCCAACAAACATCTGAAGCCGGTTGGTACACCATTTTCTATCAAGGCCAGGGCTACAATGAGCGAGGAGAATTAACACCAAGGGAAGCAACACGTTTTGTAAATTTACAAAAACCCAAACCTCCTGCACATGAAACCGAATGTATTCCATGTCGCACATTGAGATTATTATGGGCGATAGTTATTGGATTACTTCTACTCAGTCTTTTGTGTTGCTTGAGAAGAAATAGAATCAATCGTTAATAAAAATTGTGAATGAATAAAAAGGCCTCAAGCAAGAGGCCTTTTTATTTTTTGGATACCAAATAATATCCGCGTAATTAATTATCGGTTGGGAATAATAATTTCGACATTGTTAACCGAAAAGTATTTTCGATTAGCTTAAAAAACTCGCTCCCCTATCAAGATTCTGAATGTGATTTTTAAGAGCAACTGGCATCTCAACATCCAGGATATGACAAATGCCATCTCTATTTTAATCTTGCTTGAAAAACTTTTGATAATCCCCAAACTCATTGGCAATTGAATACGCATGATTTATATATGCCATTGGGAGTGCTCGCCATGTTAAAAAATATTCCATTTTCATTACTCGAATTAGCATCCGTTCGCGAAGGCAGCACAATTAGCGAAACGCTGCAAAATTCACTTTGCTACGCGCAAGCGGCTGAAAAACTGGGGTTTAAGCGTTTTTGGTTGGCGGAACACCACAATATGGAAGGTATCGCAAGCTCTGCGACAGCGGTATTGATTGGACATATCGCGGGCGGTACCAAAACAATTCGCGTAGGTTCCGGTGGAATTATGTTGCCCAACCATCCGCCCCTGGTGATTGCTGAGCAATTTGGAACATTGGCCTGTTTGTATCCAGACCGAATTGATTTAGGTTTGGGGCGTGCACCGGGAACAGATCCTGTTACCAGCCGCGCGTTGCGTCGCGATAATCTCGCGGCTGATCAATTTCCAACAGAAGTTAATTTGTTACAGCAATTATTGGCACCTTTAACGCAGGGACAAAATTTAAAAGCAATTCCCGGCGCAGGAACCCAGGTACCTATTTGGTTATTGGGTTCAAGTTTATTCAGCGCGCAACTCGCAGCAAAACGCGGTTTGCCTTATGCATTCGCCGGACATTTTGCACCGAGGTTAATGCGTGAGGCCGTGCGAATTTATCAAACGCAATTCCAACCTTCTGCATCATTAGACAAACCTTATGTCATGCTGGGTATGCCCATAATTGCTGCAGACACTGAAGATGAGGCGAAGTTTTTATCGACCACAAGTCACCAGCGAATTTTAGCCTTATTGCGCGGTCAGCCTTTATGGTTAAGGCCACCGGTAAAAACCATGGATGGCTTATGGAATATCGAAGAAGAATTGCATGTTCGGGATTTTTTAGGTTTGGCTGCTGTTGGAACACCAACACAAATTAAGGCGAAGCTGGAAAAACTGGTGAGTGAATTGAATATCAACGAGTTTATGTTCACCAATGATTTATATGATCCGAATAAACGCATACACGCACTGGAATTATTAGCATCGTTAAAATCTGATTAAATTTATCGATATACAAAAATAAAAAAGCCCCGGTGAGGGGGCGAATAATTGCAGAGGATAATATTTTTGAGTTGCCTGTTTTTTTAATAATTTACAGGCAACTTGTCTCACTATTTACATTGTAAATTGTGCCCATGCAGTATCAACTGCACCAACACTTTGTCCAATGGTATAGAAATATTTCACAGTCGCACCAACAGGAATACCCGTAGCAGTAAAGTTGTTGGTGTTATCTGCATTGTGTGTCATGCGGATGTTTTGTTGTGCACCACCATTTACCGTGTAATGAACATCAACCCAGGGAGCATTGTTTGCATAAAACTTAACGCTGGTTGTTGTTACCTTGGTGTAACCGTAAGCGGGTGCTGCCGAGCTGGAAGAACTACTCGCAACAGAACTTTTGCTTGAGCTTGACGTGCTTGCAACGCTGCTTGCTACTGAACTTTTGCTTGAGCTTGATGAGCTAACACTTGCAGGCATGGTGAATTGCACCCATGCAGTATCCGTTGCACCAACCGCTTGACCAATGGTGTAGCTGTAACGCACTACTGCTCCGGCAGCAATTCCAGTCAACGCATAGGTATTAGAATTATCTGCATTGTGAGTCATGCGAACATTTTGTTGCGCACCACCATTCACCGTGAAATGAATATCAACCCAGGGAGCATTGTTCGCATAGAAATTCACACTGGTTGCAGAAACAATGGTGTAACCATTTGTTGCAGCAGCAGAAGACGAAGAGGAACTTGTTGCAACACTTGAGCTACTTTTTGACGATGAAGTTGCAACCGATGACGCAACACTGCTGCTGGATTTCACGCTTGATTTGGATGAAGAACTGGCAACAGAAGAAGATGAAGATGCAACTGCCTGGCAAGCGGTGCTGTTGCCACATTCCCAAACAATATCGTCAATCGCCATATCAAATGCAGCACCTGGTAAAGCACCATCAACACTTACGATGCTGAATAAGGTTGACATGGATTGTAGCGCGTTTATGCCGCGGATATCCGCAATCGGGATGGTTGCCTGTGCCCAATCACCGGTGCGCACTAAACCGTAAGTGGTGGTGTTCGCGGGGAAAGTTACCGATCCACTGTTCGTGTAGGTGTCGTTAATAGTGACTTTAAACGCAACATTCGCAGGGATTTTGATACGGAATTTCAAATTTCCGTTAACAAAATTGCTCATGTCGTGCGCCTGGCGCGATGCCAAACCGGCACCAAACCATTGGCCTGGCGCAGTGTATTTCATCGCCAATACATTAGCGCCTTCATACGCTGGCAAAGTGCCCGCAGAAGTTGATGCGGTATTCCAGATCCAGAAATCGGTATCAACACCTAATTGCTGCTTGTTGGTAGTTGGCGTGTTGTCAGTAAATACACCAAAAGTACCGGTTTCTTTTTGTACCTGGCTACCAACTTTCACTTCACCTTTACCATCCAGTTGATAAACACGGATGTAGTCGATGTACATGGTGCCTGGCAAAGGCGCAGTAACTTGCGATGGATTGGCTGCATCCGTAAAGGTGCCACCTACCGCGAGGTTAAAGAGGAAATAGAACGGAGCCTGGAATTCTGATGACTCGGAAGTGATCGGAATTGGGTTGGTGTACATATCGTGCTCAACATTGTTGTCGATCACAGTGAAACGGATTTGGGTGTCCGTCCAATACATACGGTATTTAACAAAGCGATTGGTTAACGGAGTGCTCGCTACATAAGCATTTTTGGTTTGCCATGCAGTGGATGCTGCGCAAGATTCATTGCCAGTCACACAGGCAGTTGTTGAATAGAAGATCGCATTAGATGCGGTGTAGCTATTGATGTCAGAACCCGCCAAACCAGCGTTCGCCATACCGGCAGCGCTGTGGCCCATTTCCATAATGTCCAGCTCGCCTTTTGATGGCCAGGTTGCAAGGCTGGTGCCCAACATCCAACCCGCAGGCCATAAGCCAGTGCCCACTTGCGGAGTGCTCATACGGAATTCGATCATGCCGTATTTCACTTGCAGTTTATTGGCGGAATCGATTTTGCCCGATGTAAAAGAATGGGTGCCTTTGGTTTCACGGCGCGCCTGGATTGCAAGGGCCTTGGTTCCTGGTTCAAAAGGAACATCCACAACACTCACGTTGTTTGGGCTGTAATATTCCAGCTCCTGGTTGCCCCAACCGCAAAGGCCAATTTCGCAACCATCGCCATCAACCACATTCCAGCGCGTGCTATCCAGTGTATTGAAATTTTCTTCGTAAAGGAGATTGCCAATTGTAGGATTAAGTACATCTGCCGTTGCCTGTGCGCCAGTCAGTGCGCAGATAACGGCGGTTAATGCTAATTTTGCTCTGAAAACTGAATTATTTTTATTGGACTGCATGAAAAATTACCCTCAACTTTAACGTTATTATTTAGGGACAGTTGAAAGCCAGAACGATTACTCCGTTAATGCTATGACTTGATTACTGCCACATCACAACTTCAAAAGAAGCGATGAGCAGGTATTGCGTACTTCAGGTATTGCGTACTTATAGTTACATGACGCATAAGCATGGTCGTCCCACGTTCAAGAAATACTGCAAAGTGAACCGTCCCACCACAAAAAACATTAAGGTGGGATCGAAAAAACACGTTATTGGGAAAGATTTTGATCTGATTTAACTCAAATCCAGATCATTTAGTTTGCTTGCGGATTAAATAGGGATTTACGGCGTTAAGGCAGCTGTTATCATCAAATCATTTGGTTAGTTGCCGAACAGTAAAATGATTTAAGCGCAGCTATTCTGAGGGACAATTTTGTCCAAATAACCTTTGCGCGCCGACGCAAGATAACCAGCAGGGAAAAGATGACCGAGGCCAGTTTTCGCTTAGAGCCCCAAGATACACACTGCAACCTCATTGTTAGTGGCGACTGGCATTTGGGTAAAACCCCCGATGGCGCAGCCCTAACCAAAGATATTCCCGACAATACGAAAGACCTGAAACTCGTCACCACCGAGCTTGGCCAATGGGACTCCAGCCTCGCCACAACCATCCTGGAAGTATCCCGCTGGAGCAAAGAAAAGGAGATCAATTTTAATTTTGAAGCCGCCCCGGAGGGCCTTCAGCAGCTATTGCGCCTGGCCACCGATGTTCCAGCCTTTAAAGGCGATAGCGAGAAAAAACCAGGCTCGTTAAAGGAAGCCATTTATCGCAACCTCAGCAACATAGGCGAGGAAGTCAGCCTTACCCTGACCTTTATTGGCGACACTGTACTGTCCTTGATGCAATGGACACGCGGCGCAGCCAAAACACGGCGCAGCGATATCTTTTATTTCATCCAGCAAGCCGGCCCCAAAGCGCTGGCAATCGTGACCCTGATCAGCATCTTGGTCGGTATGATCCTCGCCTATCTCGGCTCCGTACAGCTACGCCAGCTCGGGGCGCAGGTTTATGTAGCCAACCTTGTATCATTGGGCATGGTGCGCGAAATGGGCGCGCTGATGACTGCGGTGATCATGGCTGGCCGTACGGGCGCCGCCTACGCAGCGCAACTGGGCACCATGCAAGTAAACGATGAAATCGATGCGTTAAAAGTCATGGGGATTCCCAGCGTAGAATTTTTAGTCTTGCCACGGCTGCTCGCACTTATTTTTGTCATGCCCCTGTTGTGTATTTACTCCGACATTATCGGCATGGCCGGCGGTGCACTGGTTGCGGCCAATATGGATGTGACCTTCACCCAATATGTGCTGCAAACGCAAGATGCGGTGGATTGGGTTGATATCACCACAGGCTTGGTCAAAAGCGTATTTTTCGGAACATTGATTGCGATAGCGGGTTGCCAGGCGGGCTTGCAATGCGGGCGCAACTCCAATGCCGTGGGCATGGCCGCCACCAACGCCGTGGTGCGCGCCATCGTTTACCTCGTGGTAGCGGATGCGGCCTTTAATATCCTTTATGACAAGCTGGGAATTTAATCATGGATGCCCAAACAAACGACCAAGCCAAAGAGCCAAATAACCCGCAAGATTCACCGTTTATTGTCGCTAAAGAGTTAACCATTGGCTATGGTGACCGCATCGTCCAGCAGAATTTGAATTTCACCGTTAACAAAAATGATATTTTTTTTATTATCGGCGGCAGCGGTTGCGGCAAAACCACACTGTTAAAAAATATGATTGGTTTAATTCCACCTTCAAAAGGTGAAGTGCTTTACCAGGGTAAAAACTATTACCAATCCGACGAACACACCCAGCTCGAATTATTAAAAAGTTGGGGAATTACCTTTCAATCAGGTGCGTTATTTTCCAGCATGAGCCTCGCTGAAAATGTCGCCCTGCCCTTGCAGCTTTATACCGACCTGAGTGAAAAACAAATTGCGGAATCTGTTTCCTACAAATTAGCGCTTGTTGGGCTTGCAGGCTTTGAAGAATTTTATCCATCCGAAATCAGTGGCGGCATGCACAAACGTGCAGGGTTGGCGCGCGCGCTTGCACTTGATCCGCAATTATTATTTTTTGATGAACCTTCAGCGGGTTTAGACCCCATCAGTTCACTACGGCTTGATCAATTAATTTTACAAGTCTGTAAAGCACTGGATTCAACAGTCATTATTGTGTCCCATGAACTTCCCAGTATTTTATCCATTGGAACCAATTGCATTTTCCTCGATGCACAAACCAAAACCATGCTCGATAGCGGCGATCCTAAAGATTTATTGCACAACAGCAAAGAAGACAAGGTACGCCAATTTTTAAGCCGCGCCGAAAGCGCAACACCAACAGAAGAACACCATGACTAATTCAAAAAATACATCCTTCGCCATAGGTGCCTTTATTGTGGGGGCTATAGTATTAACTTTTGTCGCCCTGTTATTTTTTTCCGGTGGAAAATTCTTTTCCGAAAAGGAAAAAGTCATTATGTACTTCGAAGGGTCAGTACAAGGCTTGCAAGTAGGCGCGCCAGTAAAATTAAAAGGTGTAGAACTTGGGCAAATTACCGATATCCAAATCAACTTCCAAAGCGACAACAAAACCATTGTCAACGCGGTAACCGCAGATTTGGTTATGAAACGTGTTAACAGCAGAGGAACTCGTATCACCAACGAATTTTTTGATGAAGCGATAAAAAATGGCCTGCGCGCGCAACTCAATTTCCAAAGTTTTTTAACCGGCTTGCTCTACGTGGAGCTGGATTTTTATCCCGACACACCTGCAAAACTCTACGGATTACAACAGGACTATCGCGAGTTACCTACCGTTGCAACACAGTTTGAAGAATTATCAAAAAGCTTTGCTGAATTGGACATCAAAGGTATAGCAAAACACATTGATGAATTTGCTACAGAATTGAACAACATTTTAAAAAGCGGTGAAATCCAGACTGCGATTAAAAATATCAACAAAGCCGCAGTGTCTATCGAGAAAACCTCCAACAATGTTAATGGCCGTGTCAGCCAACTCAGTGAAAATATTGAAAAAACCCGCACTGAAATTGATAAATTCATTGCCGAACTTAATAAACAAACGCCAGAAGTTGCAAAAGCGCTCAACAAAAGTCTGCAGGATTTAAGCAATAGCCTTAACCAAATCAATAAAACCGCAGTTTCCATTGAAGGAACTGTCTCTGAAGATGCACCGCTGATTAACCAGCTTAATGACACGCTCATTGAAATCAGTCGCTCAGCACAATCTTTCCGCAATCTCACTGAAGCCATTGAACAGCAACCCGAATCACTATTGCGCGGTAAAACTCCACCAGCCAAGGATAAATAACCATGAACAAATTTTTAGTTGTTAGCTGTCTCTGCGCATTACTAATGGCATGCCAACATTCACCACGTAAAAATTATTATTACCTCTCGCCTACCAGCGAGAAAAACACATCACAAACAACCGCCAATGAAAACCTGCAATTGATTGGCATAGGTCCCGTTGATATCGCCGAATATTTAACACGCTCACAAATTATCGATAACCAAACGGATAACACGCTAACCTTATCCGAGAATGCCTACTGGGCAGAACCGCTGGATAAAAGTATTGCGCGAGTTATTTCACTGAACCTGACCCAAATGAACAGCTCGCGCAGCTTTGTCAATTTTCCCTGGCGCAGTGATGCAAAGCCCCATTACAGTTTGCGTTTGCACATTGATGACCTGTCTCGCACTGGAAAAAATGCCAGCATCAATGCAACCTGGGAATTAATGGATACGGATAGCAAAAAAACCATTGTTCGCCGCAACTTTATCCGCAGCACCGCGGCAGAATCCGGTGCAAAAGGATTGGCAGCCGCGTTTAGCCATTTGCTCGCAGAGCTTTCCAAAGAAATGAATCAAGCCTTAAACCAGACCCCCTGATTTATAGGCATCAGTAAAATAAAAAAAACACCACATCAAAAACGGTGGTGTTTTTTTATTGCTACACGTTTTAATTAAAAGCGTGTTCCACTTTAATTAAAAACGTGTTCTAACGCCCAGGGTATAACGCGATTCATAGACAGCTTCTGATAAATACTGATCATCCCACTGCAAGAAATATCGCTCTTTTTCCGCAGTGATGTTGGAAGCATTCATATAAACCGTCCAGGCTTCATTGATATCATAGCTAAGGCTTGCATCAAGATAAGCCGTAGGTGCCTGATACTCTACCAATGAGTGAACATTATCGATTCCCAAGGTATTACCCGTTACACGTTTACTGCGGTAGTTGTAAGCAACACGCGCTTGCAAGGCTTCATCCTGGTACCACACCACCAGGTTGTATTGTTGCCTAGAATTATCCTGGAATGCGGGATGTTTATCGTAAACATCTGTGACACCCGGGCTTTCACTGGAGGCCAATGTGTAGTTTGCGTCAACACCAAAATGCGACCAGATGCCAGGAAGAAAATCAAATGCCTGGCGCGCACCTAACTCTATCCCTTTAATGCTGCCGCCTTTACCTGCAACAGATTTGGTTGTTGGGACAGCCTGGTTGCGAATGACACCATCAAGGTCTGCAAAGGGTTCAAATGTATTGATTCCTCGCGGAAAACTTTCTACATCCAAATTAAACGCACTGATACTCAACACACTACCCGGTGCCGTGTACCACTCTGCAGAAATTTCTGAACTGGTTGAACGCCACGGATCCAATTCCGGATTACCGTTATAAGAAACCGTTGTTACATGATTGATACCGCCTGACAATGCATAGTTGGCAACCAACGCTTGCCCCCACTGGTTTAAATTCAGCGGCGTCATATTTTTAGAGTAAGCACCACGGATTTTTATATCGTCAGTAATATCATAGGCCAGGTTAACAACGGGTAAAACATCTTGATAAGTACGCATGGTTAACTTATCGCCCGCGTCGGCAGCGGCCATACCGTAAGAGCGTGGTGATCCCACCACATTTTGCTTAACCGTTAGGTCTGAATTGATAACACGCACACCAAGGTTACCCGACAAATCGCCCGCTTTGAAATTGCCCTGAACGTAAAAAGATTTATCGGCGAGTTTCACATTATACGATTGGCCAGGATCAACACTTTTTTCAAAATTCCCATAAAACTTTTTATGGAATGCAGCAACGTCATCCAGCGATTTTGGATCGACGGTATAGAACGCAGGCATACCCTTGGTATTCCCGAAATCAGTCACCTTGATCGTTTTAAATGTACTTTGCGGAACATAACCTATTGCAGTCCAGGGAACCCATTTGCCCTCTACCATTTCACCAACCTGGCAATCCTGGTTGAAGGTAATATCGGTTGCTTTCCAACGCGCCAGGCATCCATCATTATTAGGTGTACCATCCGAGGTCACGCCACCCTGCCCCGCATAAAATCGTGACACGCCGTGCCACACTTCATTATCGGCAACTTTTTCGCTGAGGCGATAACCCACATCAACACTGGTAATAAAACCGCTATCAAATTTGTAGCTAAAGTCACCACGCAACACACTTAAGGTACCATTGATATCGCTATTACCTTCTGAACTTATGGCGGCAGCATTATAGGCGGCAGGGTCATTAATATAATCCAGCAAGGTTTTACTACCCAGGGTAGTGCCAGTGCCCTTAGCGACAATCGGTTGGCTCCAGTTAGTCCAGACAGGCTCGTCATTTTTATGATTGATACTGAGCTGGGCAAGCCCGGCATATCCATTGGGATTGGGATTATTCCATTTTCCAGGCGTACGGTTTCCCAATACATCATCGGTCACAACACCTGAATTACCGGAATAACCATTCATCAAATCGCCTTGATAATAATTATTCAAATTGTGTTGGGTTGCGTTACCGCGAACCAGGCGTGTGCTTCCGGTTAAAGGGCCACCGTTGTCATATTTTAATTCGAGGTTGAAATCTTGCGATTGCGAAAAAATTTCTGCAACTTGCGAATAAGATTGAACACGCCGCAAAACAAGATCGTATTGCTGTACGGTATCAATATTGGATACTCCTGTTGCACGGGATTGGCTGGCAGAGAAAAAATCAAACCCTGACCATTTATTTTCTGCCACTACGCCCGTTGAACGACCATAATCATTTTGGTTGGTGTAGAAATAATCCGAAATCAGCTCAAAACCCTCACCCAAATCAGCCTGGAAAGAAATATTCAAGCCTTTGCGTTCGCGCTCATTAAAACTGTTGTAGTTGGAAAATCCTTCAAAACCTGCAAACTGATCGGTTAAGTCTCCATCGTTATTGCCCCTAACAATAAAATTATTGGCATTAACCTGGCCTTCACCAACCATTCCCATCCAGGCAGTGCCTTGTCCACCTTGTTTACCTTCATAATAATTTGCCAAATTAAATTTGGAATAGGTTCCTGCAACCAAAACACCTATCTTATCGTTGCGCCAATTAACCAATCCATTAAACGCAGGATCATATTGCGCACTGTCAACTCCGTATTGGGTTTCCACTGCAACACCACCGGAAGCTCCTTCACTAAATTCAAAAGGTCGACGGGTTTTAAGGTTAATAGTGCCCGACAAACCCGAATTGAGCATATTGCCTGTAGGTGCTTTGACAACATCAGCACCTTTAAATAATTGTGAAGGAATATCGCCAAAATTGGGCTGAAAATTTGTAATAGAGTTAGCGCCCAAATAAGACTCGCCATTTAATAGCGAAGATACTTGCGGCAAACCGCGAACATTGATTTGGCCCCCCTCACCCGCAACGCGACGTATTTGGATACCGGGAATCCGCTGAAGCGAATCAGAAATAGTTGCGTCAGGTAACTTACCTATATCTTCAGCTGAAATTGAATCAACAATACTTGCCGATTCGCGTTTAATATTAACTGCAGTCTGCTGTGCGCCTTTAACACCCAGAACCACAATTTCTTCAACTGTATTATTTCCATCTTGCGCCCACGCAGACAAATTTATACCCGTCAATGCGTAAGACGCTATAGCAGAAGTAATCAGCTTTTTCTTAAATGCTATCGTTGTTTTCATTAAGCTCTCCTGAAATTTAATCCAGTATTTTTTACTGGTACATCAAAACCCTGATTAACTGTTCTTAACAAAAACAGTTAATCAGGAACTATCGCCCCTGTATTTTTGGGGCGAATTTTTTAGCTGAGTTTTTTAATAATTTTGTCAGCCCGATGTAATTTCTCACCAAAAAGGGCTACGTAAAATCCGTAGCCAAAAATGTACAAAACAGAAAAATCTGTTGGCAGATACCTGCACAACGAGGCTAATGATGGGTAAATAGCGATAAATAATCCTGAATTTAAACTAAAGACTTATGAATAATCCTGAATGTAGTTTTGGCAGATATATCTAAAAGAGAGACGGCAGAAAAATGGGAGCGAATCCCTAAAAATTCGCGGGACGTAAAGGTGTTGTAAATAACCAGGAAAATAAGATGGGATATCAGGAAGGGGAAATCAGCTCTATATAGTGAATATAGAGCGATGAGATTACTCTACGGCTTTAGTTAATTTTTGCAAAAGCTGCTGGAATCGTGTTTCATTACGCAGCGGATCATAACGGGGATCTGTTGTTGCACACAGCAAGCGAAATTGCCGCTTTTCATAGGCCTCTTCCAAATAATCCAATGCGAGTTGATTCTTGCCCAAAGCAACAGCATAACGTGCCCAGGATAATGGCGGCGGGTATTGTCCTACATCGGACATTTCTTTTTGCTCAAGCAACATTGCGTAAACTGCTTTTAGACCGCCATGTTGAAATTCCTGAACAAGACTATCCTTTTTCTGCTGGCTAAATTCCTTTTTATCAAAAAACCATTGCATATGCTCAAACACTTTTTGCTCTTGTTCCAATCCGTAATACACATTTTGTGCTGCGGTGTGGAAAAAAGCATCTTCCAATTCAGTGCTTGCAATACGATCCAACTCTTGTGCTGCCAAATCATATTTTTTTTCTAATAAATAAACCCATACCAAATAGGTATAGGGATAACTGAGTGGATTAATATTGCGCGCCAAAGCAATTTGTTCTTTTGCCTCATCAAAACGTTTTTCTATCAACAAGAACTGTTCATATAGGAAATGCGCCAGGTCATCATTGGGATTGAGTGCGATACTGGTTTTAAAATGATCTTCAGCTGCACGAAAGTTGTGGTCGTGGCGCACTAACAAATGACCAAGCCACATGTGTGCACGCGCTAGATTTGGATTAAGCGCCAGGGCTTTTTCAAGCAATGCTTTAATTTCAGTATCATTATCCAACTCGGAAACTTGCTCACCCAATAACTGGATTTTCGCCTCAGCAATACCTAAATACGCCTCTGCAGATTGCGGATGTTGCACAATCAATTGACGAAACAATGGAATTGCCGCAAGCAATTCTTGCTTATTGTGATGGGTCAAAAGTGCAGACGCCCTTTCAAATAAACGTCGTTCAGATTCAACAGGGCTACTGCTCCCCGACGCAGAAAGCAAGTTCGTCGTGGATGATGAAAGTAATCGCGGATACTTTGCCAGGAAAAAACAACTACAACCTATTAACACGCTGGCTGCAATTGCACTCACAATAGGTTTTTTCTGGGTAAAAAATAGCGGCAGCTTTGCCTGGATTACAGGAGAGAGCGGCATCTCCTGCTGCAATATAAATTGATAGCCCACACCGGGAATCGTTTTAATGTAAGTGGGAGCACGCGGGTTATCATCCAACGCTTTGCGCAACTGACTAATCGCAACGGCCAGGCTGTCATCATTAACAACTTTGCTTTGCCATATCACCTTTAAAATATCATCCTTACTTAACACCTTATTGCGATGCTGCAATAGAAACACCAATAGGCTTGTAAGTCGATGCTCCAGGTCAACGACCCGATTCGCCTGGATAAGTTGATTAGTATGTGTATTGAGCGTCCATACGCCAATGGAATAAATTATTTTCTTTTGTTCTTCTGGAACAGGATTTTCAACAGGAGGTACCAACGCCAGAGTTCTTGTCATTTTATTCACTCTTGATAACAACCACATCAGCCACAAGGAAGGGAGCTGCTAAAAATTAATATCCATATTTTCACCATAATTTTATGGGATTTCCATCTTCAAACAGCAAAATTAATAAAGCTTAGGAATTATTAATAACTAAATTTTCCAATTTCAGGCTTTTTGTACCTTTTTATTAAAAACATATTATTAGCGGCAACATTCTTCAACAATATTTAACCAACATTCAAGACACTTAATCTCCTAACCAACACAATCACCAACGTTAGCGGAAGTCTACATTCCGTTAACTGTCAGGTTATTCATAGCCTTTGGGCCACAGGTTTCCTGTGGCCATTTTTACTTATCCAACTCTTTCCAGAGATTAAAGCATGCAGCGCAAATGGCTTTTATTTTTCCTTACCGGATTATGTATGTCTTGCAGAGCAAACGTGGATGTTCCTGGTGCCGATCACCTTGTAAAACCCAAAGACTATCGCGAGTGGGTTTACATTGGCACAGAGCTAACACCAAACGATCTCAATGATGGAGCGGCGACCTTTCCTGAGTTTCATAACGTGTATATTAATCCCAAAGGTTGGCGCGCATGGAAAACCAACGGCGAGTTTGTTGATGGAACCATCATTGTCAAAGAATTACTTAGTGTAGGTGCCCATCAGGCCATAACAGGAAAAGGCTATTTTCAAGGTGAATATACCGGTGTATTGGGTGTTGCTGTAAAAAATAAAAAGCGTTTTACGACAGAACCAGGTAACTGGGGTTATTTTGTGTTCGATAATTCCTCAAACACAAATCCCCGCGCTTTACGTCAAAACACAAATTCCTGCGCAACTTGCCATTTAACACACGCTGCAACAGATTCGGTATTTAGCCAATATTATCCCGTGCTACGTGCAGCAAAACCCCTACCGAAAAATCATGAGCCTTCCGTCGGAATTGATAAAAATTAACTGGTCATTAACGAAAATGGGCGAAGCAATAAAAGCACTCAGGTGTTTAACCTGCTCAAGCCTCGAATGAAGCCATTCCTGCTCATTGCTACTACCAATATCCTGGCGAAGTAATACGACATCCAGGTTAATTTCTAAGCCATGCAGTTAGTATCTTGCGACAAAGTTTTTTTATGATCACGTGACTCAGCAATTGAGTTCCCCAGTGAAATAACACGATCTGCCATTGCAATTGTTTCTGGACGATGGGCAATAGTAATCCGGGAGATCGATAAAGATTTGATGGAATTATTGACAAATTTTTCATTGGCCAAATCCAAATGACTCGTAGCTTCATCCAAAACCAACACAAGTGGTTGTTTATATAAAGCACGAGCTAACAAAACTCGCTGCATTTGTCCGCCAGACAAGCTGCTACCCATATCACCCACATGAGTGGAATAACCCATAGGCATCGCCAAAATGTCCTTATCGATTGCGGCTAAGTGACTAGACGAATGCAATTTGTCTAAATCTATCCGGGCATCAAATGCTGCAATATTATCCATGAGACTACCGGAAAATAATTGGTCATTCTGTAAAACAGCACCGACCATTTTTCTCCACTTTGAAACACCAAATTGCGATAATGCGATTCCGTTTATTTTGATCTTCCCATGGGTTGGCTCTAGTAATCCCAGGAGCAATTTAACCAAGGTACTTTTGCCACATCCAGACGCTCCGACAAGAGCTAAATGCTCTCCAGGCCTGATAGTAATATTTAGGTCGTGTATTATCCACGGCAGGCTCTCGCCGTAACGAAAGCTGACATTTTCCAATTCGATTAGCGGACTGGAAAAACTTGACGAGTTACGAGTATCATCGACCACTCCCTCATAAACGTGATCACCAAGTTCTTCACCTTTTGTCAGGACGATATCGGACAATCGTTCAACGTGTAGACGCATCATCCGCATCGACAGCAAATTATCAATTAAGCGCTGCATGCGTCCCGAAAAATCATCTTTGTATGAAATGAATGCCATTAGCATACCCACTGTTAGCGAATTATCCATCACCATTACCGCACCCAGTGCGAGTACCGCGAGAGATTCCGCAGCCGCAACCACGCTGTAACCCGCCGAAAACCCTAATGTCATCTTTTGTCCATCTACGCGTTTATTTACACCAACGACAAACAAATTTAACCAACGCATCCTGCGTTGATCTTCCAATCCGGCTAATTTGATTGTATGTACTGCTCGAATACTTTCTAAAAAATGACTTTGCGCCTTAGCTTCATGCACTAAGGCTTCATCATTCAATCGATGATAAATTCCATGCGGAATAGTACGAATCATCAAATAAACAATGACGGCCACAATCACACACAAACTCAGCTTTACGCTATAGAGGAGCATAGCGATCAGAACAACTACTCCAAAAAGACCATCAAGAACCACGTCCAACAATTTTCCAGTGATGGTCTGTTGAATGCTTCCCATGGATTGAAATCGTGACACAACATCACCGGTATGCCGTACTTCAAACCACTGCATAGGCAAGCGCAATAAATGGCTTATTAAACGCCCAGCCCACTGCAATTGAAATTGTGTAGATAAGACGATTCCTAACCAACTGCGCACTGCTTGCAATGCTATCTTTATTAAAGATACTAACGCGAAGGCAATTGCCAATACCCATAAAAATTCGTGATCACCAGAAACGATAGCGCCGTCTACAATCCATTGCACAACCAATGGCGTTAGCAGTGTGAATATTTGCAGTGCTATGGCTATCACACCAATTTGTGTAAGGCTTCGAGCCAGTCCAGCAACTTTACCAACTAATGCTCTGACCGGGATTAACGGTCGAGGCGCAACCAAATTGAATGCAGGCGATGGCGTTAGCTCAAGAGCAATTCCGGTAAACTTTTTTTCCACCTCTGAAAACTTTACTACCCTTTCACCTTTTGCTGGATCATGAATAACAATTTCACTGCCTTTAACTTTTTTTAAAACGACGAAGTGACTCATATCCCAATGCAAGATGCAGGGTATCGCTAATTTAGGAAGCTCTTCTATATCGAGGCGTAATGCACGACATGAAAGCCCCAAATCGCTTCCAATTTTCACCAGGTCGGCCATGGTAGTACCACGCAAAGAAACGGCGTAACGACCACGCAGATCACTCATTTCATGTTCAGCACCATAATGCGCCGCAATAAATCCCAAACAGGCAAGGCCGCATTCGGTGGCCGTGCTTTGTAGGTAAGAAATATTTTTGAAAAACATGAAATTCTTCATTGATATTAATGCTTCCTTATTGGTTTATTGATGTATTACTAGCGATTAAATTGAAAATACTGTGATGTAAAAATTAAAATATAAATTTTCTTAAACCAGAACTTTAAATAACTCGCTGCAGAAATTAATCGGGTCTGTCAAAGCTAAAAAGCCATTAACTCAGTAGCAAGCTCTAGTTGGGAGCCTGTAAATTGCTCTGGCAATAATTTATTCGTGCAACGCTTTCTATTTACCTAAAAATAACATTTTTAACCCCGCAAAAATTCCCTTTTGCTCAAATTCCTTGGCTGCTTTTAGGAAAATATTTCCGCAAATAAAATTTACCAGCAAAAGAACACCACCAGCCACTGATATAAAAAAAGCAACTATTAAAAACCCTTCCGCTCCATTCTGCCCTTTAACATTTTTCGACATTTCCATAGAAAAATTTGAATCATCGACACCTAAAATAAAAACCAGATACATACCAAAAAAAGAAACCAGATAAAACGAAAAAACTGCCATTATTTTTCTCATATATAATTCACCGTTAAAATAAAAATTCCCGATATAACATAAATATTTTTATGTTAAAAAACTACTCTTCATCACCATCATGAGTAGATAGATAATCTATTGCAGATGCAATCCATGATTGAACAGGTGTTACATATTTTTTCATACAGTTAGTCATTAGCCATGAGCCTAATTTTAATAATCCAGGCCAATTACCAAATTAGGTACAACAACAAAAAAACAATAGCTTTTTTATGCAATGCACGAACTATATTAGTTCAGAGCCGAATGGCACTTACTTAAGCTTTTATTCCTTCTCCCTCTGGGAGAAGGCTAGGATGAGGGGGCTTTTAAATCGCCGTTTGCCCTCACCCCAACCCACTCCCAGAGGGAGAGGGTGCTTAAGTAAGTGCCATTCAGTTCAGAGCCTGCATATTTTTAAAACATTGAATAGTTAAAAATAAGATAGCTGTGGCGTTTAGTAAATGAAGCCACAAATCCTTATATTTTGGTGTAGGTTTTTCATCTGATATTTCTTTTTTATTTCTATTTTTGAATGAAACCTCTACACAGAAAGTTATGACTATTAAACTTATTAAAAAACTTACAATAATGTTTTCCATATTTTTTCCTATTTGATTGTTAATAACAAGTTCAGTTTATTTAAATAATAAGCTAGATGCCAAAACTTTGCTTCTTGGTATTCGAGAGTTTTAAAAATAATGTGCCGTAATAAATCCCAAACAGACAAGGCCACATTCTGTGGCCTTGTTTTGTAGGTACGAAACATTTTTGAAAAACACAAAGCTCTTCACTCAAAGCTTCCCTGCAAACATTTGAATAATCAAAAAAACACCTATGGAATTGAACAGCTGAGCCAAAAGAAGCAATTCATGTCTTTTTGCCGCTTTTATGTCTGAGGTTTGTATGTCTGAAGTTAGTTTTTTATTGATCACTATTAAATTTAAGCTGCATGCAGCAGCTATAAAACATAAAACGAAACTTACAATTATATACATCATAGATTTTCCTATGCGGTGGCAATGACAGACTTAATTTATTTTTTTGTCATTTACCAATGTGAAACAGTTGCTTTTTTCGATTAGCATCTGAGACGGTGCGATACATGATCGCACCGTCTCATTCAGCAGCGATTGATCCTTACCATTGAGTCTCGTCGCCGTCAAAGTAGTCCTCAATCAAAGTGCCAACGGCATATCCCGTACCAAAAGATGCTACCAATCCTGCTGCAATACCGCCACCAATACCGGCAAAACCTAAGACAGCAGTACCACTTGCTCCCATAGAATCGGCAACTCCAATACCAATTCCACCACCAAGTGCGCCGCCAATTGCAGTGCTTGCTGCAATTTGATCAAGAAGACCAGCGCCACTTACAAGCTCAAGATCATTAATCGTGATTTCTCTCATTAACTTTTCCTTTAGATTTTTTACCGAATATTAAATAACTGATGCCACTCCAATCGTCGTTATCTCCAAGTTTTTGAATCACCTCCAGGTTTGCGTTGATATATTTATTGAACAGAAAAGTCAGTATTGCGTAGATGACACAACGTCCGAATATCATCGGAAAGCTATAAGCATCTCCAAGGTCAAACACTTTTAGCACCACGGCTGTTTCCATAAGAATAAACATGGTTACTATACCGCTATATCGAACCACGGATACTTTGTTCATTTTTTTCCTCGCTTTTATAAAAAAAGTAGAAATAATTGCTATCAATTAATCAATTCGACTACATCATATTCACTAAGCTGCTTTAGTAATTGCCGCTGCTTTAATGAATATACTTTTTCCTCTTCATTATTTTCGGGGAAATTTCTTTGCCCCAATGTGACTAAAAACTCTCTGCTCGATGCATCCAGATTCAATTTAAATCCATTGATCATTACGCTTTCCTGTTGATTTGAAATCGGAGTGAAAGTGTTCAATCTTGCAATAGGATTCTTCATATTTTCAGAACTGTTTTCCGCATAATGCTCGGCCAGTTCAGCAATATTAAATCGTGAACGGACCCGCTGCTGTTCGTGAACAGCTTGTTGAAACTCTTGGAGCATTATTGGGTCTGACAGCAATTCAGACAGCTTCTCCGTGACATTGGCAATTGGCGTTTGAATGTCCGAATAGGCATTCAATGATTGCCTACCCCCTATATGCTCGGTTAATTTATTGCTACAGAGCCAAAATAAATAATCGATAACTTTTATGGGAAAAGTACCAACAGCGATATGAAATGTTGGCTGTCCTTCCATAGGGAGAGCGTCATGCCACCAACCACGAGGAATATAAAGTAAATCACCAGCTTCTAAAATTGTGTCAAGCACTGGCTCCTTTGGGCAGTCAGCTTTATGGTGTGTGCTTTTTTGATGAGCTAAAGGCTGCTCAAATGTCGGGGCATAAACTCTCCAATGTTTACGCCCAATCAATTGCAATACAAATACACCGTGAGTATCCCAGTGTTTTCCAAAGGATCCATCACCGCCAAACGCTGCATAAGCATTAGCATTCGTTTTTTCACCGATAAATTGAGCAAGGTTCATGCAGTAATCATGAATAACAGGGCTATGAAGCTGCAATTTATTTAAGACTAATGTCGCACCGTCTTTAAGGAATTTATACAAGACATCTTTAACTATTCGAGTACGCTGATCGTTAGCGTCAACATAGGTTTCAGTAAATTGTTCAGCAGGAACGGGCCCATTTTTGAAAAGATTAATTTGCCGTTCTTGTGGCTCCCAACCGTACAATGCGTCATCAAGATCGCTCCAGGAAAACGCACCAGGTTTAAACGCTTGTCGTTGTAAAAACCAATTTTTATCGTAATATTTTTCAAAAAAAGTCTTACGATCCATTCCCAAGTTAATATGTACCATTTTGATCAACTCCTAGTTATATTTTTTTAATCCGTAAAGTGGTTCAAATATCCATTCAATCAATTTACGGTTTTCCTGTTCAATGTCTGCTTCAACAACCATACCTGACACTAAATGCTTCTGCTTTTCATAAACATTCGCAAATTGCGATTTTAAGTTGACGATAGCCCGGTAATACTCAGTGCCTGACGCTATAGCCAAGTTTGGAGGAAGGGTTTCTCTTGCTACTGGACTTTGCGATACCTCAGCAACTGTTCCAGAATATTGGCCAAACTTCTGATACGGGTAGGCCTGATAGCGTATGCGAACATTTTGACCTGCCTCTATAAATCCGACTTCACGCGAACTAAGATATAAATACGCTTGCAGCTTGGAGTCCTCTGATAACAATACAGCCAACGGTTGGTTCGTCGTTATTTGCCCAACATGTGCATTAATACCAGTGATGACTCCATCAATTGGAGCAACAATACTCACTTCACCTTGTATTTCTTGTTCCTGAATTTTTTGATGCAATACACTGAGCTGCCCATCAATCGTACTCAAATTCATATTTGTTTTGGTTGGTGCAGAATTTAATTCGTTTTCTACTTCAATCCTTCTGCTACGCAAACTTTTTAGCTCTCGTTTATAGGTAGATTCCTGCGTTTCAAGTGCAGCAAGATTATCTTCTTGCTCTGTTAGTGCATGCTTTGTATAAAAACCAGCTTTGACCAATGCTGATCGATCATCCAAAGATCTTTTGGCTAGGGTTATACGTTGACTGTGACGCGCTATTTGTTCTTCGGCCTGATTAATTTCAGCATCTAATGAAACCAATTGCCTTTTTAATGCGGTAGTAGTTTGATCGGCTAAAGTGAGCGTCTGCTCTCTTGCCTCAAGAAGTGCATGCTCTTCAGATTCTAATGCGATATGAAGATTGTCTGCATAACGTTGATCTTTTATTTGATCAGGAGCGTTACTAACGTTTGATAAATACCGCTGATCCTTAATAGTAAATAATAAATCACCAGCCGAAATTTTTTGCCCTTCAACAACATGTACACTTGCTACAGTGCCACTAATCGGAGCACCTATAGAGATTGCTCCACCATTTGGAACTAAGTATCCAGTTGCCGTTGTGCGTTTGGTGTAAGTTGATAAAAATAAATATGTGACTGTAATCACAATCAACAGAGCAACAATCCAAAAAATCATCCAGGATGACCATGATTGTACAAGAAGAATTTCGCCATCAATTCTATTTGATTGACCTTCTACGGCTTCCTTTCTATAAAGTGTCATATATCTACTTACTTTTTAATTTATTGTTGAAATAATTTTAAAAAAGTGAGTATTGTGGTGCGAATATAATTTCAAAACGATTGACATAAAATGCTATTTCCTTGTCAATAATAGAGGCAATAAAAATTTCGCGCATAGTAATGAGAATTATTTTTGTTTGCAACAAATCTCTAATACTTAAAGAAACTATTGGCATTGAAATTTTCAACTGCATAAATTTCAATCAAAAACTCATAAGTAATTGTGATGCATCTCTAAAATTTTTGTCATGATGATCTAAAAAATTTAAGTAATATTTATTAGTTTTTAAAATTCAAGAAACTCAAAAAACCAGCAAACCTTGCTAAATCTCGCCATTTTTCGCTTTTCAAACGTTGCAATCCCTAACCACCCACGCACGCTTATTTGCCACATATAAGTTTGTGCACTCGCATGGTGTTAGCTTGCGCAGGTGGTAGTCATGCTATGAATCAACAGATTGTTATTTGCCTGGTATTAGCTGGTACCGCGTGCAGCAAAACCCCTATCGAAAAATCATGAGCCTTCCGTTGGAGTTAATAAAAATTAACTGGTCATTAACGAAAACGGGCGAAGCAATAAAAGCACCCAGGTGTTTAACCTGCTCAAGCGCTGAATGAAGTGCTTCTTGTTTGGCGAAAAGTTTTTGGTTATTTAATTGGCCTGTCTTTGAATCGACAATAGAAAATTCGTCGGTTTTACGCTCCGGGGTTTGCATAAACCATTGCCGCTTGCCCGAGTTTTTATCCACGATAAAAAACTCTCCGGTCATAGAGCCAAACGCGAGGTATTGGTTAGCAATTAACACTGGCGATGTGTATGTCCAATTGCGGCTCGGAAAACGAAATTGTTCTTTTCCCGTGGTTTTATCCAGCGCAAGGAATAACCCGGTATCGGATGTGCCCACATAGATATTCTTATCATCAAACGCAGCAGTCGCAATTATCCAGGAGTTTTCCGCTGCATATGACCAGCGTAATTTTCCGTCGGCTAAATTCAACGCATAAAAATGTCCATCGCGCGAACCTATATATACACAATCTTTATCCACACTTGGCGATGCTTGAACACCCAACAAAATACTGTATTGCTGCTCACCCTCACCTTGATAACGCCAGATTTCTTTTCCGGTATTGGCATCCAATGCATAAATGGCAGAATCCCAGCTGCCGATAATAATTTTGTTATCCGCAAACGCTGGTGATGAATGCACTACGCCACCGGTTTTAAACTGCCATTGGAGTGCGCCGGTTTTTGCGTCAAGGGCATACACATGTTCATCGCTACTGCCAAAATATACTTTGCCGTTCGCTACTACGGGCGACGACAAATAAAAATCCCAGGGATCAATTACTGGCGTGGAATTTAATGGCGACCCGTACATACCATGGGTAGAAAAATAATGCTCGCCCAAGGTTGCAAAACGCCAGAGTAAATTACCATCCGCGAGATTAACCGCATAAAAATGTCCGTCACGACTTAAAAAATAAACGACGCCATTGGCAACCGCAGGTGTTGAGCTTATGGCACCTTGTGCATGAAAAAGCCATTGGGGCTGACGGGATTTCATATCCAGCGAATAGAGATTGCCATTTTCAGCGGCGATTAACAGCTGATCACCAACGACAACAGGAGATGCAACAACCTGGCTGTGAAAATCGTATTCCCAGGCAAGTTTGAGCTTTTGAATATTGAGTGAATGATTGGCACCAGATTTTCCACTGTGGGAAGAATTTCCCATAAACATGGGCCAATCATCCGCATAAATTTGATGATTGGAAAATACCAGGAGAATTATTAAAAGGATTTTTTCACGCATTGACTTGTCCTCGCAAGAATGGAGAACAAATCCTATGGGAAGAACGTAAACCCATCACCTTAATGATGTTTAAGGTTTATTAACAGCATCACTTAATGATGGAGAAGCCTAATAAATCTCCACTTGATTTACTTTTGCAAGGATTTTTTGGAAGCGTGGCGTATTGCGCACAGGGTCGTAAGCAATATCAACATCAGCCCACCATAAAGCTGGTTGGCGTTGTTCAAATGCAGCTTCAAGGAAGTTGAGCGCAGCTTCATTGTCTTTTGCCAACAAAGCGTAGCGTGCCCATGACAAAGGCGGCGAATAATCGCCCAAATCAGCGCGGACTTTATTGTCGAGCAACCAGCGATTTACTGCAATCAAACCGCCCTGTTTAAATGCTTGTTGCACTGCTTCCAGGTCTGCGGCGGAAAAACCTGCATCGCGCATTAACCATAACCATTGTTCAAACGTTTTATCCGCATCGCCCATACGCTCATAAATTCGCTTGGCTGAAATGTGGTAATAACGATTTTCCGGTTCCGTTGTTAAAATGCGGTCCAATTCCCGCTGTGCCAAATCATCACGCCCCTGCATTTGGTAAATCCAAACCACATTGGGCACAGAATAATTTACCGGGTTTAATTTGCGTGCCTGTTCGACCATGGCAAGGGATTTTTCAAAACGCTTTTGCGCCAGCAACAATTGGGCGTAATTCATTAAGGCCGAATCATCTTTTGGATCACGCTTTATGGCTTCCAAATAATGTTGCTCTGCATAGACAGTGTCGCGCCTGCACCAGAATGCCATGTTGGCTGCAACCTTATGTGCTGCCGATAATTCTGGCTCAAGCGATAAAGCTTTTTGGGCAAGATCAATAATTTCAACACAATTTTCTTTAAGCGTAACCTTCTCATTCAATAAACGCGTTTTGGCATCGGCAATGCCTAAATATGCCGACGCAGATTCACCATAGTTAGATAATAAATCGCGAAATTGTTTAATCGCCTGACGCAAACTTTCAGGATCAGATTGCTGCAAGAGTTTATTGGCGGCCTGGTAATCCTTTTGCCATTCTGCCGAAGCCACAGGTTTTGCCACAGCATCCGCAGAAGATATTTTTTTAATACCAAAAGCGATTGCGATTAAAAATACCAGCGCTGCTAAAAACGCAGAAAAAAATAAATACTTTTTGGAAAACGAAGCATTAACAACAGCTGGAGGAGAAATATCAGCAAGTGGTTTGGCGACACCAATAAATTGATAGCCCTTGCCTTGGATAGTTTTTATATAAGTGGGGGCACGCGAACTGTCCCCCAATGCTTTGCGCAAATAACTTACTGCAACGGCAACGCTATCTTCATTGACAACCTTGCCTTGCCAAATCGTTTTTAACAAAACGTCCTTGTGTAATATTTCTCCGGCATGTTCGATAAAATACACCAACAATAAAACCAATCTGTGTTCCAGCTCAATCACATTACCCTCACGAGTGAGCGTGTTGGCGTGGGTATTCAATAAAAAATCGTCGCCAATTTGATAGCGAACTACCAAAGATTGAGATGGGTGAGTTGGTTCAGACATAGAAAACATCAGTTACAGGTGTAGAAAGATCGCCGCACCGAAGTGCAAATAAAGATGAAATCCTGACTTAAGCTTCACGAATTTCATAAGCGTGGGTAATCTCCACACCGCCAGCTTCCAGCATAATTGATGCTGAACAATATTTGGTTGCCGATAATTCCACTGCACGTTTAACTTGTGCTTCTTTGAGTTCTTTGCCGGTCACAATAAATTGCATATGGATTTTGGTGAAAGGCGAAGGAATACCCTCAGCACGTTCAGCTTGCAGTTCACAACGGCAATCAGTCACGGCTTGGCGCGCCTTGGTGAGAATGCTCATTACATCAAAGGATGAACAACCACCCAATCCCATCAGCAACATTTCCATGGGGCGTACGCCTGTGTTGCGGCCACCGTGGTCTGGTGGACCATCCATTAATACGGCGTGACCACTGCCGGATTCTGCCAAAAATTGCGCACCATCAACCCACTTCACCACTGCTTGCATAAAAACCTCGTCCACAATAATTAAGAGCGCAAGGTTACCACAGGAGCACCGGAAAAATGAAAACGTCACTTAAATCAACAGGATTGTTTAAAATGTCATTTACTTATAGACAATAAGCGCCTTCAGGCTTATAACGACGTCACAAAGATATGGCTTCAAACTGGTAGATTCCTGCTTCTCAGGCCATAATAAGAAAATTTATTGCCCCAGGCTTATGAATAAGTGGGCTTACTACACAGGAGCAACAACTTGGTCGCAGTATCACTCACACCACACATCAAGAACGTGGACGAATTTTTAGTTCATTGCCATCGCCGCCGTTATCCGGCCAAGAGCACCATTATTTATGCTGGCGACAAAAGCGACTCCTTGTATTACATCGTAAAAGGTTCAGTGACCGTTCTCATTGAAGATGATGATGGCCACGAAATGATTGTTGCCTATCTCAACGATGGGGACTTCTTCGGTGAGATGGGTTTATTCGACGATAAAGACTCACGCAGCGCCTGGGTAAGAGCCAAGACAGAGTGTGAAGTTGCTGAAATCAGCTACGCAAAATTCCAGGAAATCTCTGAAGCGCATCCTGAATTCCTGTTTGCCCTGGGCATGCAAATGGCGCGTCGACTGCGTGCGACCACCCGCAAAGTTGGCGACCTCGCCTTCCTCGACGTGACCGGTCGCGTTGCACGCACATTGCTTGAGCTTTGTAAGGAGCCTGACGCAATGACGCATCCAGACGGGATGCAAATCAAAATCACCCGTCAGGAAATTGGCCGTATTGTTGGCTGTTCTCGCGAGATGGTTGGCCGCGTACTCAAAACCCTGGAAGACCAGGGTTTGGTATTGGTGAAAGGTAAAACCATGGTGGTTTACGGAACGCGATAATCCGCTCCATAAAAAAACCGCCTTCTGGCGGTTTTTTTATGGCTTGAAGCAAATCGCTTTACTTAAAGAATTCACTTAACGCCACACCCGGATCTTCTGCACGCATAAAAGCCTCTCCTACCAAAAATGCATTTACATTTTTCGCACGCATGGCTTGTACATCTGCCGGTGCAAGGATTCCGCTCTCCGTAACGACAATTCGTTCACTGCCAATTTTATCGAGCAAGTTGTAAGTGGTATCCAAAGTCACGTCAAAGGTATGTAAGTTACGGTTGTTAATGCCGATTAATTTATTGGGCAACTCAAGCGCAATATCCAGTTCTTTCTCATCGTGCACTTCAACCAAAACATCCAGGCCAATGTCTTGCGCAAGAGAGTTCAACTCTTTCAATTTAGCTGTATCAAGCGCAGCAACAATCAAAAGCACGCAATCTGCACCTAAAGCACGAGCTTCATAGATGTGGTATTCATCCACCAAAAAATCTTTGCGGATAACCGGAATATTTACCGCTGCACGTGCCTGTTGCAAATAAACATCTGCACCCTGGAAAAAATCTATGTCGGTGAGAACAGACAAACATGCAGCGCCACCAAGCTCGTAAGAACGCGCCAACTCAGCAGGAACAAAATGCTCGCGAATAACACCCTTACTAGGCGATGCTTTTTTAATTTCAGCAATCACACCCGATTTACCTTGCACAATTTTTTGTTCAATGGCCTTAACAAAACCACGCGCTGGCGCTTGATCAGCAGCGCGAGCTTTTAAATCAGCTAAAGAGGTGTGCTGTTTACGTGCCGCAATTTCTTCCCATTTACGCGCAATAATTTTGCGCAATACGGTTGGTGTTTCAGACATAAAAATTTCTCTCTAATAAGCTCCCCTCTTTTAAAAAGAGGGGATGAGGGATATTAAATAAATCCCTCCCCGGCCCTCCCTTTTTCAAAGGGAGGGAGTAAAAACATTACAAATATTGCGTGAAAGCGGCAAGCTCGCGAATTTTTTCGCCCGCCAAACTGCTGCCAATTGCATCACGTGCCATTTCAACACCATCGGCAAAACTATCCACTACACCACTTACATAAATTGCAGCGCCGGCATTTAACGTAATAATATCCGCCGCTTTTTCTGCATATTGTCCGCGACGATTGCCCAAAGCATCTTTAATTAACAAGAGTGAATCTTCTGCACTTGCGACACTTAAACCAATCAAACTTTTGCTCTGGATACCGAAATCTTCCGGCTTGATCGTATATTCACGAATCTCGCCATTTTTTAATTCAGCAATTTGCGTTTCGGTTGCCAAACTAATTTCATCCAAACCATCTTTCGCGTGAACGACCATAACGTGTTCACTACCCAAACGTCCCAAAACTTCTGCCATAGGTTTGCAAAGCGCGCCGTTAAAAACACCAATCACCTGGCGTTTAACATTAGCTGGATTTGTCATGGGGCCAAGCATATTAAAAATAGTACGCATGCCCAATTCTTTGCGCGGACCAATCGCGTGTTTCATGGCGCTGTGATGGGAAGGTGCAAACATAAAACCCACGCCAATTTCTTTCACACAACGAGCAACTTGTTCAGATGTAATATCCAGTTTAATACCTGCAGCTTCCAATACATCCGCACTGCCCGTTACGCTTGAGACCGAACGGTTGCCATGTTTGGCAACACGTCCACCCGCAGCGGCAACGACAAACGCGCTAGCCGTAGAAACATTAAATAAATTAGCACCATCACCACCAGTACCGCACGTATCCACTAAATAATCTGCATGAATATCAACAGGAGTTGCGAGTTCACGCATCACCATGGCAGCACCGGTAATTTCATCCAGGGTTTCGCCTTTCATACGAAGGGCAACTAGAAATCCACCAATTTGTGCAGGCGTTGCGCCACCCGTCATAATAATACGCATCACCGAAATCATTTCTTCAGTGCTGAGATCAACACGCGCTACCAGCGTGTTTAATGCGTGTTTGATATCCATTGCCTATTACCTCTTATTGTTGATATCGCCAGAAAAAAAAGCGCATCATTATTTTTAGTGAGCTTTTGCGTTTACATCATTATCAAATTACACATTGATAGTGTAATTGAGTTTTATTTCATCGCCGTGCATTCCACGAAATCCCCAGTTACAGGCAGGACTTTCGTAAATACAAATTTCAACATCCATATTGTCAATACCAAGCTCTTCTTTGATTCGATCAGACAACAAACGAACCAGTTTTTTACGTGCTTCAATTGAGCGGCCTTCGATCATTGTAATTTCGATAATGATGTAAGCATCGCTTCTGCCCGCAGGCATAAAAAAATCATCTTTTTCCAAACCGATAAAACGGTGCGCACGTTTATCGGCAGGAAATTGCAAAGCATCCATAACACAAGAGTGAATTACATCTGATAGATGTTTTTTAATTGGATCCAGAGATGCTTTTAAACCGTAAATTTTAATTTGCGACATATTTTATTCCCGCTTATGCGCCAGGTTGTAAACCTTCATAGCCTTCAACGATTGTAATATCCACCTGACCCGCATTTTCTCGCAATGCTTTGACCGCTTGATATTCAGGGCTATGCCAACAATCAATAGCTGCTTTAAAACTTGGGAATTCAACAATTGTATTGCGTGTACGAGTTCTTCCTTCCACAGTTTCAAACTGTCCGGCGCGTGCCAAATAATGTGCGTCATATTTTTTGAAAACATCTACAACTACATCCACGTAAGCTTTGAATGCATTTTCATTTTCAACTTCAATATGCACCATCCAATAACCTTTGGTCATGGTGAACTCCAATTATTGAGATTAATTTTTCAGATATTGCTTATCCCTTGACCCGAAAAATAAGTCCTGTAAATTTTTACGAAAAACTCACTTAAAAAGGGAGTCGTCATGCCTCGCCGACCGCCCACCGTAGGGGATCCAGCATCATTGATATCATAAAGTCACTGGATCCCCTGCGGGGATGACGACTCCCAGATAAAACTAATATCAGTAAATACAGAAAAAATTTGTCGCTATTTACCTTCTAAAAAATTTCTCAACATATCGTGACCGTGCTCTGTCAAAATCGATTCAGGGTGAAATTGCACGCCTTCGACGGCAAGAGTTTTGTGTTTAACGCCCATGATCTCAGCCATGCTGCCATCTTCATTCTGCGTCCAGGCAGTAATCTCAAGGCAATCAGGAATGGATTCTTTGTCAATCACTAATGAATGATAACGCGTTGCCTGGAATGGATTTTTTAAGCCACTAAAAACACCTGTGTTGTTGTGATAAACCTGCGACGTTTTGCCATGCATAACAAAAGGCGCACGAATAACTTTTCCACCCAGGGCTTGCCCAATACTTTGATGCCCAAGGCACACGCCCAACATTGGAATTTTCCCGGCAAATTCTTTAATCGTATCAACAGAAACACCGGCTTCTGTTGGTGTGCATGGGCCGGGAGAAATGACAATTTTTTCGGGCGCAAGCTTGGCGATTTCTTCAAGGGTTATTTCATCGTTGCGAACTACTTTTACATCAGCGCCCAACTCACCTAAATATTGGACTAGGTTGTAGGTAAACGAGTCGTAGTTATCAATCATTAAAATCATTTTGCTTCTCCTGTCTCACCAGAGCCAACCATATCAACGGCTTTAAAAATGGCACGCGCTTTATTCATGGTTTCTTTCCATTCAAGTGCAGGCACAGAATCAGCCACAACACCGGCGCCCGCTTGTACATAAAGCTTGTTGTCTTTGATCACTGCCGTGCGAATTGCAATTGCAGTATCCATATTGCCATTCCAGGAGATATAACCCACAGCACCGCCATAGATGCCGCGTTTTTCTGTTTCAAATTCGTCAATAATTTCCATCGCGCGAATTTTTGGAGCACCACTTAACGTACCTGCCGGTAACGCTGCACGAAGAACATCCATTGCATCCAAACCGGCTTTTAATTTTCCGGTTACGTTGGAGGTGATGTGCATTACGTGGGAGTAACGTTCTACCACCATTTTGTCAGTGAGTTTTACGCTACCGATTTCCGCAACACGACCAACATCGTTACGCCCCAAATCAATCAACATTAAATGCTCTGCAATTTCTTTGGGATCATTCACCAATTCAATTTCGAGCGCTTTATCTTCTTCCGGCGTGTAACCGCGACGACGTGTGCCCGCGATTGGACGCACAGTCACTTCACCATCTTCCAGACGCGCAAGGATTTCCGGGCTTGACCCCACAACATGGTGATCACCCAGATTCATAAAATACATGTAAGGTGATGGATTCAGGTTGCGCAACGCACGGTATAAATTGATGGGCTCTTGTGTGAAATCAATCGATAAACGCTGGGAAATAACCACTTGCATGGTATCGCCGGATAAAACATATTCTTTGATTTTATCGACGACATTGTGGAAATTTTTCTCACCAAAATGCGATTGGAATTTTGCTTCGCTGTGGATATTCATACCCAGACTCAAGCTTGGCGTTGCAGGGATTTCACCGCGTAATTTTGTTTCCAGCTCATCGAGGCGTGCATTGGCTTTTGCGAATGCATTTTCAACATCCGGATTTGCGTGGATGACAAAAATTAATTTGCCAGCAAGATTATCGAATACCAAGACTTCATCAGAAACACTGAGCAAAATATCGGGTGTACCAATAACATCTTCAGGTGCAGATGTTTTTAAATGTGGCTCAACATAACGCACACAATCGTAAGCGAAATAACCGACCAATCCGCCGGTAAAACGCGGCAAATTGGATAACTCCGGTGCGCGATAACGCTGCTTGAATTCATCCACAAAACTTAACGCATCTGCACGCGTATGGCGCTCAATAATTTCGCCATCGCGCTCCACCTGGATTTCATCACCAAAGGCTTTTAGGACAGTGCGGGCGGGCAAACCAATCATGGAGTAACGGCCCCATTTTTCGCCGCCTTGCACAGATTCAAATAAATAAGAGTATGGCCCGCTGGCCAATTTAAGATAGGAAGAAAGCGGCGTATCCAGATCTGCTAATACTTCGCGCATAACAGGAATACGGTTATAGCCCTGCTGGGCCAACTCGGCAAAATGTTCGGGAGTCATGTCATTACCTTTTTGCTTGCCGCGCTTATGCATTCAGGCAAGTCTTTATCTTTATTTAAGTCAGGTTTGCATTAATAAAATGCTCATAGGAGAGCGCGAAATGCAAACATAGGAGGTGGCCTCACATGCAAACGCAACGAACGGCTTGCACACAGGCGAAATGAACTAGCGACGCCATCGGGCGACGAGATAGGTAGCGCACTCTGTAGTGGTAGAAGTTGCGTTTGTCACGAGGGAATCCTAAGGGATATTTTTTTAACTGGGGGCAAGTGTACTGAATTAATCCAGAAATGCCTACCCTCTCTTAATAATTAACAAAACTGGGCCGCAGCTAATTCAGCGTGCATGCCCTTGATTGCTTCCGCGTAATCAGGAGACCCGAAAATGGCTGAACCAGCCACAAAGGTATCTGCGCCCGCTTCTGCGATTTCACGGATATTGCTTACACCGACACCACCATCAACTTCCAATCGTGTCGCAAAGCCACCCGCGTCTATAAGTGCCCTTGCCTCGCGCAACTTTTCCAGTGTGTGGGGAATAAATTTTTGTCCGCCGAAGCCGGGGTTGACCGACATGATCAATAGCATATCCAGCTTATAAAGTTCATGCTTCACCAACTCAAGGGAGCTTGCCGGATTTAACACCAGGCCAGGTTTACAGCCTTTATCGCGGATGAGTTCAATCGACCTATCAATATGGCGAGAGGCTTCCGGGTGAAAACTAATGTAGGTCGCTCCCGCTTCAGCAAACTGGACAATTAAATCGTCCACCGGCTCCACCATTAAATGGACATCGATAGGTGCGGTAATGCCATATTTTCGTAGCGCCTTGCACACCATGGGGCCAATCGTCAGGTTGGGAACATAATGGTTATCCATCACGTCGAAATGGATAAAATCACCACCGGCAGCGATGACGGTTTTAGCCTCGTCACCTAAACGCGCAAAATCTGCAGATAAAATAGACGGGGCAATTTTGAAATCTTGTTTAAAGTTCTGCATAACCTAAAGTTTTCCGTAAATAATCCGATTACCAGTAAGAGCTCACAATAGCCGGGATGTTCCTGCCAAGATGTCCAGTGACCTAAATTACTGAAATATATCTGCATTCTAAAGAGATGCGTTTAGATAAGGCAATGAAAGAAATATGCTTATCCGCAATAGGTTTTTGCAATATATCGCCAAATTTTGCATCGCAATCGCCTGGATGTCCTTTAGCGACGAGTGCCTGGCACAAAATACGCCAGCAACAAATGAAAGTTCAGCTTCCAGCACTGCATCGTCGGCACCGCCTGAAAAACTTATTTATGCCAACGACCTTGAGCGCGATAATGCGTTATTAGCCAAAGCATTTACCGATATCGCTAAATCAGACGAACTGCAACCGCTTGAAACGCCCGATGAAAAAATAATTTCACTCTATAAAGCGGGGGAAACGCGCAAATCCAAGGGCGTATTATTGATCATGCATGCGCCGGAGGTACCGCAATTGTGGCCAGCTCCACTGGAAAACTTGCGTCGCAACCTGCCACTTTATGGCTGGGCGACTATGGCTCTCCCCTTGCCAGCGAAATACCCAACTCTTGTACCGGCACGGGAATCAGCGTCTTCAAGTAGTGCCGCAGCAGAATCGGCAAGTTCAGCGGCGACCAGCCCTGCTCCTACTGAAGCTGCCTCCAATTCAAGTGCTGCCACATCTTCAGAGCCCTCAAAACCATTGATAGCGCGAGACAAATTGATTAATGAGCGGGTTGAAGCCGCAGTCGCACAACTCAACAAATTGGGACAGTTCAATTTGGTTGCCCTGGTCGATAACAGTAGTGCTCCCGATGCACTCGCCACGCTGTATAAAAAAATCAATAAAAGCACCACAACCGCCGATACCATTGATGGCCAGCTTCAGGCATTAATTTTGGTGAACCTGCAAAACCAGGAGCCCTTAACCAAAGAACAGCTCGCTACTATTTTTTCCGTAAGTGACTTGCCGATAATGGATGTATTTTTTAATCCCGATAGCGCAGAACAAACCGAACTCAGGCGCCTGCATAACGCAGAAGCCATGCGACAAAACGTGAAAGATTACCAACAATTGATTTTGCCAAACCAACCTCCAGTAGTAAGTGTCGACGAAACTCAAAACTTCTGGTTGGGCAAAGTACATGGTTTTGTGGCGAAAAAAGCAGAAGGAAACGAACTTTCCAACGGGCAGAATTCAACATCAAAGAACATGGATATGAAATAAAAGGAACATTGATGAAATGAAATAAAGGAAAGCGGGAATAAAGAGCGGGGCTTAAGGGAATTACCCATAAGCCCCATAGATAATACTGGCGGGAATATTGGAGATCCTTCAGCAACGCCAAATCTCCTTATAATCGCTGTTGTGCTCAACGAGCACCATAATAGCTGGAGTTCCTTCAGCTTACCCAGGCATCCTTTGCATAGCCCTCTCCGGACTATCAATATCCATCAAATCCTTATGATATTGCCGCATGCGCGCGCGGTTTTATCCTTAAACTGTATTGAGTAATGTATCCATCACTCAAAAATTAGTCGCATCCATTGACCCTTCTTGGTCGACCTCACTTCCTTGATTACCTCCTTGTTGAAGCCATTTTCAAGCAAACGGGCATCAACAACTAGTCGCAAATCGCGCTAATTCTTGTAGGAAATTAACCACAGGTAAATGAGGATATAGTCCACACATGTGACGACATGTGCTTGCCAAACCTTAACGGGAATGGGTTTTCAGAGCGGATAGCTTTTTGTGCGACTCACCAATCACAGGCGGATAACACCCGCGGGTCGCTAAATAATGTTCATTAAACAACTGAAAATAATCGAGCAGACTATCGCTATTATGGTGCTCGCCGGCCATTTGCAGGCATAAAGCAGCGGCTTCGGCAGTAGAGAAATAATCATCTTGATGAGATTTACGCACAGCGTATCCACGCAAATTTCCAGTTGGCAAAGACACGCAAGGTACATGCTCCATCCAACGACTCAGATGAAACATCCGGCCACTTTGCTTCCAAGTTGCATCCAATAAAATAAACGTTTTTATTTTTTCGTTGGCTGGAATTTCGGTAAAAACTTCACGTGGCTTTGCTTTAGCTTCAGGTGTATCTGCGGGAAAAACAATAAAGCATTGGCGGCTTTCATCATTCAATAAATCAAGCAATGCTTTTTCTGGTTCAGTGCGACTCCAACAAAAAGCGTTGGTTTGTGTTGGAAATAAATCCGCAATTAATCGTCCGGTATTCGTGGGCTTAAAAACCTCTATGCGGTGTAACAACAACACAAACTCAACACGCGATTCCAATTTCGGTTGCCATTCACAAATGCAAGCATAAGTTGCAAGCTGGCAGCGTTCGCAACGAACTACCGATTTACCACGTGCAGAAAATTCTTTTGTTGAATTGGCAAGACAACGCTCACGCAACAAATGAAATTGGTTTTTGATATTTGGATCTTGCATAAAATAATCGCCAATAAAAAACCCGCATTGCTGCGGGTTTTTTAAATACTTATAAAGTATCGGACTTGCATTTGGTACCCGAGGCCGGACTCGAACCGGCACAGCTTACGCCACTACGACCTCAACATAGCGTGTCTACCAATTCCACCACTCGGGCATTTAACTTATTTGCTTTGCTCCGGTACAGTCGTTGCAGGAACATCGCTAGCTGCTGATGCAGGTGCAGCCTGATTTTGCGTTGCAGGTACATCAGACACTGGTGCAGCTGGCGCTGGTTGCGCAGCAGCTGGTGCAGCCGGAAGACCTTGCACAGCAATCTTGGAATGATTTTTTGCCATTACAGCAAGCGCAATACTCAATACAAAAAAGATAGTTGCAAAAATTGCTGTCGCGCGTGAGAAAAAGCTGCCGCCACCATCGCTACCAAATACAGTTTGTGATGCACCGGAACCAAATGAAGCACCGGTTGCTGCACCCTTACCTTGCTGCAGCAAAATCAAAATGATAATGACGAGCGCAGATATTGAGTGAACAATTAATACTAACTTTTCCATTGCTGGATCTCTTATTGAGTATCATTAATTTTGCTGATTATTCTTTTGCAAAAAATCTTAATCAGCAGCTTTACAAATTTTCAAAAACTCTTCAGCGTCTAACGAAGCTCCGCCGAGCAAGGCACCGTCAATATCCGGTAATGCAAATAGCTGTTCGGCATTACTGGCTTTAACACTGCCACCGTACAAAATTCTTACTGTCTCACCTACATCGCCCAATTTGGTACGAATAAAACGGTGAACCTCTTCAGCTTGCTGCGGTGTTGCGGTTTTACCCGTTCCTACCGCCCAAACAGGTTCGTAGGCAACTACAGCTCGCTTAAATACATCGCATCCAACATGGGCACAAACCACCTGCAATTGCGCACCAATCACTTCAAGATGATGGCCGTTCTCACGCTGGGAAGATGATTCACCAACACACAGGATGGGAATCAAACCAGCACGTTGCGCAGCTATGAATTTTTGAGCAACTTGCTCATCAGTTTCACCCTGCAAACGGCGGCGCTCATTGTGACCAATAATTACAAATTTGCAATGTAATTCTGCCAACATTTGTGCCGATACCTCACCGGTATAAGCTCCCGAGTCATACTGACTCAGGTTTTGCGCACCCAATGATATGGGTGAGCCAGAAATCTTTTCATATGCATGAAGCAAATATGGATTAGGCGGACAAACAACGACATCAGCGTTATGTTCACCTCGCCAACCTGTAGCTATCTTGGTTAGCAACTCAGCATTTGACTGCAGGTTTCCATTCATTTTCCAGTTGCCAACTACGAGTTGGCGACGCTTTGCGTGACTGGTTTTGTTCAACAGCAATACCTCCCCCAAAGCGGGCGCTCATGGTAGCTAAGATGGATTGAACATACAACCTAATCTTAGCTTACGCCCTGATTTTTATCAGTTTTATGCAAAACAAGAATCAAAAATTGAGCGACTTCGCTGCTTTTTTGACCCTTATCTTTTTGCTCTGGGTAGTTTTTAGGCTAATCGGGATTTAGTTTATTAACTCAACGCTGACTCAACTGTCTTTGCCAGTTCCTGCGCCAATTCTTTAACTTGCTTTTTATCCTCGCCTTCCACCATGACACGAACCACGGGTTCGGTACCAGATGGACGCAACAATACACGACCAGTTCCTGCCAGTTTTTCTTCGGTCGCTTTTACCGCAGCCTGGACTGTTGCATCGGTACTTAAGTCCACACGTTTTGCCATGTGGACGTTAATCATAACCTGCGGCATCTTGTTCATGCCTTTTTTGATTTTGTTAAGCGATTCACCAAAGGTTGTAATCGCCAATAAAACCTGCAATGCGGAAATAATGCCATCACCCGTCGTAGTTACGTTGCTGCAGACTATGTGACCGGAATTTTCGCCGCCCAAACGCCAACCGTTTTGACGCATCATTTCAATAACATAGCGGTCGCCTACTTTGGCACGCGCAAAAGGAACACCAAGTTTTTTCAAACCCAATTCAAAGCCGAAGTTACTCATCAGGGTGCCAACAACGCCATCACAACCACCGGCATATTCTTGTTGATATTTAGCGATGATATAAAGCAATTCATCGCCATCGACAATCTCGCCTTTATGATCAACGAAAACAACACGATCACCATCGCCATCAAAAGCGATACCTAAATCTGCACCTACTTCAATGACTTTTTCTTGCAGGGCTTCAGGCTTGGTAGAGCCACAACTACGGTTGATGTTGGTGCCGTTTGGCTCGACGAACATGGGGATAATTTTTGCGCCCAATTCGCTAAATACATCCGGCGCTATGTTGTAGGTTGCACCATGGGCGCAATCCAGTACGATTTGCAGGCCTTTCAGGCTGAAACCCCAAGGCATTGTGCCTTTACAGAATTCAATGTAGCGGCCAGAAGCATCCTGAATGCGACGCGCCTTGCCCAGTTTCTCAGCAGTCACCATAGGTTGATCAAGCTGCTCCTCAATCAAAAGTTCGAGCTCATCAGGTAACTTGGTGCCGTTGCCGCCGAAAAATTTAATACCGTTATCAACATAGCTGTTGTGCGACGCACTAATAACGATGCCTGCCTGTGCCTGGAAAGTACGCGTTAAATAAGCCACGCCCGGTGTTGGCATTGGGCCGAGCAGCCCCACATCCACACCTGCATTAATCAAACCTGCCTGCAATGCGGACTCAAACATGTAGCCAGAAATGCGTGTGTCTTTACCAATCAGAATCATATTGGAGCCATCAAAGCGATCCATCAGTACTCGGCCTGCTGCCCACCCCAGCTTGAGCATAAAGTCTGGTGTAATGGGCGCTTCCCCCACCAGTCCACGAATGCCGTCAGTACCAAAATATTTGCGTGCCATGAATCCTTACTCCACTTTCAAAAAAGTTAACGCTGATAAATAAGCTGATATAAATAGCTATGAGGTTAACGGGCTATACTGAATTTTTTATTGCATTGTATACGGTCAAAACATCTTTGGTTGCGCCTACATCGTGTACACGAATAATGGCCGCACCACGCTCGGCAGCAGCCAACGCCAATGCCAAACTACCGGGTAAACGCTCATCGACATTGCGATTAAGCAATTGTCCTAACAAAGATTTGCGCGATAAACCGACCAAAATGGGGACATCGAGAGTCGCCAATTCTGGCAGCCGCGCCAAGAGGGCGATATTATGCGCGAGAGTCTTGCCAAAGCCAAATCCCGGATCAATCAAAATGCGCTCTTTTGAAATTCCGGCTGCCGCGCAAGCAAGGATTCGCTGCTGTAAAAAGTCTGCCACTTCTGCAACAACATCATCATAATGCGGAGCATTTTGCATAGTTTGCGGTTGTCCTTGCATATGCATCAAACAAATTGGCAAACCAGTTTCTGCTGCTGCAACTATGGCTCCTTCGCGCGTGAGGGCTCGAATATCATTAATGATGCCTGCGCCTTTTTTTGCAGACTCGCGCATTATACTGGCGGTGCTAGTGTCCACAGAAACTAATGCGCCGAGCTTTTCAACCAAGGCTTCAACCACTGGAATAACGCGATCCAGCTCTTCCTGTTCAGACACAACTGCAGCTCCAGGACGCGTGGATTCACCGCCAACATCCAAAATATCTGCACCTTCAGCCAACATTTTTTCCGCGCACTCAAGAACCAAATCAAGAGAGGCGTGGCCATTTTGGAAATAACTGCCGCCATCCGAAAAGGAATCCGGAGTGATGTTTAAAATCCCCATGATTTTCGGAATGGATAAATCCAGTGTGTGATTAGCGCACTGCAATTTCATAAAAGCCTATTCAAAACCAGATAAAAAATAACCCCGAGCAAGCTCGGGGTTTTCGTGTATAGCTAACAGCTCTACTTAGTGAGTATTTGCCGGTCCACCGATAGGACCTGCCTGCTCACCTGAATCTTTGCGAATATGTTTATTGAAATCATCATCGTCAGTCCATTCGCGCGGTGGGCGAACTTTACGACGCGCCATCAAATCAGCAACCTGTTCAGCATCAATAGTTTCATATTCCATCAATGCGTCTTTCATGGTCTCCAAAATATCGCGGTTATCTTCCAGGATTTTGTGTGCTCGCGCATAACACTCATCAATAATGCGACGGACTTCTTCATCGATCTGACGCGAAGTTTCACCGGAATACTGCTGGCTGGACATGCCTGGATAAGCGCCTTCATCCTCACCGTAATGCAATGGACCCAACTTGGCAGACAAGCCCCACTTGGTCACCATATTGCGCGCCATACTGGTTGCGCGTTCGATATCGTTAGAAGCACCGGTTGTTACACCATCAATGCCCAAGGTCATTTCTTCAGCAATACGACCACCAAACAAAGTGCACAAACGCGACTCAAGTGAACGCTTGCTCCAACTGTATTTGTCTTCTTCCGGCAGATATTGGGTCACACCCAAAGCACCACCACGAGGAATAATCGTCACTTTATGTACAGGATCATGCTCTGGCACCAGGCAACCGATAATCGCGTGGCCGGCTTCATGATACGCGGTATTTTCTTTCTCTTTCTCGCTCATCACCATTGACTTGCGCTCTGCGCCCATCATGATTTTATCGCGAGCTTTTTCGAAATCTTCCATTGTGACCAAACGTTTGTTACCGCGAGCAGCCATCAATGCAGCTTCATTCACAAGGTTTGCCAACTCTGCACCCGAAAATCCTGGAGTACCACGCGCAATCACGGAAGCACTTACGCGCTCATCCAGCGGAACCTTGCGCATATGAACTTTAAGGATTTGTTCACGACCGCGAATATCAGGCAAGCCAACATAGACTTGACGGTCAAAGCGACCTGGACGCAACAAGGCTTTATCCAGCACATCAGCACGGTTAGTCGCCGCGATGATAATCACCCCATCGTTACCTTCAAAACCATCCATCTCAACCAGCAATTGGTTAAGGGTTTGCTCGCGCTCATCGTGACCACCACCATGGCCACCACCACGATGACGACCTACAGCATCGATCTCGTCAATAAAAATAATACATGGAGCCTGTTTCTTGGCCTGGTCGAACATGTCACGGACACGGCTTGCACCGACACCCACAAACATTTCTACGAAATCTGAACCGGAAATCGAAAAGAACGGCACCTTAGCTTCACCCGCGATGGCTTTTGCCAATAAGGTTTTACCGGTACCCGGTGGGCCAACCATTAATACACCGCGTGGGATCATGCCACCCAAGCGCTGAAATTTGGAAGGGTCACGCAGGAACTGTACGAGTTCCTGAACTTCTTCTTTAGCTTCATCAACACCTGCCACATCAGCAAATGTAGTTTTAATTTGGTCTTCACCCAATAGGCGCGCCTTGCTCTTACCAAAGCTCATTGGGCCACCTTTACCACCACCGCCGCCTTGCATTTGACGCATAAAGAACCAGAACACCCCTAAAATAATCAATACTGGCGCACAGGCAAGGAACAATTGGTACAGGAAACTGGGTTGCTCGATCTCACGACCCTTGATAGACACATTGTGTACATACAAATCATCCAGGAGCTTGGGGTCCTGGGTTTGCGGGCGAACGGTCTTGAAAGTGGTGCGATCACTGTAGACCCCTTCAATGCTCGTTGGATCTATCACGACCTCCTGAACCCTCTCATCTTTCACAGCTTTGATAAACTCGGAATAGCTGATGGTGTCGCTACTCGGGGTTCTGCTGAAGTTTTGGAACACACTGATAACGACTACGAGAATGACGAGCCAAATCAGGAGGTTCTTGGTGATATCGTTCAAGGAGAGATCCTCATATTTACATTGAAACAGCGTTAAACATCTAAAAACGGGGTTTGGTGACTTCTTTCGAACTTCTTTTCATGTATCTGGGGAGTAAATCCGGAATTGCAAGGCCTGGGGCAGAAGACTAGGAGCTTGTCCTTTAACTTTAGCAGCAAATTGCCAGAGTGGAATTAAATCAGCCTTAAAACCTATAGCGGCAAATCCTGCTATCCCATTAGCCCTTGTGACCCTTAGTGGGCTACAATAGCAACCTTTGTATTCAAGCCATCCTGGCTTTAGATTAAACCCCGTAAGGTAAGTATTTTATGCCCATCAGCGCAGACCGCAAAAAATCGTTTCGTACCATTGGCCACAAACTCAACCCCATTGTAACCATTGCGGGCAACGGCTTGAGCGAAGGTGTATTGCTGGAACTAAACCGCGCTTTAGACGACCATGAACTGATCAAAGTTAAACTTGGCCTCGCTGACCGCGATGAACGCAAAGCCCTGGTAGCGGAAATTGTTGCATTGCCTAATGTTGAACTAATCCAGGAGATTGGCAAAGTAGTTATTCTCTATCGCGCCAATAAAAAAGCAAATCCAAAATTGTCGAATTTACATAGATAAACACAAATTTTCCCGCATAAAAAAGCCGCCCAATGGGGCGGCTTTTTTATGCGGGATTAATTAAATATGCTCGACCTTGTCGATTTCATATTCCACTTCGCCACCTGGCGCTTTCACTACAACTACATCACCTTCTTCTTTTCCAATTAATGCACGCGCAATGGGTGAATTAACGGAAATTTTGTTGGCTTTGATTTCTGCTTCATCGTCACCCACGATTTGATAGGTAACGGTTTGATCGGTATCCAGATTTAAAATAGTCACAGTGGTACCAAAAATAACCTTGCCTGAGTGAGGAATTTTGGTGACATCGATAATTTGCGCGTTACTCAACTTGCCTTCAATTTCCTGGATGCGGCCTTCGCAAAAACTTTGCTGTTCACGCGCAGCAGAATATTCGGCGTTTTCTTTTAAATCGCCGTGGGCACGTGCTTCAGCAATTGCATTCACAATACGTGGACGTTGTACTTTTTTGAGATCTTCTAATTCGGCCGCTAATTTTTCTGCGCCAAGGGCGGTCATTGGAAACTTAGTGCTCATTGGTCTTTCCTTTAAGTACAAAGGCCTGTTGAACAGGCCTTTTGTTGCAAATTAATGGTTGTTCAAGCCAATTAATGCTGTTGGGCTTTTACATTCTGATGTAAATCTTGCAAGCGACGCACTTCAATTTTGTCGCCCTTTTTCAACGCCATGCATACGGCCAAACCGGCAGCCAAAGTCGTGTTGTAATAAACGCGATGATTTTCGGCACTACGACGGATAGATGCAGAATCACGCGTTGCCTGACGACCTTCCACCGTATTTAAAATCAAATCGATTTCATCGTTTTTGATCATATCAACAATATGCGGACGACCTTCCTGTACCTTGTTAACGATTTGAACGGTCAAGCCTGCATTTTGCAAAATGCTTGCGGTACCGCGAGTTGCAACCAACTTGAAGCCAAGGCTCGATAAGTCTTTACCAACGCTCACAATGCCATCTTTATCCATATCGCGCACGCTTAAAAATGCAGTGCCTGATGTTGGGATGCGGTTGTTAGCACCTAATTGTGATTTTCCATAAGCTTCACCGAAACTATCGCCGACTCCCATCACCTCACCGGTAGATTTCATTTCCGGGCCGAGGATTGGGTCAACAGCAGGGAATTTATTGAACGGGAATACCGCTTCTTTCACGCTGTAGTAGGTTGGAATAATTTCTTTGGTAAAACCTTGATCCGCCAGAGAAGTTCCTGCCTGGCAACGCGCTGCAATTTTTGCCAAAGACACGCCGATACATTTAGAGACAAAAGGAACTGTGCGCGATGCACGCGGGTTCACTTCGATCACATAAATTTTGCCGTCTTGATAAGCAAGTTGCGTATTCATTAAACCAATTACGCCCAACTCAATTGCCATTTGTTTTACTTGTTCACGCATTGCATCTTGCACGTCAGTGGGCAAAGAGTATGGTGGCAATGAGCACGCAGAGTCACCAGAGTGAACGCCACATTGTTCGATGTGTTGCATGATGCCGCCAATGACAACTTGTTGGCCGTCAGATACAGAATCAATATCGACTTCAATTGCATTATTCAAAAAGTGATCGAGCAACACAGGCGCATCTTCAGAAACTTGCACCGCAGTGCGCATGTAAGTACGCAACTCATCTTCTTTATAAACAATTTCCATCGCGCGACCACCGAGAACATAAGATGGACGCACAACCAACGGATAACCAACACGATCTGCAGCAACCAAGGCTTCTTCCAATGAGCGAACAATCGCATTTGGCGGTTGCAACAAGCCGAGCTTTTCAATCATTTGCTGGAAGCGTTCGCGATCTTCTGCACGATCAATTGCATCCGGACTTGTACCAATAATCGGTACTCCTTCTGCTTCAAGCGCGCGCGATAATTTCAGTGGAGTCTGCCCACCGAATTGAACAATTACGCCAACAGGTTTTTCTTTTTGAACGATTTCTAAAACGTCTTCCAATGTCACCGGCTCGAAGAACAAACGATCAGACGTATCGTAATCAGTCGAAACGGTTTCAGGGTTACAGTTCACCATAATGGTTTCGTAACCGTCTTCGCGCATGGCGAGCGCTGCATGCACACAGCAGTAATCGAATTCAATACCTTGACCGATACGATTTGGGCCACCGCCGATAACAAGAATTTTTTTCTTGTCGCTTGGGTTAGCTTCACACTCTTCTTCGTAAGTGGAATACATGTAAGCAGTTGATGTTGAGAACTCTGCTGCACAAGTATCAACGCGCTTGTAAACCGGGCGAACATTTAAACCTTGACGATAGTGACGAACTTCTTTTTCAGTTACACCGAGCAATAAGGCCAAACGTTTGTCAGAGAAACCTTTGCGTTTGTAGGCGAAGATTGCATCTGCGTCCAAATTCGCAAGAGATTTGCCGCGCAGCGCTTGTTCCATGTTAATTAATTCTTCGATTTGCACGAGGAACCATGGATCAATTTTAGAAAGATTAAATGCATCTTCAACACTCAAACCTGCACGGAAAGCATCACCCACATACCAGATGCGTTCAGCACCAGCAGTGGTCAATTCGCGACGAATTTTTGCGATGCCTTCTTCAGTCGTCACATCAACTTTTGACTCAAAACCAGCAGAGCCGACTTCCAAACCACGCAATGCTTTTTGCAATGACTCCTGGAAAGTACGACCAATTGCCATGACTTCGCCAACGGATTTCATTTGCGTGGTTAAGCGTGCATCGGCATCGCCGAATTTTTCAAACGTGAAGCGCGGAACCTTAGTCACTACATAATCAATAGACGGTTCAAACGACGCTGGAGTTGCACCGCCAGTAATATCGTTTTTCAATTCGTCGAGCGTGTAACCTACTGCGAGTTTTGCAGCGATTTTTGCAATCGGGAAACCCGTTGCTTTTGATGCGAGTGCTGATGAACGCGATACACGTGGATTCATCTCAATAACAACCATACGGCCATCAACAGGATTTACAGCGAACTGTACGTTTGAACCACCTGTTTCAACACCGATTTCACGCAGTACCGCAATCGAAGCGTTACGCATGATTTGATATTCTTTGTCAGTCAATGTTTGCGCTGGCGCTACGGTGATTGAGTCACCGGTGTGAACGCCCATTGGATCGAAGTTTTCGATAGAACACACGATAATACAGTTGTCGTTTTTGTCGCGCACAACTTCCATTTCGTACTCTTTCCAACCGAGCAAAGATTCGTCGATCAGCAACTCATTAGTTGGCGACAAGTCCAAACCGCGGGTACAAATTTCTTCGAACTCATCCCAGTTGTAAGCGATACCGCCACCCGATCCACCCATAGTAAATGATGGACGGATAATGCATGGGAAACCGAATTCTTTCGGTGCTTCTTTAGCTTCTTCCAAACTGTGAACAATTTTCGCGCGCGCGCATGAAAGACCAATACGCTTCATCGCCTGGTCAAACAAGTTGCGATCTTCTGCCATGTTGATGGCTTCTTCTTTAGCGCCAATCAGCTCGACATCGTATTTATCGAGCACGCCGTATTTAGCCAGAGCCAGTGCGCAGTTCAACGCGGTTTGACCACCCATGGTTGGGAGGATTACATCGGGGCGCTCTTTTTCAATGATTTTTTCAACGGTTTGCCACTCGATCGGTTCGATGTAGGTTGCATCCGCCATGGCAGGATCGGTCATGATGGTGGCCGGGTTTGAGTTCACCAGAATAACGCGGTAACCCTCTTCGCGCAGGGCTTTACAGGCTTGGGCGCCCGAGTAGTCGAACTCACAGGCTTGGCCGATAACAATCGGGCCTGCGCCGAGGATCAAAATACTGTTTATGTCTGTACGTTTTGGCATGTCTGCTCCGGTTTCTATGTTAACCCCCCTCCCAACCTCCCCCTTGGAAAGGTGGAGGAGCCTACTCCCTATTTAAGGGAGACACGCTTTTGCCCCCTCCTCTTTTCAAGGGGAGGGCCGGGGTGGGGTTCAGCTCTTACGAGCCTGCATCAATTCAATAAAGTGGTCGAACAAGGTATCTGCTTCGTGTGGGCCTGGGCTTGCTTCGGGATGTCCCTGGAAGCTAAAGGCTGGCTTGTCAGTGCGATGAATACCTTGCAATGAACCATCAAACAGGGACTTATGGGTCGCCTTGAGGTTCGCGGGCAAGCTTGCCTCTTCTACTGCAAAACCGTGGTTTTGGGCGGTAATCATGACGCGCTTGTTATCCAGATCTTGTACAGGATGGTTGCCGCCGTGATGGCCGAATTTCATCTTCAAGGTTTTGGCACCAGAGGCCAGAGCCAACAATTGATGACCGAGGCAGATACCAAATACAGGGATATCGGTTTCCAGGATTTCTTTGATCGCATCGATAGCGTAAGTACAAGGCTCCGGATCGCCAGGGCCGTTAGAAAGGAACACACCATCGGGATTCATCGCCAGCACTTCGGCTGCTGTGGTCTTGGCTGGCACTACGGTCAAATCGCAGTCGCGATCAGCCAGGAGACGGAGAATGTTGCGCTTTACACCGTAATCATAAGCAACAACTTTGAATTTTTTAGGCGCGGTCAGCGCTGTGTGGCCCTTACCCAATTCCCAGCTGCTTTCATTCCACTGATAGGCTTCGTTGATAGTTACTTCTTTCGCCAAATCCAAACCTTTCAAACCACCGAAGGCTTTTGCTGCTGCCAGGGCTTTTGCTTCATCCACGTTGTCGCCTGCGATGATAGCGCCGTTTTGGGCACCTTTATCGCGTAATAAGCGGGTCAAACGACGGGTGTCTATATCGGCGATGCCGACAACATTGCGGGCTTTGAGATAATCAGAAAGGCTTTGTTGATTGCGGAAGTTACTGGCTAGCAGGGGTAAATCACGGATAACTAAACCGGAGGCCCAAATTCGATCACATTCAGCGTCTTCCTGGGTAGTACCGGTATTGCCGATGTGGGGATAAGTAAGGGTGACAATTTGTTGGGCGTATGATGGATCTGTGAGGATTTCCTGGTATCCGGTAATGGCGGTATTAAAAACAACCTCACCAACGGATAAGCCATCGGCACCAATAGCGGCACCACGGAAAACACTACCGTCTGCAAGTACGAGTAGCGCGGGTCTCTTCGCGAGAGTATTCAAGTAAACCTCCTGGGTTTGGCAGTGGTTTTAAATCGTAAAGCTAAGAGCGCTTTATCCGCATGCCGTTCACTTTCTTTGGGCTCAAAAAGGCAATCGCACAGTCAAAAAGGCGCGAAAAGCGAGTTGAGTTCATGGTTTTTAGTGAATTTGGCCAGTTACAGGTTGTAAAAAAGCGAGATGAAATCAGCTCCCATCTCGCTTTTTGTAGGTCGGCCTTCGTCTTGGCCTAAAATTCTGCAACTGGGCGCGGCACAGCCGAGCGCAATCTGGCTGCGAATTCTACGGGAGTCGGGCTTTGATGTCTATTGGAATCTGCCCCTGTTCAGCTCGCAAGCAAGGGAAGGTCGTGCAGTACTACACTATAGATGACTTAACCACATCTTTACTTGACCTGTTAACAGGTGCTATTAATAGGATTTGTTTGTTGAGAAATTTCTTATGTCCGCTATTTTTTCAGAAGATGTCATTCCCCTTTCCGACCTGAAAGTAAACCCCGGAAAGGTCATCAACCATACCAAAGACACTCATAGGCCAGTCTTACTTACCAGTCGTGGTCGTGGCGTGGCAGTGATGCAAAGCCTGGAAGACTATGAAAAAAACGTTGAAAATTCGGCATTTGTGAAAGCCATTGCCCAAGGCTTGCTGGAAATTCAGGAAGGCAAAACCCAGATACTGGATGAGACCAAAAAACGTTTGGGTATCGAATAAGCAGATATTGAATAAATGAAAATCACATTAGCGTTATCAGCCATCTCCGACCTAGAGGAGATAAAGGACTACTACAGCGAACAGGGTGTGCCGCAGGTTGGTATAAAATTTGTGGATGATATTATTGCCCACATCCAAACCCTTCCGACAATTCCTATATTGACCGCATAGTTCCCGAGTTTTCCAAAAACTATATCCGCGAACTTATCCACCCGCAGCTTCGCGTGGTGTATTTGCGTGAAAAAGAAAGCATCCACATAATTCGCGTATGGCGTAGCGAATAGTTGTTGCGCTTAAATAGGAAGAACTGCGCAACACGCGGCAGAAGCCTGCACGTTAAAGAATGAGTCCACATTACTGCTACTTTTTATGTTTGAAAACTCCATCCAATAATCCTGACAAAGCACCTCCTAAAGATTGTTCTTCCTTGCGTGCAACCGCCCCATTACATTCGAGGCATTTCTCAGGCGGCATCATACTGTGAATAGCAATATCGCTTTGTGGGCGATAAGTTTTTTGCCAGTTGCAACGCTGGCAGGTGACAGTTGTTGATGGGGGTTTTATGGGCATAAAGGCTCCTGAAAATATTGCTACATGTATTTAAAAAATCAACAGCATAGTGTGATCATAAGCAGTGTGCTTATACCACTTTCCAAGTATCGCGCACCAAAAGATTGCATTGTTTATCAGCCTAATCATCCTCGCCGCTTGTTTTATCAATCAAGGCATTTTTAATCGTACCCTTAAAAATTTTCCGTAATTTCTCACATTCAACTCCCAAAACTGAAAGTTCCTCACTATCACAACCCGACTCAATCGATTGACAAAGCTCGGTTATTGTTTCGTACATCTTTGATCCGCCAACCTCCAAAGCTTTAAGTTTGAATTTTTCAATACTCTTACGTTGACTAGCTCGATTGATTCGATCATTCTCAATGGCTTGCTTGTATTGATTAAATACCTCGTCGATTTTTATATCGAACTCTTTGATTATGTTGTGGCGTTTATTATGGGTAATAAAAAAATCATCTAATGATTGCCCTTTGCATAAATAAACCTTTTTTTTGCTTGATGAGTAAGCGCAGATGCCAACGAAGTCAATGCCGTTGCTGTTAAGTTGGGTTTCGACTTCACTCATAATTTCGTTGATAACCTCTTTTGACTTTAGGTCTGCTTTGTTCAATAAAATGTAAAGAGACTTTCCTTTTATATTTGTTTTTTCAATGAAGTTAATGTCAGATTGTGTAATTGTTCCGGCAGGGTCTAAGCCGATAACCCATATCATCGCTGAAGCTTTTTCTGCGAAGTGTTGTGCTACGTCATGGTCTGCAGATGTTGCGTTGCCTCCTCCTGGGTTGTAGCCGGGTGTATCGATCAGGCATAAGTGTTCAAATAATTTTTCTTGCATTGGGGTTTTTACACTGACAAATGGCATGATTTTGCGCAAATCAAAGCCGAAGCTTTCCACGTATTCGTGGCTTAGAGACGAGTATAATTGTGTGTCGAGTTCGAGTGAGCCACCGTTAGCGGCATATCCTCGTATTATTGATTTTTCTCCACATACAACATAGCTTGGGATTACTGTCACGGGGTTCATGCCAACCGCTAGTTTCACCGCATCGCTATTAGTAAAACTGTTGATAAAGCGCGATTTTCCGCTACTAAAACCTCCGGCAATTGTCATTAAGGTTTTTCCACTGGCATCTGGGAACTCAACTATGAGTTCCAGCTCCTGAAAAATTGCTTGTAATTTGAGCAGCGCTCCAGCCTCATCGGCCAGTGAATATTCCTGTGCAGCGAAATGTTGGTAGTCTTCTCGAATCAGTTTTGCGAAATGATCAAGGCCGCTGTTGTTCGGCGACTGTAGCGCGAGAACACTTTGCACAAGCTTAAATTTTTCTTGCAGCGTCAGGTGTTGATTAGTGATTTGTTGTAAATTTTCTTGCAAACTAGAATGAGATTGCTCCCATTGCTCACCGGCTTCATGCAGAAGTGCAATGCTCTGTCGACTTGTCTCCAGCTCGCTTCTTTGTTGTGCGATTAGCGTTTCCAATTCTCCAATACGTTGCGCGGTTTCAGTAATGCGTACCTGTAACTGTGTGTTGAGTTTTAGCGCATTGTCTCGTTCATGCTCGGTATTTTTTCTTTTCTGTTGAACCTCAAGCATTTGTTGAGAAAGCTTTAGTGCATATTCTTTACTTATTTGTAGCTGCTGCTCCAAGTCAGCGATTTGCGCTAATAGTCCCTTTTCTCGCTCAGCCTGTTGTGCAAGCTCCAGCTCTTGACGGTTGGTTAGTGCTTGTTCTTCAAGAAGCTTCGTATGTTGTGACTGGGCTTCGGCCTGAAAAACATGTAGGTGCAATTGAATTTCTTGTACCAATTTTTTGCGTGAAAATAACCAGAAACGGCCTAGTTTTTCTAAATATTTAAGTGCTTCGGGCGCAATACTAGGCTGTTGCATAAGATACCCCTTCAAGCTTGCGCTGCATATTTTCCAAGCGGTCTAACGTTTGAGCAGAGTTGTTAACTTGGTTTTCCAAGGCATTAATTTGCTCGGTTAATGCATCCACAAAAAAACCAGAGACATCGTTAGGAATGCTTTGCTTGAGATGCTCCAAGTATTGGTGGATCTTTCTTTTGGTTGTATTTTCAAGATCACCAAAAAAGTTATTCACTTGATCAATATAATCTTCTGCTTCTTGACCTTTCAATGTGCCTCTTGAGCGAAGCTCTCTTGGAAGGTCAATACCCAGATCAAATACGGTATTGTCTAATTGATTCACAACATCTCTGATTGCACGGAAAATCAGTTCCGAGCTGCAATCCTCTTTAAGTACCTTGGCTACTACTGGAGTCAATTCGCCGCTCAATTGTTTATCAAGTTTTTCTCGTGCTGCAGCACTGATTTCGCGCAATAGCTCTTCCATATCGAAAATGAAATTTTTAAGAGAGCTATGAATCAGGCCTGTCATTACCGTATTTTGTTGATACGTTTTCGTTTCTTTGCCCCCATCCCATAATTTGTCAGCAAACCAATTGCAAACGCCTTTTTTTTGGATGGTTTTACTATAAGAAACAGTGTCTTGTGCAGAGGAAATCTTATCGGTTGATATGTCTAGCGCGTTCTGCGTTCCCTTTGTTAGTTGATCGCGAAGTTGGGTTCGGTATAGCTCAATGCATCGTTGATAGGTCAATTTGAGTTCATATTCAAGTTTTTCTCGACGGATCTGTAATACCCCCAGTTGTTTACGCAAGTCACCAATGTTGGCCGTGGCGACTAAAGTAATCTGCCCTTGTGCCAATTGACTGAGTGCTTTGTGAAAAGCATTCAGTCCCTCACTCTTGCGTTTTAGAAGAGCGATGATTTTTTGTTCGGTGATCGTTTGTTTGCGAGAGAGGACTTGTGCGAGGCGTTCCTGAATTCGGGATGTGTTGGCTAGTTTGGCAAGGTTGACTCGGCTGAGCTCAGGATTGTTTAGCCCAAAATAGTCTGGGTAGCTTTCGACTAAATTCTCCCATGCTGTGAGTTCTTCATCACCCCATTGTTCAGTGGGTGTATTCAGCTCGTTTTCCAGCGTTAAGCAAATTCCAGCGCTATGCAGAACGCCTCCCTGCATTGATGAGAGCAGTGCTTGAAACACATCAGCTCCCTCTGGGGTGCGGCGTTTTAGCTCTTCCAGGTTACGTTTTGCCTGAGTCGCTAGATTGTTAGAGACATTCAAGAGTGCATCATCCAGACGGGCACGTTTCTCGCTGTCATGTAGTTGGGAGTCTACTTGACTGGCCACTAGAGTTAGTTCCTGCACGCCCTCCCTAAGGGTAATACGATTTAGCAGTTCGAGATCATCCTCATTGAGAAATTGACCGGCTGGACTAATTACAAACACCACGTCACAACTCTTGAGCAAGGCGATAGTGCGCTCCTCGCGTGAGATGACGGGGTCATTAGTGCCGGGCGTATCAATCACACGGATATTGCGTAGAGATTCTAGGGGCATATACACATGCATGATCTTGGTGAATGACATGAAATCACCACCAGCACCGACGTAGCTTTTCAATTGTTCTACTAATCCGCTCGGGTTATCAGCCGCGAGCTTGCGGTTGGTGCCCAGTGTCGCCGGGTCGACAGTAGACGCTTGCATTAGGCATACTTGCTCTTTGGCGGCGGCCAGCGAGGGAGCCGACCTCATTTCCATCATTGCTTGGCGCTCAGCCAGTTTGCGGATCTCCTCGGGATCAATTGGTTTGCCATTGTGTTCGAAACGCTTGTGGATATCGCCCGTATAACGAGCAAGGTTAGCTTTAAATTGTTGCTCGTATCGGCTGGCAAGTGCACGAATTTCCTGTAGATCTTCCTCGCTAAAAAACTCCACTTCAGCAGCAAAACGATCACCGTAGGTTAAGGTGGTCAGTGCTGCGGTCATGGGGGTTGCCGCTTTGGGTAGTACATTTTTGCCGTTGAAAAATAAAGCGTTAAGAAGAGACGATTTTCCAGCTTTTACTCGGCCAACAAAGCCTATATTTAGCAACCTGTCAGATTCAGCAAGATCGTTAAGTGCCGTTTCCAATTGCTTCGGAGAGTCAATAGCGTGTTCTCGCTTGAGTGACTCGATCTGACTTGCGAATAAGTCACTGTACTCTTCGCCAATATCTTGAATATGTTTACTGTGATTAATCAGTTGTTGTTTATTCATATATGAGCCTTAGGCGTAAAGGTAGCGAGTAGCTAGTGCCTTGACGGCATTACTGAGTTCTTCAAGAGCAGCTATGCTCTCATCTTTCTCAATCTTGTTCTTATCGCTCTGCTGGCGATAACTTTCAATAATCGACTTTTGCTGAGTTATTTGCTCCTCAAAGCTTTGGTTTACCTTGTCCAGTATAAGTGCCAGCTGTTCATTCAGAATTTCTGGCAGGCGACTGCGCAGTTCGGCTTTGATGCTGGGAAATACTTCCCCTTCTAGTTTGTTACGGATCATCTCGCGTTTGTTGCCACCATTTATCATGCGTAATATTTCTGGAAGAAAAATAATGGCTAGCTCCAGTAATGGAGTGATGACTGACGTGGTAACAGCGAGTACCACAGAAATTCCTTTGTATAGGCGGCCAGCATCTTCTTTTTTGGATGTTGTATCAGTCATGCGGGAAGACCAATCGTTGAGTAGCTGATTAGTTTTTTCTAGGGATCCCTTAACTCGTGTAGATAAGTCATTCACCCAGCTATCGTTCTGTCCAATATTGCTCAAGTCTGTCTCTACGGCAGTAAGTCCAGTCGCTAGATCCTCAATCATTAATGACGATATTTCATTTATTTCGCGCTGGATATTGTGAGTCAGACTGCTGCGAATTACCTCAGATAATGCAGTGTTCAAGCGATTATTGTTCGGAGTAATTGCCAGTGAGATCAGTTCATCAGTGGCTTGCTTTAGATCGCTCTCGATACCTCGTAAGCAACGATCAAGCAATCTGGATGAATAGCGGTGATTAATTTGATCCCGTATGTCTTCTTTCTGGTTGTTCAGGTTGGTTAACGCCTGCTCTAGGGCATGTAGTTCGCGTTCACTATCACCATCATCTTTTTTCATTGTATTAATTGCCAAGTTAAATTGACGAACTAGGTCATGACTCTGGCTTTTGAGTGTGTCGAGAAATAACTCACGGAATAATGCATTCGCATCGATTTTCTCTAAAGCTTTAGAAAAGCTGTCGATGCTATCTTTACCTATAGGTAAAGCTTTGTGTTTGCCATCGAAGTAAATCTCCAGCTGTTCGTCAATGTAGCTGCGAACCTGTTCCACTTGTGTGCTTGAGCGAAGATTGCATTTACTGAGAATGAAGGTGAAGTCGCCGCCATAGGTTTTTACATCATCCAATCTTCGAATCATCGATTGAGTGAGGTTGCCATCCTCAATGGATGTCACGACAACGAAATGAACTCCTCGCGGTAAATAAAAGGTTATAGCTTTATTGTGACTTTCCAGTGATGATCCATAGCCAGGCATATCGACCAGCACTAATGGAGTAATGCGTTTAAGTATTGGACTGTTACTGTAGAGTTGTAAGTGTGACAGCTCAGCTGCACGCCTATTGATATCTGCTAATGCATCAATCGATAAACGTTCCTCCTTGCCATCAATACCCACTGCTAGCAAGTATGGTTCAGGCAAATAACGTAGCTCAGTGGCTAGCTCTGTTTCTGGAGCAAGTCCTACAGGTAGAATTTCCTGCCCCATCAGATGGTTAAGTAGTGAACTCTTACCAGCACTAAATGCTCCAATCACAGGAATCACCAGTTCAGTCTGGCTAACTCGCACGAAAATCTGCGAGTCGCTTTTTATCTGAGACGATTCGAGCTGCAGACTCAACTGTTCAAGATAAACAATGAAATTTCTTTGGCTTTCAAGCATAAGATTACTCTCCCAATAAAAATAAAAAATGACATCACCAACTAAGGTCTCGCAGTTCAACCAATAACTGCTATTTAATTACGCAACATGCGTAGGTTCAGAATTAACTTATTATTTATTGGTTTGTATTTCCTAAATTGTTCTCGTGATGTACTAAAAGGTAATTTTAAGATGCGCCACAAAAATACAAACCCCGATCATTAAAAATGTTAATTTTTTGAGATTTGATTTTTTCGTGTTGTGTATTGTTCATAGTTATATCATCTCCCTGCGACAACTTGCGTCGCCAGGTTGGTGATATAAACTTTGCATGTTCGCAATAGCTTTCCTAATTTCATCCACCCATATCTGCGGTGCATAAACTCTGACCCGTTCGTTTAAACCAAAAATCCACCACAGGGTTTCTTGCTCCAGCGGTACTTTCGCCTGAAGCTGGTACCAATCACTATCTGGAAGAGGTGTAATTTGTTGCTGCAGGCTGAGCGGAGTTTCGTTTAATAACCAAGCTTGCTGCGGATGAATGTCGGCAATCAATTCCACCGTTTCAGGCTGTTGCCGCAATGCAAAGGCACCGATGGCTATGTAGCCATCCAAATCAAAATCTGGCAGCTGCTGCGCCGGGGTTTCTAACCGTTCTGCGCTGTGAATGCGGTGTAGAGCAAATTGTCGCAGGTCGCTATAGCCAGATACGCTAGCGACAAGATAGGTGATGGTGTAGCGCGAAACCAAGCCCATGGGGTTAAGTAATAGTTGTTTATATTCGCCATTGGTACGGCTCAGGTAGTTAACCTGTAATTGCTGTTTGCCAAGTAGTGCTTCAGTCACCTGCCGCCATACTTCCGGTTCAATAGCTGCGGGCAACAAGGTTTTGCCATTAGGCAGTATGCGTACAACATTTGGCCATATAGCAAGCCCATTGTGCTGCAAGCTGTTCAAATGCTGGTGAGCCGCAGCAAACAAAGGTTTAACTTGATCAGCTACTGATTGAGGGAGGAGATTGCATACTTGTGTTTCCGCCAGGTACAGAGCTAATGCGGATGGCGTATCCAGATACTGCACATTGAGATTGGAATTCAAGCTCCATTGGAAGGGTTTGGTATTTTCATTGCAAATCACATGAAACACTTGGGCAAGCCGCTCCATGTCGCGCTGTACGGTGCGCACATCTATACGGTAGCCTCGGTCGATCAACTTTTCAAAAAGAGTTTTGGTACTGGCATATTTGGGAGACAGCGGAATTAGCTGAACCAATGTAAGCAAACGGCTGAGTGTATCCTTGGGTGTAGACATGCTTATTCCAATGCGCCCTCTTATAATCCTGCGGCCTTATCTGGCACGATGAATTACAAGTAATAGTTCAGCATTAATGGAATTTCAAATTTTTGCTTAATTCGTTATGAATAAAAATCAGGCCTCTAGCATCAGTGTATGAGTAATTGGTAATTCACAATACGTGGCTCTGTTCACCAATATCTGTAACTGTTTGGGATGGTGGAACCTATTTCAGTTGAGTTACCTTGCATTTAAAGATAAGGAATACTCTAGGTTGAAAGTGCAGCAAAAAGTACAAGGGGAATGTTGTAAAGTTGATTTGGTTTGCACGCGAAAATCTTAATTCTTACGCAATAATTTGCCGAACTGATTTATCACCGCTAGAACAAGTGCACCAGCAATAATTCCTAAAACCATATTGGCCAGAGAACTCCCCATACCAGAGACAAGGCTACCGTAATGATGTTGCAAGCTGTACTGAAAATTGTGCACAAAGGGAATGCCATGGGCAAGAATTCCGCCACCGACCAAAAACATAGCTACGGTGCCTGCAATAGCCAGGATTTTCATCAACATAGGCGCAGTCAACAACAAACCCTTTCCAATTTTGTGTTGCACAATGAGCAACGCACCCTGCCCTTGTTTTTGTAGCAAATGCAATCCCATGTCATCAAGTTTAACGATGAGTGCTACAAATCCATAAACACCCACCGTCATAATAATCGCGACGGCTATTACAGCCGCTACCTGAACCATAAAGGCTGCATGGGAAATAGCGCCCAACGTAATCACAATAATTTCTGCAGATAAAACAAAATCCGTGCGAATAGCACCTTTGATTTTTTCCCGCTCAAACTCGGCCATATTGATATGTGGATTATGTAATGCAGCTTCGAGCGCATCATGCTCGGCTTTTTCTTCTGCATCTGAATGCATGAATTTGTGAGCGAGTTTTTCTACGCCCTCATAACAAAGATAAAGGCCTCCAAGCATTAACAACGGAGTAATCAACCAGGGAATAAATGCACTAATCAATAACGCAGCGGGAACTAAAATCGCTTTGTTGATAAAAGAGCCTTTTGCCACTGCCCAAACTACAGGTAGCTCGCGCTCTGCACGAACCCCCGAGACTTGCTCGGCGTTAAGGGCGAGATCATCGCCCAAAACACCAGCAGTTTTCTTTGCAGCAACTTTAGTCATAACTGCCACGTCATCCAACACAGCAGCAATGTCATCAATCAAAAGCAATAAGCTTGAACCGGCCATAAGAGTTCCTGTTGATGAGTCAGGTTCAACGCAAACCTAATACATCCTGCATATCAAACAAACCATTTTTTTGTTGCTTCAACCATACAGCTGCACGCACAGCGCCATTTGCAAATGCCAAGCGACTGGATGCTTTGTGCGTAATTTCCACGCGCTCACCATCAGCCATAAACATGACTGTGTGATCGCCCACAACATCGCCACCGCGAACTGTTGCAAAACCAATGGTATCGCGCGGACGTGGGCCGATTTGGCCTTCGCGACCATAGACAGCCACTTGTTTTAAATCGCGTTCCAATGCATTCGCCAAAACTTCGCCCATTCGCATGGCAGTGCCTGAAGGTGAATCCACTTTGTGGCGATGATGCGCTTCGTAAACTTCTACATCGTACTCATCACCCAAAACACGCGCCGCTATGTCGAGCAATTTAAAACACAGGTTTACGCCAGTAGAAAAATTAGCGGATAACAACAGGGGAATTTGCGTTTGATACGAAAGCACTTCAGCTTTTTCTGCATCGCTAAAACCAGTGGTGCCCACAACAATGGGTTTATTGTGCGCAGCGCAAATTTTTATATTTTCGAGTGTTGCTGTCGGTGAGCTGAAATCAATTAGTACATCAAAATCATCAATGATTTGCGCAATGTCGCCAACGATTTTTACATCAACTTTACCAATACCACCAAATTCACCTGCATCCACGCCAACCAATGAGCTTGTTGGGCGAACGATAGCGCCAGCTAAACCAGCTTCAGCATTTTTTTGGGTCGCTTCAATTAAGGCTTTACCCATACGGCCAGCAGCGCCGGCAATTGCAATTCTTGTTGTCATAGGATTCTCTTTTACTTTCTTAATTTTAAACTTACTAGTTACTTATGTGATGGGTGCAACCGCAAAGTCTATTGCAATTCAAACCGGGAGTCGTCATCCCCGCAGGGGATCCAGCGACTGGAATTTCGGTGGATATTAAAAAAACAAAGTCTCTGGATCCCCTGCGGGGATGACAACTTCCTACTGAAATAAGCCTTACTTACATAACTAAATTCATTTCCCTTCATCCACATCACTAAACAAATGCCCAAGCTTACCGGCTTTTGTTTCCAAATATTTTGCATTGTGCGGATTGCGTCCGGTTTGATGCGGCATACGTTCAACCACATTAATTCCCATATCTTGCAAGGCTTTTACTTTGCGGGGATTGTTGGTAAGCAACTTCAGCGATTTAATCTTCAAATGTTCAAGCATAGGTTTCAGGATACTGTAATCGCGCATGTCGGCGCCGAATCCTAATTGCTCATTAGCTTCAACCGTATCCGCACCGCAATCTTGCAATGAATAAGCGCGAATTTTATTGATTAAACCAATTCCACGGCCTTCCTGGCGCAAATAAAAAATAACACCGCGCCCGACTACGCCAATCTTGTGCATCGCGGCTTGAAGTTGTGGGCCACAATCGCAACGCAAACTAAACAGCGCATCGCCGGTTAAACATTCTGAATGTATACGCGCAAGCAAAGGCTCACAGCCACTGATGTCACCCATGGTGAGCACTACGTGTTCTTTTTCGGTTTTGTCATCTTCAAAACCGTGCATAACAAACATACCAAATGGAGTTGGTAATTTGCAGGATTCTATAAAACGAATTGTCACTGAATGACCTCAATATGTGTGAAAAATAAAATTAATTCTATTTTTCCTTTAACACCAGTACGCCTTGATCAATTTTTAAATCAACTTTACCAAGATAACTATTGCCCAATAAAACAATTGATGGGGAATCTGTACTGCTAACTGCCGCAGGCACCTGGTGAACAACAATATTCCCAACAGAAACGCTCGGCAAGGTCACCAAAAACGCGGTTACGATTCCGTTAGCGGTATTGACGTTAATGGACGTTCCAGAGCGATAATCAATCCCTAATCGCTCCGCCTCAAAGTGATTCATCGCGATTGTCGTTGCGCCAGTATCCACCAAAAAATCAACCGGCGTTCCATTGATTAATCCTTTGGTTTGATAATGTCCGCCCTTTCCGCTGGCAATTCGAATTTCAGTTTTTTCTGCTGTTTTAAATTGGTTAACAATTCCTCGCGACAAAGAAATTGTTTTACGTTTGCCTTCAATTTCCAACACAGCTTGCTTGCCATCGGCAGACACCAATAAAACACCTTCCGGGCTTCTGGTGCCTTCACGCAACATATGTTGTTTGCCATCAATCACTAATATAGCGCTACCTTGTGCAAGCATTTTGGCTTCAATATCAAAACCAAAACAGTCCATTGTTAATGCAAACATGGTGATGGCAATTAGGAGTTTCATTTTTTTCAATCCTGAAAATTTAATACGGAAAAAAATAAACGCATACCTGCAATACAATAAACGCGTAGATACCTGCCAATACATCATCAATCATTATGCCCAAACCGCCTTTTACCTTGCGATCCAGCCAGTTAATTGGCCATGGTTTTATGATGTCGAAAAAACGAAATAATACAAAGCCTGCGAATATCCACAACCAGCTTTTGGGTGCAAGAAACATGGTAATCCAATAGCCGACAAACTCATCCCACACAATGCCGCCGTGGTCATGCACCCCCAATTGTTTGGACGAGCGATCACACCAGTAAACACCCAGGGCAAAAGTGACTATTAACCAGATTCCGTAAAGTGGCCACGCCAAATCCTGGATCAACCAGTAAATAGGAACAGCCGCAAGTGTGCCAAAAGTACCAGGGGCTTTGGGAGCCAACCCGCTCCCGAAACCAAACGCAAAAAAATGATTGGGATTGTGAAGCAGCTGTTTAAAATTTGGAGTCGTCATTGCCAATTCTTGCATAAATAGAAATCTTAAAAATGTTGGTAGCCTTGCTCAGAAATTTCGTAAGCTTCGCCATCTAGTTCGCAATGCACTCCGCTGCCCGCAATAATTTCACCAATCACTGTCGCATTGATTTTACCTTGCGCAATCAACATGGCTAACTCAGGCAATTTTTCTGGCGGCACAGTAAAGCATAATTCATAGTCATCGCCGCCACTTAATGCCCAGATGCGGACTTGTTGTAAATCACTAACTTCAAGTAACGCAGGTGACAAGGGTATGTTTTCAACATCAATAACGGCACCCAAATCACTGGCCTCGCAAATGTGATTTAAGTCAGCAACCAGTCCGTCTGAAATATCAAGTGCTGCACTCGCAATACCTCGCAATAAATTTGTTTCAGCCAAACGCGGAACAGGACGATAAAAACGTTCGCGCAAATAATCTTCATGCGCATGACTTAATGTTAATCGTTGCTGGATAACGGCTAATGCTGCAGCACCATCGCCAAGATAGTTGGTGACACAAACAAAATCACCAATACTTGCTCCATCGCGACGTAACGCCTGATGCGTTTCCACTGCACCCATAATTTGAATCGTAATGCTTAAGGGACCGGAGGTTGTATCACCACCAACCAACACAATTTCATATTCGTTGGCGGTGCGAAATAATCCGCGACTAAAATCACGCAACCATTTTTCGCCCGCATAATCAGAATTTTTTGGCAGGGTTAAGGCAAGCGTAAACCACAATGGCTCAGCACCCATTGCGGCCAAATCGCTAAGGTTGGTGCGCAATGCGCGCTCGGCAATATCGTCCGGTTTTGCATCACTAGGAAAATGGACATCTGCTACTAAGGTGTCCACTGAAACAGCTAATTGTTTATTTGCTGGAACTTGCAGGAGCGCGCAATCATCACCAATCCCTACAACCACACTTGCCTGCGCTTTTTCTTCCAATAGAAGATCGGCCTGCCCTTGTTGGAAAAATTGTTGGATCAGTTCAAATTCGCGCATAGTGAATCGCACGTTTAAGCCGTGCGACTGGTTTCCTCAATTGATTTACTTTCTATTGGCATTAACTTCTGGTGCACGCACAACAGCAGCGGTTTTATCCAACACGCCGTTAATAAATTTGTGGCTATCTTCTGCGCCGAATTTTTTTGCCAGGGATACTGCTTCGTTGATTACAACTTTGTAAGGCACATCAATACGGAACTTTAATTCGTAAGTCGACATCCGCAATAACGCTTGCGTAACAGGATCTAATTCCACCAACGAACGCTCGACAAGGAAAGGCTCAAAGGTTGCTTCGATATCCGACAAATGCTCTGGCACGCCGTGCAAAACTTCGTGGAAATATTCCAAATCCACGTTGGTCATATCGTTATCAACACGGAATTCCGCCTCAATGGCGTTGATACTGGCACCCGCCATTTTCCATTGATAGAGCGCTTGCATAGCGTAGTGGCGAGCCATGCGGCGAGTAGCGGCCGTCTGGCCTTTTGGAGTAGCGCCTTTTTGACCATTGCTATTTTGAGAAGTCATTACTGTTACCTGATAAAGAACGAGTGGCGAAAACTGCCACAATTAAATTTTACTTTGCTTATAAGCTATTTTGAACTTACAAGCGGAAATTTTGATGGATGTTTAATAGATTCAACAGCCAAATCAATATCCAATAAAGGCCAATATAAATGATTCGGTGTTGGCCTTTCCAATTTTACAATGTTTGCAATAGTTGCATTTTTAAACCATGGAAAATGCTCATAAGACATAAATAATTCTTCATCATCTAGCAACAGCCAAATGCCATGGGTTGAAATATGGGTAATCTCAACAACCGAAGTGGTTGTGCCAAGCGTTACGGATTTCATCTGCATGAGCCTCCACTAATTGCCGAGATTTATTCAATTGTTGTTGCGACAAGCCAATTGAGTTTGCAAGTTCAATGTCGGGTTCTAGCCAAAACTTTGCCTCTCCATCAGAATGACTCACATGTACATGCATCCTGGATTCCTCACGAGAGAAGAAGAAAAACCGGAATCCGGCCTCGCGAAAAATAGTTGGTGACATTGCCCACCACTCCCTGAGTTAGTCCCTTATGGATAAAACTTAAATATTTCCAAGCAACGAAACCATTTCCAGTGCAGTCGATGCAGCTTCAACACCTTTGTTGCCGGCCTTGGTACCTGAGCGTTCAATGGCTTGCTCAATAGAATCTACAGTCAAGACACCAAAAGTAATTGGAACTCCAGCATTCAGGGAAACCTGAGCCAAACCTTTTGTACACTCACCAGCAACGTAATCAAAATGTGGCGTGCCACCACGAATGACTGCACCTAAAGCGATAATTGCATCAAATTCTTTTTTGGCCGCAATTTTTTGCGCAACCAGTGGAAATTCAAATGCACCCGGTGCGTAATAAATGGTGACATTCTCATCTTTAATACCGTGGCGACGCAGGGTATCCAAAGCGCCATCTTTCAAACTTTCCACGACGAAACTATTCCAGCGGCTGACAATCAACGCGTACTTGCCTTTTGATGCTGCAAAATCGCCTTCGATAACTTTAATGTTGCTCATAGATTTTTCTCTTTACATTTAAATATTTTTTACAAAATTAACCCCACCCCAGCCCTCCCCTTGGAAAGAGGAGGGGGCAGACCTCACTACGAAATTAGTAGGAAATCAACCTCTCCCCCTCCTCAAGGAGGGAGTTGGGACAACTGCATGGATGCGAGAGGTAGAGCCACGCAGGATGCAGTTGCCGCGAGGGTTTTAATTATCAGGGCAAACGTATTCAACAACTTCCAGATCAAAACCGGATAACGCGGAGTAGCGCATGGGCGCGGACATTACACGCATTTTGCGCACGCCCAAATCGCGCAGGATTTGCGAGCCGGTGCCGACTTGTTTGTACAAGACTTCCGGACTGCGGCGCTGTTGTTTTCCACTCAACAGCCAATCAATACTTTCTTCAACTTCGCTGGTGGATTCATCGTGGCAAATCAATAACACCACGCCTTTACCTTCGTCATTCACACGCTTGAGCGCTTCCTGGTAAGACCATGCCCTTCCGCCTGCGATTGATGGACGTTGCAGGCTTAAAATGTCGCGCGCCAGATCCATCACATGCACACGTACCAAAGTTGGCTCAGCGGTGATTTCACCTTTTACCATCACAAAATGCAGGTCACCACGCGCTAAATCGCGGTAGGTGCGCAGTTCAAATTCGCCGTAAAGGGTTTCTACCTTGCGGGTATTGATACAGGCAACGGTTTTCTCTTTGGTGGCGCGATAGTGAATCAGGTCGGCAATGGTACCGATTTTTAAGCCATGTTGCTCGGCAAATCGCTCGAGATCTGCGCGACGCGCCATTGAGCCATCGGCATTCATGACTTCTACAATAACTGCAGCCGGCTCAAAGCCAGCCAGGCGCGCAAGATCGCAACCGGCTTCGGTATGGCCTGCACGGCTCATAACGCCACCGGGCTGGCTCATTAAAGGGAAAATGTGGCCGGGCTGGACTATATCGCTGGCTTTGGCGTTGGCCTTAACCGCGGCACGCACCGTCAAGGCACGGTCGGCAGCGGAAATACCGGTACTCACACCTTCGGCTGCTTCAATGGATACGGTGAAATTGGTTGTATGCTGCGATTTGTTGTCCGTCACCATCAAGGGCAAATCCAGCTGTTTGCAGCGTTCCTGGGTGAGCGTCAGGCAGATGAGCCCGCGTGCATGGGTCGCCATAAAGTTGATGTCTTCAGGACGCACTTGTTCGGCGACCATAATCAGGTCACCTTCGTTTTCACGGTCTTCGTCATCCATCAGGATAACCATTTTGCCGTGACGCATATCTTCAATCAGTTCTTCAATCGTGCTGAGTTGCGTGGGTTTGGCTTGCTGCATACATACTCTCTAAATAAATACTCTCTGTATCAACTTTCTTTAAATGAATTGGGGTCAGTGTGGTCTTTCGGTTGGCGATTAAAAAAAATAACCAGATCGCCTGGGGTACATATTTTTCCGTAGAGCGGATTCAACTGTGTATGTTTGATGGATCGCCCTGTTCTTTGTGCAATACGTGCAATTAAATCTTCAACGCTATCACTGTCTATCCGAAGGTCGGAATAAAGATTATCTATCCAGCGTAACGGGAAATCCTGTTTCAGCGGAATTTCGAATTGGATTTCCTCGTATACCGCCCTGACAATCAGCGTATCAATATTCCTTAAATCCTGTTCGCGCGAAAATGTGCAGAGGGATTCACCCTGGCGCCGGGTCATTAATCCGTTGAAATATGATTTTGCCCGGACATCTTCATAGACAACCAAACCAATAAGCAATATCACCGCCAAAACAGTGAGTATTGGATGCACCCACAAAATATAGAGCCCTGCACAAGCCAATACCGACAATACCAACCACCCCACAAGGCCAAAGGCTTGCGGTTTGTATTTAGGCATAAGGCGTGAGGGTGTGCGCATTACATAAAACCGTTTTTGGCTAAAAATTCCAGTGTAATGCCACTTTGTCCTTCACTTTCCGCGGCTTTGTCACCAAGCATCAATCGCTCCAGATAGCGCGCCAGTACATCCACTTCAAGATTCACGCTGGAGCCAGCGTGATAGCTGTCCATAATGGTTTCCTTAAGTGTATGTGGAACAATGTTTAATTCAAATTCTGCACCATCAACTTTGTTTATCGTCAGACTAGTGCCATCAACCGTAATCGAGCCTTTGTGGGCGATATATTTGGCCAAGGCTTTAGGTGCGCGGATGCGGATGCGCTCGGAGCGAGCGTCGGGATGGCGGCTCACGACTTCCCCAATACCATCCACGTGACCACTGACGATGTGACCCCCCAGGCGAGTTTGCGGTGTGAGGGCTTTTTCCAGGTTAACGCGTTGGCCGATTTTCCAATTGGGTAGACTGGTGTTATCAAGGGTTTCGCGCGATACATCTGCCCAATAGCCATCGCCGGGCAAATCAACAACCGTGAGGCATACGCCGTTGGTCGCAATGGAATCCCCCAGGCGAACATCCGCCAAATCCAGTCCGTTAGTCTTGATGCGCAGGCGCAAATCACCATTCTTTGGCTGGAGCGCCACAACTTCACCAATTGCTTCAATGATGCCAGTGAACATAGTCGGTGTTCCTATTATGACGGTCTATTTATGACGGCCTATTTATGGTGGCCTATTTTGTGTAACGGCCTATTCTGGACGTTCGCATTGACAATAAGGGTACAACACCATGCAAAGCTTATAAGTTGGCGCCACCAATTTCGAGCGTGTTTTTAACGCGTTTTAATCGAAAAACCCGATCAAGCAATCAGGCGATAAAACTATTATTCGTAGTAGGTGCGGCAGCCACTTTTATGCTGAGATCAATAACTTTGGTGCGCGCAATCAAATCGTGCAAGCAACGCTTATCCTGGCGGAAAACCATTAATACATCAGCGATACGTAAAATGATTCCGACCATGGGCAGCATTCCCATCAACCACTGGGAAAAATAACGCTGCACGATCAGTGGCATAAACGCCGGCTTTCGATTATCAATGGTAACAATCGCAATGCCCATTATTTTTTTTCCGATGGTTTGGCCATATTGGTATAGCAAAAAACCATGCAATACAAAAAAAGAAATGAAGGGTGAAAACGTGAGTAATATTTTTGAACGCTCGGGAAGCGCGACTAATTTTGCGATGAGTTCCGCTTGCGCAGCCTGGATATCAGCTGTGTTACCTGGCTCAAGGCCGAGATAGCGCATAAAAAACATCAGCACTACTGCCATCAAAAAAATATCAATCACAAACGCCAGAAAACGCTTGTTGTATGAGGCCGTATTGTCACCGCCGACAGGTTGGAAATCATTTTGTTGATCGTTCAAAGCTTTACCTATTTACGCCATGGTAGTGCGATTAGCCGCAACGCACAGCTTACAAAAGTTACTAATATTCGGTATCGGGAACGGCGGTAATTCGCCAGTCGGTTCCCACGGCACGCATATCGCTGATCTTGAGCGGCAGCGCAGATGACATGGTGGCTAATGGCAAATCAAACAAGGGACGCGCACTGCTCCCGAGTAATTTGGGTGCCATGTAAATAATGACTTCGTCGACCAATCCGCGCCGCAAAAAGCTGGCCGCCAGGGTGGCGCCGGTTTCCACCAAGACTTCATTACATTGGCGTTTTGCCAATTCCGTTAAAAGTGCATTGAGATTAATGCGACCATCATTGGCTGGCAAGGCAATAAATTCTACATGCGCTGGCCATCCTTCCAGTTTATCAGGCTCGGCATGGCCGTTATGCACCAGGAGTATGGGGGTTTCCTGCGCGAGGATTTTTGCTTTGCGGCTGAGGCGCACATTGGAATCCAGGATCACACGCAGGGGTTGTTTAGCGGCGGCAGCTTCAGCGTCCAGCATTTCCAGCTCGTCCACACGCACCGTGAGCGATGAGTTGTCCATCAAAATAGAACCTATACCACTGATAATGGCGCAGCTTCGGGCACGCAAGCGCTGGACATCACCACGTGCTTTTTTTCCAGTCACCCATTGGCTCTCACCACTTGCCATGGCGGTACGACCATCCAGGCTCATGCCCATTTTGCAGCGAACAAACGGCAGTTTGCGCTCCATGCGTTTGATAAAACCGGGGTTGAGCGCGCGGGCATCGTCTTCTAGCAAAGGACCATCGACCTGAACGCCCGCATCCCGCAAATAATCCAGGCCACGACCGGCTACCAGCGGATTGGGATCTTCCATCGCATACACAACGCGAGCTACTCCGGCAGCGACCAATGCATGGCTACAGGGGCCGGTTTTTCCGGTGTGACTGCAAGGTTCGAGGGTGACGTAGGCAGTAGCGCCTTGTGCATTTTCACCTGCCGCAGCCAGGGCATTGACTTCGGCATGGCCTTCGCCAGCGCGGATGTGCCAGCCCTCGCCCACAACGGCACCATTTTTCACCAATACACAACCTACCCGCGGATTGGGCATGGTGGTGTAACGGCCACGCTCCGCCAACCGGAGCGCTTGCGCCATAAAGGGATAATCGGCTGAGGTAATCGGCATGTTAAAGCTTGTCTGATTCTGGCTGTTGTTCGAGGCGGTCGATTTCCTGGCGGAACTCGTTCAGGTCTTTAAAGCGACGATAGACTGATGCGAAACGTACGTAGGCAACTTCGTCGAGCTTTTGCAATTGCTCCATCACTTTTTCGCCAACGGCAATGGATTTAACTTCGCGCTCGCCCGTTGCCTGCAAAAAATGCTTGATATGGTTAATCGAGGATTCAATGGCCTCAATGCTCACCGGACGCTTTTCCAGCGCGCGCAACAAACCGGCGCGCAATTTGTTTTCGTCGAAAGGTTCGCGGGTGCCATTTTGCTTGATGATGCGCGGCATCACCAATTCCGCGATTTCAAAAGTAGTAAAGCGTTCATGGCAGGACAGGCACTCGCGGCGACGGCGCACCTGATCGCCTTCAGCCACCAGGCGGGAATCGATAACTTTGGTATCTTCGGCACTACAGAAAGGACAATGCATATGATCAGCCCACGTAAAAACAAGTGGGGCGCATGGTAGCACAAATACGCTGTTAACGAACGCATAGGAGGATGCCCTAAATCAGGGACTAACCTCCAATCACTTACTCCAATTTTCACCGCTAAAAAATCCAGGCAGGTTTCACTCCACCCGGACGCGCTGTCATTTTCGTAACTGCAAACAGCTTAAAGATTATTTAAATAATCCAGCAAACTTTGTTTGTTCGCCGCACTCGCCGCGTTGTAATTTGCTTTTGCTGTGGCAGCTTCGCCGTTGTGACGCGCAATTGCGGCATCAAAGGTTGTGCTGGCGCCATCGTGCATTAGCGAATTTGTCGCGTTATTTCCTGAGCGAACATACGCACTCAAACCAATTCCCCACAAAGGCGCTGTACGGAAATAACCTTCGCCCAAATCGTGTAACAATACATCCGTGTAAGGATGGATGGTTTGGTTGCTCAGCTCAGGGAAATTTGCATCAACACCGGTTGTCGCAGTCATCTTATGACAGGCAGCACAACCCATGGTGTTAAATAAATTATGGCCTGCATGAGCGGTTAAATTTGTGCGCGGTGTTGGTACCGCAACCAATTTAATGTATGTCGTTAATTGATCCAAACGCTGGTCAGAAATTTCCTGCGGACCAAAACCGGTGAAGCTGCTGCCAACGCCCATATCATCATGCAAGGCTTTTGCAATTTGTTGGCGAATAGTGGCGGTTTGCGCACGCCATCCATAACGACCCACCTGCTGTACACCATTCACAGTGACGTTGCTTACGCGCCCGCCATTTTGTGTTGCCCATGAGCGAATTGTTGCTTCAGGAATTGCTTCAATTAAACCGAGGCCAATTAATTTTGGTGGCACAACATCTTGTCGCGGTGCTTGCAAATTTCCCGTCGTATTTAATGAATGACATTGTGTGCACGACGGCTGGATCGCATTAGTTGCCATGCCTGCCAATTCCGGCATTGGCAAATTACCATTCACTGCTTGCGGGCCTGGCATAAATTCTTCGATGTATTCACCAGTTGACATATTACTGTGCAATACGCGGCGTCCCATCAACCAATCCGCAATGTGGTTTGCGCCCATATTATAAGCGTGCTGGCTGTACGCAAAACGTTGCTGTGCTCCGCCACTGGCTGATAATTGTGGAACTGTAGTGGCGCCGCCAAGCTGTGCAAAACTATCGTTGATATTGGTTGGGCCAATCATTGGATCGCGATTATTTACAACAAAACCCTGACCTAAAACATAACGCATGGTTTGGCCATAATAATTCACGTTGTCGCCGGTTATTTGCGCGCGATCAAAACTGATTGTGGTTTCAAATTCAATTTGCGCACCCTGTGCAAAAGGACGATCAATATTTTGCCAGGGCTGCATCACAGCTCGCCATTTTGTTGCGGTATTACGTTGGGCCTGGGTTGCGTTGCAACCTGCCACCGTTGAACCATCAGGCAAGACAATATCCATCACAGCACCATACATAAAGTTGGTTTCGTCGCCGTAAATTTTGTGATAACGCCAGTTGGGAACCTGCTGGTTGCAATCTTTATTATTGCCACCGGAATCAGACATGGCCGCTGGCACAGCGCCTTGCAAGGTGACAACCACACAAGGTTGCGTTGTATTACATGCAGCTTGTCGTTGCGATGCAGCTTCAGGGCGTGTGTAATCGCGCAATTCAACGGAACCAAACCGCGCAACCCAATATTCAATATTGAAATTATTAAAGTCGCTAACACTTAATTCATGGCGAACACGGAAACGTTCGGCGTACGTTGAAATCAATACACCATTTTCCAATCGCGTAGATGCCGCAGGCCAATTATTGGCAGATGAAACGCTGCTTGCCGTTGAAGATGCAAGGCTAGATTGAACAGAACTATTTTTTGACGAAGAATTTGCACTTGTGTTTGCAGCTGAACTTGCACCACCCGTCGCACAAGGAGAATTCGTTACGCCACCACCCGGAGCAACACTGGTTATGGTAGCGATGCATTGTCCACTTGCATTATCTTGCACTTTAAATTGCAATGAATAATTTGTGCCCGCTGTAACGCTGAACGAATATTCATAACGCGAACCATTTTTAACCGCAGTGCGACAATCGCCGTTCAAACACAAATAAACCCAATTGGCAGTTTGGTTTCCTACTGGATGATAAGCCAAACCATTGGATTGCAATCCAAATACATACGCAGCTGAACTTGTTGCAGCCGATGTAGTAACAGCTGAACTTTTTGATGAGCTTGCAACAGATGAAACACTTGAAGCCGCTTGTGGTGTTGCAGTGACACGGCTACTTATTTTTTCACCGGCAGCATTAACAGCCGCAACCGTAAAATCGTAAGCAAAACCATTTGATAAACCACTGACAGAAATAGTTGTTGATGGCGTTGTCAACGAACTGCCTAACGTTGCCGTTGAAAAACCATAATTAATTCGATAGCTGGTTGCGTTGGCAATTGCATTCCAATTTAACGCAACGCTGCCATTACCTGCGATAGCATTTACTGTCGGTGCCGTCGCAGGTGCAGGAACTGATGATGATTGCGATGAAGCGGATGAACCCGCATTTGAACAGGCATAATTTAAATAGGTTGCATCCGTTGGCCCCGGCAACCAGTCGACGCGACTGTAATTACCCTGGATTCGAAATTTGAATTGGTCACCTGCATCGCAATGCAAGGTTGTTGTATACACATAACGCCAATAACCATTAGCCAAACTTGTTTCAGTGGCACCACTAACAGTCGTGTATGAATAAACATTATTTTCATACGCGCTTAACCACATGCCGCCGGTTTTTCGCTCATTAAAAGTAAAGTCCAGGACCACATTTCCCTGCGCATTTTGCGAAGCAGATATTCCTGTTGTCTGCGCGTGCGAGCTAACCGCCGTTGATAACCCGAACAATAAAGAACAGGCTACGAACGCTTTGGTAATGACATTACTCATTTTATTCGCCTCATTAAATACATTATTTTTTATTTCGCTTTAAAAAAGCATTGCCAGGAAAAACAGTGCTGGCTTCATTACTGAAGCCGCACCGAAAATATTACGCAGGGAAAAGCACTAGAACCCTATTAAGGTAAAACACATTGGTTGGTAAATGTTTTTGTCTGTGCACCTGTGGTGTATTGGCCCGGCGCTGCAGCTTGTTCTACTTTAAATTCCACGCTGTAGCTTTGACCTAAAACAGCAGGTACTGTGCGACGGTAGTAGCCATTCGTTAAAGTTCCTGCACGGCAATCACCATTTACACACACATAATTCCACGCTGCAGACCAACCGAGGTTTTTGTGATACACCGTCATGTTGGTATTGTTGCTATACGCAATACCAAAATCAGGGCATGAATTTGCAGCGGATGAAGATGAGGATGATTTGCTGGAAGATGCTGAACTCACTACCGATGATTTTGATGAGCTTGCCGCAGAACTTGTTGTTCCAGAACCTGCGCAAGGTGATGAAGTCACACCTTGGCCTGGCAACACGTTTGCAGCATCAGCAATACATTGGCTCGTTGCGTTGTCCTGGATTTTGTATTGCAGGTTGTAAGTGGTGTTCGGGTTAACGGTAAATTTATATTCATAACGATTGCCATTTTTAGTTGCCTGGCGGCAATCACCATTCAAACATAAATAAACCCAGGTACCTGTCTGACCACCATTTACGTGGTAAACAGTACCGTCAGTTTGCAAACCAAATACATAATTTCCTGATGCAGTTGACGATGTTGTTGACGACGACGCCTTGCTTGATGAAGTTGCTGCAATACTTGATGAGACAGAAGACCTGCTTGAAGATGTTGTTGCAGTCGAACTGGTAGAGCTTGCAGTGCCGCTACCCGCTTGCGCATAAAACGCTTTATTCATTTCTGTTTTGAAATTCGCAAGCACAGTGGCATCAGCCTGGATGCTGGTCACACCCCAATAACCTGATGCACATGCGGCAGAACCCGGTGCGCAATACCAGCGACCTTGCGATTGCCAATCAGTGTTGATGTAAGACACCGCGCGCAATTGATCTTTGTTGTCATAAATCCACTGGAAATAATCGGCAAAGAATGCATTCCAGATTGCTTGCCCATTCGCAAAACTTTGTGTGTTTGCGCGGCCAGCGGTACAGCTAAAAGTTTTCGCGGCCAGATCAAATGCTTGTGGTGCAGATTCAGCAATCATCGCTGGCTTGCCGTGGCTGCGCGCAAAATTTACCAATGCATTTTGCAAAACACGTGGTGTGGTATCAGGAACAGTCCAAGGCTTGGAGGCATCCTGACAAGACCATTGATAGGTTAAATATGACGTGCCTGCGAAATAGGAAATCGCAACCCAATCCACATAAGCATCACCCGGATACCAATCGGTGTAATGTTGTGTTGGATTTGGTGAAACCTGATAACCATAGGTTGGATCACCATCATCAGGATAAGTCGCCGCTTGCCACACAGTCGCAACGTTGGTTGCACCTAATTGTTTGATGCGAGTTGCAATCCAGATAAAAGCACTTTTATAAAATGCTGTGTTGTAGCAATTCCATGGACCATCAAATTCATAACCGATACGCAAATAAACCGGACGACCATCTGCTTTAAACGAATTGATCATACGATCCATTGCATAACGCCATTGATAGCTCAATGATGAAGGATCGGATGGATTACCAACATCAGCATCTTGCGTACCTGCAATTGCACGCAAAGGTTGGTTACCGCAATTTGCCCATTCGTCAGAAAGATACAGACCTACCGCGAGCGCAACTTTTTTTCCGTTAGCGAGGTTATCGTAATCGCTCAATGTCTCAGCGAAATTAACTTCACCATTATTGTTGTCCACGGGTGGGCCTTCGATGCCACTCACATACATGGTTGCATCAGCGGGCGCGCTATTCGCGTGGGTTGCTTTTGGCAACACGGAAACATAGAGCGTAACGCCGCCCGGTTTTGGCATGGTTGAATGTGCGGGGTTGGTTAACACATCCGTTTTATATTGGCGCAAGGTTGTAGTGTCCTGCCCCATAATAAAAAGAACTTTGTCATTGGCGGGCAAATTGACTGCGCCCGCATTAATGGCGGCATGGCCAACGGACGAACAAAGTCCGCTAACCAACAGCCCGGTGAGGCATAATAATTTTTTCATTGTAAATTCCTGCAAAATTAGATTTATGTAACAGGTAGTAGGTTTATAAAAACAACTAACAGATTTATAGAAACAGCATTTAACAGATGTAGTGTTGTTATTATTTTTTTGGGTCTCAAGTTCGAGATTAAGTAAAACGTAAACTCAAACCCGCATTTTTTCGCGATATTCTGTTGGAGTCATTCCCACTTGTTTGCGGAACAATGTAAAAAAAGTGGACTTACTGGAAAAGCCTGCAGACTCATATATCTCTTGAAGACTTTTTTCCGACCACTCCTGCGACGACAAATATTCTTTTGCCGCTTCAAGGCGATAATGATTGATAAACTCAAAATAATTTTGTTGGAATTCACGATTGATAAGGTTGGATAGTTGCCGTACCGGCATTGCAACCAAATGTGCGAGCCGCTCAATATTTAAATTGTGTTTGGCGTATAAGGCTTCTGCGCGAATACGTTGATCCAATGTTTGTTTGAGCTCCGCAAGGTTAATGTTATCTGCGGTCAAGCCCGGATCAATTGCGGTTTCAATGACAGGCTCTTTAATACTTTTGATTTTGCGCGCATGGACAAGCCCCGCAAAAAATACAAAATTCATCATCACCAGGTTTAAAAAACCCGCGGAATGCATAATGACTTGCTCGAACCACCAGGGCGCCCAATTGTAAAAAAATGGCGGCAATATTTGCAGCACCCAAATCACTAGATAACCCGCAGCAAAAAGCTGCAACCAAAAAAACTCCATGTGCTCAAGGCTGCAAAAATGATTTTTTAATTGTTCTGAATAGCGTTTGATAAACAATAAACTTTTGGTGCCGTAAAAAACAGAAACGCCAAATCCAATGACACTGACCAATACGAAAGGACGCCAAAATAAAGCAATCAATAATGGATTCCAAACCCATGGCAACACAACAGCCAGCGTTATCAACAACCCGAAGGGAAACCAATAGGTAGTGGAAAATTTATAACGCCCATAAGCCAGGGTTTTTATATAGGCATACAACAAAATACCCTGCGTATAAAACACGCTGGTAATTAATGAAAATCCCATTTCATTTAATACATGGCTTAGCAGCCCCGCGCCATACGGATTGTAAAGGCAGAAAAAACAAAACTGCCCCAAACCAATAGAACCAATAAAAGCCATCAATAAATAATGGCTGATGTGGCGATCTGATCGGCTGAATAGCAATCCACAAAAAATGATGGACTGGAAAACCAGCATAAAAATAATCAAATCGTAAGCATTAAAATGCGGATCGTTGAGGAACAATAGAAACTTCATGTGCGCATCCAATTATTATTGTGATATTGGACATCCGTGAAATCCCTCTTTACCTGCATTAGATAAAATTTATTGACAGGTAAAATGAACATCGCTAATGTTATCGTTAACAATCGTAAAGATCAAGACCCTGCATTTACCTTTTACAAATACTAACTAAACTCAAGTGACAGGTATGAGCACAGCGGCATTGCCCAAACTATGGGAAAAGCTCAGAAGATACCGGATTTAACCAGTACATTTTCCGCAACAACTACCTATAAAAGGCTCACCATGCATAAAACTCGCTTTCTCCGAACAGCTGCTGCCCTGCTCTTTAGCAGTTTGGTGGCACTCCACACCTACGCTGAACCAATCGTTATAAAGTCACAATCAATTGGTAATGACAACGACAGATACGCCTTTGAAATGCTGCAACTTGCCCTTGGTTACGCCAATGGCAAGTATAAAATTACCAGTGACACCGCTACCGACAAAACCCTCTCACGCACAATGAATGAGATAGAAAGTGGCGATGTAGACATTATGTGGACCGCCACCGATCAAGAAAAAGAAGACCTGATGCTCCCTATCCGAATTCCGCTGTATAAAGGTTTATTTGGCTATCGGATTTTTATCATCAACAAAGATAATCAGGCCAAGTTCAAAAATGTCCAAACCTTTGATGACCTGAAAAAGCTGACACTTGGGCAAGGCACGGCATGGGCCGATACCAAAATCCTGGAGGCCAATGGTTTAAACGTGGTTAAAACCATGAAATATCCCAGCTTGATTTATATGGTTGATGGTGGCCGTTTCGATGCCTTCCCGCGCGGAGTCCATGAACCCTGGGCTGAAGTCAAAAATTATCCCAAATTAAATTTAATGGTTGAGCCGAACCTGATGCTCGTCTACAAAATGCCGTTTTATTTATTCGTGAATAAAAACAATAGCAGTTTGGCTAAAGATATCGAACAAGGTTTTAACCAGGCAATTGCTGATGGCAGTTTCAATAAGCATTTTTTTGCGAATCCAGCAGTAAAAGAAGTTATTGAAAATGCAAATCTGCGTAATCGCAAAATATTTGAATTGAAAAATCCCAGCTTGCCGGAAAAAACACCTGTTGATCGGGCTGAATTGTGGTTGGATCTTAATAAGTTTTAATCTTTGCTAATCCGCTAAAGTGTTATTTGAATACAGCTATAGGTTTTAGCAAATGTGTCGTCAATAATCGGCATTCTTATAATGATGTTTTGGGCAATAAAAAAGGCAGCCTTTTCAGGGCTGCCTTTTTCAAATACATAGAAGATTATTCAGCGTAAACCGGGAAGTCTTTGCAAAGTGCAGCTACTTTGGTTTTCACGTTTGCGATAACGTCGTCAGCATTGCCAGCTTCCAACGCATCAAAAATGTCGCAAATCCAGTTGGTCAGTTGCACACACTCGGCTTCCTTGAAACCGCGAGTGGTCACTGCTGGCGTACCCACACGAATACCAGAGGTCACGAAGGGTGAACGTGGATCGTTTGGAACCGCGTTTTTGTTGACGGTGATGTGCGCTTTGCCCAAGGCTTCGTCAGCATCTTTACCTGAGTAGGACTTACCAATCAGGTCAACCAGCATCAAATGGTTTTCAGTACCGCCAGATACGATTTTGATACCGCGCTCGATAAAGGTTTTCGCCATGGCTTTGGCATTCTTGGCAACTTGCGCCTGGTAAGCCTTGTATTCCGGTGTCATCGCTTCTTTGAAGCAGATCGCTTTACCGGCGATAACGTGCATCAATGGACCACCCTGGCCGCCCGGGAATACTGCAGAATTCAGCTTTTTCTCAATCTCTTCATTGGCTTTGGCCAGGATCAAACCACCACGGGGACCGCGCAGGGTTTTGTGGGTAGTCGTGGTAGTCACGTCGGCAATTTGCACCGGGTTAGGATACAAACCGGCAGCCACCAAACCGGCAACGTGTGCCATATCCACAAACAGGTAAGCACCCACCTTATCGGCGATTTCACGGAAACGCTGCCAATCCACCACCTGTGAGTAAGCAGAGAAGCCCGCTACCACGACCTTTGGCTTGTGTTCCAGCGCCAGACGCTCAACTTCGTCGTAATCGATCAAACCAGTCTCCGGGTTCAAACCGTACTGGATGGCGTTGTAGTACTTGCCCGATGAACTCACTTTTGCACCGTGGGTCAAGTGACCGCCATGAGCCAGGCTCATACCCAAAATAGTATCGCCCGGAGCACACAAGGCTGCGTAAACCGCCTGGTTAGCTTGTGAACCTGAGTGTGGTTGTACGTTGGCGAAATCAGCACCAAACAATTGCTTTGCACGCTCGATGGCCAAAGATTCCGTCACATCTACGTATTCGCAACCACCGTAGTAACGCTTGCCCGGATAGCCTTCGGCGTATTTGTTGGTCAACTTGGTGCCCTGGGCTGCGATCACCATGGGGCTGGTGTAGTTTTCAGAAGCAATTAACTCGATGTGCTCTTCCTGGCGCTTGCCTTCATTTTGGATGGATGCCCAAATTTCAGGGTCAAAAGAAGCGATCGTTTGGTTTTTATCAAACATAGATGAGTCCTAAGCTGACCGGCAAGATCCCGAACGGGTACCGGGTTAATGGGAAGGGTTAAAAATGTAGGCCGGCATTGTACATCAATCGGCCAAATTTCTGCCACGCAAAAAACTCATCTGGCACGAGAATTTGGCTCATGCAGATGCCTCATACAACGCCAAAACCAACCTGGGTTCGGTGCCGCACAGATACCAAGTGAGTAGATTTGTTACAAAGTCGCTGCAAATCTGAATTGCCAAAACAGGTTTGCACCATGTGCGCGCAATGTCATTTTTTTAGTTCATCGCATGAACTTTTTCTGTACACAAACGCACTCGCCACTAGCAATTGGTTCATTGAATTTAATGGGTTTGGCAATGAAAGGCGCGTCAGCCAAGATGATCTGTATGCGAATTAAGTCCTTATCAATAAAGGGATTTAATTCAAATTCCAATCACGTTTTGGGCCGCCGTTGCGAACCCCGGATTAACACGACTTTGCAGTTTGGGCCTTGGTTTTGCATCAGCTCCATGACTTGCACAGCAAAAGGTATCTGCCCCGAGTTAGCAGCCTGATAAACGCTAACTCTCAACCGAAAAGGAAAATGATGAATGAATAGTTTTCAACGATTGATTTCAGGCCTGGTGATGTTGGTAGCTGCGACGCCCTTTGCCTACGCTCAGTCCAACTATTCAATGGGTGCCGGTGACGAGGTGCGGATGACCGTTTATGGCCAGCCCGAACTCGCTACCGAAGGCCAAATCAACACCGACGGCACATTGGAAATCCCGCTCCTGGGGACAGTCAAAATTGCCGGACGCTCAAGCGGTGATGCCGCAAAAATGATTGCCGAACGCTACCAAAGCGGCAACTTCCTCAAAAGTGCCCAGGTGAATTTGTTGGTCACCAAATATCGCAGCCAGGTGGTTTCAATCCTCGGCAAAGTTAACCGTCCCGGAAAACTGGTACTCGAAGGCTCAACCTCGCTCACCCAGGCGATTGCATGGGCAGGTGGCGTTGCCGATGCCGGTAGCGAGCGCCTGGTCCTGGTGCGCACTGACGCCAGCGGCAAACAGCAACGCCGCGAATATGACTTGCAAAAACTCCTTGGCCGCGAGGCAGACAGCAGCACCGAGGTGTGGCTACAGGATGGCGATACGATTTATGTGCCCCATGCGGATCGTTTCTATGTGAGCGGGGAAGTCCGCATACCTGGCATGTATGCACTTGATCGCCCCTTGAACGTGATGCAGGCCATAGGTGTTGCGGGCGGCCCAACCAACCGCGCCAGCGATCGTTCAGCCAAGCTTTATCGCAAACAAGCCGATGGTTCAGTCAAGGAACTGAAGGCCAAACCTGATGACAAGGTACTGGATGGTGATGTCATGGTCGTCCAGGAAAGCCTGTTCTAACAGCACCTCGTTAAACAGAAAAAACCGCTTTTTTAAGGAACCTATATGATGAACCTTGATACCTTATTACGCATTTTGTACGCACGCCGCATGACCATTGGTGGTGTGGCAATTGTCGTCATTGTGCTGGCCGTGCTGGTAACACTTCTTATGCCCAGCCTTTATACGGCGAGCACCGATTTAATTATTGATGGCAAAGGCCAGGACCCGGTCAGCGGCCAGGCTGCACCTACGCGATTGATGTCCGGCTACCTGGTTACCCAATCGGAAATTATCCGCAGCCGCAATGTGGCCAATAAGGTTATCGACCAACTGAAGCTCATGAGTTCACCGGATATGGCAAACGAACTGAGCTTGCCCGACGATCCGGAAAAACGTCGTAAAACCTTGCTCACTTACATGAATAAAGGTTTGAGTGTCGACACCGAGCATGACAGCAATGTGTTGACTATTAATTTCAGCGCACGCAATCCTGCACTCGCAGCGCAAATCGCTGATGCTTATGCGCAGGCCTATATCCAAACCAACCTGGAATTGCGTATTGAACCCGCCAAGCAAATTACCCGTTGGTATGATCAACAGCTTGCCACGCTGCGTACCAGCCTGGTTGCGAAACAAGAAGCTTTATCGTCCTACCAGGAAAAGCACGACATATTGGTGACCTCTGACCGCCTCGACCTCGAATCGGCCAAGTTATCGGAATTATCATCCATGTTGATTGCTGCACAGAATGAGCGCATCAACAGCACGACACGCAACCAAATAACCAATCGCAACGCCCTGCCCGCGCAAGCCCTGGATAATCCGCAAGTGCAACGGCTTTCAGGAGAACTGGCGCAAGCACAGGCAAAATTGAGCGATTTATTGACCCGGGTGGGAGAAAACCATCCGCAATATCGCCAAACCCAGGGCGAGGTGAATTCTTTAAATGCCCAACTCAACCAGGCGTTGCGCTTCATCAACGGCAGCGTGAAATCGTCTGTTGAGCTATCGCAAAGCCGCGAGGAACAGCTCAAGGCAGATTTGGCCGCGCAAAAAGAACGCGTATTGCAGCTGAGCCGCAACCGCAATGAACTGACCCTGTTAAAGCAGGAAGTAGATAACGCCCAAGCCGCTTACGATGCAGCCCTGGCACGCGCAACCCAAACCAAATTGGAAAGCCAGATCGCGCTCACTGATATTTCCATCCTTAACACCGCCACCATACCAACGCGACCAACCTCGCCCAAAACGGCAATGAACCTGGTTTTGGGTGTTATGGCGGGAATTCTGCTGGGCGTGGCTACCGCGCTCTGCCGCGAATGGATAGATAGAAGAGTACGCAATACCCAGGATTTGGAGCAAGGCTTGGGCTTGCCAGTGCTCGCTTACGTGCCTTCCGCCCACGGCAACCTGTTTACCAAAAATAATTTCTTCACCCGGTTGTTCGCTTCCAACAGGGATTACGCTACCAGCAAGGGTTTCACCAAAAAAGATTTCACGACCAACAAAAGTTTCACTAAAGGGGTGATGCAATGAACGAATTTGCACAAGCCACACCGGCTTCAATTGCGCGTCCGGAACTGATTGGCAAAGAAATGGTTAACAAAATAGGCCGCATGCTGGAAAGCCGCGGCAAAATTACACGCGATGAGTTCAAAGCCATTATCGCCGTCCAGAATGAGCGCGATTTGCGTTTTGGCGATGCAGCCCTGTTATTAGGTCTGGTTCAGAATGACGACATCAAAGCAGTATTGGCCGAGCAGTTTTCCTATACTACACCGCCAGACCATAACTCCGGCCTCAACCCGCGCCTGATTGCCGCCTTTCAACCCGAAAGCGCACAAACAGAAGCTTTGCGCAGCCTGCGCAGCGAACTTTTATTGCGTTATTTCAATCGCGGCTCGCACCTGAGCCTGGCCATTGTCGGTAGCGAAGACGCCAACGGAATCGCCCTGACTGCATCCAATTTGGCCATCACCTTTGCACAATTGGGGATTCGCACCTTGTTGGTCGACGCCAACTTACGTAGCCCCCAATTGCACAAACTCTTTGGCCATAACGAACGCGATTTCGGTTTGTCCGACCTTATTGCCGAACGGGCAGAAGTAGAGCCCACTGCACTTTCATCGCTGGGCTCACTGTGGGTACTTGCATCAGGCACACAGCCGCCAAATCCACAGGAATTGTTGGCCAGCAAGCAATATGCAGAAAAGTTACAGACACTGGCGGCGCAGTTTGAAGTCACCATCATCAACACGCCGCCATTGGACAACGTTAAAGACGCCCAGCTAATTGCTGCCCATTCCGGCGCAGCCTTGGTCGTAGTGCAGGAAAATGTCTCTCGCCTGAAAGAAGTAGACGCTATTTGCAACAACTTGCGTGGGGTCGGCGTGCGTTTGCTGGGCGCTGCGCTCCAGCAATAATCCGGTAATTGATAGAGGTAAGGATGAAACGTTCAAACCTCCACTCATGGACTGATGATGTGGTTTCTCCCGGGTTGAAAAACTCGCCAATTGAGCAAAGTTCGACCGGCAGCCGTTTTGATGACCGTGCAATCATCGCCATTGTGATTGCCACTATCGCTTACCAGGCGGTGCTGTGTTTTCTCAACGGCCACGGCTTGTCTGCATCGCGGGCGCTGCTGGGACTTTCCGAAGGCGTGATTCTTACGGCGTGCCTGCCGTTCATCGCCCGGCGCCTGCTCCCCGGGGTCATGATTGTTATCGCAGTTTCCGGCGCAATGTTCTGCTTGCAGGCTTTGCTCAGCGGCCAGTTGAATATCAAAACCTTCCGCGACTTGGCAATTCCGCTGTGCTATCTGTGGCTGGGTTGCAACATTGGCCGCATCGATATTGCCAGCAAAGCACTGGCCTATGCCATTGGCGTTGTCCTTTTCCTTGGCGCCTTTGAACTGTTTTTTGTGGATCAATATACCAACGTCTTCAATATCATGAGTTACTACGTAAACACCGGTAACCTGGAAGCCGCACCTGAATATACTGATAGCAAGTTGCAGCTGAATGGTATCCGCCCTGAAGGCATAGGGCGCACACTCTTGCCCGCGCTCCTTGGAAGCCATCGCATCTCCTCGGTTTTCCTTGAACCCGTTTCACTGGGAAACTTCGCCACTATTTGCGCCGCCTGGGGTTTAAGCCTGGATAAGAGCCAGCTGCGCAAAATCCTGTTTTTTGTGTCCATGGCAATCGTGATGATTGTGATTTCCGATTCACGTTTCGCCCTGACAACCGTAAGCCTGATGATCCTGCTGCGCCTGCTCATTAGCGGTAAAGCGCTTTACCTACCCATAGTTGCCCCCTTTGGAGCGGTAATCCTGTTGCTTTTCTTAGGCATGGATGGCGGCAAGTTCACTGAAGATAGTTTTAGCGGACGTTTGGCGCTCTCCGGCCAGGCGCTCCATGAATTTACACTTTCCACGCTGTTTGCCACCTCAGTCGCAAAACCTTATGCCGACATGGGATATGCCCATTTGATCTCTGCATTCGGGCTACCTATTTCATTGATGCTGTGGTTCAGCATCTGGTTTTTGCCGATGCCAGATGAACAAGGCCATCGCTTCCGCGCATTTGCGTCCATCTACATCGTATTGATTCTCTGTGTGAGCGGCTATTCGCTCTACGCACTTAAAACCTCGGGCGTGCTGTGGTTTTTAATGGGTTGCTGCCTGAAAAATCCGGCACCCGTTCCGCAAAAACCTTTGGATGTCAAAAAAGAAATGACGCTTGCGCCCGTTTTGATTGACGTAAACAACCGAATCAGGAGAAGAACGGATGCCTGTTAAAGTCACCCATATTGTTCGCCAATATTTACCGTCTATTGGCGGCATGGAAGAAGTTGTACGTAACATTGCCATGCACCAGGTGCGGAAGGGCCAGGCAACGCGCATCATCACGCTTAACCGTTTGTTCCGAAATACTGAGGAACAATTACCTGCGCGTGAAATGATTGATTGCATTGAAGTGGTTCGCCTGCCCTATTACGGCTCCAGCCGCTATCCCATTTGCCCCTCCATTTTGGGCGAATTGGGCGATGCGGATGTTATCCACGTCCACGGTGTAGATTTCTTCTATGATTTCCTCGCTGCAACCAAATGGATACATAAACGTCCACTTATTCTTTCAACCCACGGCGGATTCTTCCACACCAGTTTCGCATCCCGTGCAAAACTGGCCTATTTCAACAGCATCAGCCGGCTATCTTCATTCGCCTACGACAGCATCGTTGCCACCAGCGCGAACGATGGCCAATTGTTTAGCAAGATCGTCAGCGCGCCTAAGTTACAGGTTATCGAAAACGGGGTAGATACGGATAAATATGCCGATGAAGCCGCACTCGAATTACAGCCAACCCTGATTTATTTTGGCCGCTGGTCCGCCAACAAAGGGCTGGTCGAAGCGCTCGATTTATTTGCCCAATTACGCGACCGGGATGATCGCTGGCACCTGATAATTGCCGGACGCGAATACGATCACGATCTCAATGAACTTCGCACCCGCGTAGAAAACCTGCATCTCAACGGCCACGTCACACTGGCTGCCAATCCAAGTGACGATGAAATTCGCGATCTCATCCAGCAATCAAGTTACTTTTTGTGCCTGTCCCACCATGAGGGTTTTGGAATCGCGCCGATTGAAGGGATGAGCGCGGGCCTCACACCCATATTGAGCGACATACCGCCCTTCAAACGCCTGGTGGACAATTCCAGGCTGGGATTCAACATTACCGCTGACACCACAACCAAAGCAGTCATCGATCAACTTTTGCAGCTCCACGAGCAAGGTAATGATGCCTATACCGAACGCCGTGCCACAGCCATGGCATTCGCCAAACACTATGCCTGGCCAAAGGTGGCCGACCGTTACCTCGCACTTTATGAAGAGCTTGCACGCGACCAGGAGCTTGCAGGTCATCAACCCAAACGAGGACGGCAACTATGAATTCTTTCAGAGCTTATCCAGCACCTCACTGGATTACATTTTTATGCCGATTTTTATTTTCAGGCATCTTGGCATTGCCCCTGTTTGCCTCAGCCACCTGTTTGGATCAACAACATTTAACCGGTGTAAACCTCAGCGGCGCCGAATTTAATTCAACCAAATTACCGGGCATAGCGTTTAAAGATTACACCTTCCCGGCTGAAAGCGAACTCAGTTTCATTGCCGCCCAGGGCGCTAACGTCATTCGTTTGCCGTTTCGCTGGGAGCGTATCCAACCCGCAACCATGGGTGAACTCAATGCGGCTGAATTAAAACGCTTGCAAGCAACCGTAACCTCGGCAAATGCCAAAGGTTTGTGTGTCATTCTTGATATGCACAATTACGCAAAATATTTTAGCCAAACGCTGGCAGGCGATGCGGCAATGCAAAATGCCTTTATCGATGCATGGAAACGTTTAGCAGTTGTATTTAACGATCCCAAACAAACTGCATTTGGTTTAATGAATGAACCTAATTATTTGCCCATAGAAGAATGGGCCAGTCTTTCCAAACGCACGCTGCTTGAACTGCGCAATGCGGGTTCCACCAATATGGTATTAATTGGCGGCGGACATTGGAGCGGTTTGCACGATTGGTTTTCACTGCAAAATGGAAAATCCAACGCAACATTATTTGCTGATGTGAAAGACACACTTAATCGTACGGTTATCGAAGTCCATCAATACGCAGACAAAGATTATTCCGGCACCGGAACTACTTGCCGCTCAGCCGACCAATTTGATCCCCTGTTTAATAAAATAACCGACTGGGCAAAAACCAATAACCAGAAATTATTTTTGGGTGAATTTGGTATGCCACAAAATCCTGATTGCATGCTCGCACTCGAACGCTTTTTAACATTGTCCACTAGCGCAGAGTGGAAAGGCTGGACCTATTGGGCAGCTGGCGGCTGGTGGGGAAAATATCCACTGGCGTTGAATACCAGCCTTACTGAACCATCAACCCAATGGGCCATTTTGAAAAAATATTTTTATACCTTACCTGCGCCGCTGAAAAGCCCCCCTATCGCGCCTCAACCACGTACTCGCAAACTGTAATTTTGCATCGAGGGAAATATGATGAACCTGAAAGATGAATTAGATGAGATCACCACAAGCAATCCTGCTTATACCGATGACAATGTTTTCCTGGTGTTATCCGCGCACGATTATCGCTCGCCACGTCGGGCGAATATCCATTTCATCACCTCTGAATTAGCAAAACGCGGGCGTACACGCTTTTTCTCCTTGCGTTACAGCCATCTCTCCAAATACACATCGGACCCGCGCCTATCGCTTGATTATGCAGCCAATCAAATTGGTATCTATCAAGGTGTTGAATGTTATTTGTGGAAAACTGCTATTCATCCATTCAATACACGCCGCCGCTGGTTGCGCCCGCTCGAAACTGTTTTATACAACTGGTACAGCAACGGCTACAACCAGGTATTGCGCACCTGGATTCAAGAGGCAACCGTTATCCTGTTGGAAAGTGGTGTAGCGCCAGTGTTTTTTGATTTAATCAAAGAGTTAAATCCTAACGCAAAAATTCTTTATCGCGCATCAGATGCGCTCGACACCATCAATGTGGCCGATTATGTAACGCAAACATTTGAACGCATTGCCGGCCAATTAAATACCATTGCATTACCATCAAAAGCGCTCGCTGAAACAATCCCAAGCAAACACAATCTCGCATTTGTTCCCCATGGTATTGATCATTCGGTTGCCGAAAAAGCCGATCCATCGCCTTATGGTGAAGGCATACATGCCGTGTCGGTTGGCTCCATGTTGTTTGACCCGGATTTTTTTGTGCATGCAGCCAAACGTTTTCCGCATATCACCTTTCACATTATTGGATCAGGCCAGGCGAGCCATCCGGATTATGGTGACAACGTAAAAATTTATGGCGAAATGCCATTTGCAAAAACATTGTGCTACATCAAACACGCGGACTTGGGTATTGCGCCCTACTCCAGCGTAAACATGCCAGCTTATTTGCGCGATACATCAATGAAATTAATCCAATACGATTTCTTTGAAATTCCCGCCATCTGCCCGTTCTTTATTGCGGCAGATTATCCCAACCGTTTTGGTTACGAAATTGGCAATGGCGATTCAATTGAAAATGCCATCAAACGCGCGCTAAATCCTGTTAAACCTTTGGTTGCCCAACGCGTATTAAGTTGGGGAGAAGTCACCGAACGTATGTTGCAACCGCAACTTTATCGCGACACAGAGATGAGCCTATGAGTAGCAATTTATTAGCGGAACAAGCAACGCCAGACACATTGATGCTGGGTGGTTTTCCACTCTTGCGAACAACATCGCCAGAATTGGCGCAACAGTTAGGCAATTCTTTAAAAACTAACGAACAATATTTACTGTTTTTTGCCAACACAAATTTCATTGTGAAATGCCAGCCTTTACAGAAAGCGATGGCAGAAGCCAATACACTCATCGTTAACGATGGCATAGGTGTTGATATAGCAACCTGGATAATTCACCGCGAAAAATTTCCGGAAAATTTAAACGGCACCGATTTTATTCCCTACTACTTAAACAGCGTAAAAGATAAAGGACGTGTCTTTTTATTCGGTGCAAAACCAGGCATTGCCGTGCGTGCAGCTAATAAGCTGGCCACCGATTTTGATGTCAATATCGTTGGCACCTGCGACGGTTATGAACAGGCAAAAAATTCGCACCAGCTTATCGAACTTATCAATGACTCGGGAGCCAATATCATTTTGGTTGCCATGGGAAATCCGGCGCAGGAAAAATGGATACTGGATCACCGCCACCAATTAAATGCATCGGTATTTATAGGTGTAGGTGCATTACTTGATTTTCTCGCTGGCGATAAACCACGGGCACCGCGCATCATCCAGAAATTGCGGTTGGAATGGTTCTATCGGTTATGCCTGGAACCTACCCGCTTGATGCGTCGCTACACACTCGATATAGGTGTGTTTTTAGCGCTGTGCCTGCGCACTGAAAAATGGCGCAAAAGTGATGTTCCCTCTCAATAAATTGCAATCGCTGAATTGAAGCCTCGTTAAATTTTACCAGGATACCGGACATGCGAATTTTAGCATCACCCGCATTTTCAAACAAAAAAGTAAATCCCTACAACGCGTTACTTTATAGCGGGATAAAAGCTATTGCACATTCGCACGGCAAAAATTCTGTGCACGAATACTCGCACAAAAATGCGCTACTGGAAAAATATGACATCATCCATTTCCATTGGCCAGATGGTTACATCAATCAAAAAAGCCTATTCAAATCCCTGCAACGCGTCATCACCATGATGTTTATTTTAGTGATCACAAAACTAAAAGGTACGCGCCTGGTGTGGACGGTTCACAATGTTACACCGCACGATGCCTATCACCCGACTATTTCCAAACCTTTTATGCGCTGGTTTGTAAAACAGTGCGATGGTTTAATTTTCATGAGCGAAGAAAGCAAGGCAAGTTTCTTTAATCTCTACAGCACAAAAGAGAGTACACAATACGCCATTATTCCCCATGGACACTATCGCACATCCTACCCCGCACCCATTGACCAACACACTGCCAAAATTCAGTTGAATTTGCCCAGGGATAAAAAAGTACTCCTGTTTTTTGGCATGATTAAGCCCTATAAAAATATCGACATGTTAATGGAGTTGTTCACCCGCGCAGAACTATCAGATTATGTTTTAGTCGTGGCTGGCAATACAGATTCAGCGGAACTTAAAGAGCGATTGCAACAACACGCTACGCATGCTGATATCCATTTATTTTTACAATTTATTCCAGACAACAAACTCCACATTTACCTTAGCGCCGCCGACACCGTTATTTTGCCCTACAAAACCATATTAAATTCCGGCGCATTATTATTAGCCCTGTCATTCAACAAACCGGTAATTGCCCCCCATATAGGTGCATTTGTTACCTTGCAACAAGAGTTGGGGAGAAAATGGATTTACAGTTATGCCGGTGATCTGGATGTAAACTCACTTAAAAATGCATTGCGCCATTTGGAAGCCCAGGATCACAGCGCACCTTGTCCACTGGAAAATTATGATTGGGATAAAATCGCCATTTCAACACTCGCGTTTTACCAACAACTTTTCCCCTTATCATCCAGCTCAAAACAAGCATTCAACTCATGACACTTAAAAAAAACCTCGGCAAAAGTACCGTCTGGATGAGCCTTGCCGCCAGCGGCAACAGCGTTATCAGCTTTATTATTTTTATTGTTTTATCACGCATCTTAAGTGCTACGGATATCGGCCTTGTTGCGTTTGCGTTAATCGTGGTTGAAATTGGAAAAATTATTGTTAACGCAGGTTTCTCCCAGGCGATCATACAGCGTATGGATTGGGATAATGCCTATGCGTCAACCTGCTTTTACTTGAATGTGGTTTTTTCATTAATCGTGACATTGGTAATTGTTTTTGTCGTCACTCCCCTGGTTGCAGAATATTACGAACCTGATGCTGCCCCTATTTTAAAAGTGCTCTCAATCATATTTTTTCTGGAAGGTTTTAAAGCCGTACATGAAGGAAAATTAAAACGGGAATTTTCATTTCGCGTTATCGCATTGCGAACCGTGCTCGCAAGTATTGCTTCTGGTGTTTTAGGTATATACCTCGCCATCAATGGATTTGGTGTTTGGGCATTGGTATTCCAACAACTGACCGCCCAGGTATTGATAACGGTCGTTACCGTTGTTTCAGCAAAATGGATGCCCGGAATTGAATTTTCATTGATTCATTCAAGGCAATTATTGCGATTCTCTACACCTTTGATGTTTGCACAATTAATGGCAAACCTGGGCTCAAAAATATTTGAAGTCCTCATTGGTATTATGATGGGGCCTGCCGCATTGGGGTTTTATCGCGTAGGTGGCAGAGCACTTTATATTTTGCAAGATGTCGTTTTAAAACCCCTGGAAAACACCACCTTATCAGCCCTGGCAAGAATCAATGAACTCGAATTGCAGGCAATGAGTGCATTACGCGTTATCCGCATGAGTTGTTATTTAATTTTTCCCATTTTTTTTGGTGCAGCGGCGGTAGGGTCAGAATTTATTATTTTCGCCTTTGGCGAAAAATGGGCACTCAGTGGTGAAATCATGACACTACTTGCAATCGGTATAGCGCCCACGGTTATCGGGCAACAAATTAATGCAGTGCTGACTGCAAGTGGAAACTCCAGGCTGGTGTTAATCCTGGCGATAATTACCTTTGTCGGTAACTGTGTGGTCGGCCTTATGATGATTCCGTTCGGGCTACTCGCCGTCGCTTGCGGATTTGCCGCAAGAACCTATATCACTTTATTTTTTAACTTACTTTTTTTCAGGCGTGTGTATCACATTGATATAAGTTATGTCCTAAAAATCACCGCGCCATCATTCACATCGTCACTTATTATGTTTGCTACCTTAATGTCATTAAAATTAATTGTTGGCGATAAATTGCCTATTGCGTTGATGCTGCCTTTGTTGTGCGCATTGGGCGCCACGGTTTATGCATTATCAATCCGCCTCATATTTAAATATGAAACCAAATTGTTTTTTAATGAAAGTATCGACTTGGCTCCCGTAAAAATGAAACCTTTGCTGGGCACTATACAGCGCCTGATTAAATTAACCTGAGTTTTACCACTCACATTGCAACCATACAAACCATTGGAATTGGAGCGCACAAGATGAAATCCTACCTAATCAATCTTGATAAAGATGCTGAACGCCTGGCATTTTTCAAAGCAAATTTCGATCGTTTGGGAATCGCCTTTGAACGCATATCTGCAACGGATGGCAGGACATTTTCGGAAGAAGATTATGCGCATTTCATGCAATCACGCCCGCGCAATTACAACAGAACCCAAACCAAAACCTGGTTACGTGGGCAGATGGGATGCTTTTTGAGCCACTACGCCGTGTGGAAAAAAATTGCCGAGGGCAGCGAAGAATTTTGTGCGGTATTTGAAGATGACATCCACGTATCCGATGATCTGGCGAAAATATTGGGTAGCAGCAGTTGGATACCCAAAAATGTTGACATTATTCGCCTGGAAACTTCTACCAACAGGATTCGGCTTAGCCCAAATCCTGTTTTGAATTACATGAACCGGAATTTGTATACCGTAAAATCTACCAGCTGGTGCGCGGGAGCTTATATTATCCACCGCAATACCGCGCGAAAATTAGTTGACCTACCGGCAGTTTATCATGAACCTGCTGATGTAATCCTCTACCACTTTACTGAATCTGTTATCGCAAAAGAATTAAACATACTTCAGTTCAACCCTGCGCTTTGCACCCAGGATAAGCATTTGGCCAAAGGCAATAACACTGTGAACTTTTCAAGCAATATTGAATTCGATACAGCGGAACGCGCCAAACTGAAAAATAAAATTGGGAAATTTTCACCGGGGAAACTAGCAACAGCAATTTACCGATCTTTAAGCGGCTACAGGAGAATTGGTTTTTAAACCAATTCTCCTGTATAAAACGATTCCTTGTTACATAATCTCCTCACAAAACAATATCCTTATAAATCATCTTGTAGGTAACGTCGCTATTATCAGAGAAAGTTTTTCTCTGATAATGCAAGAACGTCAGGAAGATGACGTACGATTCGTTCCTCGAATAATTTCCTTTCCTTAAGCTTGGCAATAATTTTTTCCGCAACAGTAGAAGGTTGCGCGGAAAGCTCTGCGGGGGTTGATAACAGGTCCGCATTTTCGAGATTAAAGAACTGCAATAAACCTTCAAATTTATCCTGATAGGCAAAACAAAACGATGGTGTACCGCCACTTAAGGATAAAATAGCCGTATGCATTCTTCCCGTCGCCAACATATCCAAATCCGGCACCACTGCCCTCACAATACCGGGGCTTTCTGGCGGCAACATAAAAATACGGTCGCGATCTTTTGGCTCGACAATACTGACTGCCGCTTCAAGAAGTTTTTCGTCCGGCATTTCAGAACGAGTGTCATGGGGAATCAACATAATGGAAAGATCGTGACGCAACAAACGTTCAACCAGAATTTTTAATGCGCCTAAAATATTGGAATCTTTTTGTGCATGGAGATAATTTGCATTCAACCCAATCACCTGATCACCTCGGCTGCGACGCGACGCAATCCAGGCTTTGGCTTCGTGCACAGTAAGATCATCAGTTCGTGGTCGCAACAAAAAGGCCAAATCTGCAACCTGGCGAATGGGGCGATTAAGCGCTGTTTCCATGCGTTGTCGCGATACCGGGTCACGCGCACAAATTGTTACCGATTCAGGTAATTCACTCAGCGCTTTTCTCGTTGTTTCTTCCGGATGCGTGTTGTAACTCGCACCTAATAAAGTCGCTTTCTTACCGAGGTTTGCCGCCTCTGCCAATAAAGAAATCCGTGCCGAAACCGACTGTGGATTGTAGGCGCCATCAATAACATCAGCACCAATAAAATAGCATTCAGAATAACGCGGCAAAAGTGATACGAGTAATGCCTGTTGCAGATTTGAATTTTTATAAAAGAAACGCTCACCGCTAATACGCGTATCAATTTTTTCATCCAAATCCCAGGTTTTACCATAGAGCAAATCAACTTTTGCTGCACCATGGCTGCGCAGTGAATAAGACGATGCAGAAATCATCGCAGCATCACCCAGGCTACCGGGCACCGCCGGTGGAATAATAAGCACGCGTCGCTCTTTATCCATTGCACCTACGCGCAAACCAGAGAGCGCGCGACCTACTGATATTGATAAACTTCCCATAATATCCTCACTGGAAAAATAAAATTCTGTTAATAATTAAAAACCAATCCCACGTTAATTTGGCGTGAGATGTAATTGCGATAGGCAAGCGGCGATTCATTTTTTCGCCAACCTGAATCCAGACGAATTAACCAATGGCGACCGGAATCGTAACTAACCGTCAAGGGTGAAAAATTGTAAAGTCGCTCATCGCGAATTAACTCAGGGCTGACTTTGTCGTATTTGAGCCACGAATAACGCAATACACTGGCCAAACTGATTTTGGGTGAAAATTGCCAAGTAGCAGCGATATAGGTATTTTGGATTTGCGAGGGAGAATCCGAGGTTTCACCAATAGCGGGTTGCTTAAAAATATATCCCGCATCCAGTTTAAGTTTTTCAGTCGCCTGCCAATCCATGGAAATAGTTGCCACCGAACCCGACGCATTGTTCACCAAACCATCGCGTTTGAAAGATGCAACAACAGCAGAAATATTTGTCTTTGGCGATAATGCCCAGGTTCCTTCCAATTCGATTTGGTGATAATCAAAATCAAATGTTTCCGGAATAACATCTATTGGTTGATCGGTGTAAGTCCTTGAGCCTGACCTGTATCGCAAAAACACACTGGATTTGCTATCAGTTTGGTAACCGGCATCGGCATAAACTTCGTCCTCATCGTAATCCAATGCCTTACGGCCTTCATTGGAATGGACCTGGCTGGATTTACGCCCACCAATATGAAATGCTAATCGGCTGTCATTGCCGTAACCAATTCGCGCAAGAAAATCATCGCGATTAACAATATCTTTTCCAAAAAATTCGAGGCGATCAACCAGGTAGGAATCGCGTAACCATTCAACATCTGTATTGATTTCGCTACCAATCAAACCTTTCCAACTTAATTCTGCATTGTTGGTTGTGCCATCAAAATCAGGATGATTATCGTATTGGTAATGGTTGCCGCGCCATTTCGCAATTAAATGCTGGCGACCAATTGTTTCATCAATACCTAACGCAGCGGAAGATACCGTAGTTTCCTCTTCATCATTTGCGGGACTGCGGGAAAAATTACTATCCCAAACGCGGTGCACGCCAGCACTTGCTTGAAAAGGCCCAGCCTGGGAAGACTCATCTGCTGCTGCCTGTTGCGCAACAATCGCGCCTAGGAGCAACACATAAGAATTGTTTTTGGAAAAATTACGCATTCACCGCCATTCCGTATCAACCAAAGATAATCCTGAAAAAAATTAACCTGCAAAAAAATTAGTAAGCGTGTTGGCCTACAAATCCCCTGAATAATGTTCCCCAGAGAATTTTTAAATCCAGCATTAACGACCAGTTACGGATGTATTCCAAATCGTAAGCGATACGGCCAGACATTTTATCCAGGGTTTCAGTTTCACCACGGTAACCATTAATTTGCGCAAGACCGGTAATGCCCGGTTTTACTTTGTGGCGCAACATATAACCTTTGATTTGTCCACGATAAAATTCATTGTGCGCAACTGCATGTGGGCGAGGCCCAACCAATGACATGCTGCCAGAGATCACATTAAATAATTGCGGTAACTCATCCAGCGATGTGCGACGCAAAAAATTTCCGAATGCGGTAACGCGCATATCACCTTTCTTGGCCTGGGTAACACTTGCACCGTCTTCACATACCGTCATGGATCTGAATTTCCACACCTTGATATGTTCACCGCCCATACCGTAACGCGTTTGTTTAAAAAATATCGGGCCCGGTGAGGTTAATTTCACACCAATCGCAACAATCAACATGGGTATTGCCAGCACAGCAAGCATGCAAAGCCCAATCACCAAATCTTCAAGGCGTTTTGCAAGACTGTTATCCACCAGCGGCGAATCATAAATACTTAATGCAGGAATACCCTGGATGCACGTCAAGCGCGAGTGCAATAAATCAAAATTAAATACATCCGGAATAACGTAAGGAGTTACAGTGGTATCAGCGAGGCGATTAATCACAGCATGGATACGAAATTCAGCACGCATCGGCAAAGTCACAAAAACAATATCAATTTTGCCATCGTGCGAATCTTTGTAGAGCTGATCGAGCCCACCATTGACTGATATATTTTGTTCATCCAAATCTAATCTGCGATCATCATTTTCACTTTTGATGCGGTCATCGTAGAAACCTACAATGCGATAACCGAGCCACGGCATATCTGCAATCGAATTAATCATGCGCAAACCTAATTCGTTTGCGCCAACAATAGCGACGCGACGTGGCTCTGATGGATTTGAGCGGAGCTTTGCCAATACCACGCGACGCCCCCAGTGCAGAGCCACCATAGCTTCAGGTGTTATTGCCAACCAAAGCATGGCTGCCTGCAAATCCACTTTATTAAAGTGCAACATAGTGAGCATGGCCGCACCTACTATTAGCGCGGTAATAATCCATGAAAATAATAAACGTGAGGCTAGACTCGTCATGGAGTAACCTCGCCATAGGTAATAGACTTCATTACCTTCAGCAAAGAAACCAAAAATAATCACAGCACCTATTGCTAAACCGGTGTAGGAGTTATCCCATTCGATTTGCAGCAGATGCAAAATAACCCACAGGGTACATACGATAAGAAAACCATCCAGTGCACGAAAAAGTGCTAATATTTTTGAATGATGGAGCCGAATAACTTGCGGTTGCGGTGACAAGCTAGCTGGGTACAACGGGCCGTTTGGCATCATGGGACTGTTCATTACTACCTCCAGTCAGAAGAGCATTCCACATATTCGTGTCTGCATTATTCAGACCATAAAAAATATATTTGTCGATTTTTTTTGACCTACGAACGATTTTGTAAAATAGATCGCAAAAAAGACAAATTTGCGCAAGTTTCAACGACAATAAATACTGGCCAATTAAAAAATGATTTAGTTAACTGCCCATATTTAATGCATAAAAACAACACTTCTGGACTGAATTCACCAGAAGATGGCGCCACTCTACAAGATTAATTTTTGTTAATTTGTTCGTTGCCGAACATAGGAATAGGCCGTTGGTCAGAATGAGAACGGCGCACAGAAAAGTTAAAATTTTATTAATTTTTTTACCAGTTTGATGCGAATATGAAATCAAATAAATTTTTTTGCCCAACATAAATGCATATGGTTGAACAAGATATGCACATATTTTTTAGCGCAACGAAATTGAAAGCCTTAAAATGGCGCAGGAAAATCCATTTCATTTAATTAAGAAGATTTAGGCGCTATACTATTTGCAAATTAATGTAGATAAATAGTGTATAAGTATCAACCAACATGATGACGTTAAAATACCTGACTGGTTATCCTGCCGAAACTATTCAACACGTCCAACAGGTGATTTCAGATGAACGATTGGGCGAAATCCTTAAAACAAAATATCCCCAGTGCCATTCAATACGCACCGATAAGCAGCTCTTTGAATTTACGGTTGCACTAAAAAATCAATTTATGAGCAAAGCGCAACCGTTGAACCGCGCGCAGTATGATTCAAAAATCAAAGTCATCCAGCATGCTCTTGGTCAACATCACTACATCACCCGTGTGCAAGGCAACAAGACTAAAACAGTCAATGAAATAAAAATTGCCAGTGTATTTCGCGTTGCACCTGAAGCCTTTTTGAAGATGATTGTTGTACATGAACTTGCGCACTTTAAAGAAAAGGAACATAACAAAAGTTTTTATCAGTTATGTCGACATATGGAACCCAATTACCATCAATACGAATTCGATCTGCGCTTGTACTTAACCTACGTGGATTTGTATGGAGAGCTGTATTTGTGAAATCTGAAACAACAGATCAATACACCAAGGGAATTATTTGTATTGTTATAGGTACTTGCTGTTTTGCAGCAAAAGGTATTTTGATCAAGTTAGCCTATCGTTATGGTGTCACCGCAACACCTTTATTAATGTTGCGTATGTTGTTTGCACTACCTTTTTATGCCGGTGTTGCAATTTGGCTGCGCACACAACAACAAACAGCGCTAACCACAACAGAAACCTGGCAAATCATTGGCCTGGGCTTATTGAGTTATTACGTATCCAGCCTGTTTGATTTTATGGGGCTGGAATACATTTCTGCCGGTTTAGAGCGACTTATTTTGTACGTGTACCCGACCCTGGTGCTCCTGATTCTTGCGTTTGTAAAACACAAAAAAATTTCATCGACAGAAAAATGGGCGTTAGCTATTGCCTACAGCGGAATGCTGCTGGTTTTTGCACACGATGCAAAACTGAGTAACTCCTGGCAAATCACAACGCTTGGTAGCGGGTTGGTCTTATTAAGCACCATTTCATTTGCTACGTTTATTGTGTTGGCGGGCGATATGATTCCGCGCATCGGCTCTTTGCGTTTTACGGCTTATGGAATGCTATCCGCTTGTGTCGGGGTTATTGCCCATAACCTTATTGTGGAAGGGAGCGGCAGCTTCCAGCAACCTGTACCGGTGTACGCATTGGCGCTGGCCCTTGCCGTATTTTGTACCGTGATTCCCTCCTTTTTGATGAATGAAGGAATCCGGATTATTGGCAGCGGGCGCGCAGCCATCCTGGGAATCTTTGGGCCGGTTGTGACTTTATTCCTGGGTGCGCTGGTATTGAGCGAAAGCATCGGTGCTATCCAACTGGTTGGCGCGGCCCTGGTTATAGGCGGCGTAGTCCTGACCAGCCGAAAAAAATAAGTCATTTATATGTATTCATAATTTTGTGATTGCAAAAAATTTTATACACGAAAAAATAGTTAGCATTGTTTTTGACTTTTATTCAAATAGCGTGCGAGCCCAGCCTACAGGCCTTTTTGTGGGAATTTTAAATTTTTACCTGTAAATCAACCAGTTGCACAACATTCGTTAACTTTTCTTATCTGTCATTAAACCCTGTTACACGCTATTTTCGTCGGATAAAGTCATTTTCACTATTTTATTGCTGCTTTGGCGTTATCAGGTCGCTCCTTATGTTGCATATGCAGATTACTATCCATACAACGATCAAATGTAATCGGTTTCATTTGTATAAAAAGGGGATAACTTACTCAAAAATCGCTACACGCATCAACCAGCAATATCCTATTCGCGACTAGAATTAACCCATTAAAAACGATCAAAGAACCTGGATGAGCTACCCAAGCCATTAACAATAACCAGTATTTTCACAAACACAGAGACACCTATGAAAAAACCTAAACCACTCGTAATTGCGATGATTGTCGCCCTTCCCCTGTCTGCCATGGCAGCCTCAAATAGCTCAAGTAAAATCCCTGACTGGAAACTGTCTGAGGCCACCGAAGTGTGGACGCCCGTTCCGCCAGTGGTTACCGCCAATGAAAACACACCACCGTCAGACGCGATTGTATTGTTCGATGGCAAATCGCTCAGCCAATGGCAAGGCGCTGAAGGCGGTGATGCAAAATGGACAGTCGCCAATGGCGCACTTACTGTGGCCCCCAAAACCGGCGATATAAAAACCAAAGAATCGTTTTGCGATGTGCAATTGCATGTTGAATGGACCACGCCCACCAAAGTCACCGGCGACGATGGTAAGGAATTAACCAGCCAGGCGCGTAACAACAGCGGCATTTTTTTACAGGAACAATACGAAGTCCAGGTGCTGGATTCGTACAACAACAAAACTTATTCCAACGGTCAGGCTGGTTCTATCTATAAGCAGCATATCCCCTTGGTAAACCCAACCCGCGCACCCGGTGTGTGGCAAGCTTACGACATTATTTTTACCGCACCTAAATTCAGCGATGATAAAAAACTTATTTCTCCCGGTCGCGCTACCGTATTGCTGAACGGTGTTTTAGTGCAAAACAATGTTGAAATCCAGGGCGCTACCGCGTGGATTGGAAAACCGGTTTACACCGCCCATGGTTGCGCTCCACTGCGCTTGCAAGATCATGGTAACCCTGTCAGCTTCCGCAATATCTGGATCAGAAAACTGTAAACACCTCACCTATTTTCTTCCTGCGCTGCAATTTCCTGACAGAAATTGCAGCGCGCTTTTCATCATTCCATTGTGAGAGCTAAGATCATGTCTTTCTCTAAATTTTTTAGTATTGGCCTTGCGCTAATCAGTTTTACATCAATCGCTTTTGCTGCAGAAAATCCTTTATACGCATTCAAAGAAAGTCCTGAATGGACAAGTGTGGCAACTGTTAGCGCCGCAGGAAAAAAATTCCAAATCGATAAAAAACCGCAAGCCGAACTCAATAGCATTTTGGTGAACACCGGCGATGTCACCAAAAGCAAACACCTTGTCGGCAAATATTATTTTGGCGACACCCTGTTGAGTATGGAATATTTAGTCGCACCCGGAACTACCGCAAAACTTTTTTTGCACGGACACTACCCTATCGAATTAAAAAATAAAAATAACGAATGGCAAAATATTACCGTTAAATTCCGCGCTCCGCGTTTTAACGAAGCCAGTGAGAAAGCGCAAAATGCCATGTTTTTGGAAGTGCGAATCAATGGTGAAGTCGTTAGTAAAAACCAGACCATGCCAAACCAAAGTGAGGACGCTTTTACCAATTGGGAGAGTGAAACAGGTATTACGACTATTCTCGCAAACCAGGGTCAATTTGCGTTCCGCAATTTCAAAGTACAACCTGCCGATTATTCAAATGTTATACCGCCAAAAGAAAGTGGCGGCGCAACCAATGAATCAGAACTGGTTGATTATGTCGCGCTTGGTAAAGAAACGTTTGAATCTGTTGGCTGTAACGTTTGCCACTCGACGATAAAAGATGATCCCACGGTTACTACCGGCCCCAACCTGTTTGGTTTATTTACCCGCGAACCGCGTTCACGCGAAGTGATTGAAGGCGGTGAAGGCCATCACTTTAATATCAAAGCAGATCGTGAATATTTACATCGAAGCGTGCGCACCCCCACTGAACAAATTGCTATTGCGGAAAAAGGTGCAAAAAAAGGCGAAGCTTTTCCACCGGTTATGCCGCCGTTTAATCCACAAATTATTAGCGATACACAAATTGACGCTATTGGTGCTTACCTTGCAACACTGAATGATCTTCAAAACCAGGGCCCTGCAGTTAAATTAATGAAACAAGGCGGTGTTGAAAAATATAATCCTGTTGAAGATAGATTGCAGTTGCTAGTGGATGACCAGGTGCGCATTCAACGCGGGCCAATGCTCGGTGTATCTGGCCGTGCAATTCATGTAGGTACAACCAATGGTGTGAATTATTCTTTTGATCCACGCATCCTCGGCATTGCAAAAATCTGGCAAGGTGGATTTTTGGATATGACTGGTGAATTCACCAATCGCGGCGGCAAAGGTTTAAAAATGGGTTATGAAAGCCGTGAAATTAGTTTGGGCGATAAAGATTATTTATTTGCTCCACTAAATTCTGCCGGTGCACTTATTGATTTCTCGTTTAAAGACGCAAAATTTGGCGATGCAGAAACGGTTAAAAAATCACTTTATAGCAAAGAGGATCATCTTGATAAATTAACGGCTGTTGACGCACAATTTTTAGGTTACAACCGCAACTCAAAAGATAAATCGCAAGCGCCACATTTTAATTATCGGGTAGGCAAAAATATCCTTGCTGTGCAAACAACCTTTGAAACCAATGGCAATGTAAAAATTAATGTCACCGGCGAATTAAAAACTGAACAGGCATTTGCAGTAAATACAAGTTCATTAACCCAGGCGCAAGCAACCGTAGGAAAAATAGAAAATTCGGTATGGACTTTACCAGCGGGTAAAATCAACGCCACACTTAATGCAAAAATTGCCTTGGTCAGCAATGCCTGGCATGCACCGAAATCTACGTTTGATAATCGCAAGCAGTCTTTAAAAATCATTGCATCAACAGCAAATATGCCAGCCGGTTATTCCATAGAAAGTTACTATCCGCCCAAAGATAATTTTGGCCGCGAACAATTATTTGAAGCGCTGGGAATTGCTGTCGCGGAAGATGGAACTATTGTTGTTGCAACGCGCACCGCCGGTATTTGGCGCCTGGTAAAAGACAAATCAGGAAAAAGTGAATGGCAATTATTTGCGGAGGGCACATTCGATAGCCTGGGTGTCGTTGTTGAAGATAAAAAAGGCCTCACGGTTGTCGCTGGCCAAAAAGCAGAACTCACTCGCATAAGCGATACAAATGGCGATGGTATTGCCGATAGTTACGAAACATTATTCGATGCACATTCTTACCACGGAAATTATCACTCCTACATGCACGGCCCTGTGCGCGGCGCTGATGGTGCTTACTACATCAACATTAACCTCGGCGATGGTGGCGATGGTTCGCTCTATAACGCGGGCGGAAAATATATGGGTAGCGCGGGTGGTTTTGCCGGTTGGGATATTCGTGTTGATGCCAGCAATAAAAATTCCATCGGGAAATTCACGCTCTGGGCAAATGGAATGCGCAGCCCTGCGGGCATGGCGTTGAGTCCTGATGGACGCATCTGGTATTCCGATAACCAGGGCGAATATGTTGGGACATCGAAAGTTTTTGTACTCGAACACAACGCGTTTTATGGTCATCCATCAAGCCTCGTTGATCTGCCGGGTATGACACCGGATTCACCGGAAATTGCATGGCCCAAATTTGCTGACAAGCGTGCCCTGCCCGCGATTTTATTGCCGCATAATAAAGTTGCCAACTCACCGGGCAATCCTGCGTGGGATACAACCAAAGGAAAATTCGGTGCATTTAGTGGCGAAATGTTAATTGGTGACCAAACCCAATCAAATTTATTGCGCGTCAATACTGAAATGGTTGATGGTGCCGAGCAAGGCAATGTTATGCCGTTTATCGATGGACTTGAATCAGGTGTTATGCGTCCGGTATTCCTTCCTGATGGCAGTTTGTTGCTCGGACAAACCGGTCGCGGCTGGCAAGCAAAAGGTGGCCATGTTGCGAGCATGCAACGTATTGTGTGGGATGGTAAAACAATTGCTCCGGCAATTCACAGTACTCACGCAACAAGCTCAGGTTTTACATTACAACTTACACAACCATTAAATGCGGATATTGATGCGACAAAATTACAATCCTTGTTGTCAATTGAATCCTGGGTGTATCGTGATGCGCCAGACTATGGTTCTGATGAGTTAGGTAAAGCTATGGAAAGAATTACAAACATCAGTATCAGTGCAGATCGCAAACAAATTACAATGAGCCTGGCGGAACTTGGTCATCCGTCTGTTCATCCGCAACAAACTGCACGTGTTTATCACATCGCGTTAAACAGCCAATATTTGTTTAAAGATGCAGCACCTGCACAATTGCATACTTATTACACCTTGTATAAATTCGCGAAGCAGAATTAATGCGTAAAACAGAGTTAATACGCACAGTAAATTTAATACGCGAAGCAGATTTAATAAAAGGTTTGTAAATTAAGTTGTAAATTTTTATGGCCACCCTGACAAGTGGCCATTATTTTTTAATGCACCCGTTTTTACTAAAGGTTATCGCATGAAGTTCAAAACATTATCTGTTCTTATCAGCACCCTTATCGCCACACACGCATTTGCCGCTACCGACGAAGTTATTGTCACCGGCACATATAGCCCGGTCACCAGTGAGCAGCTGGCGTCATCTGTCACTGTAATCAGCCAGGAACAATTATTAGCCTTAAGCAGCCATAGTTTGGTAGATGCTTTGCGACAAGTACCCAGCATTTGGGTTGAAGAACAAGGTGGCCCCGGTGGCCTTACTGCAATTTCATTGCGCGGCGCAGAAGCCAACCACACATTGGTATTGATGGATGGCGTAGAACTGAATGACCCAACCAACACTCGCGGTGGCGCATTTGATGTAAACAACATCAACATTGATTCCATTAAACGTATTGAAATTATTCGCGGTGCACAATCAGCTATTTATGGTTCCGATGCACTCGCAGGTGTGATCCATATCATTACCGTTGAACCTACCAAAACAGCACAAACAAATATTTCTGTTGCTGTTGGTGAAGATGGTTATAAAACCGGAAGCCTCACCACAACAGGCAGTGTTGAAAACCTTGGTTACGCTGTGAAATTACAAAGCAAAGATGCAGGTGAACCGATTGAAGGTAGTAGTGCAAAAAATAAAGAAGCTTTAATTAAGCTGGATTGGAAGCAAGAGGTTCACAGTGTTGATTTTTCGTATCGTTATTTTGATGGCGATAAAACAACATTCCCTGAGCAAAGTGGCGGATCATTATTTGCAAAAATCCGCGATTTGGATAAAAGCGATTTTACCGACCAAAATGCTGCCCTATCCTGGCAATGGCAAGTGAATGATTTATGGCGCAGCAAATTGCAAGGTTCATGGTTTAATCGCAAAGAAAATTTAACATCACCCGGTATAGTTCCCTTTGATGCTGTTCCACCGAATGGTGCAGATACGGATTTCACGCGTGAAAGTTTTAGCTGGGTAAATACCATCGGCAATGAAAAATCGGTGTGGGCAAATATAGGGGCGGAAACAAAAAAAGAATCGGGCGATAGTAAAGGCTATCTGGATTATGGTTTTAAAATGCCAACAGATTTTAGTTTAGAACGCCGAATTGATAGCATTTTTATCAACATCAATGGTTACCTGAATGAAGATTTATTAGTGCAAGCCAGCGCGCGTCGCGATGATGCCGAACATTTACGACCAAAAAACAATGTGCAAGGTGGTGTGCGCTATAACATCAACGATAACTTAAGCTGGTTCGCCAATGCGGGCCAAGGTTTTAAATTGCCAAGTTTCCTTGCACTTGGTCATCCACTGGTTGGCAATCCAAATTTAAAACCTGAACTCGCAACCACTCGCGATACAGGTTTCGAATGGGCCGCGAATAACACCAGTATCAACATCAGTTATTTTAGAAATACCTACACAGATTTAATCGACTTTGACAGCGAATTATTCACCAATGTAAATCGCACTGACACTATAGATACCCGCGGTGTTGAAACTGAAATCCATTGGCACTCGCAAAATAACCAATGGCAACTCGGTGCACACATCAGTTACGCAGACATTGATGCGGTGCATCCATTAATGGGCAGACCAAAAGTAAAAGCCGGAGCAACCGCTATTTATAACCTGAATGATAGCTGGCAATTCAATGCCAATTATTTATGGGTTGATCACCGCCTTGCAGCCAGCCGCTACACGGGTGATACAGTGACTGAAACCCTGGATGAATACAGTCGTTTTGATGTGGGTGCAAAATGGAAAGTCAATTCACAGTTAACGCTCAACCTCAGCATTGAAAATATTGCTGACGAAGATTACATGAATGATATTGGTTTCCCTGCGATTGGCCGCACTGGTTTTGTGGGTGCTAATTTCAGCTTTTAATTAAATATTAACGATGTACGAATAAAAAAGGCTCTCGCATATCGAGAGCCTTTTTTATTTGTACCAATATTAGTTATTTATCAGCAATATCTACAACCTATCTATCAAACAACCTATCTATCAAACAACCTATCTATCAAACAACTTATCTATCAAACAACCTATTCATTCACAACCTACTCATCAACAACTAAAGTGCTCGCAATCAAATCATGCAACGCCTGCTTTTTCGCCGTAAAGGCTGCCATGATGTATCCCAGGCACAAGAAAAAACCGGAAAGTATTTTACTCCAGTAACGACCATTAGCTCGCGCAAAAGAAATTCGCCTACCCTGATCATCTGTTACCACAATGCCCAATGCCATTTTGCCCAGAGTCGCCTGCTTGGATGACGATTCCATCACCGTGTAGTAAAGCCAGTTGAGACAAAAACCAATTCCAACAAGTCCAAGAGCCATCGAGACACCAAAAGGCGCAGCGGCTATATTTCCTGAAAAAGCCAAGGCTCCGCCAAGGACCAATACAATTGCAACAATACAAATGCCATTCAAAATAGATAACAACATCCAATCTATAACAAAGGCACCGAAGCGCTTCCAAAAACCTGCGGGCTTTTTATAAATGCCTTGCATGGATGCCACTTCGGAAAATGCAAACGGGTTTCCACAAGCGGAACAAAAACTCGCATGGCTATCATTTTGAGCCCCACATTTAACACACTGCATAACCACTCCTTTATTTTATTTTTACATCAAATTTTGCAGGCACACTATAAACTTTTTATATATTCCAGCAAAGCCATACGCTCTGGTTCACTCAACAGCGTGCCATATTCGTGACCCACATTTGAATTACCTTCCAGGGTTGTATCAAACAAACTTGCGTTTGAAACTTCCAGTGTTTGGTTGCCTACTTTTACCCTGTCCAATTCACGGTTACCTACAAAGAATTGAGTTGGGCGCTGGGCCACCGGCAACAACAAATCATACACAGTCGGTACAGATCCATTATGCAAATAAGGTGAAGATGCCCAAATACCATTTATGGGGCGCGCTTTATAATAATTAATTTCCGCATCTGCATGACTGGTTTTATTATGGGCAAATTCTTTAATAACAGCCCGCAGCGAATCCCATGGATGATGTAATAATGCACCGGCAGTCGCATGCATAACCACATCCAAACGTTTTGCCTCTGCCTTGAATGTTTGCCCAAACCAAAGTAAAAAATGTTTCCCCTCCAGCTCGCCTGTCTTTACGGTTCCTTCGGTAAAATTATTGACCATCAACGCGTCTGTACCAACTTCATTGGCAGGAACCAACACTGCAGACAATTGCCGATTGGGATTTTCTGCATCCACCAAGCTATGACACCGCAAACACTGCTGCTGATAAATAACCTCACCACGCTCGATTAATTTTTTATCCAGCTTACCCGCCAACTCTTTTGGCCATTGCGGCGCTGTTAATTTGTAGTATTTGCGTTGGATATCCCCCAGGTTTTTAATGTTGATACTTGAAGGATAAGTTTGACCCTGCCCCAATAGATTCAGTGTTCCGTAAACCGCTAATGCAGTAGTGGCATTTTGCAATAAAGGGCCGGGCTCCATATTGGGCGCAGATGCATTCCATTGAACGACATCCAGATGCGATGCATCCCACAACACGGGAAAACTTGTCGGCGCGTTCGGTGAGCGCTTGTTTTCAGGAATGTGCAATGCCTCTACTGCGATTGCATTAAAGATTTGGCCGAAGGCATCAAGGCGTCCGTGACCATAGGGAACTTGCGTCGCGTTGACCGCAAAACGGGTTTCGAATTCGTGAATACGAAATTCAATTTTTTGTTTTACAATATTTTCATCAATATTTTTTTGCGTTTGTTGCAGGCGATGAATAAATCGTTGCCATTTTTCCGGTTTAACCAGGGTTGCTTTTAGTGCTGCTAATAAATCAATTTCAAATTGCGTGTAATTAATTAAACTTTGGCCGCCATCAATTCGTATGCGGTGATTATTAATAGTAACTTCACCAGTATGGCAAGCCGCGCAAGTCAATCCAACCCAGGCGTTGCCCTGGTTATCTGAATCACGGGCGACACCTACAGGCAACGCATCAGGATTAAATGGGTTCGCATGGTCAGTGATGAAACCCAGATTCGCCATATGCGAATCATCGCGAAATAATTGTTCGTCATCCGCATTTTCTAATGCAATAAACCATGCATAATCAATGATGCGCGAACCAAAAGAAGTGAATGAAACTTGTTGGCGCTCTGCCAACCCCCAGCCTTGTCCCAAATAGGTAATACCATCGCGAGTGAGCAGGGTATGCGCATCCGGCGCAAAGGGATCTTTCCGAAAATTGTGTACAAAGATATGGATTACTAACGCGATAAGACAAAAAAAACAAAACCACACAATGAGTTTATAACTTTTCTTTTTCATATCATCCATTCTATTGAAAGTTAATCAGTTATTAGCGTTTTTGAAATTCTGCGAACACCTCAACATTGACATCATCGCCCACGGCGGGAATTAAATAATCCATTCCAAATTGCGAGCGTTTAAAACTCGTTACTGCATTGAAACCAAGGGTGTAGCGGCCAGTTAACATATTGTCACCACCCCCATTGAAAACTACATTTAACACTACAGGGGCACTCACTCCGTGCAAAGTTAAAGTACCGCTAAATTTTGCGCAGGATGCATTGACCAATTCCACACTGGTTGTTTTAAAAACTGCTTGCGGATAGTTATTGGCATCAAACCAGCTGCTACCACGCAAGGTTTCTGCCAAGTCAGCATTATTAACATCAATGCTGGCAATGTTAATTACAGCAGATAAACTGGCATTTTCAATATGGGCAGGGTCGAATTCCAAAGAAGCATCCACCGTGTTGAAACGACCAACGAACGTTGACACTCCCATATGGTTAACTTTAAAAAGCACACTGCTATGCTGTGGATCGATTTGATAAGAGCCCGGCTCAAGGTTAACAATGCCAGTTTTAACCTTAGGCTGGATAAGATAACCACAGGCGCTTAAAGAAAGCACCAGCAGTGACAACAGTATTTTGTTTGCGTGTTTGCGATAGATATCCATAAATTCTCTCAAGCGCTTTAAATTCCACACACATAAAAAAAGGAAGGCTACCGCAGGGCAACCCTCCTTTTCAGAGACAATAGCATCCAGCTCTTTTATTCAGGCAAGGTGATATTTAATTCCAGCACTGAACAATTATCTGTGTTATCCAAATTCACCACCACTTGATCAGATTCGATGTGAATATATTTACGAATAACCGCAATAATCTCCTGCTGCATTTGCGGCAAAAAATCCGGTTGCTTCAAATTACGTTTATTGCGTTCGTGCGCAACAATAATTTGTAAACGTTCTTTTGCAGTAGATGCTGATGTTGGCGCACTTTTCTTTTTAAAGTAATCAAAAAGGCTCACTATTTACCTCCCAGCAAACGCGCTAAGAAACCTTTCTTTTCCGCTTCCAGGAAACGGTGTGGAAGATCACTGCCCAACAACCGATCAACGGCATCGTTATAGGCTTGGCCAGCTTGCGTTTCTTCATCAAGGATAACCGGCGTTCCCTGGTTAGACGCTTTCAATACTGCCTCTGACTCAGGAATTACACCGAGCAATGGAATTGCCAAAATTTCTTCTACATCATTAACACTCAACATTTCGCCTGCGGCAACGCGCGTTGGGTTATAACGAGTCAACAACAAATGCTCTTTGATGGGCTCAAGGTTTTGCTCCGCGCGACGCGATTTGCTTTGCAGTATGCCGATAATGCGATCTGAGTCGCGCACCGAAGAAACTTCCGGGTTGGTGACAACAATAGCGATATCGGCAAAATACAACGCCATTTGCGCGCCCTGCTCAATACCGGCAGGAGAATCGCAAACGATGTAATCAAAATCTTTCGACAAATCGTTCAATACTGCTTCAACGCCTTCTTTGGTCAACGCATCTTTATCGCGGGTTTGCGATGCGGGAAGAACATATAAATTGTCGGTGCGCTTATCTTTAATTAAAGATTGGCTGAGGTTGGATTCGCCTTTAATAACGTTTACAAAATCATAAACCACACGGCGTTCACAACCCATAATTAAATCGAGGTTACGCAAGCCCACATCAAAATCGATAACCACTGTTTTATGGCCACGCATTGCCAAACCTGTACTAATCGCTGCGCTGGAAGTAGTTTTACCCACACCGCCTTTACCTGATGTAACAACAATGATTTTAGCCAAGGTAGGCTCCTTAATTTTCTATGGTCTTAAATGTAAAAAATAATTTTAATTTTTTGATGGATTAAAAATTTTTTTGTTTATGTATTCACTTTTGTTTATGTATTCATTAGGGCTTCAACGGCAACTTTCTCGCCCCTTAACGAAATTTGCACCGGCTTTTTTAATAAATCTTTTGGCAAGGCATCTTGCAATACAAAGTTACCGGCGACCGATACCAATTCGGCCTCCAGATTCTGGCAAAAAATACGCGCACTTTCATCGCCTTTTACACCGGCCAAAGCGCGGCCACGCAAGGTGCCATAGATGTGGATGTGGCCGTCGGCAAGAACCTCCGCGCCTTCGCTGACTTGCGCCAGCACGATTAAATCAGCACCTTCGGCATAAATCTGTTGGCCAGACCGCACAGGACGCGTTACTACGCGACTCACGCGTTGCACAATACGTTCTTCGATAACGGTTTCAACCACAGTTTCAACGCGTGTTTCTATTATGGTTTCCGGCGCTTTGGTTTTAACCGCTGCAGGAATTTTTAAAGCGCGTTCAGAAGGCGTTGGCAGGATTGCCAAACCCGTTTTCTGGACGCTCGCCAACAACACTTCCGGTACCGCGGTAAATCCTAATGGCTGGAGATCAAGCTTGCGACAAATTTGAATCAAGCTGCCCGCGTTGGCAAGCAGAGCTTTGCAATTTTCAGGGTTTTCCAGGCGCTCCAAACTGATTAATACGGGAGAGTTCACAAAAAAATGCGGTGCCTGGTCAATCTTCTCCTTTAACTCGGCTGCAAGGGTATCGGGGTTATATTCAACCAGAGCCAGTACCACAACGGTCAAGGCACTGCCTTTTAGCTGAAAACTCACATCTATCATTCGAAACTCTCTTGCCTGCATTCAATCCGGATAAGGCCGCCATTATCAAGCGGCTGTAGTTTTAGTCAAGATAAAGCGCTTGCTGATTATCGCGCCCTATTCCATGATGCCACCCAAGCTGCCGACTACCATTCAGGCCGGATTAAGGCGACGCAACTTATAAAGATAGCAAGGTGTCAAAGTCTTATCCTGGGCTTACGCACCTATGCCTTCGCTGTCATTAGCAAGTCAACACAGCGAGCCCGCCAACTGGATATAAGACGAGAAACCACCATGAAATTCCCTGCTTTTTTAACCGGTTTTATAAATAGTTTGGCAAAATCCTTACACAAAGCGGTTTTAGCTATCCTGACCCTTATTCCACTATTGACCGTGGCTCCTGCGACTATTGCTGCACCGCAACAGACCATTGAATTTAGCCAGGCCGAGCTTGACCAGATGCTGGCCCCTATCGCGCTCTACCCTGATGCGCTCCTCTCACAAGTATTGATTGCCTCAACCTATCCTTTAGAAGTTATCCAGGCTGATCGCTGGGTGCGCAGTAATAAAGACCTTAAAACTGAAGACGCCCTTAAATTCGCTGAAAATAAAGATTGGGATCCTAGCGTAAAAGCCCTGGTCGCTTTTCCTGACGTGTTGAAACGCATGAGCGAAGATGTGGATTGGACGCAAAAACTTGGCGATGCCTTCCTGAGCAATGAGGAATCTGTCATGGACGCCGTGCAACGGTTGCGCAAACGCGCCTATGCATCAGGCAATTTGGAAAAAGCGCAGCATATCAGGGTTGAAAATGATGATAACAATATCACCATTGAGCCCGCAGAAGAGCGTGTTGTCTATGTACCTGTGTACGATACCCGCGTCGTTTACGGCAACTGGTGGTGGGCAGATTATCCACCGGTTTACTGGTATTCACCCGGTTACAACTACGTATCCGGCTTCTATTGGGGAACCAGCATTTATTTGGGCCCAACCTATTTTTACAGCTCGTGCCAGTGGCGCGACCGTCGTGTCGTGGTTATTGATCGTCGCAGTTATTACGGCGGCAACCCGCATTTTTATACCGGAAGAAGTATTGTGCGTTATGAAGGCGCACATGCCTGGCAACATGACCCGATCCACAGGCACGGTGTGGCTTATTACAACAACAATTTGCGCACAACTTACGGCAGTCGCCACGAGTCTTACCAAAATGATCGCGAATATCGCCAGCAATATCGCAACAACAATGGCTTCAAAGATCCACGTACCAATCACGATCCACGCTGGGACAACAAAACCAATGACAACCATTGGAACAATAACAATGTGAATAACAACGGCAATAACAACAATCGCGATAACGTGATCAGGCCGCTTCGCTACGATCACGCGGACCAGGTGCGCGAGCGTCTGGGTCGCGACAACAATGCCGGGAATATTCCGGTACAAAATAATGTGAATGCAGGCCAAAACATCAATACCAGCGGTATTCGCGTGCAATCACAAGCACACAATCAACAAGCGACGGGCAACAACAATTCACCCTCTTTTAACCGTAACAATGAGGCTGAACGCAACCGTCCTTTGATGCAAAACAGACAAACTGAAGGCGTTGATGTAAATGCCAACAATCGCATTAACCAGGAGCGCAGGGTCGTGACAGACAATGCAGACCGTCGACCCAATTTTTCTGCACCGGTGCAACGTCCCCAAGAACAAAGTACCAACCTCGGTGCGCCACAACTGCGTCAGGATTCACCAAGACGAGCTGAGTTTTCAGCACCGCGAATTGAAAGCGAAAGTCGCGCGCAACAACAGCCCGAACATTCACGCCCTCGTTTTTCACGTGAAAAAAAGGACAACGACAAATAGTTTCCGCTCCTAAAAAAACCTCGCCTTGTGCGAGGTTTTTTATTTACAGCGAATCTATCTTCCACACCAGCTTGGCTTTCTTCTCGTCCCCGCATTCTTTATAGTACGCGCTTTATAAAACTCCCCTGCCCGAACGAGGTTAGCCCCATGGCTCAATACGTATTTAGCATGCACAGGCTTGGCAAAATTGTGCCGCCCAAGCGTGAAATCCTGAAAGACATCTCCCTCTCCTTCTTCCCTGGCGCCAAGATTGGTGTTTTGGGTTTGAACGGCTCTGGTAAATCAACCCTGTTAAAAATCATGGCTGGCGTTGATCAGGATTTTAACGGTGAAGCCCGCCCAATGCCTGGGATAAAAATTGGTTATCTTCCACAAGAGCCACAACTGGACCCGGCGAAAGATGTGCTGGGCAATGTGCAAGATGGTGTTCGGGAAGCGGTGGATGCCCTGGCCGAACTTGATCGCATTTACGCAGCCTACGCTGAACCCGATGCTGATTTTGACGATTTGGCAAAGAAGCAAGCCAAGTGTGAAGACATCATCCAGGCATGGGATGCCCACAACCTGCAACACACGCTGGAAGTTGCGGCTGATGCATTGCGTTTACCGCCTTGGGATGCAGATGTAACTGTGTTGTCCGGTGGTGAGCGTCGCCGTGTTGCACTTTGCCGTTTGTTGCTCTCGCGCCCCGACATGTTGTTGCTCGACGAACCCACCAACCACCTGGACGCTGAATCTGTTTACTGGCTCGAACAATTCCTCCACAGCTTCCCCGGCACCGTGGTAGCGATTACCCACGACCGTTATTTCCTCGACAATGCTGCTGGCTGGATTCTGGAACTCGACCGCGGCCACGGCATTCCATACGAAGGCAACTACACCAGCTGGCTGGAGCAAAAAGATGCGCGTTTAGAGCAAGAAGCTCGCTCGGAAGCTGCCCATCAAAAAGCACTGAAAACCGAACTGGAATGGGTTCGCCAAAATCCAAAAGGTCGCCAGGCCAAGAGCAAGGCGCGTTTGAACCGCTTCGATGAATTGCAATCGCAAGAATTCCAGGCGCGTAACGAAACCAACGAAATCTACATTCCGCCAGGCGAGCGTTTGGGCGATAAAGTCATCGAGTTGCAAAATGTCAGCAAAGGGTACGGTGATCGTCTGCTCATCGATAATCTCTCACTAAGCATTCCAAAAGGTGCAGTGGTCGGGATTGTGGGCGGTAACGGTGCAGGTAAATCGACCCTGTTCCGTATGATCGCTGGCACTGAAAAGCCGGATAGCGGCACAGTCACCCTTGGCGATACTGTAAAAGTTGCTTACGTTGAGCAAAGCCGCGAAAACCTCGACGATAAAAAATCAGTCTGGGAAGCGGTTTCTGATGGCGCCGATATTTTGAAAATCGGTAACTATGAAGTGAGTTCGCGCGCTTATATTGGCCGTTTCAACTTCAAGGGTTCAGACCAACAAAAACGTGTGAGCGAATTATCCGGTGGTGAGCGCGGTCGTTTGCATCTGGCCAACACCTTGAAACAAGGTGCGAACGTATTGTTACTCGACGAACCGTCAAACGATTTGGATATTGAAACTTTGCGCGCACTGGAAGATGCAATCCTCGCCTTCCCCGGCTGCGTGCTGGTGATCTCGCATGATCGCTGGTTCCTCGACCGTATCGCGACTCACATTCTCGCTTACGAAGGCGATTCGGATATTGTGTTCTTTGAAGGCAACTACACCGAATACCACGAAGATTTGGTAAAACGTAAAGGCAACGATTCACAACCTAAACGTATGAAGTACAAACCGCTCAAGGCTTAATGTTTTAACACACTTCGCCTGGCGTAAAAAATGCACAGTTCACGCAAGTGACTGTGCATTTTTTTTGGTTGTATCAAAGCCCTCACCCCAACCCTCTGGCTGCGCGCCCCGCCCGAGGGAGAGGGAGTTAAAAAAACGTACTTCGAAATTGGCACATTTCCATCCCCTCTTCCTCCGGGAGAGGGTTAGGGTGAGGGAGTTTTTAAAATCGCATTTTTTAAACTGTAACAATTCCTACATAAACTCAAAAACCCCGGCACCACTTGCATGGAGTTTCCAATGAGCTTTGTAGATGCAGAATTAGTCCAACGAATCCATAACGACTTTCTCGATAGTTATGACGAGGAACTTGAATTGGAAATGGAAGATCGTATTTATTTTCAAAACACCGATTTGGATGCACCCGGCCAATCGCAAGAAGCAAAAGAATATCGCCAATTTTACTTCCGCGAACTCTTTCGCCTGCAAGCAGAACTGGTAAAACTGCAAGATTGGGTTGCCGCTACCGGCCACAAAGTCGTGGTCATTTTTGAAGGTCGCGATGCTGCTGGCAAAGGCGGTGTCATCAAACGAATTACCCAAAGGCTCAATCCACGCATTTGCCGGGTAGCCGCCCTGCCCGCACCAAATGAACGTGAACGTACGCAATGGTATTTCCAGCGTTATGTATCGCACTTACCCGCCGCAGGTGAGATCGTATTATTTGATCGCAGCTGGTATAACCGCGCGGGTGTTGAACGTGTCATGGGTTTTTGTACCGATGAACAATACGAAGAGTTTTTTCGCTCCGCACCTGAATTTGAAAAAATGCTTGTGCGCTCTGGCATACAGGTCATTAAATATTGGTTTTCCATTTCCGACGAAGAACAAAACTTGCGTTTCCTCGGAAGAATTCACGACCCGTTAAAACAATGGAAACTGAGCCCGATGGATTTGGAATCGCGCAGGCGCTGGGAGCTTTACACCAAGGCCAAGGAAATTATGCTGGAGCGAACCCACATTAACGAAGCGCCATGGTGGGTAGTTGAAGCAGTCGATAAGAAAAAAGCACGGTTGAATTGCATACATCACTTGTTACAACAAATGCCTTACGAAGAAATCAAACGACCTGTCATTGATTTACCTGAGCGGGAATATCATGAAGATTATGCTCGCCAGCCCGTTCCAAAAGAAATGTTTGTGCCTGATGTTTATTAACCCTTACTGCTAACGAAGGAATTACTGTGCCCGAATTAATTGCTCCCCCCGCAAAACATACGCTTGGTGCTTATGGAATTTGGTTGTTTAATGAAAAGCATCCGAAAATCAAAAAAATTAAAAAAGAAGTTTCGCCAAGTGTACACGGCGACCGTCACTGGGACTCCAGTTATTTATTGATGGATTATTTTACTCAACACGCACCCAGTAAAAAAATGCGTGTGCTGGATGTAGGTTGTGGTTGGGGTCCAACATCTATTTTTTTTGCCAGCAAAGGTTGCAAAGTAACCGGTATGGATGTTGACGAAGATGTATTTGCATTCCTGGATGCGCAAGCTGAATTTAATGACGTAAAGGTGTCCAAACTCACCTGCGCCATGAAAGACATGAAGAAAAAAGATTTGGAAAATTTCGATGTTATTGTCGGTGGCGATATCTGTTTTTGGGACGAACTAGCAGACGAATGGTTCGCAATGCTTAAACGCGCAGCGCAAGCTGGTGTTAAAAAAGTTGTTTTGGCAGACCCGGGCCGCAGCCCATTTCTAGACCTGATTGATAAATGTGAAAAACGTTGGCCGACAGAATTATTAATCTGGTATGCACTGGAACCAAAAAAATTTGAAGGAAGTTTAATGGTTGTTACGCTCAATAAATAAGTGGTGAACAAATAAATGGCGAATAAATAAAAACATTAATTAATTTGTGACAGTGCCTTATCGACATCGACACCCAGGGTGATAGCACCAATAAATTTTTGGTTTTGCGGATTAAACAATGGCACACTGACTTGCACCTGGAAGCGCCTAGAGGATGCATCATATTGGATTTTATCAAAATACATCGTTTGTGCAGGTTTATCGAAAACCTGCGTAAACTTATCTTCATCTCCCTGCCAATAATCTGAAGTCATCTCCGCAATCGCGACATTATAACCATGCTCATCCACGACAATAATTTCCGACAGCAAATCTTTGGAAGCTGCCGCATATTGTCCGAGTAAATGCGAGACAGATTGGTTAATGACGGCTTTAGGAAAACTTAAATTTCCCACTTTAAAAGCAAGCTGCCATTGGTCATCAATTTGTTTAAGCTGGTTAGTTGATTTGTTTTTGTTTGTCATATTTTGCTGCGTCACAGCATCCACTATATCTTTCGTTGTTCTTATTTTTTGTAACCAGGGAGTTATGATTTTTTGAATCGTAACCTTTTCACTGGCTGACAAATCAAAGCCCATTATCGAACAAGAGCTAATCCGGCTATTAAACGCCGCTAAAAAATCGGGTTGCTGGGTCAGGAAAGGAATACCAAAATATACCCCTAAAGGCATGTAGCGAAAGAATCGCGATTTATAATCGCGGCTTGATAAATGCATTTTTGCAATCGCATTTTCAAATACCTCCTTGTCCAAAAGCACCGCATCAATTCTCTTGCTAAACAAGAGTTTTACCAATTGTTCTATATTATTGGCGGTTACAAAGTCGGTATAACCTTCATTGGTCAGGATAGCTTCCTGCTGGCTACCTAAAATAATGCCTATTTGGAAATGATCTTTCCAGGATGCAGGAGCCATCATGTCCTTGCGCCAAAACCAGTACCAATTTTCTAATACCAAGGGAGCGGAAAAAGTTGCAAAATCGCTGGCGTCATCAATAGCAACAGCGGTAAAGAAACCATCGATCACACTGGCATGAACATCTTGCCGGGCACGGCGCCAGGGTAAGGAGCGTATTTGATAGCTGACCTGCATTTTTTCCAAAATGCATTTCACATGATCGACCGAGCCACCTTGTATAAGCTCATCAGATTGCTGGGATTTTTTTTGTAAAACATTCGTACCCAACACAATGAAAGGTTTATCTTGCGAGGAATTATTTTCTGCAGAAAATGCGCATAGGCTAAAAAAACATAGCCACACAATTTGTAATAGCTTCATCGCCTTGAACTCCCATTATCCAACAAGATCCCGCTAAAAAATCGCAGCTTACATAAGTGTAGACCAATAAATAACCTCAATCTCCTATAATCAAACGCTGCTCATTGGTTATCCACTATTTATAACCCCAAGCGCTCAATATCAACCGATTCCAATACGCAAGCCGCCAATTTATCCAACGCCTGTTCCCGTAACTGCTCCACATCAATTCGAGCGACGGTTTCTGCGCCACACCAGTTTAATAACATGGCACATGCCTCTGGCAAATCAAATAAGCCGTGCAAATAAGTCCCCATAATTTGGCCATCATTACTTACGGCTCCGTCAGTAACATCATCAAAATAAATTGCCGGATTGAGTAAGGCAGCACCAGAACTCACTCCACAATGGATTTCATAACCCTTCACAGGTGTCACCGAATCCCAAAGATAACCTTGCTGATGGCGTAAAATTTTCTCTCGGGTAAGCTCTGTGCTCAGATGTAAATAACCTAAACCTGCCGTTTCACCGGCAACATCTTCGACCCCCAGTGGATCATAAATGATTTCACCTAACATCTGCATCCCGCCACAAATACCTATAATTTTTCCGCCATAACGTAAATGTTTTGCGATAGCTTTATCCCAACCCTGCGTACGCAAAAACAGTAAATCTGCGCGCACATTTTTACTGCCAGGAAGAATAATCAAATCAACTGGTGGAATGGATTGTTCGGGTCCAACCCACATAAAATCAACATCGGAATGTAAACGCAATGCATCAAAATCGTTATGGTTAGAAATACGTGGGAAAACCAAAACCGCAACACGAATTTTTGTATGTGTTTTGGCACTAACATTTCTTTCAAGCGCGTCCTCCGCCTCTAATACCAAACCGTGGATATAAGGAATTACGCCCAACACCGGTTTTCCCGTTTTTTGTTCCAACCAATCCAAACCGGGTTGCAATAAATTTATATCACCACGAAAACGATTGATGACAAAACCAATGACTCGTTGTTGCTCTGATGCGCTCAACAAATCCAGGGTGCCAACAAGATGTGCAAAGACACCACCCCGATCAATATCAGCAATAATAATTACCGGGCAATCCACCGCTTCCGCAAAACCCATATTGGCGATATCGCGATCGCGCAGATTAATTTCTGCGGGACTTCCTGCACCTTCTACCACAATAACATCGTATTGGTTTTGCAAACGTCGGTAGGACTCCAGCACTGCGCTCATCGCACGGGTTTTGTAATCGTGATAGACAGCGGCATCCATATCGCTTACGGCTTTACCGTGAATAATAATTTGTGCTTTGGTATCGCTGGTCGGTTTAATAAGCACAGGATTCATATCCGTATGAGGCAACAGACCTGCCGCTTGGGCCTGCAAGGCTTGCGCGCGTCCAATTTCACCGCCATCAACAGTGACCGCAGAATTTAATGCCATGTTTTGTGGCTTGAACGGAACCACAGAAATACCGCGATTTTTTAAAATACGACAGAGCGCAGCAACCAGGGTTGTCTTTCCTGCATCTGAAGTCGTGCCTTGAATCATGATAGAATTAGACATATTTTTTTACACAACCAAATAACCTTAATGAATGTACTTATTATCAAGTGCCAATCTGATACCAAGTAGAAACATAATGAAGTAGAAACATGATGAAAATGAATTGGGATATTAACCCCGTAAATAAATCCGGAACGCCAGAAATAATTGAGATTATTAATCAAAAAACCAAGCCGCTTGGCGCATTGGGTGAACTGGAAAATATCGCGCTGCAAATTGCGTTAATCCAACAAACACATTTAATTAGCGTTAATCCGGTAATGATTGTTTTTGCAGCAGATCACGGCATTGCTGATGAAGGTGTCAGCATAGCACCGAGTATTGTAACGCAACAAATGGTCTTGAATTTTTTGCAAGGCGGTGCAGCTATTAATTGCTTTTGCCGTATGCAAAATTTACCCATGTTTGTAGTAGATGCCGGTATCAAATACGCCATTGAGCCACATCCCGCAGATTTAATTAACCAACGCGTTGCTGCCGGTACAAATAACTTTTCGCAAGAAGCGGCCATGAGCAGCGCCGATGCAGAAAAATCCATAGAACTCGGTGCCTCACTGGCAAATGATTTTATAAAACGCGGGTTTAATGTACTTGCATTCGGCGAAATGGGGATCGCCAACACCAGTTCAGCAGCGGCTTTATTAGCAGCCATTACACAAGAACCTGTAGAAGATTGTGTCGGGAGGGGGACTGGAATTAATGATGAGCAATTTTCCAAAAAAACACGCCTGATTAAACAAGCACTTGCACGCATAACCGATTCTTCTCCACTCACATTGTTAAGTGAATTAGGTGGATTTGAAATTGCCCAAATGGTTGGCGCAATGCTCGCCACGGCAAAAGCAGGAAAAATAATTGTAGTGGATGGTTTTATTGTTTCAGTCGCCGCACTCGTTGCCGTGGAAATTAATCCTGCCATTAGAGACTATATGATTTTCGCACATCAATCCCATGAAAAAGGCCACCGGTTATTGTTGAACAGACTCTCCGCCAAACCCCTGTTGGATTTAGGCCTGCGTTTAGGTGAAGGAACCGGTGCAGCCTTGGCAATACCACTATTGAAAGCAGCAGAAAGTTTTTTCAATGACATGGCGACCTTTGCAAGCACTGGAATCGATGTATGATTTCGTGCGCAGCAAAATATGAATTGAATTTATTCTTCCTGGCGTTGGGTTATTTTAGTCGAATACCCATGCCCAAATGGGTTGAATACTCGCCAGAAAATTTAAATCACGCAAGCCGGTATTTCACACTGGTAGGTTGGTTCCTGGGATATTGTGTTGCCGCGGTTTATTTTATCGCCCACCAGTTTTTTTCAAGCAATATCAGCATTTGGTTATGTATATTATTTAGCGTGTTATTAACCGGTGCATTTCATGAAGACGGATTGGCCGACACCGCCGATGGTTTAGGTGGTGGTTTTACACGCGAAAGAAAACTGGAAATCATGAAAGATAGCCGCATTGGCACCTACGGTGCTTGTGCGCTGCTGATAGCTTTACTGGGAAAGTTCATTTTATTACAAGAACTTCAAAAAATAATTCCGGGCTTGGCAATAGCCTATGCATTATCACGCATGTTAGCGGTGAGTTTGTTATTTACTATGCCAATTGCGAGCGATCCCGATACCGGAAAAACAAAACCCATGGCAAAAACACAGTCGCTTACAGACAAATGGGTTTTATTATTAACAGCCATTCCGGTAGTGTTTTTTATCGATTGGAAAACACTTTTATTATTGGTGGGCATGTTAATGTTTATTCGTTGCACCGCCAAAATTTATTTTAATCATCACCTGGGTGGCATTACTGGCGACTGTTTAGGTGCTACCCAGCAAATCAGTGAGCTATGTATTTATTTACTACTCATTAGTGCCAGCCAATAATTTTTAGAAAGGTAATAACAGCATGAGCCTGACACTTGTTATTGGCGGCGCCCGCTCCGGGAAATCCAGATACGCCGAGGAATTGGCAGTAACACATAATCTTCCTGTTACTTATATTGCGACTGCCACTGCATTGGACAGCGAAATGGCGGCACGCATAGTCCATCATCAAGCGCGGCGTCCACAACACTGGCGACTAGTGGAATGCCCACTTGAACTGGCAGATTTGTTGAAAACAGAAACACAAAAGCAACAGGTTATTTTGGTAGATTGCTTGACACTTTGGATCAACAATCAACTTCATCACAACCCCGATCAGGATTTTTCTTTGGTAGTCCTGGCGTTGTTGGCTTCGCTGAAAAACTCAAAAGCGCATATTATTTTTGTGTCCAATGAAGTCGGCTTGGGTATTATTCCACTGGGAGAAATTACTCGACGGTTTGTCGATGAAGCAGGACGATTGAACCAGCAGTTAGCCCAGGTTGCGAACCAGGTTATCTTTCTCGTCGCGGGCTTGCCTATGCAGCTAAAAAGTATGTGATTAAACATTGATGAGAAGCCATCATGAAAACCAGGCATTTTAGTTTCGTTCGTCACGGTAAGGTCAATGGTCCTGCGGCGCTTTATGGAAAAACCAACATAGCATCCAGCACGCGTGGACAACAGGAATTATTCGCTGGATTAGAGCGCCTGCATCAGGAAATGCCGATCGATTATATTTTTACTTCTCCATTGCAACGTTGCGCGCAAACGGCTGAAGAGTTTGCGACGCATCATCTATTACCCATTTCAACAATGGATGAATTGCAAGAATGTAATTTTGGCGATTGGGACGGTGTAGATTTTAATTTGCTGAAACACCAATGGCCGCAGTTGGAATTATTTTGGCAAACGCCTCTACATTCAACGCCACCAAATGGTGAAAACTTAAAAACATTTTCAGACAGGATTAATCATGCATGGCAAGAAATCCAAAACCAACAATACTGCGATCACACACTTATTGTATGTCATGCTGGAAGTATCAGGATGGTAATTGCCTCCCTGCTAAACATTCCCCTGGAAAGCGCGCTTTTTCAACAACTGCACATTGATTATTGCTCGCATACCAGAATTGATATTTGCGATCATCCTGATGCAAAGCCTGTTGTTCGCTGGATTGGAGCATTGCTTTAAGTTTTTGTTCGAGTTTAATTTTTTTCTCAACCTTTAGTAATGCGTTCAAAAGGTCATTGGTTCCCTACGGGATGACGATTCGCGACTAACAAAACAACACTAAGATAAAATCAATTACCACTCAATTCCTTTCTGCGCTTTTACGCCAGAGTCAAATGCATGTTTGATCGCTTTAACTTCACTGAAAGTATCTGCCAAATCTTCCAGATATTTTTTTGCACCACGGCCAGTAATAATAACATTTTGGTTCGCCGGGCGATTTTGGATAGCAGCGACAACTTTTTCTTTATCAAGATATTTATAATTAAGCATGTAGGTTAATTCATCCAGCAGCACCAAATGGATTTCCGGATCTTTAAATACATGTTCGCATTCAGCCCATACTTGTTCAGCAGCAGCTTTATCTTGCTCGGCATTCTGTGTCTCCCAGGTAAACCCAGTGCCCATTACAAAATATTCAAGTTTTGCATGTTCGCCGCGAAAAAGGCTTTCGGTTAAAAAGTTTTTCTCACCGCACTCCCAGGTGCCTTTAATGAATTGCACAATGGCTACTTTGTAGCCGTGGCCCAAACAGCGCAATGCGGTACCAAAGCCGGAGCTGCTTTTTCCCTTGCCATCACCTGTTAATACGATCACCACTCCACGATCTTCTGTAGCGCGTGCAATTTTTGCATCAACAATTTCTTTGCGCTGTTGCATGCGCTCCTGATGTCGTTTTGCTTTTTCGTCTGTCATAAAAACCCCTAAAAAAAATGGGTGGAAATATCCACCCATTGTAAACGCACTTAAGGATTAAAACCTATAGGCTACATGAGCGCTAAGGGTTTGTTTAGGTTGCGGGTACAGATAGGTACCGCTATAGCTTGTGCCTTCATAATCTGCATATTTTTCACCCGTCAGGTTTTTAATACGCACACCTAATTCAAGCTTATCGATATCCCATAAGATATTCAGGTTAAATAAAGTGACGGGATCAACTTTTGCTTCAGCATTTGCGTTGTCTCCCACCAAATAACGGCTACCAACATAGTTAGCATCAACACTGACATGGATATTTTTAATAAACGTAAATACTACACCAATGTTGCCAGTATTTTTTGCAACATAAGGAACATCCTTCCCTTTAAAATCTCCTGATGTTAATTCAGTATCTGTGTAGGTGTAATTGCCGTGCAAACCAATAAATTCATTCAGTTGTACATCACCATCAAACAATAAACCCTGGCGTTCCGATTCCGGCAAATTAATATTGGCGCCATATGTACCCACCAATGGGTCGTACATAATTTCGTTATTGGCAACCATGTGGAACAGGCTGTATTTTACGCTGGCATCTTCACCCGCCCACGCCAAACCCAACTCCTGTGATTTACTGGTTTGGACTTTCAGGAAATCAACACCGGGTTCTACATAACCATTTTCGTCGGCATTTGCAAAACGGAAACCATCTGCCAGGCGGCCAAACACTCGCCAATTGGAATCGATTTGGTAGTTAATACCAAACTCACCAATATTGACTGAATCGCTGTGCTTATTTGAAAGCGCACGATTTTTATCATCGACGCTCGCATGGCGCATACCGGCATTTACCGTGACATCTTTAACGACCGGATAAATAATTTGCGCATAAATATCCTGTTGTTTTTGGGTGATATCGGTGTAACCATCTTTAGTTGAGTAATCTGCATCAACCTGGTCGTAACCAAAGGTCACGACTGCATTTCCATTAGCAGTGGCAAAATTTCCAACAAAACGTGGAGTGAAGTTTTTAACGTCCATTTCATAAGATCTGGTGTTGGGGTAGTAGCCATTACTTTTATCGTAATCATCGTAAAAAGCATCGCCCGTTTCGTCACGATCTGAATATTCTGCAAAAAGAGCCCAGTTTTGCAGGAATTTAATTTCTCCGCCGATACGGTCGATATCGGTATCCTGATTGGAAAAATCATTAGGGGTTTTGGAATGGCGAGGATTTTTAATGGCATCGGCCAATAACAAATTGCCTGGCAAACCTAACTCATCTTCGATTTTTTGTTTTTCAACAAATACATATCCGGCATCAAAATCGTAGGCGATTTTGCCCAATACATTTTTCACATCGGTTTGGTTATTTTCGCGGTAATTATCAGATTCACGCTTTTGTGCGCTGAGGTTGTAGCTCAAACCATTTGCAAAACCCTGGCTCAAACTCGCCGTATAATTATTTGAATCATAGTTACCGCTTTCAACGCTCACAGTGCCATTCAACTCACCCGCTTTTGCTTTGTGCGTAATGATATTAATTACACCACCAACAGCCTGGTCACCATAAAGCACACCGGCACTACCTTGAACGATTTCTACACGTTCAATATCTTTAATAGCAATGGTGTTTAATGCCGGAGCGGCCAGGCTTGGATTATTTAATTTGCGGCCATCAACCAATACCAATGTGTTGTTAGCGGCGTTAGCGGAAAATCCACGCATTGCAACGGTGACGCTACTTCCACCACTGCCATCCAAATCCTGGATCTGGATGCCGGCTTGGGTACGCAATACTTCTGTAATCGTGGTCGCACCACTCAAACGGATTTGTTCTGCATCAATCACTTTAATTTGGGTAGCAACCGGCATTGCCGGACCTTCGCTACGAGTCGCGCTGACAAGTACAGTTTCAACTTTTTCTTCAGCAGCAAAAGTTGCATGGGAAAACGCAACCGATAAAAGCGCGGCACTAATAGGTGCTAATGCGAAAGTCGGTGTTAATGCGAAAGATTTGAAAGACATGATTTTTCCTCAATCTTAAAAGACGAGGGAGGGGAAGCGGGAATAATGCGCAAAGCTGATATCAGCTTCGTAAAACACAGAATTTCCACCGATGTTGCCCTCCGCGACATCGTGAATATAGGGTTTTGAGGCTGGTATCGGACTTATATGCTGTGGATACAGGCAGTATTTACCGTTGCGGGGGCAGTGTTGGCATTGTTACAAATGAACGCACCAAACTTCCCATTTAATTTGACCCTTGCGCAGGCTGGAAAACAGCGATTTGCACGTCAAACACCTCGGCGCGCAGGGTATGGGGTTGCGGAGGTTGAGTCAAGTGTTGATGCTATATTTGTGCAATCGCTAATTTCACCAACCGGACTATTTCAGGAATATCCGCTGGTTGGGTGAATTGCAATTCAATCCACGGAGAGTTTTTTGAACGCTCCGGATGATATGCAGAATTCGTGGAGCGAGAAACGTTTTCAGTTTTGATAATTTTTGCAGTCAGGCGTAAATCCAATTCATTATTATTGTGGAAGTGGGCAAAGTCTTTATTTTTATACATTAATGAGGAAAAACCATCATTCCGATCTGGCCATAGTTTTTCCGAAACATCGGGGATAGCGAGCAACTCTGTTAATAGTAATTTTTTTAATTCGGACATGTGTTAGCTTCCTATCTATCAGATCAATTTATCAGACTGCCAGATCGATTTACCAGATCAACTTACCCGCTCAATTTACTGAGGCAACCACATCAACACTATTTCTTCCGTTTAACGTACACCGTTCTGTGCACACGAGCCACCAGCACTTGTTCAGTGTTGTAAATATCTACCACAAACTCGGGAAGGTATTTTTCACCATTGGCGGTTGCCGCGATAATTTCTGCAATTTTTTCATCGGTGAGGACAAATTTTGCAGTGACATTTGTGCGCCCGGGAGAAATGAAATCGATAGTCGCTTTTTTGTCCCACACATAATAATCGCGCCCCAGGTTTTCCATCAGCATTAGCATATACCAGGGATCTGTCATGGCAAATAAATTGCCGCCAAATTGCGTGCGCATATTATTGCGGTTGTACCAACGTAAATTTAATTTAACGTCAACTTCGCGAAAGTTATTGCTGATGTACGTAACCTTGATCGCATTAAAAAATAATGGCGGCCAGAGATTAATAATGTGCCTTAACCTATTTGCTTTCATGCTATTGCCTTTACAGCTGGGCCACACGTTTTACAGGAATAATGACTACACCATCTTCTCGACAATCGACGTGAGCACTGATGCCGTAGACCTTTGCCAGATTTTCTGGTGTTAAGACATTTACAGGTTTGCCTTCTGCAATTAATTTTCCGCGATTCATTAAAACCAAACGCGAACAAAAGCGCGCAGCCAAACTTAAATCATGCAATGCCGCTATTACCGCATCGCCCTGCTGCGCATGTTGTTGCAATAATTCCATGATGTGAAGTTGGTGGTAAACATCAAGGGCCACTATAGGTTCATCAGCCACAATTAATTTTGGATTACCTGCAAATACCCTCGCCAATAATACGCGCTGTAATTCACCGCCGGATAATTCAGTGACCGGACGTTCCGCGAGTGAATGTACATCTGTCATGCTCAACGCATGATTGATGGCAGCTTCATCATGCTCGCTTGTATTCACCGCCGAATTCCACGGTGAGCGACCAAGTGCAACGAGATTTTTTACGCTGAGTGGCCATGCAGGCGTTTCATGTTGCGCAAGATAAGCCATAAAGCGCGCACGATTTTTTGCAGGGACTTTATCAATTGCGGTTAAGTTTTCTTGCGGAGCAATATTAATTTCACCGGTATTTGGTTTAACCAAAGCAGCCAACATGCGTAACAGTGAACTTTTACCTGCGCCGTTAGGGCCAATTAAACCAACGAATTCACCTGCATTGACGTGAACATTCATGTGTTCGACAACGGATTTGTTGCCGAGGTTTAATGTTAGGTTTTTGGCAGTTAATAGTTGCATATTTTTCTCTAAACTTAAAAGCCCCCTCACCCTAGTCCTCTGGCTGCGCGCCCGCCCAAGGGAGAGGGGATTGGTGGTGCTAACTATAAGTATAACTTTTTCATCTCTACGAAGGAGAGGTCAGCTCCCTCTCCCGCTGGGAGAGGGTTGGGGTGAGGGCTCTTTAAAAAAAACTAAATCCAACGCGAGCGCGTTTTTAAAATCAACATTAAAAAGAACGGGCCACCCAAAAGCGAGGTGACGACACCCAATTTTAATTCGCGCGCTATGTCCAGTTGCCGCACAAAAATATCTGCGCCCATTAATAGCAACGCACCACCGAAAGTGCTGGCAATTAACAGGCGGCCAGGTTTATGGCCAACAAACGGACGCAACAAATGCGGCACCACCAAACCGACAAATCCAATACTGCCACTCACAGCAACGGCTGCGCCTACACACAACGCCAGACCAATCAATAATAAATTTCGCTCGCGCTGCGGATGAAACCCCAAGGTCGCTGCTGTTTCTTCACCAAGACTTAATGCATTCAGGAAACGGTAACGGCTTATTAATAATATCCATCCAAAAATAATAAAAGGTGTTGCGACATATACGTGATGGATATTGCGGTTAGCAAGCGAACCCATTAACCAAAATACAATTTCCTGCATGGCAAATAAACTTGGCGCAAAATTTAAAGCGATTCCAATCATCGCACCAGCCATTGCATTGATGGCAACGCCCGCCAAAATTAATGACAACACACTGCTGCGAAATCCCGCCAATAAATAAACCAGGATTAACGCAATCAACGCACCGATAATGGCAGCAGCAGGTAATAAATACCACGCACTCGCCGCCAAGCCAAAATACAACACTAATACCGCACCCAATGCTGCACCGCTGGATACGCCTAAAATCCCAGGCTCAGCCAGTGGGTTGCGCAAAAACCCTTGCATGGCGGCACCGGCTAATCCCAGGGTTGCACCCACCAAAAGAGCCAGCGTTGAACGCGGCAAACGAATTTCCCACACAACGGTTTGATGCAGTGATGATGTATGGCTGGATAAATCTTTTATCGCCTGCATTAATGATATAGCGGCATTCCCCATGGTGAGCGAAAAAATAAATGTCGCTACCACCGCAATAGCAAGCAACGAAATTAATAGTGGAAAAGATATTTTTTGCACATTACGTCCTTTGATTATTGCGACAAGGTTTGACGTTGCCGCATAAGATCTTCAATCGCTTCAGCCGCAACAGGTGCCACGCAAGAAAGTGTTGAAGGTAAACGAATAATTTTTATGTGATTGCTGCGCAGCGCCGGATGCTCCACATATTCTTGCGCAAGCGAAAATGCTTGTACGTCAGATGCTTCGATAATTAATACTTTGGGTTGCGCAAGAATTAATTCTTCCAAATCAAGCTGCTTGAATCCAATGATGTTTTTATCAAGTGCGAGATTATGAAAACCCGCGCGCGTCATCAATTCATTTTCCAAAGTGTCACCGCCGACAACAACACCATTTGATGAATACCAAAAACCGGGAATGGGCGTTACTTTTTTTTGCACCGCATCAAGCTGCGCTAATTTTTGTTCAAGGGTTTGCGCCATAGCTTCTGCTTCTGTGGGGCGATCAACCAAAGCACCAAAGCGACGAATATGGGTGGATATATCATTCAAACTCTGCGGTAAATCGAGAACCTCAACACGAAAACCCAATTGCTTTAATAAAGCTTTTAAATCAGTTGACGTGTAAGTTCCCGCCAAAACCAAATCAGGATTGCGCGGCACAACATCTTCTGCGAGGCCGTGGTTTAAATTATATTTTTTTGCTTCTTCAGCAACAGAGGAAAACTGGGGATTCGCGGATAAATAATAAAGCGAATCAACGCGTGAAGGCTCAACCAATTTAATCAGCAAGGCATCAAGGCAAAGATTGATTGAAACAATACGTTGTGCAGGAAGATGTTGTTCTGCACGAGCGGATGAAATACCGAAGGAAAAAACCAGCGCAAAAATCAATGTAAGTTGTATGTTGCGCATAAAAGAATCACAGGACAGGCTGGCGATAGGTTCAAGGCGGGCGCAAACCAACCCACCATGAACCTGTGAGCGCAGGATTATAGCGGATTCAACCAGGCTGCGCCGCGCACGCCACTCGAATCGCCATGGATAGCCTGGACAATAGGCGTATCGCATTCAAAACCAAATACGTATTTACTGAGCAATTGCGGCACCGCGGTGTAAATCTCTGTGATATTGGATGCACCGCCCCCCAACACAATAACGTCGGGGTCCATAATATTGATGACCGCTGCCAAGCCACGCGCAAGCTGGTCAAAATAGGTATCCAGCACCTGACGCGCATGGATTTCCTCTTTCGCCGCCCGTTCAACAATGTCATTGCCTTTTAGCTGTAGGCCAGTCCGGATTTCATAGGATTTGCACAAACCCGTGCCGGATAAAAAAGTTTCCTGGCAGCCTGATTTACCGCAATAACATGGGCGCGCTTGCAATTCCGCTTCGGTAGTCCACGGCAGGGAATTATGTCCCCACTCGCCGGCAACCCCGTTTGGGCCAACGACAGGCTGCCCTTTAAAAGCGAGGCCCGCGCCGCAACCGGTGCCCAGAATTCCCGCGAAAACCACATCGTATCCCTGCCCTGCGCCATCGGTCGCTTCAGAGACCGCAAGGCAATTGGCGTCGTTAGTCACTTTAACGTCGCGCTTTAAATAGGCAGACAGATCCTTTTGAAACGGCTGCCCGTTTAGCCAGGTCGAATTGGCATTTTTCACAAAACCTGTTTTGCGCGAGACAGTACCTGGAATGCCAATCCCCACCGGAATATTGGCCTCTCCGGCAGCGGATTCAGCCTGGGCAACCAGGCTTGCGATATCGCGCAATGTCGCCGCGTAATCATCGCGTACGGTGGGTATACGGGTGCGGAACAATTCCTGGCTGTTACCATTCAGCAAAATCACCTCGGTTTTGGTGCCGCCGAGGTCTATTCCAATTCGAAAATCTGTCATTTTATGAAACCCGTTACATTAGAAAGGCGCGATTATAGTTTTATGGCACGGCACAAGGCAAATAGCGGTTTTTAAAGCCCTTTTAGCGCCAGCGGATGGCCAATTAACTCATCTGCGCTACACTCACAAGACACAACATCCATTTCCTGATCCAAGTGTGAACGCCTATGACTCAAGAACGCCGCCGCTTTAGCCGAATCGATTTTGATGCCCGCGTAGAAATCGCGCAAGGCGATAAAAACTGGCAAGCGCAATTATTGGATATTTCACTCAAAGGTCTATTGCTCGCCAAAATGGGCCCCTATCAACTACAGACCGCAACACCCCTGTTGGTCAAAATTATTTTATCGGACCAAACCAGCATTGCCATGTCGGCACAGGTAGTCCACCAGACACTTGAACAATTGCACCTGGCTTGCGTCACTATTGATATCGATAGTATCAGCCACCTGCGTCGGCTTATCGAATTAAATATTGGCGATGCCGCCGCTGCCGAGCGTGAGCTTTCTGAATTAATGGCAAGTAATTAGGGAGCCTCTGAAAAATGTAACCGAGGCAGCAAGCGCAAGGCAAAAACAGGTGAAAAAGCGGACGCTTGCATGGATGCAAGTGATAGAGCAATGCAGGAGCAATTGCCGGGTTTATGCATCATAAATGAGCATTTTGAACCTGTTTTTAACGCAGCGATTGCAACCTAGGTAATTTTTCAGAGGTTTCTTAGTACCAACATTTTGTTATCAGTTATTGATTGGGGTAACAAACATTATGACTGAAGATCGCAGAACCAGCCCGCGTTATCCCTTGCGCGCTTTTGCTGAACTGGGCAGCTCGGATAAAGAATGGGCAGCTCATGTTCTTGATATTTCCTACTACGGCGCACGCATCGCACTGCTGGATGAATACAATTTGTGCGCCGGTGATCCCATACGTTTACGCCTGGAGATACCGAAAATGCAGGTGCCGGAAGGGATGATGCCCTACTTGCATTTGCAGGGCACCCTCGTGCACCAACAGGAACATATGCTGGGAATCCAATATGAACCTGCCAGTGATTTGGATGCGCAATTATTAAAACAAATTTTGGCAAACCTGAATGACAGCGAATCCTAGGGAAGCCCTGAAAACGGCATGAGCAGTGTTTTATTTAACACCTGCTTTTCTCGCTGCTATTTGTCCCTTGAAGACAATAGCAATTGCCAATGCAATCAGGAAAACTGCAACACCAAATACCACTCTCATTCCCGCCACCATAGCCTCGGGATTTGCATGACTGAGGTTTGCCGCACCTGAACCCAACGCGAATATTGTTCCCATCACCGATGCGCCGGTAATCAACCCAAGGTTGCGCGATAAATTCAACATGCCAGCTATAAGGCCACGCTGATCAGACGGGATTTTAGCCATCACCGATGTGTTATTGGCAACCTGGAATAGCGCATAGCCAGCCGTCAACACCACCAATGGCACGATATAGCCAACAACTCCCAGGCTTATCGGCATCATGGTCAACAAACCGGCTCCCATCACCGTGCCCGATAAACCCAGGATCGTTATGCGATCGCTGCCAAACCTGTCGACCAATTTACCGCCCGGTACACCGACTAACGCGGAAACCAATGGGCCAGATGACATCACCAGCCCAACTCGCGCCGCATCAAGCCCAAGTGCACCAGACAAATAAAAAGGGCCAACCACCAGGGTTGCCATAATGACGGTTGCCACCAGACTGCTGGTCGCAAAGCCTGCACTCAATATCGGGTTGCGAAAGAAAACCAAGCGAATCAACGGAGATTTTGCACGGGATTCAACCAACACAAACAAACCAAGCCCCGCGACAGCCGCAACGGCCAGCAAGAGATTGGCAATACCAAAATGCCCCTGCCCGATTGTTACGGCGAGCGCGTAGACAGCGAGTGTCGCGGCCAATAACACAGTGCCCCGGTAATCAAAACGGGAGTGATCAACGCGAGGAAAATCCGCGCGCGAGCGATTGATTGAGCAATTAACCGGGTCAACCGGCAAATAACGGTAAGCTAAAAACAGGGCCACACCACCTACAGGCAAATTGATCAAAAAGATGGAATGCCAACCCAAACTTGCGATCAGCACACCCCCTAAAGAAGGGCCAAGCGCGGTTCCCACCGCTGACATGGTGCCCAGCAGCCCCATGGCACGGCCAATTTTTTCTTTAGGAACTATTTCCCCGACAAATGCCATGGTTAACGCCATCATGTTCGCTGCACCAAGCCCCTGGGCAAACCGAGCTGCGATTAATTGCCAGAACTCCTGCACAACGCCACAGATTGCGGACGCAAACATAAACAGGATTAACCCCGCCAAAAGCATAGGGCGTCGTCCCAATACATCCCCAAGGCGGCCAACGCTGACAATCAATGTGGTAATCGCCAATAAATAAGCAATAACAACCCACTGGACATCCTGAAACGCCACGTTGAATTCATTGGCCAGGGTAGGCAAACCGACATTGGCAATACTGGTTCCCAACGACGAAAGCAAAGTCATCAACGAAAGGCTCACCAATGCCCAGCGTGCAGAAGGGATTGTTGGTTCGGCCAGGTTTGTTGGTTTAGCGATGGCTATTTTCATCATGCATTTCCCGTTTGGTTTGGTTCGATGAAACCATCCTAAACCTGGGTATTAAGTTGCATAAGACGCAGCGTTTGCAGTGAATAAGTGCATATAACGCCATATATAGATCAAAGCATGCTAGAGTCCATTTATGTCTATTCCGGATTTCAATTTGCTTATCACCCTCGACGCGGTTCTCGCAGAAGGAAGTGTTGCCAAAGCGGCGCGGCGCTTGCGGTTAAGTCCGTCAGCCATGAGTCGTGCGTTGGCGCGCTTGCGGGAAACCACGGGTGACCCATTACTGGTACGCGCTGGACGCGGTTTGGTGCCAACACCAAGGGCGTTGGAATTGCGCGAAAAAGTCAGCCAACTTGTGCAGGAAACCCACGCAGTTCTGCGTCCTGCGGAAGCGCCCGACCTCAAGCAACTAAACAGAAACTTTACGTTGCGCACGAGCGAAGGTTTTGTAGAAAATTTTGGAGCTGAACTCATCGCCCGGGTAAACGAAACAGCACCAGGTGTGCGCCTGTGTTTTATCCAAAAGCCTGACAAAGAAAGCGCACCACTTCGCAGCGGAACCGTAGATTTGGAAACCGGCGTTGTCGACGATACAACCAGCCCCGAGCTTCGTACACGCGCACTTTTTAACGACAGATTTATCGGTGTGGTGCGCGCGGGACATAGCTTGTGTGAGTGCGATATCACCCCGGCTCGCTACGCAGCGGAAAAACATATCCATGTATCACGGCGAGGGTTGGCAAAAGGGCAAATTGATAATGTGTTAAGTGAAATGAATTTGGAGCGCAATATCGTGACTATAGTCGGTGGATTTTCAACCGCTGTAGCGCTTGCGCGAACCTCTGATCTAATCGCTAGCGTGCCCGAACGACATACCGGAAATTTGCGTGAAGGTATGTACAGTTTTTCACTGCCATTTCCCACAGAAGAATTTAAAGTCTCTATGATTTGGCACCCAAGAATGGATGCCGATCCGGTACATCGCTGGTTGCGCAATGTGTTGTTGGATATTTGTGCGGTAAATTAAATTTTTTTACAAAATGTTGAATTTTTTTCGTAAATAATTTTTTGTTTTTTTCCCTCACCCCAACCCCTCTGGCTGCGCGCCCCGCCCGAAGGGAGAGGGGCTAAAAGCTCGCAAGTTTCTGACATATCATTTGATCGCTAGTCTCTTTAATCGATAGCGCCTTTAATAAATAGTGCCTTTAATAAATAGTGCCTTTAATCGAAGCGCTTTTAATCGATGGTCCCTTTCATTGAGAGTTCCTTTAATCGTAGTGCTTTTTTCCGATAGTGCTTTTAATCGATAATCCCCTTTATTGAGAGGAAGCTAAAATTTAGCGTTTTTTTAGCCCCTCTCCCTCCGGGAGAGGGGTTGGGGTGAGGGGGTCCCAAAAAACCAATCACAAAGCATTTAACGCTTCCTGCAAATTTTTTACCGCAATCACCTCTATTCCCAAATTCTTTTCACGCGGTGCATTGCTAATTGGCACTATGGCTTTTTTGAATCCGTGTTTGGCTGCTTCACGCAATCGCTCTTGTCCACTCGGTACAGGGCGAATTTCACCCGACAAACCTACCTCACCAAAAACCATTAAATCCTGCGGCAAAATTTTATCGCGGAAGCTCGATACAATTGCCAGTAACACAGCAAGATCCGCACTGGTTTCCATCACGCGAACACCGCCAACTACGTTCACAAAAACATCCTGGTCGCCCACCATAATTCCGCCGTGGCGATGCAAGACTGCGAGCAACATGGATAAACGATTTTGATCCATACCTACCGCAACACGACGCGGATTACCCAGATGGCTATCATCAACCAATGCCTGGATTTCAATCAGCAATGGGCGTGTGCCCTCCCACATCACCATCACTACCGAACCGGGTGCAGGATCTTCAGCACGTTGCAAAAAAATCGCCGAGGGATTATTGACTTCGCGCATACCCTGCTCGGTCATCGCAAAAACACCTAACTCATTAACTGCACCAAAACGGTTTTTATTACCGCGCAACGTGCGGAAGCGCGAGTCGTTATCGCCCTCCAATAAAATTGAACAGTCGATCATGTGTTCCAATACTTTGGGCCCCGCAAGCGAACCATCTTTGGTCACGTGGCCAACCAAAATAACGACCGTACCTGTCTGTTTTGCAAAGCGCGTTAAATAAGCGGCACTTTCGCGCACTTGTGAAACTGAACCCGGTGCAGATGAAATATCTTCCATGTGCACAACCTGGATTGAATCCACCACCATAACTTTTGGAGCAATTTGCTGCGCAGTTGCGCAAATCGTTTCCACGTTGGTTTCACTTAACATTTGCAACTTATCAACGGGCAAACCTAAACGTTGCGCACGCATGGCAACTTGCTGCAAGGATTCTTCGCCCGTGACATAAAGAGCAGACATATTGCGCGCAAGAAAACATAAAGTTTGTAACAATAACGTACTTTTACCCGCACCTGGATTACCGCCGATCAACACCACAGAACCGGGAACAAAACCACCCCCAAGCACACGATCAAACTCGCTTGTGCCGCTTGAAAAGCGCGGTACATCACCCAGCGCAATTTCTGCCAGGGTTTGCACTTTGTTACCTGTTGCACCACCGGCATAACCTTCAAATTTTGCAGAGCGATTGGTGGGTGTCGGCCCAAGGCGAACTTCAACGATAGAATTCCACGCACCACACTCAGGGCATTGGCCTTGCCATTTTTTAAAATCTGCACCGCATTCATTACAAACAAATGCACTCTTTTGTTTTGTACTCACAGGATTCCCGTTTAAAAAAATGTGTGATGATTAAACGAAAAAGGCCTGATTTTTCATCAAGCCTTTTGCAAAAATTTGCAGCGACAATTATTTCTCATCAGTCAGTTTTAAATAAACACCCAAACCAACCAACATGGCGACCGCTGCAAACAACATTAAAACCGCAGAGTTCAAATGATCTTCAGCGCCTAACAATGATTTAAACATCAACAACAAGGATTCAATCGAAACCGCAATTACGATGGCCGCCATAAAACGGCTGATCGTCCTGCGCATTGAACCTTCGTGGTGAATATCTTTATGCAAAAAGACTTCTTCTTCCAGAATAGTTTTACCCAAATCGAAAATTGCCAAACCCAAGGTCACCAGGATAACTGCACCGAATATTTTAATGGGTTCATCAATGTGGTTATGCACCACACCGTACATATCTTTGCCACCGTAGTACAACAACAAGCTGGCAATCAACACCAGCATTGCGCCAATGATCGCATAAACCGCCTGGAAAAATGGATGCACGCGACGGCGCAACTCATCACCATTCAAGAAAGTAATTAATTTTTCCAAATTAAAATTGATGACCAGGAAACCAATTTTGTTTTCCGCTGTGACATAACGCTGCACCGCAGAAATAGCGAGCTGGTGGGTGGCGTTTGAAAGATAAGGTGAAGTTACGGTAGAGATTTTTTCGTTCTTGACCGCCTTGGTGTAATAGGCGCGATTACTGCGATCTGAACGCATGCCGGGCTCGCGGCGCTTGGAATCCTCGATATCCGGCGCGGCGGCAGAAACCGTTGTTTGCATTCCGTGCTCGTCCAGGCAATAAAGCAATTCTACAAACGGATAGGACTTGTGCAAACGCTCAATTGTTTTGTGGAGCTGTGCTTCATCAGACTCCAGTTTACGTGGCATCAATGCGGTGACAATAGAGTCTAATAAACGATCAATTTGCGGTTGGTAATCTTCATATTTGCGTAACAAGTACAAATAATTGCGGGGTGTCATAACAAAATCTCAATTCACATTTTGGTGGGGCCTTACAGATTTACCAAGGCTCATCTTTTTCGCAATGATACAGCAAATTGCCAAAAAAAAGCCCGCCAAACAAGTGACGGGCTTTTCGTGTTAACGACGCTTCGTTTATTGCACGGTATCGACGTTTTGCGGTGCCGCTGCACCCACTGCAACCTTGCCCGCGCCAAGAATGAAACTCACAACTTCAGTTTGCATTTCATTGGTCACTTGTGGTGCAGCGGCGCTGGGGCGCAGCAATGATGCATGATCACCCGCATTCAATTTCACATAACCGGTGTAACCTGCATCTGCACCCAGTTGGGTTTCGCCCAGACCCAATCGGGTTGTTCCCAGCAAACGCGCGAAAGGTACTGTACCGGCGAGCGGCGCGCTATCTGCACTGTTAGGAATGACCTGGTCATCTTTAACCTGTTGCAACAACACAGGGATTTTCAAGCTAGACAACAGCTGCGCGAAGTTCACAGGATCACCTGAATCCATTGCACTCTGGGCTGCATACATAAACTTCTCATAATTACTGGTTCCCACATTCACGCCAGCCTTGCCCAGGCCCGCATTGATGACCGGGGCAAAAGTCGCAGAATTTATCAATATTTGCGAAACCTGGGTGCCTGCCACAGAGGCCACCAAACTGCGAATGGGATTGAGGTTAGAGGACAAGCCAATTTTTGCGTCGTTAGCAATCGCTGCCTGGTTCACGGTCACGAATACAGTTCCCAAAATACCGCCAAGTGAATGCCCTACCACATTCACATTAGCAAGGTTCAGTTTGGCGCCCTGTGCTTGTACAAAATCAGCATCCAAACCTTCCAAGCTGGCATTAAGGTTCAACAGATCCATCACCGCTTCGCGGTTATTGTCACGCGTATTCAAGAGATAACCCAGGTTCGTAAATTGCGCGCCCGAGCCATCATTTGCTGTTGGGGCCGCAAAATTCATCGGTGCCGGTGCACCGCCAGGACCTGCAACATTAAAGTGACGCTCATGGGGAGCATCTGCGCCATAAAGCGTTGCAAATGGAATCAACTGGCTCTTCTCAACGTTCAGGACTGTTACGAAGGCGTTATTGGCTGCAACGCCGTGCAACGGCAAATCAATAGCGACAGTTGCAACGCAACGGCTCGCCAGGGTATGCGCAAGCGCCAAACCGGACGTGCGGTCACTGGTAATACCGTGTACGTAGATAACCACCGGATAACCGTTAGCCGCGTAGATTTGTCCGCACGACAATGAACCGGCATAGCCGGGAACCCAACCGGTTTCCGGCAAGGTAACTTGCAGCGGGATGGATTCATCCGTAGTTTTAGCCGCAAAAGGATAGCGGTAAGTGACATTGACAGTGCTGCCATCAGCATCAACCGGAAATTTATCATCAGGTTTCATCAACGCAAAAAGTGTACGATCAGGTTGCCAGTTACGGGTCAGGAAAGCGCCAAAAGGTAAGCTGCCTGGCGCAGTTTGGTAATAGGGAAGTTTGATATAACCGGTAAACAACTTACCAACATTCCCGGGCAAAGCGCCGTTGCTAAGAACCCCCATATCCACGCCTGTCAAAGCCGAAACCTTGAGCGGACGTTGCTTGGGTGTTGATAGCAGGCCCGCTGCCTCCAAATCTACCGCTTTGCTTCTCGCAGTAACTGCTGATACACCCAAATCAACTTGGGCAGCCACCAAAGCCGCACGTGGCGATGCCATGGCAATTAAGGGTGCTTGCGGGTCGGTTGTTGTAAAGGTGTAAGTCAGGATCAACTTATCGATAGCTGCTGCCTGTGCAGCACCCGTTGTTGCAACCAGGAAACCTGAGGCAAGCGTTTCCCAACCGGTAATAGCATTACGCACAGGTACCAGGCTATCCAAAATGGAATAGCTTGAATCGTGCAACGCATTGTATGTCCACGAACGGGTCAAGGCTTTGCCCGCCGTATCTTTAATATCATTGGTGAGGAATACCAAATACTTGGCTTTGGATTTCAGCGGCACCGTTGGCCGAATGCGAATCACATTATTGCTGCCGCCATCCAGGGAAACCACGCGGGTATCAAAGGTCGCCGCACCTGAAATGCCAGTCACATTGGCAGGATTTAACGCATCTTTCCCGCCAGTATTCAATTCGAGTAGGAAGACCGTTTTCATTGGCAGCACCGTTGCTGCATCCACACTACCCTCCACCATCACATCAAAATAGGCAGAGGTGGAAAATCCATCCAGGCCATTCAATGTCGCCCGCACTGCATCTGACGGAGTTCCCACATCGGCAGTGCCGTCCGTAGTGGCAGCTTTGGCGAAGATCAAATCGGTATTAAAAGGAATATCCGAGATCACTGGATCAAAGCGAGGATGAGTTCCCGCAACAAAGGCTTCCGCTCCCGTTGGTTCCGGGGCTTTGTCTCTATTATTCCCACCACCGCATCCGGTTAATAAGGTTGATAGTGAAAGGGTCAGTAGGGCCGAAAACAGAATCTTGGTCTTATTCTTCATAGTAATTTCCTAAATGGTGGAAAGTCTCACCGAAAGAGTATAGCCAAAAATTTACAAAGCACTTTGGTAGTTCACGTTTTCCAGATCCTGTCACAAGAATTATCCAAAAGTTCGCACCAACAATTGTTTCGGCACGCAATCATCCTCAACTATGCGCCAGCTACTAATGGCAGATTAATCATCCACTTTCAAAAATGGGTAGATGTACCACAAGGCTCCTTTGAAATTAAAAGTCGTGTGAATTATTTACCCAGAGAATTTTTTCGAGTTTACGCACCCAACAAAGACAAGCGTGTTAAGCCATCACGAAAACGTATTTTTGCAACGTGGGATTTTCCCGTAGCACGTTTTGTCATCTAACAAAAATTTATTGTAATAACGCTCAGAAAATGTGTGAGTAAATAATCACTACTGGTGATGTTATTTTTTGGATAGCCCCACAACGCTCTCCAGATTAGAGTGTGTTGTTAATACTCATGTTTGCCGGTCACCAATGCGAATAATCCATGCTTTGTAAATTACTGTTTGTTTCATTGACTAGCTTCTGCTAGTTGCTAGGCTTAAAAATTTAGACCTATAAGCGAGGCATACCATGTCCATTTCACGTCGATTATTCCTGCGCAATACTGCAGTTGCTACCGCCCTTTTGGGTATTAAAAGTAATGCCATCGCAAAAGCAACTGAACGTACAGGCATAAAAGATTTTTATAAAAATGATTTTCGCATTGGCACAGCGATTAGTACCTCAACACTAATGAAAAATGACAAAGCCATGCTCGCGCTTATCGCCCGGGAATTTAATGCCATCACACCTGAAAACTGTATGAAGTGGGAGCCTATCAGGCCACAGGATAAAGAATGGGATTGGACTGCTGCCGATAAATATGTAGAGTTTGGTAAAAAAAATAAAATGTATATTGTGGGCCACAACCTTGTATGGCACAGCCAGGTTCCCAAAGAAGTTTTTCAAAATGAAGCCGGTGGCGTTATCAGTAAAGAAGCGCTCACTGCCAAAATGCAAGATCATATTTCAGTGCTGGCAGGACGCTACAAAGGAAAAATCCATGCGTGGGACGTTGTGAATGAAGCTGTGGAAGATGATGGCTCCTGGCGAAAAAGTCCCTGGTACAACATCATGGGCGAAGACTTCATTGCCAAGGCATTTAATATGGCCCATGAAATTGACCCCAAAGCCCATCTCATCTACAACGATTACAATACTGAATCGCCAATCAAGCGTAATTTTATTATCGGCATGGTTCAAAATTTCAAAAAACAAGGCGTGCCCATTCACGGTGTAGGCATGCAGGAACATTTAAGTATTGATGGCCCCGGTGTGGATGAAATAGAAAAAACCTTGATCGCATTGGCCAATCTCGGCGTGCGTGCGCATATTACTGAATTGGATGTGGATGTATTACCTTCAGTATGGAATTTACCAACCGCCGAAGTTTCAACCCGATTTGAATACAAAGCCGAGCGCGATCCCTACATTCATGGACTGCCAAAAGATATGGAAGAAAAACTCGCCAAGCGCTACGAAGATATTTTTAAAATTTATTTAAAACATCGCGATAAAATTGAACGCGTAACATTATGGGGTAGCGCCGATAATGAAACCTGGCTCAATGATTTCCCCATTAAAGGCCGCACCAATTATCCTTTATTATTTGATCGTCAACTTCAACCAAAACCGGCTTATTTCCGTGTATTGGATTTGAAGAAATAAATTTCCCTAACAAAATTCGGGGCACAACAATTTGTGCCCCTATGCCTAACGTTAATATTATTCCTTGATTACCAAGCCTCTAACTATCATTTCGCAACGCATAACTGGCAGGTTTACGAATAATTTGCCAAACCGACATGAGTGAAGTTGCGGCAGTAATAGACAAAATTAAACAAGGTGGCAGCATCCAACCTAAATTGCTCGTTTGCAATGCGTAATTATTTTTCAATATCCAAACCCACAACAAAACCAGTACAACCGAAGCCACGCATAAACCAGCAACCACCGGAATTAAATTATCTTTCAGGATTTGCCAATAAACGTTTTGGGGCCGCGCACCAATTGCCATACGAATTCCCAATTCAAATCGACGCAATTGCACGCTATAACTCAGGACACCATAAATTCCAATGGCAGCCATACCGAGTGCAAGCAAAGTAAGTATTGCCGTTAAACTGGCAGAAAGAACATCCTGGGCAAGCAATAATTGATGCGAATAGGTCATTGCTTTTATTTCCGCAACCTTATATTGACCGTTAATATGTGCCAATAATTCGTTCAAATCTTGTCGAGTAATTTTCTGGTGAGGTTTAAGCTGCACCAACAATTGCACGCTATGCTCGGGAAACTGTGGCATAAACATACGCGATTCTTCTTTCGCTCCTGGCAAAGCAAGGTCATGCAATATACCGACAACTTGATATATATCTTTACCCGCCCCTCCGTTTTGCCAATAAAAACGTTTACCCAACACCTTTCCGTCATTTTGCAATTTATGCGCAAAGGTATCATTGATAATAATCAGCTGTGAGCGCGACTGAATTTCATCTTGCGTAAAATTTCTACCGGAAGTAAATCCTATATTTAAAATATTAAAATAATCCTGATCAACAAAACTGAGTAATGTTTTTTCGCGATACTGGTAATCGGGCGTTGCTGAAAGATAATCGTATAGGCCATCGGAATTAATAGGGTCATCACTCGCTATACTTACATTGGCAATTTTGGGGTACAGCGTAAACTCGTCGCGAATCGCACGCATATTATTTTTTCGCTCTTCATATGGGCTATAAGCCTGCGCACCTGGATTAAGCGAAACCTGATAGATATTCTCTGTAGCAAAGCCAAGAGGCTGGCGAATATGTTGGAGAGACTGCTGTAAAATTTGTAAGCTCCCCGCTAACAATACAGCCGTAAAAATCACCTGGCTCAGCACTAAAAACTGACGAATTCTGGCAGAAATTTGTACACCACTACCCTTTCCGCCTGTTTGTAAAATCTTATTCAAGGCTCGATAGTTTATTTGGCGCCCCACTAAAAACGAGAATATAAATGCAAGCAAAAAATTGCTCATCAAGCCAAACAAAAGGCTTTGCCAGCTCAGGTGCAATTCCGCAACACGCGGCAATTGTTTATCTGCATAAGATTTTAATAATTCAATTCCTAGAACTGATACTAACAGCGACATTATCGTCGCAAAAAAAATAATGATTGAAATCTCTGCCAGCAAACTATTAAATAAATGAAACCTTTGCGCACCTAACGCAGCTTGCACAGCCATATTTCTTTGTTGGTTACTGATTCGCGCCAGGATTAAATTAGTAATATTAACCGCGGCAATTAATAGCAGCGACAAGGCACCTGCCAACAATAATAAAACCTTAGCTGAAACATCTCCGAGAATAGCTTTTTGGTAACTGACAAACTCAACGCCTATAGTTAAATCCCGAAAAAATGAATCATCAGAGCGTTCAGACTCAAAACGTGCATTTAATGTAGTAGTCAGTGTTTGGGCGAGCTTGTCAGCTTGTGCATCCGACTTTAATTTAACAACCAGATGCTGGCCACTTTTAAGGCGCATCCATGAATGCTGTCCCTCTTGGCCCGATGCACTGTAGTCCCACGGCAACCAAACATCGGTAAGCCTGCCAATGCCTTCCAGTTGCGGTTCTATAAACTGCTTTGCAGTTACGCCAATAATTTTAAAGTTCACATCACCCAGTTGCAGTGTTTTATTTAAAATATCTGGATCTTGCTTAAAAATTTCCAGCCATGTATGAAAGCTAATAACAGCAACAGGAATATGAGAGTCCAAACCTTCACTATTGTTAAACACACGTCCCAATACCATTGGAGTGTTCAATAAATTTAAGTAGTCCGGTGTGATAAAACTCGTATTAATTTGCGGTGTGTCAGGCAGGCTGCGAATAATATCCCGATCAACACTAACCAAAGCCTTTTGGACAAAATAGTTTTCCTTGTCCTTAAAAGATTCAACCAACGCAGGATAAGAATTAATATCGGTAAATGTTAATAGGCCATTTTTATAAACATTACCTTTAAGGATAAACAACCTATCCTGATCAGGATATGGCAAAGGTGCAGCAAGCAATTGATAATTTAAATTGAACATGGCCACCAATGCACCCAGGGTCGTGCCCAGGGTAAGTACTATTGTAAAGACATACCCTTTTGCTTTACCAAGCGAAAAAAAAGCCCTGTTAAAATCCTTTATGCTTAACATTTTAATTTCCCCTCAACGCGAAGCTTGCCGGTTTTCGAATAATGTTCCAAACCGATAGCAAAGATGTTGCCGCAGTAAGGAAAAAGATTAATAACGCCGGTAAACACCAACCCCATATATTGGTCTGCAAACTGTAACGACTTTGTTGTAACCACAACCATAACCCAAATGAAATACATAGTGCGATTAACAAGCCAATCACTACCGGAGTGATATTATCTTTTAATATTTGTAAAAAGATTTTTTCAGGTCGCGCACCAATTGCCATGCGGATTCCTAATTCAAAACGACGCAATTGCACGCTGTAACTCAATACACCATAAATTCCAATTGCGGTCAGGCAAAGAGCCAGGAGTGCTAAAGCAGAAGTTAAACCCGCTGCGGTTATTTGCGAAGCCGTTAGTCGTGCCAATACCCCTTCACTGGTTTCGAGATGGAAAACTTTAAGCTGTGGATTAAATTGGGCTGCAATCTTGTTAATTTCAGTCGACGTAAATTCCTGATCGGGTTTTACATGAACCAATAGCTCCGGATGTTCGGGCAGCCGTGAAATAAAATAACGTGGCAGTTCAACTTCACCAGGTATGTTCAGATCTTTAACAACGCCAATGATACGAAATGCGATTGCGCTCTTATCGCTTGGCTGATAAACAACTTTATCCAGAACATTTCCATCGGCCTGTATTTTTTTCGCCAGGGTCTCATTAACCACCATTAAATTCTCGCCATTATGCACTTCATCATCAGTGTAATAGCGACCGGCCACTAGCGGGATTGCAAGAATACTTAAGAAACTACCATTCGATGACGTACGATCGGCTGATATTTTTTTCTGTGAGCCGTAATCAACCTGAAGCTCCTGCAACAAGGTTCCGCCGTATGAAATTGGGGAATGTCCGCCTAAACCAACATTTTCAACCTTATTATTTTTTCGCAATTCATCTGCAACGCCTTCAAAATAAGCCAGGCGTTCTTGTAGCGTTGTAGAGCCCCACAAAGTTGCAATACTGATCAAGACTTGATATTGATTTTTGGTGTTGTAGCCAATTGTCTGGGTAAGCTGTCGTGTACTTTGCAATAAAATTTGCAAACTAACAGCGAGCAAAACACCTGCAAGTGCAACCTGGCTTAAAATTAATAACCTCCTCACCCTGGAGGAAATTTGCAAGCCACCGCCTTTGCCGCTACTTTGCAATAAGGTATTCAAGGCGCGGTAATTTATTTGTCGGCTTACAATAGTGGTAAATATCATTGCAATGACAAGCATAGCTATGATTGCAAATACAATTGTTGGAGGGTTTATATGTAATTCATCAAGGCGAGGTAATTGTCCTGCTGCAACAACTTTTAAAAGTTCCAGGTATGCGAAAGCGACTGCAATTGATAATAAAGTAGCTGAAATCACCAGCAGGAAAATTTCAGCAAATATGAATTTGTATATGTGCTTATGCTGTGCACCTAATGCAACCTGGATTGCGAGCATTCGTTGTTGGTTGGCGGCACGTGCCAATATCAGGTTAACAATGTTAGTACCGGCAATTAATAAAAGTACCAAAACACCAAGCAACATCCATAAACTTTGCTGGCTCGCATTGCCCAATATAATGCTTTCAAAAGAAACCAATTTAAAAGCAATACTTTCGTTCTTTAATCCAATATTGGTTGCTTCCTCTTTAAATCGCGCTACAGCATAAGTATTGATGTCATGTTCTGCCCTAGCTTTATCGATACCATGCTTTAGCAAGCCAACAACAACCGTACTGTTTAAACTGGTGTTCCAGTTTTTCCTAAATTGAACGGGCATATCATCGTAATCAAAGGGTAAAAAAACATCCGTTTTCCAACCACGCATATTTAATTCTGGCTCTATGAAACTATCTGCTATCACACCAATTATTTTAAAATCTATTTCCATAATGTTGAGCGTTTTTCCCAACACGTTTGGATCGAGATGAAATAATTTTTTCCAGGTCTGGTGGCTAATAATTACCACCGGCACCATAGAATTAAGACCTTCATCATTGGAAAAGCGACGACCCAATTCCATGGGTGCTTGTAACATGTTCAGGAATTCAGGCGTGGTAGAAATCGTATTGAGCACCGGGCTGTCAGGCAGCCTGCGCTCAACTGAATCGGTATAAGCAATTATCGCTTTTTGTTCGAATAATTCATCTAGGCGTTGATAGGTTTCAACAAGCGATGGATATGGCGCATGCCTGTCACTCATTAAAATCCCTTGATCAAAACGCTCGCTCTGAAGCATAAATAATCGCTCTGAGTTGGGATAAGGCAAAGGCGCAGCAAGTAATTGGTAGTTCAAATTAAACATCGCCACCAAAGCTCCCAACGTAATGCTGAGGGTGGTGACTATGGTAAAGACGTAACCTTTAACGCGACAGAGTGAATTAAATGCGGTCGCTATATCTTTTAGATTAATCATGATGCGCTCTGTGATAATGGTTGCGCATCAATAATTTTTCCATCAAGCAAATGTAATTTTCGGCTGGCCATATCAGCGTAGCGCGGATCATGCGTCACCATACAAAGCGTTGTGCCATTTGCATTGAGTTGCTGCAACATTTCCATAACGGCATCACCATTGCGCGAATCCAGGTTACCTGTTGGTTCATCGACAAGTAACAACGCAGGTTTTCCTACCAGTGCGCGAGCAATCGCAATACGCTGTTGTTGTCCACCGGAGAGTTGGTTGGGCTTGTGCTGTGCGCGATGAGTCATATCAACCGTTTGCAAACATTCCATCACCGCTTTTGCTATATCCTTTTCGCTGATCTTATGGCGAAGATAACGCAAGGGCAAAGCGATGTTTTCAAATACAGATAATTCATCAATCAAATTAAACGATTGGAAAATAAAACCGATTTTTTCATTGCGAATATAAGCTGCATCGCTAAGGCTCAACCGGCTTACATCCATGCCACCAATAAAATATTGGCCGGAAGTTGGCATGTCCAGCAAACCGAGCAGCGACAACAACGTCGATTTTCCACAACCGGATGGGCCGCAGATAGAAACAAAATCGCCTTTATAGATTTCCAAATCAATACCGCGCAGGGCATGGGTGTCCATATCTTCAGTGCTGTAAACTTTGGTGATTCCTGTCATATTAAGGGTAAGTTCGCGCATGGCTTTTCCTTTTTAAAATGTAATTATCTTCGTCTATTTTATAGCGATGGTTAATCAACTATTTGTATTTTTTTTGCATCCTGTACATTTGTCATGTCAGATAAAATAAATTGATCTTTTTCTTTAGCGCCCGTTCTAACCTGGATAAACTTACCCGAATCTTCACCAAAACCAAGTTGTTGTAGTTCAGCAGTTTTACTACCTTCGATTAAGCGGAACACATTCCCGGTTGTATGGTTTTGTGCATTCATTGGTCGCTCTATAAACAGCGTGTCTTTAATATCCGCCGTAAAAATTTGGGCATCTACATTTAATTCCGGTCGCGCAGATGCTGGTACACCTTCCGTAAAAGCAATTTCTACTTCAATAGTGCCATCGCGAACTTCCGGGGTAATGCGGGTTACCACAGCATTCACTTGTTCACGACGTGTATTGATTTTTGCCGCCTGCCCAACCTTAAGTTGTGCTGCTTTTGATTGTGAAACACGAATTAATGCTTTCAAATCTTTATCGCTTCCCACTAACGCCAATTCCTGGCCGGCAGAAACACTTTGCCCCAGCTCTACAGACAAACGTTGTAATACGCCTTTAATTCCAGCTCGTACTGTTAAACGTTCTGCACGTTGCAACATATTTTGATGGTGAGCATTCGCCTGGTTAATTTGTTCCTGTTGGATAATAAGCGCTTCTTGCATGACCTCTTTAAGTTGATCAATACGTTGCGTTTGTAATTTCACACGCTCCTGCATTTGTTCCTGCTGCAACAAGGTTGTTTTATAAGCGAGCATGGAAACCGCACCGCCCGCTAAAACTCTCTCGGCTTCACACCGTAATTGCACGGATTTAAATGTTGCGGTTAATTCAGCCAAGGTCGCTTGTTCTGCCAAAAGTTCACGTTGATTACTTAATTTTAAACGACGTAGATTCGCTTTTTCTTGCACGAGCGCCATGTTAGCTGAATCTACTTCTTGCAATAATTCGGGATTGTTCAAACGCAAAATAATAGTGTCGACATCAACTTCTGCACCTGAGCGCAATAGGACTTCGGCCACAGTTGCCGGCGTTAACGCAGTAATTAATGTCTGCTTGTCAGAGCGCAAAACACCATAACCATCAACGGCAACTTGCATATCACCGCGTTGCACCGTACCCAATAGCAATTTGCTACGCTCGACTTTATGTGGTGCATTTGGCTGTGCGATAAATCCTGTTAACAATGCCAATGCAATGATTACAGCACCACCAATTACCAAGGGTCGTTTTAAAGGAGAAGTTTTTTTCGGTTTGGCGATATCCATGTATATCAACTTTATAAAAATAGGTAGTTGCTGTATTACAAAGTTTGTGCCAAAAATTAAGATGTTGATTTACAAGGAATATTCTTAAATGAAGATAGGAAATGAAAATAAATCGTCCGATATCGGACGCAAGATTCCGAAATCGGACTTCATTTTATTAATGCGGGCGCTTAAGAAAAATCACTGCGCAAGCACCAACGCCATCAGGATTATTGGCGAGACTTAGTTGCCCACCCATTTGCTCCACAATATGGCGACTCAAGCTCAAGCCGATTCCCTGCCCCTGGGTTTTAGTGCTGTAAAAAGGTACAAATAAATTATCGGCGTTAGCGATTCCATGCCCACCATCGACAATGCGAATTTCATTACCTTGCTCTCGCTGATTAAATATCACTTCAATAGAGCCACTCGGGCTATCAGCTTCTATCGCATTTTTAATTAAATTGATAAGGGTTTGCTGTAAAAATACCGAATCAGCCCACAAATTAATATGTAGACCTTTCGCGCGCAGGTTTGCATCAGGAAATAATACCGTCAATCGTTGGAATAAATTTTCAGCGCTCAACCATTGCGGTTCCATGTGCAAAGGCTTATGTAATTCAGCGTAGCGGCTTACAAAATCTTGCAAGTGCTGACAGCGCTCGCCAATCAACTCCAATGCTTGTTGTTCACGTTCGCTAGTAATTTTGTGTTGCAAACTTTGGGTAAGCGCAGCAACAGGCGTAAGTGAATTGCGAATTTCATGACTCAAAACGCGAATCAATTTCTGCCAGGCTTGCAATTGACCTTCACGTAATGCTACCTGAATATTAATGAAAACAAGGAGTTGATAATGCTGGCCTTGATCGATAAAACGGCTGGTGCGGATTTGCCACTGCTGCGCCTTATTGGAATCCGAAAATTGCCAGTCGGGCTCGGCAACTAAACCCAGCAAAGAAGGAGATGCATGACGCAAAGCCTCCCAGGGTCGCCCGAATAAATCGGCGAAGGCTGCGTTTGCGTAACTTAGCTGTAAGCGGTGATCGAACACTAAAATGGGTGTATTTAATTGATCAATCAGACGATAAAGTAGAAATAATTGTTGGTCATAATGTGTCTTATGTTGCTGGAGTGATTCACCCAGCGTATTTAATTGCTGATGAAATTCAGCAACCTTGCCCGCATAAAAAGCCGGTTTGGCGATTAAACTGTAATCCTGGTTCTGCAAGGCTTCAAGTTGAACACTGGCGCGACGAAAGGCAACAAAAATTTTTTGATATATTCGCCAGAATACAAATGAATTTACAACAACTAACATGGCTGCGATTATTACAACCTGCCACCACGGTAACGTACATACTAAAAATCCGCTGCAAATTAATTGCAAAAGCAAGCCAACGATAAATGAAATTTTCAGCTGGGCTTCAAGAGACTTAGTTCGCCAGATCATATTTTTCCAACCGACGATACAGGGATGATTTGGTAATACCCAACAAATCCGCCGCTTTTTGTTTATTGCCGTCGCAATCTACCAAAGCTCGATGAATAAGTTGTAACTCAGCAGCTTCCAAAGTCATCATCGGCAATTCATGTTCGGTGAGCAAATTTTTAGCCTGTGCATTTATCGGCAAGCTTAATTGGGTAGCGGTTAGTTCACCCGTTTGCGTGAGTAAGACTGCACGCTCCATCATATGGCTTAATTCACGAATATTGCCTGGCCAATGATAAGCTTGCATGGCCTTGAGCGCGCAAGCTGACAATGTTAATTCAGGTTTGCGATAGCGCTGCCCATGTTTAACGGCAAAAAAAGTAGCGAGCACAGGAATATCTTCTGGTCGTTCACGTAACGCGGGTACGCGAAATTCCAAGGTATTTAAACGATAATATAAATCTTGTCGAAATTGGCTGTCAGATATCAATTGCGAAAAATCACCATTCGTAGCGCTGATAATACGTACATCAGTGCGCTGGGTTTGGCTGGAACCCAGCATTTCAAATTCACCAGATTCCAAAACCCGCAATAATTTTGCTTGTTGCACAACGGGAATTGTCGCAATTTCATCTAAAAATAAACTGCCACCTTTGGCTAATTCAAAACGCCCCATTCGCTGTTCTTTTGCATCGGTAAATGCGCCTTTCTTGTGGCCAAACATTTCACTTTCAAATAGGGATTCAGGAATGGCGCCCATATTGACAGAAATAAATGCGTGTTTTGCACGCGAAGAATTTAGATGAAGCCAACGCGCCAACTGGCTTTTTCCTGTGCCGTTTTCACCCGTGAGCAACACATTGGCATCGGTAGTAGCAACTGCGGCAAGTTGTTGCATCAACTGGTTCATCACATCGCTTTGCCAAACCAATTCAGGTTTTTGATCTTCCAGGCGCTGGCTCAGTGCGCGATTTTTACGGTTGAGCGACTGCAATTGTAATTGCTGCTGTATAACCTGATGCAAACGCTGGTTGTTCCAGGGTTTTTCAATAAAGTCGCCTGCACCCAGTTGCATAGCCTTAACCACTAACTCAGTATTGGACCATGCCGTCATCGCCACTATAGGAATATCAAACCCTTGTTGTTGTAACCAGGCTAAAAAACGCAGGCCTTCTTCACCAGAGGTGGTATCCAACCCGAAATTCATATCCAATAAAATAAGGTCGGCTTTTTGATGCGCTAAAAACTCCATTGCATGCGCAGGATTTTCTGCTTCAGTGATGATAAAACCAAAATCTTCCAACACAAAACGCGCCGATAACCGAATTTCGCGATTGTCTTCTATGACCAAAATGATGGGATTTATCATGGGAGCTTTACACCTTGCAGGCGTGAATCTGTACGGTTATCTATAATGACCTACGCACATCTATGAATGAGATTGTTATTAGATAGAAAAATGTTAACGGAAACGTGTAGAACTTTATTAAAGCATCGGTATTTATCAACAGCTCGACAAGATGCACATTGCAATAATTGACTTAACAAAAATAAGCAGTGCAATTCTCGTTATCGAAAATTGCACCACTAATTTTTTTACAATGCTACTTCAGCCAAATTGCCTTTTTCTTCCAGCCAGTTTTTACGATCACCTGCGCGTTTTTTTGCAAGCATCATATCCATAACCTGATGCGTGCCATCTTCTTCGTCAATCGTTAATTGAACGAGGCGACGAGTGTCGCGTGCCATGGTGGTTTCGCGCAATTGCAATGGATTCATCTCACCCAAACCTTTAAAACGTTGGACGTTGGGTTTGCCTTTTTTATTTTCAGCGGTCAGGCGATTTAAGATTCCATTTTTTTCACTTTCATCAAGCGCGTAATAAACTTCTTTACCCAAATCAATTCGGTAGAGCGGTGGCATAGCGACATATACATAACCATTGCGCACCAACACGGGGAAATGCCTTACAAACAATGCGCACAACAAAGTCGCAATGTGCAAACCATCGGAATCTGCATCGGCAAGGATACAAATTTTGTGGTAACGCAATTCGCTCAGGTCTTCGCTGCCCGGGTCCATTCCAATGGCAACTGAAATATCGTGAACTTCCTGGCTTGCCAATATCTCGGAAGAGTCGACTTCCCAGGTATTCAAAATTTTTCCACGTAAAGGCATGATTGCCTGGTACTCACGATCGCGCGCTTGCTTTGCAGAACCGCCCGCCGAATCACCTTCCACTAAAAATAACTCACTGAGCGAAGGTTCGCCGCTGGAACAGTCTGCCAATTTTCCTGGCAATGCAGGACCCTGGGTAATTTTTTTGCGCGCTACTTTTTTACTGGATTTCACACGCTTTTGCGCGTTGTTAATGCAGAAGTCTGCGAGCTTATCGCCCTCTTCCGTGTGTTGGTTTAACCAAAGTGCAAATGCATCTTTTGCAATACCTGAAACAAATGCGGCAGCTTCGCGCGATGTTAAACGCTCTTTGGTTTGCCCGGAAAATTGCGGGTCATGGTTTTTATAACTCAATACAAAACAGCAATTCGCCCAAATATCTTCCGGTGCGAGTTTGATGCCGCGCGGAATTAAATTGCGGAATTCACAGTAATCGCGAATGGCATCCAACAAACCTGTACGCAACCCATTGGTGTGCGTTCCACCTTGTGCAGTGGGAATCAGGTTTACATAACTCTCCTGGATAATTTCGCCACCTTCAGGCAGCCATTGCACGGCCCAGCTTACGGCATCAGTCGTTGCACTGAAGTCACCCACAAATGGAGTTGCAGGTAAAGTTTCCCAACCCTGGGTGGCGCCGGCCAAATAATCTTTCAAACCATCTTCGTAATACCAAACATCTTTTTCGCCAGTTTGTTCATCCAGGAAGGTGACTGTTAAACCGGGGCACAAAACCGCTTTAGCGCGCAACACATGACGCAAGCGACTGACAGAAAATTTTGGCGAATCAAAATAAATCGGGTTCGGTAAAAATTTTACGCTGGTGCCGGTCTGGCGTTTTGGACAGGTATCGATAATTTCCAGGTCAGTTGCTTTGTCGCCATTGGCAAAACCCATGCGATAAACATTTCCGTCGCGCTTTACCGTCACTTCAAGTTTGTCAGAAAGCGCATTTACAACGGAAACACCTACGCCGTGCAAACCACCGGAAAACTGGTAATTTTTGTTGGAAAATTTTCCGCCTGCATGGAGCGTACACAAAATAACTTCGATACCTGGTTTGCCTTGTTCCGGGTGAATATCCACCGGCATACCACGACCATCATCTGTCACAGTGATGGATTGGTCTTTGTGCAAAATGACTTCAATCGATTTAGCGTGACCTGCAAGCGCTTCATCCACCGAGTTATCGATGATTTCCTGCGCGAGGTGATTGGGGCGCGTGGTTTCGGTATACATACCAGGACGCTTTTTAACGGGATCAAGACCCGTGAGTACTTCAATATCTTCTGCGGAATAATTTGCCATAGTGTTTTAGTTTTCTTGTTTTGAATTAAGTACAAAATTAAAATTTTTTACAATTCTAGCGAGTGAATTGTTTAGCAGGAAGTCGTCATTCCCGAAGGGAATCTAGCCACTTTACTAAATTCTAAAGACACTGGATTTCCTTCGGGAATGACGATATGGTTTTAAAATTTATTACAAACGTAAAAACGCCAACCCACTTTCCAAATATCGTTCAAACCCTTGAAAAGAATGGTCACCACCCTCTTCTATTGTTTGCTTGCAGCCTGCATATTTTTTAACAGCCTGGCGATAATCTAAAGTTTCATCACCGGTTTGCACGAGTAACCAATAATTATCCAGACGCTCAGGCTTTACATCAACTGATTCAATTTCGTCGATATGATGCGCATGCAAGTGGTAAACATCATCCGTATGGTAACTTTTTAATTCCATCCCCACATACCTGGGCATAAATTCCTGCGGTCGCACGGCGGGGTTAATCAGCAACGCGCGCAAGTTGTATTTTTCTACCAACCAGGTCGCCCAGAAACCGCCAAGGGAACTGCCCATTATATAGACCGGTTGCGGCAGAAGTGATTCGACCAAACGCTCAAGTAATTGCCGGGTTTCCGCCGGGTAAGGCGAAAGCTGGGGACAATGATAGTCTATTTCGGGATGATTGGCCGCAAGCCAAGCTTGGGTTTGTTGGGCTTTGAAGGATAAAGGGGAACTCAGGAAACCATGGATGTACAACAAAGCAGCCATAGGGAATTAATAGCCGGCAGATTTGTAGTCGATAACGTATTCCTTGCCAGTAACACGCTCAACACCGGTATTTAAGGTGCCATCGTCATTAAGGTCAAACCAGCGATAGCCCGGCATCAAGGTGTCCACCGTAAAATCATCGCACAAGGGTTTGAACTGGACGCAGGTAGATGGCGTTGCAATTAACTGGACATCATTGCGCATGCTCCTGAAATCCTGATGCACATGTCCCCAAACAATTGCTTTTACGTTCGAATAACGATCAACAACGGAGAAAAAGGCATCGGCATTTTGGAGGATGTATTGGTCAATCCATTTACTACCGACCAATACCGGTTGGTGATGCAACATCACCATAATATGTTTATCGGGATTCGCGCTGAGCATTTGCTCAAGGTAGTCCAGCTCGCCCTGTTCAAAATTGCCATGCACTTTAAACGGAACCACCGAATCGAGCAGCAAAATCAACCATTTTCCCAAATCAATCACACGCGATTCTGGTTTTTGGGGCAAGTCAACGCCTCCCATAATAGCGCTGGAATCATGGTTACCTGGCAACCAGGCTAAAGGTTCGGAAAAATAGTGGCGGACGATGGAAACAAAACGACGATAGCAGGATTCATGGCCTGCGCTGGCAATATCGCCGGTGCAAACCATGTAATCAAAACCGGATTCTTTTTCAGCGATTAAGGCCAAAACATCATGCAGGCTCTCGTCGGTATTTAATCCAAGCAAAGCCTCGCTGGCCAGTGGCCCCAAATGGGAATCACTGATCTGGATAAAGCGCTTTGAATTAATACCCGGTATTACCACTGCAGCATCTATCTCACGGTTTGCTCTTCCTTAATCCATCAAGACAAAAGGTTATTAAGAGAAGAGACTTAAGAGAAAATTGGGTTAATCAAGCGCAACAATATACGCTAAACAGGATTTATTCCACCCTCCAGTTCGCTTAAATTATCTTTTTACAGGCAAGCAGATAAAAAAACACCGGAAGTGTGAAGGAGTTAGGAGTTCTTCATAAGAGCTGGCGGGCCCGGAGACTTAAATAAAATACTCAATGAAGGGACAATAAATCGACTGGCGTTTTATCAAATAAACAACGCAAGTCCAACACCGGATAAAGCGTATTTTCATCCCTGAAAGCAGCTTGCGCGAGCAGGTGCCAATCCTGATGCAACTCAGTGACCGCAACACTTTGGTTAGCCGCGACAGCAATGAGCTTTGGCACGCCAGCCAATAAAATAGCACCCGTGGATATTTCACCCTGTGCATTTTCATAGGCAATAATCGCCACTAAATGCTCTGAATTATTGGCGGGTATACGTCTTCGTGTAAGCAGGCTCCATAAATCCAATACGGGGATAAATCGATTGCGCCACACAAAACCCTGCTCGCAAAACGCGGGCAACCCGGGCAACTCAACAATCGAATCCACATATTCAATATATTTTAATTCGTAGCGCCCCAGCGCTACGCTTTGGGTTGGACTGATGGGAAGAATCCAAGCGGCCAACACCGGTTCAGCCGCCTCATCATGATTGCCAGCGATTGCATTGGAAATATCATCCATTAACCTGCTCCTTGCATAAGTGTTGGGGATTTATTGCAGGAATATCCGTTGTTGCGTGACGTATCTTTAATAAACGCCACAACTCTGCCGCACTGCTCAAACCCGCAACGCGTTTATTGACGATAGCAAATTGGGTAAAAGGTTGTTTACGGCTGCTCATGTTCACGGGCACCGGATAAAAATGAAGATCCATCATGTCCAACTTTTGCAACGCAACAGCCCCAAGGGAAAATAAATAAGATTCATGCTGAATGACGACAAGAGTCATTTGTGATGATGGCAACCGGGATTGCAGTTGCAAGGCTTTATTAAATGCAAATACCGGAACGCTATTCTGTTCAAACTCAATAGCACCACAAGCGTGTGGAATTGTGGGTGCCACAATTTTTTGCGCAGACATTAAGGTCACAATATCTTTACTCGATATCAGCAAACTAAATTCACCACAATCTATCAGCGCCAAAGGTTGCGGTGCCCTGGATGGAGCACCAACCTCACGCAGCTTATTAGCATCATTTTCTTTATTTATAGGATCGCGGATATTGTTAAGTTGATGGTTCATGCGTGCATATTTTCCTGTATGTAATGCAACAACTCCTCTTCCGAAAAAGGTTTGTTCAGATAAGTGTCGACACCCGCAGCCGTTGCAAGATTGCGATGTTTTTCGGTATTGCGCGATGTAATCATAATGACTGGAATATGCCGGGTACTTTCATTTGCGCGAACATGCGCCGTTAATTCCAATCCATTCATGCGCGGCATTTCCATATCCACCAACATAATATGCGGCGTTTGATCTTGCAGGATTTCAATCGCTTCAAAACCATCTTTAGCCGTGCGCACTTCCATACCCATATCGCCCACAAATTGTGCGAGCGAGCGCCGCGTGCTCAATGAATCGTCCACAATCAACGCCATAGGTTTATCAGCAATCATATGTTGGCTAACACGCAACCTGTTTGCCATCCAGTCCAATGCATTTATTCCGCGTTGCAGCATGTCCAATACCAATTGCTGCACATCCAATACCGGTGCAACGGCACCATCTCCCAAAACGGTAGCGCCAATAACGCCAGCAATATGTGGTGTAAAAGGTGTTAAAGGTTTAATCACTATTTCGCGACTTGCCACTACGCGGTCAACCAAAACTCCAACACGTTGCCCGGGTAAAGCCTCAACAATTAAAAGTGCGTGCGCATCATTTGCGTTGATGGCGAGTACATCAGGCAATTGTGCGAGCTGCGCAATATGGAATACATCAATGTCTTGCTGGTTAAAGTTGTAGACTAATTGCTCACCCTTATTCGTCAGTAACGATTCCTCTAAAAATAATAACTGCTCAACGCCGCGCGATGAAATCGCAAGATTGTGTTTACCACTTGCAATCAATAAACCTTGCTCGGCAATCATCGGCATAGGTAATCGAATCGAAAATTCGCAACCTTTATTTGGTTGGCTATCAACTGTAATACGGCCTTTTAATGCATTGACGCGGTCGGCAACCATATCCAAACCAATACCGCGGCCCGATGTTTGGCTCACCTGATCACGTGTAGAAAAACCGGCGGCAAAAATAATTTGTTTTAACCACAAGTCCGTAACATCAGCATTTGAATCTGTAGGTGGAACAATTGAAAGCTCACGTGCTTTCTCGGCAATACGTTCACGCTGCAAACCTGCGCCATCGTCGACAACACGAATAACAATAGATTGACCTTGCACGGTGAATTGTAATTCCACAACGCCTTCTATCGATTTTCCCGAGTGCTCGCGCTCGCGTGCAGATTCAATGCCGTGGTCAACAGCATTGCGCAACAAATGCATTAAGGGATCAACCAGCTCGTGCAAAATTCTGCTGTCGATCATAGTGTCACCACCGCTGAGCACGAAACGCGTTTGCTTTCCTGTCAAACGACACGCTTGACGAATGCAACGCTGAAAACGTGCTTCAAAATGGTTAGCCGGAATCATCCGCATTTCAAGCAAGTGGTTTTGACTGGAACGATTGGTAACCTGTTGTTCAAAGGTTAAATCTTCCAACGCGCGCAGTTGCCCCTGGGTTTGGTAAATGGCATCGCGCGTATCTATCGCAAATTCCTGTAACTGGTGAAAGAAACTGTGCAACTCGTTGTATTTATCCAATTCAAGCGGGTCCAAATCATCATCGCCGGAATTTTTTGAGCGGCTATTAAATAATTCCCGTACCTCAATTAAATGTCCAAACTCTTCTGTTAATTGAGTGAGTTTATTATGCAAAGCGCTAATATGTTGGATCTGGTGTTTGACATCCGTGACCTGTGTTTGCAAACGGTTGGTAGAAATTGCACTTTCACCCGCAAGCCGTAACAAATCTTGCGCTGTTTCTTCTTTGATACGTAAATGCGCTGCCAGGGTTTCATGGATATTGGAAGTTTGCTGTACTTCTCCAGGATTTAATTTTTCCGTTTGAATTTCATCCATGTTTTGCCCAGCGGAAACAATACCGGAAAGATTATCAGTATCACGGTTGGGAATAAAAGCCGCTGAATGGAAAGCAGATAAATCGCCAATCTTTATTGCATGATAAGCATCCAATACTTGCTGCATGACATTAAGTTCAAGCTCACCGATGGTGTCGCCTTGCACATTACCCGCCGTTAAACTATCCAGCATAGTGGCTAGGGTATCGCTCATATCCAGCAGCAAATTTTTAATCGCTGGCGTTAAAGGCTCATTGTGCTTCGCAATTTCCTCAAGCAAATCTTCACTAAAATGCATAAAATTTGCCAGGCCGCTAATGCCAACAACATTCGCAGAACCTTTCAAGGTATGGGCAATGCGCTGTGCACTTACCAACGCATCTTTATTGCGTGATTGGGAAAATTGATTTAATTGGTCAGTAAATTGTACGACTTGCGCAGGTAACTCAATCATTAAACCTTCAAATAAATCCGGATTAAGATCTTCATTTAAAGCTAAGGACAGCATCTGCGGAGTTGCTACTCTGGGCAGCTGGTTCGATTCGTCATGCGCTGTAATTTCTGTAGAAAATAATAATCCCGCAAGTTGGGATTGCTGTTCACTACTCAATGGCATTGGCCAATCAGCTTGCGCTAAAAAATCGACAACAGATGAAATGGATGCATTAGTGACATCATCGCCCGAAAGATGTTGGAGAAAATCGAGAAAATACATGATCCACGAATCAACCAACACTATTTGCCCGGATGAAAGCTGATTATTATCTTGCGCCAGGGCGATAAAGTTTTCTTGCAAATGACGCCATGCCAATACCAAACCATCCAGGCCAATTAATTCAGCCGCCTTGGAAAAATTATCCAGGATTTCTGCAGTATCACGCAAACTTTCAGGATGACATGAATTGTGTTCAGCATCAGCCAACGACATATCCAGCAATGCTTGCAGCTCGCCGGCAAGCATTGCAAGTAACTCCTGTTGATCTGGCGTTAAAGTGCTTTTAGCCATAATGGTTTCCAATTCAGGCGGCCATATTTATTTTTCAACACATGGAAAACTTACGCCAGTTTTGCTTGCTGGATTTTCTCGGGCGGTATTTGTCCCAATGCAATTTGCTCCAAATGCAATTGATTGGCTGTTGGTTGCGCACTGGCAACCGGTGTTAAACCGGGCACGGTATTGTTAAGTGTTGCCGCCGTTGAATTAATAATGTTTGGACGTTGTTCGGCACGGAATTCTGGCAAGGTAAATACGTTTACACGGTCCATCAGCGAGTTGGCGTACGATTTCAATTCATCGGTTTGCAAGCGTTGCTCTTCTAATTTACCGTGGGTTTTTTCTGTTGATTCGGTAATTAGCAAGGCGCGGTCACGTACACGGTTTGCCATATTGGCCTGGTTCATGGAATTAACGGCAATTGATTTTACATGGTTCACCAATTGGCGAGTTGCAGCTTCCGTATCGTGCATACGTTGGCCGGAATCTTCCGCAAGTCTGGTACCTTCCGCCACCTGGGTAATTAATTTGTTCATGATATTGACGGTGTCGGAAGTTTCCACGCGAATATTATTTACCATCGCCGAAATTTCCGACGTTGCACCGCGCGCGTTTTCTGCGAGGCGTTGAACTTCTTCTGCCACCACGGCAAAACCTTTACCAGCTTCACCGGCAGATGCAGCATGCATACTCGCATTTAACGCAAGTATGTGTGTACGTTCCGCAATTGTATTAATCAAGTTTACGATAGAGGTAATTTCCTGCGAGCGATCACCCAAACGCTTAATACGTTTTTCAGTTTCAGAAATAGTACCGCGAATGGTCTGGATACCTTCCACCGTTTGAATTACCGACAACTGTGCTTTTTGTGTGTAGTCAATGGCAGAGCTTGCAATGCTATTGGCACTGCGCGCTTCCCTGGCAATATCCGTCATGGTTTTTGCAGATTGATCAAGGGCGCTTACCGTATCAGCCACTTGCGTACGCTCTTCTTCTGCCACTTGTAAAACGACCGCAGATTGCGCCTGTAATTGATCAGAAATGATATTAATTTTTTCCGAGAATCCTTTTACCTGATGTAAGGTACGCGCCGTTTCAGAAGTCAATAAATTTACGGCATCAGAAATAGTGCCGGTAACGTCTGCAGATACAGGAACTTTGATCGACAAATCTTTTCTGGCAATTGCACCAAGGGTACGGATCAAACCAATAATAGAAGTATTGAGCGTTTCGTTTTCCTGTGACTGCTCAGCGAGCACTTTGATACGTTCGTCCAACAAGCGGTTGAATGCACGTCCCAAATCACCCAATTCATCATTTGCGCGAATACTGACACGGGCTTTATCGTTACCGCTATTTTGTTGCGCAATGACACGCTGCATATGCCACAAGGGCAATACGATGCTGCGATAAATCAAGAACAATCCCAGGGTCGTTCCCACTGCTGTTAAAAATAACACCGCAGCAAACATAGTACGTGCAATATTTAATTCACCCTGGGCTTGGGTGATGCGATGTTTTACGTTTGCATCCATCAGCGTACGATAATCCTGCAAACTGGTTACAAGCTTGGTTACAGACTCCATTAAACCCGTTTTGAGTTCTTCTTTTTTTGCAGCATCTTTAGCGAGGTTCGCTTGCTGGTTTAATATCAGGCTGAAATTTTCATCAAGATTTTTAATGGCTTGCCTGGCGTTATTAAGTGAATTTTTATTAACAAAGCGTACATTCATCGAACCCAGTGCATTTAAGGATTCATTGATCTGCATTTTGCCATTACGATAGCCACCCAAAGCTTGCTCATCTCCTGAATCCACAACCAACGGGACCGCCGAACGCATTTCAGCTGCCGAGCCCAGGGTAGCTGCAATTAATTGATCGATATTTTTAAAATTAGCATTGGCTTCACTAATCGTTTTTTCCGACGCAAATTGTGCATAGTAGGCAACCGCCATCAACAAAAAGCCAACCACCAAACCAATCATCAAGCTACTGATTTTGTGGGAAATCTTAATCCCCGATAATTTTTTCATCGATTAACTCCATGAGTAAGCAATAAATGACTATGTTGATGAACCATAAAATTATAAATAAGCACTACGACTAACCTGCACGTTTGCTGTCGCTGATGCATTTGCAATGCCCAATAACTGCCGCCCCAGCTCTGCACCTTTAAGCAACAACCAATGATTTGAGTTGGCAAAATAACGTTCTACAATCAATTGTTGCAGCAACTTATTATCTTGTTTAACCAGTGTTTCGCGCTGATGGACGGATAAAGACAGGGAAACAGGCAAGCTATCAATCAATATTCCAATCGCTGCTTCACCTTTACCTATAACAAAAATAATTGGCTTTTTCGGTAACTGAAGTTTTAACGCTGAATGGATTTGATATACCGGAATAAGAACACCACGAATATTGCAAAGACCTGCCAATGATTCCGGTGCATTGGGAACAGGGGCAATTGCAGTCTCTACAAACACTTCGCAAAAACAACTGGCCTTCACCATAAAATGATAATGGCCAATACCAAATCCAAAAAATGATTCCGGTTTTGAATGTAGATCTACCTCTATGCCGCCGGAAAGAAACTCCTTCTCAAATGCAGTGTGTTGCAAACGGTTCAATGCAGTGATGAGATTATGTTGTAGGGCTTCTTGCGTAAGGTTTCGATACGCAGAATCTAATGCATCATTATTCATTGATATAAAAATCCCGGATCAATATTAAAGCGCTGCAATAATTAAAGTGTTGCGACAACTAAAGCTCTGCAATAATTAAAGTGCAGCGATAACTAAAGTGCAGCAATAGTATCGAGTATTTGATCTTGCGTATAAGGCTTGCTGATCATGGCCTTACCACCTTGCAATTCGCCCCATACGCGATCTGCACGTTGATTCTTGCTGGTGACAAAAACAACCGGGATAGACGCCAAATCTTTATCGCCCGTGATATTCCGGCAAGCTTCAAAACCATCAACACCTTCCATGACAACATCCATCAATATAACGTCAGGCTTATAGGTTTTTGCTTTGTCATAGGCATCCTGCCCATTCACTGCGGTAATCACTTGATAACCTGCATCAGATACAATTTCTTTTAAATGCTGAAGCTCTACCGGTGAATCATCCACAATCATAATGCGATTAGGTTTCATTGTTCATTCTCCAATTTTTGAATACGGGCTTTGTGAGCATCGAAATGTTTTTGGGTGATTTCTTTAAATTCGTTGTGATTGATGGGCTTGGTTAAATAGGTATCGCAACCTGCCAGCACACCTTTTAACTTATCGAATTTGGAAGAGCGGCTGGTGAGCATAATGACGGGAGTATTTTTATTGAGTTTGCTGCGCTTGATACTTTTACAAGCGGCATAACCATCTATTCCAGGCATGACTACATCGAGGAAAATCACATCGTATCGTTCTTTTTCTGCGGCCTTGATGGCGGCATCGCCATCAACGACCAAATTAAGTTTTGCATCCATCGCATCAAATTCCATTTTGAGTTGGCGACGCACCGCCAAACTATCATCCGCTACCAATATTTTTAATTTATTTTCTTGTGACGAATTGTGTTGCACCTGGGACGTAAGATTAATTGCCCTGAAATTCTTGACTGTTGTTATCGACGGTTCAACCTCTGAACCAATTTCAAACTCCGGATAATAATGCAAATGGCGAATCGTATAATTATCCAGGGATTGCAGTAATTTAGCGGGATTAATTGGCCATGAAATCGTAAATTCAGACCCGGTTTCAGTGGTTGGTGTCACTTTGGAAATTTTTAAAACAGGTTTACGCCTCTCAGCACCAATTAATGCAGAAAGCCTATGCCAACAGTGGACAGCGTGGGAATTATGTAAATTGACAACATAGATATCCGCATTGGCGGCACCGCTCAAATCACCAAGCGAACTATTTTCGCTAACAACTTTTAGATGATAACTACGGGGTCTATAACGGGTTATTGCGAAAATTCGCGAGAATATTTCCAAATCATTAGTGCCTGCACCTATCACTGCGACTTGAAATAATTTTCCCGGTTGTTTTGAAGAAGAAAGCTGCGCTGCCATTTATTAATTCCCCTATATATGAAAACTGCTTCCTGGAAATTACATCCCTTTCCAGGAGACTTTGTTCGTTGAGTTTAGAACAGCATGAAACTCAAGCAATTCGAAATTTTTAACCGGAAAATATCTGGGCAAAAATTTAATCGACAAAAAAACAAGGCAGAAAATGATTGGCACGACAATTTTGTATTTTTTGACGACAAACATCAGGGATTGGGAAAAATAGCGAAACATTAACACCAACAATTACAACGCTTTAAACGTTTTCTTTTATTCACGTCACACTTTTTTGTAAATATTAAAATTTAATCGGGTTAAATACTTAAAACTTTATTTTAAAAAAACTTATGAAAATTTAATCTATTGATAATCTATTCGAATAACTAGAATCCAATGACACAGCAAGGAATTGTTGTGCCCAACATTATTTAATTATTTTTTTGATTCAATAATCTCCCGGCTATATTCGTTTATACGAGGTATTTTCCCATGGAAATGGAAGTAAGTTATAACTGGTTTCTTGTCTCCCTTTCATTTTTAGTTGCGGTATTTGGTTCTTTTACCGGACTCCAAATCACTAATGGTATGAAATCATCAACTGAAGGCCCCACGCCGGTATGGATTATTGCAGCGGCAGTATCACTCGGTGGCGGTGCTATTTGGACGATGCATTTTATTGGCATGCTTGCCTATCAAACACCAATGGACATCGGCTATTTACCGGGGCCAACCTTTGCATCATTAGCGCTTGCCGTTGTTGCAGTAGGCATTGGTGTGTATATCGCCGTCAGCGGAAAATTATCTGTTGTGCGTTTATTAGGAGCGGGATTATTTACCGGCCTCGCGGTAGCAGGCATGCATTATCTGGGAATGGAAGCCATGGTAATGCCTGGCAGCAGCATGGTGTACGACAAAACCCTGGTAGGTGTTTCGCTCGTTATTGCAATTGTTGCAGCGACTGTTGCGCTCTGGCTCGCAGTGAACTTAAAAGGAACCGCGATCATGCTCGGCAGCGCTGTCGTTATGGCAGTTGCGGTATGCGGTATGCATTACACCGGTATGGCTGCGATGAGCATGGTTCATAATCATGAGGCCGACAATACCATTATTGAAAACTCCATGAGCCCCATGACCATGGGTTTATTTATTTTCTGTGCAAGTATGTTGTTGCTGGTTATTTGTTTAATCATGTCGCTCAACCAGCTTAGCAATAAGATGCAAGATGATATGCAAGACGAGCCGGTTTAAATTCGGCAATTAACAATAAACACGCATTATTTTTTATTGCAGTTTTCAATTTTTACAATAAAGGGCACCTCCGGAAATTCAATTTTCGCGATGAAAGCAAGGCATTTTCGCACGGAGAACCGCAGTTTATACGGTATAAATGAGGATTCGAGTACGAAAATAACGCCACTAGCGCGTGAAAAGTGGATTTCCGGAGGTGCCCTAAATATCCGGAGTTACTTTGAAAATTTTATTATTTGCCTCAGCTTACAATGGAATGTGCCAACGTATGCACAGGGAACTGGAAACAGAAATGCATGTTGTGTCCATCGAATTATCTGCCAATGAACACGCCATGATTAAAGCGGTTGAAGATTTTCAACCGGATTTTATTTTGTGTCCTTTTTTAAAACATGCGGTGCCTGAAAAAATTTGGCGTCATCATTTATGTTTAATCGTTCATCCCGGCATTGAAGGTGATCGCGGTCCATCATCACTGGATTGGGCTATCGCCAGTAAAACAACATCCTGGGGCGTTACCCTGTTGCAAGCCGATGCCGAGATGGATGCGGGTGATATTTGGGACACACAAAAATTTAACCTCCGCCCTGCCCCCAAGGCAAGCATTTATCGCCGTGAAGTTATTGCTACCGCAGTAGCCATGGTAAAAAATTTTTTACACTATTCAATTAACAATCCTGATTTTAAACCGCGCCCGCTTGATTATAGTAACCCAAAAGTTAAAGGCGAATGCCTGCCTTTGATGCGCCAAGACGCTCGTAAAATTAATTGGGCTGTCGACACGACTGAAACCATTGTACGTAAAATTAATACGGCAGATAGTTTTCCTGGCGTGCTAGATTCTATTGCCGGAAATGCAGTACATCTATTTGGCGCAAAAGCTGAATATTCACTTTACAGTGCCGTTCCCGGTGAGATTGTAGGGCATCGCGACGGTGCGATCTGTCGCGCAACAATTGATGGCAGCGTATGGATTCGCCAACTAAAAATGGCGCAACAGGATGATCGTCGTTTTTTTAAATTGGCGAGTATGCAAGTCATTACCCAACAATTTCCCAACACCGATATTTTTTCTTCGCTAAAGGTTTTAAATTCTCGCGTTCAAAACGATATTAAAATCGATATAGAAAAAGGCGTTGCCTATATTACTTTCGATTTTTATAACGGCGCCATGAACACTGAACAGTGTCACGATTTACTGTCACACCTGCGCGCATTGCGTGAACGCGATGATGTTCGTGTTATAGCGCTTATGGGCGGTGAAGATTTTTGGAGCAATGGTATTCACTTGAATTGCATCCAGGCATCGGTTGATCCTGCGCGCGAATCCTGGCGTAATATCAATGCAATTGACGATATAGTGAAAGAATTAATTGGGATGACTAATAAATTAACTATCGCAGCTTTACGTAACAATGCCGGTGCAGGAGGCGCAATAATGCCATTGGCGTGCGATAAAATATTTGCACGAGAAGGTGTTGTCCTGAATCCACATTATTTAACCATGGGGCTTTTCGGATCAGAATATTGGACATATTTATTACCCAAACGTGTAGGCGATGCAAAAGCCAAAGAGTTGATAGAAAGCTGCATGCCTTTGTTGGCAACCCAGGCATATAAATTCGGGATGGTTGATAAAGTATTGCTAGAGGATTGGAGTAGTTATCATCGTTTGTTGCAACGCGAGTGCGAAGCTTTGGCAGATGATGTCAACTATTTTTCTTTGTTAGCACGCAAACAATATAATCGCATGCAGGATGAAATCGCTCGCCCGCTGGAATCTTACCGGCAGTATGAATTACAACGAATGAAAGCTATTTTTGATAATCCACAAAGTGAATACCATCACTTACGTTACAACTTTGTTTATAAGATTAGCTGTCAAACAACGCCTGCGCGATTGGTCTACCAACCTCATGTCGTAGAAACCAAACAATTTGCCTAACTTGCATATTGAAATTATACAGCCAACAAAATTTGTAAAATTAATTTTCGGGATTGGAAAGGGTGACAGCAGAAATATACAGTCCATATTCCAGCGAGACTTTTAACCACTCTCCCAGGAACTGGTTAATTTGCAGTTTTTCATCTGCCTGATACATGGCCTGGTTCGGGTATTCATAACGTGGACGCAAACGCTTATGTCCTTCCCACGCGAGCACCTCTGCCAATTTTGCATCGTGATACATACGCACAGTCAAGCGCGGCATATGCAACCAGGTTGGCTCACCCGAAACAGGTGTTTGGCTTAATTGTAAAGTTGTGGTGTAAGGTGAACGTTCAAGAATGCGCAGCTGATTAAGCCATTGCTGCTCGCCACGGCTTGTCATAAAACGATATTCATCGCCACTTTGTTCTTCAATCTGCTTATTGAAATGCTGGTTTAATAATTTATGGAGGCGCGCGTAGTTAGCTTCACATTCAGCCATTTGCAATGGCAAATCAACTTTATAACGTTCACGATAAGTAACGTATTCAGGCTGGGGTTTGGCGACACGCAATGTAAACATAAATTAAGATGTAATAGATAAAAGAGATGATAATGCCAGCGAACGGATGGAAAAATTGCTGTGTGACACGCTATATTCACAAAAGAAACTTTTAACCCATCCTGTACTGAAGTGTTAGCCAGACTAAGGGTTTAGTCAATCATAAAATTGATTTATTACGTTCTGTGATTCTTTTGCAGGCGTTCGCGATTCATTTGTAACCATTGCAGGCAAATCAATGCAGCTGCGTTATTAAAACGACCGTTTAATAACTCTGCAAACACGTCCTTAGCGGCAAAACAATGCAATCGGATATCTTCGTTTTCATCTTGCAAACCGTGGATACCGCCCGCCTTGCTCAAATCACTTAAAGCGCAAAACAGGTAAAGTTTTTCATCGCTGCCACCCGGGCTGGATAAAAAGTCGCAAATAAACTCCAGGTGATAGGGATTTATACAGGCTTCCTCCAGGAGTTCACGGCGCGCGACAGATTCCGGGGTTTCACCTTCTTCCACCATGCCCGCAACAACTTCATAACACCAGGGGCCATTCGGTTCTGCCATAGCACCAATACGAAACTGCTCAATCATACCGATTAAATCATTCACCGGATCATAGACAACCACAGCAACCGCATGACCACGCAGGAATATTTCGCGCCCCATCTCCTGGCTCCAGCCACCTTTAAAAAGTTTGTGGCGAAGCTTTATTCTCTCTACCCGAAAAAAACGTTTATAGAGTACTTCACTGTCAATGATTTCTACATCATCGCGATTAAATTCTGGTTTTTTAATCATCATTATTTTGTGTTGGATAAATTGTTAGAATTACAAGCGCCCTCACCCTAACCCTCTCCCAATGGGAGAGGGAATTGGTTTGTGCCACTTTCGAGTGCCCGCATTTAACTCCCTCGACCTTCAGGCACGCAGCCACATGGGGTGAGGGACTATTTCATTCCTCTGAGGAAAAGGGTGAGGAGTTCTTTCATTCCCTCTCCCATTGGGAGAGGGTTAGGGTGAGGGGCAAAAAAACTTAAACCTTGTGATAAAGCTCTGACCCCTTTGCCAAAAACTCTTTGGATTTTTGTTGCATTTCTGCTTCAACATCAATCATTTTGATAATGTCTTTTTCACCAATCACAGAAATATCCGTACCGTTTTGAGCCGCATAGTCACGCACTTCCTGAGTGATTTTCATTGAGCAAAACTTTGGGCCACACATAGAGCAAAAGTGTGCAACTTTGGCAGAATCTTTTGGCAGGGTTTCGTCGTGATATGAACGCGCGGTATCCGGATCAAGGCCCAAATTAAATTGATCTTCCCAACGGAATTCAAAACGCGCTTTTGATAAGGCATTATCACGCAACTGCGCACCCGGATGACCTTTTGCCAAATCAGCGGCGTGTGCGGCAATTTTATAGGTGATGATGCCTTCTTTCACATCGTCTTTATTCGGCAAGCCTAAATGCTCTTTTGGTGTTACGTAGCAGAGCATGGCGCAACCGTACCAACCAATCATGGCAGCACCAATACCGGAGGTGATGTGGTCGTAACCTGGAGCAATATCTGTCGTCAATGGGCCGAGGGTATAGAACGGCGCTTCATCGCAAATTTCCAATTGTTTTTCCATGTTTTCTTTAATCATGTGCATAGGCACGTGACCGGGGCCTTCAATCATCACTTGTACATCGTGTTTCCAGGCAATTTTGGTTAACTCGCCCAGGGTTTCAAGTTCACCGAATTGTGCTTCGTCATTTGCATCTGCAATTGAACCCGGACGCAAACCATCGCCCAATGAAAAACTTACATCGTAAGCTTTCATGATTTCGCAAATTTCTTCGAAGTGTGTGTAGAGGAAATTTTCCTTGTGATGCGCAAGACACCACTTGGCCATGATCGAACCACCGCGCGACACAATACCTGTTACACGTTTTGCGGTGAGCGGGACATAACGCAATAAAACGCCAGCATGGATGGTAAAATAATCCACGCCCTGCTCTGCTTGTTCAATCAAGGTATCGCGGAAAATTTCCCAGGTTAAATTCTCTGCAACACCATCCACTTTTTCCAATGCCTGATAAATCGGTACTGTACCAATCGGCACGTGTGAGTTACGGATAATCCATTCGCGCGTTTCGTGGATATTTTTACCGGTAGACAAATCCATCACCGTATCTGCGCCCCAACGCGCACCCCAGGTTAACTTTTCCACTTCCTCTTCGATGGAAGAACCCAAGGCAGAGTTGCCGATATTGCCGTTGATTTTCACGAGGAAATTACGGCCAATAATCATCGGCTCCAATTCCGGATGGTTAATATTGGCGGGGATAATTGCACGGCCACGAGCCACTTCGCTGCGCACAAATTCCGGTGTAATTTCATCAGGAATACTTGCACCAAAACTCATGCCAGCATGTTGTTGATCCAGAACGCCAAGCTCGCGCACCTGCGCCAATGCCATATTCTCGCGAATCGCGATGTATTCCATTTCCGGTGTGATAATGCCGCGTTTTGCGTAGTGCATTTGCGATACGTTCATACCGTCTTTGGCACGACGCGGTTTGCGCGTTAAATTAAAACGCAGCTTCGCTAATTTGGGATCGTTCAAACGCGAATTGGTAAATTCTGAGTGGCTATCTTGCAAAACTTCTGTGTCGTTGCGCTCTTCAATCCATGCGGTGCGAACATCGCCTAAGCCTGTGCGCAAATCGATTTTTACATTTGGGTCTGTGTATGGACCCGACGTATCGTATACACGAACGGGTGGATTTTTTTCGCCACCAAAATCAGTTGGTGTATCTGCCAAAGTAATTTCGCGCATGGGAACGCGAATATCAGGACGCGAACCTTGAACATACATTTTTTGCGAACCAGTGAAAGGCTGTACGGAAGCTTTATCAACCTCGGCACTTTCGCTCAGAATTTTTTCTACGCTGGTATTCATGGGTTATCCTCAAAAATGTGAGACTGTTTCTGTCTACTGAATTTATCGACTAAATAAGTTATTAATAAAATTTATAAAAATGATGGACAGGCCCGGAACCTGTTCCAACGTTTAATTCATTTGAATGCAACAAAGCATTATGTAAATAATCTTTTGCCTGGGCGACTGCATCGCGCAAGGATAATTTTTTTGCCAAACCTGCAGCGATTGCCGAGGCTAAAGTGCAACCCGTGCCGTGAGTATTATTGGTTGCAATACGCGTCGCACTGAATAATTCAACACCATCTTGCGTTAGCAACAAGTCAGTCGCCTGCTCGCCAGTTCCATGACCGCCTTTAATCAATACAGCTTGTGCACCCATCGCCAATAATTGTTTGGCTTGCTGTTCCATTTCAGGAATGGAAATCGCGACCTGGGTATTAAGTAAGGCTGCTGCTTCCAGTAAATTCGGGGTCAACATTGTTGCACGCGGAATCAGTTTTTCGATCAATGTACTGATGGCATCTTCTGCCAGTAACCTGTCACCGCTAGTTGCTACCATGACCGGATCTAACACCAACGGGATGTTGCAACCCTGAAGTGAATTTGCAACGGCACTGATAATCTCGGCTGTCGCCAACATGCCGGTTTTGATCGCGCTGACCTGGATATCACTCAACACAGAATGAATTTGCGCCTGGACAAACGCTGGTGGAACAGGAAATACGCCTTGCACACCCAAAGTATTTTGCGCGGTTAAAGAGGCAATCGCGCTGCAACCATACACGCCTAAAGCAGCAAAGGCCTTCAAATCCGCCTGTATGCCCGCACCGCCACCACTATCGCTGCCCGCGATGGTCATTGCAATTGGTGTATGACTGTTCGGATTCATTGATTTTCCGCTCAACAAACAAAGGCGCGGAAGAGAGATGCAGCCATGGCCGCTATGGAAAGCTCTCGTTCCCTACGCCGGTACTAACCGGATCAGGTCGGCGGGTATATCTCAGCTTTAACCTTGGCTAAAGCACCCCGACAAGAAGCCTCGCAGTCTAGTGAACTGTGCCTTGGGTGTAAAGCAATTGCCTTGCCTTATGACTCACTAATCTAGCCTCCTACGCACACGCCCTTTATATAGCTTTTGTTAGTATTAGCCTGCCCTAATTGGTTATTTGATAGGCAAATTTACGCGCAACAAGCCCTCGATAGACAGAATGACAAAACCTGCCCAAGGCTGCTTACATTTGTAACTACACCGCCAGAGCACAAGTGTTTACCCTTTTTAACCTGTTGATTCACCACAAAGCTCGACCAGCAAGAGCCAACCCGCTAAACTCGACCTTTTATTTACGGGTGAATCCAAACCCTGCTGATCTGCGTCTAAGCTATAGCGTACATTTGATTTTACAGCTGATACCTGTACATTTTTTAGCTGATATTTATAGCTTGTTACCCATTTTACTTTGGAATCTTTTACCCTCGGGATTTTTTATGAAAGAGTCGTTCTCTATGAAAAAGTCAAAGCTTTACCTGGCTATTGGTTTGCTTGCATTTGCCCCATTTGGAGCCAGTGCTAATAGCCTGTTGGATATTTACGAATTAGCATTAAAAAATGATGCACAACTTAAAGCTGATAAAGCTGGTTATGAAGCTGGTAAAGAATTAGGCAATATTGCGCGCGCAGGTCTTTTGCCACAAATCAACGCCACCTATTCTGCATATGACAAAACCGATACCGACATCACCAATCGTATCCCTGCTCCACCCGTTACTGGCAACAACATGTCAAAAACGAAAGGTTGGAACGTCACTTTAAACCAACCGCTGTTCGATTTATCTGCATGGTACGTCTATAGACAAGGCCAAAAATTAAGTGCGCAAGCTGAAGCACAATTCGGTGCGGACCAACAAAGCTTGATCGTGCGTACTACAACTGCTTATTTCAATGTGTTGCGTTCTGTTGATCAACTTGAATCGACTCGCGCAGAACAAAATGCATTTGCGCACCAACTCGACCAGGTTAAGCAACGTTTCGATGTAGGCTTGACTGCAATTACCGATGTTCACGAAGCGCAAGCCGCGTATGACAGTGCTGTTGCAGCGACTCTTGAGGCACGCGGTACTTTAAGTATTAGCTATGAAGCCCTGGAAGTCTTGACCGGCAAACCGGAAGACCAAATTGCGCCACTTTCTGACAAGTTCCCGGTTGTTAATCCAACGCCAGCAGATCGCGCTGAATGGGTTAATTTTGCCTTGAAAAACAATTACAGCCTGAAAGCAAGCAGACTCTATGCAGACTCAGCGGATAGCAATGCCGATGCTGCTCGCGCAAGACATTTGCCCACTGTGAATGCAAGCTTGGGTTACAACAAATACGATGCGGATGGCCACGAGTTCGTTGATCCACTTGATCGCAGAACTGAAGGCAATACCGTAAGTGTTGGTGTAAATATTCCAATTTTCAGCGGCCTGCGTACATCAAGTACAGCGCGCCAGGCAATCGCCCAGGGCTTGCAAGCTGAGGAGCAATTTAACAGCGCGCAACGCAACACCATCCAAAATGCTCGCGCATTGCACCTGTCAGTAGAAACGGATGTAGCTCGTATTGCTGCACGCAAACAAGCAACCGTTTCCAACCAAAGCGCGTTGGAAGCAACCCAGGCAGGCTATGAAGTGGGTACACGTAACCTGGTTGAAGTATTGCAAGCGCAAAGCAAGCTTTACCAGGCTCGCCGCGATTATGCCAATGCACTTTATGATTACGTGATTGATACAGTCAAATTGCGTGAAGTTGCCGGTATGTTAACGCCAGCTGACGTGCAAGAAATCGATAAATGGTTGCAAGAAGGTGCGCCAGTGACTCGTCAAAATTACGAGAAATAATCTCGATATATTTTGAAAATAAAAAAACCGCGCAGTGCGCGGTTTTTTTATATCTTAAAAATCATCTACAGAATTTAAACTAGGGATATCAAGTAAAAAACGCTATTGACATCTGCAACAGTGGCATCTGTTTTATATGGATTTATAGCAAGCTTTCAATCGCTTTTAGTGTTTTTGCCAAGGCACCGCGGTTTTCATTAGCAACCTGCAATGCAGCCTGACCGCGTTTTTTTCTTTCATCAGGATTAATCGCAAGCAGCTCAACTTGTTGCGCAAGGAGATCCGCAGACGGCGCCATGGTCAATGCCCCCACGTCACCCAATAAGCGAGCCACTTCGGCAAAATTAAATACCGAAGGGCCACTTAATATCGGCAATTGCCATACGGCAGGCTCAATAAAATTATGACCGCCATTGGGTACGAGGCTACCGCCAACAAACGCTATATCACTAGCACCAAACATCAACAAAAGCTCACCCATAGTGTCACCAACAATAACCTCAGTGTCACTACCCACCAATTTCTCACTACGGCGAGACACAACAAAACCACGGCTGGCACACAGATTCGCAACCGAATTAAAGCGCTCTGGGTGACGGGGCACGATTACCAGTCGTAAATTTGACAATGCAGGATTTTTTTTACACAGAGCATAGGCATCAAGAATAATTTCATCCTCGCCCTGATGTGTACTTGCAGCAATCCAGACAATTTTTTTACCTGACTCAGACCATTCCTGTTTTAAAACAGCCGCTTTATCGCGAACCTCTTCCGAGAGTGTCAAATCAAATTTAATATTGCCAGTAATTTGCGTATTAGCCACTGGCAAACCTATACGATTAAAACGCTCAGCATCCGCTTTATTCTGCACCAATACACGAGTTAAATTTTGCAACATCGGCCGAGTTAATCCTGAAAATTTCTCATAGCCACGCGCTGATTTTTCTGACATACGGGCATTTACAAGCACGCCTGGAATATTGCGCTTCGCGCAGGCAGCCAAAATATTTGGCCACAATTCCGTTTCCATAATCAAAAATAATGAGGGATTGGTGCGGTGTATAAAACGCGCAATTACATCGGGTAAATCATAGGGAGCATAAACATGAAATACACTCTCCCCTAAACTTGCCCGCACGCGCTCGGAGCCGGTAGGTGTTGTGGTGGTAATTACCAATTGCACATCATCCCGCATTTGCAACAAACGAATAAGTGGCAATGCAGCAATAAATTCACCCACAGATACGGTATGAAACCAAATCACTTTTTTGTTGGTGGTTAAAGGAGTAAAAAAAGCAAAGCGCTCGCTCCAGCGTTTAGCATACGCAGGAGCTGCAATCGCACGCCACAACAACCGCAATAATATAAATGGCGTGGCAATATAAAAAATGATTGTATAAATGAAACGCATAGAGAACCAAAATATATAAATTCGTGACAGCCAACACAATGGCTGTCAAAGGATGAAAACTACCAATGCATTTTTTGCTTGATAAACGCAGTCAGTTTTTCAGCATTAGCTTGATGCTGTTTTACGCGTGGATGAGCACCATAACCGGTAAATTCAAAGAACAGTGTATCCATTTTTTCTTTAGGATTTTCTTGCTTCATTCGTGCGACCGCAGTCGTGATATAACCGGGCCATTTTGAACCTTCTTTGGTCGCATCCATACTACCTAATGCACAAACAATGTATGCTTTTGGATATTTTCCACGAATCGTTTTTACAAAATCAATATAAGCCTGAATGCGTTGCTCATCGGTTGGATTAGGATTTAACCTGTGTTCACGATCAGTCAACCAACTGTCATTTTGAAATAAATTGATCACGACAACATCTGGCGTCCAGCTGGTAAAATCCCATTGTGTATCGTTATTACCCACAGCACTTAATTGATCGTAAAATTGCGGCATGATAAAAGGAAACCAACTAATCATAATGCCAATGCCACTTTGTGATGTTACATGAAGCTCAGCATTCAAATTGCGCGCGGTAATCGCATCGTAGGTCATAAAATTATTTTTATCTTTTAGCAAATGATCCGGGCCATCGTCGGGAGATTCATTTCCCGCACCGCTGGTAATGGAATCACCAAAAAATTCTATTTTGCGCTTCAAACGTGCTGGCGGCGCCAATAATTTCCCACCATCTGCTAACTCAATACTTTTAACGGTTGTGGCACCCTCCTCACCCTCGGTGCGTTTGGTCACCAAAAAACTGTGTTTTCCTGACGCAAGGTTGTCAGCGATAACATAGGTTTTTTCACCTTGTACCGCCTGGATAATCGTGGGGTGCGACAAATCATTATCGATAAATACATTAAAATAATTTTTACCGAGTTGGTCATCCAAGGTAATTGCAAAATGTTGACCAGTAAAGTTTCCCGCAATGCTCGTGCCCGGCCATGAAATTTGGGGAGCATTGGGCACTGTAAAATCAATACGCCCGGTGTACTGCAAATTTTTATCGCCACCGGATATTGATGTCACCGCGTAAGCAGGCAAAGCCAGGGCAAATAAGATGGCAATGCATGATAAGCTTTTTAATAATAGGTTTGGTTTCATTATTAAATATCTCTTAAGGATCGTCAGGTTTTTTATAAATTTATTCCAAATGTAGATTATCTAAATAGATGGTTCGCTCTTTTGGCAATTGTTTTGAGAAAATCACAAGTTGTGAAATTTCTGCCAAATTCATTTTCCTTCCTTTTGGCGCATTTTGGATATCATCAATAAAAATAGCTATATGATTCCAACCGGCTTTAATGGAAAAGGTACCACTAAACCTATCTTCAGCGCGCCAACCTCTGAGCTGGTGTTGCACATCATTTATCCGGATATTCATTTCAAATGAATCACTCTCGGGATTATAAATATCAAAATGCAGGCTCTTATAGGAAGACCAATCGTTAAAAAGCCTATTAAATGTTATTCCCGAATAGCGATCGGTTGTTAAATGCACGTTCACTGAATGCGTCCCTTCTGAGTAAAAGGCATCTGAAAGCTCAAATTTTCTTTTTTGCCCAAGCAATTCTAAAGGAGATTCAAACCCCGCTAATAATGGAAATTGTCTAATCGCAACATACTCGTATCGGGCTTCATTCAACACAATAAAAAAATTAGGGGCTAATAAAAAAATAGAAAGTGCCCGCCCCAGCAAAACCCATTTATTACCCGGTTGAACCCAGAAAATTCCTACCCAGGCCCCCGTTAAATCCAACATAAGATCTGACCAATTACCGTCACGTCCTACGTAAGATTGAATAATTTCAATCAGCCCACCGCCAACAAATACTGCTGCACCTACCGCTAACGCAATGCGCCAATTGCGAAAATCCAATTTCTTATTCAGCACAAGCATCAGCATGGTAAAAAAAGCAATGTGTCCACAATTCCAGAGGGCGCCAAATAATTTGGATGAATAAGCTGACGGCCCACCCATGAAAAAAAATGGTGCTACGACAATGACAAAAATAACAGGAAAGATTTTACCGATGAAGTTAAACAAAGACGTAAGCATATTAATATCGTGAATCGCCCATACCGTTAAATTGCTTGGCAAGATTGGTGGCGTAGTTATCGGTCATACCACTGATAAAATCAATAATCGCCATTAATGCAAGATACTTGTAATTTTTATCGCGCTTACTGACATTAGGATGAAAATTATTATCGCCAATCAACGCCATAACACGATTATCTTTGTAAGTCATTTTTGTTGGATCGCCCAGTGAAGCATAGACAGCACCGCAAATGGTATTTAACAAAGTACCAATAACGGCATAAGCACCAATTTCCAATTCCACGCGCCGCGCATGATTAAATATTTTCTTTTTCGCCAAATCTTTTGCCGCCTGTACGGCGGTCATGACTTTGGGATCACATAACGAAATCAAATCTGCCTCTACATTTCCTTGCAAGAAATCATGTTGATGCTTAATAAATGCATTAGTTCCCGCATTAATAAATGCATCAATCACCTTTCCGCGAACTAATGCAGGTTTGCGGCCATCGTTTACTTTTTTAAGCGTGCGCTCCAAATCAGCAAGCTGTGGTGAATCTTCAATAACCGGGCGCAACAATTCATAAATTTCGGTCCAGTTTAAAATACCCATTTCAAGGCCATCTTCCAAATCAATAATTCCGTAACAAAAATCGTCCGCAGCTTCCATTAAATAAACCAGCGGATGACGGCAATACCAATTTTTTCCTTTTTCAATTAAACCGGTTTTTGCTGCAATTTCATGGAAATAACCTAATTCAGATTGGAATACGCCATACTTATTATTTTTAGGGCGATGATTCAATACAGTCGCCGTTGAACACCAGGGATATTTCATGGAAGACGCCAGCGTCGCATAGGTTAAACGCATACCTTCGTGATATTGATGATATTCAGAAGTTGTAAGCACACGCAGACCTTGCGCATTGCCTTCAAAAACACGAATGTCATCGCGTTCTTCTGGCGACAAATCTTCTAAAAATTCTGCGCCGTCTTTTTGAAACCAACTACGGATTGCATCTTCACCGGTGTGACCAAATGGCGGGTTTCCAATATCGTGAGCCAAACAAGTCGCTTGAACAATGTCACCAATATCCGTTGGCCAGATGTGATCAGGCAAATCACCTGCATCTTTTAAGGCTTGGCCAACACGAATTCCCAGGGTGCGTCCAACGCAAGCAACCTCCAGACTGTGGGTCATACGATTGTGAATATGGTCGTTAGTCGCCATGGGATGAACTTGCGTTTTACGTGCCAGCCTGCGAAACGCACCGGAAAAAATAATCTTGTCGTGATCCGAGTGAAAAGGCGAACGCCCCTCTTCATGCTTCGCGGTTCGCTTTCCCAAACGCTCTGCGCAGAGCAGTTGATTCCAATTCATTGTCATAAGTAGCCACAACCTTGTTCACTGATCAATTGATTAAAATTTTTTCAAACTAGCGCACCAGTTTGGTTCTTTTGAAAAATTTCATCGCACAATATGAGCGCACCACACCACCACCCATCTTGTATTTTTAAAAAACCAAGATTATTTATAAGTCATTTAACTTATTGTTTTTCATTGGCTTTCTGTATTGTACCACGCGTTTTTCAAGCACTAAATTTTTCTTGGCATAGTTACTGCAAAATCTAAAAAAAGCAATCTTGTATTCAAGATGGTATTTAAGATTTTAACGCAGGAACAATAATGACAAGCACTTCAGGCTGGACAATTCCCGAATGGCTCGATGCCTACCGCTCACAAACAATCAATGTACGTGATGCACTCCATTCATTACGCAATCAATTGGATTCCAGCGATCCAGCCTGGATTTATATTCTTTCTGCCACAGAGCTGGATGCACAAATTGATGCCTTAAGTTCACATGATTCCAATGAACTTCCACTTTACGGCGTTCCCTTCGCCGTTAAAGACAACATTGATGTTGCGGGAATTCCTACCACTGCAGCATGCCCTGCATTTACCTATATTCCGGGGGAAGATGCCACCACTATTGCGCGCCTGAAAGCAGCGGGCGCCATTGTGATTGGCAAAACCAACCTCGATCAATTTGCGACTGGTCTTGTGGGCACGCGGTCACCTTATGGTGCCGTGCCCAACTCTTTTAAGGCCAATTATGTTTCCGGTGGTTCAAGCTCTGGTTCTGGCGTTGCGGTCGCGCGTGGATTAGTCCCATTTAGTTTGGGAACAGATACCGCGGGTTCAGGGCGTATTCCCGCAGGTTTTAACAATATCGTTGGATTAAAACCCACTAAAGGTCGCTTCAGCACCAGCGGTGTAGTGCCCGCTTGTCGCAGCCTCGATTGTGTTTCGATATTTTCGCTAACCGTAAGCGATGCAGAAATCGTTGCCAATGTGCTTGAAGCTTTTGATAGCACAGATGGATATTCACGCGCAGCGCCAACGTCAGCTCAATATTTTCCAACCACACCACGCTTCGGAATTCCATTAAATCCGGAATGGTTTGGTGATACAGAAGCTCAACTTGCCTGGGAAAAATCCCTTGCACAATTAAAAGCTTTTGGAGCGGAATTAGTTGCTGTTGATTACACACCCATGTTCACGCTTGCAACATTATTGTACGGCGGTGCATGGGTTGCAGAACGTCATGCAGTGGTTGCAGATTTCATGACAGAACATGCAAACGATATGAATGCTGTTGTGCGTGGCATTATTGAAAAAGCGGAAAATTTTTCAGCAACAGATGCGTATCGCAGTGAATATCGCCGTGCAGATTTAGCACGTGAAATCCAATTATTAATGGCTGGGTTCGATGCTTTATTAGTTCCTACGTCACCACGTCACCCCACCATTTCTGATGTAGAAGCTGCACCTGTTGAAGTGAATAGCCAGCTCGGCACCTACACCAATTTTGTGAACCTTGCAGATTGCTCTGCACTCGCATTACCTGCTGTGATGCGTAATGATGGATTGCCTTTTGGTATCACACTTATCGCCCCCGCCTGGCAAGATGCTGCACTCGCTACCTTCGGAAAAAAATGGCAAAGCTTTATCGAATTGCCATTAGGTAACACAAAAAAACCTGCACCAAATTTTATTCCTGAAACCAAAGCACCAGCAGGCTACGTTCGCTTAGCGGTCGTAGGTGCACATCTCACCGGCATGCCGCTCAATACGCAATTGCAAGAACGCAACGCCATTTTTGTTGAAAGCACATTTACATCCAATAGCTACCGTTTGTTTGCACTCCCCAATACCACGCCGCCAAAACCAGGGTTAATTCGCAACAAAACCGGCGAAACCGGAGCAGAAATTATTGTGGAATTGTGGGATGTACCCGTGCAGCGCTTTGGCAGTTTTGTAGCGCTTATTCCTGCACCGCTCGGCATAGGCACATTGACATTAAACGATGGTCGCGAAGTAAAAGGTTTTATTTGCGAAGGCGCAGCAGTAGAAGGTGCAACCGATATTACCCACATGGGTGGCTGGCGCGCTTACATAGCTTCATTGAAAAAATAACCCCACCCAACCCTCCCCTTCACAGGGGAGGGAGTAGGAAGCACTCCGCACGTAAAGCAGGGAGTAAAGCTCCTCCCCCTGCGAAGGGGGAGGCTGGGAGGGGGTAAACAAATACAAATGCTGGAGAAGGAAAATGTTTCATACCGTATTGATTGCAAACCGTGGCGAAATTGCAGTTCGCATCGCAAAAACCTTAAAGAAAATGGGCGTTAAATCCGTTGCTGTTTATTCAGATGCTGACCGCAACTCTGCCCATGTCACTGCATGTGATATGGCGGTATGCCTGGGCGGAAATACCGCTGCAAAGAGTTATTTGCAAGCCGATAAAATTCTCGCTGCCGCACGTGAAACCGGTGCGCAAGCCATTATTCCCGGTTACGGATTCCTCTCCGAAAACGCAAAATTTGCCGAGCAATGCGAAGCAGACGGCATCGCATTTTGCGGCCCTACTCCAGACCAAATGCGTCAATTTGGGTTGAAACATACCTCGCGTGAAATCGCTGAAAAAGCAGGCGTGCCTTTAACACCCGGAACAGGTTTATTAAATTCATTAGAAGAAGCTATTTCATCTGCCGTTTCACTTGGCTACCCCGTTATGCTGAAAAGTACTGCAGGCGGCGGCGGTATTGGTTTAACGCGTTGCAACAGTGAAGAAGAATTAATTAATGCTTACGAAAGCGTAAAACGTTTAGGCCAAAACTTTTTTAGCGATAGTGGAGTTTTCCTTGAGCGTTTTGTCGATAACGCGCGTCACGTTGAAGTACAAATTTTTGGTGATGGTTTAGGGAAAGTATTAGCCTTGGGTGAGCGCGATTGCTCTTTACAACGTCGCAACCAAAAAGTGGTTGAAGAAACTCCCGCACCTAATTTACCAGCCGCCACACGCGATAAATTATTAGCAGCGTCACAAAGTTTGGGCGAAGCCGTTAAATATCGCTCTGCAGGAACCATTGAATATATTTACGATGCCGCGCGCGATGCATTTTATTTCCTTGAAGTAAATACGCGCCTGCAAGTTGAACATCCCATCACAGAAGCTTGCACGGGCGTCGATTTGGTTGAATGGATGGTGTTAACTGCCGCGGGAATGCCGCCCTCTTTTGATATTGATATCACACCCAAAGGTGCTGCAATTGAAGTGCGTTTGTACGCAGAAGATCCTGTACGTGATTTCCAACCATCGCCTGGTGTATTGACTGACGTTTTATTTTCAGATTCCGCACGCAATGATACGTGGGTTTGTACTGGCACCGAAGTATCGCCCTATTACGATCCGATGATTGCAAAAATTATTGTGCACGGTACTGATCGCGTTGATGCCATCAATAAAATGCAAAGCGCTTTAAATGAAACGCGCATGGCTGGCATTGCCACCAACCTTGATTATCTTCGCCAAATTATTTCGTCAGATTTTTTTGGAAAAGGCGATGTCGCCACAAACAAGCTCGCCAGCTTTGAATACAAAGCGCCGGTAGTTGAAGTTATTCAACCGGGCACTTACACCAGCGTACAAGATTATCCTGGTCGCGTAGGTTTTTGGAGCGTTGGTGTCCCGCCATCAGGCCCCATGGATGATTACGCATTCCGTTTAGCCAACCGAATTGTTGGCAACCATGAAAGTGCAGCCGCATTGGAAATCACACTGGTCGGCCCTAAATTACGGTTCCATAGCGACGCAATAATTTCTTTAACAGGCGCAAAATCACCTGCAAAACTAGATGGTAAATTAATTCCATTCTGGGCACCGGTTCCCGTAAAAGCCGGACAAATTCTTGAAGTCGGCAAAGCAGAATCCGGTTGCAGAAGTTATCTTGCTGTTCGCAATGGTTTTGATGTTCCTGTTTACTTAGGTAGCCGTTCTACATTTGCGTTAGGTCAATTTGGTGGTCATGCAGGTCGCACGTTACGCGCAACAGATATGCTGGTTATCAGCAATCCGACAATTGCAGCCTGCACAACTCCTGCACCCATTTATTCGCCCGACGCTGCACCTGCTGAATTAATTCCGATCTATGCATCAGGAGCAGAATGGGAAATTGGTGTGCTGTACGGCCCACACGGCGCGCCGGATTTTTTCACCCAAGATGCCATTGATATGTTTTTTTCAACGGCGTGGGAGGTGCATTACAACTCCAATCGTTTAGGCATTCGTTTGAATGGACCAAAACCAACATGGACACGTAGCGATGGTGGCGAAGCTGGTTTGCATCCATCCAATATTCACGATACAGAATACGCGGTTGGGTCAATTAATTTTACAGGTGACATGCCCGTTATCCTCACCAAAGATGGCCCAAGCCTTGGTGGATTTGTTTGTCCCGTTACTATTGTTAAAGCAGAATTGTGGAAAGTTGGCCAGGTAAAACCTGGCGATAAAATTCGTTTCAAACGTTTAAGTTTTGATGCAGCACTTGCACTCGAATTAGCCGCAGATAAAGCGATTGAAACCTTAATAGCTCCAACAGATATTATTTTGCCTGCTGTAGTTAAACCTGAAAACACTATTTCAGAATGCATTGTTGCCGCACTTCCTGCCATCAACAATCGTCCACTCGTGAGTTACCGCCAAGCGGGCGATAAATATATTTTGCTGGAATACGGCGATAATATTTTGGAACTCAGTTTGCGCTTGCGCGTTTACGCATTAATGGAAGCGCTTAAAGCAAATCCAATCAATGGCGTAATTGAATTATCACCCGGGGTGCGCTCGCTGCAAATTAATTACGATAGCCGTGTCATCCATCAAAAAGAATTAATTGCAACATTATTAGTGATTGAAGAAACACTGACGGATGCGCGCGATGTAAAAGTTCCCAGCCGTATTGTTTATATGCCCATGGCATTTGAGGATTCAGCGACTTTGGATGCTGTGTCCCGTTATCGCCAATCTGTGCGCGACAAAGCGCCCTGGTTGCCCAGCAATACAGAATTTATGCGTCGCATTAATGGGCTCGATTCCGTTGAGCAAGTCAAAGAAATTATTTTTGATACCAGCTACATGGTACTCGGCTTAGGCGATGTCTACCTCGGCGCACCTTGTGCTGTTCCAGTTGATCCACGCCATCGCTTATTAACCTCAAAATACAATCCTGCACGCACTTATACCGCGGAAGGCACCGTGGGTATTGGCGGCGTTTACATGTGTATTTACGGCATGGATTCGCCCGGCGGTTATCAACTTATTGGTCGCACATTGCCCATCTGGAATAAATTTTTAAAGAATTCTGATTTCGAGAATGGTGAACCCTGGTTATTAAAATTCTTTGATCGTGTTCGCTATTACGAAGTTACTGAAGACGAACTTACCGCACAACGCGAAGCATTCCGCGAAGGAAAATTAAACCTGCGCATTGAAGAAAGTTTTTTCAGCTTGGCAGAGCATGAAAAATTCCTGGAAGAAAATGCAGCAAGCATCGCTGAATTCAAATCAAAACAACAATTAGCCTTCACCAAAGAAGTTGCCTTGTGGCAAGCAGATGAAGAAGCGCAAGTTAATGCAGCACTGCAAGCCAAAGTATCTAGCGGCCCAATTGATGTAGATGGCCATGCTGTTACAGCAGACATTAGCGGAAATATTTGGAAGCTCTTGGTAGAGCCAGGCCAAATGGTAGAAGTGGATCAGCCTTTATTAATTGTTGAAGCCATGAAAATGGAATTCTCTATCTATGCAGATCGCGCAGCAAAAGTAACCTCAATCCACTGCGCACCAGGCAAACAAGTCAATGCGGGTGATTTATTAGTCGTGCTTGAAGAAGATTAATCAAGATATTTGAAAACTAACAGCAGACATCGAAGAAGACGAGCAAGTGAAAGACATTAATGGGGAACATGAATTTCCCAATACTCGGAAGATGTTATGAAATTAATCAAGAACGACAAAAAGAAAAAAGCGGATGAACCGCGCCCGAATTTAACGGAGCGAATTTATCAGCAAATCAAGCAGGATATTTTTACGTTCCGTTTGTTGCCCGGTGATCGCTTTAGTGAAAACGAAATTGCAGAACGCGTAGAAGCCAGCCGAACTCCCGTACGTGAAGCTTTAACGCGTTTGCAACGCGAAGGTTTTGTTGATGTTTCATTTCGCAGCGGTTGGCAAGTAAAGCCTTTTGATTTCAACCAATTTGAACAACTTTATGACGTAAGGATTGTGCTTGAGTTAGCCGCCGTAAGAAAACTGTGTGAAATGGAACCAGCACCAAATTTAGAAGATTTAAAACGAATTTGGTTAGTAGCCCCAGCAGACAGACTTGAAGACGGCCCAACAGTGTGCGCACTTGATGAGCGTTTTCACGAACAGTTAATAGAAGCAACTGGAAATATGGAAATGGCTCGCATCCATCACGATATTACCGAGCGCTTGCGAATTGTTCGCCGAATCGATTTCACGCAAAAGCCGCGCATCCAAGCCACTTATGATGAGCACGCAAAAATTTTGCGGACAATCATTGAGCGACGCGCAGAAGATGTAAGAAGTTATTTGAAAACGCATATTGAAGCCAGTAAAGCAGAAGTAAGAAAAATTACTTTGCACATGCTTTATGAAGCAAAAAATATGCAAGCAGAAGATTAAAATTATTTAAATGTCAATCGTCGTCCCGTAGGGATGACGAAAGAGTTTTAAATCAACAGCAACAAAACGGTGAAAACCGCGCAGGGAAGAAAGGAATTGTTGCTTATAAATAGAAAGCGATATTGAAAATATATCGTAAGCCTTACCGGAAGCAATCGAGTGATGAAAATCTCTCAACATAATAAGGTTGCTTACAGAAATTTAATTTTAGGGATGATAGCAAGGAGTTTTCGCGCACAATACCGGAGTTTATGTTAATAAATGAGGATCTGAGCACGAAAGCAACGCCGCTAGCGCCCTAAAAGTGAATTTATGCAAGCAACCGACACTTACTGAGCAAAAAAATCGGAGAATACCCATGAAGCTAAAATTAGTAGCAAAACACGTCGGGGCACTCGGTATCGCCGCCGGCTTAACTATCGCATCATTCAGTGCGCAAGCAGCAGACACTATTAAAGTCGGTGTATTGCATTCGCTGTCGGGCACCATGGCGATTTCAGAAACAACATTGAAAGACACAGTGTTAATGTTGATTGACGAGCAAAACAAAAAAGGCGGTTTGCTTGGCAAAAAACTCGAACCTGTTGTAGTAGACCCAGCGTCTAACTGGCCATTGTTCGCAGAAAAAACTCGCGAGCTGTTAGAGAAAGATAAAGTTGCCGCAATTTTTGGTTGCTGGACATCAGTATCACGTAAATCGGTTTTGCCAGTTGTTGAAGAACTCAACGGAATTTTGTTTTACCCAGTGCAATATGAAGGCGAAGAATCTTCACGTAACGTTTTTTACACCGGTGCTGCACCAAACCAACAAGCCATTCCAGCTGTTGATTATTTGATGAAAGAAGGCAAGGTAAAACGTTGGGTACTTGCAGGTACTGACTATGTTTATCCACGCACTACCAACAAAATCCTTGAAGCTTATTTGAAATCAAAAGGCGTTAAACAAGAAGACATCATGATCAACTACACACCCTTCGGTCATTCCGATTGGCAAAACATTGTAGCTGACATTAAACGCTTCGGTAGCGCTGGCAAAAAAACGGCTGTGGTTTCTACCATCAACGGCGATGCCAACGTTCCTTTCTATCGCGAATTAGCGAACCAAAAAATCAGCGCTGCAGATATTCCAGTAGTAGCCTTCTCTGTGGGTGAAGAAGAACTTTCCGGCCTCGACACCAAGCCTCTTGTTGGCCATTTGGCTGCATGGAATTACTTCATGAGCGTAGATAATCCTGCAAACAAAGAGTTTATCGCCAAATGGAAAGCCTTTATTAAAAATCCAAAACGCGTAACTAACGATCCAATGGAAGCCACTTATATTGGTTTCAACATGTGGGTTAAAGCTGTGCAAAAAGCGGGCACTACTGAATCCAATAAAGTTATCGACGCAATCGTTGGCCTTGAGCAACCGAATCTGACTGGTGGCGTCAGCAAAATGTTGCCAAACCATCACATCACTAAACCAGTATTGATTGGTGAAATCCAGGAAGATGGCCAATTCCTCACGGTATCTTCAACACCTAATTTAGTGCCAGGCGATGCATGGTCTGATTACCTTGAAGGTAGTAAAGATTTGGAATCTGACTGGGTAACCTTGAAGTGCGGAAACTACAACACCAAAACCAAAAAATGTTTAGGTGCTGCCGCTAAGTAATAGCTTGCCCTCCTCACTGTCAACGCCGTAATGGTGTTAACAGTGAGGACGTTTTCAGTTAGTAAATTTGCCCGAATTTTTTTGAGCACAATATGATGATTGTTACCTCACGTTTTTTAAAATTATTTATTGCTGCATGTGTATTGTGTATTACGGCTTCATCAAGTTTTGCACAAGACGATACAGCAGCGAGCGAATCACCAAAAGATTTTGCAGGTTTGGTTCAACAACTGGCTACCGGCAGCTTATCCGAACGCGGTGAAACTGTTAAAAAACTTGCTGACCTGAAAGACCAACGTAGCACAACCATTATTTCAGCGCTGGAGCAAGGCACGCTCTATTTTGATTCTATTCTTAATAAAGTTGCCATTAAAAATGAAACAGGCAATTTTTTCGATGCGATCAGCCAAAGTGCTATCAGCAGCGACATTAGTAATTTCAAAAAAATTCCCGTAAACAACAGCTTGCGCAATCAACTCCGCAGTTTGCTAGCACAGTTAAATCTTGGCAGCGAAGATGAATCTGTTCGACTATCTGCTGTTAAACGTTTATTAGCAGACGGCCTGGACGATGACAGCGCGACTATTTTGAATGAGAAAGTCAAAACCGAAAAAAATAAAGATATCCAATTATCAATGACTATTGCGCTAGCGCTTTATCAACTTAAAAATCCCGATGAAAAAATCCGCATCACTGCAGTAGATCAACTACGCGGTTCGCTGGAACCAGAAGCACGCAGTGCGCTGACAGAAACCTCCACCAGTGATGAAAGCCAGGCTGTGCGTAACACTGCAATTTCAGCGCTGAAATCAATAGAAAACACCGTCAGTTATTATCGCTTTGCAGAAAATGTTTTCTTCGGGTTGAGTTTGGGCTCTGTGCTTTTACTCTCAGCCATTGGCCTTGCCATTACCTTTGGCGTCATGGGCGTTATCAATATGGCGCACGGTGAACTCATGATGATTGGTGCTTACACCACATGGGTTATCCAACAATTATTCCCCAACCACATTGCATACAGTTTGCTGATTGCCGTGCCTACTGCATTTTTAGTTGCCGGTGCTGTAGGTGTTGCTATTGAGCGCGGTGTTATCCGTTTTTTATACGGCAGGCCACTGGAAACTTTATTAGCAACATTTGGTTTGAGTTTGATTTTACAACAAGCCGCACGCAGTATTTTTACGCCTCTCAACCGCGCAGTGAGTTTGCCTGAGTGGATGAGTGGTTCAATGGTTATCAACCCTGTTTTATCTATCACTTACAATCGCCTATATATTTTAATTTTCGGAATTTTTATTTTTATCTTGCTGCAATTAATTTTGAAAAAAACATCACTCGGATTAAAAGTTCGTGCCGTATCGCAAAATAGAACAATGGCTCGCGCCGTTGGCGTGCGTGCAAGTTGGGTTGATGCACTGACTTTTGGTTTAGGCTCCGGCATTGCAGGTGTTGCTGGCGTTGCGCTTTCACAGTTAACCAATGTTGGGCCAAACCTCGGCCAAGCCTACATTATTGATTCATTTATGGTGGTGGTATTTGGCGGTGTCGGAAACTTGTGGGGCACATTAGTGAGTGCGATGGGCTTGGGGATTATCAATAAATTCCTGGAGCCTTATGCAGGCGCTGTGCTCGCGAAAGTTTTAGTGTTGGTCTTGCTGATTTTATTTATCCAGAAAAAACCCAAAGGCATGTTCCCGCAGAAAGGACGTGCGGCAGCGGATTAGATTTATAGAACTAAGAAATTTATTTGGGAGTCGTCATCCTCGCAGAGGATCCAGCGACTAAAACAAAAGGCACTGGATCCTCTACGAGGATGACATAAACAAGTGGCCAGACTTAGAGAAAATTTATGCTAACAAAACGCTTACTATTAAACGACCGCGGCGGCGCCATTGTGCTTGCGCTGATTGCACTCATGCTGGTGGTCGTTCCTATTTTAAATCTTGCAGTTCCTGCATCATCACCGCTGCACCTTTCTACTTTCACGGTGACGCTGCTGGGTAAATTTTTATGTTATGCCCTGCTAGCTTTATCGGTGGATTTAATTTGGGGTTACTGCGGAATTTTATCGCTCGGCCAAGGCGCCTTTTTTTCGCTGGGCGGCTATGCCATGGGCCTGTATTTGATGCGTCAGATTGGCGCGCGCGGTCAATACGGTAATCCTGAGTTACCTGACTTTATGGTGTTTTTAAATTGGGAACACCTACCCTGGTATTGGCATGGTTTTGATTCATTTGGATTTGCAATGCTGATGGTGGTTTTGATTCCAGGATTACTTGCGTTTGTTTTTGGCTGGCTCGCCTTCCGCTCACGCGTGACCGGTGTTTACTTTTCCATTATTACGCAAGCACTAACCTACGCATTAATGCTTGCATTCTTCCGTAATGAAATGGGATTTGGTGGCAATAATGGCTTGACGGATTTTAAAGATATCCTCGGTTTCCCCATCGCAGCAGATGCAACACGCATCGCATTATTTTTAAGTTCAGGCATAGCACTTTTACTTGCTTATCTCACCTGTCGCTACATAGTTACCTCTCGCTTTGGTCGCGTTGTGATTTCCATTCGTGATGCAGAAAGCCGCACACGTTTTTGTGGTTATAAAGTGGAATCATACAAACTCTGGATTTTTGTTTTCTCCTCTGTACTCGCTGGAATTGCAGGCGCACTTTATGTTCCACAAGTTGGGATTATCAATCCCGGCGAATTTTCTCCGTTAAATTCCATCGAATTAGTCGTGTGGGTTGCAACTGGCGGACGCGGCACTTTGTACGGTGCAATCGTTGGTGCATTTACGGTTAACTATGGGAAAACATTATTCACATCTTACTCGCCGGAAACCTGGTTGTTCGCACTTGGTGCACTCTTTGTTGTAGTCACGCTCGTATTGCCAAAAGGTTTGGTAGGGTTATTAGGCCGCAACAAAAAATCCGAGTCAGCACACGAACCATTGGAATCACACGCTGAAGAAAAAATTGAAGTTACTCCACATACAGCATTGGCGGAGGAAAAATAATGAATATTCTTACCCATGCAAAACACGCCTTGCCCGTTAAAGATCCAGATTTTAGTAACGCATTAAGTGGCTTTGGTAAAGATGTAGATAATTTTGGCGCACCACTGGATACCAGTAAGCGTAATATTTTATATGTTGAAGGCATCACTGTTAGCTTTGATGGCTTTCGCGCATTAAATAATCTCAACCTTTATATTGAAGAAGGTGAATTGCGTTGCATCATTGGCCCTAACGGTGCCGGTAAAACCACCATGATGGACGTCATTACCGGTAAAACAAAACCTGACGAAGGTAGCGTTTATTTTGGTCGCCAAATTAATTTGCTGGAATTATCTGAGCATCAAATCGCACGCGGCGGCATCGGCAGGAAATTCCAAAAGCCAACTATTTTTGAAGCACTGACCGTTTACGAAAATTTGGAGTTGGCTACAGCATCAAACAAAGCTGTATGGTGGACATTAACTAAAACACTCACTGGTGAACAAAAATGTCGTATTGATGAAGTGCTTGTGCAAATTGGCTTGAAAGAGTTGCGTTATAAAAATGCCGGTTCACTTTCACATGGGCAAAAACAATGGTTGGAAATTGGCATGCTATTAATGCAAAGCCCACGCGTTTTATTAGTAGATGAACCTGTTGCAGGCATGACAGGCGAAGAAACCGAAAAAACCGCTGAGCTTTTATTATCGCTTGCAGGAAAACATTCCGTCATTGTAGTTGAACACGATATGAAATTCGTTCGCTCAATCGCACGTAAAGTCACCGTATTACACCAAGGTTCAGTGCTGACCGAAGGCACTATGGATCAAGTACAAAATGATCCTAAAGTAATTGAAGTCTACTTGGGCGAATAACAAAGAATGGGGAATAATCGAGTGCTGCACATTAAAAACATCAATCAATATTACGGCCAAAGCCATATTTTGTGGGACTTGTCACTCACCCTTAAAGAAGGTACATGTGGTTGTTTAATCGGACGTAACGGTGTTGGCAAAACAACGCTATTAAAATGCATTACCGGAATTTTGCCCGTACGCGATGGCGCAATTGAATTTAACGGAAAAAACACCAACAAACTTTCAACCGAAGCGCGCGCCCGTGCAGGCATAGGTTTTGTTCCACAAGGCCGCGAAATTTTCCCGTTACTAACCGTTGAAGAAAATCTAAAAATTTCCCTGGGTGCGCGTAGCGACAAATTAAAAACTATTCCTTCGCAAATTTATGAATTATTTCCAGTATTAAAAGAAATGAAAAATCGTCGCGGAGGTGATCTATCCGGCGGGCAACAGCAACAACTCGCTATAGGCCGCGCTTTGGTACTCGACCCCAAATTATTAATTTTGGATGAGCCCACAGAAGGTATCCAACCTAATATCGTGCGTGACATTGGCGATGTTATTCGCAAACTTAATCACGAACTCGGCTTGACTGTTTTGCTCGTCGAACAAAAACTTCCTTTCGCGCGCCGCGTGGCAGATGATTTTTTTATCATGGAAAAAGGTAGCGTTGTTGCCACAGGCCCAATCGCAGAATTAAGTGACAACCTGGTGCAAAAATACCTTAGCGTGTGACTTCACATTCCACTAAGCACTTTTTGGCCTAAAAAATCATAGTGACTCAACCCGGTAAATTCCCTACAATAGCCCCACTCGCCAAACCAGCTGTAGCCTGGAATGGTGTGGGGGGCGTTATGGATTCGACGCTGGTAACAAAGCCCAAGGTGCATGTCGTGATGACAGCCAATCACGTTAATCCAAAGCTGTACTTGAATAGTCGCAAACGACGATTCTTACGCTTTAGCAGCTTAATTGCTGCTAACGGTCTATAACAAGGTGCCAGTACCGCGTTAAAGCCCGTCATACAGAACTGGATCGCAGCAAAGCAAGCCTGGGGCGGCGCTGCTAAAACTTAACAGGATCGCTTGTATCGTCCTGCCTGTTGGGCTGATATGAGTTAAACCAATAAACGGATCTAAACATGTAGAGCCGCGGATGGAGTGCTGGCGGACGGGGGTTCAACTCCCCCCGCCTCCACCAAAAACAAAACCCTAACATATTGATTATGTTAGGGTTTTTTAAAATATGATGAATGCAAATAAAAAAATGACTACAAACTGCCTACACCTCATCTAGCTATTTGGGATTTAATGCAATAAACAATAAGGAGGCTAAAATAAAAATGATCGATTTAACACAAGCCTATATTGAAGCTGCGATTATTCACGGCGTAGGAAATCAAGCAAGAGGTGAGCCCCTTATCCTCTCCGAGCGTCAACCCCAATTAAATAAAACTTTAGAAAGTGCTTTTCTGAAGTTCTTCTTCAATCCCTTCTATAAAAACAGCAGCGAATATTATTTCTTCCACGAAGAATCTTTAGATCTCAACGAAATGTATTCCTATGTTAAAGATTATCAACGCAAGACTCAATCCTTTGAAGATTCAACAAAGCGTATTGCAAAGCTTCTTTACCGTATCACTAATCACCCCAATATACTTTCTGGTGATCTTATTTTTGCGCTTATAAAAAATGCGCAAGTTAATAATCACAGGCAAACAATCTTTGGAGTGTTTAAATCTGAGCAGAGAAGCAAATACATTGACATACTAAAAGACAATCAAAACATCTCTGCAAATGTCAGTGACGGTATAGATCTTGGCAGTCTTGATAAAGGAGCCTTGATATTTGTAGAAAGCGATGAGCCTTTTTTGTGCATTCATAACAATAGGAAAGTTGATTCAACCTATTGGAATGATTCTTTTATTAACTGCAGACTGAAAGACGACGATCAAGCCAGAACCAAAATGTTCATTGATGCATGCGTTAGCTTTAGCAAAGAAATCGGCAACCAAAATACAGACAAGAGTGATATCGCCAATATAAACAGTAAAATCACTGAATATTTTAGCGAAGAGAAGGCGATTGAAATAAACTCTTTCGCTAATTACCTGTCTCTTTCAGAACCGCAAAATGAAACATTAAAAAAGCATATTGATAACGTTGAGAAAAAATTCAAAATTGATTTAAATCAAAAATTTTCAATTGATAAAGATAAAACTATTGTTTTAAAGAAACGACTGGAAAAAATAATAAAACTTGACACAAAAATTGATATAAAAATCCACTCAGACTCACCTTCACCTAAAACCCTAATTGAGAAAGGGTTTGATAAAAATAAAGGCATGAGTTATTACAAAATATTTTTTAACGAAGAATCTTGATGAACGGAGGCAAAAATGGGCGAGCACTCAAAAAAAATCGGTGAATTCGGGGAAGATTCAGTTAAAAAGCTTTTAGAGTTTATCGGTTGGTCCGATCTTCAAAAAGGACTAGATATAAAATGCATAAAATCAGACGCTCATCGTCAAAATTCCAAAAAAGGAAGAACCTCGCATGGATTAGATTTTCTTTACAGCTACAAAACTCCACTATATGACCAAACCTTACAAATCTGCTGCATTTCAAGCAAGTTTCATGCTAATGCATATCCAGATACCTCTGCGCTTAAAATTGCTTTCAAATTACACCTAAAAGATTTGGATTCATTATTAGATTGCTTTACCAAAAGTGATCAATGCCAAAACATCAAAAAGCAAACGCGAACATCACGCGCGCAATATGCCGGAGTTCTTATCTGGCTTCATAGCAATGTTTCACCTGATGCAAAGCAAGAAATCATTAGCGAATTGGAAACGGTAAAAATTCCAAGTGATATAGAACTCAATCATCCAATTTATGTAATTGATAACAATCAAGCATCATTTATCTATAGCAGCAAAAGCTTTGTAGAAACAAATTATAAAAATAGAGAAATTAGTTTTTTCTATCAAAAAACGGGAAATAATAGCAGCGATCAAAACTGGAACTCGTCTGGCTCGATTTTGCCAGTCGATTTAATCACCTCAAAAATAATTATATTTAAAGCAACTGACACACAAACAAATGATGACACAGTCATAATTTCAGTTAATGAAGAATTCAATCAAGAAAATTTAAAAAAAGTGATGGGATTAGCTCACAATATAACATCCAATCTACCTAGCAAAATAGACATTTGCTTCCCAGATCTCAATGGATTGCATCATTCAAATATAGTTAACGAAACAAAAAATTTATTCTCTGATAATAAATTTTCAAAAAGAGTTTCAGTACGAAATTTCAACTTAAATCACATTAACTTTTAAGGGAATAAAGCAATGAATGACATTGAAAAGATAGAGTCCAATGAATTAATAGACTCAAAGCTTCCCTACGGGCATGAGCTAAAAAACTTATTAAAACAACCTCAAATTACTGAGGCCTACATAACAGGAACGCTCAAAAAAAAGGGGATTTTTTTTGGGAAAAGAGATAAATCAGATACAGTCCCACTACTTAGTTCTACATTCCTCTCACCATATGAATTTCAAAAAATTAGAGAGCATCAGCAAACAAAAGAAAGTAACTACAAAAAGAAATCCACCCTAATAAAATGGAAGTCGACATCTGATCTAATATCGGTTATGCCCGAAATAGATACTAATCAAGTTTGTCAAACCGAATACTTCAACTATGAAATCTGTGGGCAACCAACGTTCTTTCCACAAGATGGAAATACGAACGCTTTAGAGTTTTCGTATGAAGTTGTGCGATATGATCTTGACGAGACATGCTACTCCAACACAAAGAAAATTTTCCCCGCAAATATACGAATAGAAAAAAGAGATAATTTTTTGGATATTAAAGTTACAAGCAACTTTACATCTAAAGAAACAGAAGATGTTAATGCAAAAATAGTTGCTCATGTTAAAAAAGCACTGATATCTGGCGGCCATATTGAAGACTCAGAAGAAAAGTTAAATTTTGATAGTTTTACAAATGAAGAACGAATATCCTTTTTTTGGTCGCTAACTGGAAATATTAATTCTGACTTTTTGAAATTTAAAAAAATAACTGACATTGACATAAAGCCAGATGATGGCGCAGAAATCCCTGCAAATCTAAACATCAACTGGATGGCAAAAAAAATATCGCGTATGCATTTAAGCGGCGATCAAATACATCAGACTTTTTTTATAACAGATAAAAGCTGCCACCCTTATTTAATAATTTGGAATATGCAAGTAGTGTTCGATTTTAGCAACCATACTGCTGAAGGAAATTGTAAAGTAACATTTGAATTTGCAAATTATTCGAGATCAAGTAATAAAAAATCTGAATTTTCCATATCTGTAGATAATATTAGCTTGCAGAAAAAATATAAGCATATCAATCAAATTGCGCTTAAAAAGGAAATTTTGGAAATATTAGATGGGATGAAAATTGATAAATTTAAAGACTTTTTAGAAAAGCCTTAAATTAAATAATCTTAGACAATGGATTGAACTCAATTGCCAATCGAAAATGTTCGCTAGATAAGTGCGCATATCTCATTGTCATATTAATTGAAGAGTGTCCTAATATTTTTTGGAGTGTGAGTATATCCCCTCCATTCATCATGAAATGGCTTGCAAAGGAATGTCGAAGAACATGTGCAGATTGTCCCGCAGGCAACTCAATAGATGCAGCCTTTAATGCTCTGCGAAATGCGCTCAAGGAGTGCGTAAATTTGCCATGCAATTTTAAATGTTGCTCTATTTCATGAAATAATTCTGGGCTAATTGGTACAGAACGGTTTTTCCCGCTTTTGGTTTTAGTAAACGTCAACCTTCCTTCATTAACGTGCGATAAAGTTAGACTTTCTGCCTCCCCCCAGCGAGCACCAGTTGCCAAGCTTATTTTTGTTAAAAGTTTTACATGAGGATTTATTGAAAACTCGTCCATTTTCGATAAAAGTATATTGATTTGTTTAACAGTGAGCCAAGATAATTCACGCTCATCAATTCTCATCATGTCAACATTTTCTATTGGATTTGAGTATTCAATCTCACCAACTTTATTCAGCGAATTATACAAACTATCTAAATATGCTAATTCGTTATTCATAGTTTTTGGCGCTATGCCAGATGCTATTCGTATTGACCTATAAGCTACAAAATTTTTTGATTCTAATTTTCTTGCTACCGGATCACCAAGGGCGAAAGCCAAACGTTCAAGCTTAGATTTTCGTCTAACACCATCTTTTAGATGAACACCACAATATTTAAACCAAACCTTTATAAGGTCAGATATCTTTCTGTTATCCGATATTGATGGATTCCAATCTTTTGATTGACTGACTTGTGCGAGTACATGCCGTTCATAACGAGCAGCCTCTAATTTAGAATCGAAGCGTTTTCTTATTCTTTTCCCTGTGCGGCCATTGGTATACATATCAACTAGCCATTTCTCACCATCTTTTTTAATGCCCACCAGTCATCTACTCCTCAAGACTCATAACATTCGATTTGCTACCTGGAAGTAAAAATTCACCTAGCATTCTTCCGACCGCAGTAACCATCTTATGGTCGCGCCCATATTCATTTTGGATTTGAACAAGGTGATTCAATGCTTTTTCATAAAAATAATTTTGCGCTGCATACTCCAAATCATCATCAGAGGCGCTTTTGTTCTCCCTTATGTATTCGCTTAGATCTTGACTCAAAAGTTGTTGCTCTATTTTTATCAACCTATCTTTTCTTACGGCTGGCATTGGGGATGACTTGGGGACATCGAATTCACTGTCAACTACAGTTAAACTTCTAAAGAACTCCTCAATACATGCCATATATTCAATCTCCGTCAAAGATTCCGCATATTTCCTTGCTATAGGCTCGAATGCTTCAATGTATTTAGCATTACCGGGAACAAGAGTTTGAGTTGAATTTTCAAAACCTGTCGTTAACCAAAAAGCGTAGTCTTTATATTCTCTGCATAAAAACTCCAAATGGTCAGAATTTAACCTCTGTTTGCCATTTAGCGCCTTGCTCCATACCTGTTGAGAAATCCCACTCTTAACTTCTAATTCTCTTTGCGTAATTCGTAACTGCTCAATCAAAAGTTTGGCGCGTACTTCTATGCTCATCGGAATGCCCTCATGTAAAAAAGTGCGGAAAAGTGCAATTTACTACTTTTTGTTGTTGTTTTTCAATACAAATAGTTGTTTTATGTTTTGACTTACGATTAAGATGTCAAAAAATTACATTTAGGCACGAAGAGGCGACTATGGAATCAGATCAAAAAATGAATATCCCAGCATCCGCACCTGTAGTTACGAAAGCTAGATTTTCGGAAATGTCTGGTTTAACAGAGGAAACGTTGAGAGGAATGATCGAGCGCGGCCATTTACCAACTTTAAAAGTAGGAAAACACCGAATGATTAACGTAGCGCTTCTGACTAAGGAATGCCTAGATCAAGATTTTGAGCGGTTTTAAAGAATAGGCATACCAGCGTCAACTGATATGCCTACGAGTGGTGGTTAAGTGCGTCAACACCTAATCACCGGATTGTCCCAGCTTCGCTAAAAGAAGGAACATGCTCATGGTAGCTTATGCTGCTATGGCTGGCCAGTTTGTTGGTTTTGATGGTCAGCCTTACCCTCATTCTGCTCTGGATGCCTTCGGCACCCGAGATTGCCGCCCATTCCGTCAACGCATCTTGGCTCGTTGTGGTGCCTTGGCGAATGCCATGCGTGCTGAATATTTGTTCCTCGCACAAACCCAATCACATGTGAAAGCCAACCTACGTTTTCTTGAGCTAGATGCCTATCTCAATGTCGATACCCTACACCTGCTTTGCAGTCACGAAGAACTAACTGATTTTGCGGATAGCCGAGCTGAGCTTTGTGAAGCAATCTTCGATAAGCACAAGCATCTTGATGAATGCTTTCAGGAATTGGCCGGTATTGCCATTTCATACCAACTTAAAGCACCGCAAGTTGACCTCGATAACAGCAATCTCCAAGCAAGTATCAATCGCCTTTGCTGCCCGAAGTGGTGGCGTCGCCAATTACGCAAATTACAGACAGATCGCATAGAAGCCGTTGCCCGTGAGCTTCGCCAAGTCAACGTCCAATCATCACCTTATTGCTCTGTAATTTCGCTAGCGAAATTTCGCCAACAAAAACGAGCAAATCGTGATTATCTGGAAAATATGACAGCTGTTAACGAGCTGGATCAAGAATTTACATTGGCCGAACTATCTGCACTGTCTGTTTCCAATCCATCTATTCGCCGCCTTGAATTAATAACCAGATGCAAAGGCTTTGAAGCTATTGCAAAAGCTGAAAATCACCAAGGCGTATTCATCACTCTTACTGCACCTTCACGCTTTCATCGAATGGTGAAAATTACTAAAGGCGATAGAGTCGTAAAGGTCACTTCAAATAAAAATTATGCCGGTTTAACGCCACGCGATACTCAAAATTATTTATCTGATGTGTGGGCAAGAATACAAGCAAAATTTTCGAGAGCGAAAATTAAACCTTATGGATTCCGCATCGCTGAACCGCACCATGACGGTACTCCACATTGGCATTTTTTATTATTTTCTTGCGCAGAGAATATTCAAACAATCACATCAATCTTCCAACAATACGCTTTAAAAGATTCGCCTGATGAAAAAGGCGCTAAAGAACATCGCGTAAAAATTGAATTAATTAAAACAGGAATAAACCCACGCACAGGCCACGAATATTCTGCCACGGGTTATTTAATTAAATACATCTGCAAAAACATCGACGGATATGGCGTAGACAACCAACAAGCAAAAGGCACCGAAGACTGGGCAAATAAAAATGCCGCTGAAATTGCCGAAAAAATAGAAGCATGGTCACGCACACATCGCATTAGACAATTCCAGCAAATAGGAGGTGCCAGCGTGACTGTATGGCGAGAATTAAGACGCTTGTCTGAGCAGGATGGTGTCGTAGAACAAGTTCGACTAGCTGCTGATGCTGGCGATTGGGCTGCCTTCGTTCAAGCAATGGGCGGTGCAACTGTTGCGCGTAAAGATCAAACATTACGGCCAGCCTATGCCGTTGCTGAACATCTAAATAAAGATACTGGTGAATTAAAACCTGTGTTGCATACACAGTACGGAGATGAAGCGCGTGAGCGAGTTATCGGCGTTTTAATTGCTGGCGTTGTTGTTTTGAGTCGCACCCATTACTGGGAGATTAAAGAGACAGCCAATCTGCGTGCTGCACGTCAAAAAATTATGGATGGTATTGCACAGGTGCTTGAAGAAATTCAAGCACAAAGTGTTGTAGCCCACTCCGCTGCTATTCATTGCGAACCGCGTCAGCGGGTCGCCTTGGACTTGTGTCAATAACTCTACGCATCATCACTAATCATGAGGAAACTACCATGTTAAAAATCAGCATCATTGAAGGTCATCACCTTGCCCAATCACGCAACACTAAAAATGGTGTGCGTTATTTTCAAAATGCTTACGCCCATATGGGCGGTGCTTTTCCGCAGCAAATTGAATTGCCTTTGCGCAATCCCACCGATGCTTATGCAATTGGTGAATACACACTGGATCTGTCTGCATTTCAAGTAGGCAGATTTAAAAATCTCGAACTCAACCCATTTGAATTGCGTTTAACCGTTGCATCGCCGAAGGCTTTGGCCAAAGCGAGTTAGTAATGATTTGTGTCCAAGTTCTACAAGATGGAACTCTCAGGGCTATTAATTTTGATACTCAACAAACATCAGAAAGTAGCTGCTCCGGTTACACGCTGGTTCAAGCTACTGATGTGCAATTGAGTTCACAACTACCAGACGCCGCAACGCTCGCTGAATTTTTTTCATTTGGGCTTGCAATGGTAGTTGGATCGTATTTGGGAGCATTTGCCGTAGGCAGTGTTCTCAAAGTTGTGAGAAGTCGTTAGTAAATTTAACTTTTATTTAAGGAAACATTATGAAACTGAAAAAAATTGGCCTCTTGGCTTCCGTTGTTTTATCAATCGCTGCTGCTTCATCTGCGAATGCCGCTGGTATCACTGATTTAACTTCTGCAATTTCATTTACCGATGTTATTGCAGCAATTTTTAGTGTTGGTGTTTTGATTATCGGCGTGGATTTGGCGTTGCTCGGATTCCACAAAGTCCGCTCAATTGCCAAAGCTGGCAAGTAGTGCTGACGGGGGATGAATAATCCCCCATTTTTTTGGAGAGTTTCGTGGACATTAACTGGTGGTATTTCGGTTTTTTAATACTCGGCACCGTGTGCGGTATTGCCATAGTAAAAGGTTTAAAAATATGAATCGAAAAAAATACTGGATTCATTACGTTATCGTTTTGGCTTTATTTAATTTTCATATTGCTCACGCTGCAACAATGCCCGCCTATTCAGGAAAAATGAATAACGCTATTGGCTCTATCCTGCAAAGCAAAGCCGTTAAACTTGGATTGCGGCTAATGATCCACGATTTACAGCGACTGTTGCAGCTGTGGGAGCTGGAGCAACCGATGTTGCTGTCGCAGTTGCTACTGGTGCTGTAGCAACCGTGGGATGGCCCGCAATTCTAATCGGTGCAGGTATAACATTTGCGGTTGCTGGTGCAATCGCTCTGGCCGCTGACGGTTGTATAAAAATGTTGTGGGGCGACCAAACGCAATTGAGTGGTTCATGCCTTGGGACTGCCGATCTGCATAGCTTTCCAGTTATACCATCTCCACTGAGCAATATTTTTGATAGTTATGGCGTTGGCAATGATTTGTGGTTTTCAAATTCTGCTTACACAAATGCCGTCCATGTAAAAACTCTTCAAGTCGCTTGCCCTAATACATCCTCTGCATTTTGTTCTGGCAACACACCAACAACCGGTATTGATTACACATTTACGAATACTTATTCGGGACCATACCCTGGGCCAAATGGTTATTGGGTTTTGGCCGCACAACGTTTTATTTCTAACTCAAAGGACGCAAACAATGTTACTCACTCTACTTATTATCTCGGTTATTCTTTTAATCCTGCGTCAGGAACTTTGATGCCGCCAACCTATGTTCCTACGTCACAATCTGTAGCGCAATCGTTAGCAGACTTACCGCAAAGCTATTTAAACCAGCCAATTTCTGACGAACAAATGGCTGCTGCAGTGAATACAGTTTTAAAAAATGCTAATCAAAAAAATCCGCTTGCAATGCCTGAGCTTTTAGCAAATCCGATTACTGCATCAGATATTTCTGCTTGGAAAACTCAGCATCCTCAACAGATCCCAACTGTGGGGGATTTATTTAGTCCCGCTGCTGCCCCGGGCTCAAATGTAGTTGTGATTCCTAATCCATATGCAAATGAATCAGCCACAACTCCCGCCGGCACAACAACAACTGAAGTTAAAGCGGATATAGATTGGGGGACATTTAACCCTCCTGAGTTGGAACAAACACCAACTGCAAATTCTATTTTAGATCCATTATTTAATTTTTTCCCAAATTGGAAAAATTATCACTTACCTAATCACTCTAGCGAATGCCCCAAACCTACATTTACAGCATTCAATCATGTCTACACATTCGATCAGCTATGTATTTATACAGAAATGATTAAACCGGAACTCCAAGCCATATTCATGGTGTGCTGGTCGATTATTGTTTTATTAATTATTTTGAGTGCTTAAAAATGGGCGCATTACTTTCATCGATTTTTGGATGGTTATTTAGAACAGTTCTTATAAAATTTATTTTATTTTCAGCACTCTTTTTAATCGTTTCCGAATTTGCTTCTTACCTATCGACAAAAATTTCAGCCGTTACGCCTGACTCGTTAAATGCTGCACTATCTTCACTATCCCCAGCCATGTGGTACTTCATAGATCTCACTATGTTTTCAGTGGGATTTCCGATGATTGTCTCCGCATATCTTCTTCGATTTGCAATCCGCCGAATCCCCATCTTAGGTTAAGAACATGAGCATTAACGCATATACGGGATTGCAAGGCTCTGGAAAAAGCTATGAGGTGGTTTTATCCGTAGTTATTCCTGCTATTACGCAGGGACGTAGAGTGATAACAAACATTGATGGTATCGATTCCGATGCTATTAGAGCTTATATAAACGAAAAAGATGGAATTGCACTATCAAACCTTGGTGAAGCGGTTTATGTTGAAAATTCAGTTATCACCGAGCCCAACTTTTTCCCAACAAACTACCAAAGCAATAATGCTGGCGAACAATTAACGGTAGTTAAAAATGGTGATTTGGTAGCTATAGACGAAGCGTGGCGATTCTGGGGAACTGACTGCAAAATATCAGAAGAACATAGAATATTTTTCAGAGAACATCGTCACTTCATAAATCCAGAAACAGGTGTTTCTTGCGATCTTGTGCTTATGGTTCAAGATATTTCCGACATTCACAGAATATTAAAAGTAGTGGTGGAATTATCATTTAGAACACATAAAGCAAAAGCATTAGGGCTTAACAACACCTACAACATAAGCATGTGGGAGGGATACAAGCAGCATCAAAAAAATGTTGTTAGCGATTGGACTAGATCTTACGATAAAAAAATATTTCCGCTTTACAAGTCCTATTCTGGAAGTGCGCAAGGAACTGAATTAGCTACAGATAAAAGGCAAAACATATTTAACGACAAGCGGCTGATATTTAAAATCATTTTTATGATTGTTGCTTGTATTTTTGCCGGATACAAAATTTTCATTTTTTTCAATGAAAAAATTCATCCCACCAAGCAACAAAACGCTCCATCTATTCCGATTATGGCCGCACCACAACAAACTCAACCTACACACAACGATACTGACTCCACAGAGTGGCGAATCGTAGGAACTGTTGATATAGATGGTTTTAAGTCAGTAGTGCTGGCTTCAAAAACTGGACTCAGGTTTGAGTCTGTAATGTCCTTTACTGGTTTTGGTTCAAATCTTTCTGGCGTTATAGATGGGAAACGAGTAACCAGATTTACTGGCAATACTCCAGAGGTAAAAAATCAAAAATGAAAATTTTAATTTATGCTTTTTTATTGTTTTCAAATTCCGCGTTTTGCGCAGAACAAAAACTATCAATAGATTTGGATTCCGTGACTTTGGCGCAGGTCACTCACCTTGTCTATACAGATGTATTTCCTGATGAACAATATTATTTAGATCCCACGATAACCGCGGATAGTCGTTTGGTTAGTTTTAGATATTCATCTGCAAGATCTGGCTTTAAATCGTATTTCCATTCCTTTTTAAATGATCTTGGATATACCATTCAACGTAAAAATAATTCTGATTTTATTGTTCAAAAAATTCCTGAAAAAAAACTATCTATTTCCGAAGATCCAAACATCGAAATTTTTTACTATCGACCAAAATATCGAGACTCATCCTATTTAGTGGAAATGCTTTCTCCCTTGTTTTCAGGGAGCTTTTCTTCAAAACATAAAATTTCTGATGCTGTTCCTTCCTCGGTCAATACAGCGCCTTCTGATTCAGCTTTGGCTCAGCAATCTCGCGCAGAAGATCAATTGATATTCTCTGGCTCCAAAAAAGAAGTAAACGTATTAAAAGGTTTGTTATCTCAAGTGGATAATGATCCAGGGCAAGTTGCGGTTACTGGTGTTTTATTTGAAGTGCAGACCGGAGCGCATTCAGTATCTGCACTTAATATTGTTTCTTCGTTGCTAAAGGATAAGCTGAGTTTATCTATTGGAACTGCTTCTAAAGGCGATAGTTACTTTGCCATTAAATCTGGCGACTTGAGCGCGATCACTCAGGCACTCGATACCGACTCGCGCTTTAAAGTTTTATCAAATCCTACTGTACGCGTCGCATCAGGAAAAAATGCGGTATTTACCGTTGGTGAAGATGTTCCAGTGTTAGGTGCAGTTACCTACACATCCAATTCCCCAAACCCTGTCCAATCAGTTGACTATCGTTCATCCGGTGTAATTTTCGATATTTCCCCAATTGTCCGCGACTCATTAATAGATGTTGCTGTGAATCAAGAAATATCGTCTTTTGTTAATACCACAACAGGTGTAAACAACAGTCCAACATTGACTAAACGACAAATAAAAACGTTTGTCTCTTTGCAGAATGATGATGTGGTTGTAATAGGAGGTCTTAAAGAAAATAAAAATTCTGATGGCAAATCAGGTCTTAAATTTTTACCGGATTTTATGAAGTCAAAATCATCTGACTCAACAACATCTGAAATTGTTTTGTTTTTAAAAATGCACAGGGTATAAAAATGGATATAGAACCTTTATCAAATAAAGAACAAACGCTTGAACATTGGATTTCATGTTTAAAGCATTACAACCTCAGAAAAGTATCACTAATAGATATTGCAAATTTTTATGCAAAAATCTATAACCTTTGCATCAGTGAAGGAAAAGACCATGCATATGTCGCAAAACGACTTGGAATTAGCCAAGGCCGACTTTCAAAGTATCTAAAATTCAATGGCTCACCCCAAATTATTAAAAATTTATCTGCTGAAAATAAAATTGTAGATGTTGAAGCTTTATATATTTTGGCTTCGATAGCGGATAAAGATATTCAGGCTATAACTGAATTTATACACCAATGGAAAAGTAAGGAAATATCTGGAAGTATTCGACCTGCGGTTAAACGATTAGCACGTACAATTAATAAAAAAAACAAGGAAAATACAGAAGCTAATATTGAGGACAAAAAGGTTTTAGATATCAGTATTATTAAAACAGGGAATCAATATCTACTGACGCTAAAAAATTCGATAAAGCAGATTAGTTTTAACATAGACAGCGATTTTTTCAACGCATAACAATCACCAATCTTTCCAAGGACTAACGATAATTGACGCCCGCAGCGAGATCCGAGCGAGGACGGAAATTATCGTAGTCCTTGCTGTAGCCAAGTACAGCGTCACCCTCATACTGATTAACCTCATACATGCTATCCGTGTCCTCTGGCTTGCAGAGCAAATTCGCACACGAACCGACTTAGCCTATGAAGGAAGCTCTAGCGACCGCCCAGAGGCGTTATGTCGGCCTTGGGGCTTTAGCCCCTAGGTTTGTGATTGGGATGTCATAGCTTTTACATTATATGACTCCCTAAGTACTGTAAGACAATGTAGGTATTTTGCTTTTTGTTTTAGTGACATTTTGTATCCAATCAGAAACTCGTAAAAAAAGATAATAGCAATGAATAGCAAAGTCATAACACCAAAAAAAATTATTGTGTTACCCCATAAGAAATCGTGCATATTTTTATAAAAATATTTAATGCTCATTTCATTTTTCTTAAAATACTCCTGCGCGACAAGAGGAATTGATACAAGAAATGCTAACGATGCCTTATGAAGATAATCATAGATCCCTGTGCCTGTTTTTTTATACTCTTGTAGAGTTTTTTGAGTTTTTATAATGCTATCTAAAACATTAGAATTAAGATTAGATCCACCTTTTTCATAATAAAAACTCATCATTTTGAAAATTAAAAACGAAACATTTTCAACACCAAATCCATAGCTAATAATGTCGTTTTTTTTAACGTTATATTGGCAATATTTCCGTATAAATTCCCTTCTTGACTTGATAGAGAGTATTACAAAAAAGCTATATATTATGAGTATCACCAATGCAATATATTCATCTTTTTTAGACGAGCAAAACATTGCGGCAAAAAAACAAAAAAGACCAAGAAGCTGATAAATGGGATAATGCCTATAATACTCATTTGAATACTCTTTCAATTCCTCCCTTATGTGCAGTTGTTTTTTCAAATCCCAAACCTTAACAGTACAAAATCTCTCTGCCTGTTCAAAAGCGCCCCATACCTTATTTGATATTTCCCGATATTCTTGCAAGTGATTCATTACTTCGAGTGACATGCCTTTCTCCCTATAAATGCTTAATAATACTTAACGCACAATAAATCTGTACGCATATACAGCAAAAAGCATATCTACCCTTGATTTATTTGCAATAGTCCCAATTTGGGACTATCATAACTTTATGAGAATCATAGCCCTATCTACACTTAAAGCATTCTGGGAAGACAAGCCTCATTATGATGATGCAGTTCAACCTGCCCTAGCCTGGTATCGCCATGCCCTTAAAGCGGACTGGTCGTCTCCAGCAGACGTTAAACAAGACTTTGGTAATGCAAGCATCCTTAAAGATGGCAGAGTTGTTTTTAACATCGCAGGCAACAAATATCGGCTCGTAGTGTGGATCAATTATCCCTATAGAGTGGTCTATGTTCGCTTTATCGGCACACACGCTCAATACGATCAAATTGACGTACAAACTATTTAATGAACTCCTGAGGACAAATCATGGACATCAAACCTATTAAAAATGATGCCGATTATCGTGAGGCATTAAAACAAATCGAATCTCTAATGATGGCAACACCAGATTCGCCTGAAGGTGAAAAGCTGGACGTGATGGTTACTCTCGTGGAGGCCTATGAGAGCAAACATCATGCACTTGAATTGCCTGATCCCGTCGAAGCAATTAAGTTTGAGATGGAACGAAAAGGTCTAACTATTAAAGATTTAGAGCCAATGATTGGTAAAAGTAATCGCGTATATGAAGTATTAAATCGTACTCGTCCATTAACACTCACTATGATCAGAAAGCTCAATCACAACTTAGGAATTCCGGCAGAATCTTTGATTAACTTAACGCAAAAGGCACATGCTTAATTTTAATAATTCATGCCTACAAAGTGACTACGCAACTGTGTAAAACAGTGCTTTATAGTGTTTTGTGATTTTTCTAACCAATTGAATCTAAAGAGATAGTGCAACACTGTGGCTCAGTGTGCAGGACAGGACGAGGGTTCAACTCCCCCCGCCTCCACCAAAATCAAAACCAAAGACGTCCCAGGACGTCTTTTTTTATGCCTGAATTCAGCTAATTCAATGGGTTAGCGTCCTTCTAGATACCATAACATCCCACACCTTCTTGCACTTTATGCATTCCAGTTTGTATTCCAAGAGTTTGTGCCAATATTTTGGAATGCATCGGATCCACAACGCACTGGTGGATGGAACGCGACGATTAATAGATCAGGTAATTTAGTGACAGCAAGCAATTTGAATTGGAATGGAACCATCGCACCAAACCAATCCGTCAGCTTCGGTTTGCAAGGAAATCACGATGGCTCTTTTGTAACACCAAGCTGTAAAGTGAATTAAGTTTAAAAAGGAATCAAGGCAGTTTAGGCTGATCTACTTCCAAGCTGGTAACCATTAAACTGCTGCGTATTCTATTCGAACTCATCGTTTTATTATCCACATCTTTTTTCTGCTAACGGTCAAACAAGTATTCGTCAAAAATTAACTTACAACCAAATAATTTTTTAATCCCATGTAAGGTCTATTGTGTCTTTGGCGATTACAGTTAATTGATTATTACTTATCACTGCTTTGATATCGCAACTGATGCGTTGATATAGATGCTCTTTCTCTGTGGTTGAGTTGGAGACTAATCCAATACTGCGATTGCGCCCGGATTTTTTCGCCGCATAAAGTGCATGGTCAGCTATATCAACCACCTGCTCCCAGGATAATGCCACGGGTTCATCGGGGAAGAAGGGAAAACAAGCGAAACCGATAGAACAGGTTTTTTTCAGGACACGACCGTCAGGAAGTGTGAAGTCATGTCGTTCAATATTAGAACGTATGCGCTCTGCCATCAACGCTGCGTCTTCCCGTTCAGAGAAACGACTGACAATGAGAAATTCTTCGCCTCCCCAACGCACTACACAATCAGATTCGCGACAAATAGTAGTGAGAACATTTGAAAGCTGCACTAATAAATGATCGCCTGCGGCGTGCCCATAAAGATCATTAACAGATTTGAAGTAATCTACATCCAGGATAAAAAATGTCAGGTCAAGCGATGGCTTTTTGGGTGGATTATTTAAAAATTTTCGCTCATATTCCCGTTGCACTTTCGCTATGTCCATTGGCATTAATTTCTGTAAATAGCGACGATTGTTTAAACCGGTAAGCGGGTCCGACAAGCTAATAGCTTCCAATTGCTTGTATGCCAATTCCAGTTCCTGATTTTTATTTTTTAATTCAACAGTGCGATCAGCGACTTTATTTTCCAGTTCGCGACTGGTTTTACGCTCATTCAACACTTTTTTATGTTGGCTATAAACAAACCATAATAGAAGTCCAATAAACGCGGCAATATAGAGACAATATGCCCACCAGGTTTTCCACGGTGGGGGAAGTATAACAAGCGTGACGCTAGCGCCTTTTTCATTCCACAGGCCGTCATTGTTGCTCGCTTTTACATGGAATAAATAAGTGCCTGCGGGCAGGTTTGTATAAAGTGCAGTACGTTGATTATCGACCTGGCGCCATTGGTCATCAAATCCTTCCAGTTTATAGGCGTATTGGTTTTTTTCGGGTTCGCGAAAATTAAGCGCAGCAAAGCTGAACGAAATCATTGATTGCGTGTAGTCCAAAGTTAACTTTTCAGTTTGGGTGATGACTTTAGTAAGAATTTTATCTGGAGCACCGACAGAAACTTTTTGCGTAAATAATCTAAAGTCTGTCAGAACAACGGGCGGAATTTTTTTGTTGCTGGTCAATTTTTGCGGATCGAAAATATAAAGTCCATTGCGCGTTCCAAATACCATTTCACCGGATTTTGTCGCGACTGCTGCTCCGGTAGCGACGCCGCCGATCACCATTCCATTGTAGCGAACATAATTACGCACAACTTTTGAATCTGGATTAAACATCACCACGCCATTATTCGTGCCCAGCCACAAATTACCAAATTCATCTTCGATAATTGTGCGGATACTATGGTCTGCAAATCCATCTTTGGTATCGAATACTGTAAAACTATTGGTATCCGGTTGATACAGATGCAATCCCATATCGGTACCAAACCAAAGCCGGCCTTTGTGGTCTTCCGCAATAGACAATATAGATCCATTGACCAACCCTTTGGCAGTGTCGGTCATTGGAACATAGCGTTTGAAAATGCCTTTCTCGCGATCCATCAAATTGAGGCCATAAGCTGTACCTACCCAAAAGCGGCCTTTGGAATCTTCAAAGGTTATCCAGACTACCGGGCAGGAAATGCTGGTGGGGTCTTCAGGATTGTGCGGATAAAAACTATAAACGCCGGTTTTTTTATCAAATTTCGTGAGACCGTTGAAATGAGTCGCTATCCATAATGTTTTTTGTTTGTCCTCGTAAACGCTCCAGACCATTTGATCATTTAGCAAACGGCCCGTTCTCTGCCCACGCTCTACTTGGGTCGTGTCTGTTGGAATCTCGTCGAAACGGTCAGTTTTAGGGTTGAACTTTAAAATACCATGCGCCCAGGAGCCAAAGCGAATCTCGCCATCTGAATCTATAAGCCCATTTAATAAAGCACCAGTGCTGACTTTTGTATCAGCACCTTCAGTGTGCATGTAATGTGTGAATGTTTCAGTTTTTGGATCGTAGCGACTGACACCGCCGGCACCTATCCAAAGATTACCCTCTTTGTCTTCTTCAACAGCTTCCACATTGTTATCGAGCAGACCGTGGGCAGGATCGAGGACTCGCCGGTACGAGTGGATTACATCCGTCGCGCGGTCATAAACATTAACGCCGGAGGGATAAGTGCCTACCCAGATATTCCCAATGTTGTCTTCATAAATTCGTCTGATGGTATTGCTACTTAATGACCCAGGAATATCATCCTCGTAAGAAAAGCGCGAAAAATTATCCTTATCTTCATTGTATAAACTGACTCCCCCACTATCACTGCCTGTCCACACCCAACCTTGTTGATCTACATAAATCCGACGGGTTAAATCATTAGCGATGCTATGCGGATCTTTCGGGTCATTGCGATAACGCATTGCGGTTCCACTCGCAGGATTGAGGCGATAAATCCCCTGGTCAGTACCCGCCCAGATATTGCCCTCGTGATCTTCGGCGATGGTCCGAACGCTATTACTGGCGGTAGATTTTGGATCGGCAGGATCAGGTGTGAATAACGTATATTTTTTTGTCGCCCAGTCCAGGCGCACCAAACCTTCCGTTAAACCGAGCCAGATATTTCCATCTTTTCCACGGTAAATATCGTTTACTGGATTGCTGGGTAGGCTTGCTTGATTATTCGATTGATGGTTGAGCAATGTGACATTAGATTTATCACTATCTATAACGTACAGCCCAACAATTGAACCTGCGAGAAGTTCACCTGTTGGCGCTTCCGCAAGGGCATAGGTGAGATCGCGTGCAACCAACCTGCCCTGCTTATCTTGCACTGGCAATAATATCTCGCGATCGCGATCATATTGATACAAACCCGAACGTGTTGCGACCCAAAGCCGATGATGGCTATCTTCAAATAAATCCATGACCTGATTGATAGCAGAGGGTTTCGTTAAATCTTGCGGGTCATCGAATACCGGTATCTTAAGGAACTCATACCCATCGTACCTTAGCAGTGCATTGCGCCCGCCTAACCACATGAATCCTTGGTAATCTTGCGTAATAGCTTCAACTTCCCCCAGTGCACCACCCTGGTCTTGCACAATATTGCGAAAGCTGATTTTTTTTGGATAGTCAGCTGCGAAACCTGGCAAGCTGATGACATAAATACAAAGTGTGAAAAGCACAAGCCGCAATAGCGGTGAACTTGATCCAGAATGGAAATGAGATGCTAAATCATGTCGCAATGCACAGGCTTTGCCTCCAGCTGTAACATTGTGGACTAAAAATGATGTCATTTTTCCACCGCAAAATAATTATTGAATGACTATGCCGGCCTGGAAGAAAGGTAACCAGAATGTTTTTTAACAGTATACCCAGTCTAGTATGTATAGCATTGATCCGTAAGTTTGCTTGTGTGAACAGCTAAAAAAATTGCAACAAGTTCTCCGGCGAAGCATAACGAACAGATTGGTAATTATTTCTGTGACCATGTAGGAAATCTGCTGCTCATTGGTTTGTCGATTACTTTCCGAAAACCAATCGAATGAGAACACATGATGCTTACTTTTTATTTGATGGTACTTAGTGAATGAGTTGGTTTTAGACAACGGCGAACAGCGGACTTTTTTAACTGATTATTTTTATTTGCTTTTTAAAGCTGGCGTTAAAAATGATCGCAAATTATTTTTTTGAATAGAAAATCTACTCGCAAAAAGCAAAAGATTACTAACGATTTTCTTTTCCGATTTGAATGATAATGTCGGGCGAGCAGTAAACGATGTGCTCGTTATTGAACGTGTATTTCAGATTACCGCTTGTTGAGAATTTGAAGAGTTATTCCAATGCAGAGAGTGAATAATATTCCAACGATTTTGTAGCAGTGCGTTAAAGATTACATGAGATAGAGGCATACGCTTTCATAGGTTCTCATTGGGTATTCAGCTAAATTCCTCGTAAATCAATGTAATAATTTGACCTACACTGACTGGTTTTACCAGGTGATGATCAAAGCCCGCTTCATGCGATTGGGCTATATCTTTTTCTTGCCCCCAACCCGTAATTGCGACGAGAACAATGTCTTTGGTTTCCGGTATATTGCGCAAACGCCGGGCTAATTCATATCCATTCATGCCGGGCATGCCGATATCCAGCAAGGCAATGTCTGGCAGGAATTCACGGACAACATCAAGGGCGTTGAATCCATCATGCGCAACTTCGACAGTGTGGCCAAGGGAAGTGAGCAATTCCCCCATGCTCGTTATGTAATCTACATTGTCATCAACTAACAGGATTCTTTTGTGAGGTGCCAAGCTTCTGGTCTCGAGCGTTTCCTCAGTTGCAGGTGCCAGGTCCGATTTTAACGCGAGCTTTATCGTGAATCTGCTGCCTTGGCCTATACCCTCGCTGGTTGCATCAAGTTGGTATCCATGAAGCTCGGATAAATGTTTTGCCAATGCAAGCCCCACCCCCAAGCCTGCATGAGTCCGCTCAATAGACTGATCGGCCTGGGTAAACATGTCGAAGATATTTTTTAACATCTCAGGCGCGATGCCAATACCGGTATCGCTTATGCTCACCGTAATAAAACTTTCTTCAAGCTCCGATGCAATCGTAATTTTTCCACCGCGATCCGTGTACTTCGCCGCATTGTTTAAAATATTTGAAAATACTTGAGCCAAACGTAGCGGATCAGCATCGATATAAACGGGCTTTTCGGGAAGGTCTACAAAGAGCGTATGCCCACAAAAATTAATGAGCGGCATGCTCGACTCAACGGCATCCTGGATGACCGATTGCAGATCAACGCGCGCTTTTGAAATCGCAAGTTTGCCGGTATTGATCCTTGAAACATCCAGCAAATCATTTACCAGCCGTACCATTTGCTGTAACTGTCGATCCATAACATTTTGGGCATTGGCGGCAAGATCTGGTCGGTCTTTTATCAGCCGTAGAACTTCAAGGCTGTTACTGAGCGATGCGAGCGGATTGCGCAACTCATGGGCCAGGGTTGCCAAGAATTCATCTTTGCGGACATCAGCAGCCCTCAAGGCCGCTTCTGCGGCAACGCGCTCTGCCATTTCGCGCGCGAGGGATTCGTTGGATTTTTCAAGCGCGCCGGTTCGCCGTTCAACTTCTGTCAACATATCGTTAAAGGCATCAGAGAGAACACCAATTTCGTCTTCGGTATATTTCTTTGCCCGCAGCGAGAAATCGCGCGTTTGCATGACTTCCAACGCAACGCTGGTAACGGCAAAAATCGGTTTGGTGACTGCTCTTCGCAACCATATGGCCACCAGCATGGCAAGTCCCAGGCAGGCGCACATGATGAAGCCCAGTATGACCGCATAGCGGATCAGGCGTTTATAAGCATCGTAGGTCGCGCAAAGATATACCATTCCATAAAGCTCACCATCTTTGGTAATCGGTTGCCAGACATAGATCAGCTCATTTTCTATGCGATATCCAGCGGTATGGCTTGCGGTCAGGTCCCATGGTTTGGCTTGGTTGCCAGCAGCTTCATAATGCGCAAATGAAACTCCTTTTGCAGTGAATATTGCCGCGCGCAAGATTGATGGCCGGGTTCTTAGTACCTGAAGGTTTTCAGCCGCGCTCTTCGGGTCGTTAAACTCAAGGGCAGGCGTGCTCACCTCGGCCATTATGCTGGCCTGGGTGCCCAAATCCTTGATGGCATCGGTGCGATAGGTTCGAAGATCGTAAACGAGCAACGCGCCCGCACAGGCAAACAAGGCAACACAGGTGGTTGCCATGATGACGAGCATTAATTTATTGGAGATGGATTTAGGATAACGCATCAATCGCGCTCCTCCGTCACCGTTACGGCGACTGAAAGCAATCTGGAACTCACCGTCAATCCGTATGCACGCGTGGCTGGGAGTGAAATATCAAATCCAATCCTGTTGTCTACCAAGCGCAAGTTAATCGCACTGCCATCAATCAGGCCGTGCTCGTTATCGCTGACAATCAGGTAAGAGAGCTTTTTAGCAACCGGCACCAGTGAAGGTAACAGTGGCTCCATCGCTTTTGAAACAAACACAAGATGGGCATCGCCAATGTGTGCAATTGTGTCCGCAGAATATATCTCAATCGCCCGCCCTTCGATTTGGCGATGGGCGACGATGTTTCTTAGTTCATTGGTAATGTCATCCGAACCTATCACACAGATTCGATAAGGTGAGTGTTCATTTGGGAAGCGACTCGACGGCCAGGTGGTGTAACCCAGGAACTTATAGACCATCGCAGCTTTAACCTGGTAATCCAGCGAGGGTTGTTGGGCATGAGCCTGTTGGCCAGTGAAGTCCCATAAAACGCAAGCAAGCAAGATTCCCCAGTGACCTCTCACCTTGCCCAGGGCTCGTCTGCCAGCATTAACTAACATGAGAATGATCGCTACTGAGGATCGCAATTGTTAAAGGCCCCACACCAATTTTGCAAAAACGGCGCGCTCTATATCACTGCGCCCCGGCGCAACGCCAAATTCTGCATGATGACTGTCAAACAAGTTTTGCCCCACCAATGATAGTTCCAGTTTCGGCATAGCCATCCAGGAAATGTTTACATCCAATGCCGTGTAAGCGGGAAGTTCAAAACCTTTTACTTCCGCAACATGGCGAACCGTAGAGTTTATCTCCAACGTTTCCGACAGTGTATTTGTTGAGCGCAGCATCCAGGAATACTCCGGATCACCCGTCGCAAGCCCCGTCGTGTTGGATAGGTCAAGGCTGCCCGGTTTGAGCGTCACATCAATTTTTTGCACGGCCAATCCGCTGTGCAAGCGCCAGTTGGTAAAAGGCTGCCAGCTTCCCCAGACCTCCATGCCGTAGGTGTTCGCCTCGGCCATATTTTTAAACACCAGGCCCGGTAAGGGCGTATTTAATTCCAGCGTACGTAATTTGTCGTATTCACTGTAGAACGCGGTAATCGACCAGGAGACACGAGCCACAGGTTGGCTGCGATAGCCGACCTCAAACACATTCGCGATTTCCGACACAAAATCGGGGCCACCGCCAATGGCGTACTGGGGTGTGCCATTGACCACCGGAGGATTGGTCGGAGCATACAGGTCACGGTCAATTCGCGATGGTGAGCGAACAGCACGCGATGCACTCGCCCATACCAGTTTGGTAGCATCAGGCTCCCAGCTCAGTTTTACCCCTGGCATTGATTCCAGTCCGGTGTAGGGATTATCTTCCCATTTGCTTCCAAGCGTCAGTTTTATCTTGTCGACCAGGGAAATTTCGTCCTGGATGAAGATGTTCTTCCAGGCCATATTTACATCACCTGGCAGGAAGGCAAAATTTTGGTCATTGTCTATTCGATCTGTAATGTAGCGATAGCCTGCTCCCCACACGATATCCTGGGCATTCCCCAAGGGTATCTCATGCTGGAATTCGAAATCCCAGGTATTCATTTTCTGGGCAAATGCAGTTGGCTGGTTTCGCTCGGTGTGGTCGAGATATGCCTGGACAGACAATTTTGATGACGCTAAATCCCAGCCTCCACGGGCGAGCACATTGGCGCCGGATATTTCTATGTCCTTGGTGCCGAGTTGATGCAACCGACCGGAATAGGCATCGCCCTGCAGGGTAAAAAGCTGATCGCCGCCGCCCCAGTCCATACGGAAGCCCGCCTGGGTTCGACCATACCCCGTATCAGTCGAGATGCCATTCTCTGTATCCGTATCGTCATGCTGCGCGCGTTTCACATAAACCCGGTAGTGGCCATTGTGCTGGTCATCCAGGCTCCCGCCATAGCGTACAGTTGCGTATTGTTCATGTGCACTTCCACCCACGGAAATTAATTCGCCCTGGGTTTCTGCTGATGTACGGGTGACGATATTTACCACACCGTTAACCGCGTTGGCTCCCCACATGGTGCCACCTGCGCCGCTGACAACTTCTATGCGGTCCAGATCCTCCAGGACAACATCTTGTGCATCCCAATACACGCCCGAAAAAAGTGGCGAATAAACGGTGCGCCCGTCGATCATTACGAGCAGCTTGTTTTCAAGCGGGTTATTAAATCCGCGTGCGGTAATCGCATAGTTGCGTGCATCGACTTGCGCTACCTGAAGGTTAGGAGCCAAGCGCAATGCTTCAGGCAGGGATGTTGACCCCGCATTATGAATATCATCATTGGTAACAACAAATACCGAGGCGCTGGCCTCTGACAAGGGCTTTGCCGATTTGGACACGGATATAACCGGTATTGAGGAAAGCTCCTCCAACGAAAGATCAGCCAATCCGTTATGCCTGAGTGAGTCTGCATAGACCGGAATTGAGCTGGCAAGCGCTAAACCAGCCAAAGCACGCCCCGCTTGACAAGCCACAGGTAGGGAACCGGGGAGATAATGAGGAAGTAAGGACTGTTTCATTAAACGTTCCATATCAAAAGAAAATTTTTATATATCCCTCGTTAGCCGCACAGCATCCGAAAGAATTGTTTTTTTAAACGCAGAAAGGAGATGGATTATTGTTATGGTCGTGGAGTTCTGATGCAAACTGGATCTATAACTGCGAAATCTTAAGCGCCATCCATCGCCCGCTCTGTTCGCCACCGAACATAGCCGGGTGCCCGGCTTTCGCAAACGCCGGGGTTCTGGTCGGTACTGATAGCAAAAAGTGTTTTGGGGAAGAAGCGCGGTTGGGCTTTAGCAAACATAATCTGCGCGGTTATCCACTAACCGATGCGGGACATTGAATGCTTGGTCCGGCAGTGCCGGACCCATGGTTTTAACTATTTTTTTCCAGGCGTTTTTCCAGTTTGAACAACAAGGTGGAATGATCAGTGACGATATATTCATCGTTGAATTGGAAAATATGCTTCGAGGTATATTCCGCATCATTCGTATCGACCAAACGAGTCCATGCGCATCCTTCCGGTGAAGCAGGTAATATAAATTTAATTGCATCCGAATGTGCGTTGACAACCAGTAATAAGGTTTCGTCGTCTTCGGTCGTCGGCACTCCGGAACATTGCGCGCGCCCGTCCATTAACATCGCTAAAAATGCATTATCTGAATTATCCCAATCGCCCTGGGTCATTTCAGTTCCGTGGGAAGAAAGCCAGGTAACATCTTTCACACCTAATTCTTCGTTTTTTGCACCGACAAGAAAACGATTTCTGTGTAGCAAAATATGTTCATGGCGAATTTTTAATAAGTGCTGCGTGAACGAAATTAAATCACGATTTTTTTCAGTGAGTTCCCAATCCAACCAGCTAAGCTCATTGTCCTGGCAGTAGACGTTATTGTTACCTTGATGGCTATTGGCAAATTCATCACCGGCCACCAACATCGGTGTTCCCTGCGATAAAAATAAAGTGCTCAGGAAATTCCGGATTTGACGCCTGCGAAAGCTATTTACACTTTCATCATCAGTGGGACCCTCGATGCCATAATTACACGATAAATTATTATCGTTGCCATCGCGATTATCATCGCCATTGGCTTCGTTGTGTTTCTCGTTGTAACTCACCAAATCATGTAATGTGAAACCATCATGGGCCGTTATGAAATTCACAGTCGCCGATGGTCGCCGTCCGCGTCGATTAAATAAATCGCCCGAGGCGCTAAGGCGCTGGGCAAGTTCCGGCACCTGTGCTTTATCGCCACGCCAGAATCTCCGCACCGTATCGCGATAACGATCATTCCACTCCATCCATCCCGGCGGAAACGCACCCACCTGATATCCGCCAATACCGCAATCCCATGGCTCTGCAATCAATTTAATTTGACTGAGCAACGGATCTTGTCGACAGGTGATATTGAACCCGTGCCGTTCGTTAAAACCCGTTTTTTCCCGGGCGAGAATAGTTCCAAGATCAAACCTGAAACCATCAACGCCCATTTCGGTAACCCAATAACGCAATGAATCGGTGACCAGTCGCAATACGCAGGGATGACTGAGATCCAGGGTATTCCCGGTACCGGAATCATTCATGTAATAGCGTCTGTTATCAGGCATCAAACTGTAATAGGTCCGATTATCAATTCCGCGCATTGATAATGTTGGGCCCAGTTCACTGCCTTCGGCGGTGTGGTTATAAACAACATCCAGAATTAATTCGAGCCCGGCGGCGTGAATATCGCTTGCCATCTGTTTAAATTCACTATGATGGCCCGTTGCAAGATAAGCGGAGTGCGGTGTGAAAAACGCAATACTGTTGTAGCCCCAATAGTTGCTTAAACCTTTTTCCACCAGGTGATTGTCGTTTACAAAAGCGTGTATCGGCAGAAGTTCGATACTGGTCACACCCAAATTTTTTATGTAATCCAATAATTCCCTGGTCGCCAATCCTTTAAAAGTGCCCCGCAATTCTTCAGCAACCTTGGGATGTTGCATACTGATGCCACGGATATGGGTTTCATAAATAACCGTATCATCGAACGCGACACGGTGGAATTTTTTATCCTCCCAATCAAACGCGGAATCAACGACTTTTGATTTCGGCACATAAGGTGCGCTGTCACGTTCATCAAAACTTAAATCTAAATCCGGCGAGCCAATGGTGTAACCAAAAATTGCTTCGTTCCATTCCAGAGTTCCGACCAACTGTTTAGCATAAGGATCGATTAATAATTTATTGTGGTTAAATCTATGCCCTTCCTTCGGATCGTAAGGGCCGTAAACCCGATAGCCATACACTTGGCCCGGGCGAGCATGAGGCAAATAGCCGTGCCAGATTTCGTCGGTGTATTCAGGTAATTCAATTCGGCTTAACTCTGTCTTTCCTGTTTCATCAAACAAACATAATTCCACTTTGGTTGCATGGGCAGAAAATAACGCGAAATTAACACCTTTGCCGTCCCAGGTTGCACCTAATGGAAATGGATGGCCTTCAGAAATAGTTGTAATGGTTGAGTTTATTGCTGATTCAAACGTCGTCATGCTATGTCCTTACTTTAAAGTGAGTACAACAAAAGTGAGTACAACATCTTTTTAAAATAGCGAAAAAGAAAACCCATGGGATAACAATCGTTATCCATTCAGTTATCGCGTAAATAAAATATTAGGTTTGGTCTGGTTGCTCTGGCTCAGTGGGCCCCGTCGCTTCGGACGGATCGATAGAACGCTTTCCCTGATGGGTGTTATTTTCATCGCGTTGCGCAATATCGGTTGCAAGTTTCCAGTGGCGTTCAGATTGTCCATCAGGTTTGCCCTCATCTTCCCAAATTTGCCGGGCCAACTTGCGAATTGTTTCTTCATTAACTGACATGTGACATCTCCTAAAAAGATGTTACAACTGTATAACAGTCAAAAATTATTATCGGTGTGCTGAACCGCACAGCCATTTTTTCATTTCAGCTCAATCCAAACCGGCGCATGATCGCTCGTCTTTTCCCAAGCGCGGACATGCTTATCTACACCGCAGTTTACCAAACGTTTACTGGCCTTCTTGCTCAGCAATAAATGGTCAATCCGTAAACCTGCATTGCGCCCGTAAGCATTAAGAAAATAATCCCAGAAGGTATAAATTATTTCATTCGGATGTAATTTCCGGACAGCATCAATCCATCCCTGCTCAAGCAAATCTTTAAATGCTGCACGAACCTCCGGACGAAAGAGCGCGTCATCCAGCCAGCGCTCAGGTTTATAAACATCCATTTCAGTGGGCATCACGTTGTAATCACCTGCTAACACCACCGGAACATCAGCGGCAAACAATTCTGCTGCGTGAACTTTGAAGCGCTCAAACCATTTTAATTTGTAATCAAACTTTGGGCCGGGTGCAGGATTTCCATTTGGCAAATAAAGACAACCAACGACTATTCCTTTGATTGCCGTTTCAATGTATCGGCTATGAATATCTTCCCTGTCACCCGGCAGCACACGACGAATCTCTTCCGGTTTTCCAATACGGGAAAGAATAGCAACGCCATTCCAACTTTTTTGTCCGTGCCATATGGCGTCATAACCCATATTGTTAAGCTCTTCCTCCGGGAATTTTTCTTGCGGCGCTTTTAGCTCCTGAAGACATGCAATATCAGGTTGGGTTTCTTCAAGCCATCGCAATAAAACGGGTAAGCGTGCATTAACGCCATTGACATTGTAAGTCGCTATTTTCATTTTCGTACTCCGTAAAAATTTGGATATGGCGGCAAATATTCTTTTACAAAGATAATAAATAAATTTCAATAAAAATTCGGTGTGTTGTACAACAAGGTTTTATTGAAAGAATAAGGTTTTATTGAAAGAATTAGGTTTTATTGAAAGAATTAGGTTTTATTGAAAGTTAAGCGACAAATGCATTACTGATAACGCAATGAAAGCGATTTTCGTGGGACAGCGTACAGAAACAAGAATCCGTTCAAAACACACTCGTTATGTTTACCGCAGTTGCAGGAGATTGTCATGAGCGATCAATACAACATCCGCGCTATCAATTATCCATTGAAGAATGGTGAAGATACCAATGCTGTCGCTCTTCGTCATCCGCACTGAAATCTACTGTCGTTTAATCGCAATTAATCAAGTTTCAGGAGATATATCATGGCACGTGGTGATAAAGACAAATACACAGACAAACAAAAGCGAAAAGCCGAGCATATTGAAGAGGGTTATGAACACAAAGGTGTGTCAAAAGCGGAGGCAGAAAAACGCGCGTGGGCTACGGTGAATAAACAATCCGGTGGCGGCGAAAAAGGCGGCTCCGGATCGCGCACCTCGGAAAAAACCAAACAAGCCGCAAGAAAAGATTCGGCCAATAAAGCAGTTGCCAGCAAACACGGTATCTCCCGTGAAAAATCCAGCAGCACCGAAACGAAAGAAAGCCTATTAAAAAAAGCGCGGGCCAAAAATATTGCGGGTCGCTCAACCATGAGCAAACAGCAACTGATTAACGCGCTGCAATGATTCAATAAAACACCGGGCATGGCGATTCATATAGGCTGTTCAGGTTGGCATTATCTGCATTTCGGAATCGTGATTGGTTGCGCGATGATATGTTTGCCTTGTTGCAAAAATACCACGTAGGTTTTTGTATCCACGATATGCCCGACAGTATTACCCCTGAAATCGTAACCGCAAAACTTGCTTATGTCCGTTTCCACGGGAATGGTGAAAAATATACGGATAATAAAAAATTAACGGCTTAGCGGAAATCCATTTCCGCACAATCCTTACTTTTTAGCGTCTTACTTTTGCGCGCCACTATGGCTATGTTCGCCACCTTTGCGGCCTGCTTCAGACGCCTTTTCAGGATTGTTTTTAAAATTACCACTGTTGGTGCTTTTCTTGCCCGATGATGTTCCTTGAGAATTTTTACCAGTTTGATGTTGAGTCATAACAGTTACCTCTTCAAAGTTTACGTGGAATTTTGTGCTTCTGCACGCAACAAATTTTAACTAAAAATTTCATTATTCCAAGAAGATTATTAGCCATTTTTAGACTGATGGGTTATTTAAAAATAATTTAACTTTATAATGTTATCACCCGAACATCCCTCAAGCTTTTGTGGATTTATAAATAATAATGCAAGCAATTTTAAATATTAAACTGAAAATAAATAATTGATATTTGCCCGCCAAAAAATCTCTATTCGTTAGCAAACCAACTGAAAAAAATCCATTATTTTTTTACTTTATAATTTTTCAAAATCCGTGATGCTATATCTGACTTTAATGAAATCATTCAATTTGGCAATCTTAAGAGACTTACCTCACCGAAAAAATTTTTTTAATCGCTATAATTACTTGCAACTGCATTTTCCAGGAACACAAAAAGCGCGCACGAAAAATTTTTCCCAACCGCTAAAACCTGTGGATATTGATGAATTTAATATTTAAGTTCTGCTATAGACAACGAGGTACTTAAATGACTTATCTTGACCCAATCCAACCGGCAAAACATCCAACCATTCCATCACAAGCCGAAGAAAATTCACCATTACAACAAACTTTTATACTCTCACAACGTGAAGCGGAAGCAGCAAGCCCGGAATCCTTAACCGTATGTGGAGAGGAAGATCCAGGTGAGGCTCTCGAACTTTTAGTCACCGAAGATAAAGACAATCACTGATGTTAATTTAAATTGACAGGAGAGTAGCTATGTCATCAATAAAAGACCAAGATTACGAACATCCCAATGAGCGCGGCAATGGCCCAAAAGATCGAATGGAAGGCGGAGATCAAACCGATGATATTGATATCAATGACCCACAATCACGTGCAAAACATTTGGAAGGAATTAAGCAGCAAGAAAAAAACTCAGCCTTAAAATGATATCGTTCTAATGAATTCATACAAACTGCTTTTAAAATTTCATCAACGCGAATTAATAAAATTATTGATATATTAATTCCTGCAGCTTTAACTTATTCCCCATGTTTTTAAGCAAGAGTTCTTAAGCAAGAGCTCTTAAGAGGTGCCAGGCAAGAAAATATTTCCTTTAAGTCTCGCGGAAGTCCATTTCCGCGAACGACTATATTTAAGCCTATAGGAATTTCAAATTCCATTATTCGCTACACCATAGGTGGTTCAGTTTCCCGATCAAAAGTGCGGTGGCCCGCTAATATTTTTTTGAACAAACCCAATGCGTCGTCAACCTTTGTTGAATCAACAATAATTAAAGCCGGGTCCATTGAACCATCGGGAAGCGTTGCAGATATACCTGCTTTGGCAATCAGATCAGCACCCTTGCCTAATACTAAAATCGGTTTGCAATGGCGATATTGATCGCGCAAAAATTCCAGTGAATGCGCATCACGCCCAAGCTCTTGTGCAGAATTTTCTCCATCTGCAATAACAACAGCGTCATAAAGTACTGATGGACCGGCTTCAAGAGAAATTTCAACATCGAGCACTTTATTATCAGCAGTGCTGATTTGCCCAAGGCGTGAACTTACGATGCGCGGTACAGCACCTTCATTCAATAGATCTGTATAAATTGCTGATAAGGATTCTGCATTAACTTTATTCCCTGCAAGAATCGCAACACGACGTGTACGTATCCCGGTTTGGCCTGGCCTTGCTAACAATGACAAAGCTGGCGATGGCTCAAAACCGGGAAGCGGTAATTGACTTGCAATTGGTGCGGCTTCCGGCAACGGAATACCAAGGCCGTTAGCAACTCCACTGGCTAATTCTGCGGCAACATTTACCAAGAGCGAAACTACCCGTGCGCGAATTGCAGGAATTTGCACGCGCGACAATTCGAAACGAAATGCGGAAATAATATGTTGCTGTTCAGGCACGGACTGGCTTTGCCAGAACAATCTCGCCTGCGAATAATGATCAGCAAATAACTCCGGTTTACCGCGAACCTTATCCTCCGCGATGGGTTGCGGGAAACTCGTAAAACCGGAAATTCCCGCCTGGAAAGGACAACCACCCGCGAGTGAATTAGGCTCATAACTCACACGACCACGATGGATAGACTGGCGATGCATACCATCGCGCTGGTTATTATTAATTGGTGTCACGGGTGAGTTAATTGGAATCTCATGGAAGTTAGCGCCGCCCAAACGACTGATCTGGGTATCCAGGTAGGAGTGGATTCGGCCTTGTAATAGCGGATCATTAGTAAAATCAATTCCGGGCACTATGTGCGCCGTGCAAAAAGCAACTTGCTCGGTTTCCGCAAAAAAATTATCAGGATTGCGGTTAAGAACCATTTTTCCTACGCGAGTAACAGGCACCAATTCTTCCGGTACAATTTTGGTTGGATCAAGAATATCGAATGAAAAATTATTTGCTTGCTCTTCCGAAAAAATCTGCAAGCCGAGTTCCCATTCCGGAAATTCTCCCGCTTCAATAGCTTCCCACAAATCGCGGCGATGGAAATCCGGATCAGCCCCGGAAATTTTTACCGCTTCATCCCACACCAGGGAATGGGTGCCGGCGAGTGGCATCCAATGGAATTTACAAAATACGGACTGCCCTTGCGCATTTACCAAACGAAAGGTGTGCACACCAAAGCCTTGCATGGTTCTGTAGCTGCGGGGAATAGCGCGGTCAGACATTTGCCACAAGAGCATATGAGTGGATTCTGGTGTTAAAGAAACAAAATCCCAAAACGTATCGTGTGCGCTGGACGCTTGCGGTATTGCATTATGAGGCTCGGGTTTCAAGGCATGTACAAGGTCAGGGAATTTCATCGCATCCTGGATAAAAAATACCGGGATATTATTTCCCACCAAATCCCAATTGCCTTCATCGGTATAAAACTTTACAGCAAAACCGCGCACATCACGGGCGGTATCAGTAGAGCCTCTCTCTCCGCCCACTGTTGAAAATCGCACGAATACCGGTGTGCGCTTACCTGGTTCAGAAAATAAATTGGCTCGCGTTATATCTGCTAAAGAATCATAAGCTTCAAAATAACCATGTGCGGCTGAACCACGCGCATGCACAACGCGCTCTGGAATACGTTCATGATCAAAATGCGTAAGCTTTTCACGCAAAATAAAATCTTCCATCGCCGTGGGGCCGCGCAACCCGATTTTCAGGGAATGCTGGTTATCTGCAACCGGTACGCCCTGATTGGTTGTTAATACTTGCGCACTGCCATCCACACGAACACGATCCAGCGATGCCACTGTCGGATTTTCACCAATGGCAGGTTTTCCGTCGCCAACTTTACCCGAAGAAATAATTTCGGAAGTTGTACTGCCCGTTACAGAGGGCGCTGCAGGTTCAAATGTAGCTCCAATGTAGGGACAGCGAGCACGATCGCCATACTCATTCACTTTGTCTTCATTATTTCGCATAGCTGCAGACAATTCTTTCGTCGCCGCAACTTTTTCCAATAAACGCTTTTCCGAGTCATTATCAGCACCCAGGCTTTCTGGCGACTTATCTGTGGAAGGCCCTGAGATTGTACTTAATACAGAACCAGCGCCATTTACATTTTCAATAGTATTTTTTTGATCTGATTGAGATGCCATAAGTTTCTCCAAATTTATTGATATCGCTGCTGGATTAGTAGAAGTTAAATACCAGGACGCAAATTAAATGGGATGGAAGTTGATTCGGGAGTCACAAGCTAACAACCTAATTATCGATTTAATGTTCGACAGCGAACGAAAGCTATTAAGAATGGCGCGCAAGAGTCGATCCAAGGTCATTTATACTTTTTTAAACGACATAATAATTTTTGAGCGTTAGGAGCAAGGATGTTGCCTAACGTAGAGAGGATGAAAATTAATTTTTTTCAAAGCAGTCAACCAGAAAATAATTGAACATCACTTGGGATAAGGAGTCCTATTACTGGATGTGAAATATATGGAGGAAACAATGAAACCATCAATTTTGCTAAACACTGCAAATTGGAGCATGGGCGTAACACTAGCCCTGTCCACTATTATTATCTATGTCATTTATATACGAGACTTGGGATTAAGTATTCCAGTTTTGGTAACTCTACATATTTTATTTATTATAATGGCCGCAATTTTTAAAGTGAGCTATGTAGCCAGATTAACTGCACTGAGAAGAATGAATAAGTTGGCGCATTAATTCAGCCATAAAATATTTTTGAGAAGAATAAAAAATCACACTATCTATCACTGCAACCTATCTACTGTATCAATAAACTGATACGAAGCTTAAGAATTTCTTAAATAGATTACTGCTTCGCTTCGAGCTTTCATAATTTTTCATCCCTTTGACAAGCTATAACAAGATTTAAAAAAAACAATAAAGTTTTGAGGGAGAAAAATCTTAACCGCTTGGCAATTATTTTAGGAAATAAATTTTGGTTCGAATCATTCCAGAGCTGAAAGTTGAATTAGGCACCTTTGGCATCAATTGAATTAAAAAAATCTATTGCGATACAACTACCACCGCATGCATCAACCTTAACTGCGACAATTTGTCACATTCTCGCCGCATCAGGAGTTTAGTAAGCTTTGCGCGCCGCTCCTACATCTCCAGCGTTTTTGTTAAGGACATCGCCATGAAGCTTTATAAACCCACCACACTTTACACTTGTATTTTACTGGGCTCACCACTGGCAGCCATTGCGGATACCCTTGAAAGTGCAGCAGAAACCGTATTGGTGGTAGGACAGCGCAGCGGCGTCGAACTTGCACATGAACAAGCCTTAACCCCCGGTAGCGTGACGCTGGTGGATGGCGCTGATTTGGAAGAGCGAAGTGTTTCCAACCTGGAAGATATGTTGCGTTATGTGCCGGGGGTATGGACAGCAAGTGGCTCTACCGGAGACTCCGCATTTTTTTCCAGCCGCGGTTCCAACCTGGACGCAACTAACTATGACGGGAACGGTATCAAATTATTGCAAGATGGCCTGCCAGTCACCACGGCGGATGGCAACAACCACAATCGCGTTATGGACCCACAGAGCGCCCGCTACGCCATTGTAGCCCACGGCGCAAATGCCCTGACTTACGGTGCAAGTACCTTGGGCGGCGCGATTGATTTTATTACCCCGACAGCGCGCGATACCCAATCCGAAATATCCGTTAACGGCGGCAGCAATGACCAGGCGCAAGGCCGAATCACTGCGGGAACTGTAGCAGGTGATTTTGACGGGCTTGTCACCCTTGAGGCTCGCCAATGGGATGGTTATCGCGAGCATCAGGAGCAGGATCGCAAAGGCATTTACGCCAATGCGGGCTGGAAGTTCAGTGATACTGTCCAGACGCGATTGTATTTAACCTACATCGACAACAACCAGGAATTACCTGGCTCGTTAACCCGTGAACAATGGCGGCGAGACCCCGAACAAGCTCAGGCCACGGCGCTCACTGGCAACTTCCAATACAACGTGGAAACCTGGCGCGTGGCGAATAAAACGGTTTGGGATATTGATGACAACAGCAATTTATCCGTGGGTTTTTCTTACGAATCCCAAACGCTTTATCATCCTATTGTCGATAAAGTCATGGTGGATTTTGATGGCAGCGGCCCCAATCCTCCGGTTGAAGTCTTTAGCCTATTGATCAATACCGAGCAGGATACCGCGGGCACATCCGTTCGCTACAACCTGCGCCTGGACGACCATGATGTATTGGCGGGACTCAACTACGCCAGGACCACCGTTGAGGGCGGCAACTATCGCAATGATCAAGGCCGCAAAAATGGATTGAAGACCCGCATTGATAATGATGCAGATAGCCTGGAAGTTTTTCTTGCAGATCGCTGGCAACTGGCTTCGCAGTGGAAACTTATTTACGGTTTGCAAGCCATTTCCTCTGATCGCGATGTGAAAAATACCGATGTCAAAAGCGGCGACTTATACAATCCAAAAGGTGATTTCAATAGTGTAAATCCGCGTGTGGGCGTCATTTACCAAACGGCAAAAGATATTGAATGGTTTGCCAACGTCAGCCGTCTTTATGAAGCACCTGACAATTTCGAATTGCAGGACGACACCAGCCCTGACGATAAAATCCTGGGCGCCATGCACGGCACCGTAGTAGAAGTGGGCACGCGCGGTAAATCAGCTTTCAACACAACGGATTATTGGCGCTGGGATGTGTCTGCCTACTACGCAAAAATAAACGATGAAATTCTTTCCATTGATGATCCTGATGCACCGGGCACCAGCTTATCAGCCAACATCGACGAGACTATTCACGCAGGTGTAGAAGCGCTTTTTGGCGCAAGCTTCGGTGTGGGTGATCAAAATGTAAATCGTATAGAGCCGCTGGTCAGTGTGACCATCAATGATTTCCACTTTCGCAACCATGCAATTTACGGCAATAACCAACTCCCCGCCGCACCCGGTTATGCCGTGAAAGGTGAAATTATGTATCGCACCAGCAACGGCTTTTTTATTGGGCCGACGTTTGATTTTGTCGATAAACGCTACGCGGATTTCACCAACAATTATGTCATTAATGCTTACACATTATTTGGCTTGCGTGCGGGCTTTAAAAGCAAAGAGTGGGAAGTCTATGCGGACCTTCGCAACCTGGGCGATAAACATTATGTTGGCACCCACAGCGTTGTGGATATTGGCAAACCAGACTCCGCAATCCTTAGTTCCGGCGAGCCACGCTCTGTGTATATGGGCGTGAAATTTCCGTTGTGATGCAAAATTTCATGATTGATAAATCGCGTGCTCACAAACATAGCGCCACAATAGATTCACTGCCAGTATTTTTTTATTGCGATTTTTCTTCTACCTATTGCAAAAATTATTTCAAATACGTGATGCGCACAGCGCAGGAATTAAATTACTAAAATCATACACACCACTACATTATGATGAAAAGATTAACCGCAAAACAGTTGTACTCCATATTATGGCGCTGGCATTTTTATGCAGGCATTTTTGCTATTCCGTTTGTGATTATTCTTGCCATTACGGGTGCGATTTATTTATTCAAACCGCAAATTGATGAATTTAATAGCGCACCTTACAGGCACTTGTCGATCACCGGTGAACTAGCACCAGCAGATGCGCAAGTTGCCGCTGCCCTGGCAGCAGTGCCAGGAGCAACCTTAAATGCCTACGAATTACCGCGCGAGCATACGGATGCCGTAAATATTTTATTGAATAAAAATCACGAAGAAATGCGCGTGTATGTTCATCCACAAACGCTTCAAGTCCTCGCCATCAAAACCAATGATAATCCGCTGCTTCGCTATGCCCATGATATCCACGGCGAATTATTGATGGGAAGATGTGGTTCGATTCTGGTAGAACTGGCAGCCTGCTGGGCAATTGTGTTGGTATTAACCGGGGTCTATTTATGGTGGCCGCATAATGCAAAAGGTTTAGCGGGCGTACTGTATCCACGCTTATCTTTTAAGGGTCGATTATTCTGGCGCGATCTGCATTCGGTAACCGGTATATGGATTTCTTTTTTCGTATTATTTTTACTCATCAGTGGATTGCCCTGGGCGTTCGTGTGGGGTAACGCGCTCAATGAAGTGCGCGAATTAACAGGGACAACGGCAACAAAAAAAGACTGGGCAATTGCAGGCCAGCATCATCATGATGCAATGGGCGAAACAGTTCCGTCCGCTGTCGTTGCAAACGATGCGAAAAAACTTCCATTGGCAATCATCGTAAAAAAAGCCGAACAATTGCAATTTGCTTATCCCGTTCTTATCAAACCGCCAACTGGCGATTCCGGCGCACACTTGCCGCCCTGGATAAAACAAAGTGCAACCCATTGGATCGTCAGCTCAACAACCCAAAATCGCACCCTGCAAGCTGACGCAGAAATAGATTCCTACTCAGGAAGCGTTCTCAGCCAAAGTGATTTTTCACAAAAACAATTTATTGATCGCGCAGTCGGTATTGGAATCTCCGCGCATGAGGGCCAATTATTTGGCTGGCTAAATCAATTGCTGGGATTAGTTACAGCCACAGGTTTGGTGGTGATCAGTATTTCCGGTTTTATTATGTGGCGTAAACGCGCTCCAGCGAATGCATTAGGTGCGCCACCCAAAACACCGGATGCGAAATTAGGGGCTGGCTTTGTAATAATCATTTTTATCGCCGCGCTACTCTTACCCGCGCTTGGAATGTCATTAATCGCGTTGGCGTTGATGGAAGTATTTATCTTTTCGCGTTTTATAAAGCTCAAAAACTGGTTAGGTATTAACTGATTATCCACAAGCCTCCCTGGCGGTTTGCATTGTTATCTGCAAATTAATATTGAACCGCTCGTTCGAGGCAAGCTTTACAGGGCAAGGGATTTGCTCGGCATCACACTATCCCACTGCCTAACCCTGCATCGACAAAGACCCCCTTAACCATAACCCCGCTCCCACGATTGACGCTTAATTAGACCAAGCTCACCAATAAACTTATGTAAAACCTTATATTATTAAAACCTAAATTAGAAATAATTGAATTTATTCTTTCTAATTTAGATTTATCTAATATAATGTTCATACATGAGGAGGACACAAATGAATACAACAGAACATTTAGCTGCCAATAGCATTGAAGATATGAAATTACACGCCCAGGCTGCCGCAGCTCTTTTGAAGGCGCTGGCGAATGAGAACAGGCTGATGATTCTCTGCACACTTATGGGGGGAGAAATGTCCGTCAGCGACCTTAATGCCTGTATTCCCCTGAGCCAATCTGCTCTTTCGCAGCATTTGGCGGGTTTGCGTGAAGCCGGTTTGGTTGCAACCCGCAAAGAGTCCCAAACCGTGTTTTACCGTTTGGAAGGTACAGAAGCTACCCAGGTTATTGCCGTTTTACAGTCTATTTATTGTCCTAGTTGATGAGGAAACCATGAGCCATAAACGTATCCACCCACTGGATTTAATGCATCAAAAAACCAATGACACATGCATTTTGGACGTGCGCACCGCCGCCGAGGTAAAGGCTGCTGCCCTGCCCGACTGCCTGCACATCCCTTTGCATGAACTTTCTGCCGAGCGGTTGCAGGACGAAATCACGCGTAGCGGAAAAGACGGTGCCCGTATTTACCTTCTTTGCCAGGCTGGTCGCCGCGCAGAAATGGCTGCTGACGCCCTTAAAGATAAGCTACCAGCCGAACTGGTGATTATTGAAGGCGGGATGAACGCCATCCAGCAATCCAATATCCCACTCGCGACCCAAGGTCATAAAGTCATTTCACTTGAGCGCCAAATCCGCATAGCTGCCGGTGTGTTGACTATGGTGGGTGTGGTGTTGGGGGCCATCATCAACCCGGGCTTTTACCTTCTCTCCGGATTTGTAGGGGCTGGATTAACGTTCGCAGGCATCACTGATATATGCCCAATGGCCATGGCTTTGGCAAAAGCGCCGTGGAATAAATAAGCTCGCTCTGGTTTGAAGATACAGTTCATGTTGCTATCGATTGGAATTCTTATTGGATTGTTACTGGGCCTGACTGGCGCCGGTGGATCAATATTTGCGGTGCCCTTATTGGTCATGTTAGCGGGTCTGCCCATGAGTGAAGCGGTTGGTATTTCATTGGGCGCAGTAATGACCAGCACTTTATACGGCAGCTTGGCCCGGGGCAGAAAAGGACAGATCCTCTGGTTGCCGGGTTTGCTCCTGGCTGCAAGTGGGGCCATAACAGCGCCCCTGGGAAAATATCTAGGCAACCAATTGCCTGATATAGCATTAACGATCAGCTTCAGCCTGTTAGCGGCAGTTATTGCAGCGCGCATGTGGTGGACAGCAACCTATCAACCTGAACAGGCTCAAGTAGTACGCGCTGGCGTTGGCGATAAAACTACCGCTCCCGGTTTACGATGTGCCTTGAGCAGCACCGGTCAATTCGAACTCAAAACGCGTTGTGTCTCGGGATTATTACTTGGCGGCGCGATTGTCGGTTTGTTATCGGGCTTATTTGGCGTTGGTGGCGGTTTTATGATTGTACCTCTGCTAATGGCCTTAAGCGCCGTATCCATTAACCAGGCAGTAAATACTTCTTTATTGATTATTACCCTCATCAGCGGTTCAGGATTTTTCAGCCATCTGGCAATGAGCACGCCTGCGCCCTGGGGTCATTTGTTGTGGGTGTCCATCGGCGGGATTTTGGGCATGGTACTTGGGCAGCTGTTTAGCACTCGCCTTGCCGGTGTCAGGCTCCAACAATTTTTTGCCGTCGCCATGCTGGTTGTTGCGCTGGTATTTGGGTGTAGCAAACTGGTTTAACCTGTTATTTTTAACAGGAGATAGCCTTGGCTTCTCTTTCTATTTTTCCAATCCCCAATCCTTCAAATAAGTAACGCATACATAAAAATCAACACGCCATTAAATTCAATATTGCTAATTTAGTAAAATCTAATATAATTAATTAAAGTCCATCAAGAAAGGTCACACTACTATGATTTTCCGTCAGCTATTCGAGCACGAATCCAGCACTTACACCTATCTCATTGCCTGCGAAGAAACTCGCAAAGCATTACTTATTGATACGGTTAAGAGCCAGTTGGATGTTTACCTCCAATTGCTCAAGGAATTAAACCTTCAGCTGGAATATGTGTTGGATACCCACACCCATGCCGACCATATCACCTGTGCAAGCAGCTTGCGCGATGCCACCGGAGCCAAAACATTATTGGGGAAAGAAGCGAATTCCGGCTGCGTATCCGCATCCTTGCAGCACGGCCAGACAATCAATATCGGGTTTCTGGTCATAGAAGCTTTATATACTCCCGGCCATACCGATGACTCCTACTGCTTTCTGTTGAAAGAGAAAGATCAGTTTTTGAAAGAGAAAGACCAGTTTTATTTATTCACGGGCGACACCTTGTTAATTCGCGGCACTGGCCGTACCGATTTCCAAAACGGTAATGCCGCGCACCAATACGACAGCCTGACCAATCACCTGCTCCTGCTGCCTGATAATACCCTGGTGTACCCCGGTCACGATTACAAAGGGTGGACAGTGAGCACCATCGGTGAAGAGCGCGCTTACAATCCTCGTTTGCAGGTGAAAGATGTGAATGAATATGTAACGCTTATGAGCAACCTGAAGTTACCCAATCCCAAATTAATGGACATAGCTGTACCGGCGAACCGTGCTTGCGGCAAAGCATAAGTTAATGACATACAGCTGAATCTCACTCGCATGACGATTCTTTTTTTACACAGGGATTTGTGTTGCCTGCCGTAAAAAGGGAATTTTGCTTTTAAAAGAGAATTTGCATTTAAAAGAGAGCTTTGCTTTAGAAACCTGTATCCAATACCGGGACCGTTTGGCGTGATGGTATAAATAGCAAATAACAACAGTTTTATCTGCACATTGCTATTAAACTTGCTCCCGTATCGCCTATTGTTTTGGCACCCCATATTGCCGTTTCAGTTTCTTCAACAGGACAAATCCCATGGAGCTACGCCAGCTCAAAATATTTCTAGTCGTTGCCTCAAAATTAAATTTTACGCGAGCAGCCGAAGAGCTACATTTGTCTCAATCGAGTGTAAGCGAACAAATCCAAAATCTTGAAGACAATTTGCAAGTTAAACTTTTCGACAGGTCGCAGCGTCAATTGAAATTAACGGACGCGGGTGCGCGACTAGTTGAATACACTCAACGCTTGCTCAGACTCGCCGATGAAGCGCAAGCCAGTGTACATACAGCGGCCGGACTTGCATTTGGTAAATTGTCGATAGGTGCATTGGAAACAATTTGCGCCGCGCGCTTACCTACAATACTCACTGCCTATACCACTGCACACCCGTCGATTTCCGTTCATGTCAAAACAGCAAATACTCGTGAACTTCTTCAACAGGTTGGTGATGATGCGCTTGATATTTGCTTGTTATTGGGAGAGCGCCAGTTGGAGAAAAATCTTCACAGCGAAATTATTTTTCGCGAAGAACTTGTTGTGCTCCTGCCAGCGAATCATCCACTTGCTCACAAGGAGGAAATTAGGCTTGAAGATTTAACACAAGAAACATTTCTGGTGACTGAAACAGGTTGCGTTTACCGCGACATGTTTGAAAAAGCCTTTGCTTCGCAACCTAATCGCCCTCGCCTTGCGGGTGAGATTGGCAGCATCGTTACATTAAAAAATCTTGTAGAAACGGGTGCTGGTTGTGCGCTGCTACCACGTTTTGTTACGCAATCAAATGATGGAAAATCTGTAGCAGTAACCTGTAAAGGACTCACCACTACAGACGTACCCATTTCAATGGTGTGGCGGCGACGAGATGTCCAACCGCCGCGATTAGTGTTGTTGCTGGAATTAATTCGGAATAATTTTGCACACATCAAACCAGACGATGGCCACCATCGACATGCAACACAGTCCCGGTCACAAAACCATTTTGCATAAGGAAGCGAATTGCGTGCGCTATGTCTTCGGGCTGGCCAATTCGCTTTACCGGAAGCTGCTCTGCTTTCGCCGTCAAAACATCATTTTTAGCTGCACCTGCAACAAACTCCCACAAGGGTGAATCAACCCAACCTGGCGATACCACATTCACGCGAATTGGCCCAAGTTCAACCGCTAATGCGTAGGCCAGTGATTCCAGCGCACCATTAATCGCAGCCACAACAGAACCACGCGGTGCCGGGCGATAAGCCGCTATGCCCGACGTGAAAACAATTGATCCCTGTGCATCAAGCACCGGTGCACCATATTTGGCAAGCAATAAAGGGCCGATGAATTTTGAATCAACCACCTTGTGAGCGGCCATCAATGGTAGCGAAGGAAGTAATTCATAAGCGCCTTCAATATTGGCCGCGGTAGTGACTATGTGGTTAAGCTGGCCTGTTTGCTCAAACAGACGGGCAACCTGCTCTTCTTGCGTAATATCAACAGATATTGTGCGCAGGCGTTCATTATCCAGATGCGAACTTACAACCTTAAGCCGTTCTTGTGAGCGACCAGCAATGATCACTTCGGCTCCATCGGCCAATAAACTTTTGGCCAGGGCTAATCCCATACCTGAACTACCACCTACGATTAAAACTTTTTCAGAAATTGTGCTGTTTACTGAACGCGTCAAAATAAAATCCCCTGTCGAAAAGATAATCAATATAAATGCCTGTGCATTGGGGAATTTTTATCAATTGCTTAAGGGAAATGGAAACGGGAGATTACGATAGTTGTTATCGGGGATTCCGATAATTAATTTTTTGAAGGAAAAACTGGAATTATTAATGGGTAAATTTTCTGCGTGCAAAAAGAATTACTGCCATCGCCAACAATCCCTTCATGAATAATATTGAATTGCCAAAACCGCACCGAATAGCGATAGTTAAAATTGATATAAAAACTATGGACTGAAAAATAAAGCATATTTACGATTGAAAGTTTGTTAATCCTTCTCGCATTTGATGCCTGGTGAATCTAAAAACTCTAACCAGCTTTTAGTGATTACACAGCCACCATAAAGTGTTCAATTTAAAAAAACAGTAGGAAATGAATATGAAAAAAATAATTATGTTAAGTTTATTTGCGAGTGCCATCGCCCACGCAGAAACAAATGCAACAGATAACGAACTTATGTACATGGCCGATGTGACATCAGATTATCGTTATCGCGGAATTTCCCAAACACGATTAAAACCGGCAATCCAGGCTGGCATAGATTACGCCAATAAACCTACAGGCTTATACCTCGGCACCTGGGCAACCAATATTAAATGGGTTGAAGATGCCGGCGGCGATGCAAAACTTGAATGGGATATTTACGGCGGCAAGCGCGGCAACTTTACCGATGATTTAACTTACGATGTAGGTTTTATCAGTTACATTTATCCCTCAAACAAATTAAAGGATATTGAGGGTTTCGAAAACGCCAATACAACTGAATTATATTTACAACTTGGTTATGGCCCGGCCTACATAAAATACTCAAATTCCCTGACCAATTTATTTGGTTTTATGGATAGCAAACACAGCACCTATATTGATGCAGGAACCAACGTAAAACTCTATGACGGTTTAACGCTCAACCTGCATGCAGGTCGCCAGGAAGTTGAAAATAATAGTATGGCAAATTATAACGATTGGAAAATTGGTATCACAAAAGACTTTGATTTCGCGAGCCTGTCTTTAGCCGTAATCGGTACAGACGCCGATAAAATGATGTACGCTTCATCTGCAAACGATAAATTTTTGGGTAAGACAGCGCTGGTTGCAACCTTAACAAAAATGTTTTAAAGAAATGTATTAGCCCAACCTAAACTCAAAGATTTTTTGCGCGCAAGTTTAGGTTTGGGTAATTTATTTTTTGCTTTGTTTTAGTTTTTGGTTTTGGCTTTCGCTACTGGCTTAACTAGTTTGACCAACGGAGGCACACCTTGCGGCATGGGAATCGTATTTTGTTTAATGGCCGCGTAATAACCCCACAGAAGATGCGCAGCAAAACTACGGTAAGGTCGCCACTTTTCTGATCGATTATACAAAGCTTCAATTGAGGGTCGATGTGCAGCACCATCAAGAATCCTGATGGCTTCCTGGAGCGCAATATCTGCCGCCGGAAATACATCCGTTCGCGCCTCACACCACATAAGATAGGCTTCGGCAGTCCAACGGCCTATACCTTTTAAGGCAATAAGTTTTGCACTTGCAGCTTCGTCATCCAGATGTTTGAGTTCATCAAAATCCACTTCCCCTGCTTCGTGGGCATGGGCAATTCCGTGGATGTAGCGCGCTTTGGGAGCGGATAATCCAAAGGTTTTTAATTCATCAATGGATTTTTTGAGGACATTTTTAGGCTCAACACTTCCAAGCCCATTTTCAAGCCGATTCCATATTGCATTCGCCGATGCGACAGATACTTGCTGCTCCAAAACAAGTTTGGCAAGTCCAGAAAAACCATTGGCCCTTGATCGCCAATCAAATAGCGGAATGACCTCGTTTGCTTTGGCAAGTGCAGGATCAACCTGGCTCAAGGCACTGCGGGCAAACTGGATTTCTGCCAACGAAATAATAGTTTTAGACATCAGGCGACCTCATCAATACCACGCGTTCCAGTTGAGGTCGCCAGATTTCCAGAAATACTTCCGCAATACAAGGTTAGGGTTTATGCCATGTCGGCGCCGGACGATTTATTGACAACTTCTGCATGAATTTCTTCAAGGCGGCGACCTTTTGTATCTATCCCGCTTTTAAAAAGTAGAATCGCAAACACTATAAGCGGGATTGCAATCATCGCTGCTGAAAATGCAAGATCATTAAATGCACCTAACACGCCACATCCTGCACCAAGGATACCGCCGAACTTGGAACTGGCAGCAACAAGGCCTGCGCCAGTTCCGCGCAGATGTACCGGATAAATTTCAGCGGCATAGGGAATCAGCATAGCGATCACTCCACTGGCGCTAATTAATAACAATGCTGTCGCCAGGGTGATGGTTGCAGGGGAATTCATTTTTAATAAGCCGAGCGCAAAAAATAAACCCAGGCTGGCGGCGGTTAATGCGAGGAAAAGCACTAATGTTTTGATACTGCTCCAACTGTGATAAAGCCATATCACCGTGGCAATCCCAGGCAGGGCAAATAATCCGGCATGGGCCAAAAGGCTGTTGGCGGCCTCTGCGCTCATACCCATAGTGCGCAAATTGGTGGGGAGCCATAATAAAAAACCAAAGTTAACAAGACCCCACGCACAACCAGAGCCAATTAAACCCAGGGTAATTTTTCCGTAGGGTCCGCTGATCATTTGGCGGAAGCCCACAGAATCAACCTTTACCTCTTCTTCTGCCAATTCGTCCTTGCCATCGGGCGTTACATAGCCATTATATTTTTGGAGTACAGCGGTTGCTTCACGTTTCAATCCGGCATTGGCCAGGAAACGCGGCGATTCGGGAATAAAACGATTCAGGAAGATCACCATCAACCCCGTAGGCAAGCCGAGCATCCACAATATCCGCCAACTAAACAGTGGCTCCAAAATAGCGGCGGAACCCGACGCCAGAAGATATCCCGCTGAGGTACCAAGACCTCCCAAACCTACCAATAACCATCCACGATGAGCGGCGGGAATCATTTCTGCCATGAGCGTAAACGTAATAGGTAGCAGACCACCTGCTGATGCTCCCATCAAAAAACACATGACCAAATTCCATTTGAACTCGGGCATGGCACCGCAAATTGCGGTGCCTATAAACATAAGCGCTGACAATAAAATAGCGGCGCGACGGCCCATAGTATCGGCAAGGCGACCCCACACAATGGAGCCAATCGTAGTCCCCGTAAGTGCAATCAATGCAAGCGTACCAGCCGCTTTCTTGGTGATTTCATATTCAGCCGTCATTCCCGGCATCACAAAGCCCAGGGTTGCGGGTTTCATGACATCTACGGCCACGGCCACCAGCAAGGCAAGCACCAATTTCCAGTGCTCGATATTTAAAGGTGAATTGTCTGCAACATGAAAATGGATATGGCCACTGTGATTATCTTGTCGCAAAAGACTCAGGCGTGGGGCCAAGCCATACCAGGCGGAAAGCAAACCTAAAGGGATGAGCGCCATACCAACTAACATAGTGGCATCCATAGGCATGCCCACCATGTGATAACCCATATCTGCAGCGCAGATAAACATAGGCACGTGAGCTAAAACACCGGCAATAATACCGGCACACCCCAACCAGAAAGCGATGGGATGGTGGAAACGTAAAGCGTTATTTGTCATGGAGTTGCTACTGCCCGAAGTTATGGGTGCCTGAAGTTATAGGAGCCTGGAAGTAAAGGTGCCTGTTGCAGGTGCCAGTTATAGGCGCGTAACTTTTTACCGGGATGCCAATTCCATGGCAATCGTTTTACAATCAATTTTGACTATGAATTTTCTGCTCACAATTCAGGAACAAATATGAAAACAGCTTAAGCAAGATTGAGGTTTATAGTGGTTACTGCGTAAACATCAACGGCGGTGCATCGACGCCAAGGTCTTTTCCATAAAAAAAAACCGCATCCTTCGCAAGATGCGGCTTTTGCCTGCAAGGTTACGCAATTGCCTTTGCTGAACCTCGAATTCCCAACAGCACTTCAAATTGTTTTGCCGGCATAGGTTTGCCAAACAAATAACCTTGTCCTTCGTTACACATTTCAAGTTGCAAATATTTTTTTACGGATTCTGTTTCGATGCCTTCTGCAATAGTTTCCAAATCAAAGGAGCGCGCCATATCAAGGATAGCGCGGATAACTGAAGCATCGCGTTTGGACGATTGAATTCCGCGAACAAATGTCTGGTCGATCTTGATGCGTGTTAATGGATAGGATTTTAAGAGACTCAGCGAAGCATAACCGGTCCCAAAATCATCGAATGCAATGCCGACCCCATACCAGCGCAAGCGCTGGAGAATATCCAACACAATATCATCGTTATCGAGAACAATATTTTCAGTCACTTCAAGTTCGAGCGCTTCCGGTGGAAGGCCATGGCGCTGCAAAGTCGCCATCACTTCAGAAGCCAAATCCCCAACCCGAAATTGCGCACTGCAAAGATTGACACCAATACGAAAATCCGTTGCGCCATGTCGACGCCAATAAGCCGCCTGGGCACAAGCTTCATTTAATACCCAGGAACCAACGGTCGCGGCGAGAGTACCGCCTTCAAGTGCCGATAAAAATGCTGCAGGCGCGAGCAGCCCACGCTCGGGATGACGCCAGCGAATCAAGGCTTCAGCACCAATAATGTTGCCATTCATTAAATTAACTTGCGGTTGGTAAAACAACAGGAACTCACCTTCATCCACAGCCCTGTGCAGCTGCAAACCATACAACCGCCTGGCAACAGCTTCCATGCGCAATGCCGTCACAAATAAATAAGTGCGGCCACGCCCGATACTTTTGGCTTTGAAGAGTGCCAGGTCTGCATCGCTCACTAACTCCAGCGCCTCTTGTGCTTGCAGGGGCGCAAGCGCAACACCACAGCTTGCGGCAACACGTACATGATGGCCTTCAATATCAATCGGTTGAGCAATCGCAGCAACCATTGAATCCGCAACTTGCATGGCAACTTGCTGGTCAACTACGCCGCCCAACATAATGGCAAATTCATCGCCGCCAATTCGGGCAACAAGGTCATTTTGTCCTGCCAGTTGAATTAAACGATTAGCGACCTCGCGCAAAATCGCATCGCCCAGGGTATGGCCAAGCGTATCATTGATGTCTTTAAAACCATCAAGGTCAATCATCAACACCGCTACGGGTTCTGGCTTAACCAACGCCTCTTCCACACTGCGATAAAATTTGCCGCGATTGGCAAGTCCCGTCAGTGCATCGCGATTAGCCTGCTGGCGTAATTCTTCCTCTTCCCGCTGTTGCGACGTCAAATCCTTAAGCACTGCTTCAAATCGCATATGCCCGCCATCACTCCAACCAAACAGTGAAAAACCAAAACGAAATTCACTGCCATTTTTGTGACGACCGCGCAATTCATGCGGGAGATTCAGCTTATCAAGTGATGTGGCGTCTATCGCTTGCTTGATCAATCGCCTGAATGCCGAACGCTCACGCTCCGCTAATAACTCATCAAAAAACAAAACGTTTTTATCGCGCAATTGATAACCCAGGAATACAGCCGCAGCCTCATTCCATTCAACAATATTTAGGCTTTCATCAAACCAGATGACGGGGGTTGAAGAGCCGCCAGCATACTCATCAAAATCAGGGCGACTGCGTTCTGTCGAAACTTCTATCCGACGTAATTCAAGGCGATCTGACGCCATTTTCGCAAGTTCCTGCAAACGGCTTTTATCTTCTTCAGAAAAATCCAGGTGCGGCTTATCATCAATAATGCATAGCGCACCTAACGCCAAACCATCGGGAGAAAAAAGTGGAACGCCCGCATAAAAGCGTAAATTGGCCACACCAATCACAAGCGGGTTATCATGAAATCGTTCATCTTGTGTTGCATCCGGAACAACCATGACATCCGACTGGTTGATGGCATGTGCGCAAAATGAAACATCACGGCTCATATCAACTTCGCCAACACCAACGCTTGCCGCGAAAAAAACATGGTCATTACCAATCATGTTCACCGCTGCGACTGGCATATTGAACATGCGCGATGCGATATGGACAACAGGATCAAGGCTTCGCAATCCCTGTTCATCATCAAGCCCATAATCCGATAATGCTTTTAATCGTTCCGGTTCAGTTGAAAAAATAGCAGGGCATTGCATCAGCACATCCTCATATAAAAAACGATTCCTGATTGGCCTGTTAATGATTCTAGTATCAAAAAATAAAAAATCAGTTTGATAACCTATTATTACGCCAAAATTTATAATTTTTTTAGCAGCGCGGGAATTGTAAAAACCTTTATTAAGATTTTAACGACATTTTTTTAATGAAGAAATGACACGCAATTACACGAAAAAAACTGCGGAAGAATAATGCGAACTCCTGGAAAAGACTCACGAAATTTTTACGATTATTAGCAAAGAATAATACCGTGAAAATGTCGCTTCCAAAGGAGAATTGACGCTGCGCAATTAACAATCATTTAAATTTATTATAAAAATAAATTTTTCATCACCATCTTTCTACACAGGAAATTTTTAATTTTTCTGGCAATCGTGATCAAATATCTTATGGTGCGCGCTGGTAAACCCTAACATGCGAAACACCAGTTCATCAGGAAGGAAGGTTTAACAGCACCGAACCAGCTGGTTAAAATATCGGCAGATAAGGGAAATTTAAGGCTTTTAAGGGAGTTCGGTGCGCCACCCCACAGAACAAAGATGACTCTAGTGCCAAGCTAGGCGTCTTTTTTGGGTAGGAAAGGCTAATAAAAACGAAGGCTTGAGCCCTAAGCTCTTGATAAACAAGAAATTCTCTGGATCACTCACCCCTCGCCCTTAGCGTAAAATGCAGCACCAGCTACATCTCTGCTCATGTTGCAGCACCATATCGCACGAGACTGGACATGTCTTTTCACTACCTGCCGCAATAAAATTGACACTTTTAATCCAAACCTTTTTAGCCTTACGGAGCATCAATGCCAATTACATCTGCAGTCGATGAAAAAGAGTTTCGCCGCATCCTTGGCAAAAATATAGCGCTGCCATTGGTCGTTGGCATCGCCAGCGGTATTTTGTTTGTGGTGTTGATCAGTTATCTGCTGTCGGCACTTAAATGGGTTGAGCACACCGAAATGGTGATTGGTAAATCCAATGAGTTATCCAAATATATCGTGGATATGCAAACGGGTTTACGCGGTTATTTGATTACCAATAAAGAAGAATTTCTCGAACCCTATCGCCTGGCAAAACCAAAGTTAAATGCAGAAATCATTAATTTGCAGCATTTGGTCAATGATAACCAAAGCCAGGTTGAGCGCTTACAACGCATCCAATCCATGATGGTCAATTGGGATGTGTACGCGCAAAACGTTATCCAGATGAGACAGAAAAATGAGGATTACCAACAAGCTGTCCGTGAACGCGGCTCACTGGAATTCAACGATATCCGCGAAGAGCTGGATAATTTCCAGGAGCTTGAAAAAGGCCTGTTGCATGATCGCAATGAGACTGCAAAATCAACAACCCTCATTGCCGTTGCAATTTACCTGGTCGTCACCGTTTTCTTTACTGCTTTGCTCAGTATTTTGGGCCGTCGCGAACTTATTAAATTATCGACAACCTACAGTAACAGCCTGTCCGAGCGCCAGAAGCACGCAGAATTGCTTGAACACCAAAACTGGGCTCGCTCGGGACAAGCCCAATTGGCAGAAAAAAGTATTGGGCAAGTCGCTTTATCATTGTTAGGCAACACTGTGTTGGATTTTTTGGCGAGCTATCTAAATGCCGCCGTCGGGGTTTTATATGTGCGCGAAAAAGGCAATGCGTTAAAACGGGTTGCCAATTATGGCGGCACAAGAAATATCGATCAGATGGAAGAAATTATTGAGGGAACCAAAAGCCTTGTCGGACAAGTTGCTTTCTCAAACCGATTGATCCAATTGAACGATGTTCCCGAGGATTACATAAAAATAAATTCCGGTTTAGGTAATAGCAGCCCCAGACACCTTGTGCTGATTCCCATCCACAACAACGGTAGTGTGAATGGTGTGTTGGAGCTTGGTTTTTTGCATGAACCTTCAGCACAAGACCTGGAATTCCTTTCATTAGTGTCATCCAACATTGGCGATAACGTAGAAGCATCTCTTTATCGTATGCGCTTGCAAGATGCGCTGGAAGAAACCCAGCAACTCAATGAAGAATTGCAAGTCCAGCAAGAAGAGTTGCGCTCCTCCAACGAAGAACTCGAAGAACAATCACGCGTGCTGGAAGAGTCGCAAGCCCTGCTGGAAAACCAGAAAGCAGAACTGGAACAAACTAACGAAAAATTAATTGACCAAGCCATCATGCTGGATCAAAAAAATATCGCCTTGAATAACGCACAAGCTGACCTTGAAGAACGCGCGCAAGAACTCCAGCGTGCCAGTAAATATAAATCTGAATTCCTTGCCAATATGTCCCATGAGCTGCGCACGCCGCTCAATAGCTCAATGATTTTGGCCAAGCTTTTGGCTGAAAATGCCAAAGGTAATTTGGATGAAGAACAAATCCAGTTTGCCCAAAGTATTTATTCCGCCGGCAATGATTTGCTCGACCTTATCAACGATATCCTGGATATTTCCAAAGTAGAAGCCGGTAAACTTGAATTAGTGCCGGAACAAATTCCGTTGCAGCGCATTGTCAGTTCCTTGCGAGTCACATTTGAACCCCTGGCAACCAACAAGCAACTCGATTTCAATACGGAAATAGCGCCTGATGTCCCTGACTCCATTTTTACCGATCATCAACGCCTTGAACAAATTTTGAAAAACCTGCTGTCAAATGCCATTAAATTTACCGACACAGGCAAGGTGCAATTGTCCGTCACTAATAGTAGTTCTGGTGTTGTTGCATTTTCTGTTATCGATTCAGGTATTGGTATCGCACAAGATCAACAAGACATTATTTTTGAAGCCTTCCAGCAAGCCGATGGAAGCATCAGCCGTCGCTTCGGCGGCACCGGACTTGGCCTATCGATTTCCCGCGATCTTGCAGCGCTCTTGGGCGGTTCCATCAGCGTAAAAAGCACCCCCAATGTGGGTAGCGTGTTTACACTTTTAATTCCTGTTGAAATACCAAGTGCTGAAACCACACCACAACCATTAGCGCCTGCGCCCACACCTGCACCTGTGAAACCACAAGCGGTTGCTGCACCGGCGCAACCTGCCGCAATATCGGCACTTGGATTTTCTGATGACAGGAAAATCGATGATCCACATTTGACCCGCACCGTACTGGTCATTGAGGATGAGCCTGAATTTGCGAAAATCCTTTATAAACTCGCGCGCGAATTGGACTATCGCTGCCTGGTTGCACAAACCGCCACAGAGGGCCTGGAACTCGCTAATGATTTTATGCCCGACGCAATTTTGCTCGACCTCGGCTTGCCGGATATGACCGGTATAACCGTACTGCAAAAATTAAAAACAAATCCGTTCACGCGACATATTCCCGTACACATTGTCTCTGCTGACGAGCGCACTGAAGCGGCCCTGCAATTGGGTGCCATTGGTTATGCCATTAAACCCACAACCTACGAAAGACTGCAGCAGGTGTTTGAAAAACTGGAAGACAAACTTACGCAAAAAGTGAAGCGCGTTTTGTTGGTGGAAGATGATGCGCTCCAACGCGAAAGTGTCGTGAAATTAATTGGCGATGATGATATCGAAATCACCGCGGTAGAAACTGGCGAAGAAGCCATCAAACTTTTGCACAACACTATTTTTGATTGCATGATCATCGACCTGAAATTACCGGATATGCAAGGCCATGAACTTTTGCAGCGTATGTCGGGCGAAGAAATTTGCAGTTTCCCGCCAGTAATTGTTTACACCGGCCGCAACTTAACGCGCGATGAAGAAAGTAACTTACTCAAATACTCGCGTTCCATTATCATTAAGGGCGCTCGCTCGCCGGAACGTTTGCTGGATGAAGTGACGTTGTTCTTGCACAAGGTTGAATCGCAATTATCCACCGAACGGCAAAGTATGCTCAAAACCGTTCGCAGCCGCGACCGCGCGCTTGAAGGACGCCGCGTATTGTTGGTGGATGACGACATGCGAAATATTTTTGCACTCACTGGTGCACTGGAACAAAAAGGTGCCATGGTAGAAGTTGCGCGCAATGGTGTGGAAGCCATCGATAAATTAAATGAAATACCGGAAATAGATTTGGTATTGATGGATGTGATGATGCCCGTTATGGATGGGCTGGAAGCAACACGCAGGATTCGCGAAGATGCACGCTTCCAGAAACTGCCCATTATTTCTATTACAGCGAAAGCCATGAAAGATGATCAGGAGCAGTGCCTGAAAGCGGGTGCATCCGATTACCTGGCAAAACCTATTGATATTGACCGCCTCTATTCGCTCTTGCGCGTGTGGATGCCTATGGAACGTTTTAATGATTGATCAAGTCCGCAATCAAAACAATGTAGATATTGAACTGCAACTATTGATTCAAGCCATCTACATAAAATACAGCTACGATTTCCGCAATTATGCCGGCGCGTCTGTAAAACGACGCGTGCTGCATGCGCTCAGGCAATTGAATTGCAATTCTATTTCTGAATTACAAGCGCGTGTATTGCATGACCCGGATACTTTTTCGGCGTTGTTGCAATACCTTACCGTCCCCACTACAGAAATGTTTCGCGACCCGCTTTATTTTCTCGCCTTGCGCGAACAGGTCGTGCCCTTCCTTAAAACCTATCCATCCTTAAAAATATGGATCGCAGGATGCAGCACAGGCGAAGAACTCTATTCAATGGCAATTATGTTACGCGAAGAAGATTTATTGGATCGCAGCATTATTTATGCAACCGACATTAATCCGCAATCGCTGGAAAAAGCGCGCAAGGGAATTTTTTCACTGGAAAAAGTTCGCGCTTATACCGCCAGTTACCAAAGCTCGGGCGGCAAGCGTTCATTTTCGGATTATTACACCGCGGCTTATGATGGCGCTTTATTTGATCGCTCATTGATTGAGAATGTCAGTTTTGCCGATCACAGCCTGGCAACCGACAGTGTATTTGCCGAAACGCATTTAGTGTGTTGCCGCAACGTTATGATTTATTTCAACCAGGAATTGCAGGAGCGAGCATTGGGATTATTTCATGACTCACTCTGCCACCGCGGGTTCCTGGGTTTGGGCAGTAAGGAAAGTATTGATTTTTCCGCTTACGCCAATCGCTTTGAAGCGCTGGTAAAATCGCAGCGGCTTTATCGCAAACTATAAAACTTTATTGTAAATATTTTATGATCACGTCATTTCAACAGCATGATCACAAGGTTGATGCCATCGTAATCGGCACATCGGCTGGCGGTATTCGGGCGTTATTGCAAATATTATCGCCCCTGCCCCCAAGCTATCATTTGCCGATTATTATTGTGTTGCATTTGCCCCACAGTCGCGACAGTAAATTGATTGACGTTTTCCAATACCATAGCGCCCTGCCCGTACGCGAAGCGCTGGATAAGGATTTCATAAAAGCGGGCACCATTTATTTTGCCGGCACTGGGTATCACTTATCGATCGAACGCAATCGCAGTTTTTCATTGAGTTGCGAAGACCCGGTCAGTTTTGCCCGGCCATCCATAGATGTATTGATGCAATCGGCAGCAGATGCTTATGGCAAAAAACTGGCAGGATTTTTATTAACAGGAGCAAACCACGATGGAGCGGAAGGCCTGGCGCAAATTAAAAATTCTGGTGGCCTGACAATAGTTCAAGATCCAGACGAAGCGGAAATACCTGTTATGCCACAAGCTGCAATTAATCTTCAAGAGCCGGATATGATTCTTTCATTGCACAACATACACGCATTACTGGTAGATTTGGAGGCAAATCAATGAGTGCAGAACAAAAAGCCAAACTCCTGATTGTTGATGATTTGCCAGAGAATTTGCAGGCATTGGAAAAAGTCATTGAACGCGATGACCGCGAAATTTTCTCTGCCACCTCCGGTGAAGCGGCATTGGATTTGTTATTGCAACATGAATTTGCGCTCGCAATCCTTGATGTCATGATGCCGGGCATGAATGGTTTTGAATTAGCCGAACTCATGCGTGGTACCGAAAAAACACGCCATATCCCTATCGTATTTGTGAGCGCCAGCGGCAAGGAATTAAATTATGCATTCCGCGGTTATGAAACCGGAGCTGTGGATTTTTTACATAAACCTTTGGACATCGCCGCAGTAAAAAGTAAAGTGCATGTTTTTGTTTCGCTCTACCAACAGCGCAATAAAGTAAAGCAACAAGTTGAAGCATTGGAAAAAAGCCGGCAGGAATTGCGAGCGACACAGGCAGAATTAGAACGCGCACTGAAAATGCGCGATGACTTTATGTCGCTGGTAGGACATGAATTGCGCACTCCGCTCAACACCCTGCATATGGAGGCCCAATTGCGCCAACTGCTGTTGAACAAAGGCGATATGAATGCCTTTAACGCCGAAAAACTCGGCGCCATGATCGCGCGTGACGCTCGCCAGATTCACAATATGATTCGCCTGATTAACGACATGAACGATGTGTCGCGCATCCAAAACGATAAATTATCCATCATGCCGGGCGATGCTAATTTATCGACCCTGGTAAAAGGTGTAGCGACTGATTTGGCCCAACAGGCAGAATCCGCCGGCAGCAATTTTGAACTCGACATACAACCTGAGGTAACCGGTGTTTGGGATGAATTCCGCATTGAACAAATTGTCATTAACTTGCTGACCAACGCATTGCGATATGGCGATGCAAAACCCGTCAAAGTCACACTAACAGCAGATGCAACCACAGCAACACTCCAGGTGCAGGATCAGGGACCCGGAATTGCGGAGACAGAACAAACACGTATCTTCGAAAAATTTGAGCGCGGTAATACCAAGAAAGCCAGCGAAGGTTTAGGTATGGGGTTATACATTGCGCGACAACTTGCAGAGGCACACAAAGGCACCCTGGGCGTTGAGAGTACGCCAGGCAAAGGCGCCACCTTCACACTGACACTTCCGCGTTAACTGTCCTGCCGACTATCGACCCAACGCCGGTGCTAAAGCCAGTTAACCGGCACAATGCACCACGAGGGTCACCGGTGTCTGGAAGCTTCACATTTTTGTTATAGAAACCAACCCACCGCTTTAATAGATTGACGCAGCTTTAGCCCAGGGATGAGCGCCCGGTAAACTCTTCCGATAGATAGCTATAGGTTTGGGGCAGACAAACCTCTAAAATAGCCCACCTTACGATGACCTACTACACCATCCCTGAATCGCAACTCATCCCAACGGTGGAATTACGCATGGATTACTGTTCGCAACCCGGACTACTGCCTGTCACCGATGCTATTGCCCGTATGCAAAGCGCCATCACTCCCATCAACGCGACCGAAACTGTTGGGCTGCAAGCGGCATTGGATCGCGTTCTTGCGGAAGATATTTATTCAACCGTCAATATTCCCGGCCACGACAATTCCGCGATGGATGGTTACGCCTTGCAATACGCAGATGCCAGTCTTGGAAAACCGTTGCGCCTTATAGGAACTGCCCTCGCAGGCCATCCATTTAGCGGGGAAATCCGTGCAGGCGAATGTGTGCGCATTATGACCGGAGCCGTTGTGCCCAAAGGTGCAGATGCGGTCATCATGCAGGAACAAGTCAAGGTGATAGATGATGAAATCCACGTGCAGCGAATTCCGAAAGCCGGAGACAATATCCGTCGTGCCGGTGAAGATATTGCAATCAATGCATTAGTGTTAGAACAAGGCAAACGCATCAGCCCATTGGATATTGGTTTGCTCGCATCGCTCGGTGTAAGTCACCTTAAGGTTTTTGCGCGTGTACGCGTGGCCGTTTTATCAACCGGTGATGAATTAAAACCACTCGGCCAACCGCTACAGGCAGGTGAGCTTTACGATAGCAATCGCCAAACATTAATTGCGCTCCTGGCACGCCTGAACATCACGATTATCGATTGCGGATTAATTGCCGACGATCCACAAAAAATCGGCGACGCATTTCAATCCGCCATAGCACAAGCTGACGTAGTTATTTCCAGCGGAGGAGTTTCCGTTGGCGATGCGGATTACACCAAACCAGTGCTGGAATCACTCGGGCACATCAATTTTTGGAAAGTAGCCATGAAACCGGGCAAACCCTTTGCATTCGGTTCTTTTGCATCGACGGATAAACCCTGTTGGTTTTTTGGTTTACCCGGGAATCCGGTTTCGGCAGTAGTCACTTACCATCAATTAGTGCTGCCAATGATTCGCCACCTTGCCGGTGAACAGGTTGAACCGGTGTTAGCACTTAAGATCACAACCCAAGCCACGTTAAAAAAACAACCGGGACGCGCCGATTTCCAACGCGGGCTGTTGCGACACATCGCCGGTGAAAACCAGGTGACGACAACTGGCAACCAGAGCTCGGGAATTTTAAGTTCACTCGCGCACGCAAATTGTTACATCGCGCTTGAACAGGAACGCGGTCCCGTTAACCAGGGCGAACCAGTGACAGTAATTCCCTTCGATAAATTTTTGCTTTAATTATTTGAAATCGCTGTATGACAAACGAATCAAACCACACCGACATACTTTCACCCGATTACTTACAACGCTTTGGAGGCATTGCCCGGCTGTACGGACAAGATGCACTTGTCGCGTTGCATAAAGCTCACTTTGTTATTATAGGTTTGGGCGGCGTCGGCACCTGGGTCGCAGAAGCACTTGCGCGCTCCGGCATTGGCCAACTTACACTTATTGAACTGGATGACGTGTGTGTCACCAATACCAATCGCCAATCACACGCACTGAAATCCAATATTGGCCGCTCAAAAAACCAGGTAATTTGCGATCGCCTAAAAGATATCAATCCTGAAATTATTATTAATTCCATTGAAGATTTTATCGATCACGAGAACATGAAATCTTTTATTGGCAAACAACATCACGTGGTAATTGATGCAATGGATGCCGCACACATCAAAGCGCGCCTGGTCGCTTACTGCCTTGCGATTAAAGTGCGTTTGATTACCGTAGGTTCTTCAGGTGGAAAACGCGATCCACAACAAGTAAGGGTCGCCGATTTGGGCCGCACAGAAAGCGATCCCATGCTGGTAAAAATTCGCACACAACTTTATCGTCATTTTAATTTTTCGCGCGACAAAAATCGTAAATTCCGTGTGGACGCGGTTTTTTCCACCGAGCAAATGGTTTACCCAAAACCCGATGGCAGCGTATGTATGGATAAACAATTTTTAGAAGCCGGCGTAAAACTCGATTGTGCCGGCGGCTTTGGTTCAAGTGTGATGGTGACAGGAACTTTCGGATTTGTTGCAGCAACCCGAGCGATTGAAAGGTATTTGGAGAAGGTGCTTAGGAATTAGAAAATATTTATCTCTGTCCATAGCAATAAATCTACACATGCTACACGTTACGTTGAAAATACTGTCCTGCGTAAATTAATTAAGAGTAGTAGGGAGTCGTCATCCTCGTAGAGGATCCAGCGGCTGGCGGGCCAGTGACTTGTTTTATTATTTTATTTGGAGAAGGTGTTTAGGAGTTAGAAAACATTTATCTCTGTCCGTAGTAATAAATCTACACATGCTACACGTTCCGTTGAAATACTATCCTGCGTAAATTAATTAAGAGTAGTAGGGAGTCGTCATCCTCGCAGAGGATCCAGCGGCTTTAAAATAATAAAACAAGGCGCTGGACCGCCAGCCGCTGGATCCTCTGCGAGGATGACGACTCCCATATAAATTTAATTTTAAGCCTTATAAAAAACCCCTCATACTACCAACGACGAATTAATTCTTTCCACAATCGCTCTCAAGCCATTATTACGCGAGGGTGTTAAATGTTTTTCCAGCCCCACATCCAATAATAGTTTTTCAAAATCTATTGCTTTTATTTCATCCGCATTTTTATTATCCACTTGCGATAATAACAAAACAGCCAACCCATTAATCACACGGCTATCGCTATCAAACGCGAAACGATACACGCCATTTTCTTGCACACAGTTCAACCACACCAAAGTCTCGCAACCGCGCAGCAAATAATTATCGATACGCATTCCAGGTTTGGGAGTAATTAATTTTCCCCACTGGGTAATTAGCCGATATTGCGCTTGCCAATTTTGTGTCGCCATTAATTCAGGAAGTGAAACGCTTGAAAGGTCATCAAAAGAAAACATTAATCATTAATCTTAAAAAGTTGTTTTGCATTGTGGGTAGTGTGTGCGGCAATTTGATCGAGAGGCTCGCCGCGCAAATCAGCAAGCGTGTTTGCAACCGCAAGGATATTGATTGGGCTATTGCGTTTACCTTGCTCGCCTTGAATAGGCATATCCGGCGCATCCGTTTCCAAGAGTATTGCATCCAGCGGTAAATGTTTTACCGCTTCACGAGTTTTATTTGCACGTTCGTAGGTAATCGTTCCACCGATTCCCACGCGAAATCCCATCGCCCAATACTGCATCGCCATTTCATAGCTACCACTGAACCCATGTATTACACCCCCAACCTCAAAACGATAGTGTTTGAGCTGTTGCAGTAATTCGTTATGGGCTCTCCGGCAATGAATAATTAATGGAACTGAACGCTCTTGTGCCAGCTGCAAATGAATGTCCATTATTTTTTGCTGCACGCCTAACGGCATTTCAATTGCAGCATCCAAACCGCATTCACCGATTGCAACGCATTTGGATGATTGGACATGGTCACGCAACTGCTGCGGAAGATTCGCCAAATCCTGTTCAGCGTTTTTTATCCACCAGGGATGCAATCCCACCGCGCAATAAATATTTTCGTGCGCCTGCGCGATATTTGCCGCAGCACTCCATTGCCCCGGCGCAACACCTGGAATAACTAAACCGGTAATTCCCTGCGCATTGCATTCACGCCAGATTAATTCGCGATCCTGATCAAAATCAGCGAAATCAAAATGGCAATGGCTATCAAAAAAAACCATGGTTAATGATGAGTCTCTGACAAGGTTTTTTCAATTCGCCTGTCAGGAATTAACCACATCAATGCAATGGCGATATAGCCGATCTGGGCCAATGGAATATTTACAAAAGCCAAGGGAATTGCAACAGCATACACAATGACAGAAATAACGCCTTTAACATCTTTGCCCACTGCTTTTGCCAGCAGGGAATCTTTACCTTCTGTTGCGATAATGCAATGCACCAATATCCAATAAGCAGTGCCCGCCATCAACAACACACCGCCGTACAATGCAGTGGGTAAAGATGAAAAATGATTTTCGCCCATCCAACCTGTTACGAAGGGCAGCAATGAAAGCCAAAACAATAAATGCAAATTTGCCCATAAGACACCACCACTTACCTGCTTAACCGCATGGAATAAATGGTGATGGTTGTTCCAATAAATTCCGACATAGATAAAACTGAGGACATAACTAAAAAATACCGGCAACAGGGTTTTCAATGTTTGCCAATCCGCACCGTGAGGCACTTTCATTTCCAACACCATAATGGTGATGATGATGGCGAGTACACCATCACTAAAAGCTTCCAGGCGATTTTTGCCCATATTTGTCCCCTTTTTCCCATTTATACGCACATTGGGTTTCATTGTAATCGCGCGATCTTATTAATGCATTCAGCTTATGCATCCAGGACTTTTTTGCGCAAACGGCCTGAAATTCCAAACAAATGCGGCATTCTGTTAATTTGCCGCTATATTATAAAAACAGCCGGGCATATTCGTCGGGTTACTGAGGGCAGACAGGGTTATGTTTGACGATTCCACCAAAAAATTTCAGTTAGGCCTTGTTTACCTGTTTGCCGTCCTGGCTGTTGTTGGAATCGCACCCTTTATTGTGCTGCGCTACGCGCGCGGCGAAGTGATTCACGCCCTGCTCGATTTTGGAATAGTCGCTACCGCAGTCTCTATTGCGCTTTATTCGCGCTGGCGCGGTGAAGCAACGCCAATCGCACTCTATTTTGCAGCCGGTTTTTATACGCTGGGCGCTATAGCAGTGGTCTATATGAACAGCCCTATTTTTGTCTTCTGGATTTTCCCAACCGTCCTCGCCAACTTTTTCCTGCTGAGCCCTAGCAGCGCCGTAATCGTCAACCTTCTCGCCATTCTCCTGATTGTCCCCATCGCCTGGCGGTTGGGCCAAACACTGGATTCTTTTGCCATGCTCTCATCGCTTTTTATTGGCAGCACCATGGCCTATTTATTTGCCCGCCTCACCGAGCAACAACGCAAACGCCTTGAAATATTTGCGTCGCAAGATCCACTCACCATGCTGGGCAATCGTCGCTTGATGGATGAAGAATTGCGTCTTTGTGTGGAGGATTTTACCCGTTACCAAACACCTGCCACCTTGATTGTGTTTGACCTGGATAAATTCAAAACCATCAACGACAAGTTTGGCCACAATATTGGCGATCAATTATTAGTCGATATTGGCAAACTGCTGTTAGCTCGCCTGCGCAAAACAGACCGTGCCTTTCGTTTTGGCGGCGAAGAATTTGTGCTTTTGGCGCGCAATACTAACCTTGAAGAAGCCCGTACCATCGCTGAACAAATCCGTATCCAGATCACCGCCAGCATCATTGGCCCCGAAGGCGAAGTCAGCGCTTCTTTCGGCTGCGCCAGCATCCAAAACGATGAAACGCGCGAACAGTGGTTTATCCGTGCTGATCGCGCCATGTACCAGGCCAAAGCCCAAGGCCGAAACTGCGTTGTGCTGGCACACGAATAAGCCAGACTCCGCCCTGGCGCGCCAATTTCCCCAATATGTGATTTTTAAAACACAGCAGCCGCATTTCCCGTTATCATCTGACCCCAAGCAATTCGATAGATAACAACGCTAATTACTATGTACCATACTTTTTTTGGCCTTAACGAGCCTGCCTTTTCAATAGCCGTAAATCCGCGCTATTTGTATATGAGCCAACAGCACAAAGAGGCGCTGGCGCATCTGCTTTATGGTGTCGCAGGCGGCGGCTTTGTGATGCTGACCGGGGAAGTGGGCACCGGCAAAACCACGATCATTCGCTGTTTGCTAGAGCAAATGCCCGAGAATACCGACATTGCGATCGTTATGAATCCCATGTCGAACGTACCGGAATTGCTCACTACGATCTGTGACGAATTAGGTGCGAGTTACGTTAAAGATGACACCAGCGTAAAAGATCTAACCGATGCGCTGCACACTCTCCTACTGCGCAATCATACGCGTGGCCGCAATACAGTTTTGCTGATTGATGAAGCGCAATTGTTATCAACCCAGGCACTCGAACAAGTTCGCTTATTAACTAATCTGGAAACAACCACGCAAAAATTATTGCATATTATTTTGGTCGGGCAGCCCGAACTAAAAACCTTGTTATCCAAACCGGAGCTGCGCCAATTAGCCCAGCGAATTACCGCACGTTTTCACCTCACGCCCTTAACGTTAGCCGAAACCCAAGCCTATATCCGCCATCGTTTAAAAATTGGTGGTTTGCCTGAAGGAAGAAATCCATTTCCCTACGCGATTATCAAACGTATCCACGCATTTACCGGCGGCATTCCACGTTTGATTAATGTGATTTGCGAACGCTGTTTAATTGGTGCTTATGGCAGTAATAAAATGCGCGTTGATAACGCTATTTTTAATGCAGCGCGCAAAGAAGTGGTTGGTGGTTTGGAGCAATCACAGGCCGATAAAAGAACCCTGTACTTGAAATGGGTGTTGGGAATTTTTGGTATCGGTTTATTGAGTTCGATGGTGTACATCACCCAGTCCAATCATCTTCCAGGTAAACATTTAGCGGCAAGTTCACAGCAATCACGCTCATCCAGCAGCTCCACATCCTCAACAGCAAGCTCTGCGCCCAGTATTGCATTGCGTAATTATCACGATGCGGAAGATATATTATTCAGTTACCTCGGCGTTCCACTGGCGCAAGAAACACGTCCATGCGGAAGAAATTTTAAAACCAGCCAACAGTGTGCAAAAGTTTTATTACACACATGGACAGATGTGAGCGAACTCAATCGCCCGCTGGTTTTAATTATGTCTACACCAGAGAAATTTTCGACCTATTTGGTCTTGATTGGCCTTAACGGCGAAAATGCATTGGTATTGAATGAACAGCAAGAAAAAATAGTGATGCCATTAACCAAACTTGGCCGCGATTGGACAGGCGAAGCCGTGTATCTCTGGAAACGTCCGCCGGCATTTACAGAAACCCTTTTATTGGGCGACAGCAGCCCAACCATTGCCTGGGTTGCGCAACAATTTGCCAAACTTGATAAACAAAAAGACCCACTCAGCGATGATTTATTCAGCATTGCATTGCAAGAGCGCATTAAAATTTTCCAACGCAGCAAAGCAATATCGGTTGATGGCAATATCAATGAACAAACGCTATTGAAGCTAAATGAAGCTGTTGGCGCCGATAAAACACTTTTAACCGAATTTAACGAAAAAAATAATCATGTCACTACTCCTTGATGCATTAAACAAAGCCGACCAGGAGCGTAAACGCAATGAAGCTACGCCTGGTATTGATAGCAATCATGAAAATATTATTGATCACAGTGCACGCAATAAATCGTTGGTAATTGCAGCACTCGCTATTGGCTTTGTTATTTTATTGGCAGCGATTTACTGGCTGGGACAACGTTCCGCCACCACAACACCAATCGCAACAGCAACAAACCCGTCCGCAAAAACGGCAAAGTCACAACAACACGCATCAATGGCTGCAAAATCGTCTGTCGCAAATGTTTCGCAGGAATCAATATCGTCAACTGCAAATAGTGATACCTCAGAGGATAGCGTTGCCAGTCTTTATCAACAAAATGCACAAGCGCAAAATTCCAACGCCACCCTGACAATTTCTCCACCACAAACTGATAGCCCGGCGACACCAACCACAGAGCCTGTTACCACGACTGAACAAACTACGGCAGCACCAACGTCTATAACCCAATTTGCAAACCTGCCCGATTTACACGATTTACCAAGCCAGGTTTTGGAAAAAATCCCCAGCCTTAATTACAGCGAACACAATTACAACAGCAATGGCGGCAGCGTAAAAATTAATGGCAATATCCAACATCCGAATGATCAACTCGCAGGTGGTGTCGTTATCGATAAAATCCTGGAAGACGGAATGATTCTGCATGTTGGCAATTATGCTTTCAAAATGCACGCCCTTAATTCGTGGATAAATATGTAAGCCGGTTATGAACCGCTCATCTGTTAACCTGTTGGACTGTTTCTCAGAAGGACTAGGCCTGATATTCAGCAAAGGCTTTCGTCGGTTTGTCATTATTCCGCTGCTATTGAATTTATTAATTTTTATTTTTTTAAGTTCGCTCGCTATAGATTATGCGCACACACTAGTGGCGAGTGCCGAAACATTTTTGCCGCACTGGTTAGCATGGATTACCTGGTTACTTTGGCCGCTATTTATCCTCACCATGCTTATCATTTATGCCTATTGTTTTAATCTCATTACGACAATAATCGCAGCGCCCTTTTTGGGTTTACTTGCTGAAAAAGTAGAAGCTCATATAACAGGGGCATCACCGACAGAAGAATCCCTTATCAAGTTGATTCCTCGTACATTCAAACGTGAACTCACCAAATTAATGTATATTGTGCCGCGCTCCCTTGGCATAGGATTACTTATATTGGTTTTGATGTTTTTACCAGGAGCGAACTTGTTGGGTGCACTTATCGGTGGAGTCTGGGGAAGCTGGTGCCTTGCATTACAATTTTGCGACTACGCAGCAGATAACCATCAATTGCCATTTCGTTATGTTCGAACACAACTTGGCCAGCAAAAAATTTCCTGTCTTGGTTTTGGTGGAGTAGTCTTGGCAGGCAGCGCAATTCCAATTATCAATATTGTTATTACACCACTGGCAGTAGCAGCCGGAACTATTTATTGGACGAAGCAAATCACCTAATTAAAACATCGTGAAGTATGAAAGAGTACGTAAAAAATAATTTATTGATTCGCCAGTAAATGACGGATTTCTTTAAGAAGTAAATCGAATGGAACCGGTTTTTGCAGCAGCAAATTGTAAGGGGTATCAATATCCTTAATATTGAAAGCGGCACTCATAAGCACAAACGGAATATCCTTCCAACGTGGTTCCTTTTTCACGATTGCACATAATTCAGCACCATTCATAAGCGGCATCATGTAATCCGATACGATTACATCAGGCTTCACTTCATCAATCATTTTTAACGCACTGCTTCCATCGCAAGCAGCACTGACGCGAAACCCATGATATTCAAACAATATCGCATAGGTCGTTGTAATATCGGGCTCGTCGTCAACAATCAATATGACAGTCGCGTCATCCGTGGCGTTAGTGATAACGTCTTCTTTCATTGCGGCTCATTTTTGATTGCGTTATTTTTGATAATTTCTTGCGCTAGTTTTTCTACTGATACCGAGCGCCCTATAGATACACCATGGTCAGAAATTAACATAATGTGATTGGCAGAGTCATAACCATTCTGGCGCAGTTTTAAAACAGCAATCTGGCGATGATTGACTCCACTGATTTCCACATACTGCAACAACATAATATTTTCGTACAAAATTGATGACGGCCCGGATTCACAATTTTCTGGCAAGGGTTTACCCAAATAAGGCAACTCCCGCGTAAAGAAACTGGTGACCTGACGACAGCGCAACTCATTGACCAAGGCGGTCAGGAATGAACGCGCACGGCCAATATGCATAACAATATCCAGCAGACCATCCATTCCATCGACAAACAAACGCGATACTTTACGCTCACTGACATTTTCTAAAATCTGGTGCGCAAGTGCGTCAACCGAAATTTCCAGGGGTGGATTCCAGATAATTTGCAATTGGCCGCTATCGTAAAAGCCAGCCAGATCAATACTCACGCTATGTGCTTTGGCAATCAAACGCAACGGGGACTCGTAAAACCCAACAATCAGGCATTGCTCGCCGCGTTTTAATCCCTCATAGATAAAATGCAAACCCATCAGTGTTTTTCCGACGCCAGGATTACCTAATAATTCCGTCGTCGAGCCTTTATTCACGCCACCTTTTGTGATTGTGTCCCAGCCACGAATACCAAAACCCACGAGGCTGTCAGATGTATTATCAAGTGACGCATTTGTCGTGCTGATCGCTTCAAGTCGAGGATAAACCACTATACCGTCTTGCCCAACTTCAAACACATGCCGGCCCAGTAGATGTTTACTCCCACGAATTTTAAATACTTTTATTTCACGAATAAGTTGCATACCTTTTTCGTGTTGGCTCAATTCAATTAAACCATCCACAAGCGTATTTTCTGAATCGGCTACATTGCCTTCTGTGGGAGACAGCAAAAATGTTGTGCACTCCATTGAAGAAACCAATGAGTTCAACGACAACATAAATTCCGACAAACTGATGGTGGTTGGACTCGTATCGCGAACGGTCCTGAATCCATCAACAATTAAAATATCCGCACCATGTTTTGCCAACATTTCGGTGATCAATTGCAATAACGCATTAAGACCACCTTTGACCAGCTCGTTGTAACCGCTGAAAAAAAGGATATGTTGTCCCACTAAACTTTCATCAAAAAATGAAAAATTACTGAGGTGGTTAAGCATTTTGCCATGGGTTTCAGCAATCAACGTCAGGATTAAAACTTTCTTGCCTCTAGCCGCATGATCAAAACCAATTTGACACGCAAGTGTGGTTTTACCGCTACCCGCCAGGCCTTGGATGAGATACAGGCTGTGACGAGGAAAACCGCCACCGAGCACCTCATCAAATCCGGCAACGCCACTTTTCATGAGCGACAATCGATTTTTTATTTGAGGATTAGTTTGCGAATTTTTCATTGTTTTCGTTATGACATCGTAAGGTTAATTGTGCGAAGAAAATCCATCCTGGGGACAGTGTAACTCATCTTTCTTGCAAAAATACATGACATAAAACCATGAATCCAATCCAGAAAAATGAATTAAACGACAATTCATTCATTACATTCGTGCAAGTTCCAACACATTGATACAGATAATGGGGAATGGGCACACACAAACAAAAAAGCCCCGCGATTTCTCGCAGGGCTTTAACGCCGGAGCCATCAATAACATTTACTGACCAATAACATTGACCAAACTGGAAGAAGCGCCGCTTAAGGCCTTACTTGAATTGTTCCAATGTAATTTGGTCACCGAACCACCCTTGCCTTTTTCGTAATCCCAACTCACACCGTCATCATCGTAGAGCGTGAAATCAGCATCAGCGCCGGGATAGATTTTTATACTCGCAATCGATTGTTTGGTCGCAGTGCTTTGGATATCAGCACCGATAGGAATAATTGAACCCGCTTTTACAAACACCGGAATTTGGTCGATAGGTGCAGCCACTTTAATAGTTTGACCTCCGGCAAATTTTTCGTTGGTCCAAAAGTTATACCAATCTGCACCTGCAGGTAAATAAACCTCTTTTTCGGTTTGCGCTTGTTCGGTTACCGGTGCCACCAAAAACGCCGGTCCGAACATATATTCATCGCCTATGTTCGCGACTTTTGCATCATTCGGAAAATCCACCCAAAGTGCGCGCATAAACGGAGCACCCGTATCGTAAGTTTGTTTTGCTTGCGAGTAGATGTACGGAATCAATTGATAACGCAGGCGATCATATTTCGCCAACACAGCTTCTGCCTCTTTGCCAAACGCCCAAATTTCGGTGTGCTTGCGATCGCCGTGGATGCGCAAGGTTGGCAAGAAAGTGCCGTACTGGAACCAGCGCGTAAATAACTCGGGATAATCGTGGTTTTGACCAACCACATCACGCGCGTCCGAAGGATCAAGCAGCGGGGCTTTAGTCGCGCTGGTTGTTTGTGGCAGCCACTGCCAGCCGCCAATATCGTTACCCCAATAGGCGAACCCGGAGGCCGTCATGTTTAATCCGGTGGGAACCTGGCGCTTCAGGAATTCCCAGGACGGACTGATATCCGACGACCAGAACAAACCACCGGTGCGTTGCGATCCCAAATAAGCCGCGCGCGCCAGAATCAAGCTGCGTTTGTTAGGGCGATATTCGCGCAAGCCTTGGGCCACGCCTTCAACATGTAACAGTGGATATACGTTGTGATAGCGGTCGCCAGAACCGATTTTGTAGAAGAAACCATCCGGCACCAAATCTGGTTCGGTTTCGTCCAGCCATGGATAATCAAAACCGTGAGAGAGGATATTGTCGCGCGCTTTTTCAAAAAACCATTTGCGCGCGTCAGGGTTAGTGGAGTCGATCAAGGCACCTGTGCGATCTGAACGGAATGGCAAACCATCTTGCGATTTGCCGTCTTTGTCTTTCAGGAAATAACCTTTCTGGTCCAGCTCGTTAAAGTAGCGCGATGGTTGCTCGAAGCGCGGCCAAATCGAAATGATGGATTGTAAGCCCATCCCATGCAGCTTCTTATTCATGCCATCAGGATCGGGAAATTGTGCGGGGTCGATATCCATTTGTCCCATACGAGTCCAGTAAAACCAGTCTACAACCATAATATCCAGCGGATATTTTTTGCGTTGATAGGTTTCGGCTACATCCATCACTTCTTTTTGGCTGGCGTAGCGCGCCTTGGATTGGATCAAACCGAACGCCGCTTTTGGTGGCAAAGGTGTTTTACCGGTCAACTTGGCGTAACCCGCCCAGATTTCATTGGGTGTACCTGTGATTACAAAATAAGACACACGCTCCCCCACACGGGATTGCCACAGCGTACGACCATTTACACCAGGATAAACTTTTGTGTCAGAAGGGTTATCCCAAATAATGCCGTAGCCCTTGTTGGATAACATAAACGGAATGCACACAGTCTCACCATGAGGCGCGTCGTACCAGTGTTTGCAGTCAATCGCGCGACCACGCAAATCCAAAATACCTTCCTGGTTTTGGCCCAAACCGTAAAAATGCTCATCTGCCGAAGTCGCAAAGCTGGCGCCCATTTGATAGGTTTTTTCGCCATTGACCTCGTAAGGGGCCTTCTCCCAACCATTCATCGTCAAAACGGTTTCGCCCTTGGCATTTTTGATATTCAAACCAACTGGCGGCAAAGACGGAGCAAAGTAGCGCTCGCCCATACTCGGCGAACCAGGCCACGGCTGGGCATTGATGTGTAAACTCAATGCACTGGAAACAAAATCATCACCCTTTTCATCGGCCTTGTGGCTAAAGCCTTTGGCATCGGTTTTGGCGATAAAACCAAAACCCGGCTCGGATCTGGCGGTGTCGTAATCTGTCCCAATGGTCACACGAACAATATTCGGTGCATAAGTTTCAACGCCTACATAGGCGCCGTTTCGATCCAAAACCTTGAAAGGCTCAGCAATAGCCGAACCCACGAGCAGGCTGGCCGCCATACCCGCGAATAAGTGTTTTAGCTGCATAGTGTTTTCCCGATGTATTATTTTTAGGCAAGCGCCATTTTTATACTGGCTAAAATGAAAGCGCATTTTTAGCAGATGATAAAAATTCCATCTGTGATAATTATTATAGTATTAATCCCATAATGATAGTCAAATCGACTACAAATAATCGATCTACGGAAGGTAATGTTTTGTTTATCGCATTTTTTGTCGCAATCAGCGTGCAGAAATAAACCTGCTTTATGACGGGGGCAGATGGTATTAGATAAAAATTAACCTACAACAAACATCATCGATTAACGAACTTTAAGGGCATGGTGAATATCGAAAACAATAAAAAATCGACACAAACAGCATAAAATAACCACATCGATCAACGAATGATGCTGAAAACAACTAAATTTTCGCCAAAAAAAAGCCCACCAATGGGTGGGCTTTCATTTCGAAACAATTTAAACCTTTGCCTTTCTTCTCACCAAACCTAAACCCAATAAACCAATCGCAAACAATGCCAACGTACCTGATTCAGATACATTTACGCGGGCATTCACTTTTACATCATCAAGCAAGTTGCCTAAAGTACCGGCATTCAACGAAGTAAACGTTAAGGTAGTCAAGGTAGAGGTAGCAACGAAACTACTGCTAAATATTTTCCATTGGGTAGTATCACTGTTAGTGAAATTACTATTAATACTACCCACAGTGAAATTAAATAAATCCGAAGATTCACGAGCGCGATAAGCAAACGAAACATCGTATGACTGGCCAACTACCGTCGCAAACTTCTGGAAAATAGACCATACACCAGAGTTTCCGCCATCAGCATTTAACTCAGCATGTTGTTGCCCCTCTGCCGATGCAATACCAAATAGATTGTGCCAAATCTCAATATTGCTGCCTTCCCAGCCATTTACACTGGAAGATGGAAACCAGTTCCAGTTACCGTCGGCAATTACATTATCTTCAAAACCACCATTTACGATCAAATTAGCGTGAGCTGAACCAACCAAAAGTAAACCTGCAAACAAAGCAACGCACTTGGCTTTCAAAGCAGTCATTTTCATACAAATACCGAAAGATTTAAGGGTTAATAGTTTGGCCTCTCTATAAGCAGACCAAACTCATGTAAAAATTCAAAATATGGAAGCCATCTAGCCGCCTCCATTTTGAGAAGTCTATCACACTTTGTACAATCGGCAATTTTCAACGGTGACTTGGGCAATTTATTTTAACGGCATATTCCCAAGAAAATCTTTTTTGCCCAAATCCACTCCGTTATTTCGCAGAATTGAATAAGCGGTAGTGATATGGAAGTAGATGTTGGGAAGTGAATGCTGGATAACAAATTCGGTACCCGTTAAATATTTACCTTCCCAGCGTGGTTGGCTCACATGGCGCTCTTCCGCTCCCGCAAAATCCTCCGGTTTAAAAGTAGCAAGATAATCTTGGACGGTTTTGATACGTGCATGCAATTCAGCCAGGGTTGTTTCAGTATCCGCATGACTGGGAGCCTCTTTACCACAAACACGAGCCGCGCCAAACTTTGCCGTATCACATGTAATTTGAACCTGGCGAATAAGATTAAATTGATCGGGAGCCAGGCGTGAGTTCAACAATACATCAACATTAAACTTCTTGGTTTCAGCATATTCGGCAGCCTTATCTAAAATACGGCTCAGGTTGCCTAACATTTTGCTGTATTGGGTGATGGTAATTTCGTACAACATACAAACTCCACGTAAATTAATAAATTGATCAGTAATTGAATTTTGACATCCCAAGGATGGGGGGTAAAATTCTCATTTCAAGCGCAAAGGTTAAGTATCTTTCATTACCTTTGTCACCTTTACCGAGCAAGCATGCTTATGAAAAATGTCTCACCACCACCGATTGACACCTTAAGCAAACAGCTGGCTCAGTTGACGCTCATAAGAACAATCTTACTTGCGGTTCTCTGGATCAGTTTTATTCTTGCACTTGAAGTTGAACAAATAAAAATATCCGCTGAGTATCTATCAAGCATCCTATTATTATTTAGCGCAATTCATGCACTTACATTCCTACGACTAAAAAACTCCCTACCTGTCACCGAGTTTGAATTTCTAATTCAATTATTCATTGATGTTATCTGTCTCAGTATTCTTTTTTATTTTAGCGGTGGCGCTAACAATCCATTTATTTCCTATCTATTAATTCCCATTTGTATTTCCGCAACTACTCTGCCCTGGCGATACACATGGTTGATAACTATTACCTGTTTAATCAGCTACGCACTACTTTTATTTTTTTATATCCACCTGCCTATTTTTGAAGCAAGCCACCAACACCAGGAAGGAAACACCAACTGGCACATTATAGGTATGTGGTTTAATTTTTCATTAAGCGCAATCCTGATTACTTATTTTATCGTCAAGATGGCTCGCACATTACAAGAACAAAACAAAACCTTGGGATCAATGCGTGAAGATGAATTACGTAACCAACAACTAATGGCTGTCGCAATGCTTGCAGCAGGTGCAGCCCATGAAATGAATACTCCTTTATCAACCATGACGGTTCTGTTAACGGAAATCCAGGCTGACCATAAAGAGAATTCACAATTGCAAGCTGATTTGGAAATTTTGAAAGCACAAGTAAAACAGTGCGCAAACACCCTAAAACATCTGGTGCAAGACTCCACTGAAGCAAATGAAGGAAAATTTAAGCAGCAAACAATAAAAACATTTTGTGATTCAATCATAAATCGCTGGCAACTTATGCGACCTAATGTGAATTTTACAATCGCATTCCAGGATATTACACAAAGCACAATCGCCCATGATCCTCGACTCGACCAAGCCATTATCAATTTACTAAACAATGCAGCCGATGCAAGCCCTGAACAGGTGGAATTAAAAATTCATTGCGAACAGGGCCAACTTGTTTGGAACATCATTGATTCAGGCAAAGGAATCAGCAATCAAATTGGCATAAAACTGGGAAAAATAATGCTAAGCACAAAAGAACAAGGTTTAGGGATAGGCCTGTTATTAGCACATGCCGCAATAAAACATTACGGAGGCAGTGTTAAATATATCCCTGCTCCAACTTCCGGTACCATCACTGAACTTAGGCTGCCATTAGTATCCTCATGATGACTTCAGAAAAATTTATTATTGTTGATGATGATTTAACTTTTGCGCAGATTATGCAACGAGCAATGGTTAGACGAGGATTTCACACAGATATTTTTACATCCTTTGATGCTGCTATTAATGCAGTACAAAATGGAAGTTATACGAAAGCCATAATCGATTTAAAAATCGCGCAAGATTCAGGTTTATCATTAATAAAGCAAATAAAAATAATTAACCCAAGTATAGAAATCATTATGTTAACAGGCTATTCCAGCATACCAACTGCTGTAGAGGCAATTAAGCTCGGGGCTCTAAATTACTTATGTAAACCAGTCGATATTGACGAGATTTTGCAAACATTTTCCATGTCAGCAAATAAAGACGAAATTATGCTGCCAAAAAATCCGACATCACTTGATCGACTGGAATGGGAGCACATACAAAAAACATTAAAAGATAATGATGGAAATATCTCGGCTACAGCGCGGATATTAGGAATGCATAGACGGACATTACAACGAAAATTGCAAAAGCGACCAGTCAGTAATTAATTATAATTGGCTGGCCATCAACAAGGCATCTTCATGACCGTTAAAGGTCGGGTAATAATTTTTGCGATTACCCAACTCAAAAAAACCTTCCCTAGAGTAGAGTTCAATTGCTTTACGGTTGGAAACACGCACTTCCAAAAACAACATATCAGCATGACCAATCACACACTTAATCGCATGCTGCAAAAGGGCGGAGCCAATTCCTTTACGTTGGAATTTAGGCGAAACAGCAATATTCAACAGCTCTGCATCACCGCCCGCGTGAGTGATCACAACATAGCCCACAAGTTTATTATTATGTTCAGCCAACCAGCAGCGTTGACGACCTTTTAAACAATCTTCAAAACTGGATTGCCGCCAGGGATGTGAATGGGCAGAATGTTCAAGTTCCATAACATTCGCCAAATCATCCTCAGCCAATAAACGCAAAGACAGTTCCAGCCCCATTACGGTGGTTGTCATTAAAGGCAATTCAAATTGATTCATTATTGTGCCGAATGGTACGTGCGAAGAGCAGAAAATAATTGTTGTTTGATGCCCGGTTTCTGTAACGACTCATTAAGGCTTGGCAGGACCAATCCATGGATAGCTGATTCATTCAATGGAATCACTTTGTATAAACTATCCTTATACTCAAGAGTTTCAGGCAGCAAATAAGTTGCCGCGTTCTCTCCCATCAACCACAGGTAACGGATAGGACGAATTTCATGTTGGACAGAAAGCCAGGTTTGCAATTCATTTCGCGCATCATCTGCTGTACGTTTGGTAAAACTATTTTCAATCATTGGCCAACGTAGAATTTCTTCTTGTGGTTTCAATAATTGATTCGAAAATAGTGAACGCAAAATATTGTTCAGCAACAATTCTGTCGGCAATGCGAGCCTGGAATTACGGGAATCTACAATCATGACACCTTCTGTAGGACGCCAGATACTTAAACTGAAAGACTCGATAGTTACAGGCTTCGAATCCAGTTGAGCCAAAATATCTGCAGCGCTTACTGGCTTACTAATAACCTTAGTTGCCTTTTTAACCTCTAATATATCACCCATCAAATTATTAACTGGCGAATTATCCAAACCAACGGGCTTTACAAATGACTGGGCCTGCGCTGGAATTTCATGAGACTCAACAGTCGACTCATTTTTCGCAACTAAAGATGACTCAATTGCAGGCTCTGGCAGTTTACAAGCCACCGACACTGGCGCAAACGGCAAATGCCAGCGCGGCATATAAGTATCCATGCCCAACGCAGATAAATATATTTGTCGATGTAATTCATTCATGATTGATATTAATGCCATCATGCGATGGATAATGATTTCAAATATTTGCTAATCAGTATAAGTAAGAGCTGCAAATATAGATCTGCCAGCGGCATTAATTATAAAACAAACAACTGGTAAGCAGAAATCAAAGATGGGAAATACAAAGAAAAGCTTATTTTCAAAATATGAAAATAAGAATTGGGAGCTCTAAAAAAAGAAAAAGGGAGACTTGCATCATGCAAGCTCCCCGAACTTCCTGTGAGGGTCCACGATCATCCTGACCGTATCGGCATACTGCCTATCCTTTTATTTTCCTTTTTCGATATTTCATCCTGAAACATCATCTCCTTTAACCACGACATCCTGTTATGGTTAACGTCCTTACCCAACCCATTATAGAGACTTTCTATTTCTTCAATAGTCGTTAAAAGCTACGTTTCTTGTGAGACATTGACCATATACCTTGTAGGAATTTATAACCTAAAGAGCGTTAAAACTTACAAAGTATAAGAATTGAAAATTATCGATTCAAATAATTAAAACTTAAAAATGAAAAATCGTGAAAGCGGAAAGGAAAGTTAAAAAGACTGTATGAAATATATAGTTAATAGGTTTAAATCCAGCAGCTTAGGCCAGGGATAAGCAGGAAGTTTCAGGAAGAAGTAAGAACACCCAAAAAAACAGGTAGGGATGAAAGGTAAAAGTAAATGCAAAGAAAAACCCCCTGCAGGGCTACTACAGGGGGTTTAGAATTAAGAGCTTGACGATGACCTACTCTCACATGGGGAAACCCCACACTACCATCGGCGCTAAGTCGTTTCACTTCTGAGTTCGGGATGG